>PVMM01000070.1_pt1 | contig 704798 bp, 626 predicted proteins | sample 1853381 | NCBI WGS metagenome assembly PVMM01 (sample SAMN08533509, study PRJNA380276) | Human gut metagenome, whole genome shotgun sequencing project. | isolation source: participant 1, synthetic long reads | host: Homo sapiens | collected 2017 | reverse complement strand
ATACTCTACGGACGGTTACCAATCGTCCTGAGGGCACCTTTAGAAGCCTCCGTTACACTTTTGGAGGCGACCACCCCAGTCAAACTACCCACCAAACAGTGTCCTCGCAACTACGAGTTAGAACTCAAATAATCAAAGGGCCGTATTTCAACAGCGACTCCACAAATACTGGCGTACCTGCTTCGAAGTCTCCGGCCTATCCTACACATCAATTACCCAAATTCAATGTTAAGCTATAGTAAAGGTTCACGGGGTCTTTTCGTCCCATCGCGGGTAATCGGCATCTTCACCGATACTACAATTTCACTGAGCTCACGGTTGAGACAGTGTCCAGATCATTACACCATTCGTGCAGGTCGGAACTTACCCGACAAGGAATTTCGCTACCTTAGGACCGTTATAGTTACGGCCGCCGTTTACTGGGGCTTCAATTCAATGCTTCTCTTGCGATGACATCTCCTCTTAACCTTCCAGCACCGGGCAGGTGTCAGGCTGTATACGTAATCTTTCAATTTGGCACAGCCCTGTGTTTTTGTTAAACAGTTGCCTGGACCTATTCTCTGCGCCCAACTCTCGTTGGGACCCTTTATCCCGAAGTTACAGGGTCAATTTGCCTAGTTCCTTAACCGTGAATCACTCAAGCGCCTTAGTATATTCAACCCGACTACGTGTGTCCGTTTGCGGTACGGGTACCTTAAAGATTAAGTTTAGCGGATTTTCTTGGGAGTATGCTTACACGCACTATTGGATTGTTCCGAAGAACGTTCCATACTATCAGGTTCGACTCTCTTTGTGGATTTGCCTGCAAAGATCAACATCTACACCCTTCAACGGACTATTCCGTCAGTCCGCGGCGCTATCACTGCTCCGTCTCCACGTCACTCCTTAAGGTAGTACAGGAATATTAACCTGTTCTGCCATCGGCCTCACCGTTCGGCTGAGCCTTAGGACCCGACTAACCCTGATCCGATTAGCGTTGATCAGGAAACCTTAGTCTTTCGGCGAGGGGGTTTCTCACCCCCTTTATCGTTACTTATACCTACATTTGCTTTTCCACACGCTCCAGCAAAGCTCACGCTTCACCTTCGACGCAGAGTGGAATGCTCCCCTACCGATCATTACTGATCCCATAGCTTCGGTAAATTGCTTAATGCCCGATTATTATCCACGCCAAACTCCTCGACTAGTGAGCTGTTACGCACTCTTTAAATGAATGGCTGCTTCCAAGCCAACATCCTAGCTGTCTTAGCAATCTGACTTCGTTAGTTCAACTTAGCAATTATTTCGGGACCTTAGCTGATGGTCCGGATTCTTCTCCTTTAGGACATGGACCTTAGCACCCATGCCCTCACTCCTGGGATCGAACTACTGCGCATTCGGAGTTTATCAAGACTTGATAGGCGGTGAAGCCCTCGCATCTTATCAGTCGCTCTACCTCACAGTAGTAATTCCCAAGGCTGCACCTAAATGCATTTCGGGGAGTACGAGCTATCTCCAAGTTTGATTAGCCTTTCACCCCCACCCTCAGTTCATCCGGAAGCTTTTCAACGCTTATCGGTTCGGTCCTCCAGTTAGTGTTACCTAACCTTCAACCTGACCAAGGGTAGATCACTTGGTTTCGCGTCTACTCCTTCCGACTAATCGCCCTGTTCAGACTCGCTTTCGCTTCGGCTACACATTTTGAAATGCTTAACCTTGCCGGAAAAAGTAACTCGTAGGTTCATTATGCAAAAGGCACGCCGTCACAACTTACGCTGCTCCGACCGCTTGTAGGCGCACGGTTTCAGGGACTATTTCACTCTTCTATTCGAAGTGCTTTTCACCTTTCCTTCACAGTACTGGTTCGCTATCGGTCTCTCGGGAGTATTTAGCCTTACCGGATGGTCCCGGCAGATTCACGCAAGATTCCTCGTGTCCCGCGCTACTCAGGATACCACTACGCTTCGTTTAGCTTCGAATACCGGACTATCACCGTCTATGGTTTCATTTTCCAAAGAATTCTTCTCACTAAAGTTCTTGCGACATCGTGGTCCTACAACCCCAATATTGCCGTAACAACATTGGTTTGGGCTAATCCCCGTTCGCTCGCCACTACTTGGGGAATCATTATTATTTTCTTTTCCTGCAGGTACTAAGATGTTTCAGTTCCCTGCGTTAGCCTCTTGCTATGCAAGATGTCATTCCTTCAGAATAACGGGTTGTCCCATTCGGAAATCTTCGGATCAAAGGTTATTTGCACCTACCCGAAGCTTATCGCAGCTTATCACGTCCTTCATCGCCTCCGAGAGCCAAGGCATCCGCCATGCGCCCTTGCTTACTTTCTTTCAAACGTTTTATTCTCATACTGGTATTGACTTGGGAATTGCTTCCGGCTGTCAATATTGCATATTCGAACACGTACGGTTTGATATATACTTTTAGCTCTTACTTTTAATTTTACTTTTTGTACATCATGTCAAAGATCGTTTCTCTTTTCAGAGATCGTGGAGAATAACGGATTCGAACCGTTGACCCTCTGCGTGCAAGGCAGATGCTCTAGCCAGCTGAGCTAATCCCCCAAGAGGTTGTTCAAGAATGTTGTTTTTAGTTTTTAGCTGTCACTATTCCTCGTTCTTGAGCTTGGTAGTCCCAGGCAGAGTTGAACTGCCGACCTCTACATTATCAGTGTAGCGCTCTAACCAACTGAGCTATAGGACTAGTTCAACCTTGTCTACCTTTCGTCTAGACTCGGCTTCTTTTTTCTCTTGTTTATCTCTATCTATACTTCTATAGATGGTTGATCTATATATTATAAATAAACAAGTACCAGTAGTACAAAAAACAGAACCTTTAAAGTCATTATTTTTAACGATGGCCGTTTTACATTATTCATGTAGAATTGCATCGTCTTACGACATCGCTCCAGAAAGGAGGTGTTCCAGCCGCACCTTCCGGTACGGCTACCTTGTTACGACTTAGCCCCAATTACCAGTTTTACCCTAGGACGCTCCTTGCGGTTACGTACTTCAGGTACCCCCGGCTTTCATGGCTTGACGGGCGGTGTGTACAAGGCCCGGGAACGTATTCACCGCGCCATGGCTGATGCGCGATTACTAGCGAATCCAGCTTCACGAAGTCGGGTTGCAGACTTCGATCCGAACTGAGAGAGGTTTTTGGGATTAGCATCCTGTCGCCAGGTAGCTGCCTTCTGTACCCCCCATTGTAACACGTGTGTAGCCCCGGACGTAAGGGCCGTGCTGATTTGACGTCATCCCCACCTTCCTCACATCTTACGACGGCAGTCTCTCTAGAGTCCTCAGCATGACCTGTTAGTAACTAAAGATAAGGGTTGCGCTCGTTATGGCACTTAAGCCGACACCTCACGGCACGAGCTGACGACAACCATGCAGCACCTTCACATTTGCCTTGCGGCTAACCTGTTTCCAGATTATTCAAATGCAATTTAAGCCCGGGTAAGGTTCCTCGCGTATCATCGAATTAAACCACATGTTCCTCCGCTTGTGCGGGCCCCCGTCAATTCCTTTGAGTTTCACCGTTGCCGGCGTACTCCCCAGGTGGAATACTTAATGCTTTCGCTTGGCCGCTTACTGTATATCGCAAACAGCGAGTATTCATCGTTTACTGTGTGGACTACCAGGGTATCTAATCCTGTTTGATACCCACACTTTCGAGCATCAGTGTCAGTTGCAGTCTAGTGAGCTGCCTTCGCAATCGGAGTTCTTCGTGATATCTAAGCATTTCACCGCTACACCACGAATTCCGCCCACCTCTACTGTACTCAAGACTGCCAGTTTCAACTGCAATTTTACGGTTGAGCCGCAAACTTTCACAACTGACTTAACAATCCACCTACGCTCCCTTTAAACCCAATAAATCCGGATAACGCTCGGATCCTCCGTATTACCGCGGCTGCTGGCACGGAGTTAGCCGATCCTTATTCATATGGTACATACAAAATCCCACACGTGGAATACTTTATTCCCATATAAAAGAAGTTTACAACCCATAGGGCAGTCATCCTTCACGCTACTTGGCTGGTTCAGACTCTCGTCCATTGACCAATATTCCTCACTGCTGCCTCCCGTAGGAGTTTGGACCGTGTCTCAGTTCCAATGTGGGGGACCTTCCTCTCAGAACCCCTATCCATCGTAGTCTTGGTGGGCCGTTACCCCGCCAACAAACTAATGGAACGCATCCCCATCGATAACCGAAATTCTTTAATAGTAAAACCATGCGGTTTTAATATACTATCGGATATTAATCTTTCTTTCGAAAGGCTATCCCCGAGTTATCGGCAGGTTGGATACGTGTTACTCACCCGTGCGCCGGTCGCCATCTTTAGTTTGCAAGCAAACTAAAATGCTGCCCCTCGACTTGCATGTGTTAAGCCTGTAGCTAGCGTTCATCCTGAGCCAGGATCAAACTCTTCATTGTAAAAGTATCTTTTCATCTATTAAGATGTTTTTTGCTCTGTTCAGGACGCCGTAAATTTATTGACCTTATTCAAATACCTATTATCTTCAATCGTATCGCTACTCTCTCGGACAAGTATTGACGGTTCTATTTTTTTACTTGTACTACTTGTATTGTTTATCAATATTTCAAAGAACTTGCTGCTTTCGTTTTAAAAGCGGGTGCAAAGGTAAAGGCTTTATTTTTAACTACCAAACTTTTTCGGAAGTTTTTTTATTTTTTTTTCTTTTTACTCATTTCTCAGACTCTCTATGCGAAAGGGAAAGAATGTATAAAAGAAAAACAAAGACCGTTTTCTTTGCGAATCGGACTGCAAAGATAAGAACTTTATTTATTATAATCCAAACTTTTTCGGAAGTTTTTTGTTCTTTTCTTTAAGTGGGATTCCACTTTTTCACTAAGTCAATTTGTCAAGGCTTTCTTCTCTTGGAAAGCGGGTGCAAAAGTACGCCCTTTTGGTATACACTCCAAATATATCAAACTATTTTTTCTAATTATTTTTGAGTACATTTGCTAAAGTGCTGACGCATAACGATGTTGTAGAACATATTTTTTATGTATAGGGAAATTGTGCGCGGAAACGACGAGAGGGATACACATTATTATATCACACGCGGGCGCGTAAAGGCGAAAAAGGAAAAAGCAAGAAGATGCCTGTAAGGGAAAAATCTGTAGTACAAAGACTCACCAACTCAACCCATTTATTTAAACTTAGGTCAATACCTCCTTTTTTCAGATTACAGAGTGCAGAACGGAAATGTTCGAGAATAGTATACATTCTCGCTTAGCAGGGCAGACGCATTAAAAATTATTGTTCTGTAAAAGTTGTGACAAATATTTTTCATCCCATCCGGCTTTTAGTCTTTTCAGATTCATACTTCCTTTTGTTGTTTTATCCTTCTTTAGTATGGTAAGTGCCATCTTTGTTGCCACCGAAAAGTTTCTGGCTGCATTTTTCACCTTTTTACTGTAGTCTTCTCGAAAGGTAACATCCAATTGCCAATGAAGATTATTCTCAATAGACCAATGCTGTCTGATGGCAGATGCAATCTCCTCCGGTTTGGTATTATCAAGTGAAGTTACATAGTATCTGACCTCTTGAGTATATTCTCCTGTTGCTACTATTGTTCTCTCCGACTTTATCCCTACAATAGACTTCAACCCCACAAGTTTCTTCTTAAACATTTTCTCCATTATAGAACCATAACTGACTACAGTACAGGTTCTTTTCTCAACTCTTCCATGTCCGGTATTTTCCGACACATGCCTGGTGACTCTATTGATTATTTCATCTCTATCCTGATAATCGTCAATAATTTGTTTAGCTAGTTGATAATTTTTTTTCTTATTCTCCTTTATAGCTATAATATAATTTGCATCACGCTCAATAATGGTCTGGGTTATATCTTTCTGGCATCCCATCGCGTCAATTGTAACAATACAACCACTTAGTTCCAAAGAGTTAATCAACAATGGAATAGCTGTGATTTCATTGCTTTTATCATCTACTTTTACCTGACCTAAAGAAATTCCATTAACGGCAGACCAGGCGGAAACCATCCATAATTTGAATCCTTCTTTTCCCGTAGTATGCTCTCCATCACATTGGCTTGGACCACGCATGAGCTTGCCATCTATAGCTACAACGCCTTTCACCTCCTGACAAACTTGTTTTACCCAATTACGAAAGATCAACTCAAAATACTCGGGCTTTATTATACTGAAGAATCTATTAAAAGTATCATGACTAGGGATGAACTCCAGGTCAGGTATGCGACTTTTGAAAAAAGCAATTTTCGCATTGCCAAATTCCTCAATCTCATTCCAAGACTGGGCGCCACAGATTACAGCAGCAATGGATATATAGATAATAGTTTCCATTTTATGTACTTTTTTGCGGTTCATCCTAGGATCTTCTATTTGTTTACAAAGGTCAATTATGCCAATTTTCATGTTAGTTTATGTTTTATAATATCTTATAAAGATAAGGAAAATAATCGACATATACAATAGATAATACACTAATAGTCAATAATATAAAAATAAAATACAAGTTGTAAGATAGTAAAAAATATAATGCGTCGACCCTGTCTCGCTTAGTGATTAGTAAGGGCTCACCAATGTGAACAAATAAGCTATCAAATGTAGACAAACAAGCTCACTACTGTAAACAAGTCTATCTACTATAGTGAGCCCATAAGAAGCATTAAGAGTTTACAGAAAGATCATTAGGTATTAACCTATAATTGATGAAAGAATATAGAATAAGAGACGGTACTTCAAAAGCAGATACTAATGACACACTTTCGGCATTTATATGATAGAAAAAGGATCAAAATAGTGAGATATGAGATTAGTTGTTTACATCCAAACAGAAGTATATTTCACTATAAATCAATAAATTAAAAGTAAAACTAAAATTAAATAGGGTGAGGGTAACTTTTTACCCTCACCCTACTGCCACACGTTCCCTCACACCTTGCAACCACGATGAATAAAGGGATTGAACGAAGGTGTGAGGGTGTGAGGGTAAAAGTGATATAAAAATATAATCAGCTACAATTTTTCTTGGAGCAGACCGGGCTAAGGAACTACTATCGTTCCTTTCGCTGCCCTGAAATCAAGAGTTATTATAGTGTTGGCAGCCCATACATAATCTTTGTTCGGTTCATCCATGCCCTCTTTACGCAAATAGATTTCAAGAGTCTCCGGATTAACAGCATATTCGCGTTTCCAAGCACCAAATGAAGGATTAAGATTATCAAAAGCAGGAATATAAGGATGTATTCTGAAACGTCCTCCATTAGGTAAAGTAACAGAGAATGTTTTCCCGTCGCTACTTTCCGTAAAAGGCAAGATCTTTTCGTTGTTTCCTCCGGCTGCCGTTCCATACCCATAGATTACAGGCTTTTGGATGGAGATGGTCTTCGAACCTAAATCAACGAAAATGATATAAGTACCACTTTGGGGGATAACCACCAGTCCTTCGTCAGAGATTTCGAAGCCCACATTATTAGTCAGTCCGGTAAACTCTCCATCACCAAATATCTTGGATGTAGAGAAACGAAGTTTAGTTCCGGCATTGAAATAATTAATATGTATCCATCGGTCGGCACTGTTCCAAACCTTATCTAATGAGATAACCCCATCCGAGCCCCAATTCATGTTTCCAAATTCATCGCCAACCATATAAATAGCCTTCGCTGTTGAGGGGACATCACTTGGAGAGGCAAAAGTCACAGCTATTTTACCTCTATCTTGAGAGAAATCAAGTTCTATTGGTATATTAGAAGCAACAGGAACCGGTTCCAGTGCAGCACCTACACCACGATAATAGATTTGTCCATTATAGATGTTGAATTCCATAGTGTTCCAGTCTCTATTGTTATAGTCGGAAGTTGCATACATCTGAAGATTGCCTTGTGTTGTAGTGACAGCAGAGAAATTCTGCCCGGAAAGATCGAACGATACTTCCTGTCCGTCAAAACACTCACCTATTCCATAAACGGCAGGTTTCTCAAAAGCTATAAGATTACGGTTCATATCTACATATACCAAATACAGGCCGCTTGTTTCTACCGTCGCTCTTCCGTTACTGCCTACAACATAATTGACATTTGTACCCAAAGAGGCAAAACTTTCCGCATCAGATTTTTCCGATGCCCATTTAATTCCCTGACCAGCATTGAAATACTTGATAGTCCAGAATGCACCATTGCCAAGCTGTCCCACAGGGGCCATCTCTACCACATTTGTCGAATTCCAATTCCAGTTTCCAAATTCATCTCCAATCATATATAGTTTCTCCGGATACCCCTCCGGTTCGGGTTCTATGATCTCATTGCCCGTCATCTTCGCAAAGAATTTTCCTGTCAAGACTTCATATTGAAGCGTTACTTTATACTCACCTTTGTTTTTAAGATTGAGCTGCACTTGCGACTGGTTGGTTAGTTCGGCATATTCTTCAGTTAAAACATTCATTTTTATACTTCCTCCCGTTCCGGTGTACATAGAAGAGAATGTATATTTCTCCGTATCTGTTTCCTTCACATCAAAAGACGTATTATCGGTATAATTAAACGAAAACTCTGCCGGTAATATCACTTCTAACTCGCCACTGGACACCCAGGTAGCCACATGGTTAATATGGTCGTAAGACGGTTTTTGAAGAAAGAGTTCGTTTTCACCGTCTTCTGTCAGTTCGAATTTACTCGTCAAACGGAAATTGAATGGAACAATATTAACCTGTTTCAATAAAGGATTCACAATTAGCTGATACAATCCATCTTCCATTACTCTGAAACCGCCGGTTCCAGGAGCCAAAGAATAAGTTGACACCTCACTGTTGTCGTTTTGCAAAAGCGCTCCCTGCCCATAATAAACGGGTTGCCCATCCGGTCCGACTAAAGAGATATAAAAATCTCCGCTGGATGTCAGCCATGTGTTCAATGCGACCAAAGTGCCCTCTTTTATCACATTCATTTTACCATTGATTGCCTCTACCGAGAATTGGGACGCACTCCCCGTCAGATAGATACCTTCGGGAACATTGATTTCCCGTTCATAGTGTATCCCGTCGTCGGCACAACGACAGAAAATAAATGGCAACGAAAATACAAATAATAATTTTATTATAGTTTTCATCTTCATGATTACATTAAATTATAAATAACTATACTATTGGAATCTAATGGTATTTGACTAAAATTTCACATCAAACTGATGTTGCTTCTTGTCTTTTCCATTCGCTCCTACCACATCAATCACCATTTTTCCATCTTTTATCTTACAAAGCAGATAGCTGTTATTATCATTGACAAGGATGGGAAAGTTGGCTTTATCGGGTTCTGATTCACGGAAATAATATTTATGAGTGTGTCCGGATAACATCAGATCAATTCCAGCCGTATTTAAAACGGGCAACAAGGTTTGCTGCAAATGATAGTTTCCATGCCAATTGCCTATCGTCGGCGGGATGTGCAGGAATGCGATCCGAAGGGATGATTGCTTAAAATCGTTTTCTTCCACCACACTCCGCAACCATAGGGTTTCTTCTTCTCGATAATTGTCATAGTCGGCAATACCGGTATACTCCAAATCCGAATCCGGCTTATCTTCACCGGAATCAAGAACAAGAAAACAAACCTTACCTATGTTGAAACGATAATAAAAAGTTCCGGTAGACGTAGGAAAATACTTTATCAACGCATCGGAATAAACTCCACGTGTTTCATGGTTTCCCCGATTGAAAACAATAGGCACTTCGGACGCAAACAATTCGACACAAGCATCAATATAATCTTTACATATCTGCTCCTGCCCCTCTACCCATGACGACATATCTCCATTAAGCAAAACGAAATCAAGAGATTTGAAATCTACTTCCCGACACAGAGACTTCATATAGTCACTCCGCCCGTGAATATCATTTAATACCAGAAAGGAAATTTCTTTCTTCCGGTCGTCGAAAGTTCTGAATCTGAAAGGTTCTTGCTTGTATACATTTGAAGCAGCAATCAATCCATAAGTTACCCAGTCACTCGAAGGCCAAGAGACAACTTCTCTCGAAAAAATCCGGTATCTGTATTCCCTGCCGGGTTCCAAATGTTTGATGCGTACACGGTGGATTGTATCATTGGCCCGCTTACGTCCGGACTCCGTATCGTAATATCGCGGACGTTCCTTCCCATAGAAATGATCTTCACCGGCAGGCGCCACTTCCACCCACGAAAGAGCAGGTTTGTTTGTAGTCCATACCACTGTCACGCCGTCGGTACTCATATCACACAGGTAAGGACCGTGTGTGATCTTTATACTGTCACCGTCATGTGCAGAAAGCCGAGCGGCAAAGATGACAAAAAATACAATTATCCAATTTCTCATAGAACGGTTCCTCCTTCTAATTTATTAGTTTGACCGATATGGTTTGTAAATCATTACTGTTGCAGCCGGTCATAATTTCAAATTCACCGGGTTCTACCACATAGTTCATGGCAGCATCATAAAAGCCTAAAGCTAAAGGAGAAATGTCAAACTGAACGGTCTTTGACTCCCCCGCTTTCAGGAATATTTTTTTGAATGCCTTCAACTCCTTTACCGGACGCACAACAGAAGCAACTTTATCATTCACATACAGTTGCACAGTCTCTTCGCCATCTCTGTCTCCGGTATTGGTTACTGTCACCGAAACGGAGATGGTCTCCTGTCGCGTATATTCTTTTTGGGTGCTCTGCGGAACTGAATAACTGAATGTGGTATAACTCAAACCGTAACCAAAAGGATAGAGCGGAGCATTCGGAACATCGATATGCCGGGTGGTTGAGGAATGGGGCATATCTCCCGGACGTCCGGATTTCTTATAGTTATAGTAAACCGGTACTTGTCCCTCTACCCGTGGAAAAGAAATGGTCAATCTTCCGGAAGGATTATAATCACCGAACAGTATATCAGCAATAGCGGTTCCTGCAGAAGTACCTAAAAACCAGGTTTCGAGAATGGCCGATACGTTCTTGTCCACCCATTCGATAGACAGCGGACGCCCATTCATCAATACGACGACAACGGGTTTCCCTGTGGCAACCAGTTCTTTTATCAATTCTTCCTGCACACCCGGCAAATCCAGTTGGGCACGGCTTCTCGATTCGCCACTCATCAAAGCTTTTTCACCGACAACGGCAATCACCATATCACTTTTGGAAGCCAATTTCACTGCTTCTTTGAATCCTGACTTATCTTCTCCGTCAAAATCGCAACCACGGGCATATCCAACTTTCGTTTTGTTACCGCCGATTTTGTTCTTTATGCCCTGCAATACAGTCGTCACATGGCGATCTTCCCCTCTTGCTCTCCACGAGCCCAGCAGTTCGGTCTGATTATCGGCCAGCGGACCTACCACGGCAATGGAACGGACATTTTTTGCCAGCGGTAATGTATGATTGTCATTCTTCAGCAGGACAGCCGATTTATGAGCCATGTCCAGTGCTGCATCCAGAAATTCTTTTTTCATGATTGTCTGCGATTCGTATTCTTCATTACAGAATTTATATGGATCAACAAACAGTCCCAAAGCATATTTGATATGCAGAATCCGACTGACGGAATTGTCGACATCTTCCATACTGATTTTACCGGCTTCTATCAGTTCTTTCATGTATTTATTATAGAGCCCATCTGTCATATCCATGTCGATGCCGGAATTGAAAGCCAGACGGGTAGCGTCTTTATCGTCTTCCGCCACTCCCTGCGCCACCAGCTGCTTCACTGCTTCCCAATCGCTTACCACAAAACCATTGAAATTCCATTGCCCTCTCAATAAGTCTTTGAGCAGGAACGGATGTGCGGACGCAGGAATACCATTTATATCATTGAAAGCACTCATAAAAGTAAGTACTCCCGCATCAATGCAAGCCTTAAAAGGAGGTAGATAAGTATCAAACAAAGTCCGTTCCGACATATCCACCGGAGCATAATCTCTTCCCGCCTGGGGAAGTCCGTAAGCTACCCAATGCTTTGCACATGCCAATACTGAATTATTCTCCCAAAGATTCCACTGAAAACCATTCACTCTTGCTTTGGCTATTTCACTTCCCAGGTAGGTGTCTTCTCCTGCTCCTTCCACTACCCTGCCCCAACGGGCGTCTCTTGCGATGTCGACCATAGGAGCGAACGTCCAATGTAGTCCGGCTGCCGAGGATTCAATCGCAGCAATCTTGGCAGCTCGTTCGATCGCTGCTAAATCCCAACTACACGATTCCGCCAAAGGAGTCGGAAAGATTGTCTTATATCCATGAATCACGTCCATCCCAAAAAGAATCGGTATCTTTATCCGGGAATGACGCATATTCTTTTCCTGCAAATCACGCAATGTCTTTGCACCGGATATATTCAAAACAGAACCTACAAGTCCGCGTGCTATCAATGAATCGCTCAAATATTCTGATTCAGGACCGGTTAGAAGGGTACGGCCTACGTATTGGGATAACTGGCCGATCTTCTCTTCCACAGTCATCCGTGAGAGCAAATCTTTAACAAATGAATCCGCTTCCGGAGTATGAGGTAGTTTACTATTTCCGACGATCCGGGTATGCGGATCGCGAACATAAACTCTTATCCAATCAATATCGAAATCAAATTGCTGCAATTCCTCCGCAGGATAGCCGACATCCAACTTGTCAAATGCTCCTACCTGCCCGGTGATAGCAATATCCCAAACTCTGTCCAGCCGATTCTCTTTACGAGCCTTAGTGATAAAATCAGTATATGCATCCCCCAACTGTGTACGGGTATGTATCTGGTAATTGACTTTATTATCTATCAGAAACGTAATGATGGCATGATTGTTATCAACAGGATCGGGATCTATCTGAACCGCATATACATGGAAATTATCTCCCGGCTTATCGTCTCCGATTTCAGTATATCGTATCTGACCTTTGGGTAGATTGATTCCCAACTTTTGCGTTTCCGAATTGAACAAATGCAAGGTTTGATTCGCTTTGGCCGGATAAGGATTTTCCCCGAAAGCTTTGGTAAAAAACTCCAGTATATCTATTTCGGCTACTCCAGCTCCTTTATAATGCCTCAACCAAAGTGCATTCCAAAGCCCATATAGATATGGGACTTTGGCTTTGATCTCTATGCGGCAGAAAAGAGGATAATATTTCTCCGTATCGGAATCTCTGCTGGACAGCGCTCCCGACCACCATCCGGTCTTGCTCTTCACACTGGGATGAACGGGACTGGGCGCATCTTTACTTTTGAATGAGTGAATTCGACAAATCTTCTCTCCTGTAGGAAGGGTTTCGATAAAGACCTGCTCCGGACGGTATGTCTGAAGCATGGCTTTATTTTCCTGATTATAGGTGGGTCGCCCCACTTTTTGGGAACCATATATTCCCCAATACCGGGAGTCAATCACATCTCCGTTAAACTCGTCTCCATCGTAATAAATCCATCCGGGAGGGGTTTCTGATGAAGGAGGAATAACGGTTTGGGCTTTCACCACCCCGATACAGCAAAATATGATTATTAGAATCTTTATTTTCAACATGATATTTCTTTTTAATGATTTACCAACCCGGATTCTGTTTCCAGTTCTTCAACTGCAGAATCTCACTTTCAGGTATGGGATACCAATACATTTTAGAATCAAACACTCTCTTTTCTACCACAGCACGGGAATAATCAAACTTCTCGACGGGATATTCCGGCTTTTCAGGAATCTCTGGTTCTGTTTCATCCCGGGTAAATACACGTACCCAATCTACATCCATCGAAACGTTTCTCAAATTGGCATTCCTGTCTTCGGGATAGCCGATACCATTTTCATTCTTTCCTCCGATTTGTCCGGTTATCGCAATGTCCCAGGTTCGCTTTTCTCTTCCCTCCGCTATTGCTTTGGTTATAAATGTATTATATCTGTCATCATAGTCAATCGTCTTGAATGTATTGGTTACTTTACCATCCAACAGGTAGCTGATGATAGCATGCTTATCCGGAGAAACCGGGTCCGGATCTACCTGAACGCCATACGTATGGAAGTCTGCTCCCGGATCAAAATCAAGCACTGTATGTCGTCCGTACCCATTCACGTTGATTCCCAGATTGCCTGTTTTATTATCATGCAAATGTAAAGCCTGGCTAAGCCGGCGGGGTGAAGCCGTATTCTCAAATTCCTTGACGAAAAACTCTTCGATGTCAAGTTCCGCAACACTGGCTCCTGCATAATGACGACACCACGGTCCCATCCATATACCATATATATAAGGTATTTTTGCACGAATCTCAATGCGGGAATGCAGAGGGTAATATTTCCCCTGATAACCATATTTGTCGGTATCCCGGCTGGACAAAGCTCCCGACCACCATCCTTCTCTCGTACTGGCAGTGCTTAATGTCGGAGCCGGTGGATTGTCGTCCTTGGTGGCTGTTATCCGGGCAAAGCTCAATCCGCCACTCCCTTTCTCAATCGTAATCTGTTTTTTACGATAAGTCTGGATATTTCCGGTGGGTTGTCCATACTGGGAGTTTCCTACCGGAGTGTCGCTTCCATACTGTCCCCAATATGAGTTGTTTATGACCAAATCATTGAATTCGTCTCCATCGTAATAATGCCATCCTTCCGGAACTTCGTTAGCCGGTATTACGGAATTCCGGGTAACAGCTCTTCGAGCCTGATTCTTACGGGTGATTTCAAGACCTAGCAAATCTCCTCCGAGTGTTTCTTGCGCAATCTTCCACCGTCTTACATCCCACGAACGATGCTCCTCAAATGCCAGTTCGACACGACGTTCACGCCGGATACGCTCACGCATTTCGTCCTGCGTCAATCCGGAAGGCAGATTCGGTTGTCCGGCACGGCTGCGCACTCGATTGACGTATTCTGCTATATCCGCATTTTCGGGATCGTATTCGTTCAAGGCTTCCGCATAATTCAGGTAAATCTCCGCTAAACGAAACAACGGCCAGATATGTCCCTGACTTCCTCCGCCGGTTTGGATATTCACATCTTCATTGAGGTATTTTTTCAGATAGAATCCGGTTTTGGTTGCATTGGTAACGCCCAGACCGTCTTTTCCACCGTCCCAATTCTCTACCGCCGTGCTTTTCCAAACGGAATCATTCAGCAGAATGGTAGCATTCAACCTGTCATCCCGGTAGAATTGCGGACGAACGGCATTTTCCTCATTCTCCCAACTAAAATAGCTGCCATCTTTCATTTCATAAGAGTCTACCAGATTCAACGAAGGATTGATGCCGCCTACCCCACCATAACTGACAGGAAAGTTGTATTTTTCAAAGTCGGAATTGTTTCCATAACGACGCATCAGAATAAACTCGGAATTCTGAAAGTTATTCTTGAATAAAGTGGCATAACTGCCATACAACGAATATATGCCCAGATCAATTACGTCTTTCGCAGCCTGTGCCGCAGCTTTCCATTTCTCCATATCGGAAGGAAGATCGCTTTCCGAAAAATTCTGCCAGTCCAGATACAAGGGACTGGCCGCATACAATAAAACTCTGCTTTTCAAAGCCAATGCGGCTCCCTTCGTTGCACGTCCCAAATCCGAATCGATTCCTCGTCCCGGAGTTAAATCGAGCACTTCGGCTACCTTATCACATTCGCTGGAGATGAATGAGATGCAATCGTCCATAGACGGGCGTGGAGTCTCCGAATAATCCGCATTGACGGATAGTGTAGAAGTAATCACAGGTACAGGTCCGAAACGTTTCACCAGCTCGAAATGGAAAAACGCTCTTAAAAAACGGGCCTCATATTTCCATGTTTTCAAGTCATTCAGACGGTTCTGATATTCATTCTGATTATCCGGATCGAGTCTGTATTTATCCAGATTCACTCTGTCTACATTTTCTATAAATTCATTCGCTATGCGAATTCCTGCGTAATACTTATTCCACAAATCATCCGGATTGGACCTTGAATTCCAGGCTCCGGTGTTGAAGTGCTGGATGTTGCAGGAGGCATTAGCATGTTCGGCATCATCGGTAGCGGCATCCAACATAGCTTCGGAACCGATACGGTTGAAACCATCAGGCAGATACCGATAAGCATTGACTAGAAATTTGCTTGTACGTTCATAGGAAGTAAAGGTCATCTCGTTGTCGATAAACGAATCATACTCTCTGTCCAGATAATCACTGCATCCGGACAATATGCTGATAGCAGCAAGAGCATTCAATATGATAGATAAACCTATTGGGTATTTCATAATTATTATATTTTTGTTCTTACCTATTAAAAATCAATTTTTATTCCCAGGTTGTAGGAACGTGTCAACGGATATGTAATCAAAGAACTGCTTTCCGGGTCGGCCAATCCGTCAAGATGACTCACGGTGAAAAGATTGCTCGCATTAGCATACACATACAATCTGGACAATTTTATCGCTCTTGCTATTGACTGGGGGAAGGTATATCCAATCCGGATATTCTTCATTCTGAAGTAGTTTCCGTTTCTTTTCCAATATGTAGATATCCGGTAATTGTTTTCAAATGTCCGGGTAGACAAACGGGGATAAGAAGCATTGGGATTCTCCGGTGTCCAGCTGTCGAGAGCCAGTTTTGAAGCAGAGCCATTGTCGGTAAAGGAATAAGCCAACGGCCCGCTCAAATAGATGTCTCTATTGGCAACGCCATGAAATAAAGCCTCAACGTCTATCCCTTTCCATTCAAAGCCTATTTTCAAAGCATAATTCCACTCCGGAATATTAGAATATCCCACAGGATAGGAGTCATTGGAATCGACTACTCCATCACCATTTTTATCGATATATTTTATATCACCGGGGTTTACTTCTCCAAACTGCGGTACCGGTAAATGTGACTTCAGACTTCCATTCGAATCGAAATCACTCTCCTGATACAGTCCGTCAGCAACAAGTACAAAAGGAGTATTCACGGAACGTCCTTTACGATATTGATAATCGTAGAGTTTCACTTCTTCCGCCATATCGACAATTTCATTCTTTGCATACCACGCCGATGTTTCAACGTAATAGTTGAAGTTGTTTTTAAGACTGCTTTCGTACCTGATCGTACCCTCGAAACCTTGATTCTTTACTTTACCTACATTCATATAAGGCAATATGTCGCCATAAGAGGCTCCAACAAATCCGGGAATAGTGGAATACGGCTGTGACAGGATATCATATCTTTCTTTATGGAAATAATCGAATTCTACCGACAGCCCTTTCAGTAAAACTGCATCCAATCCAATATTGAATACACGTTCCTTCTCCCAACTAATATCGGGATTGGCAATCATATCTGCCCGAAACCCGCCTGTTGATGACGACCCTGTACCTAAAAAATAGGAGCCGTTACTGCTATAAGTCTGGTCGAACAGATAACGTCCGTTCTCATTCTGATTGTTTCCAACCAGTCCGATAGATGCTCTTAGTTTCAAATATTCAACCCAGTTGATATTTTTCATGAAGTTTTCTTTCGACAGTATCCATCCGGCGGAGAAAGCGGGAAAGAATCCATATCTTTTTCCAGGAGCATAATCATCACAACCTGTATATGAAGCTGCAAATTCTCCTATGTATTTTTGATTATAAGAGTAAGTTACCCGCCCTGCATAATTCAAGTATTTAATGTCATCACGACTTCCATATTTCTGATATAAATCAGACAGGAAAAAGATGCTGGCAGTGAGTTGATGTTGCTTGAAAACGCGATCATAATCCAACTGTGCCTTAAAGTTCAGACGGCTCCAGTCAGTACGGAATCCTTCATCGGATTCCAAAGGAGAATCAGCGCCGTAGGGTGTATATAGCACCTCTCCCCCTGCTCCTTTGGAAAGAGAATAACGGGCATAATTCTGATTCTTTATAGATGAATCCGCCATATAGTTGTTGTAGGCAATACCGGCACTGACACTTAATCCCTTTGTCAGTTTCTCCAGGTCGTATTTAGGCATAAAAATCAGTTGGAAAGTCCGGCTGTTTTCTTTATAAAGCCCTCTGCTGACGATATTACCGACCGGGTTGGTAAAAGCGGCATTTCCTCCATACGATCCGTCGGGGTTGTACACCGGAAATGCATTCGGAGCTGTTCTCCATATCGCTCCCAAAAGTCCGTTGGCAGAACTGCTGCCTCCGGGAATAGAGCGATTACCTACACTCCCGCTAAAATTGAGTCCGGTAGACAGGTGTTTGCTTATCTGGATATTCAAATTAGACCTGAAATTAAAGCTCGCATAATAGGCATTCGAGTTTTCCCGGCGTTTTTTATCGGTGTCTTTGTAGAAACCAATGTTCTGCAAAAGATTCATCATTACATAGTATTGCACCACATCTCCTCCTCCTTTAAAACTTAAATCAGCCATACTCAAAGGAGCTGTATTATTCAAAATGGCCTTTTTCCAGTTTACATTGGGGTAAAAGTAAGGATCGGTGTTGTTCTGATAGGCATTCAATTCCTCTGGAGTGTATAAACGAGGCAATCCGTCATTCACACGCGCCTGATTGTATAAGGTGGCATAATCATACGCATTGATAGGATCGGGAACGCCCAACGGTTGTTGTATTCCCGTTTGTAAACGGATACTGACTTGCGGAGCGGAAACGCATCCTTTCTTGGTTGTCACCAATAAAACACCATTTGCACCACGCATACCATATAAAGCCAGAGCCGAAGCGTCTTTCAATAATGTTACAGACTCGATTTCCGCAGTGGACAGACTTTCAATCGGGGCTTCGAAACCGTCGACATATACCAGCATTTTTTGTCCGCTTGCATAGGAAGTACGTCCCCGGAGGTAGAGATTCGCGATAGAGAAATCATAGCCGGGCTCTCCGCTTTGTTGCAACAATGTTAGTCCGGGAAGCTGTCCTTGCAGACTATTTCCCAAGCTTGCGGAAGTAGTTTTCAGCAAATCTTCCCCACGTATGGAAGAAATGGCACTTGTTCGCCTCCATTCCGGTTGTTGCCCATAGGCGACTTCTACAAGTGCAGAATCGGCTATGTGTTGAGCAAACAAAACGGGAGCATAAAAAGTGAGAATAGTAGTCAAAAGTATAGCATAACGCTTCCCTTTGTATATACTGTTTATTATTGTCATACCTTTTATTTTTAGTTGATTGAACATATTTACCATCCCGGATTCTGAAGCATATACCCTTTATCTATTTCGGTCTGCTTGATAGGATGTAAATAAGAACGGTCACTCCATAATCTGTTTTCAAAGACATAAGGTTTGTAATGTACTTTACCCGGTGCTCCTGTAACAGCGGAGAGCTGCAATCCATACATGGCACCTTTCATAACACCTTCATCATCGGCTATCAGCCAACGTCTTATATCCCAGAAACGATGATCTTCATAAGCCAGTTCCACGGCTCGTTCTCTTCGCAGTTTCTCCCTGAACTGCTTTTTATTCAAAGTGGAAGGAAAGCCCGGCATTCCGGAGCGTTCACGAACTTTCAGGACTGCATCGAATGCTTCTTTCGGGGGAGTTTCATAATATTCATTCAAAGCTTCTGCATAATTCAGATAGAGTTCGGCTACCCGGAAGACAATCCAGTCCATATTAGTGGAGTTGCGCGGAGCCGTTGCTCTTAGTACGCGAGGTACCCATTTGCGAACCAGGTGTTTCGTTTTATCATTGGCTACATTGTGGGCTCCACCGGGCAGAAAATTAAGAATTCCAATCTCTGTATTCCAGTTAGCTCCATGTGCTGCAATGGTTTGCGCAAAACGAGGGTCCAGTTCGTCGTACTTTTCAAGCAGATCATCGCCACCATCCATATTCCATGTTTGTTGGTTCCCGTCTTTTTTCTCATAGAAACGCACGAAATTGAAGGTTGTAAAAAGACCGCCGTCGCTCCAACTACTTCCCGCCCATGCCGGTATATTGCTTGTTATGGGATGACTGCTTGTTGTGAAATTCCGATATTTTTTGTTGGCCAGAATTATTTCTTTGTTATCGGGAGCAGTCCACACATGTTCGTAATTTGTTTCAGGTGTTCCCTCATCGTACAAGTCATAATAGCCAGAAGATTCAACAGCGGTAATGGCTGCCTTGGCTGCTTTAGCAGCTTCATTCCAGCGTTCTTTACTATAGTTTCCATATCCTATCAGGTCATTATTTCCACTTAAAGGAAGGTACGGATCGTCGGTATTGAACAAAGGACTCGCCGCATACAGGAGTACTCTGGATTTGAGGGCTAAGGCAGCTATCCTGTTTGCCCGTCCCACCAATATCGAATTCGTATAATAGTCCGGTAATATGGAGGCAGCCCGGTCACAATCGACAAGAATGGAGTCTACACAATCGGAAAATGTATTACGGGGTAGTTTACCATCTTCCGACGGATTTATTCTACGGTGTATTATAGGCAGTCCACCATATCTATATACTCCTTCCCAGAAGACCAAAGCCCGCATAAAATAGGCTTCGCCTCTGGAACGTGTCTTAAAATCAACGTCTCCCGGATCATCGGGCACTTCGTCAATACGTTCAAGCACGATATTGCATTTTCGTAATGTCTGCCAACGGGTGTTGTGACGGGGGTCTTCATCCCAGTCTATGCTGCTGTTGTTATGATTGTCCACGTTCCACGAGGCATTGCCCTTCCCCCAGTTTGCACCTTGTTCGGCTTCATCACACGCTCCTGCCAGGGTTGAGGTTGCACACAATTTACGGTCGATCCCGCTACTTCCCATCGAGAACCCCAGCGGCATACCTTCTGCATAGATGCCTGTTATGTATTGTTCTGTCAAAGTCCTGTCGGCAAAGACACCGTCTTCATCCAAATCGACAGAGGGCGGAGCTTCCAGATAGTCACTACACGAAAACATCAATACAGACGACAGAAGTATTGCACATATATATGTTATTCTTTTCATGATTATCAAAAATTTATATTAAGACCAATATTATATACTTTCTGCAACGGATATGTATTGATTTCAACATTTCCACTTCTCGAAGGTGCTTCCGGGTCCAGATCTACCACATCTGTCCACGTGAATAAATTGGAACCGTTGAAATATAATCTTACACTATTCAGGTTAAGCCGTTTGACAAAACCTCCGGTAAATGTATATCCTACTTCGAGGTTTTTCAATCGCAAATAACTGGCATCCCGTATCCAAAGAGTAGAAGGACGATAGTTGTGATCGGTTTCTCCGTTGGGATTCAGAGACAAACGGGGAAAGGTGATCTTTTCTCCTGCCTCATACCGTTCCTGTGTCCAACGTTCTTTTATCAGAGATTTCGCACTCTCTTCTCCTTTCGCGAAAGGCCACATCGACCGTCCGAAATATTTAATGGATACATTGTCGGCTCCCTGAAATAAGATGGAGAAATCAAATCCTTTATATTGCGCTCCGAATGAGAAACCGTAAATAATCTCCGGTACGGGGGTGTATCCTATCGGAACCATGTCGTAATCATCAATCACTCCATCCTGGTTGACGTCTACATACTTGACGTCTCCCGGTTGCAACTGATTCCCGCTCCATGAACTTTTAGGACGGTCTAATGCATTGATTTCTTCCCACGAGTTATAGTATCCGTCAAAGATCAGTCCGAAAAACTGATTCTTTCTTCTTCCGGTAGTCATCTGATAATCATATCTCTTCTGCACTTCATCCATGTAGATGATTTCATTCCTCGCAAATGAATAATTGAAGCGTGCCCAATAATGGAAATCTTGTATATGATGTCTAAAATTAAGGTCCATTTCCCAACCGCGATTTTCCATTTCTCCAAAATTATATGCAGGAAGATTAGCACCTATAATCATGGGGGATGTTGATCTGTTGGCTAATATGTTATTTCGTTTTTCTTTGAATATATCAAATGAAGCAGTCAGACAATTATTGAACAGATTAATATCTACACCGACATTCATCTTTTTCGCCTTTTCCCAAGTCAAATCAGGATTACCGATTTTATTTTCAACAATCATCAGTGAAGTATACGGATTGGAAGCCAAACCGAAATTATACTTGTTCACACCCGAATCGCTCGCTGCTCCATAAGAAGACGGCAGATACAAAAATCGATCACCACCTATCTGATCGTTTCCTACCTCTCCGTAGGACCCTCTCACCTTTAGATATTTAACGATATTGTTTTTCGGAAAAAACTTTTCTTCACTGATGACCCAACCTAATGAAACAGCAGGAAAAAATCCGAACCGTTTGCCTTTGGCAAAATTCTCGGTTCCGTTGTATCCCATATTGAATTCTGCCAAATAACGGGAGGCATATTCATAGGTCAATCGTCCTACCAATCCCTGATAAGCATTAGGTACATAATATTGAAGGGAGGGGGAATAGTATTTACTCTGATTATACAGAATAAGTGCTGTCGTTTTATGAAGCCCGAAAGTTCTATTATAATCAATTCCAAACTCCATATATACTTTCCGGTTCTTATCCCATCCGGTACTTACAGACCAGATACTCTCTTCTGATTGGGGGATCAGATAGATGTAATCCGGATCTTCCGCATCACGGCGCGCAAGATAATAAGGAAAGGTTTTCGAATATTTCTTACGGCTGTAATAATAGCTATCATACGCGATACTCCCGTGTACGGACAAACCTTTGGTCAGCAAAGATGATAAATCATAATTCAGACGTAATGTTGTATTGATGTTATTTCTATTATCTTTCTGATAACCGTTGCTTAATAAGGTTTGCCAGGGATTGACGCTTCCCAATCCATCCTGTATGCGGACAATTTTATTGTCCACCAATCCCGGAGAGCTCAAGGGATTGGCAAAAGAAATAGCTTGCCAGATTCCACTGTTACCGGAGCCCGGAGTAATCACTCTGCCTATCTGGGCGGCCATTTGAACAGTTGCCGAAAAGTCCCGCGTTATCTGAAAATCGAAATTAGTTCTGAAGTTATAACGGGTGTTACGGGGATTTACATCATGATCCGAATCTATCTTGGTATGTTTATAGATACCGGTCTGATCGAAATAACTTCCCGATATAAAGTATTTCACACGTTCTGTACCACCCGAAAGGTTGATGTTATGTTGAGTGCGGGTAGAAAACTTTCTAAGAAAATCGTCTATCCAGTTAGTGTTCGGATGCAAAATCGGATCAAAGCCATTTCTGTACAATTCAATATCTTTATCCGTGAATTTCGGTTGGTAGGTAGAACCCGAAACCCGGGAGTCATTTTCTAAAGCTTCATTGTATAAAGTTGCATAATCCGCACTATTCAGATAACTGGGGAGCTGGGTAGATTGCTGCAAAGCAAAATTACCCGAATAGCTCAACCGGGGACGCCCTCTTTCCCCTTTACGGGTAGTAATTAATACTACGCCGTTAGCTCCCTTTACTCCATAGATCGCTGTTGCCGAAGCATCTTTAAGTATATTCAATGATTCAACTTCATTCGGATCTATGCCGTCAAAATTAGTTCGTTCGATGCCATCGATCATTATTAAAGGAGCCGTGTTGTCTGTAAATGTACTGACACCTCTGATTAACAGACTGGAAGCGTCTTCGCCGGGAGCACCACTTCTTTGAAAAGCAATCAATCCCGGCATTCGTCCTACCAGCATGTTACTAATATTGGATTGTTGTGTCTGTACCAGTTCTTTCCTCGAAATAGAAGCGATAGATGCTGTCACACTTTCTTTCTTCTGCTTTCCGTAGCCGACAACAACGACTTCCTCCAGACTTTGCTCGGCTTCTTTTATTTCAATAGAAAGCACTTTATTGTCTTTTACAGGTACTGTCGTCGTGACATAACCGATATAACTGATTTCCAAAACTGCATTCGGATTTACAGATAAGGCAAAGCGCCCGTTTATATCGGAAATTATGCCGTTAAATGTACCGACTTCCTTGATATTGGCACCGATAATCGGTTCTCCTTTTGTATCGGTAATAGTACCGGTTATTCTCCGAGGTTCCTGTGGCTGTGAAGAAAGATTCTTTTTCACTGCCGTTTTTCTCTTTACAACAATCTGTTTTCCATTTATTTCATATACCAGATTTGTCTTTTCAAACAAGGCTGACAATTTTTCTGTGATTGTCTTCTTCCTAGATAGATCTACACTGACAACTTGATTTAAACTAGGTCGGATATCTTTCGAATAGATGAAAACGTAGCCTGTTTCTTTCTCTATATCTTTAAAATATTCCAGTAGAGTCCCTTTCTTTATATCATAGAGTTCGCTCGTTCCATTTCCATTAGCGAGAGTTACATTCGCTATAAATAGAAAAATAACAAAAAATTTCACAAACAGATATGATTTACAAAGAAAATATGCCCTATTTGCATGATTGTAATAGGAATTTTCCATATTTTTGCGTATCAATTTTTAGGTTTTTCATAAGTAATTGAAAAATTTAAATCTCACGGGTTCGGAAGAGTTGCCTCTCTTCCGAACTTCTTTTTTACAAAGGCTTCATTTCTGTGGTTTATTCATAGGCATTAAATTTTTAGGGTTATTACTCGATTTTTATACTTCCCGCTTCAATTGTACACTGGACATCGTACAGCAACGAGAAGGTTTTCATGACTTGTTCTATATCATCAAATAAGATAAGTTTTCCCATTGTACACTTTTGCGCAACTTCCGGCGTACATGTGATAGATACATTATAGTAGCGACTTAGCCGTTGGATAATATCTTTCATTGTCTCACCCCGGAACTGAAGTACGCCATCTTTCCATGAAATATAATCGTAAGCATTAACTTCGTCGATGCCGGATATCCCATCACTCAACTTAAAACGCTGATTAGGCAAAAGGACAAAATCTTCATTGGAGTTTGCTTTTACATTTACTTTTCCTTCTACCAACACCACGGATTGCAATGCATCATCAGCATAGGCAGACACATTAAACTTTGTTCCCAATACATTAACTGTCAGTTGGGGTGTCTCTACATAAAAAGGCCGGGAAGTATCTTTGGCAACTTCTATATAAATCTCTCCTTCTACTTTTATCCTGCGTTCGCCCGGACCAAAAGAGGAAGGGAAACGTAATTTACTTCCGGAATTAATCCATACTTTCGATCCGTCTGCCAATACAATGGATGAATGGCTACCATAAGGAACTATCAGTGTATTTTGTTTTCCGGGTTGAACCGCTCCCTCTTTGATTATCTCTGTTTCCTTACCATCGGATTGAATAGTAATATTGCTATCATAAGTAATGACGGCATTATTCTCTATCTGAATCGCTTCCGCATCATCTCTTATCAGCATTACTTTCTGATACAGAGTATCTGCTTTCACATTGACAAGCAGATCATCAGCAGTTCCGGACGTCTGAAAAGAATGAATCAACCAGAAAGAAACAATACCTAATATTAGTACACAGGCGGCAGCATAACGGGTAAATAAGATAAAACGATGTCTCTTATCACGACGCTCCATGCTTGTCTCTATACGTGCCCACAATCTTTCTGATTCTTCGGGTAAGCGCTGAACCGGATTCAGCCGGGCAGATAATATGATTTTGCGGGCCTCCTGTAGGGATGCTTGATCTTCGGGATGCTCTTTTTGATAATTAACCCACCATTCTTCCGATTCCTGGGTAGGAGCCAGACACCACAATATGAAGTCTTCATTTTGTAGCCATTGTTTTGTCGATTCGGGTATTCGATCTGAATGCATACTCGTTCTTTTTACGGTTTCACTTTAAAAACACGCAAAGAACAAAAATACCCCCACGAAAATTAAAGAAAATAACCGAAAAGGAAAAAATAAATAATTTGAGGCTGAATTTTACGCATTTGTTCGATAGCCCGATACACTAATTTCTGTGCTGCTTTAGGTTGTATTCCCATCAATTTCCCGATTTCCTCATAGCTAAGTCCTTGGGTATAACGAAGATATACAGCCTCCCGTTGCCGGTCTGTAAGGCTATCCAGCATCTTTTTCAGCTGTTTTTGCATAGCGGCTCTTTCTTTTTCTTCATCTATGAGTTCAAAGCCGTTCACTTCAATAAGGAAACTATAGTTATCAGAACCTTCTTCCAGAAATTCGGTATTCATTTCTTTTTTCTTAATGGTCCGAATCCGGTTCTTCAAACAGTTCAACAGATAGAACTTCATATTCTGACTTTCCCAAAGTTTGTGCTCACGCTCATATAAATGCAAAAAAACATCGTGAATGGCATCTTCTAAAAGTTCTTTACTAATGCCAAAAGCAATGCCGTATGAAAACAAATCGTTCTCATACGTCTCATATAACCACTTATATAAGGATTGCTTATTCTTCACACTATCTTCACAAAAAGTTAGAATCCTATCTTCTAAAGAATATTGAAATGGTAATTATCACCAGCCTGTCTCATCCCATCCGGCAGCGGAGTACCATTGTATCGACTGACGATAAAAAGGATTTATCTCCTCTTCATACGACTGACGAAATATATAAGTAGAAAGTCCTGCAGAGCCATTCATCGAGAAACTACCGCCATAACTGGAGTAATTATTAGGAGTAGTCTTCCAATAAACCACAGCAGCATCATAAGCAGCTTTCCAAGCCTCATATTCGCTAGTCTCACTACCTAAAGAACGTATTAATCCATCAAAATCATAATAATACTTACTGGACCGACAATCATAACAGAGTATGCCCGATGTGGCTATCGCTTGTCTGCCCTTAATATATTTCGGAATAATCTCACTACTGCTTTTAGCCAGTTGTTCCAACATGGAAGTGTTCACTACAGAAACAGAGACTCCTGCCGTCCAGGGATCACCTAAGCCCCAATTATATGGCAATTTGCCAGTATAAAGATTTTCATCTGCATAAAATTCAAAATATGCCTTTGCTATGTCCGTAGCCGATGCATTATTGGCAAACATAGCCGGAACTACTTTCTGATATGGAGCACCCGGTGCGGGTATCTCTGTCGGAGAGCCTATTATGTAATCCGCATGTTCCTTCAATTCATAGACCACCTCAACAGATTGCATAAAGCATGCATCGAAAAGAAGAAAACTCAAATGAGGCGCATTACGCAGAACATCTTTTAACTCGGAAATATCCATGTAATTTGAACCACCATCCTGTCCCCACCAACGGGTTTTATTCTGCGATTTTGCCAACCATCCTTCTCCATGAGACCACAAAACCAACCCATAACTCTGTGCCGGATATTCAGAAAATGCCGTGTTGATAACCTCCTTCATCTTAGAGACATCTACAGAGTTTCGTCCTTCATACGTAGCGATTACCTCCTGTACGACATTCTTCTTTTTATCCTTCTTCAATCGAATTAGTTTAGGACTTGATCCGGTATCAATGTATACGAGTAGGTTATAAGAGTTATCATCTACAGACTGCATTCCCTCTGTCATTTCCGCCAAATCCTCTGTGGCAAAGCTGCGAAGAGAATTGTCACCTGCTATATAAACAAGAACTGTACGCATCTGGACTCCTCTTTCATCATCGTCATTATGACAAGCGATTACCAGCATAGCCAAACACACAAACAAGGAGAATATTTTTATCTTTTTCATTAGATTTCAAGTTTATTACGAGGCAAAGATAAACAAATAAGAGATGCAAACCTGCATCTCTTATTATATTAACAATTAAGTTATTGTTTATTACTCTTCCGGTTTCGTAAAGCGGAATTTATCTGAATCAATCCGCGATACCGTCATTCTATTATTCTTCTTATATTTATTCAGAATCTTCGTTGCTTCTTTTTCCAACTTCTTTCTGTTTTCCGAGAAGTAAATCATACATGTACTATTCTGCTGCAGTTGGTTATCCTCCAGATAATTTTTCAACTGATAACTATATAATTCACGATGAGCCAAGAACCCTTCTTTGCTAACCTTCGCACTATCTAATATCTGAATATCCGTGAAATAGACTACCGTATCCGTAAATGAAGCAGAAATTCCAAAAGCATAAACCGGTTTAGAATGGTCTTTTTTCAGAGAAAAAGCGGAGCACATGGTAAACACAAGTGCAATTGCAAATAGTATTTTTACGTATTTCATATCATATAATTTTTAACTTCGCAAAGGTAACAAAAAAGAGGAGACTACCTCGATTTATCTCAAATAAATAGCATTTCTTAATCATAAATCCATAACAATACAGGTTTCTTTTCTGCCTTGAGCAGCCTGTCAACCTTCCTCATCACCTCATCAGATATCACAGGACACCCTTGACTGATTCCTAATGGAAGATGCAAAGGATACACCTCCGTTTCCGGCATCGGAGTATAAGAATGTAACACGATATACCGTTTGAAAGCATTGTTATTCGTTGCTTCCAATCCATGCAATTTATAATGAACATTAATCCCCCACTTGCTATACGACCGTATCCCTACTTTATATTTTCCTAAAGAAGAGCAATAACTACCTTCCACATTACTGAATACAGGCTTGGACAGCGTACTGTTTTTCCCGTATCCATGCGCACAAAGACTTGCATACTTCACAGAATCTCCCTTGAAATCCCATACAAAGAAACGCCTTTTACCGGAATGAATACTGAAATCTACCAGAAAGCAATAACTTGTATTATACCCGTTCTTATCACAATAAGCCTTTCCAGCCTGCGCTTTTTCACGCAAACGTTGCTCTATTTTAACTGGCACCGTGTCAGAAGACAATGTCGCATATCTTGCGTATGCCATCACCCCTGCTCCCAAAGCAACCAGAACAAATGATATTAGAACAAATTTCTTCATAAAACTCACATAGCACAAGATTAAATTATAGAATAGGACTTATATAAAAAGTCGCATAAGTACATTCTTCTACATGAAAAGTGCGACTTATGCGACTCAAATTCTTTTTTTCAGAAACTGATATTCCTTACTTATCCCAAGTAAGATTTGAGCAATTTACTACGATTACTTTGTCTAAGTCTTCTAATTGCTTTTTCTTTAATCTGACGAACGCGCTCACGTGTGAGGCCAAATTTATCGCCGATTTCTTCTAATGTCATTTCTTGTTGTCCGATACCGAAAAACATCTGAATGATTTCTTTTTCTCTATCGGTTAACGTAGAAAGAGCTCTATCAATTTCCCTCGCAAGAGACTCATTAACCAGAGAGCGGTCCGCCATTGGCGAGTCATCGTTAACCAACACATCCAACAGGCTGTTATCCTCTCCTTCCACAAAAGGCGCATCCACCGAAATATGACGGCCGGACACCTTCAGCGTATCAGAGATTTTATCAACCGGAATTTCCAGTTCGTCTGCCAACTCCTCGGGAGACGGACGCCGCTCGTTTTCCTGTTCAAACTTCGAGAAGGCTTTGCTGATCTTATTCAGCGAACCTACCTGATTCAACGGGAGACGAACAATACGCGACTGCTCTGCCAATGCTTGCAGAATAGACTGGCGAATCCACCATACAGCGTAGCTAATGAACTTAAATCCACGTGTCTCATCAAATTTCTCGGCAGCCTTAATCAGTCCTAAATTGCCTTCATTAATCAAGTCAGGCAAACTCAAACCCTGGTTCTGGTACTGTTTAGCCACAGATACGACGAAACGAAGATTGGCACGTGTCAATTTTTCCAATGCTACACGGTCACCCTTACGAATGCGTTGAGCGAGTTCCACTTCTTCCTCAACAGTAATCAGGTCTTCACGGCCGATTTCCTGCAAATACTTATCAAGAGAAGCGCTCTCTCTGTTAGTGATACTTTTGGTAATCTTTAGTTGTCTCATTCTTTAAAAACAGATTTGGAGTGCAAAGTTACGACAAATAATTTGTTAACATACAAAATTAAGTAACTTTTACACTATATTTTTCAACTAATAAAACAAAAAGAGATGCCGACAAGTTGATTGGCGGCATCCTTTTTCTATTTCATTAGCTTATCCTATAATCTTCTTACCTTATTTTATATATTACTCTTGAGTAAGATCGACAGCGAAGTATCCGCGTTTACCGGATGGGAACACACCGGTCAGGAACAATACCTGATTCGGAGACTTAACAGCAGCTTTCATCACTTCTTCCAGATCGCTGACTTTGCGCATCGGCTGGTCATTAGCTTTTAGGATAATGAAACCTTTACGAACTCCTGCATCTGACATCTTACCGGAAGAAACCCCTGTCACTTGCAAACCGTAACCCAGATTCAATTGTTTCTTCAAATCATCCGGCAATTCTTTGAAAGCAGCTCCCAAGATTTCCATGCCTGCATCTTTCACGATTTTGGTAGTACCTTGTTCGTTCTTCAACGTTACTTCAACGGTCTTTTCCTTCTTATCGCGCATCAATTTCACTTTCACCTTATCACCCGGACGATGTTTCGCAAGAGCTTCCTGCAAGTCGGCCATATTGGATACTTTCTTATTATCCACACCGATAATTACGTCGTCCACTTTGATGTCAGCTCCCGCAGCAGAACCATTCTCTACGATTTCAGAAACCCACACTCCTTCTACAACACCCAGTTCTTTAGCTTTATCTGCCAGTGTCTTACCGGATTTATCAATCGGTTGACGGTCGTCCATCAAACTGCTACCGATAGAACCACCACGAATACCGAGCAATGCACGTTGTACTGTTCCGTATTGTTTCAGGTCGGCAATTACCTTCGTCATAATGCTGGTCGGGATAGCGAAACCATATCCTGCATAAGCACCTGTCGGAGAAGAAAGCACCGAATTGATACCTACCAGTTCACCTTTGGCATTTACCAGCGCACCGCCACTATTCCCCTGATTGATAGCAGCATCCGTTTGAATGAATGATTCTATACCACCATTATATACACCCAGAGAACGGGCTTTCGCACTTACGATACCGGCAGTTACAGTAGAGTTCAGATTGAACGGGTTACCTACCGCCAATACCCACTCTCCTACTTTCAACGCTTCGGAGTCTCCTACCGGAATAGTCGGGAAATCATCACCTTCTATTTTTACCAATGCAAGGTCGGTGCTGGGGTCAGTACCAATCACGCGTCCTTTAAACTCACGGTTATCATTCAGTTTCACACTGATTTCATCCGCACCTTCAATCACGTGATTATTCGTTACGATATATCCATCTTTCGAGATGATTACTCCCGAACCAAAACCTACACGAGGTTGAGACTGTACCTGACGCTGCTGTCCGCGTCCATCACCAAAAAAGAAATCGAAGATATCCGGCGCTTGCTGAACAGTTCTTGTTTTAGCTTCTTGAGTAGACCTTATATGTACGACAGCATGAAGCGAATTCTCCGCAGCCTGAGTCAGGTCAACAGGTTGAGCGTTCACAGCGTCAAAAGCAGCCAATTTGACATTGGGATTCTGCTTGAACATCTCATTAAAAGATGTCTCTTTAGCAGCTTCGTTAGATTGCAACAATTTGTAAGTTGTCAATCCTGCAACTCCTGAGCTAAGAAGAATGATTGCTCCTACTCCCAGAATGTTCTTTGTTGTCTGTTTCATGATTTATAATTCTTTAAATTGTTAATATTCGACATTGTTTTAACTTTTACGACGTTAAAATAATAACAAATATCGTTCACTTATTCTACTTGTCACTCTTTTTTGTCCACTTTTAACAGAGAATATTTGGAGCTTAACAGCGGTTAACGACAGCACCTGACAAATTTACATTCGTTGTATGTCAGATGGCTTTAACACTCTGACATTCATTCAGTAAAGTCAGATTTTCATGACACCGATTCCGGGCAAATCATTTAAGGTGATCTTTCCTTTCACTACTTCTACCCCTTTAAAGCGATCATTAGAAATAAGCAAGTTACCATCCAGGTCGGCAAAATCGACTAATGGCGAGAACTGTGAAGCTGCTGAAATAGCACACGAGGTCTCTGTCATACAACCCACCATCACACGCATACCGAGCGCATGAGCCAGTGTTACCATCTTCCATGCTTCACGCATACCGGTACATTTCATCAGCTTAATATTAATTCCCGTGAAAGCGTCTTTCAAAGCAGCTACATCTCCCAAACGCTGCAACGATTCATCTGCAAATATCGGCAATGGACTTTGTTGCGTTATCCAGGCAATGTCGTCTAGCTTCTCCTTCGGCATAGGCTGTTCTATCATCACAATGCCTTTTTCTTTCAGCCAATGAATCATATCAAGCGCGTATTGACGGTCTTTCCAGCCTTGGTTGGCATCTATCGCTATCGGTAGATTCGTTACCGAGCGGATGGTTTCAATCATCTCCTTATCATTGTCCCGTCCCAGCTTTACCTTTAATATATTAAACTGATCGGCGCACTCTTTTGTTTTCTCCCTTACCACATCAGGTGTATCAATACCTATCGTGAAGGTGGTAGAAGGCGTCTTTTCTTTGTTCAATCCCCATATCTTATACCAGGGAGCATCCAACAGTTTTCCCACCAAATCATGAAGGGCGATATCTACCGCAGCTTTCGCCGCCGTGTCTTTTGGCGAGAGGCTGTCAACGTATGACAAAATGTCATCTAGCTGAAAAGGATCACTAAACTGTTCCAGATTCACTTTCCCCAGAAAACTCATTACCGATTCTACCGTCTCTCCCAAATAAGGAGGCATAGAGGCCTCTCCGTACCCCGTTATTCCTTCATATTCTATTTCCACCTGTACATCAGGAGTCGTTGTGCGTGAATATGTGGCAACCGTAAACACATGCTTCAACTTCAATTCATAAGGGAAAAAGCTCATTTTCATCTTTCCTCCCAAACCGAGCTTATTTATATAGACGTTAGAAAGCGATGATTCTCCGGCTAATGTCTGACGGACAACCAACCCTGAACCCAAAGCAGCCAAAGTCGCTGTTTTCAAAAAATCTCTTCTGTTCTGCATGCTTTAATAGATGATAAATTACAAATGATAAGTGATAAATGACAGGTAACAGATAATAGATGATAGATATTTATACAAAATACTCACAATAACTATCAAACATCATTTATCAACTATTTATAATAAGGATTATTATCCGTAGTATTCATTCCCTTCTCCTTATTAATATAAGGTAGGAAGCGAACGGCAAAAAGCAGACGTTTCGTGTTGAACTCGTCATAGTTCTTATCCGCGGGGTTCATACTACTGACGTGTACATCGCCCAAAGCGTGGATAAACTGTTTATTACCAAGGTAAATACCAACGTGAGAGATTCCTTCTTTACGCTCCGCAGTTGCTTTACGACCGAAAAACACTAGATCCCCCCGTTGTACATTGGCAAAATCAGGAGCAATCTCAATATGTTCGCCCACATAAGCCTGTTGAGACGCATCTCTCGGAATAATAATATCATGCATAAAAAGCACGGTACGTACCAAGCCGCTACAATCTACTCCTTTGGAAGAGGTTCCTGCCCACAGATAAGGAATTCCCATCATCGAATAAGCAGTCGCAATGATACTTTCAACATCTTGTTTCAATGAGGCCCTCCATTTTGTTTCCGGTTGAGAAATAGATTTAGAGATGTATGCTTTCCGACCGTCGGGATAAGATACTTTGTAGAAATGACCTTTGCTTCCCTCCCACTTCAGACGATTGCCTGCAACCACGTCGGACACAGGTTGAGAACTTTCATCCGGTTTTTCATACGCAAATCCGTAGTGCGAAGTAACCACTATCTTTTCCGCCCGGTTCCACTCATCATAACGTTCCTTCGACATGGGGGTAATCACCATCCGGTGTACCCATCCGGTATAATCATCCGGCGTTTGTATCTCGTACCAACCGGTATATTGAAGTACTTTGACCGGCATCCCCAACAATGCCTGCGTACTCATGCCGGAAGTAAATTTGCCTTCTTCGCGCAAATTACAAACAGAGATATGTACTACCCCATAAGCTGAATCGGCAGGCATGGGACGTATTTCCTGTGCTTTCAGGCTGACTGCCGTAATCACCAGAAAACAAGAGAAAAGGAGGATATTCTTCTTCATTAAAATTCATTTTAATAATAGCAAAGGTAGAAATTATTTCTATTTGTGGTACTTTCTTTGGCTAAAACAAAATAAATGACGTATTTTTGCAGTCTAAAGCAGTTGGCCGGTCTGTCGCGTGCACGTTTCGTGCAGGAGGAAAGTCCGGGCAACATAGAGCATCCTACTTCCTAACAGAAAGCTGTCCGTGAGGGTAGAGTAACGTAGAAGAAAATAACCGCCGCTCCTTTCGGGGAGAGGTAAGGGTGAGAAGGTGGGGTAAGAGCCCACCAGCCGCATGGTGACATGTCGGGCTGTACGTCTTAGGAGTTGTAAGGTCATGTAAACCGGCGTTATGAGAGTTGCTCGCTCCATGTCGGAGGGTAGACCGCTAAAGTGTCGTGGTGACACGCCACTCAGATAAATGACAGACACCTTGTTTTATATAAGGTACAGAACTCGGCTTATAGGCTGACTGCTTTTTCTTTTAATTATCCGTTGAACTATGAAGAAGAAAATCACCGATATATGGAAGTTTCTTACGTATGACATCTGGCGCATTACGGAAGATGAAGTGACCCGAACCAAGTTCTCACTCTACAATATTATAAAGACCATCTATCTTTGTATCAACCGGTTTACCAAAGACCGGATGGCTAATAAAGCTTCCGCACTGACATATAGCACATTGCTCGCTATTGTACCGATACTTGCCATCCTGTTTGCCGTGGCACGCGGTTTTGGATTCGACAACCTGATGGAACATCAGTTCCGCAATGGTTTCGGAGGAAATATAGAAACAACAGAGGCCATTCTCTCATTTGTCAACTCCTATCTTTCACAAACCAAAGGAGGTATTTTCATTGGAGTTGGTTTGGTCATGTTGTTATGGACGGTTATCAATCTGGTCAGCAATATTGAAATCACCTTCAACCGTATTTGGGAAGTGAAAAAAGCACGGTCCATGTATCGCAAGATTACGGATTACTTTTCTATGTTCCTGTTGATGCCGATTCTAATCGTAGTGTCCGGAGGGCTTTCTCTGTTTATGAGCACCATTCTCAAACAGATGGATGATTTCGTCCTGCTTGCTCCTATTATGAAATTCATGATACGACTTATCCCTTTCGTCCTGACATGGCTGATGTTCACAGGGCTGTATATCTTCATGCCGAATACAAAAGTAAAATTCAAACACGCGCTCATTGCAGGCATTCTGGCGGGGTCTGCTTATCAAGCTTTTCAGTTCCTGTATATCAACAGCCAGTTGTGGGTGTCAAAGTACAACGCCATTTACGGTAGTTTTGCCGCACTTCCCTTATTTCTGCTTTGGTTACAAATATCTTGGACAATCTGTTTATTCGGAGCCGAATTGACGTATGCCGGGCAAAATATCCGTAGTTTTAGTTTTGACCAGGATACCCGGAATATCAGCAGACGATACCGGGACTTTATATCCATCCTGATTATGTCGCTCATAGCCAAACGGTTTGAGAAGAACGAACCTCCCTATACGGCTGCAGAAATCTCGGAAGAGCATCAGATTCCCATCCGACTAACCAACCAGGTACTTTATCAGTTGCAGGAAATAGAATTGATTCACGAGGTAGTCACCGACGAAAAAAGCGAAGAGATCGGCTATCAACCGTCAATGGATATCAATCAATTGAATGTAGCCATCTTATTGGATCGTTTGGATACATACGGTTCCGAGAATTTCAAAATTGACAAAGACGAAGAATTCAACGACGAATGGAAAGTGCTGACCGAATCCAGAGAAGAATACTATAAAAAAGCAAGTAAAGTATTACTGAAAGATTTATAAGGAAAAGGAAGCAAGCAGTGCAACGATCTCGAAAATCAGACTTTACAACCTGATATTCTTATCTATAACAAGCCCGAAGCCAGCCTGAAAGGAGAAGACGCCCAACTGAAAGCGGCAGTAGACTATTTGCTGAAGGATTTGTCAAAAAAGAAATAAATACTACATTATTAATGCCGCTTATTCAGCGGCATTAATAATAAGTTATATATCAACACTTTAGAAGAAACACTTTTGGTTTTAAACAAACAGTCCGTTCCTTTAAAAGGAAAGCATCGTTGGTTTAAAAGGAACGGACCCTTCCTTTAAAACCAACGATGCTTTCGGTTATATGCTTATCCTAAAGAACTAAGAATATAATTATTTTTCAATCAATAACGGTTGTATGAAATCACCTTTTCTTTCGGCTTCCTCATCTTTTTGCGTTTTTCCTTTGCCGGATAGCCAATGACAATATCCAACAATAAACGTTTCGAGGCAGGAATACCGGCAAGCTGTTTCATTTCTTTTTCATCAAACCAACCCAGAATACAAGAGCCCAGTCCTTCGGCTTCAGCCGCCAAAGCAATATGAGCAGCAACTATTCCAATGTCGATCAATGGAAAATGCTTGCCTTTCACCTTTCCACCAAGCAGAGAGGTAATATTAGCAGATTCCTCTACCACCAGAATATGCACGGGAGCATCTTTAGCAAACTTATTCATCCCCAAACCAGCAGCAGCTTTCCCCGCTTTTTGAGCCAGTTCCTTATCCGTGATGACTACAAACTTCCAAGGCTGCGCATTACAGGCCGAAGGCGCTAAACGAGCAGCTTCAAGTATCCGTTCCAACTTTTCCGGCTCCACCGGACGCTCCTTATCATACGAACGGTCGCTTTGACGAGCCTGTACCAATTGAAGAAAATCCATAAGGTTGCGATTTTATGATTTACAATTTACGATTGAAATTCGCTTTTGCGACAGCCAACTATTTATACTGAATCATCCGACTGATATACTTACCGATAATATCGAATTCAATATTTACCACACTGCCAATCTCAAACGTATGGAAGTTTGTATGCTCATACGTATAAGGAATGATAGCTACCTGGAAAGTATCATCGGTCGGATTACATACCGTCAGACTAACACCGTTCACAGTTACCGAACCTTTATCCACCGTGATATATCCACGTTTCGCCATCTCCTTGTCAAACGCATATCGGAATGTAAAATACCAGCTGCCTTCCGCATCCTTAATATCGATACAAGTAGCAGTCTGATCCACATGTCCCTGAACGATATGTCCGTCCAACCGACCGTTCATCATCATGCTACGTTCAACGTTCACCTTATCCCCCACTTTCAACAAACCGAGGTTAGAACGCTCCAACGTTTCTTTCATGGCAGTCACCGTATACGTATCATCCGTCAGAGTCACTACCGTCAGGCATACACCATTGTGAGAAATACTCTGGTCGATTTTCAACTCATTCACAAACGAACACTTAAATGTAAAGTGTATATTCTCCTGGTCTTTCACCAGTGCTACCAAAGTAGCATATTCTTCTACGATTCCAGAAAACATAATTCTATTTACTATTTACGATTTTACAATTGAAAGTACTCTCTTAATGCAAGGGTCAAAGATACGAATAAGGAAGCAGCTTAGAAAATAAGAGCAAAAAAAAATGGGGCTTTTCACAAAGCTCCATTTTTCAGTTTTCAATAGGTATTAGTTTTTTTTTTAAGGTAAAAAGATTGTTTTCAGGATAACGGTGCAAATATAGGCGGTTTTACCGATACTATCCAAATTATAAAACATGTCATATAACATCTTTTTGAAAATTCTTTGGATTTATTATCATTTGAAGCAAAATCTCCTGTAACTTGTCCGTTACAGGAGACAAATATAAGATAATTTTTTAAGGAGCCCTAATTTCTGTTTAAAAATCGGCAGAAAATTACTTTTCCGGGTAATTTTCATCGGTTTTTCCACGATGTTTTAACACTTTGGCATCAATGAAGAATACAATCTCCTCGGCAATGTTGGTAATATGATCTCCCGAACGTTCCAGTTTACGGAACACGCTGACTAAATCTACACAAGTATGTACAGCTTCCGGATGTTCGATAATATAGTCTGAAAGAATCCCTGTTGCATCCGCATTGATTTCATCTAGCAAATTATCCTTAGCAAACACTCCTGCCGCCAAATCATTACTCTCTTCATTCAAGGCACGTTTTGCCAGTTCCAGCATCGACAACACCTCTGCCTGCATCTCTGCCAGGCGAAGACGAGACAACAGCTCCGCATCCAATACCGGTTCTTTGCAACGAAGTACAAAACGGGCGATCCCTTCCGCAAAGTCACCCAAACGTTCCAGATTTGTGTTAATCTTCAACATAGCCAACACAAAACGAAGATCAATCGCCACCGGATTATACAATGCGATAATATCTTCCACATCACTATCTATCTTCAATTCAAAAGCATTCACCCTGCGCTCGCGAACCATCACTTGTTGAGCCAGCTCCTTGTCAAGGGTCAACACAGCCTCTCCGGCACGGTCAAGCTGGTTGTACACCAAGGTCCACATTTCATCAATTTCCTTCTTCAATAGGATGAGTTCCGATTCTATAAACTTTACCATAGTCTATTATATATAAATGATTAATATTCTGCTAATGACATTTCAGAAATAAATTTCAGGCACGGATTTCACGAATTACCCGAAGCGTCCCGTTATGTAATTCTGGGTAGCCTCTTTCTCCGGATTGGTGAATATCTTTTTCGTTTGATCGAATTCCACCATTTCGCCCATATAGAAAAACGCCGTCTTATCACTGACACGGGCTGCTTGCTGCATATTATGCGTAACGATTACAATCGTATAATCCTTCTTCAATTCATGGATCAACTCCTCCACCTTAGCCGTAGAAATAGGGTCGAGTGCAGACGCAGGCTCATCCATCAGCAATACCGAAGGAGAGACAGCCATCGCACGGGCGATACAAAGCCGCTGTTGCTGTCCGCCGGACAATGCATAAGCCGACTCCTTCAACTTATCTTTCACCTCATCCCAAAGAGCCGCTCCTTTCAATGTTTCCTCCACACGCTGACGAATGAAAGCATTATCTTTTATTCCGTTCACACGAAGTCCGTAAGCCACATTCTCGAATATACTTTTCGGGAAAGGATTCGGACGCTGGAACACCATTCCTACATTCTTACGGAGTTCGTCCACTTCCACCCCTTTCGCATATATATTATGTCCGTCGATACGGATTTCTCCCTCCAGACGGGTAGCAGGAATCAAATCATTCATCCGGTTGAAAAGCCGGAGGAAAGTAGACTTACCGCAACCGGACGGTCCGATAAAAGCGACAACCGACTTTTCCTCAATCTGCATACTGATACCCTTCAATGCATGAAAATCTCCATACCAAAAGTTCACATCACGCGCATCTATTTTCACTGTATCCATATACTAACCTAGTTTGTTTTTACTCTTTTCTCAAAATACTTTCTCAATGCATTGGCCAGCAGATTCACGAACAGGATAATCATAATCAACACCAATGCCGTACCATAAGCCAGCGGCAATTGTGCCTCCATATCCGTTCCACTCGTGGAAATCACATACAAATGGTAAGGCAATGCCATACACTGATCGAAAATACCCGTTGGCAGTTGTGGCAGGAAATATGCGGCACAAGTAAACAGAATCGGCGCCGTCTCTCCCGAAACACGTCCCAAGGCAAGAATCAACCCTGTGATAATGTTCGGCATCCCCATCGGCAGAATGACGTGCCAGATCGTCTGCAACTTCGTTGCCCCCAAGGCCCGGCTGCCTTCACGCATACTGTCGGGAATGGCTTTCAGAGCTTCCTCCGTTGTCCGAATGACCAAAGGTACGCAAAGCAAACCTAATGTCAAAGAACCGGCCAAAATACTATCACCAAATCCCATATAATTGACAAACAGCGCCATACCGAACAATCCGAATACGATGGAAGGAATACCGCTCAAGTTATTGGTCATCACCCGGATAAAGCGTACCAACTTACCTTTCGGCGCATACTCATTCATATAAATTCCGCTCATCACCCCTATCGGAAAGGCGAACAGCGCACTCCCCACCATCAGATAGAAAGTACCGACAATAGCCGGCCATATACCGCCACCTGTCATCCCGTCCGTAGGAGCCGAAGTGATAAAATCCCAACTGATAGCGCCGATTCCTTTATAGACGATAAATCCCAGAATTGCAAACAATATCAGTACAATGCAAAGGCTCAACAGCCGGAAAATCCCGAAAGCAACTTTCTGCGAACGGTGTTTAGCTTTATTATTACTCCGTATTTCCATCTTATTTGCTACGTTTTAATCCTTTAGAGGAAATATATTCCACACTAAAGTTGATAATCAATGTAATGAAGAACAGTACGACACCCAACAGGAACAACGCCTGATAGTGCGGTCCTCCTGCAGGAGCTTCTCCCAGTTCGGCCGCAATCGTAGCCGGAATGGTACGCAAAGGCTCAAGAATGTTGTCGGAATCACAGCCGCATTACCCGTCACCATCAATACCGCCATCGTCTCTCCGATAGCACGTCCGATGCCAAGTACCACACCGGATGTAATACCCGAAATAGAATAAGGAATCACTACCTTATATATAGTCTGCCATTGCGAAGCCCCCAATGCCAGACTCGCTTCCCGCATTGCACGCGGACAGTTGCGCATCGCATCTTCCGTCACCGTTATAATGGTAGGCAATGCCATAATAGCCAGTACGATACTCCCGCCAGGCCGCTCTCTCCCACCGGAAGATCAAACAATTTCTGAATCAACGGAACAATGACAATCAATCCGAAAAAGCCATAGACAACGGAAGGAATACCGCTCAACAGTTCGATAATCGGTTTCAGCCAGTTCCGCACTTTCGGATTTGCCACTTCAGACATATAGATAGAAACCGACAGCCCGAACGGCAAAGCAAAAAGAATGGCAAACAGGCTCACCCACAACGTACCGGTAATCAACGGCAGAAAGCCGAATTGAGCTGCCGGAGTAGCCGTAGGAAACCATTCGGCACCCGCAAATACATCTTTCACGGAAATGGTGTTATCCTCTATGAAATGCACCGCGTCCGGATGAACAATAAACTTCTGCGGAACAAAAGCTACGATACCGGGTGTTTTCTCTACCAGCTCCGTAATCTTGTCGCCTGCATATTCATAAGCAGGCCCCAAGCTCCTCTTCCGTATAATACTGCGTTATATCCTCCAAACGAAAAACCCGGATAGGGAGATCTTCCCCACCGAGTTCCTTCCAGTTTGTGATCTCCTCGTCAAAAACATTTTTTATCTGTGCAGGGCTCAACACACTAACCTTGTTGCTCTTATTCAGCGCCAACACATATCCCTCTTCAATCACCTTACTCTTGAACAGCCCGAAAGCTTCCGTGAAAAGGAAGAGTACAATCAGCAGAATAGTAATACTTGTCACGAAAGCCGCTACAAGTCAACATTCCTTCTATAATCTTTTCAAATACCTTTTTCATACCTGCTATGATTTCTGATGCAAAGAAAGCATCTCTTTATTAAGGAGGTGTGACTAACGTTTGAAGGAAATGTTTCAATCATGTTACGTTTGTGTTACAAGTATCATTTCCATTCCGGATGAAATGGAAATGTAATATCCGATTGCTTAATTTGCAAAGTCAATAAAAAGAAGAAATATGAAAGTGAGAAGAAACTTATTAATCGCCCTTTCCTTACTCTCGCTCGGTGCCAACGCACAACGTATAAAGGTAGCGACACGGTACTGCCTGTCGCACAACAGACAGCAGAGCGGTTTATGAACCAGCATCCGGATGCCCGTGTCACTGTGACCGGTGGTGGAACCGGTGTGGGTATCTCCGCTTTAATGGATAATACAACGGACATCGCAATGGCTTCCCGCCCGATCAAGTTCAGCGAAAAGATGAAAATTAAAGCGAGCCGGAGAAGAAGTAGACGAAGTGATTGTTGCCTACGATGCCCTTGCCGTGGTGGTACATCCCTCAATCCGGTAAACAGCTGACCCGCCAACAACTGGAAGATATTTTCCGGGGGAAGATAACCAACTGGAAACAGGTAGGCGGAGACGACCGCAAAATAGTGGTTTACTCGCGCGAAACATCGTCCGGTACTTACGAATTTTTCAAAGAGAGCGTACTGAAAAATAAAAACTACATGGCAAGCAGCCTTTCCATGCCGGCAACGGGTGCCATCATCCAGTCTGTCAGCCAGACCAAAGGAGCTATCGGATATGTCGGACTGGCATACGTATCTCCCCGTGTCAAAACGCTTTCCGTATCTTATGACGGAAGCCACTACGCCACCCCTACGGTAGAGAACGCCACCAACAAGACCTACCCCATCGTGCGCCCGCTTTATTACTATTACAATGTAAAAAATAAGGAACAAGTCTCCCCCTGATTCAGTTTATTCTTTCATCCGACGGACAGGACATTATAAAAAAGAGCGGTTATATTCCGGTTAAATAAAAAAAATGTCCTACTTTTGTAGCCTAAATACAGATAACATTAACCGTTATGACAGATATTAAAAACGAAGAAGCAGGCGAAAAGAAAAGCTTGAACTTTATTGAACAGGCAGTAGAGAAAGACTTGAAAGAAGGTAAAAATGGTGGAAAAGTGCAGACACGTTTCCCGCCCGAACCTAACGGTTACCTTCACATCGGCCATGCCAAAGCTATTTGCCTTGATTTCGGCATCGCAGAAAAACACGGCGGTGTATGTAACCTTCGTTTCGACGACACAAACCCTACCAAGGAAGATGTGGAATATGTAGAAGCTATCAAAGAAGATATCCAATGGTTAGGCTACCAGTGGGGAAATGAATACTACGCTTCCGACTATTTCCAGCAATTATGGGACTTCGCTATCCGCCTGATCAGGAGGGAAAAGCATATATCGACGAACAGAGTTCCGAACTGATTGCACAGCAAAAAGGTACTCCTACCCAACCGGGTGTGGAAAGCCCTTACCGCAACCGTCCTATCGAAGAAAGCCTCGAACTTTTTAAGAAAATGAATAGCGGCGAGATCGAAGAAGGTGCTATGGTGCTCCGTGCCAAGATTGACATGGCCAACCCGAATATGCACTTCCGCGATCCGATTATTTATCGTGTAGTGAAACACCCGCACCACCGTACGGGCACTACCTGGAAAGCTTATCCGATGTATGACTTCGCCCACGGACAGAGTGACTTCTTCGAAGGCGTGACTCACTCACTGTGTACACTCGAATTTGTGGTACACCGTCCTCTTTACGACCTCTTCATCGACTGGCTGAAAGAAGGAAAAGACCTGAACGACAACCGTCCTCGCCAGACTGAATTCAACAAACTGAACCTAAGCTACACCCTGATGAGCAAACGTAACCTGCTCACACTGGTGAAAGAAGGACTAGTAAACGGATGGGACGACCCCCGTATGCCGACTATCTGCGGTTTCCGCCGTCGCGGTTATTCACCGGAATCTATTCATAAATTTATTGATAAAATCGGATATACCACTTACGATGCCCTGAACGACATCGCCCTGTTGGAAAGCTCCGTTCGGGATGACCTGAACAGCCGTGCTACCCGTGTATCGGCAGTGATCAACCCCGTTAAACTAATTATCACCAACTATCCGGAAGGACAGGTTGAAGAACTGGAAGCAATCAACAACCCGGAAGACCCGGAAGCAGGAAGCCACCTGATCGAGTTCAGCCGCGAACTGTGGATGGAACGCGAAGACTTCATGGAAGACGCTCCCAAGAAATATTTCCGCATGACACCGGGACAGGAAGTACGTCTCAAAAATGCCTATATCGTGAAATGCACCGGTTGCAAGAAAGACGAAAACGGTGTAATAACAGAGGTATATTGCGAATATGACGCTAATACCCGCAGCGGTATGCCGGATGCAAACCGTAAGGTGAAAGGTACGCTCCACTGGGTAAGCTGCAACCACTGCCTGCAAGCAGAAGTACGTTTGTACGACCGCCTGTGGAAAGTGGAAAATCCACGTGACGAACTGGCTGCCATCCGCGAAGCTAAAAATTGCGAAGCACTGGAAGCCATGAAAGAAATCATCAATCCGGATTCATTGAAAGTTCTGCCCAACTGCTACATAGAGAAGTTCGCAGCTACCCTGCCTACACTCTCCTACCTGCAGTTCCAACGGATCGGTTACTTTAATATCGACAAAGAATCAACCCCGGAAAAACTGATTTTCAACCGCACAGTAGGGTTGAAAGACACATGGGGAAGATTAATAAATAACTAAGCTTTCAAGCTTAACTTTACAATGGGGCTGTGTCAAAAGGATCATCATCTGAACTTTTGCAACAGCCCCATCTTAGCAATTAAAAATCTAAAAGTAAAATGGGTAGAAAAAATTCGCCATCAGCAAAAAAGGAACTAGTCACACTAATCACAAACTACGAAGAAGCAAAAGCAGAAAACCGACAACTTTATCTGGATGCTGACCAATTGGCCGACATCGCCGACTGGTATGCCTCCGAGCGAAAATTTGAAGAAGCACAAGAAGTAATCACTTATGGACTTAAAATACATCCGGGAAACACAGATTTGCTTATAGAACAAGCATATCTTTACCTGGATACCCAAAAGCTGCAAAAAGCAAAAAAAGTAGCGGATTCGATTACCGAAGAATTTGATTCCGAAGTGAAACTGCTGAAAGCCGAACTATTGCTGAATGGAGGAAAACTGGAGGAAGCTCAATGGCTGTTAAGCACAATAGCGGATGCCGACGAGCTGGAAACAATCATTGATGTTGTATTTCTCTATCTGGACATGGGATACCCGGACGCAGCCAAAGAATGGCTCGACAGAGGTAAATCCCGTTATGCCGAAGATGAAGAATACATGGCTCTCACAGCCGATTATCTGGCATCGACCCATCAGGTAGAATCAGCCATCATCTATTACAATAAACTCATTGACAAATCTCCATTCAACCCTTCCTACTGGATGGGACTGGTGAAATGTTACTTTGTCCAGGAACAAATAGACAAAGCCATCGAAGCCTGTGATTTCGCATTGGCAGCCGACGATCAGTACGGGGAAGCTTATGCCTACAAGGCACATTGTTTCTTCTATCTGAACAATTCGGATGATGCCATCGAGAATTACCAAAAGGCGATTGAGCTCAAAGCCATTCCCCCCGAACTGGGTTACATGTTTATGGGAATATCCTACGGTAATAAAGAAGAATGGCAAAAAGCCGATGACTATTACGACAAAGTGATCGAACGTTTTGAAGAAGACGGAGACAAGCAGTCTATTTTATTGATAGACACCTATACCAGCAAAGCATTCGCCCTCTCTCACCTGGAAAGGTATAAAGAGGCGCATGAGTTATGCGAGAAAGCCAAAGAGATAAACCCGAACGAGGGATTGATTTATCTGACAGAAGGAAAACTATACCTGGCAGAGGAACTGGAAGACGAAGCTGCCATCTCTTTCGAAAAAGCGATAGAGATCAATCCGAACATAGAAATGTGGTATATGATTGCCTCTGCTTATTCGGAAAGTGACTATCTGATCGAAGCGAAAGAATACTTTGAAAAAGTGTACCAGATAAATCCGAAATACGAAGATGTGACGGAGAAATTGAGTGTTCTTTGCCTCATGCACGGTGAAATCGACAACTTCTTTAAATATAACAAGGAATGTGAACATCCACTGGAAGAAGACATGATCCTGGATCTGTTGAACAGTCCCGAACACAGAGAAGAAGACGAAAGAACTCTCAAAGAAGTGTGGGAACGCATGAAAAAAGAGAATAAGAAAAAAACAAAAGGAAAAAAATAAATCAATTTATAAATTCTATCCTCAAAAAACATGGAATCAGTAGCAGAACTTCTTAAATGGGTATTAGAAAACTTGAACTATTGGGTAGTCACTATTTTTATGGCTATCGAAAGCTCTTTTATTCCCTTCCCCTCGGAAGCCGTAGTACCCCCTGCCGCATGGAAAGCTATGGCAGACGACAGTATGAATATCTTTCTCGTTGTCCTATTTGCCACCATAGGAGCAGATATCGGTGCATTAGTAAATTATTACCTGGCGCGTTGGCTGGGTCGTCCTATTGTCTATAAATTCGCTAACAGCCGTTTAGGGCACATGTGCCTTATTGATGAAGAAAAGGTACACCATGCAGAAGAATATTTCAGAAAGCACGGTGCAGCCTCCACTTTCTTTGGCCGTCTCATTCCGGCTGTACGCCAACTTATCAGTATTCCCGCAGGATTAGCCGGCATGAAATTAGGACCTTTCCTACTTTACACCACTCTCGGCGCTGCGATATGGAACAGTATATTGGCTCTACTCGGATACCTGATCTACCGGTTTACAGACCTCAAAACCACTAATGACGTCTATGTAATGGCAACCACATACAGCCACGAAATCGGCTATGTCATTATAGCAGTGGTGGTAATTGGTCATCGGATTCCTAGCTTATAAGGGACTGAAAAAAAGAAGTAGAAAAAATTAAGGATTAAGTATTAGGTATTAAGTATTAGTCATGGTAATACTTAATTCTTACTTCTTTGTGTATTCTACGTCCTCTGTGGTTTATTTTTTGTGGTAGATAAGAGCTAATTAGAAATTAAACTGAACTCCTACTCCCAATATCTCTTTAAATTGCACACGAGCACCTTTTGTACCATCCTTTTGCACGATTTTCACATCATCGTCATACATCAGGTTAGTAGTAAGTGTGGTTGAGAACCATTTATTGATAATCATATTTACTTGTACTTCCCAGTTCACATCTATATTCAGCGGCTTATGCAGATAATCGGAATATAGATCCAAACGTGAATATACCGTCATATTTTTCAAGAATTCATATTTGGCTTCTCCTTTCAAGTTAGCACCGAAGCTGGATAATAGATGTTTGCCCGGATCCACTCCATAAGCTCCTTCGTCAGAGAGACGGTCATTGAGTACAAATGTTCCGCGCCACGCAGCAGGAGACAATACAACGGTAAATATCTTACCCGGATCATACGTAAAGCCCAAACCGGTAGTCAAATAGGCAGGAGCCATAAATTCGGAGATAGCAATGTCTTTATTGACGGAGTAGTCATATCCTGGAGAAAACTGTGTCTGGAAAGTGGCGAACGCACTGGCATACCAACTTTTGGCAATAGCATAGCCATAATTCGTATTCAAATAGATTTTATCATTTGCTTTCCTGGTTCCGTCGTCACCGGTCTTATTTAATCCATAAGCCAGTTCGATACGATTATTCCACAGATGTTTTCCTTTCTTATAATTAATCTGATAAGTGCCCTGCAAGTCAAAGGCAACGGAGTTATCACCTCCGGCAGCCCAATTAGTGAGGCTCACTTGCGTTAGTTTCAGTCCGGCAAATCCTTCTTTTGTCCAGGGAGAAATTTGTGTACTATCGGCAGTTTGGGCCGACAAGGTTCCAACGCCCATACATAACAGGGCGATGAATAGAGTTTTCATTTTGTTCATGATAGTTGAGGTTTAGTGTAGAAAAAACACAACCTAACAAGAACGGAGCCTTGGCAGTTTACCAAGCCTTTTTACCAGTTCCCATTAGGTCAAAATCTTTAAGATAAGTAGCAGGCTTAAGTATTAAGTATTAGCCATATTCGTTTATTAGCTGCAACTAATAGTTAATACCTAATACTTAATACTCCATATTCTATATTACTTTACAGCAGCTAAGGCTTTGTCATAATCAGGCTCCTGGGTGATTTCAGGAACAAGTTCCGTATATGCAATTTTGCCATCTTTGCCAATCACAACTACCGCACGCGCCAAAAGTCCTGCTAACGGACCATCTGCCATACGCACTCCGTAACTTTCGTCGAAATCAGAGAAGCGGAAATCAGACAATGGAATTACATTTTCAATACCTTCTGTCGTACAGAAACGGCCGTGTGCAAAAGGAAGATCCTTAGAAATAGCCAATACTACCGTATCTTTCAATCCGGCAGCCATTTTATTAAACTTACGTACAGAAGTTGCACATACGCTGGTATCCAGACTAGGGAAAATATTTAAAATCACATTTTTACCATTTAAATCTTTCAGAGAGAAAGAAGATAAATCTGTTTTTACCAGCTCGAAGTCAGGAGCTACCTTACCTACTTGTATAAATTCACCGATCAGTTTCACCGGTTGTCCTTTGAAATTTGTTGTTGCCATAATGCATGTATATTTAAAATTTACTTTATATAGGAAACAACTATTCCCCCAAATATGTTCACGGAAAACCTTTTCTAAATTCAATTTGTTATTCCTCAACGAAATCACTCTAGTGTTCAATTTAAAATATAAAATGTATGGAAACTGTATTCAATGAGATTCAACATTCAGTAAAAAATTGGTGGACTTCTCTTCTTTTGGGAATCGTGTATATCATTGTAGCCCTTTGGCTCATGTTCTCACCCGTAAGCACCTATGTAGCTCTAAGTATCATTTTCAGTGTATCGATGCTGATAAGCGGTATTCTGGAAATCATCTTTGCTCTTAGCAACCGGAAAGGTGTCCCGAGCTGGGGATGGTATATCGTAGGAGGACTCATCGACCTCGTTCTGGGTATTTACCTGATTGCCTATCCGATGGTCAGCATGGAAGTTATCCCTTTCATCATAGCCTTCTGGCTTATGTTCCGAGGGTTCTCCTCCACCGGCTATTCCATCGACCTGAAACGTTACGGAACCCGCGACTGGGGCTGGTACATGGCTTTCGGTATTCTTGCCATCCTGTGCTCTCTTTTAATATTATGGCAACCCGCCATAGGAGCGCTCTACGCAGTGTATATGATTTCTTTTGCTTTCCTCATCATCGGACTTTTCCGTGTCATGCTTTCATTTGAATTAAAGAATCTGCATAAAAGAAAATAAAAAGCTTTCGGCACTTACTTTGGGATTTTGTTTATCTTTGTAGGCAATTTACATAAATCAATTAATTAAAAAAGAAGAAAATTATGGCAATGCATACATGGTTTGAGTGCAAGATCCGTTATGAAAAAGTAATGGAAAACGGAATGCAGAAGAAAGTAACTGAACCTTATCTTGTTGACGCACTCAGTTTTACAGAAGCAGAAGCACGGATTATTGAAGAAATGACTCCGTTTATCTCCGGAGAATTTACCGTTTCGGATATTAAACGTGCCAACTATAGCGAACTTTTCCCTAGCGACGAAGAAAGTGCCGACCGCTGGTTCAAATGCAAACTTATTTTCATCACTCTGGATGAAAAAAGCGGTGCTGAAAAAAAGACTTCCACCCAAGTACTGGTACAAGCTGCCGACTTGCGCGACGCAGTCAAGAAGCTGGATGAAGGAATGAAAGGAACCATGGCAGATTATCAGATCGGTATGGTATCCGAGACTCCGCTCATGGATGTATATCCTTACAGCGCCGAACCGAATGACAAACCGGAATTTGATCCATCAAAAGCATAAGTAACAATGAGTATTGCTGACAATTTAAAGCAAGTGCTGGCCGAACTCCCTCAAGGAGTCCGGCTGGTTGCTGTCTCAAAATTCCATCCCAATGAAGCGATAGAAGAAGCATATCAGGCGGGACAGCGTATTTTTGGAGAAAGCAAAGTGCAGGAAATGACAGCTAAATACGAAAGTTTGCCCAAAGACATTGAATGGCATTTCATCGGACACCTGCAGACGAACAAAATCAAATACATGATACCATACGTAGCGATGATTCATGGAATTGATAGTTATAAACTGCTGGCCGAAGTCAACAAACAAGCTGTCAAAGCGGGACGTACAGTGAACTGCCTGTTGCAGATTCACGTTGCGCAGGAAGAAACCAAATTTGGTTTCAGTCCCGAAGAATGTAAGGAGATGTTGAATGCCGGAGAATGGAAAGAGCTGACTCATGTACGCATCTGCGGATTAATGGGGATGGCCAGCAACACCGATTGCATTGAACAAATCAACCGGGAATTTGGTTTACTAAATAGGCTCTTTAACGAGATAAAAACAACTTGGTTCATCCACTCCGATACTTTCTGCGAGCTGTCGATGGGAATGTCACATGACTACCACGAAGCCATTGCCGCAGGAAGTACGCTGGTACGGGTAGGAAGCAAGATTTTCGGAGAACGAATTTATTAATCAGGAGTAAAAAACATATTGCTATGACCGATTTAAAAACTACTTTCGCAGGGCTTTCCCTTAGAAACCCTATCATTATCAGTAGCTCGGGGCTGACCAACAGTGCCGGCAAAAACAAAAAATTGGCCGAAGATGGTGCCGGTGCAATTGTTCTGAAATCACTGTTTGAGGAACAGATCATGCTGGAAGCAGACCAACTGAAAGATCCGGCTTTCTATCCGGAAGCCAGTGACTATCTGGAAGAATATATCCGTGAGCACAAGCTATCCGAATACCTGACTTTAATAAAAGAAAGTAAGAAGGTATGCCCCATTCCTATCATTGCCAGCATCAACTGCTACACTGATTCCGAATGGATTGACTTTGCAAAGATGATTGAAGAAGCCGGTGCCGACGCATTGGAAATCAATATCCTTGCCCTGCAATCGGAAGTGCAATATACATACGGTTCATTCGAACAACGCCACATCGATATTCTCCGCCACATTAAAAAAACAATCAAGATACCTGTAATCATGAAACTGGGTGATAACCTGACAAATCCTGTGGCATTAATCGATCAGTTGTATGCCAACGGTGCAGCAGCAGTTGTTCTCTTCAACCGTTTCTATCAGCCGGACATCAATATCGAAAAGATGGAGCATATTTCAGGCGAAATATTCAGCAATGCTTCCGACCTCGCCATTCCGCTTCGTTGGATCGGAATTGCGTCTGCAGTAGTAGACAAGATCGACTATGCAGCTTCCGGTGGTGTTGCCAATGCAGAATCAGTAGTGAAAGCTATCCTTGCCGGTGCTTCGGCTGTAGAAGTTTGTAGCGCAGTCTATCTAAATACAAATGCATTCATCGGAGAAGCCAACCGCTTCCTCTCTGCATGGATGGAACGCAAAGGGTTCAGGAATATAGCTCAATTCAAAGGCAAACTGAATATTAAGGATGTTCAGGGTGTTAATACATTCGAACGTACACAGTTCCTGAAATATTTCGGAAAGAAAGAATAAGGAAAAAGTATACTAAATCAATAAAGAAAACGGTGAACAAATTGTGCTATTTGCAACAGGATGTTCACCGTTTACTTTTTTAATCACTTATTAATTTATCTCGCTTAGCAGAGAAATCTGTTATAACAGGTTGCTTGCCAGTTCACTCAATTCACTTCGTTCACCTTTCAGCAAATTGACGTGTGCAAAGATATTCTGGTCTTTCATACGATCAATCATATATACCAAGCCATTGGACTGACTATCCAGATAAGGTTGGTCAATCTGCTGGATATCTCCCGTAAATACCATCTTCGTACCTTCGCCTGCACGGGTGATGATTGTCTTTATTTCATTCGGGGTCAGATTCTGCGCTTCGTCAATGATGCAATACATTTCGCTCAAACTACGACCACGGATAAATGCCAGAGCTTCAATCACCAGCTGCTCGCTTTTCTGCATATCTTCTATGCGCTTCACTTCGGTAGAGTTTGTAGCAAACTGACGTTTTATGACGTTCAGGTTATCAAACAACGGCTGCATATAAGGAGCTACTTTTTCCTGTGCGTCTCCCGGAAGGAAACCGATATCCTTATTGGAAAGCGCCACAACGGGACGTGCCAGCAAAATCTGTTTGTAATCCGTCAGCTTGCCCAAAGCAGCAGCCAAAGCCAGCAAAGTCTTACCTGTTCCCGCTTTTCCTGTCAGAGCCACCAGTTTGATGTTCGGGTCATTCAGAATCTCAAAAGCAAAACTCTGTTCCGCATTCCGTGGTTCGATTCCATAATTCTTACCCTTCATCACACGGATAATAGAATGGGTAAAAGGATTGTAGCGTGCCAATACACTATTCCGGTCACTCTTCAATACAAAACATTCATTGGGATGAATCAAATCCTTAAAGTCAAATTCACTCAAGTCAATGCCTTCCTTTGAAGAATAAATACGGTCGATCAATGCCGGATCTACATTTTCAAAAATCTCATTAGATTTCTCGAACACATCTACATTTACCACCTTATCCGTAATATAATCTTCGCAAAGCAGACCGATTGAACGGGCTTTCATGCGCAGATTCACATCTTTGGTCACTAAGATAGATTTCATTTTCGGATACTTGTCGGTCAAGTATTCGGTTGCCGCCAAAATCAAATGATCGGGTTTCTTTATAGGAAACGATTCCCACACTTTGGCAGCCGGCACATTACTTGTCACGACAAACAGACGTCCCAATCCTTCGCCAAGCTTCACTCCGTCGGAGAAAAGCTCGTCGCTTGTCAGCACATCCAATTCGCGCACGAACTCACGAGCATTGAAATTTATCTGCTCGTTTCCTTTTTTGAACTTATCCAGTTCTTCGAGTACAACAAGAGGGAGGTAAATATCATTTTCCTGAAAATTCTTCAAGCAATTGTAGTCGTGAAGAATAACATTTGTGTCTAGCACAAAATTTTTCTTAGTTCCCATGATTTCTTAGATTTAAATGTTGATATTTGCAATCTCATTCGCCAATCCCCCATTTATAGTCAGATTGACGGTTCTAAAGATAAACAAATTAGTGGGCAATAAAGATTGCCCGACGTTAAATATTATAAAACATGGACTATCAGAACACTTTAAAGTACTTATATGAGAGTGCGCCAATGTTTCAACAAATAGGAGGCAAAGCATATAAGCCGGGTTTAGAGACCACACACAAATTGGACGAACATTTTGGGCATCCTCATCAACAATTCAAGACGATACATATCGCCGGAACCAATGGAAAAGGATCCTGTTCACATACCATCGCAGCCGTATTGCAGTGCGCCGGTTACCGGGTAGGACTATTCACCTCCCCTCATTTAATCGACTTCCGCGAACGTATCCGTATCAACGGTGAGATGATACCGGAAGAGTATGTAGTCAATTTCGTAGAAGAGCATCGCTCTTTCTTCGAGCCGCTGCACCCTTCATTCTTCGAACTGACCACCGCTATGGCATTCCGTTATTTTGCCGACCAGAAAGTAGATGTAGCAGTTATCGAAGTAGGCATGGGCGGAAGATTGGACTGTACGAATATCATCCATCCGGATTTGTGTGTTATCACCAACATAGGCCTCGACCACACCCAATATCTGGGTGACACGCTGACGAAGATTGCCAAAGAGAAAGCCGGAATTATCAAAGAAGGAGTTCCGGTCGTTATCGGCAGAGCCCAAGGGGCAGTGAAACGTGTATTTACCATGAAAGCTAAAGAAAAGAATGCGCCTATCGAATATGCCCGTGAAAATGCCCGGTACTGGGACATGGAAATAGTTCCTTATTCGAAATTGCAAGAAATAAGACCGATGATGGACAACACAATTCAGAGCATGCACGAAATGATCGAAGCAATGGACGAACAATCAGAAGAAGAGGCAAACCAGATGCGGCAAGCATTACTCATGTTAGACCTGTCAGACAGTCTACGTACGCTAGACCAGATACTCGACAAAAGAAAAGATGCTATCAAAATCCACAATGAGATGTTTCCTTTCGGACTTTTCACAGAGTTGAGCGGAGCTTACCAATTCGAAAATATGTTTACCATCCTAAAAGCCCTTGCGACACTGACCCGTCTGAACTACAACATCAGATCCCAGGACTATCGCGCAGGTCTTGCAAACGTATGTCAGCTCACCGGTCTGATGGGGCGTTGGCAGAAAGTACACAGCTATCCGGATATTATCTGTGACACGGGACATAATGTTGATGGAATCGAATATATCCATGTACAGCTCAATGCCATTCACAAAACCTTCGATCAGGAGATCCATATTGTATTCGGCATGGTCAATGACAAAGACATCCGGGGGGTTCTGCGAGCATTGCCGAAATATGCCACCTATTATTTTACCAAAGCAAGCGTTAAACGCGCGCTTCCGGAAAATGAACTACTGGCATTGGCAGAAGAAGCCGGATTGAAAGGTACCACCTACCCCACTGTTGTAGAAGCTGTACAGGCGGCAAAAAAGAACTGCCCCCCCAAAGATCTGATCTTTGTAGGAGGCAGCAGTTTCATTGTCGCAGATTTGTTAGCGAACCGCGATACACTCAATCTCTACTAACGCATCCTTTGGCAGAGCTTTTACGGCAACCGCCGAACGTGCCGGAAAGGCTCCGTCAAAATACGTGGCATACACACCGTTCATCCCTGCAAACAGGGACATATCCTGAAGAAAGACAGTGGTTTTGGCAATGTTTCCCATTGTCAATCCTGCTTCTTCAAGAATGTGTTTGATATTCTCCAACGACTGGCGAGCCTGTCCTTCTATCCCTTCAGCCATCTGTCCCGTAGCGGCATCAATAGGCAACTGACCGGACACAAATACCATACCATTGGCTTCTATCGCCTGACTATAAGGGCCGATAGCCCCCGGAGCTTTCTCACTGCAAATTACTTTTTTCATATATATTTCTTTTTTCTGTTTACCGAATTTCAAAGATAAAAATAAATTTCGAGTAAGATTGACAAATCTGTTTCTTTTTATTATCTTAGCAGCTGATGAGCAAGCATAATTACGACATATTCATAAGTTACCGTAAAAGATGTTCGGGCGACAAGCCTGAAATGCTGCAACTGATGCTGGAAGAATCCGGATTCCGCAAAAGGGTGAGCTTTGATAAAGACAATTTAAACGGTCGGTTTGATGTTGAGTTGATTCGCCGTATTGATGAGTGCAAAGACTTCATTATGTTTATGGTGCCGGAGACGTTTACAACGATCCGCCCGCTCAATGAAGAAGCGGTCGAGACAGGCGAAAAAGCAACATGGGACATGGAAGAAGTGGCTTTCTACGAACGGATGGCATCCTTGACCTATGAAGAGTTTGAAACGGAAATTAAGCAGATCAGCCATACCGGAGAAATCGATTTTGTCCGGATAGAATTAGGCCGTGCGTTACACCGCCGGAGTAGAAACCCCAAACAGATAAATATCATTCCGATTGCTCCGCAGGAAAGTGAAAGCTATGATTTCGCCACCCTGCAACTACCACCGGACATTAGCGGATTAAAAGATTTTCAAGCTGTATTTTACAGTAACTCACGAGTAGCCCGATTCAAAGATATAAAGGGTGACCTCCTGAAACAAATGTTATCAAAACCTTCTTATGTATCTGCCAAATGGCTTGTGATGACTTTCATTGCTCTATCATTAATAGTAGCAGGAAGCAAAACTTATACTTCCATCCAAAGAACGGCAGAACAAAAACTGGAATTCAAGGATTGCCGCACTTATGACGATTATAGTAGTTTCATAAAGAAACACCCGGACAGTTCTTTGAAATCTACATGCGACTCCATCCTGCATGAATTCAATGCACTCCGGAATGACGGACGCGCTTCCGTAAACAACACCGGAAACAGGGATATAAAAGACAGAGAGAAAGAATGGGTAGACGTAAAATGGAATCCCACAATCACACTGCCCCAGCTCCGCTCCCTGGTGGACATGATGAATAATATGCTGCTGATTCCGGCCAAAAACAAAGAATTCATCATGGGGAAAACTATGGGAAAAGGATATGACTCACCGCAGCACACCGTTGTATTAAGTTCCGATTATTATATGTGTAAATACGAAGTAACACGTTCGTTGTGGTATGCCATTATGAATGACTCCATTGTTACGGAAGAAGGCATGCTGCCTATGACACATATAACGTGGAATGATGCAGAGGCCTTCACCAAGAAACTGAACAAGCTCACCGGTTTACCTTTTTCCCTCCCTACGGAGGCGCAATGGGAGTATGCAGCCGCCGGAGGCGAAAGCTATCCTTATGCCGGTTCAGACAACATTCGTGATGTAGCTTACTATGCCTCCAATGCTAATGAACACCTGCATCCCGTTGGCGAGAAACGCGAAAACGGATTCGATTTATACGACATGTCAGGCAACGCCGCCGAATGGTGTACAGACTGGATGAGCCGGTATGAAAATACACGGGTCACAGATCCCCAAGGTCCGGCAGAGAATCCCGGACACCATAAAAAGATAGTGAGAGGAGGCAGCTACCTGGCCAACGAACGTGATATGGACATTCGCCATCGTAGCGTACAGACTTACGATACATCAGAACCACATATCGGATTTCGTGTGGTACTTAATCCTATTCAATAACACTATGAATGCAGAATAAAAATGAGCAGGAAAACTATTTTCAGAGTATTCATCCTTCTGTTTTTTTCCATCGGAGGGCAAATGAGTGCCAATGCACAGACAACGACACCCTTTGAAACGGTGTTCGACGCCTGTAAGAAAGCATGTGAAGCATTGGACGGCGGCTTTGCCAGTGGCGAACAACTGCTGGCAGTAAGCAAAACGCTGCGTGATGCAGCCCCTATCCCATTAACCGTCAAACAAACCAAGGGCGATGTCTTGAGCCTGAAAGGACATCTGGTATTTGACTACGAATTCATTCAAGCCTGCGTTGATAATGAAACAATCTATGAAATTGCGGACAAGTATGCAGCAGAAGCGAGGATGAGAGGTGATAAGGACTCCGCCAACAAAGTAAGATTAGATACCAAAATGGTGGCTGCCGGTCAGACCTGTACTTTCGAGATTCCGAGCTGTTCGGGAACCTCGCAGATAGGCTGTGTGGCAGAGGTGAATCGCTCTTTCAGTTGGAAAATAAAGACAATCGGTTATCAATCGAAAAGTGAACGGGAATACAAATGTAATGACAGTGTCCGGAAAGGTCTTCCTTTCCGTAAAGAAAAGGTTAGCTCGGACGAACGGTATAAAATCATCGTCTCGATCACCAATAAAAGCAAGAGAGACGGGAGCTTTGCCTTGATCTTATTTTAATCCACTAAAATCTCTATTATATGCGACAATTCATTCTATCTCTATTAGCCTGTCTATGTCTGACAGCCTACTCACAGACTGCAAGCCAAGCCGACCTACTGGTTGAAGAAGCTCAAAAACTAGAAAGTAAACAAGATTACCCAACTGCCATTACCAAACTGAAACAAGCGGATGAATTATATGTCAAAACGGGAAAGACACAGAGTGCGGAACGCGCTACCTGCCTGCACATTCTCGGCCGTTGTTATCTGAATCTGGAACGTCCCGAAGGACTAACCTATACACAAATGGCAGCAGATATGCGCAAGACCATACTGGGCGAAACAAATATCAAATACATTTCCTCCCTGAACAACACAGGACTCTACTACCTGACTGTTGCAAAAGACTATCCTAAAGCAGCAGAAATTCACAGCAAGACATGGGAATTGTGCAGTCGCATTCAACCCCGTCCCGAACAGGCATTCATGTTTCATATCAATCTCGCCCGCTGCTACATAGCTTTAGGAGAAATGGACAAAGCAAGTGCCATCGTAGAAGAAGAAGTAGCCATCAGTAAAAAGATGTATGGCGAAAAGTCCCTTTCAGTTGCCCGTCAACTCCAGCAGATAGGTTCGTTGTACTACCTGTCGGGACGTAAAGATGTAGGAGTCACTTATTATGAGCAGGCCTTCAACATCTTTCCTGACGATTCAAAAGAATACGAGCAACTTCTCGATTGGATATCGTCCATCTACCTGGAGCTGAACAATCAGCCGAAAGTATTGGAATACATGAAATTGGCAGAAGCTCACAATAAAAAAGAATTGGAGAAGCCTTGCGACGAGCCCGTTTGTCTGACCGAGCGTGCACAGTATTTCGCCAGTATAGGTGACAACGACAAGGCAAGGGCACATTTTCTGGAGGCTTTAAAGAAATGCGATGTGAATACCCATAAGGAGATCGTTTTTAAAGTACGCCACAACTATGCGCAATTTCTCTCCGGAATACAAGATCACGCATCTGCCGGCGAATACTACGAACTGGCAGCAGACATCCTTCGCAACAATCCTGCCGAACAGGCTAAATTTGCATTGGAATCTTATCTGGGCGGACTCAATTATAGCATTGCCGCCAAGTATGAGGCCTCCAATCGTATGCTCAACCAGGCACTGTCGGTTTATGCACAGATGTTGCCGGACAGACTGGACAAATATGTAGACGCCTCCATTGCATTGTGCCGTAACTACGGATTCACCAAGGAGTACGGAAAAGCCCTCGAAATACTCACAAAAGCCGAAAAACTGCTTCCGACGGGTGATAAGTCAGATAAGATGGGGGAAATTCTGCGTTCCAGAGGCAGTATCTTATACCGACAAAAACAATATGCAGAAGCAGCAGCAAACTACCAACAGGCTGCAGACATTTACAAAATTCTTCCCGGCAGTGATGTAAAATATCAGGATGCACTTAGCAGTCTGAATCGTTGCCACACCATGATGGGCAATGAGACAGCAGCCAGGCAGACAGAACAGGATGCCGAACGTCAACGAATGGCGGTTTTAAACAGGTTATTGAAAGAGAATCTTGAACAATTGGACGCTTATCGCCTGCAATGGGGAGAAGACGGTTTGATGTATGTCTCCGCATTAGGGACTATCGCTGACATCTACTATACCCAAGGACAGACCGACAAGGCATTAGCCTATATGGAACCTTTCCTCTCCGGCGAAACAACCGCGCTGCGTAATCTTTTCCGTCTCTCGAAAGCCGATGAACGCCTGGCATTCTGGAAGGATATCCGTTCCTCACTGGACAGTATTCCCCTCCGTGCAGCCAATATCGCCGCAACAGGTACACCTGAACAAAAACAACGTTTTGCCCGGTTAGGTTACGATGCATTATTGTTTTCGAAAGGTATTATGCTCAATTCGTCTATTGAACTGGAGTCTCTGATCCGCGCTTCGGAAGATAAATCCCTGCTCGACCAATACAACAAGGCTACCCTTATGGCGGAACAAATTTTATCCATGCAAAGTGAACTCCCGAATGCAACCAATCAGACGGAAGCACGGAAAAATATCATCCGCCAGAAAGAGGAGTATGAACAGCTGCAACTGGACTTGATGCGAAAATCTACTGATTTCGGCGACTATACCCGTTATCTTTCCGTCAAATGGCAAGACGTACAAAAGCATCTGCATGGAAACTCCATCGCCATAGAATTTGCTCTCATAGACGATGAATTACTAGCTCCGGACAAACACCTGACCGCTTTCGTACTTCGTCCGGGCGACGTGTCTCCCACCGCAATCAAGTTAATGAGTCAGAAATTGCTATCGAAAGAGATACAATCGCCTACTGCTTTCACCACAACCGAAAACAGGGCACATTTCTGGAAAGCGCTGGATGAATATATCAGCAAAGCGGACACTATTTATTTTTCACCAGACGGGATACTTCATCAGTTACCTGTAGAATATCTTCCGTATGGAGCGGGTAACCTGCCATTAGCATTCCAGAAAGCCGTCTATCGTTTATCGTCAACAAAAGAAATCGCACTCGATAGAGCTTCGCTGAACTACTCATCAGCCGCACTTTTCGGAGGATTAGACTACGAAATGGCTTCAACCAAAGTTCGCAATATTGTTTCTACAGATCATAACTCCGGGAAATTCCGTAACGGACAGAATGGGTATCATGAGTTACCATATACGCTCAATGAAGTAAATAACGTAAATTCCCTATTGAAAGAAAAGAAGATTAAAACCAATCTATTCGTAGGTGAAAACGGAACGGAAAAGCAGTTCCGGGCACTCGACGGCAAAGCTGTTTCGTTGATTCACATAGCTACTCACGGAGACTATAAAGAATTGAAGCAACGTGAAGCCGATGATGCGATGAAGCATTGCTTCCTGATTATGTCCGGCGCCAATGCCACGGAAGAGAATAATGACGGACTGCTCCGTGCAGATGAAATCAGTACACTAAACCTCCGCGGTTGTCGTATGGTTGTTCTTTCTGCCTGCAACACCGGTCAAGGTACTCTTGGTGCGGATGGTCTTTTCGGTCTTCAACGAGGCTTTAAGAATGCAGGAGTACAAACCATCCTCATGACACTTTCAGCTGTTGACGACCAGGCCTCCATGCTTCTCATGACTAAATTCTATGAGAACATCATTTCAGGATTATCCGAACGACAGGCTCTTATCAAAGCGCAACAGTACCTTCGTGAGAACGGATATGCAGACAGTAAATATTGGGCACCATTTATCTTGTTGGATGCAGGCAGATCGCCTATTCCTCATCCTTCGAGATCTTGAACCCTAGTTTCATAATCAGTTTCAAGGTTTCCACCGAAGAATTTCTGTCGTACACCTTTTCTTCCTCAGGCAATTCTTCATACGGGACCAGGCACGGATGCTGCTTCAACACATCATCCCGCTTTTTTCCATACGTCCAACCTTGTTCTATTCTGGTTTTCGACCAGACTTCATGAACATTCTTAGCCATTTCTTCTACCAGGTATTCCAACTCCTTCGGGAGTTGGATATGTCCTGTATTCACCGGATTGGGAATATACTCTTTCATTTTATGATTCATTATTTATATATTAGCGGAACAATTTCCAATCTATCTTTTTACCACAATGACTGCAATATATTTGATCCATGAAGATATACGCACCACATTCACAGACTTTGGCATCACCTTCATTCTTCAATTTTCTCATCAGCTCATTATGAAGAGCCGTATCGCCCTGTTTGATAATACTATACCCCAGCTTTTTCATCAGCTTGATCGTATCAAACGCCATACGTCGGTCATATTCTTTTTCCGAATAAGGAAGCATGGAATAAGGCACCATGTCCGGAGTCTCTTTCTTCTCGTCATCCCTCTGCGGTCCATAAGTCCATCCTTCTTCCTGACGCTGGTCGGCCCAGACTTCATGCGCATTTTCAGCAATGGCTTCACGCAATTCAATCAAATCAGTGCTCAATTCAACATCTTCCAGATCAATGGGCCGCGGATTATAATCCAGATCAGGCACTTTCACCCTCGCAAGATATGCTTTTGCATCATTCCATGCCGCAATAAAGTGATCCTTGGGATAGGCCGTACTTTCCTCTCCTGTTGCAGGATCATAAAGCGTCACTTCCTCTTCATTTACGTCAAGCACTACTGCTGCATGATAAGCAATTTCCTCCTCGCTATTTTCCGGCAACCGGCAACTATTTACCACAACAATCGCATCATGTCCGGCCTTGAGGGCACGTATGACACTGTCAATACTGGAACCATAACTGCGCATCACAATCAATCCGCGTTGTTCGAGCAGGCGGCCTACACTATGCAAAGGAGTTCCCCTCTCCCTCAACCAACTGTTATTCCTGGCCTCCTCCGAGAGTTCATCCGAATTATATTCAATCTTTCTACGTTTCAAAATAAACTGCTCACACTGGAAATCACAAAGATTACCTTCCGATTTGGCTGCCATCTGCGCCATTGGCAGGAAGTCCGTTTCTTCATCATCAGCTCCCATCATGGCATCCAACTGTTGAGACAAGATAAATTCCTCTTGCAAACTTTCATCAGTCGCCAGATATTCAAGTACCAAAGCTGTTTCTTCAGCATTCGTCTTACCTTCTTCAAAAGCAGCCAACAATTCTTCGGTTATCATATTTTTATCTTTTGTTTTCATACTTCTTCTTATCATTCATAGCTAAGTGAGCCAATGCTGCCAGCGCACGCTTTTTAATATTGTACAGATTAGCAACAGTTATTCCCATAGATAATGCTAAAAATTCAGGTTCGACCTCTTTGAGTACTAATTCCCTGATGACCATCACATACCGCTTATTCGACATCAGATCGAACAAACGTTCCAAATCAATCTTTGCGGCTATTTTCGATTCAGAGTCGTCTATTTCTTCTTCATGATTCTGCTCATAAAGAGGCTCTTTACTCTCGTCTTCTATCATCTGTTCACGTTTTTTCCGGGAACAGAAAAAACGAATTGCCACAATCTTAATCCATGTTCCAATGGTGCTACGTCCCTCAAAATTACGAAGAACGGCAGCATCATTCTTCATTAGATGATAGTAGAGTTCGCTGATACATTCATCGTAATCAACCTGGTAATCAAATATCAGCTTAATTACATTGATAAACAACGGACGATATTTTATGTTGAAAAACCAATCGGTGATTTTTTCATCCCGATTGATTAATCCGTCGACTATTTCCTGATCTGTCATATAGTTAGTTCTTTTTCAATCTAAAACTTAGCTCAACCACACACTGGTCATAAGGGATGGTTTCCGGATATTTACTTCTTAAAATATCATTATCGACGATGCATTTATGCTTCTTCTGCTGAAAGTCTTTATCTCCGTCACACGTTACAAATCCTTGCAGTTCCATACATGCATTCCAACGCAAATGTTCGCACTTACTCAAATTATCAAATAATGTACTGGAAACAACGTCACAAACCTTAGAATAGTTCAATGTATGGGCATCACGCTGCGTCAGCTCAACCATCTCTTTCAATCTTTCCTTATTATCTTTGCCATCCTCTCCCATGGCCCCGGCTAAAAACTTTTTGGTATCGATATGCCATACATTAGCCCTATCCTGCTCTTCCTGATAAGCCAATTTAATTTGTGCATTCAAGCTATGCTTGTCCTGCAATGCCTCTCTACGCGCATTCCATTCTTCTTCCGCTGTCTGCTTCAGGCTTTCCTTCGCTTTCTTCTTCTCTTCAATTTCCTTCTCATTCGTTTCAGGCATTGCGTCAATCATAATTTTCTGATATGCATAATAAAATTCCTTTGCCAATACTTCAAGCACATCTGTCGATACCACATCGTACGAGAATATTTCTTCCTGCGCTCCAAAAGTTATGATTACATCCCGGGTATTGCCATAAATATTAAAATACTCTTTTATTTGCTTCAGCTGAATGGTGTTGCAACTTCCATTGACGCGCAGATAAATCCTAAAATCATTGAAACAATCCTTTCTATATCGATAGGCATATTCGTAGAGATCAATCGCCAATGCCATCCCTTCATTATCATTTCCTATAGCAATTACAACATAGTTTAGATCATGAATGATTTCAGAGAATTTTTCCCAAAAACGTTCGGAATGGATAGACATTTCTTCACACCATTCTAACTCATTTTTCCTCTCCTTCAAGGCAGGTGCTTTCATTAAAAAATCACCTTTCAATTCATCTATATGTTCATCAACCACATATATTTTTTGAGGGTTCCTATTGCCATTTACATCGATCAATGCCCCAAACTCATATAGAAAACGAAATGCATCACGTCCGGTTTCTCCAAAGCCAATAATCATCGACGTAAAAGGTTTCTTTACACAAGCCTTCGATGTATCGACATCTACAAAATTCACGGGGTGATTCCTCACATTCTTTTTTAATTGCAATACAGCAAGATTAGACGAGTCGATGATATGAATCTGATGTTTCAACCCATCACATATTTCCAACTTCTGGTTCTGGTTGTTCTTACGCGCATGGCAATAAATCTGAACCTGATTATGGACTCTATCTTCTTTACATTTCGCTATTTCCTTAAAAACAGACACCGCCTCCAGATTCAGTTCTTCATTGGGAGACAAGAAATAGAAAGTTGCCTGCGGGTACTTCTTGATTAGGTTTCCCAATCTCCTCAATCCGAGATATTTGTATAAATCAAATTCCGATTTGACTTTATCTATAACCCGGCCTGTGATTCCAAATTTAGAGTTAACCAGTATGCCGTCAAGCTCTTCTATCTTTTCTATGAATTTTTCAGTTCCGTCATGAGACGAATTAAAGAAATGACTGAATGTGAACCGGCCATGAGAACTGCTTTCATTAGCAGAAAGCAACCTCACGAAAATGAATTTACAATTCTCCCATCCTTCTTCATTCTTCCCCTTGGGCTCTGCCGCTTTTTTTCTTATACTGTTAGCCAGCAATATCGCATTATCATTGACACCCCAGAAAATAAACAGCCGGCATTTCTTCTTTCTTGAAAGATTCGCCGCACATAACCGCACCCATGAGATGAATCTGAATCCTAACAGTTTGATGATAAAAACCGCACTCACTATAACGGCCAGGAAATGTATCACAGAAAATATCGTCATGTAGAAAGGATCATGATGCAGATCTTCAGGAACCTCCAAAAGATCGGAATGCGAAGCGAACATTTCCATAGAAGACAGAGCAGACCTAAACGCCAACGCTATCGAATTACTGTCACTCCCTCCCTCATTAAAAGCATACCAATATATCAGGAAACCTGCAATAAATACCGTACCTGCAATCCATTTCAGGTTATCCACTAAGAATTTCCGTTTCTTAAAAAGCAGGTATACTAAACCTATCCCGATAATGATTAACAAAAGGGTAGAATATCCCCATTGATTTAAAAAACAAGGGTCTGTCGCGTGCTGTGCATTGCATTCACCAGTTTGAGAGATTACTGTGCTTAACATATACATATTCGATAGATTGATTATTTATTCTACAAATTTATACAAAATATTGAATAACAAACAGATTAGTAACAAAAAACCTCCTGCAAAACGAATTTTGCAAGAGGCTTTCCTATTTCTTCTTTAATAAGATTATTCAGCTTTTTCTTTATTCTCCTCCGCTGGAGCTTCTGCAGGTGCGGGAGCATCCTCCACCGGCTTGTCAACTTTCACCTCTTCTCTTGAAACGTTTACAGTCACATTTACAGAAGCAGGCTGTGCCTGATATGGCATACGGTTTTTCGGATCTGCTCCGTAAGGATTAGGACCTACCGTACCATCTGCAAACAACATATACAATGCAAAAATCCAACCAATGATAGGCACACAGCACAACAAAATCAGCCAACCGGATTTGTTTAAGTCGTGCAGACGTTTCACACCCTGTGCCAAAGAGAACCAGATGGAAGCAATCATAGCAGCAAGACCGATCAATAAACCAAATACTGATCCTCCGGCCGATCCGCTGGCAGCACCCAAAACAAATGTACCTACACCTAGCGCCCATGCAATACTGGAAACTATACCACCGATAATACCCGACAGGAAATATTCAATTCTACGAATACGCCCGTCAAAAGAGAAAGGAGCTTTGAACATAATTTATTAAATTTATATGAATAAATAAGTGAGTTTTTATCCGTGTTTCTCAATATGAAAGCAAAGATATAAAAAAAATTAAATAAAGAAAGAAATCGGGCAAAAAGATTGAAAAATGCCCTATTTTCTGTAGAAATCACAATTTCACTCCATCCCAATGTATTACTACCACCCACTCTTTCGGCTGACAAGTTCCGTAAGAACGGTGCGGAACCGTAGCAACCACCAAATCACAATGGGAAGATAGTACAATTCTTAACTCCTTCAGCAACATATCCATCTGAATAATCAAATGAAGATATTTCGTCATACACCGGATCACCCGTACATACTGATAAATGCACATATCCTCTCCCCGCCTTATCTCCCCTAATGTTTTAGGAGAGATAGCGAATTCGCTTATGAAAAAGCTGTTACTGAAAATACGATCCATATCCATTAAAGCCAATACCAAATTGCTTAAGAACTCATAAGGTTCCTGTTTTTCTTTTGCCATGTCATTCTATGATTAATAATTTATAATTTTTCAGTTTTTTATTTGCTTTATCAAGTGCTATCCACATAGGGAAGCAACCTTATTTTTAATATCTCGACCTTTGTTCCCGTTATCTGATAGTCAGGTAGCTCAATCTTACAAAAAACAATTTTATATGAAAGTCTTAGAAGAAATCAAAGTCTCGGTTTACGAAAATGTGTATTCAAAAAAGCCCCAAGTCATGTCTTTCCTTGAAGTCATTATTATGTGCATTCATCCGATCTATGCCTCCATCATAAACGCTATTCGGCGGTACCATGCAGAAGGAGACCATGCCGCGGCACAGAAGCTGAAGAACCAACTCCCCTGCTTCACTCCGGCAGGCACATTCGACGGAGCGCACGCTATCAAAAACTTTCTTCTCCCCAGCCATATTGTCGGACTTGATTACGATCATGTAAAAGATCGTCTTCAAGTCATCCAACGTTGTGCGGCAGATCCCCACACAGTAGCGGCAATAGAAAGCCCTACCGACGGAGTGAAAGTTTTCGCCTATGTAGAAGGTATCGAAAACCGCCATCGTGAAGGGCAGCAACTAGTGAGCCGCTACTACAATCAACTGCTGGGATTGGAGAGTGCCCCGGCATGCAAGGACGAAAGTCGCATGTGTTATTTCAGTTATTCCCCCAACGGATATGTTGCGGCGCTCTATCAGGCATTTGTGTTGGAGCCACTTATAAAAGAAGAAACAAACACTTTCTCTGAAAATGAAGTGCTTCCTCCCTTTCCCCTTCAGGATAATACTCCGGAAAACGTGTCTGAAGAAGGAATCGCCCAATTTATTTCGTCCTATATTTTCTTTCATCCGCTAACAGCCGGTCAGCGCCATTCCAACGTCTTCAAACTTGCCTGCGAAGCCTGCCGCCGACACTATCCCCAGAAAAGCATATTACGCGAACTTACTGTATTTTTCGAGCACACGGATTTTCGTCCCGAAGAACTAACAAAGGTTTTATCGTCTGGATATAAACAAGTTAATGAACATGCACCCGCTTCCTCTCCGGCCAGCGCCCCTTCTTTTCAAAAGGACATAAGGACAAAAAGACAATATAGTACTGCAGAAAATTCCGATACCGACGACGAAGCCTATTGGCTGGGAGAAGAATTCCGAAAAGGAACTCCTTTATTTCCCCGCAGTTTGTACAATAATCTTCCCGACCTATTAAATGACTGTATCATTGAAGACGGAAGCGAACGCGAACAAGATGTCGCTCTCCTTTCCGATCTCACGGCCTTGAGCGCAGCACTTCCGCAGACTTTCGGAATTTATAATCATAAAAAATACTCCACGCATATATTCAGTGTCATACTTTCGCCTGCCGCCAGTGGTAAAAGCATCGCCCAAACCGGACGATACCTGTTGGAAGAAATACATTCAGAAATCCTGTCTACCAGTGAATCTATGATGAAAAACTACCAAACTGTACATAATAACTGGCAATCAGAATATCAAAAACAGAAAAAGAAAGGAGAAGCATGCTCCGAAGAACCGCAACGACCTCCTTTCAAAATGCTATTCATTCCTGCTACTACCAGCTATACCCGCATGCAAATGCAGATGCAGGACAACGGTCCACAGGGAAGTATCATTTTCGACACGGAGGCACAAACGCTATCCACAGCCAATCATCTGGATTGTGGCAATTTCGACGATATGCTCCGCAAGGCTTTTGAGCACGAAAATATAGATTCTTCCTACAAAGCCAACGGCCTCATTCCGATCTATATACGCCATCCCAAATTGGCTTTGTTGCTGACGGGTACTCCCGGACAAATAGACGGCCTATTGAGCAGCTACGAAAACGGATTGCCCAGCCGCACCCTGATTTACACTTTCCGCGAAGCTCCGCACTGGAAAGAAATGGGCGACGACTGCGTCTCACTGGAAGATTCTTTCAAACCGATTGCGCATCGTGTCTCCGAATTATATCACTTCTGTCTGGCTCATCCGGTTCTTTTTCATTTCAACCGCCTGCAATGGAACCGTCTGAATGAGATTTTCTCACGTATGCTGTCCGAGGTGGCATTGGAAGGCAACGATGACCTCCAAGCCGTAGTGAAACGCTATGCTTTTCTGGTGATGCGTATCAGTATGATCCAGACCCGTATCCGGCAATTTGAAGCAACCGATCTTTCTCCCGAGATTTATTGCACGGACGCTGATTTTGAGCGTTCTCTTCAAATCGTTCTATGTTGTTACGAGCATAGCCGGTTGTTGCACTCATCCATGCCGTCTCCTTCGGTCCGTCCACTGAAGAATCCGGACACTATTCGTAATTTTGTTCAAGAGTTGCCCGACAGTTTCACGACAGATGAAGCGATTCAGATTGGCGCAAAATACGATTTCAACCATCGTAAGGTAACACGTCTGCTAAAATCGCTTAATGGAGTAAAGATCAATAAGATATCCCATGGTTCCTATACCAAGATGAATGAGCAATAGTCACATCTGTCCTTTTTGTCCTTTTGTCCTTTTGAAGAGTCCGGAAAAACATCGGGAGATTTGAAAAAAACATCTCAATGATTGAAATCAAACATTGGGAAGTTTCGATACAAATCTCCCGATGTTTTTTCTTTTTATCTGTGCGCCTGTGTGCGTCATTATGCGTCATGCCGCTTTCCCGATGTAGTACTTTTGTCATGTAATCGATTACAAGGCAATTAAACAATTAAAAATTAATGATTTAAAATTAAAAGTTATGGCACAGAATTACACTCTCATGGCTCGTAAGAACCTGTTGAAACCTAGTGAAACTCCGAAATTTTATGCAGTGGCGCGTAGCGGTCGTAAAGTGACGGTCAAGGAAGTTTGTAAACGTATCACTGAACGCTCTTCTTATTCCAAAGGGGAACTGGAAGGTTGTATCGGTGAGTTTTTGCTCGAAATCGTCAATGTACTGGATGAAGGAAATATCGTCCAGATGGGTGACCTGGGTAATTTCCGTATGAGTATCAAGACCGGTACTCCTACCGATACGGCAAAGGAATTCAAGGCATCATGCATTGATAAGGGCAAAGTGCTCTTCTATCCGGGTAGTGATCTCCGCAAGTTGTGTAAGACATTGGATTATACATTGTATAAAAGTGATTCTTCCACTGATTCGGATAAAGATCCGCTTCCTGATGATGGCGGTGATGATAATCAGGGAGGTTCCGGCAGCGGGGAAGCTCCGGACCCGGCAGCTTAATCAACCGGTTGTTGACTGGTTCTTGAGTTCATAATGTATCAGTAGTATTTATTCTTTAATTCAAATTTATATGAAAAAGCAACTTTGGAAAAACATTCTCCAGTTTATTGTAACTATCGCGACTTCGATCATTTCGGCTATCGGTGTAACGTCCTGCGTGGGACATTAATCTCCTGCTGACCGATATGGAAAATTCAGAAGAAAACTATCTCCCACGTGAGATTAAGTTGTTGGTGATTCATTGCAGCGCGACGCGCTGCAATGTTTCCTTCACCGTAGAGCAGCTTCGACAATGTCACCTGCAACGAGGTTTCAAGGACATAGGGTATCATTTTTACATCACCCGTAATGGGGAACTTCACCATTGTCGCCCGGTATCAGAGCCCGGTGCGCATGTGCGAGGTTTCAACCGGCATAGTATTGGAATTTGCTATGAAGGTGGGTTGGATGAAGAAGGTCGTCCGGCGGATACGAGAACACAGGCGCAGCGCTTCGCGCTACTTGACTTGTTGACGATTCTCAAACATCAGTATCCGGATGCGCAAATCCTAGGACATTATCAACTTAGTGCTTCGATTCATAAGGCTTGTCCCTGTTTTGACAGTCGAAAAGAGTATATGAATATATAAAAAGAACTACGGGAGCTCGCGAAAGTGCAGTCTCCCGTAGTTCTTTTTTATGTTTATATCATTTATAGTTCCCCCGGCTTTCCCAAGTAATAAGTAATAAGCCGCACTTCTCTCACAGAAAATGCCTTTGTCTTCGGATGAAAGTCAGTAGACAGTATCTCATTCATCAATGGCTTGCATCTCCTCATCCACCTCCGAAGTTTATTGACCGAAGCACGAATTGTCAAATCAGGAAAATACATCTGGGCTAACTCTTGTTTATTATAACATTTCACTACAAAGTCTGAATGTTCCATCGTTTCTTTATTACTGTTTTATATGCTATAAAGTTACAAAAATTATAACATATAAACAAAGAAAGAGGAGACTATTATCCAGTATAATGAGAATAAAAAGAAATATCAACGATCTTCACAGACAGTTGATATAGTGGGAAATTCACATCGGCTTTAACCTCCGATGTCAGGGCGTAGATCAGAAATACACCGTCGCGCTATTTCTAATCCACAATGTAGGAGAATCATGCCTTTACAGCATGAAGCTAGGGACCTACATTTTTTCATCTCACATACGAAACACTCACGTGTTTATTACATCTCAACATTTTCAACATTCATTTTATACCCAATTTGTTTCAGAAAAATCATCTCAAATACTTATTATCGTTATCTCTATACCAATCCTCAATTGCTTCCTCAAATGTATAGTGAAACTTATACCCAGAATCAGCCAATTTCTTTCCGCATATATTAGTAGAGATCATTAACTTCTTTACACGAGCCGGACAAATACCTAAAGCTTTTCCCCCTAACGGACCGACAATATTTGCAACTGTCATTAGAATACTTCCCGGCACCTTAACAATGGTACGTTGTAGTCCCGTAACCTTTTTCATCGTTTCTACTATTTGCTCAATAGTAAAAGCCGGTTCAAATGTACAGTTATATAACTCTACTCCTTCGCTATGATTCTCCAACCGATAAAGCATAAAGCGAACCAATTCTTTCACATAAATGCAAGCTTTAATCGTATCTTTACGGCCCGGATAGAAGAACTTACCGCCACGGATCCCCCAATACAAACGGGTAAAGTTACCATTTTCCCCTTTACCGAATACCACACCCGGACGAACAATAGTAAGTTGTCGTTCGTTCGGCTTTTTTGCCTGCCAAATCGTATGTATTTTTTCAGCCACTAATTTAGAAATTCCATAAGGCGTGTTCGGTGTAGGAAGCGTCTCTTCCGTTTTCAAATCTTCAGCTGCACCATAAGGGGCTATGGAACTGGTAAAAACGATTTTCTTTATCCCAAACTTTTCGGCAAAAGCACATACATTCTCTGCACCACGAATATTCGTCTCAAAATAAGCCTGATCCGGATGTCCCGGAGTACGATGAACGGCTGCAAAGTTAAAGATGACGTCTTCGGAAGTTGGAGTAAAAGGAAGATGTTCTATGGACTTGCGAACATCACACTCAACAAATACAGACCGTAGTACTTGTCCTCCTTTTAATGGACTCACTTTTACAGCAGGTAATGGAATATCCGGCCTCACGATATCAAGGTTGTACACATGAGCATCAGAATACTGTTGTTTTATTAAAATTGTAAGATGTGTACCTATAAATCCTGTACCACCTATTATTATAAAATTCATAGCAACTCCTTATATTGTTTTTTTATATTCAAGATTTCTTTCTCAATGGTGAAATTTTCGACAATCCGTTGATGAGCCGCCTCTGCGAAATCATTTCTTTTTTTATCATCTGACAACAATTTATCTATTGCCTTGGCATATGCTGCAACATTCCTATTGGGGACTTCTAAACCCGTAACTTCATGAAGTGATACCCAATTAACTCCCGAGCCTTCTATCGTATATGTTACAGGAACAGCATTACAATACATTGCTTCTGCTAATGTCAAGCCAAAACCTTCTGCTTTCGTATAAGAAGGAAATGCAAAAATATCAGCTGCATGATAATAACACTTCTTCTCCTGATCGGATAGTCTACCCACAAATTCAACCCTATTTGATTTACAAATAGCTTTCATTTCATCAGTTAGTGGGCCCACTCCTCCTATGAAAATATAGCAATCATTCTTTATCATCTGTTCAGCTTTAATCAAATCCTGGATTCCTTTATGAAGAACATGCCTGCCAATAAAAAAAACAATTTTTCTCCCTTTCGCTTTATCTTTTATTCTTTGTATGGTTTCTATATCTCCAGTATTTACATTTAACTTTTGAATATCTATAGCACTTGGAAGAATAGTTGTTTTATTTCTAAATGGCAATAAAGGTTTGGACGAATCGCGATAATTAGGTGACGTAGGTGCGATCAGATCCGCTTTTTTTAGCAATATTGTTTCAAAAGGCTTAATAAAAGGATATATCTTCTTTTGCTTTGTTATATCAAGGTGCCATTGTACATACAATTTCGTAGTCCTTGGTATAATAGGAAGAAGAAGTGCTGTTACAAAAGGATTAGGATAATGAAAATGAATTATATCCGGCTTCCATGTTTTAATAACCTTATGTAAATGCCTAAAATATGAAAAAGACAAATCTTGCCTGGCTACACTAAGAAAAACTCCCGGCTTTATTATTTGAATTCCATTGATTTCTTGAACTTTTGTTCCTTTATCCTCACTAAAACAAATAACTTTTACTTCATATTCATCTTTCAAACCTTCAGATAAATACTGGCATGTTTGTTCTATACCACCTATATGCGGTGTATAGTAATTCGATATTTGTAGAACTCTTCTCTTCATTAAGAAAACTTTAATATGACAAGACGAGATTTACGAGATTCAAAAATGTTTTTCCTTCACTAGTCCCTATTTTTAATGATTTCTGTACCCCGGCATTCCGACCAGCTTCTATATCACTATCACTATCACCTATCATATAAGATTGTGACAAATCTATATTAAATTCTTTAGCTGCCTGTAAAAATAGCCCCGGCTTCGGTTTCCTACAATTACAGTCACACTTATATTCAGGTCGTTCACCTTCAAACCCCTTGTCTGTGTGATGAGGACATACATATATTGCATCAACAAAAGCCCCTTTTTTCCCAAGTTCCGTTTCCATCTTGTCATGAATAGTCTGCAATTCTTCAAAAGTACAATCACCACGAGCAATCACAGGCTGATTAGTTACAACAATAGCCAGATAGCCTGATTTATTTATTAATTTAATTGCATCCGTCACATCCTGTATCAGTTCAAACTGCTCCGGATTGGTAACAAACCCTGCCAATTTATTTATCGTTCCATCTCTATCAAGAAATATAGCTTTCTGCTTATTTTTGAGATTTCTTGCATATACCAGCCCTTTCAACATATCAGTCTCAGCCTCATGAAAACGATCAGGAGTACCCATATCTTTAACATATTCAGGGGTATCATAAGCATATATTTTACCACTTTTGATATTAGGTTTCAGCACATCACGATCTAAATCTATCTTGTTGGGATTCTCAGGGTGACGAGGAGTAAAATTCTTCATTGTTTCTTTTAGAAGTTCAGGAGAAATAATTTCGACTCCAGCATTCACTCTGTTCTTATAGTATAATCTCTCATCCTCTTTATTCATCCAGCGGATTACTCTATGAGTATCTTCCGGCATACCTCCCACCTCCTTTGGCGACATAATCTCTGTCACCAACAAAGAACTATCATAAGGATGCCCGTTAGGATGAGATATTAAACTAGCCCATGCCTTATGTGCCTTGTGAAATGCAATAAAACGGTTGAAATTCACATCTATTATAACATCGCCACAAAGCAATAAGAAATCGTCTGTCAATTGTGGCATCATAAACAATGCTCCAGCGGTCCCCAGTGGATGTTCTTCTACAAAATACTCTATATTTACTCCCCATTTTGCCCCATCTCCAAAATATTCCTGAATAACTTCTCCCAAGTGACCTATAACAAGAATAATATCGGTGAGTCCACAAACTTTAAGATTCTCTATCTGATGTTCAAGGATAGGTTTACCACATATTTTAATCATGGGTTTAGGTATATCAGCCGCAACTGTTGCAATACGGGTACCTTTTCCTCCAGCCATTATTACTACCTTCATATATTTAATTCTAAAAATTATTCTTTTCCAAAAAACGTATCTTCCAGCATCAAACAGAGGCAATGATAAACAGGCAAATGTAATTCCTGTATCTTATAAGTTTCTGTCTCCGGAACTTGAATACAGGTATCAGATATCTCTGATAATTTACTATCTTTCTTACCAGTCAGTCCAATTACTTTCATCCCTTTAGCTTTTGCAACAGTCGCTGCATACAGTATATTTTTACTATTCCCGGAAGTAGAAATACCAAGAAACACATCACTTTTCTTTCCATATCCATTTACTTGCTGTGCAAAACAAAGTAAAGGTTCACAGTCGTTCATATATGCAGTAGTTAGAGCTAAATGACCATCTAAAGCAATAGCAGGGAGCGCACCCTGTAGATTCTCACTCAACACTCTCCCCAGCTCTTTATTAACAGTAATCAATGCATCCGAATACTCCGCTTCCAATCTTCTAGGATTAACAAAGCCCTTCATCAATTCCCCAACGATATGTTCCGCATCAGCAGCAGAGCCACCATTTCCTGCCACCAAAAGTTTTCCATCATTAGTATAAGACTCCTCAAGGATTTGATACGCTTCAACAATACAATCCTTAACAACAATCAATTGAGGGTATCTCAAAATAAGAAGGTCTATGTATTGGTATAGTCTTGTTTCTAAAATTTTCATATATCGGAATCGGTTATACTATAAATTATTCATCGAATGCACGTTATCTGTAGAATAAATTTTCCAGCCGTGAGCGCCTCCGTCACTAAACTGGAACGGCACAACAAAGCCACTCATTCTTTTAAGAGCCTCAACAACCTCTTTCTTACGAGTCGGTTCAACAATAAACATTATAAATCCGCCACCGCCAGCACCAGATACCTTACCTGCTTTTGCACCAGCTCCCATAGCAACATCCATTACTTCTTGGATTACAGGATTTGTTATATGAGATGCCATTTTCTTTTTATTCTCCCAGCCTTCACGAAGTATATCTGCAAAACTATCTATATCGCCTTTTAAAAGAGCAAGTTTCATATCCTTCGCACTCTGCTTTATTTTATGCATAGCTTCTATCGCATCACTATTGCCTTGCGAAGTGTTTTTCTTCTGCTCATCGATAATAGCAGCACTACTACGAGAAGCACCAGTAAAATAAAGAACCATAGAAGCCTCAAGTTCATCTATTATCCACCGTTTTATTTTCAAAGGGTTAACAATAACCAGATCATTCTGAAGAAACTCCATATAGTTAAACCCTCCAAATGCAGCAGCATACTGATCCTGCTTACCTCCAGATAAGCCTAAATCCTTACGCTCAATTTCATATGCAAGACGTGACAACTCATAATCACCAAGAGGTAAACTTAACCATTCCACAAATGCCTTCAACACACACACGACCATTGTTGACGATGTACCAAGTCCAGAACCTACTGGAGCATCACTATAAGTTGTAATTTTGAAAGACTTTATCTCCAAATCATATGTTCGAACTATACGGTTATATACTCCTTTAATTAAACTAGCCTCACCATCTATTTCTAAAACCTTTGAAAATGGATAACTTTTATAGCAATGTGCATCAAATGCATTTATTTCAATCTTCCCATTTTCAGTTTCCTCTATTGTACAATAAGCATAGAGATTAATAGTGGCATTAAGTATCAATCCACCATATATATCACTATAAGGAGATACATCACTACCTCCTCCAGCCAGTCCAAGGCGCAGAGGAGCTTTACTACGAATAATCATAAATGTGTCTTTATTTTATCGAATTATGATTTTAAATTATTTAATTCCTGTTCAAACTTATCAACAACAGCTTTCCAAGTAAAGTTCTTTCGAATATTTTCATAACCACATCTCCTTATTTCCTCATAACAAGAAATATTTCGTAACGCATTTATGCAAATATGTGCAAATTCTTCTGTAGATTCAGCTGTCAATAACTCTTTCTGATTCCGAAAAGTTGTTCCTTCTATTCCTTTAACCGTCGAAATAACTAATTTACCATGCCCTAGAGCTTCCAATACTTTTACTTTCACCCCCCTCCATGCCTCAATGGTACTACAATCAAATCGGTTTGTTTGTAATAATCTTCTATATTATCAACGGTACCTGTTACAACTATATTGGAATTATTCTCTGATAGTTCTAATAATTCTTTGTATGGATCTTTACCTACAATATAGAATTTGGATTCTGGAATCTCTTTTTGAATAATGGGAAAGACTTTATTAGAAAACCAAATTGCAGCTTCGGCATTTGCTGGATAGGACATTTTTCCAAAGTATGAAATAATGTTCCGATTATCTCTATTCTCCTCATACTTATAAATCTCCGCACCTACAGGAACTAATAAAGTGTTGACTCTCCTCCACTTTCTCTCAAAGAAAATTTTATCTTCAATGGAGACAAATGTAAATAACTTAATATTTAAATTCTTATAGCATTTTTGCTCAAATTGATATAGCCTTTTAGCTTCTATATAATAAAGTGCTCTCCTCCACGGATTGTCAATGCTATTTGCTAAATTATGTAATGTTACATATTCTACATTATGTTGATTTAAAATCAATTTATTAGAATCAAATATTTTTTTACTAATATTGCCTAGCATTTGTGGAAAATCCACTATAACCCAATCAATAGTTTCCTTTTCAAAACATACATTTATATCATCTTTCATTGTTGTTATCCAGCGAGATACACATACAAAAGGTCCTTTTATTAACTTAAACAAGGCGGTACCTTTATTTCTTTTATAGAAATGTACTTTTTTACAATACTTCGATAAAATAGATGAATACTTATATTCATTATCATTATCTATCACACAAAAAAAATATATTTCATTATCCTTTGAAAAATACTCCAATCTTTTCATTATCCCTATCCTTCCTCCAGTATTAGCAGGATATGGGCACTCTGGTGAAACCCAAATTACTTTCATTTTATCTCCGTTTTAGCAAGATTTATCTTTTATCCTTTTATCCATATCAATCATTTGTATTTAATGATTTACATAAAATCTTCTGTTTATTAAAAAAATCCCCCCCATGTATTCTTATTTTTATCGGCTTATAGTCATTCTTTATTCTTATATGGACAAAAAACAAAGCTATTACACAATAATCTAATCCAGAAGAGAATAATAATTGAACAATAATTAGAATCAACAACATTTTGAACAAAGAATTTCCCTTCTTAATATTAGTTTTAGAACAGCTATAAAGTTTTACATAGTTTTTAATGAAAAAGTATGTTCCTATTATTCCCCAATATATACTACTTTGTCCCAGAAAAGACTTTGCTGCTACAGCATTGTCATCTCCACTAGTTGCTAAACTGATCACTTCATCAGAACGCAATGGCATATTTATCATATCAATGAGGAATAGATTATTCCGCATCATCTCTGGAAATAAATACATATATGTCTGAAATCCAGTACCTAAAGGAAAACATATACCAATAGAATAACCTATGAATATTGAATAGAATCGTGTAACTACAGATGTATAATTTTCCAAATCATTCATAGAACTTTCTATTAATTTAGGAAGAATGAATGACGCTACATAGCCTCCACCAATTACAAATCCTGTCATTACTAGTAATCCTTTAAAACTAAACATATATTTTGCCCTCTGAAAAAAAAGCAAAATCCCAGAAATACATATAATCGCCAATAATGTCTTTGAACCAGATAAAGCAATATGTAGTCCTGCACATATCAATACCCCCAACAACAAAAATTTACTTTGTCGTACATAATAAGTATAAAATACTGATAATACAAAAAACACTTCTAACATTAATGCTGTTGCAGAAGATTCTGGAGTAAGCAATCGGATTCTATAATAAATATCAGCGTGTAGCGTGTGAAGATATGTGAATGCATAAGGAGATTGGTAAAATTCTATCAGTAATATTATTGTTAATCCAACAAAGCCCCAAAAGAAAGGCTTCAAAATTCGTTCTATAGTATAATCCCCCGCAATATTAATCAATAGTAGTAAGTAACAAATATAAGCTTGAAAAGTGAGCCACAGCTTCACTAATTTCACGAATAACGATTCACCCAATTGTGTATAACTAATATCAAATAATGGATATATAAAAAATGCTATCAAACTCAAAAGCGTTGTAACTTTGATGAGAAAACTAAATTTCCTAACAAAACTATCTGTTCTATTAATTCTATTTGTTAAAGCAAACAATATATATAAACAAAGGCTAATACTTGGCAACATTGACTCACCAAAAGCTCCCAAATAAGTTGATAAAGGAGAATCTGTATAAAGTGTCAGAAATATAAGAAGGCTATATAGCCAATATAATTTATTGTTCGTATGCAACATTACTATTTACTGACATCATCAATTTGATATATTATAAATTTTATCCAAAAGTGACTTTGGCATTATAAACTTCACTATATTACTAACATAAAAATGAAACAAATCAACAAAATACAACCAATAGCGTTTAAAAAAAGAATACCCAAACTGTCTATGAATATCTAATACTTCTTTTCTTGATTGAGAATAATTATTATGTGTTGCTCCATTATCCAATTCGACTAGGCTCATTGGAATGCCAACATGAGCGAATATTCTTCCTCTCAAAAAACAATCTAATAAGAAATTATAGTCAGCTGCTAGCCTCCATTGTAGATTAAATCCATTTTTCATTATTTGGTTCCGAACCAAAGTACTTTGATGACTAAATACCATATGATTTATAATCTGCTGAATATTACCTGCTTTTACCATACGCTTTCCAAACTTATATTTGTAAATCACATCTCCATAAAGAATGTCCACATTATCATAGAAGTTATTTTCAAAGCACTTACTCAAGACTTCATTATCTATAAACAAGTCTCCAGCATTCATAAAATTCACCCAGTTTCCAGTTGCTTTTGATATGCCTTTATTCATAGCATCATAAATTCCTTTGTCCGGCTCACTCGTCCAATATGCTAACCTATTAGCATACTTCTTGATAATATCCAATGTCCCATCCTTACTACCACCATCAATGACAATATATTCCACTTTATCATACCTCTGGTTCAAAACGGACAACATAGTTTCTTCAATACTTACAACAGCATTATAACATACTGTAATTACTGAAATAATTGGTGTATCCATAATCTCAAAATTCTCTGCTAATATTATTAGCCACATTTAAACATCCATCCTATCTATTCTAAGGACCCTATTTTATACTCTCCTTCAGCATTCTAGAATTACTAAGTACTAACCTGTATGTATTTACTCCAGAAAATATCAGATTCCCATTTTTCAAAAGCATGGCACCCGAATGGCAACTTCCCATTTAAATCATATAAATAAGATGGATTCACTTCGAAAGAAAAGTAGGAAGCTTCTTCACATGATGGTAAATTTGCTCTTACCCTCCATGCATGCAATGCCCATTTACTAAAATAGAAGTCCTCATTCACCCTACCTGATTTAATGAAATAGCTCAATGTATTCCTAAAACCTAATGTTTTAATACATGTTTTACACAAAACAAGTAATAATAAATAATATTTACCCCTATTACCATTTATCTCTTCTGTTGAATACATTTTCCACAAATATCTTGTAGTTAAATAAGGAAGCCATTTCCATCTTTCAAGTAATTTTATGCAATACTGTATTCTACGTAAAGAAAATCCACCATTACCAACAGCCACCATCTCTTTGCTATACAAAGGATTTGTTCCTTTAGAAGATATATTCTTAAAAAAGGGACTACCAATATAATCATATCCTTTCTCACACCACATTTGCAATTCATTACGGAAAACCCATGCGTCTAACTGGTATATAAGCATGTAATCATAATTACGAAATGCCGAATAAAAATCAATATTATAACACAGTTTATTGTAACCTTCTACAGAAGTAAAAAAGTGACGCTCAAAACACTTTACACTAATCTCTTTAGAGTATTCTTTTCCTATCCCCATATAGACAGTTAAATCCAATTCCTCATAAGTTATTAGGCATAAATCAAAACTCTTAAGAACTCTAATACATTGTCTAAAAGAAGCCACCTCTGTTACTTTAGGAGCGGATTTATATACAGGAATAACAACAATGCAACTTTTCATTTCTTTATCAAGTCTCTAATAAACTTAATCCCTTTTTCACCAACTGTACTTTTTATCCCCTCTTTAATTTGATGTTTCATAGAAGCTACATTCGCCATTATCTTCAAAGCTTCATTCTCATCAATATCCCGAGTAAAAACCTCAAAAACACAAGAATTATTAATAACCGGATTGACAAAAGCTTCCATGTTGGCTAAAAAAGTCTCCTTAGTATTTGCTGTAAGATAGTCCATACCTAAATTACAAGCATAATCACGAACAAGTGTTGGTGACTGATTACCATAGTGTCCAGCTGCTGCAATATATTGATTTACATTTTCTTCAAATATATGACCAGGATTCAGATGATGAGTAAACTCACATCCCTTACCGTTATTCACTAAAAGAATACGCAAATTATTTCCTAAATGTCTATTGCCCAGCGCATTCATATCATAAAAGAAAGCCAAATCACCTATAACACAAAAATGAAGTTTATTCGGATTAACAAGCGATGCTCCTAACAAAGAAGATAATATACCGTCTGTACCAAATCCCCCGACATTACTTGCTGACTGGATTGAGTTTGATACCTCAAAAAAATTCCATGAACGAAGCGAAGTCAGAATGCCAAAATGAATAATTGAGGACTCCGGTATTTTAGGTGCCAAAGTTTTTGCCATCCATATATTGGAAAGAGGAAGTTCTGGTAATTCATCATACATTTTATTATAATCCGCCCGGCATTCTTGTATAAAAGAAATACCCGGACAACAATCTTTGTTTGCGTAGGATTCAAAAAAATGCTTATCACTCATTTCAAAAAGATAAGTAAGCTTACCATAACGGTCACGCAATTGTCCATCCTTATTTACACGCCAGACCTCCTTAGCATAAGCTCCCATATTGAAATGGTCACCTGAAATTTCACCTAAATGGATAAGTAAACGAATATTATCTAAACATTTAGCTCCTTTCAAGGAAAGCAGTGCATCCAACTGTCGAAAACGCCCTTTGTAACCACTTGTATGATCACAAAAAACGACTGCATTGTGGTTTTCGCAGAAACGGTCAATACTCATTGTTGCATCTTCGGTAAACGTTCGATGGGAACCTATAAATATAGCTATCCGACCTTGTGGCAAGGTAGGTAATTCATCATCATACGAAATACGTTTTACTACTTTTACAGGAGACAGACAAGTCACCGAAAGATCACGGCTATACACCGTTTCCAAATTTATATGCGCAGGACCTCCACCGTGGAGTGTCAAAGCCGAAATTGCTTGGTTGATTTTCAGCGCAGCACTATCAGCATCTTTATCATCACGAACTGTAGGTATATAAGTACTAAACGTTAAAATATCATTCGGATGCATACTACGATCGGTCACTTGGTCATATAAATTGCCCAAACGACGTAAATCCTGGGTTCCTGTTACTACCAGAATAGGCAATTTACGATAGTATGCTTCTGTCAATCCAGGCATATAATTACGAGCTGCTGTTGCTCCTGTACAAGTAATCATGACAGGTTCGCCCGATTCCTCTGCCATACCGCAGGCCATATAGGCCGCAGAACGTTCATCTACCGATGAATACATTTCAAAACTTCCATCATACATTAATGAAGCATTCAACATCATATTTGTGCCACCTGGTGAAGTAATAACCCGCTTTATATGATGCTCTTTAAGTAACTTAACGAGAATCTGTATTCCTTTTTCACTTGAATAATGAGTATTCATACTTTTTCTGATTATGTATAAAAAATGGTAAATGTGTGATCTTTAGCATTAAATCAGCTAAGCTCTTTTATTTATGTTTCATTTGCTTGCAGAATAACGCGATTTTTCCCACAGAAACAGGACAGAAACGATACATAAAATAATGTAATCTTTGACTATTAGTAGCAAACTGACTCAAAGACATAAACTCATGTGAATAATGATCATGAATTCCTTCTGCCCTACAATCTAAATAATTAAATTTTGGATTATCCAAGAATGAAGTAATACACTTGGCAAGTCCCTCTTTGGGGTGTATAAATTCATAACCTCCTACTGCTTCTTTTATCTTAGTATTATCAAATTGACGATTATAGTGAAGATCATACAAAATTTGGTATTGTGCTATATTCACATCAAGTTGAGGACAGCGATCTATTTCCACGACATTAGGACGATACCCCATTTTATTTTCTAAAACATTTAAATAAATATCCAGTACATCCATCCATTTAATATTTTTGCTAGTAACTATATTAAAAGTATCTCCCATTGCCTTTTTATTCCCTATCAGTTTGGCAATACAAATAGCAACATCTCTAGCATAAGTAAGAGTCGTAGTATGGCTCATAACATCCATAGGTATAACCGCAGAATGTCCTTGCAGTATGCGCTGAATAAACGTCTCTTTATCTAGTGCCCCCAACTGTAATCGGATTTCACTATAAGTTTTATATGGACGAATAATTGTAAAATTGGATTTGCAACTATTTCGAAGTAAATCTTCCTGACGGGCTTTACAAAGAGCATATTCGTCAGTTGCCAAATATTTCTTATCTGTAGTAACATCAAGTAAACGCGGCGATTCTTCTGTAATCAATGCCGCATCTGCATAAACACGTGAAGTACTAAGATAAAAATACTGGTCGGTATTATTAAGATATAACCAATATCTATCATTAAACTCCACTGTAGTATAAATCATAAAGTCAATAATAACATTGTAGTAGTTCTGTGCCAATAATGACTTTACAAAAGAAATGTTATGAACGTTACCTTTTATATAATGTATATTTGTTCTATCAGCTAACTCCTGTCGTGAAGTAACATCCACTTTCATACCAGCTTCTGCCAAAATAGAAACCAAATGTGTCCCCATTGCCCCAGTACCCCCTAAAACTAATACTTTCATATTTATCCTATTTTTTCAATTTACCTATCTTTTCTACAAACAGTGATTTAAAATTTTTCACAAGCCAAGCAATAAAAAAAACTATATCAAATATCAAATAACCAAACCTCCCCCCCCTAAAACGTCTTCGTTTATATTGAAAGGCCGGGTATAACCACAAGTTTGTGCACTTCTAATAACTAAATGGTGACAGATAATAAAAAACATAGCTACCAGCCTCAATAATTCTAAATTTGATTTTCTTAAATTATTGTGCCTAAATATTTTCTCCTTATTTTTCATTAAAAAGTATTGGTTAATTATTCTTCAATAGCATTTCTTAGATAAGCAATGCATTCTTCTCGGTCATGAATCACTTTTAAGTTTATCAACTTATAAGAAATAGGTTGATAAAGCTTCAAATCTTTATTCTCATATATGCGATGATCCAATCCATAATGCTCAAGAACATCATAAATACGCGAATTTTGAGATTTCTCATCTGCATCTTGAAAACGTTTCAAAGCGATAAAGTCTTTCTGCAAATTGATAGAAAGTGCTATCGCATGAAAAGAATCGGTACAAATGCAAGAAGCACAAGACAGCAAACGAACAAATTCCTTAGGTCCAGCAGCATTGTATATTTGTGCATGAGGTAATTGCATATGTTTATTTTCCAAAGACGGAATAAGAATAACTTTTTCTATACCTAAGTGCTGTTTTATATCCTCCACTTGCTGTTGATACGAAGAATTATTACCCACAAAATAGCACAAAATAAAATGAAACGGCATTTCAATCTCAATATCAGCCGTCATTGCAAAATCTAACCATTGAGTAGATGAAAGTAAAAAAGTCGGGTCAGCCACTTGAACAATATCAGTTCTTTCCAACAATTCACCAATAATGGGAACAGCAGTACTTTCACGCACACCAATATGGCTAAATTTTGCAAGCAATTCCTTTACAATTGATTTATACGCTTGAGGAAAGTCCCCCGTACCCATACTCGAAGCATAAGCAACCCTTTTGACGTCTCCTGCAAAATCTAAAAAATAGAAAGGAGCAAAACCATTATAACAATTCCAAATCTGATCACTGCCAGTAATAAATATCTGCGTTTCTTGGAGCAAACATCGATACTGTCTATAAGTCTTAATTATCTGGTGACAATAATTCTTTTTATTAAACTGACGTATTTTTTTCTGCTTCTTTGAGAAATATTCTCCTTTGATTATCTGTGAAAATAAAATTCGATTAAGTCTCAACCATTTATAGATTCGCCCCCGAAAACTGAAATCATCGGGTGTAAAACAATGAAGCATTGATACATTATACCCCATTTCACTAAGCTTCATATGTAGTGCATAAGACTGTAAACTTGTACCAAAATTACCAGTACCAAGCCAAGTAACAATACAAACTTTCATCTATAATTCCTTACTATAAATATGATATAACTTATTCCTTATAAAGCCTACCACCTGTACACGTTCAGACTTCTGCATACCTATATAAAACATAGATACTACCAGTGATAAAGTACTCACAAATCCAACTGATATCAAACGTAAAAATCCTTCACCCATAATATTATTTAGTATTATCGGCAATATAAACGACAATACTGTAACGGAAACGATACGCCCTATCACCTGCTTCAAGAAAATATTTATAGGAAAACCGATTTGTTTATTCATAAGAATAAGACGTACATAGACAAGACAAGTGTAAATTACGATATATGCTATATAAGCTGAATATGCAGGCCATCCCCAATAAAACAAAAAATATGAAATTGGAAATACAAGCGCTCCTATTAAACTCATATATATATAATATCTCCGAATATGACCTATGGCTTGGGCAAGAATTGTTAAAGGAGCCCCCGGAAGATCCACTAATATTCCCAACATCGTTAGCTGCCAAAACACAACTGTTTGATCTGGAAATTCTTTCAACCACAAATGAAGTATATAATTTGCCTCTAATACAAATGGTATGAAAAAAAAAAGCATTAAACAATATGAGTACTTAGCTCCTTGACGTACCGTAGAAAAGCAAATATCAAGATTATTATCTGCATAAGTTTTAATAATCTGGGGATTAAGCGCAGTTGTAAAATTATTAACAAATTGCCGAACTGCATTACCAGCCTGATTAGCGATTCCACGAGCTGTATTAATAGTTATTCCAAAAAAAAGATTAGATAGAATATCCACCCCATTCGTATTAAACAAATAAGCTCCTGTCCCTAAGAAATTCCACCCCGCAAAACCTAACATATTCTTCAACAATGATTTGTTCAACACAAATACATATCTACACTCTGTGAATTTATGTGTGCAATACCAACCATAGATCAGACGTATCAATAATGAAACTAAGGCAAGAAGAAATGCATAAAAAATCAATTTATCAATAGGTGATATAAACAATAAATAAACAACACCTAATTTCAACGACGCTTCTAATAAAGATATATATGCAAACACATCCATCTTTTCATAGGCTACAATTAAAGCATTATATGGTAAACTAATGAGATTGACAACAAATGTAAATAACGAAAACTGCATAACCCAATTTGCAGCATACAGTCTATCCGATGGAATATTCAATCGATAATTTAGAAACCATACACCAACTAATTCTACCAACAGAACTATTATAAAAGAAATTATTATTTGTATATTAAGGCTCATAGAAAAGACTGTACGTAACCTTTCCATATTATGGCATCCTAATTCAAATGTGATATAACGTGTAATGGAATTTGATAATGATGCAGAAAAAACAGAAAACATCACAACAAATCCTCCAACCACATTATAAATACCATAATCTTCTATTCCCAATACATCTAAAATTACTCTTGATGTATATAAACCGACACACATGACAATAATTGTGCGTACATATAGTAATAGCGTATTCTTTACTAATCGGTTATTGCTATGACTTTCCATAAATTAATCATAAACATATCTTCTTGTAGACACATCTAGGTAGCTATAATCCTAATTTCCATCTTAATACGCATTTTTCTCCCCCACAATCACATTTGCTACAGTTTTATAAATAATATATAAATCAAGCAATATTGTCCAATGCTCCATATACCAAATATCAGCCTTAACACGCCCCTCCATTTGTGACAGCTCTTTGGTTTCCCCACGAAACCCATGTGTTTGCGCCCATCCTGTAACTCCTGGCTTAATGAAATGTCTCACCATATACTTATCAATCAGTTGTGCATAAGTCTCTGTATGAGCAAGCATGTGAGGGCGAGGCCCCACTATCGACATATCACCTTTAAAGACATTAATAAACTGTGGAAGTTCATCAATATTAGAATGCCGGAGAAAGTCTCCGAACCGGGTTTTCCGAGGATCATCTACAGTTGCTTGTTTACTATCAGCCTCTTCATTCACTTTCATAGAACGAAATTTATAACACTTGAAATCTATACCATTTAAACCAGTTCTCATTTGTTTAAAGAATATAGGACCAGGAGAAGTTAATTTAATAATACTTCCCACAATAAGATAAACAATTGGAAAAATAGTAATCAAAAAAATTCCAGATAACATAATATCAAAGACTCTTTTTAATACACGATTTTCCATTTTACTTAGAGGTTCATAGCGTAAATTCAAAATCGGCATATTTCCTACCATGCTATGCCAAATTCGCCGAGGAAATCCTTTACAAACATTAGGAACACCATGAAAATAGAGCAAATGATTCTCGCAATAATTCATAATAGAAAAATTATAGCGGCCTTGATCCATTGATAAGGAACAAAACACATGCTTTATAGATATGTCTCCAGACATAAAATCGGCAAAACTATCAGGACTACCCAAGTAAGGACATTGAGATGAAAGAGCATCATTAGGTCCAATATCAAAATAGCCGACTACTTCATAAATAGATGCCAAAGAGCTCTCCATTTCCTCATATAACATCTGCATATTATTGCCTCCACCTATAAAAACAGCATAACGTTTATGCTTACCCTTAGCACAATAACTAATTAGAGAATGACGAATAATAATGCGATAGATACTCAATACAACAAAGAGAATAAAAAAATAGAAAACAAAGAAAAGAGGAGAAATAATAGAAATTCCGCTGAAAGTCATAATGCATGCCCAAAATACTGAAAATGTTATAATATTCTTCAGTACACGCAACACAAGTTGATCCGCACGGATTTCTCTACTATCCCAGGCTTTTCCACGGGATGCAGAACATGCCAAATAGCAGAGACTAAGCGAAGTCATCATCAAAGAAACAGTACAAGAAAAAGGCGAATATATAGACGCTTTTTCCCAAAAAAGAAGGAGTTGAAACAAGCTAAAGTTTAAAATAATCAAATCTCCCAGAACTGCTATTAATTCTACTACTTTATTTATCTGGTTAGTTGACGCCATTGTCACATTACTAATGAATATTAAGCTCGTATTTTCAAAAATTTATTAAAGAAATCACTCCCGAATAACTTCCAAAATATGGCAAAACAAATAGATAAGAAGATAAATGCCAAAACATATATTTTTTTACTGATCCCCGAAGGGGTCAATGGTACCACAGCAGGCTCTACTACAGCAAACACAGGTTTCTCTTCCTGAACTTTGGCCCTGGCAACCTGAAGCTGACTTGCCACCTGACTATATACCTGATAAGCCAGGCTCATATCGTTCTGTAGCCGTTCCTGTTCGGCACGGACACTCTGCAATATGATATTATCATGAGAATCTATATAACTAGCATATTCCTTCTGTGCAATGTAATACTCTTGCCGACGTTCTTTGAATAGTTTTTCCAAATAAATACAGTCTTCTTTCGCTTTGGAAGTACGATAATCAATGATATATTCCTGTAATTTTTTCACAACAGAATCAGCAACGACTGCAGCTACTTTAGGATTTTGTAAGGTTACAGCAACCGTAGTCATAGATGTTTTCTTATCTATAGTAGCAGTAATCATTTTCTTTAAAGTTCTAATTTTCTTCGACTCTTTTTTTGATAGTTCAATTATACCTAAATTAGTTCTGCCTGAAAATGTCGATTCATCCTCTTCACTAAACAAAGACTTTATTTCATCAATTACCATACCCGGAAGTCCTATTATATAACTCCACCAAGGAAGAGATTCCTCATCCAAATAAGTATTCAAAGTTGAGTTTTCATCTTTCGATACAGGTATTTCCATAGTAGAAAGTTCCAATAAAAAAGGAGTAGAGGAGACGATATCTGCAGATAAAGAAGCATTCAAAGCATCAGTACCATCACCCATAGTTACTCCACTCCCTAGAAAAGAAGCTGCCAAACCAGATAAACCACCTTCTTTAGCACTACCCATCTCTGGAGATAAAGTTACTTCAACTGTGTACTTTTTAGGAATACTTATTGCTATAATAACGCCAAACATTAAACCAATGCCAGCAGCTTTATAAATTGTCTTACGAATAGCAATAATCTTACGAAAAATCTCCATCAAATCAATTTCGATTTCTTCATCCGTATAATTATTATGTTTTTGTTTTATTTCTTTTCCAGATTCTCCTTCTATCATAGTGATATAAGCTGTTATTCCTTTATTTTTTTATTAAATTAGCAATAGAAGCAACCATCATTCCCAAAGTACTGAATGTAGTAGCATAACCTAAGATATTTCCAATATTAGTCCTTTTCTTAGCCTTACTAGGCACAATTATCTCACAACCCGGTTCGATCTGTTTCTTACCACTACCTTTCACCTTAGTCACCTGACCATTCATATAAACGATGAATTTCTTACTCTTCTTTGCATTTTCAGAATAACCACCAGCCTGATTCAAGTAATAATCTATATTCTCACCCTCTATATATGAAACTGTATTCGGAACCATTACAGCACCATTAATTGTAACCGTATTATTATTTTTAGGAATAGAAATCACATCACCTTCACGCAAGACAATATCTGCTGTACCTCCAGGATTCGCTAATGCTTTCTCCAAGTCAATACCAACACTAAAGGTATCTTCCACACGAACACCCAAAGAGTCCATCATAGCCTCACCCAACTGCCTGCTCATCAAGCGGATCACATCACCCATGCGTTTCTTTTCACTTGCATTGGCCACACGAGTCAATTTTGCACCACGTAAGTAGGCATAATTCGTTGCACCTCCAGCTTTATTGATCAAGTCCGAAAGACGTTCTTCACGACTGGTCATTGCATAAGAGCCTCCGAACAGAATTTCACCTTCAACAACCACATTCTGTTGAGCCTGATACCCTGGACTACGACGTACATAAACTTCATCATAAGGTTGAAGGACAAAGCCGGGAGTTCCATCTACAATAAAACCTTCTTTTAGGGAGAATGTATATATCTGGCCGATAGTATCGTTATCTACTGTACTACGAGGATTCTTAATTCTACGGGATACATCTACACGAACCACAGAAGCGGCTTCACGCAATCCACCTGCCTGAATGATCAAGTCTTCAAGGGTCATGTTATCCGCATAAGGATAAGAATCAGGTTTGGCTACTTCACCATGGATTACGACGTTGCCCCTGTCTTCCAGGTCATGAATACTAGGAATATAAAGGATATCGTTTTTCATCAGAATGATGTTTTGGGAAGTACCGTCCATGATAGCTTTAATGTCTACTGGAACAACTTCGGTAGTCAAGTCCTCACGCTGGCGGTAGAGAACGGCACGGTTCAAGAAGGCATCACCGGTCAGACCTTGGGCTTCGTTTACCAGTTCACGGACTGTATTCAGTTTTCCATTCAACTGGTAGATGCCGGGACGATAAACGGCTCCACGGATTTCAAGTTTATTGATGAAACGATTAAGGATGGCTTCGGCGGTCACAACATCACCGTTTCGCATTTTATAGACACTATAGTCAAGGTCTTTGACTGTGTTTACTTCATATTCCTGTCCGTTCTGACGTACGACACGCAAGGAACGGGTGTAGGCGTCGGCTTCAAAGCCACCGGCATAGCTGATAAGAGTGGATAGACTTTCATCCTTTTTCATTTCGAAACGCATCGGGCGTTTCACTTTTCCGTCGATCTTAACCAATACGTCATAGGCAGGGACTATTACTACATCGCCTTCCTGAAGACGAATGTCATCCTGAATGTTTCCTTTCATGATAAATTGGTAGACGTCGATCGTGGCGATATTTTTGCCGTTACGTACCAGCTGCACATTGCGAAGGCTTCCTATGTCACTGACTCCACCCGCACGGTAAAGTGCATGAAAGACTGTGGCAAAAGAAGAGAGGGAGTAAGTGCCCGGTTGGACAACCTCACCCATTACATTGATCTGGATAGTACGTATGCTGCCCAAAGTCAGACGGATGTCAGAGGTGGGATCATTCGCATTATTAAGACCATTATATATCTTGTTTAATGTTTTTTTGAGATAGTCATTGGCTTCAGCAATAGTTAGTCCGTTCAGGTTGACAGGACCTATTTTCTGAATGTTGATCGTGCCGTCAGGAGAAATCTGTTGGCGGATAGTGTTCTGGCTGGCTCCCCAGATATCGATAATCACTTCATCACCGGGACCCAGACGATAGTTCAAGGGGGTGGCGATATTGACACTGGGTTCAAAAGTAAGGTTACGGGTGTTGAAAATATTTCGTCCGAAAACCTGGTTCCCAAGTGCGAGGTCTTGAGTGCTCGGGTGGTCTTCCAGCATATCGGAAGTGTTTTCTTTCATTTCCTCACGAAGGCGTGATTCATTGATGTCGGTACCCGTTGCATTGGAAGCATTGACATTGTTTTGCTGCTCATAGAGTTGCTTCACACGAGTTGCCTGTTCTTTGGTCACACCTCTACGTGCCAGTTCAGAAGCTAGTTGTTTCTGTTCTTTACCCTGGCGGATGCCATCCTTGACATATTCAAGAACTTGGGAGTCGCTCATATTTTGAGCCATTAAAGGAGAAAAAACTCCCAGCAACAGAATGAATAGAAATACGTTAAATTTTCTTCGTGTTGTCATTGGTGATCTTTGTGGGTTCTACATAACCGATTGGCATATCTACACAAGCACAGCCAAGCATATTTAAACGAACGGCAATCTTACTCTTCCCGCCTACAGTCACAAGTTCGCCAACAAGTCCACTCAAAGGACCTTTTATGACACGAACTTTCTCACCACGCGCTAGTGGAGTATCATTCATACAGACTGCTTCTTCGGAATAATCGAGCATGAAACGGAAACGGGCCATCTGCTCGTCAGGAATAACGGCAGGAGTACTCTCTCCACGCATCACCATATAACGGCTGACCGTAGAAAATGAAAGGACTTCCATACGTTCTTTTGGATTGACATGTACAAAAACCATCATTGGGAGTAAGACTGTATCAACCATCTTACGACGGTCACTCCATTGATGGATTTGTTGTTGAACGGGAACAAAAGAATCAATTCCCATCTTAGACAAACGCTCGGCAACTTTTTTCTCGTGATGCATTCGAACGAGTGCTACATACCAGCGTTTTGAGTGTGCTACGCCTTCCCCTGTCCCACTACTAGGCCCGGCATTTACTGATTTCGGTTTCGTTAAAATCATATTTTTTTACCCCATGTTCATCCGTTACTTCTTAGGTAACGGACAACACACATATAGAATACACATCGCTGTGAAAAAAGAAAAAAATCGATTATGAGGGAATATAAAAGCGGGCACCTAACATTCAATATAAAACATTCTTGAATTTAGGTAATAAAAAGCCTTTGAGCATGAAGATGTTATCCTTCATGTTCAGATAGATTTATGTTGCATATTTTAGAGAAAAAGGAAAAAAAGAAGTTTATTGTTTGTTTGCTATTAATATTTTTACCTATCTTTGTAGCGAATATAATTCCGTTACCTAAGAAGTAACACCAGCATTAAGTCCCTAATCCATAATGCTTTAATAATATAAATCAGAGCATTTTAAAATTGCAAACGTAAGAATAATTCAATTTATTTACTTTTGTTCTTTCTTCCAATTCGAAACCCTTTAAATATATCTGTGTTGTTTTAATAGATTTGTGTCCTAGTGATTCGCTAATCATTTCGATAGGTACACCTCTGTACTTAGCAGTCGTAGCCCAAGAATGACGAAGCGTATACGACGTGACGGGCGAATGTAGCCTTAATTTTCTGGACAGGCTTTTCAACTCATTATTAAAACGTCTCAAAGCTGACTGATACTCACGATAGGCTCCTTCTTCATTCCGCTTGTACGCTCCGCTTAATATCCGGAAAAGATAATCAGGATAGCCAGAACTCCGGGCGTCAGATTTATTGTACAATCCCCCAATTGCATTCTGCGCTGACTCCAGCACTTCTATACTCATAGGAGTACCGGTCTTGGTACGATTGTACTTCAAAAGCCCCCGCTCCAGATTGGACTTTTCCAAATGGGCTAAATCAGAAAAAGGCATTCCACAAAACTGAAATAACAGATTGGCAATGGCCTGCGTCCGGCGAAGCTTTTCCGATTGAGGATCTTTGTTTAATAGCATGTGAAGTTCGCCGATCGGGATAGCTTTCTTCTGACGTGTGTCCACCCCGGTAAAAACATCCCGGAACAAACCATGTACATAAGGAGCCTGATGCATATCGACACCACGATTGTAGATACTACGCAACATACGCATATACGTAGAAATCGTATTGGGCTTCAAACGGGAAGCCATCAGATAGTTACTATACCTCTTTAGAGTTTCACGGTTTATCTTACTAAACGTGATGGATTGAGTTCCACAAAACTGCGAAAAAGAACGAATAGCGTGTTTATACACATGGGCCGTAGAATAACGCCCCTCTTGTCGCAAACAGTCGATGTAATTGTTTGCACAAATAGTAAATCGATTTTTTTCCATAAATTATAACTTATCTCATACGTGTTATTAAAAACGTGCGGAATATAGTAAGATTATAGATAAAATGAACCACGATTTTAAATTTACTTACTGTTTTAGATAGAAATTCAAATTATTTCTAAAAAAAATAAGTGAAGTCATGCAGTATTTTCAATAACCATGCATTTAACTTATAAAAGAGGGGAAAAAGGGAAATCAAACCATATATCATTAAAACCTACAACCTGAACTTAACAAGTGAAGTGGGGAAAAATAAAAAGAGAGAGAGAGTTTTTTATACAACGTCCCCAAAAACGAGGAATCCCTGCCAATTTTCGAGTTGGCAGGGATTCATTTTTTATCTTCAAGAAGATGATCTTTTTACTTGCAGTATTTGGTTATCAATTCATCTGCATTCGGATCACCCAATTCTTTCGCTTTCTTAAAGTTGCCGCAAGCTTCATCTGTCTTCTTCAGCTGTATCTGGCAAAGTCCCAATAAACGGTAAGCCTCACCATATTTAGGATCAGTCTTCAATATATTATTTAAAATCTGAATGGCTTCTTCATACCGTCCTACACGGAGGTTTACAACTGCATGCTCTGCCTGGTAGGTGAGGTCTGTCGGATTCATCTCGATGGCCTTGGCAATATCGTCTAAAGCGCGTTGAAACTGACGTGCTTTCAAAGCTGCCTGTTCGCGATAATAATAGAACACGTCGTTTACTTCTCCCTTGACTGCCGTATGGTAAGCATCATAATCGAGCATTGCATTTCGCGCCTGATCGGCATTCATATTCATCTGCGCACGTTCCAACAAATATGGAGCAAAGTCGACCGTAATCGGTTGCGGGCAACGGGCAATACAGCTATCCATTAAGGCTACCACTTCTTTCGGATCCCCTTTCAGCAGTTCTTTCGTCTTGGCAGCACTAAAGAAAGTGGCCGGAGAAGCAATATTGCTGGTATTTACCTTTTCATAAGCAGCCAAAGCACCGGCATAGTCTTGTTGGGCAAACAGTATATCGCCTTCCATTTGAATGTAAATTGGCAGCGGATCAATAGCGATTGCCTGACGGACATTCTTCAAAGCAGTGTCATACGTCCAGTCTTTATAAGTTTTCTCCGGCTTCGATAATTGATAAGCATACATTAGCTTACCTATATTATAATATACATCATCTTTCTTCTGGGCTACTTTCAGAGCCTGATTAAAGTCGGCAACGGCTTTATCATACCAGGTCTGATCGTCTTTACCTTTAGATGCATAATAATTGGCACGACGGAGATAACCATCTGCATTGGCAGGGAACTGGCGAATGAAGTCATCCAACAGCTTTTCATAGTCCTCGCCCGAGAGGCTCGAAGAGGCCATGAACAGATACACTAATGCCTGATCTTCCGTTTCGGGTAAACCTTTCCGGATACCAATGCTTTTCAAGGCAGCGTCTCCCAAAGAAAGAGCACTGATTTTCTGCGACATGGCAAAAGCTGCTCCCGCCGCATAACAAGTAGTCACCGTATCGATACCGGATGATTTCTGCGCAATACCAAATACCTGACCTTCCGCATTCATCACCGGACAGCTCACCATCTTATCTTTCATATGCATGCTCAATGTATAATAATGGTATTCTCCGGCTACTTTGGAAACATCTTTCACCTTACCAGTAACGCAAGCGATACTTTTTTGTGTAGAATAAGGAAGCATCCACGCATCGGCTCCTGTCGCCGGGGCTGTTTTAGCAACGACCAGCGCAGGCACTTTCTTCTCGGTGATAGCCACACGAAACTTAATGACATCATACATGTCATTCGCTCCAAGTATCAGGCTGACCGGCATCTGCTTGCCTTCGGAAGTAATCACTACCGCACGTTCGGCTCCTTTAAAAAGAGTATAATCTGATAAAGCCAATCCGTCTTCGGACACAAAGAATCCGTTTCCCGTATTCAGCATTTTATCATTCTTGTCATAAGTCACTATTGAGAAGACTGCACGTTTTGCCTTCTCTACCCATTTTGGGGTTTGTGCCATGCTTCCTTGTACCAGGAAGAAAAGCAGCAAAGGTAGAATTAAAATCTTCTTCATATCAGTCATTGTTTCTTTGTTTCACAGCTTCGTAAATCAGGATACCGGCAGCTACAGAGACATTCAGGGATTCGATAGTGCCCAGCATCGGAATTTTCACCCATTCATCACAGAGGGCAAGGTTTTCATAAGAAACTCCTGTATCCTCCGCTCCCATTATAATGCAGAGGGGACCTGTATAATCAGCCTTGGTATAGTCATAATCTCCTTTTTCGGTAGCAGCCACAATGCGGAAACCACTGTCTTTCAGATATTGCAGAGTCGAACGGAGGTTCTGTTCACGGCATACAGGAAGAGTATGTAGCGCTCCTGCCGATGTTTTTACGGCATCAGCATTGACCGACGCACTACCCCGGACAGGAATAATCACGGCATCGACAGCTGCACATTCGCAGGTACGTGCAATCGCCCCAAAATTGCGTACATCGGTCACTCCGTCGAGCATAACAAAAAACGGATTTTTTCCTTGCTCAAACAAGAAAGGAACAAGATCCTCCGCTTTCTGATAAGTCACAGAAGAAATGAAGGCGATCACTCCCTGATGATTTTTCCGGGTAATACGGTTGATACGCTCTACCGGAACACGCTGAACAGGTATCAACGTACCTTTCAAAGCTGCAAAAAGCTCCTTGGAAAGATCACTTTGAATATCTTTCTTCACGAGGATCTTATCTATTTCTTTTCCAGCCTGAAGGGCTTCTATCACGGCACGAACGCCGAAAATCATTTCACTTTTATCTAACATCTGGTTGATTTACTATTTTACTATTTACTATTCACTATTTATCAGTTGCGGGCAAGCAGGGATTTGGCATTGCTAAGGGCAGCTTCGGTGAGAGTGGCGCCACTAAGCATATGAGCTATTTCCTCTACTCGTTCTTCGTCAGTGAGACGGCGGATATGGCTGTTGGTTTCCGTATCGCTATCTTTCTTGTATACCTTATAATGAGCACGCCCACGGGCAGCAATCTGCGGCAGGTGGGTGATACTGATTACCTGACGGTTGCGGTCGCCCATCTCCTGCATCATGTCCGCCATACGGTCGGCTATTTCACCGGAGACTCCGGTATCTATTTCATCAAATACGATGGTCGGCAGCTTGACGGCTCCGGCAATCATCGCCTTGATAGAAAGCATGACACGGGCGATTTCACCTCCTGAAGCTACAGAAGAGATATTCTGCAAGGTGCCGTTCTTATTGGCGGAAAACAGGAAGTTGACTGTATCTTCTCCTTGCAATCCCGGCTCCTTCTTCAGTCCCATTTCTATCTGGAAACGAACATTCGGCATTCCTAATGGAATCAACCGGGCAGCCAGCTGTTTTTCTACTTCACGAGCAGCTTTCGTACGGGCTTTGGTCAGCACTTCTGCCTGTTGTTTCACTTGTTTATATTGTTCCTCTTTGCGAGCAGTCAGTTCGGCGATACGCTCATCATAGGAAGTGATGTCCGACAATTTGCTGCGGTATTCATCCGTTAGCGCTATCAATTCATCAAGGGTTTGTACCCGATGTTTCTGCTGTAAGGAATAAATCAGATTCAACCGTTCATTCACTTCGTCCAGACGGACCGGATTGAATTCAACGGAGTCACTTTGTAAAGAGACTTCGTGCGAAATATCTTTCAGTTCGATATAAGCGCTCTCCATACGTTCGGTAAGTTCTTTGGCCGGCTGATATACTCTTTGCAGATTATTCAGTGTATTCAGACTGTCTTTCAGATAAGAAAGCAAGCCACCTTCATCCGAAGCAAACGACTGCTCCACCCGGTAAAGTCCGGCTTTTATCTCTTCTGCATGACTTAATGTTTCAGCTTCCTGCTCCAGTTCTTCCTGTTCGCCTTCCACCAAACAGGCTTCTTCGAGCTGTTCGAGTTGGAAGCGGATATAATCTTCATCGGAGCGACTTTTCTCTGCCAGTGACACTAATTCAGCGAGTTCGCGATCTGTCTGTTTCCATTCGTCATAACACAGATGATATTTCGCCAATGCAGCGTCATTATGTGCCAGAATATCAAGCACATTCAACTGAAATCCTTCTTTATTAAGCAGCAGATTCTGATGTTGCGAATGTACATCTATCAGCTGTTCGCCCAGCTCTTTCACTTGTGCCAACGAAGCAGGAGTATCGTTGATGAATGCCCGGCTCTTACCGGAAGACTGCACTTCACGACGCAAAATGCACTCTTCATCATATTCCAACTCGTTTTCTTCGAAAAACGGACGCATACCATAGGCAGATATATCGAAACGTGCCTCTATGATACATTTGGAAGCTCCGTGGCGAATCGCTTTCACATCGGCACGCTGTCCTAACAGGAGTCCGATAGCTCCCAGAATAATTGATTTTCCGGCTCCCGTTTCACCTGTTATAACGGAAAAGCCTGTTTCAAAACTGATATCCAGTTTTTCTATCAATGCGTAATTCTGAATGTATAGTGAACGTAACACCTTCTATTTTAATTAAAAATTAAAGATTAAAAATTAAAAACCGGGAGACAGGGTGGCTACCAGACGGTCGATGATGTCTTGGGCTACTTCCGTCTTCGGCTTCAGAGGATAGTCTGTACGACCTTTCCTGTCAATGATACTTATTTTATTGGTATCATGGCGAAAACCGGCTCCAGCATCATTCAACGAATTGAGCACAATAAAGTCGAAGTTTTTGCGTTCGAGCTTTCCTTCGGCATTCTGCTGCTCATTATTGGTTTCGAGGGCAAAGCCAACCAATAACTGATTTTTCCCTTTCAGTGCTCCTAAATTGGCAGCGATGTCTTGTGTTGCCTGAAGATGGAGGGTTAGTTCCTCTTCTTTCTCCCGCTTAATCTTCTTGTCGGCCACTGTTTCCGGACGGTAGTCGGCTACTGCCGCACAAAGAATACCTGCATCAGCATCTGGAAAATAGATCTGTGAAGCCGCATACATTTCTTCTGCTGATTCCACATCTACACGCCGGATACGGGAATGTTTCGTTTTGAGCTGCACAGGACCTGTTATCAATGTCACCTGCGCTCCGCGACGGGCACATTCTTCTGCCAACGCAAATCCCATCTTTCCGGAAGAATAATTGCCTATGAAACGCACCGGGTCAATCTTCTCGTAAGTCGGTCCGGCTGTAATCATCACTTTCTTCCCGGATAGTTCGTCACTCGAAGCGAAGAATTCATCCAATACCCGGATGATGTTTTCCGGCTCTTCCATACGTCCCTTTCCTACCAAGTGGCTGGCTAATTCTCCTGTTCCCGGCTCGATAATGTGATTACCGTAGGAACGCAGTATATCCAGATTTTTCTGGGTGGCGGGATGGGCAAACATATCGAGGTCCATTGCCGGAGCAACAAACACGGGAGCTTTTGCCGAAAGATAAGTTGTTATGAGCATATTGTCGGCTATTCCATTGGCCATTTTACCGATAGTAGAGGCAGTGGCAGGTGCAATCAATACAGCATCCGCCCACAATCCGAGATCGACGTGGCTATTCCACGTTCCGTCACGCTGGGCAAAAAACTCACTGATGACCGGTTTGCTGGTCAAAGCCGAAAGAGTGATGGGAGTAATAAATTCTTTTCCCGCCGGAGTAATTACGACTTGCACTTCCGCTCCCTGTTTTATCAGTCCGCGAATGATATAGCACGCCTTGTACGCGGCAATACTGCCGGTAATTCCAAGAATTATTTTTTTTCCTTTTAGCATTATTTTGTAATCAAATTACTCATTTCACGCAAACGGATTTTTGTCAATGCCGCCTTAGTGTTCAACGTGAAATCACTATTCAAAATCCAACTGTAATATCCGGGATCTTTCTTCAAAACCTCGGCTACAGACATTCCTTTATATTTTCCGAAGTTGAACACTTCCACCCCATTATCATCGTACACCATGCGTCCGGCAAAGTCTACATTCTTGCTGAAACTTGAATAATCTGCCAGGAACGCAATATCATTCTGAAGATCGGAGTAACGGTCGAGCTGTGCTTTCAGCACTTCGTAAGTGGCCCGTGTATCTGCTTCGGCAGTGTGTGCATCTTCCAGATTCTTGTCGCAATAGAATTTATAGGCAGCAGACAGGGTGCGTTGTTCCATTTTGTGGAAGATCACCTGTACGTCTACAAATTTGCGTTTCGTCATATCAATGTCCACTCCGGCGCGAAGGAACTCTTCGGCAAGGACAGGAATATCAAAACGATTGGAATTAAATCCTGCCAAATCGCAACCTTCAATGTCCCTGGCTATGTTTTTCGCCACTTCTTTGAAAGTAGGGCAATCGACTACGTCGGCATCATAAATGCCATGTATAGCAGAAGATGCTTCCGGGATATGCACTTCAGGATTGATACGTAATGTTTTTGCTTCTTCATTTCCATTCGGATATACTTTCAGATAGCAGATTTCAACAATTCGGTCTGTGTTGATATTGGTTCCGGTTGTTTCTAAATCAAAAAAAACAATGGGATTTTTCAGGTTTAATTTCATTTCTAATTATTTTTTCCACCACAGAGTAACACAGAGTTCCACAGAGTGTTTTATGTATTTATTGCTCTGTAGAACTCTGTGTTATTTTGCGGTGATTACTATTAATCATTTAGCATCATCGGCATCAGCAGCATCAGCAGGTCTTCGTTTTCTTCCTGCTCTACCGGGATGATTACTCCGGCACGTGAAGGATCTGCGAGTTCGATGACTACTTCGTCTGCTGAAATATTGTTCAGGATATCGATGAGGAATGTCGATTTGAAACCGATGCTCATTGCTGCACCTGCATACTGGCAAACTTGTGTTTCTTCGGCAGAAGTAGAGAAGTCAATATCTTGTGCGGAAATCACAATCTGGTTTTCCTGCATACGGAGTTTAATCAAACTGCTTGCCTGCGACGAGAAAATAGACACACGACGCAAAGCTCCTACCAACTGTTGACGGTCTACGGTCACTTTGTGCGGGTTGTTCTGTGGAATTACCGAGTTGTAGTTCGGGTAACGTCCTTCAATCAGGCGGCAAACCATCCGGTAGCTTTCGAGCATGAATACAGCATTGCGTTCATCGAATTCGATCGTCACTGTGCCTTGTTCTTTCGGCAAAAGATTCTTAAGCAAAGTAGCCGGTTTCTTTGGAAGGATGAAGGCTGCACGCTCGTTACCTTTAGCTGCCAATGTCTTGCAACGCACCAGTTTATGACCGTCTGAAGCAACCATTGTGATGTCTTCTGTGGTAATATCGAAATAAATACCGTTCATCACCGGACGAAGTTCGTCATCGGCAGTAGCAAATACCGAACGGTTGATGCCTCCCAGAAGTACACTTGCCTCCATTTCTACACGGACTGCATTATCACCCAGTGTAGCCGATTGCGGGAATTCATCCGCATTCTGCCCCATCAGGCTGTATTTTCCGTTCTGGTACTGCACTGTTATTTCATAATTATCCGGATTGATTTCAAATGTAAGTGGTTGTTCCGGGATTTCTTTCAGTGCATCAAGCAATGTTTTCGCTACTACGGCAAAACGCCCGTTTGTATCGCTTTCATTCACTTCTACGGTAGTCACCATCGTTGTTTCACTGTCGGATACAGTCACAGACAATGTTCCGTCTTCCAATTCGAAGAGGAAACAATCGAGAATTGGCAGCGCATTTTTTGAATTAATCACACGGCTGATGGCCTGTAAATGGCTGGAAAGAGCAGTACTTGAAACGATAAATTTCATATATTTTCGTGTATTTAAGTTTTAAATGTTCTATCGCACAAAGTTACGAAAAAAGATTTGGGCTGCCCAATAAAACAAAAGAAAAAAACAGGCATTGTGTGAAGGATATTACTAAAAAATTGTAACTTCGCCCCAGAATTTAAAATTATCGCAATGGAATTTACAGGAAAAATCATCGCTATCCTCCCCCCGAGAGGCGGAGTTTCAAAAACTAGCGGCAACGAGTGGAAATCACAAGAGTACGTTATCGAAAACCACGACCAATATCCGCGCAAGATGTGCTTCGACGTATTTGGCGCAGACAAAATTGAGCAGTTCAACATTCAAATGGGCGAAGAACTAACTGTATCATTCGACGTTGACGCCCGTCAGTGGAACGATCGTTGGTTCAATAGTATCCGCGCATGGAAAGTAGAACGTGTTGGTGCAGGTGCTCCGATGGCTTCCGGTTCTCCCGTTCCTCCCCCACCTCCGTCAGCTATGCCGGAATTTACTCCGGGGGATGCCAAAGACGATCTGCCATTTTAAACCGAAAGCCATTCGCCGGACGAATAAGCATAAAAAACTCCCGATAGGATTAAATTCTGTCGGGAGTTTTTTTTAGAAAAACGATTGTAAACAAACGGTCATTTTTTATTCTGATTTATATTTCAAAACAATGTTAGGATATACCACTCCGTCTGTACAGGCAAACTGAACAAAGAGGGTGAAATTATGGAAAAAATCGGCGTTACGCAGAAAAAAATCCGGTACAAAACGAACGTGGTTTTCTGATTGCCGAAATATGTGGTCAAAATCCGCCATCAACATAAAGTGGTATGAATCAGACAAGTGATCCATGCCTGCCTGATAGGCCATTACTCCATTAAGCACTTCGCCTTTATCCAGTTGGCGAATATATTGTGACAGAGCATTCTCATCAGGAGCAAGCAACAAACGCCCGTCATAGAACGCCGCATACACATCCAAAGTGGCCTCCACAAAACTGGTCAGTTGTTTAAACAATGTTGTTTGAGGCAACCGATAGACCAAGTATGCCTTATTTACAGTATAACCAAAAGTAATACGGGGAGTTTTTCTTCCTTCATCTGCCGAAGCAGTATTGACAAGGGTACGAAGCATCCTTTCAGCTTCCGTCACATCTGCCACAGACAGGCTCAAGACTGCCGCTGCATCCTGCAACGTATCTTCACGCTGGAAGAGACAGGCAACCAGGTCTTGCCCGGCATTTTCCATCAGATAGCGGGAAAATTCCTTATCTCTATTCTGCACTTCACTCGTGCGGACTGCCCCGTTCTGCTCCTGCGCATTTCCATAAGAAAGTAAAGACGCCCAGTCCGTAATCCCCTGTCTGCTAAAATAGAAAGCAGTGGAGGGCAGTGCTTCACCCGGGAAGCCTTTGACTGATTGCTGCTGGCGAAGTTGTTTTATAAATGCAAAACAAGTGTCTGCATCATGAGTGATGCCGGAGAAATAGATAAAATCATCTTTCATCTTCATGTCAAATTCCGTCCATCCCATCATCCCTTTCATACGGGCATAGATTGTGGCGGTCGCTGCACTTTTTTTTGGAGCACGCACTCCTGTAAAGGTAGGATCATCTGCCAATGATTTACCACTCTTATATGCATCAATAACGTTTTCAATCAGTTTTTTCTGAAAACTTAATGCCATAAAATCAGATGTCAGATAGCAGGCTAGAAAATCACCATCTGCCATCGGGTAAATGATTATTTCCTCTCCTTTGTAAACAAACGTTTTCGGTGGATAAAGCGAAGATATATATTTACGCACAAACCTGTTTACCAATTCCTTATCCCCATTTCCCAATCTGCAATAAAGTACCTGGTTCCGTTCGTTATCCGGTTCGTGGAAACTAATCAGCATCTGATTCATTTGCCGACTCAAGCCATGGGGAGTATCTTCCGAGAGGGCATAAAGGCTTTGTTTCAGATAAGAAAAAAGTTTGGACACATAAATATATTGCTGATTTTTACTACAAGTCAGATCATCGACCTCCGCTACAAACTCGAGCACATCATCGGTAACAAATACGGCTGAAGTGGTGGATGGAACCAGTTCATAAAGATCAAAATCTTTCTGCCCTTCGGCCGCCGACAGTCTAAAAAAAGAGTACAATGCGAAACCTGAGCACAAAAGTACAACAGAAGACGTGATCGCTATTTTCACTATCGTACGAAGTTTCATAATATTCGCTGTTTATCGGCTAGGTGCAAAAATAATAATTTCTACAAAGAAAACAAAACTTTTGCTAAAAATTTCACCGATAATCAAAGATAGATATCCAATCCGTCGAATGCCAGGTGAATATTTTCCGGAAGGCTCTTTTCAACCTCCGCATGCAAGCCCATATCATGACTCATGTGTATAAAGTACGTCTTCTTTGCCTGAATGCGCTGCGCCACTGCCAAGGCTTCTTCCAAATTCTGATGAGTAGGATGCGTGGCAATCCGAAGTGCATTCACTACCAAAACATCTATTCCCGCCAATTGTTCATAGGATTCTTCGGGCATGGTCAGCATATCAGTGATATAACCTAATTGCCCGATACGATATCCCAGAATAGGCAATCGGCCATGCATCACACGTAAAGGAAGCACCTCCGTGTGGTTAACTGAAAAAGCCTGTCCCACCGAGATTTCCTGCAAAGGAATGTCGGGAACTCCCGGATAACGATGGTCAACAAAACAATAGGGCATACGCAAGCGCAAGCCTTGTGCCACATAATTTTCCGCATAAATAGGCACTGAACCAAACCGGCAAAACGGACGCAAATCGTCCAACCCACCCACATGGTCATAATGTTCATGCGTAATGAGCACACCATCTATCTTCTCAAAAGGAAGACGCAATACCTGTGTCCGGAAATCCGGACCGCAATCTATCAAAATTCGCGCATCATCTGTCTCAACAATAGCAGATGCACGCAATCGGTTATCTTTCGGATCGGTAGAAGTACAAACCGGACATGTACAGCCGATTTGGGGTACTCCCGTCGATGTTCCACTTCCAATGATTCTTACTTTCACTTGTTACTTCTCAATTTATTAAGTTAACTTCCGGGTGGATATCAATGCCAAACTTCTCATGAACAGAGGCTCGGACTGCATCTGAAAGCGCAAGAATATCGCTACCTTTTGCTCCACCAAGATTCACTAACACCAGCGCTTGTTTATCATGTACGGCAGCCGGACCTAAGGCCTTACCTTTCCAGCCGCATTGGTCGATCATCCATCCTGCCGGAATTTTCACCCGATCTTCTGCCAGCTCATAGTAAGGTATCCGGGGATATTCCTGCTGCAGGGCTTCCAGTTTTTCTTTCGGCACAATGGGATTCATAAAGAAGCTGCCGGCATTTCCCATTACCTTCGGGTCGGGCAACTTGCTCTCACGAATATCAATTATCACTTTCCGTACAACAGAAAGCGTCAATGCCGGATATTTTTCAAGCTCCTGACGAATGGTTCCATAATCTAACGTATAATGTTCTTTTTTACTAAGTCGGAAACGGACATAGGTGACAAAAGCCGACTTGTTTTCCGGGCGTTTAAAGATACTGTTGCGGTAGGTATATCCACACTCTTCCACCGAATAAACGCGTTCTTCAGCTTGAATGTTCACCGTTTCCACAGCTGTTATCAGATCTTTCACTTCAACGCCATAAGCTCCGATGTTCTGTACCGCGCTCGCTCCGACCTCACCGGGGATGAGCGACAGGTTCTCCGTTCCATACCATCCATGTTCTACGCAATATGCAACGAAGTCATCCCATACTACTCCCGCTCCCACTCGTACCGACACAGAGTGTTCATCTTCCTCCGTCACTTCGATTCCTTCAATGCGGGAATGGAGTATCAACCCGTCGTAATCTTTGGTAAACAGCAGGTTACTGCCGCCACCAATATGCAAAAAAGGTGTCACAATGGCACCTTGCACAATCAGCTTCTTCAGTTCTTCAACCGAAGAATATTCTAAAAAACGAGCGGCACTGACATCGATGCCGAATGTATTGTAGGGCAAAAGAGAATACATATATTTTTAGTTATAAGTTATACTGTTATAGTGCATCTTAACCTGTATCAGATACTTGTATCTTCAAACTTATACAATTCCCATTCTCCGGCTTTCCGGCGGAAATAAAGGATATTGGAAAAACCATTTCCGATACCTTTCAACGCCAGGATTTTCGTGGGCGAATCATCGTCATTCCGCTGTCCGTAATTAATATTAGAAAGGCGGTCGACAGGAAGTACCGGTTTGAAGGCGAACCACTGATTAAGATCGAGGGTTGTCTCCAAAATGGAGAAATCATCGTCCGGATCACTGGTTACAAAAGCCAACGGCTCCCGCACACGCTGACTCTGAAAAAGACTATCCGTTGCAAAATGTCCGAAAAACTCAACAAAGTTTTCATTATCACTTTGTTCAATGGGCCGCAGGTTGATTGCCTCCAGTATCCATGCACCTTTGATACGTTCAAAATAGTATCTTTTCACCATTCGTGTTTTCACGAACATCCACTCTACCTGCACAGAAGTGAGGGAGGTATCTCCTACTAAATCCATGTCTTCTTCTCTATCAAACAGCAGTGTATAATAATGCTGTTTGGTAAACAAGTCATCATGCTTCCAGTTGCGTTCCTCAATGTTTGACTTCTTATCTCCATTGTAGTAGGGCAATGGAAATTTCACACGCTGACGCTGTAACACATCATCGGAAGCAAAATTGTAAATAAAATCATCGAAAGATTCATCCGCCTGTATAGGCTGCGGATCTTCCGGCGATTTATCATGGTGGCTAGAATCGGCTATCTGCCGGACTGAATCCACCTCTTTAGTAATAGATGCGAAGGGGTCAATATTTGTTTTCTTGTTTCCACAAGAGCTCAATATACCGAGCAGTATGACCCCTGCAATTAGTTTTTTCATTATTTCAGTTTCTCTCTTAACTTTTCAAGCATATCCACCGTCATGCTTTCCAAATTGTAGGCCGGCTTCCATCCCCACTCTTCACGAGCACAGGTATCATCCAGACTATCGGGCCAGCTATCGGCTATGCGCTGCTTCAAAGGATCTATATCATAAATCATCTCAAACTGCGGCACATGCTTCTTGATAGCTTGATATATCGTTTCCGGATCGAAACTCATGGAAGCGATATTGAAAGCATTGCGGTGTATCAATCTTGCCGGATCGGCTTCCATCAGTGTGATTGCTGCATTCAGCGCATCCGGCATGTACATCATATCCATTAAAGTGCCTTGCTTAATGGGGCACACAAACTTTTCTCCTTTCACTGCCGAGTAGTAAATATCGACAGCATAATCGGTCGTACCTCCTCCCGGAGGGGTCACATTCGAAATAATGCCCGGAAAACGGACAGCACGGGTATCGACACCGTATTTATTAAAATAGTAATCACTCAATAACTCTGTCGTTACTTTAGTGACTCCATACATGGTACGGGGACGTTGAATGGTGTCCTGCGGTGTTTTCGTGTGAGGCGTACTAGCGCCAAACGAACCGATAGAACTCGGAGTAAACACTGCGCACCCTTGTTCACGTGCCACTTCCAGCACATTCCACAATCCATCGATGCCTATTTTCCAGGCCAGCTTGGGTTTCGACTCGGCAACTACGGACAACAGAGCAGCCAAATTATAAATCGTATCGATGTGATACTCTTTTACTACAGATGCGATCGCTTCTCCGTCCGTTACATCAGCAATAGCCGACGGTCCGGACTCCTTTAATTCCCCTTTAGGTTCTGCACCCGGAATATAACCTGCTACTACATTTGCATTTCCGTAACGTTTACGTAGCTCCATCGTTAGCTCCGACCCTATCTGTCCGGTAGCTCCAATAATCAAAATGTGTTCCATTTTTTCTTCTGACTTAGAATATCAAGCTTAAATAGTGCGCAAAGTAAGCACTTTTTTTTCAGATTTTAATCAAAAAGACATTGTTATTCCAAGAAAAATTGTGTCCTTTGCAATATAACTTAATCACCCAAACACTATGTACGGTAAAATGCAAGAATATCTCCGCCAAACATTGGCTGAAATCAAGGAAGCCGGACTTTATAAAGAAGAACGACTGATTGAAAGTGCGCAGCAAGCTGTCATCACTGTAAAAGGTAAGGAAGTATTAAACTTCTGCGCAAACAACTATCTAGGATTGTCCAATCATCCCCGATTAATCAAGGCTTCGCAGGAAATGATGAACAACCGTGGATACGGAATGTCTTCCGTCCGTTTCATTTGCGGAACACAAGATATACACAAAGAACTGGAAGCTGCCATCTCGGACTATTTCCAGACTGAAGACACGATTCTGTATGCTGCCTGCTTTGACGCTAACGGCGGTGTATTCGAACCACTTTTCTCTGAAGAGGATGCCATTATCTCGGACTCGCTAAACCATGCTTCTATCATTGACGGGGTACGTCTTTGCAAAGCAAAACGTTACCGTTATGCCAATGCTGACATGAAAGACTTGGAAAGATGTCTGCAAGAAGCGCAGGCACAACGTTTCCGTATTGTTGTTACGGACGGTGTGTTCTCAATGGATGGCAACGTAGCTCCGATGGATCAGATTTGTGATCTTGCCGAGAAATACGATGCGTTGGTAATGGTGGATGAATCCCACTCTGCCGGTGTGGTAGGTACCACTGGTCATGGCGTAAGCGAGTTGTATAAGACTCACGGACGTGTAGATATTTATACCGGAACGTTGGGTAAGGCTTTCGGCGGTGCACTGGGAGGATTTACCACCGGTCGTAAAGAGATTATCGATTTGCTCCGTCAACGTAGTCGCCCGTATTTGTTCTCCAACTCATTGGCTCCAGGTATCATCGGTGCAAGTCTTGAAGTTTTCAAGATGCTGAAAGAGAGCAATGCACTGCATGACAAGTTGGTTGAAAATGTAAACTACTTCCGCGATAAGATGACGGCTGCCGGATTTGATATTAAACCGACACAAAGTGCTATCTGTGCTGTTATGCTGTATGATGCGAAGTTATCCCAGATTTACGCTGCACGCATGCAGGAAGAAGGAATCTATGTGACAGGTTTCTACTATCCGGTAGTGCCGAAAGATCAGGCCCGCATCCGTGTACAGATTTCTGCAGGACACGAAAAAGCACATCTTGACAAGTGTATCGCTGCCTTTATCAAGGTAGGTAAAGAACTCAACGTATTGAAAGCGGAATAACTCCGAAGCAAGGTTTCCTTGCGGAATCTATATTTTAGGCGCGGATTACACGGATCACACAGATTTCACGTATCTTACACAGTTGCTTTATAACAAGCTTCATTCTAAAAAACGTATAATACGTGAAATCTATGTAATCTGCACCTAAATTCTCTTTTATAAAATGAATTTTGAACCGCTACTTGACTACAAAAAATAGATTATGGAAGAACTGACCCTCACTACTCCTGCCCTACTTTTCTCGGCAGTTTCATTGATTTTGTTGGCTTACACCAACCGTTTCTTATCGTATGCCCAACTTGTGCGCCAACTGCGTGACCGCTACGTGGAGAACCCTTCGGATATCACTGAAGCTCAAATCGAGAATTTACGGAAACGGTTGAACCTGACCCGTACAATGCAAGGACTGGGTATTGCAAGTCTTTTTCTTTGCGTAGTCAGTATGTTTCTTATTTATATCGGACTGCAATTATTTTCTGCTTACGTATTCGGACTGGCACTGATTCTGTTGATAGCCTCTCTAGGCGTATCTTTCCGCGAAATACAGATTTCCACCCGTTCACTGGAGATTTACTTGGGAACGATGGAGAAAGGGAAAAACAAAAAATAACACGGTTGACAATCCCTCCTATTAAGTTTTATCAAGACACTACCCGGCAAGGAAGGATGACCGTAAAGCGACTTCCCTTGCCTACTTCGGATTTGAGTTCAATCCTTCCACCCAGTTTTTCTATAATTACCTGACAAATAGAAAGCCCCAATCCTGCTCCCTGTGAAAATTCGTTCTGTTTGTAGAAACGGCTGAAAATCATCCGTTGTTCTTCGCGTGGAATACCTCTCCCAGTATCTTCTACATAAATCCGCACATGCCCCTCATCCGGCAGATAAATATACCCTAATTTGATATATCCGGTTTCCGTAAATTTACTGGCGTTATTCAAGAAATTTGTTAGAACTTGTATCAAGCGCTCTCTATCCACATTAATTTCCAAAGGTATATTATCCACTTCTTTCAGGAATTCCAGGCGTGGAGCAATCAATACCTGGTGAGTCATATAAATGTCATCAATCAGCTCTCTCACCCTACATTTCTTAAACGAGAAAGACATATAGCCTGATTCGATACGAGAAAGCTCCAGAATATCGTTAATCAATTTGAGCAGCAACTCGCTGTTCTTATTAATAGTGCCGATGTATTCTTCGCGTTCTACGGAACTCAATCCATCTTCCAATGCCAGAATATTGGCAAAGCCAACAATCGAATTAAGTGGAGTACGTATCTCATGGCTCATATTTGCCAGGAATGATTGTTTCAATTCTGCCTTTTCAGCGAGTAAGCGTGCAGCTTCCAGTTCCTCCTCACGATCTTTTATATCTTGTATGTTGAGCAGCAAACCTGCTGTTTTATATTCACCACCCGAAAGCTGTTTAGTAGTATAACGAAACTCCCACCACTGATAGCCTTTACCGTCGAAGTTACAAAGCTCCTGCACAATTTTTTTATGAGCACTTTTCAGATTTCGCCAGTTGAACTTCACTCCCTCCCAATGATCGGGATGAATAAAGCTCATGAATTCCTTAAACGAAAGTTGTCTAGGATTTAACCCTTGCGACGCCCAGAATGCATCTTCAAAAACAAAACAACCCTTATCCAATCTCCAAGCATACGTCATTCCACCCTCAATGGCTAATGACAATGTTTCTTTTTCATCAGCCAATGCTATAAGAGCCTGTTTTTTCCTCATCTGTTCCCGAAGATATAGCCACCAAAGAGAAGCAAAAAGTAAAATCAGGAAAAGAACAAATGAAGCGACTAAGGCTCCCCACAAAAACGGATATTCATCTCTGAACGGAATATTGATAATACGATAGTTAGCAGGAATACTTTCCTTACTCAAACCAATTTGCGTCATTGTATTCCAGTCTACGACATACTCTTTCCGGCTTTCAACAATGGGTATATCCGAGGGACTTGCGCCATGCAATATGCGAACGGCAGTTTTCACCTCTTCTTCTACCTGAATAGGCAGCGAAGTGATGTATCCACCCAACAACTTCTCACCAAACCCAAAGGCTTCATTAATAGCTGTCAGACTAGGACTACCACAGATACTCCCAATATTAATAGTGGTGTAATCACGTTTCAACTGGATATAACATTGATCGCGGTAACTCCTGTTTAAAACCCACATAAAGGTAGCATCCGAATGATTTCTGGCATTACGCAAAGGAATAGCCATGAAACGGGTATAGCCTTCTTCCTGTGCCAAACGTATCTGTTCTTCAGGAGAAAGTTCGGGATTATCTATGAATCCGGTCACTTTATGTCCTTTAAACTGCTCCTTTGCATCTCTTCTGATTTGTCTGTCGATATAGGTAGTATCGAGCATGGTAAACAAACGAACGTGCTCACCGAAAAGCTCTTTTGCCACACTGATATTCTCATTAAAGGCTATCTTGTCATGGAAGCCTGTCACGTTGGGATGATGTTTCAGTAATCCCCAATTCGGATAATTGACACCACCAAAAACCACAGGCACTTCTTTCGCCAACTGAATTCCGCATTTCATCAATGAATAAGTAGCCTGGTCTTCATTCACCAGAATCACTTCCGGCCGCCAGTCTCTCGATACGGAATCAACCAGAAAGCGCATCCGTTCGAGTTCCGGTTCTTCCCAGTAGGATTCACAGTCTAAATAAACGGTACGAATATCAGCATCAATTTTCTCTTTTTCAAATTGCTCCGCTATCATCCGGTTAAATTCCGGATAAGCCGCATAAGTCTCCTCATAAGAGTGGATAACCAGAATACGCCGTTCTTCTTTTTGAGAACAACTACTCACCCCCAAAAAGAGCAATAAAAATACAGGGAGCAATCTAAAAATTCCTCTATTCACACCATTCATTTATAATAATCGGGATTAATTTTTCTCTGACTCGTAATACAAAGGTAGTTTATTTTCGAACATATAAGCCTAATAAGTGAAAAAAAAGAAGCTGTCTGAACAGAAATTCAGGCAGCTTCTATCTATATAAAGAACTATTTTTTCAGAGTAGCATCATTAACGCTGTCCCAATTGTGAATCTACAAAGAAAATTCCGGTATCACCAGCTTTCTTGATCTTGTCAACAATGCCTTGTGCTGTAGCTTCTTCTTCTACTTGTTCGCGAACAAATCCCCACAAGAAATCCTGTGTTGCTTTATCCTTTTCAGCAGCAGCTACGTCTACCAGCTTGTCCACCAATTGAGAAACATGACATTCATGCTTGTAAACGTGTTCAAACACTTCGAGAGGTGTACCCCATCCGTTAGGAACAACATCTATTTTATCCACTTTAGCAGTTCCTCCACGTTTGATGATATAATCTGCCATTGCATAAGCATGTCCCATTTCTTCCTGGGATTGCTTTTTCATCCAATGAGCAAAACCGCTGAAACCTTCTTTCTCAAAATAGAAAGACATTGCTAAATACAGGTTAGCAGACCACATTTCAGCAGTAATCTGTTCGTTAATTGCATTCTGTAATTTTTCTGAAATCATAATCGTATTTTTTATTAAGTTGTTAATGTAGTTTCTTTTTGAACTCATTACAAAAATAACAAGCTTTCAGTTAAAATTGTTCCATGCACCCTATATTTTTAAACTACATTCACATTTTGATTGTAGTGGTTCATTTTTTACTTACACCAGTTCGTCGGAAGTATATCCTTTCGGCAGTTCACGACAGTTGTATCCGGAAGCCATTATTTCACCGTACGCACCGGCAGAACGAAGGGCGATCAAGTCACCACGCTTCACTTTGTTCAAGTCAATCGCTTTTCCGAAAACGTCTGACGATTCACAGATCGGTCCTACTACATCGTAGGCTTCCAATGGTTCTTCAGAAGTTATATTTTCCATTTTATGGAATGCCTGATACAAAGCCGGACGGATCAGGTCGGTCATACCTGCATCAAGGATGGCAAATTTCTTCCGCGTTCCTTGTTTTACGTAGAGGACTTTGGATATCAAAGAACCACACTGACCTACAACAGCACGTCCCAGTTCAAAATGCAATGTCTGATAAGGACGCAATTTCAATTGTCCGGCATAGGTAGCAAAGTAATCCTTGAAATTCGGGACAGCCTGACGGTTGGGGTGTCCGTAATCAATACCCAAACCACCACCTACATTGATATGTTCTACCAAAATTCTTCGTGCTTCCAGTTTGTCCTGCAACTCATTGACACGATTGCAGAGGGCTACAAAATCACCCATATCCAGAATCTGCGAGCCAATGTGGAAGTGAAGACCGATAAACTTTACGTTTTTCATCTCTTGTGCTACGTCTATCACCTTGTCCATGTCCTGCATACTGATACCGAATTTGTTTTCTGCCAAACCGGTAGTTATATTGGCATGTGTATGTGCGCCGACATCGGGATTGATACGGAAAGCAACATTAGCAATCTTATTTTGAGCGGCAGCCAATTCATTGATTACTTCCAGTTCGGGGATAGACTCGACATTGAAACAGAAGATGCCATACTCCAGTCCGAGATTGATTTCCCAATCTGCTTTGCCGACTCCTGCGAAAACAACTTTATCGGCAGGGAATCCGGCACGGATAGCGGCACGGATTTCTCCGCCGCTCACACAATCGGCTCCCATTCCGCTCTCACGGATAATGGTAAGTACTTTCGGGTTGGCATTGGCTTTAACAGCGTAATGCACTGAATAATTAGGATATTTGGCAACCTCCTGGTTAATAGCCGACAATGTATCACGCAGCACTTTGGTATCGTAATAATAGAAAGGTGTCTGCAAAGTGCGGAATTTATCGATTGGAAATATTCCCTTCATAATTCGAAAAACTTGTTTAGTTGTTTAAAAAAGAGCGCTTTTATCAGTTCGGTAAAAGCGCTCGTGTTATTTGTGGATTTATTTGTCGTTGAAAAGCATATCACTCAACGACTGTAAAGCTACTTTCTTATCGCACTCCCGAATGAGGAAGGAGATATTGTAGTTACTTCCTCCGAACGAGATCATTCGCACCGGTATATTCCGCATCGCATCAAGAGCTTTCGCTTCAAAACCGACATTTTCCCATTCAAGGTCACCTACAACGCAGATGATACACATCTCTTTATCAACGGTTACTGTTCCGTATTTCTTCAGGTCGTCCAGAATCTCATTAAGATGTTTCGTGTTATCTATCGTAACAGATACACCGACTTCTGACGTACAGATCATATCGATAGATGTCTGATAGCTTTCGAAGATTTCGAACACCTTACGCAAGAAACCATGAGCCAATAACATGCGGCTGGATTTAATCTTAATAGCAGTGATGTTATCTTTTGCAGCTACTGCCTTAATCTTGCCTTTTTCCGTATCGTTAGAAATCAGTGTGCCCGGAGCCTCCGGATCCATTGTGTTCAACAAGCGGACAGGGATATTGGCATATTTAGCCGGCTGGATACAAGTAGGGTGCAGAATCTTTGCACCGAAGTAAGCCAACTCGGCTGCTTCTTCGAAGTGCAGCTGGCGTACCGGAGCGGTCTTGTCAACAATACGCGGGTCGTTATTGTGCATACCGTCGATATCTGTCCAGATCTGGATTTCGGAAGCGTTCACTGCTGCTCCGATCAGAGAAGCGGTGTAGTCGCTACCACCACGTTGCAGGTTGTCTATCTCACCGTAAGCATTGCGGCAGATGAAACCTTGCGTAATGTAGATTTCCGTATCCGGATAAAGATCCAATTGAGCACGCAATTTATCCTTAATATATACGGGGTCCGGTTCTGCGTTCTTATCAGTACGCATGAATTCCAAAGCCGGAAGCAACACGGACTTCACACCGCATTCCTGCAGGTAAAAGTTTACCATCGCCGTAGAGATAAGCTCTCCCTGTGCCAAAACCACTTTCTCTTCGAACAAAGTGAAAAGGTCTTTAGTATAGGAGCGGATGTAGTCGAAGTGGGATTTGACAACTTCAAGACCTTTCTGTTTATATTCCTGGGTTGCAAAAAGCTCATCAATATGCTGTTTATATTTTGCTTCCAGCTTATTAATAATCTCGTTGGCACCCTCCGGATTCTTCTTATACAGATAGTCCGAAATTTCCACCAATGTGTTTGTTGTTCCTGACATAGCAGAAAGAACAACAATCTTCTGTTCACCATCGGTAATCAATTTGGCTACTTCCTTCATGCGCTGAGCAGAACCTACGGAAGTTCCTCCAAACTTTAAAACTTTCATTTTCGTTACTGTTTTAGTTATCTATATTTAAATCTATTTCTATTGTTCTCTGTCTGGGCATATATTCATCAGTCACATCTACAATCTGATGGTCGGCACAACGATATACCCTGCCCGGATAATCTTTCAACAGTTGCAAATTGTGCGTCGTCATCACTACCGATGAGCCGGATTCGCAGATATTGTGCAACAATTCAACGATGGCTTTACCTGTTTCCACATCCAGATTTCCGGTTGGTTCATCCGCCAGGATGATAGCCGGAGAATTGAGTACGGCACGTGCAATCACAATGCGCTGCTGTTCGCCACCGGAAAGTTCGTTCGGAAGTTTATAACCTTTGTTGGACATTCCCACCAGTTGAAGCACTTCTTCAATACGATCCTGTATCTCCTGTTTGTTTTTCCAGCCTGTGGCACGAAGCACAAATTCCAGGTTATTATATACAGTACGGTCTGTGAGCAGCTGAAAATCCTGGAATACAATGCCTAACCTGCGGCGCAGTTGCGGGATATGCTTACGTTTGATAGATCGCATATTATAACCCAGCACTTCCGCTTCACCGTCAATTACGTCCAGTTCGCCATAAAGAGTCTTAAGCAGACTCGTTTTTCCCGAGCCTACTTTTCCGATCAAATAGACAAACTCTCCTTTGTGCAATTCCAGATTTACATCACTTAGCACACAGAGTTCCTGTTGATGGATTTCTACGTTCTTATATTGTATCAACGCCCCGTCATCCATGCCGACTCCCGTTTTAATTTTTAATTTCTAATCTTTACTTATTAATGCTTCTTCCAGGTACTGCTATGTCTTTCCTGCAGTTCACGTGCAAGATCTTCGATGCGATAGCCTTTTGAAGCAAGCAATACAATCATGTGATAAATGAGGTCGGCTCCTTCGTAGATCAAACGTTCGTCAGTACCGTTCGTTGCTTCGATCACTGTTTCCACAGCTTCCTCACCTACTTTTTGAGCTATCTTATTGATTCCCGACTCAAACAGGCTGGTTGTATAAGAACCTTCGGGCATTTCTTCGTGACGTTTGTCTATAAAGTCCTGCAATGCTTTCAGGAACATGACCGGTTCTTCGTTTTTCTCCCCCCAACAAGTATCTGTGCCTGTATGACACACAGGACCTACCGGTTCTACTTGAATCAATAATGTATCATTGTCGCAATCAGCCTTTATAGATACAACATGAAGGAAGTTACCGCTTTCTTCGCCTTTTGTCCATAAACGATTCTTCGTACGGCTAAAGAATGTAACTTTTCCGGTTTCCACCGTTTTATCATAAGCTTCTTTATTCATGAAACCCAGCATCAAGACCTTACGTGTCTCGTTGTCCTGTATGATAGCCGGAACGAGTCCGTTCATTTTATCGAAATCCAATTCCATTTTTATATAAGTTCTAATTACTATTCCAATTTACAATTACTACCTATTCGCCTACGGAATTCTTTTGCAGACAGTTCCTATATTTATCTGACTATATAATCCATCCGCAGGAAAACCCGGCCGGGGTGCCTCACCCCCTGATGGTAATTCCTTCGCCGCAAAGATACGATTTTAATTCGGGAATTTTAATTTCTCCGAAGTGAAAAACACTGGCAGCCAATGCAGCATCTGCCTTTCCCTGTAAAAAGACATCACGGAAGTGCTCCTTACAGCCCGCACCTCCCGAAGCTATGATGGGAATAAAGAGTTGATCCGCTAAAGCGGCAAGTGCTTCATTTGCATAACCGGCTTTTACACCATCGTGATTCATGCTTGTGAAGAGTATTTCTCCTGCTCCGCGTTCCTGTGCTTCTTTAGTCCACTCGAACAGATCTTTATCCGTTTCGATGCGTCCTCCGTTCAGGTAACATTTCCAACCGTTTTCGGTCTGTTTGGCATCTACAGCCAACACACAAACTTGTGAGCCGAAATTCTTTGCTATCTCGTCAACCAACCGGGGATTGCGGATAGCGGAAGAATTGATAGAAATCTTATCTGCCCCTGCATTCAGCAGACGGTCTACATCACTTAATTCATTGATTCCACCACCTACGGTAAATGGGATATTGATATTAGCAGCAATCCGTTTTACCAATTCCGTAAAAGTCTTACGTCCTTCATGGCTTGCAGTAATGTCCAGGAAAACAAGTTCATCCGCTCCCTGTTCACTGTAAGCACGACCTAGCTCCACCGGATCACCGGCTTGGCGCAAGTTGACAAAATTCGTTCCTTTCACGGTTTGTCCGTCTTTTATATCCAGACAAGGTACTATTCTTTTTGCTAACACAATCCTATTTTATTTATTGTTCAACAATTTATAATCTATATTCCTGAAGCTCGATTCTTATCTTCCTTATAATAAAGGTATCTTATTTATTCCGATACGCTCATTATAGAAAGATTCTCAAATCTTGTAAGGTGATATGTCCTTCGTATAATGCCTTACCGAAAATAACTCCGGGAACACCGGCCTCATCCAAGGCAACAATATCATCCATCTTGCTCACCCCGCCACTAGCCATCAGATAAAGGTCAGGGAATTTTGCCAGCATCTCTTTATACAAATCGATAGAAGGACCACTCAACATTCCGTCACAGCTAATATCCGTACAGATTACTTTTCGTATACCTTTATCTATATAATTTTCGAGAAATGGAAAAAGTTCACAGGCACTTTCATCTTTCCAACCATTGACGGCTATCTTATGTTCTTTTACATCTGCCCCCAAAATAATCTTCTCACTGCCGTATATTTCCAGCCAATGACAGAATAATTCCGGATCTTTCACTGCAATGCTTCCTCCGGTTACCATCTGCGCACCGCTCTCAAAAGCAATTTTCAAATCTTCATCACTCTTTACTCCTCCACCAAAATCTATGACAAGAGAAGTGCGTACAGCAATCTGTTCCAACACCCGATAGTTAACGACATGATGAGAAGCAGCACCGTCCAAGTCTACCACATGAAGCCTGCGAACACCGTTCGCTTCAAACTCCTTTGCAACTTCCACCGGGTTCTCATTATACACCTTTTTACTATCGTAATCTCCCTGGGAAAGGCGTACGCACTTTCCATCAATAATATCAATGGCTGGAATAATTTCTATCATCTATTTACTATTTGTATCTTAGAGGTTTAAAAAGTTTGTCAGAATCTTCTCTCCTGTCTTACCACTTTTTTCCGGATGGAACTGGGTAGCATAAAAGTTATCTTTATGGAGCGCAGCACTGAACGGGTGAATATAGTCAGTTGTAGCAGCAGTAAAGTCGCAGGTCGGCACATAGAAGCTATGCACAAAATAGACAAACTCTTCTTCGGTGAACCCTTCAAACAATTTGCTATTCGTTTTTCCAATGGTGTTCCATCCCATGTGCGGCACTTTATCCTCATGTTTCTGCGGGACAAAACGTTTCACATCCACATCAAAGATATTCAAACAATCGACTTCTCCTTCTTCGGAATGCCGGCACATCAACTGCATGCCGAGACAAATTCCAAATACAGGCTGACGGAGATTCTTAATCAGTTCGTCCAGTCCCGTTGCCTTCAAGTGGTTCATGGTAGTTTCCGCCTCTCCCACTCCGGGAAAAATAACTTTATCGACCGATTGGAGTTCTTCTTTATCAGCAGTAATCACCGCTTCTACCCCCAACCGCTTTAAAGCATAATCCACAGAACGAATATTGCCGGCATTGTATTTTACAACTGCTACTTTCATCAGCTAAATATTACTGTTTTATTTTTATAAGCCAAAACTTTGCGCTCGATGTGCTTCTGCACTGCACGCGAAAGAACGATTTTTTCCAAATCCTTTCCTTTATTTACGAGGTCTTCAATAGCATCTTTATGAGTAATGCGCACTACATCCTGTTCAATAATCGGTCCGGCATCCAGCTCTGTCGTTACATAATGACTAGTTGCACCAATAATTTTCACCCCTCTCTGGAAAGCTGCGTGATAAGGCTTCGCCCCTACAAACGCAGGAAGGAAAGAATGATGAATATTGATAATCTTATTCGGATAAGCATTAATCATCTGTTCGGAGATCACCTGCATATAGCGTGCCAATACAATAAATGTAATCTTATGTTTGGCAAGCAATTCCATCTCTTTGCGCTCCTGTTCTTCTTTCGTCTCCTTGGTGATAGGGAACAGATAGAAAGGAATTCCGAAACGTTCTGCTACGTGCTGCAAATCCGGATGATTACTTATTATAAGAGGTATCTCTACATTCCACTCTCCTGCCGTATACCGGGCTAACATATCGAAAAGACAGTGTGACAGCTTGGATACGAAAATAGCCATACGTGGTTTTACATCAGAGAAATAAAGACGAAAATCCATTTCATATTTTTGCCCGTAGAGTGTTCTGAAATAATCTTCAATTTTTTCCTGTGGAACCAGAAAATCTTTCAGTTCCCATTCAATACGCATGAAGAAGATGTTCTCTACATGATCTACATACTGATCCAGATAGATAATATTTCCTTTGTTTACCGTAATAAAGTCTGTCACTTCCGCTAGGATTCCCGGTTTGTCGGGACAGTGCAATAACAGTTTGGCTGTTGTCATCATTCTTTCTACTAATTAACGATTCTAGGCAGATTATTTTCTACCTTTCTAATTTTAGTCCGCAAAAATAACGATTTATTGCAAAATTACGAATTATTCAAGCAGAAAGTTGATATAAAAACGGTGATTTCTTACAGATAGAAAGATATCGAGAGTTATTTTCAATGAAAAGAATGACAAACTTTAGGATAGTGATGCCATTGCCTTCGGATAGTGACGGTATTCCATCGTGATAGCGTCACTATAACGATCAGATACCGTCACTATCCGAAGAGAAGAAAAACGAATATTTTTTTTCATTACAAAAGTACTCAAAATGAGACACTAAGCATTTTTCTTGTTTTTTCTTGAAAAAAACTTTTCTCAAAACGCTTGCAGGTTTACAAAAAACAACTACCTTTGCACCCGCAATCGAGAGAGATGCAGATTAATAAATTGAAATTCTGGTGCGTTAGTTCAGTTGGTTAGAATACATGCCTGTCACGCATGGGGTCACGGGTTCGAGTCCCGTACGCACCGCTTCTTTCACTAAGAAGCAGAGAGAAATATAAATGAGTTAATCCAATTAAAATTTGGTGCGTTAGTTCAGTTGGTTAGAATACATGCCTGTCACGCATGGGGTCACGGGTTCGAGTCCCGTACGCACCGCGAAAGCAAATAGTAAATTAAAGCAAAGCTCTGAAATTCAAGAAATTCAGAGCTTTTTTCTTTTTCTTCACTTCATTTAAAACAGAGTTTAAGTAGGCGATAGATGTGCCCATTCAAACTCTACAATGATTTTTTAACCAATCATTTTATTCAAATGTAACATTACATCTTCAATTAAAGGTACCTATACTAAGCATCTGTTTATAATTGAACAGAGACTACAACTGCATGTGTAAAATAGGATATTCCTTACCTTCTCCGTCCAAATTCGACCTTTTATATATGTTAAAACCCATATATTCATAAAAACCGACAGCTTGAACATTTTGCTCATTCACATCAACTTTAGTTACTTGTAAATTATCTATGGCATAAGTTATTAATTTTTTTCCGATTCCTGCGCCTCGATACTTATTGTCAATAAATAACATTTCAAGATTTCCTTCTGCAATTCCCATAAATCCGATTAAGATTCCCTCTTGTTCAAATCCGAATAGATTAACATACTGAAAATATACCGGAAGTCGTTCCTTATAATATAGAAAATCTTCCTCTTTAAGAAAATCATGTGTACTCAATACTGCACTTTCCCAAATTTCCATCAAACGTGGATAATCCGTAACTTTAATTTTTCTAATCATACTTGTAATTGCAATTTAAAGTCGCAAAGTTCGTTACTTATACATTCAAAACACTGAACCCAAGTTAAAAAATACGTTTACGGATTCTGCTTAGTGCTTGCGGTGTGATACCCAAATAAGAAGCTATATCTTTTAATGGTATATAGTTTAATGTAATACCATATTCTTCCATCATCTGTAGATAATACTGTTCAGGAGAATATTTAATCAAGTCGATATTTCTTTTCAAAAGTTTATTCAACAATATAGCATTTAAATCTTCAAATACAGTTTTTACTTTAGGGATAGCGGTATATAGTTCATTTACTTGCTTCTTGTCTATTCGGTAAATAACACTATCTACAATTGTTTGCACATTAAATGCAGACCTAGTTTGTAATGTAAAAGATATGTTTGACATTGAAAACGTACCCTCTTTACAAAACCAGAAAGTTTGTTCTTCCCCGTTATGATTTAAAAGCCAACAACGTAATATTCCATCAAAAACGAAATAACTATACCTCTCTGTTTCTCCTTCCTTAATCAAAAATGTACCTTTACTAACTAATATTCGTTCAAAATATTGGTCGAATAACTTAAACTCCTCCCAATTAAAAATATTAGTACTAAAATTAAATTCTTTAAGTAGTTTTTCTAAAAGCATAATCTAAATATGATTCGTAATATACTTACTCATTTAATATATTCACTATTACTTCCGCCCTATTTAACTTCTCATATTTAGTGAATATATTTTCAGTAGCCATCTTTATATTACTCCTTTCGCCCACTCTCCGGCCTGCTTGACACTTCCGTTCAACAATCGGCTTTCTCCCCATACGATTTTTGGATAAAGTTTCTTGAGTTGTTTTACACTATTAGTTATTGAGCTTCCTCCGGAAGTAGCAAATGGAATAACGGTTTTACCGGAGAAATCATATTTCTCAAGGAATGTATTGACCGGACGCGGACATAAATTCCACCATATCGGGTAACCAAGGAATATCACGTCGTAATCTTTCAGATTAAGCGCTTCTCCCCCCAATTCCGGACGTGAATTTTCAGTCGTCATTTCAATTGAACTACGGCTACTCTTGTTGTTCCAGTCGAGATCTGCCGAGGTATAGGCTGTAGCGGGAGTTATCTGATAAAGTTTGCCGCCAACCGTTTTTGCAATGGCATCGGCGGCTTTTTCTGTAGTTCCAGTACAAGAGAAATAGGCAACCAGGATTTTCTTATCGGACTGTACATTAGTATCCGCTGTCTGATTCTGCGCTTTTGATGAGCAGCTAAAGCAAAGGAGACTCATAAATATGAATATAATCTGTTTCATTTTATTTTGATTTTAAATATTTCTTATCATTAATTAGTTTAGACATTATCACGATGGAGTAACCCCACAGGCGTTTTCATTCTTCCATTACTTTGATAATTGCTCATATCGTCTATCAAACGATGTATTTCTTCTGTATTAAGCGCTTTGCGCGTCTTTACATATTCCTTAAAATTCCTCGGTAGTCATATTATTTCCTTTCAAAAGATAAAGCAGGATTAGCAAAAATCATCGTTTAGTCTGTTCGAGTTTGTTATACTCGTCATCTGTGACCGGCTCAAGCCACTCATTGGAAGTGTTTTCGCCGGAAACTTCGAAAGCCAGATGAGCAAACCAACTGTCGGCAGCAGCTCCGTGCCAGTGTTTCACATTGGCAGAAATATGGATAACCGTACCAGGCAAAATCTCTACCGCCGGTTTACCTTCTTCCTGATACCAGCCTCGACCGGCTACACCGATAAGCATCTGTCCGCCACCTTTCGTTGCACGGTGAATATGCCAGTTATTGCGGCAACGTGGTTCAAAAGTAACGTTAGAGATATTCACCTGCTCGCGCGAAACCGAAGCAAGATAACTGTTACCAATAAAATACTGTGCATAGGCTGTATTGGGTTCGCCAATAGGGAAAATCATCTCACGCTGGAAAGCTGTTTTGGCATCCTCACCAACAATATCTTCAGACCATACTCCTTTTGCCAAATTGAACGCTGCCCACGCTTTCGGCCAACCTGCATAGAAACCTATATGAGTGATAATCTCTGCGATCTCCGTGCGGGTGATGCCGTTCTTCTTCGCCGACTGAAGATGATAAACGAGCGAATTGTCCGTGATTCCCATACTGATAAGGGAGGTAATGGTTACTAAACTGCGGTCACGCAGACCGAGTTTGTCAGTGCGGCTCCAAACTTCTCCAAAGAGAACATCGTCATTAAGTTCCGCAAACTTAGGGGCAAACGTTCCTAACTGGTCTCGTCCTGCCGTCTGTACTATCTTTTCTTGTGCCATAACATTGAGTGTTAAAATACTAAATACTGAAAATAAAAGGAGTTTATTCATAATCATTTCGTTTATTGAATGAAGTTATTAATGCAATTTGCGGGGTTAAGCGGCATTTGGTCAGAGAGTACGAGAGTCTTAACCATGTGCAGCGTTCCTTGCTTGTACTTTTGAAAATGCTCCGATGCAATATGAGATTTATAAGCCTCCTGACTCGCGTAAGTTTCAAGAATAGTTATCCTGCCAGGATTCTCTTTTTCGCTGACGGCATACATAGTCAGCACTCCCGGTTCAGTACGCAAGGAGACTTCACCCACTTCGGTCGCATATTTCATATATTCTTCAAGATACTCCGGATAAACCTCGATTTTTGATAGCCGCACAATACCGTCAGCCGCCATAGGTAATTTGGCGCACATACCAGGCTGCTGTTTTATATCCTTTTTCCCTGTCATACTGCATGATAACATAACGAATAAAGACAAAACACTTAGAATTGTTTTTATCACCATCTTCTATCTTTTCATTGTTAAACTTCTGATTGCAAATTTACTGCGATAAAACGAATGGAATTGTATATCAATTACGGATTTTTGTACCCAAATCCCCGATTCTGCAATAAAGAACCGTACATAATTCGAATGAAATGAATTATATTGCCAATAAAAGAATTAAATATACTACGATTTAGAACGTAATCATAAATGATGACCCCAAAGTAAGCATATTCATATACTCACCACTGTTTCTGCTATGTGACGGAAGCAAGTTATAATCGAGAAAAAAACGGATTCCATAATATTCCTTTGCTTTGAACGTCAAGGAAACCCCACTTCCCATGCAGAAACCACTTCTTGAAGAAACCGACCGGTCAGTTAATTCCAATTGTGGATAATGCACGTATCCACCCAGAAGTTTACTGCCTATCAGCCATCGTGAAGACAACGGATATGAAAAATAGCTTCCTCCGCAAAGCGATATCGCATCAAAGGTGTTATTCTCTGCCCGTTCTTCATTGACAATAATCAAAGTATTGGAAACTGTGAATCGTCCTCCAACGCCTACATACGGATTAAAAAAATAGGCCCCCTCCACACCGGCCGAACTGCCTGATGAAGTACGGAACTCCATTTCTTCGTCGATATCATAACCGCTCAACGGAATATTCAACCCGAGATACAAACTGACAAATGAAGGCTTGTCCATCCTGTCGAACATATTTTCATTCGCAAACCTATTGATCCCTTTTTCCCTGAATATCAGATCAGCAAAGTAATACCCCACTTCCGTTGACAATATTCCGATTCCTGCACCCGTCAATACATCACTTAACCAATGCTTGTTGTTTGCCATCCGCATAAGACCGGTTGCAGTAGCCACACTATATGCTCCGACACCTACCCACGGACTTTTATGTCCGTATTCCTTAGTAAACATGGTAGCAGTCATAAATGCCGTAGCCGTATGTCCGGATGGAAAAGAGTGTTTGTTTGAACCATCCGGACGCTCGACATTCGTCGTTTGCTTCAAAGTATTTACCACACACCCATCAGCAGTGCAGAAAAAGCGTCGGAAACGAGCATTCTACCCCATGAACTGCGACTTTGTACTCCAGCTACTTTCATACCAAGCATCACCGCAGCAGGGGCATATTGCATATAATCATCCAAATGACGATTGAAACGGGGCAGATATTCGTTACGTAAACCTCGAAAATGGTCGTCCTCCCTTTTTACAATCAAGCCACCAACAATTAACGGAACGCCGATATACGTCATCTGATAGAAACGGGAAGATGAGAATTTATCAAGCCTTCTACTAAAATTGGTTGTTGTAGAGATACGCAAACTATCCCCTCTTTCTGCCATTACATTATCTGCCGAATTTTGAGCCGATAAGAAAGAAAAGCTACAAATGCCAACAATGCATATTACAATCCTTTTCATGCTATCGTAATTTCTTTTGAATTAGGATACAAAGATAACAGGCAACTTTGTAGAAAGTTTGAAGATTTACAAAAATATGACTATAAATTCTATAGTTATGAGTTACATTACAACTTTTACGGGGAAGCATTTCGACCCCATCCATCCTGTTCCTGAAAAAATTGATATGAAAGACATCGCTCATGCCTTGTCTTTGATCTGTCGTGCAAACGGTCATACCCGTTTCTTTTATTCTGTTGCCCAACATTCTATCGCGTGCTGCAAAGAGGCTAAAACACGAGGACTTTCCAACCATATACAGTTGGGATGTTTGTTGCATGACAGCTGTGAAACTTATATGTCAAATGTGACACGTCCGATAAAAGCCAAACTTACAGAATATCTCAAATTCGAAGATCACCTGCAAAATATGATTTGGAATCATTTTATTAGCGAACCCCTCTCGGATACAGAAAACTAAATGGCACGCGGACTTTATTTTTAAAACCGATAAGATACTTTTCTCATCAGACTCTTGACAAAGGACTTTTTATGTTGTATCTTTGAGAAAAGAAAAAGTATAAGCAACATGAAAATAGTAAGAAATAATCATACATAAATCATAAATAACCTGATATTTTACAATACCACTCCTATACGATATGGGGCAATAGTCGAATGATTATTGCCCCATTTTGTTTATAATTCAGCTTAAAATCTCTCGTCTGATTCTAAAACTGTTCTACAATAGTTTATAATAAACTCGAATACCGTTTTACTAAAACTATCAAAAAGTTTATTATAAACAGAATCCGGGTTTATTAAAAGCCACGTTTCCTTTTGTCAAAAATAGAGTAAACAAGATTTCTAGGATTCACCATAAAAGATCTGCTACAACCTTACAAGTAATATAAGCATACAATCATTCATTTACTTCTTTATTTACACAATCGTTTTCCTCCCTCACATTCCATCTTTCTTTTTTCCCAATTCGTTAATTAAACCCAAAACTTCAATTACGATTTGCCGTATCTACCATATTTTTACATACATTTGCGTCTGACATAGGTGTCAAACACGAGGTCTAATTTAAGATGTTTGGTATATGAATGCATATAAAGTGGGTTTAGATATAGGCTCTACTACCACTAAGATGGTAGTATTGGATAAAGATGGAACTACAGTCTTGTTTTCCGGATACAAAAGGCATCAGGCAAAAATACAAGAATGTTTACTCGGATTTCTTTATCAAATAAAGGAACAGTTGGGTGATATTCCTTTATCTTTCCACATTACGGGCTCTGTTGGAATGGGAATTTCAGAGAAATGCTCTCTGCCGTTTGTGCAAGAGGTTGTAGCTGCAACAAACTATGTGCGCCGGGAGCATCCGCACACAGCCACTATGATCGATATTGGAGGAGAAGATGCGAAAGTTGTTTTCTTTCAGGACGGACAGGCTACAGACCTGCGCATGAATGGAAATTGCGCCGGCGGAACCGGGGCTTTCATTGACCAGATGGCTATTCTGCTTGGAGTCTCCATCGACGAATTGAATGAACTAGCACTTCGTTCCAATCAGGTATACTCTATCGCTTCACGCTGCGGAGTATTCTGCAAAACGGACATACAGAATCTGATGGCCAAAAATATATCTAAAGAAAATATAGCAGCTTCCATTTTCCATGCAGTAGCCGTACAGACCACTGTCACACTTGCACGCGGTTGCAATATCGTAGCTCCGGTATTACTCTGCGGTGGCCCATTGACTTTTATTCCGGCCCTTCGGAAAGCATTTGCCAACTATCTGAATCTGTCACAAGATACAGATTTCATATTACCGGAAAAAGGAAATCTGATCCCTGCCTGGGGAGCAGCATTGGCAGAGAACAATGAAGAAAGTATTCATCTCTCCAACCTGATACAGGTAATAGAAAACAAACTAAGTGTTACCTCACCTTTCCAGAGTGATCTTTCTCCTATATTCGACAGTGAGGAAGAATATCGGTCATGGAAAAAAGAAAAAGACCAGTATAAAATTCAATATGCCAGTCTGCGTCCCGGATTACAGGAAGCAACTATCGGCATAGACTCCGGCTCTACTACCACCAAAATCGTAGTACTCGACAACAATCATCGTATCCTTTACTCCTATTATCACGACAACAACGGAAACCCTATAAAAACAGTAGAGAACGGCTTGCAGAAACTATATGAAGAATGCCGGAGACGAGGAACTACCCTGCGCATAAAAGGAGGATGTTCTACCGGTTACGGAGAAGATCTGATAAAAGCGGCTTTCCACATGGATGCGGGAATCATTGAAACCATCGCTCATTATGCTGCTGCCAAACATATCAGCAAAGAAGTTTCTTTTATCCTGGATATTGGAGGACAGGATATGAAAGCCATCTTTGTGAACGACGGAGTAATCAACAGAATCGAAATCAATGAAGCCTGTTCCTCCGGTTGCGGTTCTTTTATCAGCACATTTGCGCAATCGCTGGATTACAGTGTGGAGGACTTTGCCAAAGCAGCTTGTTTTTCGCAAGCACCATGTGATCTGGGTACACGTTGCACAGTCTTCATGAACTCCAAAGTAAAACAGGTACTTCGGGAAGGAGCGTCCGTAGCGGATATAGCTGCCGGATTATCTTATTCCGTTGTTAAAAACTGCCTGTATAAGGTTCTGCAATTAAAAGACACGGAGATACTTGGCGACCATATTGTCGTGCAGGGAGGAACCATGCGTAATGATTCCATCGTACGAAGTCTGGAAAAGCTGACCGGGAAACAAACCTTCCGCAGTAACTGTCCTGAATTGATGGGTGCTCTTGGTTGTGCCCTATATGCCAAACAAATCGAAAATGCCCGGGTGACGGAGCTGAACGAGATGCTCCAATGGGCACAATATACTTCCAAGCAACTTCAATGCCGGGGGTGCGAGAACCAGTGCGCCATTATGCGATATACGTTCAACAGTGAAAACCATTACTTCTCCGGCAACCGGTGTGAGAAGGTGTTTTCCAATAAAGGAAGCCATGCGGACAAAGGCATCAATACGTATGATAAAAAGCTGGAATTATTATTCGACCGGAGCGCAGATATTCCACAACCCCTATTCACCATAGGTATTCCACGTATTCTGAACATGTATGAGGAATACCCTTTCTGGCATACCTTATTTACTGCTTGTGGCATTCAGGTACAGTTGTCGGAACCCTCTACATTCAGCAAATACGAGACTGCTGCCGGCATGGTGATGTCTGATAACATCTGCTTCCCTGCCAAACTTGTGCACAGTCATATCCGTAACCTGACACTGCAAAACGTCAACCGGATATTTATGCCGTTCGTTGTTTTCGAGAAAAAGGATAAGCAACAGCAAAACAGCTATAATTGCCCCATCGTTTCCGGTTATTCGGAAGTCATCAAAAGTGTACAGGAAGAGAATATACCGATAGATGCTCCGACTATCACCTTCAAAGATGAAGCATTGCTGTATAAACAATGCTATGAATATCTGAAATCTTTGGGTATCAGGGATGAGGTATACAAAAATGCCTTCTCACGCGCATTACAGGAACAATATGCTTTCGAAGAAAAAATTGCTGCCTATAATCAGGAAGTTCTGAACGAGGGACGGGAAAAACACAAACTGATTATCTTACTCGCCGGACGCCCTTACCATAGCGATCCACTGATACAGCACAAGGTTTCGGACATGATTGCTGCGATGGGAGTTTATGTGATAACTGATGATATTGTCCGCCAGCAGGAGATTTCATTGGAAAAGACTCATTACCTCTCTCAATGGGCATTTACCAACCGTATTCTGAAAGCAACCAAGTGGGCGGCAATGCAAGAGGGTGACATACAATATATGCAGATGATTTCTTTTGGCTGCGGTCCGGATGCTTTCCTTATAGATGAAGTACGTAACTTACTGAAGCGATACAGCAAGAATCTTACTTTGCTCAAGATAGACGATGTTAATAATATCGGCTCCATCAAATTACGAGTCCGCTCGTTGGTGGAAAGCTTGAATTTCAGTTTGAAACATTCTCAAACGAAAGATCCCGAGCCATTTGTTTCAACTGCTCCTTTCACCAAGAAAGACAAAAAGAAGAAAATCCTCGCTCCATTTTTTACGCCTTTCATCTCACCACTCATTCCGTCCATCATGAAAGTGGCCGGATATGAAATGGAGACTTTACCGTTGAGCGACACCGCATCATGCGACTGGGGATTGAAATACTCCAATAATGAAGTATGTTATCCGGCAACATTGATTGTCGGCGACATAGTAAAAGCCTTTAAAAGCGGACGTTATGATCCTGCCAATACGTGCGTTGCCATCACGCAAACCGGTGGACAATGTCGTGCCAGCAACTATATTTCACTGATAAAAAAGGCATTGATTGAGAATGGATACACCAATACACCGGTGGTATCACTTGCTTTCGGCAGTGGTATCGAAAATGAGCAATCCGGTTTTAAGGTAAACTGGCTCAAGGTTTTACCAATCATACTTGCGTCTGTGTTATACAGTGATTGCATTGCCAAATTCTATTATGCAGCTGTCGTTCGTGAGAAAGAACGGGAACAGGCCGCCCGTCTGCGCGATCTTTATCTGGATACAGCACAGCCCATCATCCAGAAAAATAAACCGGAGGACTTGTTGAGCTACTTATATCTCGCTGCCAGAGACTTCAACAAAATCTGTGAACAGAGATCCTGTCACAAAGTAGGTATTGTTGGGGAAATATTCCTGAAGTTCAACCCTTTTGCTCAAAAGGACGTCACCTCATGGCTCATCAACCAGAAGATCGAAGTGATTCCGCCACTGATAAGTGATTTCTTCATGCAGGGATTTGTCAACCTGAAAGTGAGACAGAACCAACACTTGCAGCGAAAACTCACTCCCGACTTTGTTATCGACTGGTTATACAAGAAAGTCCAGAAGCAGATTAATAAAGTGAATGAAATCGGCAAAAGTTTCAATTACTTCATACCGTTCGAATCTATCTTTGAAAAGGCAGAAAAAGCTAAACAAGTCATCTCCTTGGGCACCCAGTTTGGAGAGGGTTGGCTGATATCCGGTGAAATACTATCCTTTGCTTCCCAAGGAGTCAATCATGTCATTAGCTTGCAACCTTTCGGATGCATTGCCAATCACATTGTAGAAAAAGGAATAGAAAAACGTATAAAATCGCTGTGCCCTCAAATGAATATACTATCTTTAGACTTTGACAGTAGCGTCAGCGATGTGAACATAACAAACAGATTATTACTTTTTATTGACAACATAAACAACTAAAATTATGGCTACAACGGAACATAGCGATTTAGAGCAGCAAATAATAAAAACTGCCCAACAACTTTTTATAGAAAAAGGATTTGTGGAGACCAGCATGAGTGATATTGCTGCAACGGTAGGAATCAACCGGCCCACTTTACATTATTATTTCAGAACCAAAGATAAGATGTTCAAAGCCGTGTTCGGCTCGATAGTCATGTCTTTAATGCCGAAAATACAGGATATAGTAAAACAGGATATCCCATTTATGGAGCGACTAAGCATGATTCTGGATGAGTATATTGAGCTTTTCACAAGTAATCCCTGTCTTCCCAGATTCATTTGCGGAGAAATACAGCGTGATGTAAACCACTTGCTTGCCACTGCAAAAGAACTTCAGTTCGGAGATGCTTTATCCCAAGTGAAAGACAGTATACTGACAGCAATGGAAGACGGTAAACTTAAAAAGGTTCCGATACATATTGTATTTCTGACTGTCTACAGCCTATTGAGCTATCCATTTCTTGCCAAGAACCTGATAGTATCTTTATTCTTGGAAGATGAAGCCGCTTTTGCTGACTTCCTGCAAGAATGGAAACAAAACATCATCAACCAATTGCAGAACTTATTGTGTTATGAGAAATAGTATAGACACTATAAACAAAAAGAGACTGAATATTCAGTCTCTTTTTGTTTATTACCATTCCAATCACCCCATCTTGCACCTTATTCGACCACAAAATCTTCCGATTTAAAATTACTATAGAAACGTCCTGAAATAGCAGTAAACTTCAATACACAGTAATCGGGATCCGTCACTCCCTCCGGATAATACATGGTATCTCCCTCCTGCCAGATCATCTCTTTACTGGCACTATCCGTCAAGACGTCCATCATACCGCGTAGCATGACCCCTCTAAAGAATCTCGTATCGCAGAAGTAGATACATGCATGGTTGTTCTCCCGGTATTGCGCCACACGCATGGACGAAGTATTTGTTGTCAGATAAATCGTTTTTATCCCCTCTCTTTTTCTGGGTTGCAGCATTGCTTTGATGGTAGGAAATCCTTCACCGTCTATCGAACCGATAAAAGCTGTTTTCAGCTTATCAATCATGTTGCCTACTGTTTTTTCCGCGTCTCTCATCATTTTACTTTTTATTATTGGTTTATTATCTGATGCGAAAGTAGAGAAATGCCAGGAAAGCAATGCAATAAAAAGAAAGGTAGAAATAGCACTTTTTACGGTTTGTGTGCTTTACGATACAATAACGGAGTTTTTCCCGTATGCTGTCGGAAGCTACGGATAAAATAAGAAACCGTTGAAAAACAGAGTTCAAATGCAATATCAGCTATAGGAAAGTCCGTATAAACAAGCAGCCTCTTGGCCTCTTCCATCACCTTGCCCTGAATATATTGTTTTGCGCTGAACCCCATGGTCGAGGTTATCATCTCATTGAGATAGTTAGGAGTAATGCAGAGCTTATCCGCATAATATTGAACCGAATGTTGCTCTTTTGCATGTGTCGCAACCAAATTCATGAATTTACTTACATGATTATTGAAAACTTCCCTACTTCTGCCCTCCTCCATCGAAATCATTTTAAGATAAGCACGATCCAGCAACATCAGGACTTCATAAAGCAATGCTCTCAAAACGTGTACATCGCCCTGTTGATACGAATCAATCTCCATCTTTATATCATGCAAGGTTTCAAGTATGCGTGTATAAAGCTCATCAGACAAATGTAGTAGCGATGAAGAACTTTCTATCTGAAAAAACGAAAGATGCTGTACAAACAAAGAATCTTTAAAGAGGAAAGACAAAAACTCTTCTTCGAAAATCAGAGCATACCCATTGATGATATGATGAATATCCCAGTTCCGGATTTCCCCCGGTTTAGAAAAAAGGACGTCACATGGAATTGCTTCATAGGTTTGGTTATCGACTGCAAAAGCTCCCTTACCTTCTGTTATAAAAGTAATATCATAATAATTTAGAGTGTGGACAGTACTTTTAGTCAGGAACTTCTTCACATACTTCAGTTCTACTACATCGACCAAAAGTTCACTCCCATACTTATGCTTATAAAAAGTATATCGAGGTATTGAGTTTTTCATTCAGAATACAAAAATAGTATTCCTTACCAAATAATCCAAAGACTTTTCAAATTCGATTCGATTGAATAAGCCATGAACCATCTGATAAGGAATACATAGAAAAATATGTCTAGGTTATATTTCCTATTTAGAACTTCCGGCCAGATATCCCAAACTGGTCACATCTGCCCCCAAGTAATGATTAATGTGCTTCAATGGCACCCTGTACAGAATATCTGGAATTTCCGCCAATAAAGAGAGGTACCTTTCCCTTACTGTCAGCTTGCGGGCATTCATATCCTCTTCCTCTTTAAAGTAAAACTGATACTCCATCAGTTGACGGACCAGATTCGCAAATGAAATTGAAGATGCACACAACTCTTCAATCTCCTCTTCACTGATGTAATAAGCAGCACATTTCGTCAGTGTCTTGATAGAATACTGACTTGAATTATAGCATAACACAGCATCACCCGCAGAGAAAAACCGATTGGTTCTCTCTTCTCCTTCATGAGTGGTATATGTATGCAAAATACCGGAAACAATAATGTACAAGCTCTGCTCTGGCAATGTGGCAGAAGCAATCGTTTCTCCTTTATCCAGATACACCATTTCCATTCGAGCCAACAGCTCTTTCACTTCTCTTTCATCCACCTGATACTCAAAACAGAGTTTCTTCAAATAAGCTTCCATACAAAATAGATTTTAGTTAATATATGTCACTTAAAAACACCTAATTCGACATAGCAGGCATCATTGTGCCACTCAAATATAATTTCCTTTGGGTATATCGTAAATACCAGATACAGATCAATAATGAAACGACCGTTGAAATGGGTGGAGCAAATCCCATGATAAACAGCGACGAGCTATCTATCTGGCTGAACCAGTATGACAACGGTATACGGAACAGGAAAGTGGCTATCAGACTGTGAATCATCGGGAATAACGAGTTTCCTTGTCCGCTGAAATAAGAATTAATGCAGAACACGAAACTAACCACGATGCAGTCGATGCTATACCCTCGCAAATAATCTGCCGCCATTGCCACCACAGCAGCATCTTTCGTAAAGAAAGCAGTAAGAGTCTCCGGCAGGAATTGCGAATACACGCAAACCGACACACCGAAAACAAGAGCAATCCCAATCCCCGAAGCCAGACATTTATTCATTCTCTTGATAAGTCCCGCTCCATAGTTCTGTGCAGTCATGGTTGCCACAGCCGATGATATAGCCATCGGAGGCAGCATAGCAAACACAATGATTTTCTCAACAACACCCAGGGAAGCAGATGCAATGACTCCCATCTGATTGACAATGACAGTGATAATCAGAAAAGAAACATTGATTAAAGCATCCTGCAAAGCAATAGGTGCTCCCAACACCAAGATCTTTTTAGACAGATTCCGGTTCAATCGAATATCTTTCCGTGAAAAGTCAAAATGGAATCCGTGCCGGTATAAGAACCAGAGCGCTATTCCAAAGCTGACTCCTTGTGCAGTTACAGTAGCGATAGCCGCTCCCGTAGCCCCCCAATGGAAATAACCGACCATATAAAATCGAGCACTATATTTATCACACATGCCAGCCCAACAAAATAAAGTGGTGTTTATTTATCACACGCAGCCAGCCACATACATACAAGTGCATCCTATTATAATCATGAATACCCGTTGAAAATACCACATAAAAGCTACCAATAATATAAATCTACCCAGCTTCATACCACAAAGTATTTCAGTAAAGTTCTGCTCGCCGACAGGAGAAAAAGTCTGCACCATGACCAAATGTTAGCACTACGCCGGTTACAAAACAACCCGGAAGACCCGAAGTACTTTCCGATTGTCTTTAGCTCCGATAGCAATAGCAATCAGCACTGTTGTCCCGGTAGTAATACCCAGAATAATACCTGTAATTGTCTGCATCACCTGACTACCAATAGCTACGGCTGCCACACTTGCCGAATCATCATATTGTCCGACAACGAAAAGGTCAGCTCCGCCATAAAGTGCCTGGAGCACATTGGCAATCAGAAAAGGTACTGCAAACTGCAACAATACCTTCGGTACGCTTCCTTGTGTCAAATCTAACTCTTTCATAGTTTCTTCGATACTTTTCCTCTTTATCTTATTTTGTTACAACATAAAAAAAGTGCCGGACAAGCGAATGATTTGCACCATTCATCTTATCCAGCACTATAATTATTATTATAGCACCCTCCGATGAGGATTTTTATGCCTGTCCCTATTTCAGGGCTGCAAATATGGGCTTTGTTTTCATAATTACCAAATTTTAACCGGCTTTTATTTTCTTATGAAGATGTAACTAGCTATATATCAACTATTATCAGACGAGGTTTGGTCTATAGGATCTCCGTTAGAAAAACGAAAGAAAGCTGCCAACCGATCCGGATTCAGCGTATAACGTGCGCGTTCTTTTAATAAGGGTTCCGCATTCATTACGGCACAAGAATGAGAAACCACGGACATCATCGGCCAGTCCTTTAACGAATTTCCTACAACTAAAGTGTGTTCAGAAGCTAAACCCAAAGCCTTACATAACTGAAGCACCCCCTCTTTTTTACTCGCTTCAGGATGAATGACTGTTATCAGCGGAGCTTTATGAAAGACCTGGCAGGGATTTTCTTTCAACCGGGTAAGAATAGATTCTCTCTGTTCTTTATCACGTACCAATATACTATACTTGTAAACCACTCCTTCATAACTATGAATAGTAACTTTTGACGATTCTCCATATACCTCCGGATATACTTTCACCGGCAAACACTTAATCTGCCGCGAATAAGATAATAAACCTCCATCTGCAAACACTCCTCCCCTGAATAAATCGAAAAGAGCCTTTCCCAGCTTTTTCTTCGCCTGCTCCATCGACAGAGAAGTGGCAAGATATAAGGAAACGGACTGTGCCATATATCGCAAAGCGTTAGCATAACTTTCTGGAACTTTTCCCTGTGAATCAGCCAGTGTTCCATCCACATCGAAGAAAACAGTCGTAATAAGTGGCTTGTCCGGTATTCGCCAGAATGCCCCTTCTCCCATTATTCGATGTAAAGGGTGATTGTTCAGGTTACTAAATGCAATATAACAGTCACAAACCTTCCTCTTGCAAGATAACGGCACAACAGCTCCATCACCTTGATAAAAATTACCTATCTTCACCCGGCTTCGGGGACAAGCATACATATCCCCTTTCCAATCGATAAAACAATTATCCCTTCCTCCTGCGCAAACTTCCCATTGTGCCGGAGCATTCTTCAAGTCATACTCAAAAAGATTATCCAGTTGACTGAAAAACTGAATATCTTCCTGACTTAATGGTGCCTTTAACCCTTGCATAGCATTAATGAATAAATAAATATCCGGCAAAAGAGCATTCCGTAAATCATTGAGTACGGCCTTTGCAGAGGGACTTCCTACCGCTCCGGCACATACCTGTATTCCCGCATGATGGAGTATATGAATCTGATGCGCAAATTTCTCTACCGAAGTCATCTCAGGATGAAAACTAGCCCAAAGCCTTATCTTACTTATCACAGTGGGAGCCACACGAATCTCATCAAGCCAGTGTTTAGCCGGAAAAGAAAGGTTAGTCTGACAGGAAATTCCGGCCACCTGTGGCAATGCCGCCAAATGCACCATTCCTTTCCGATAATAACGATGGATCAATACTTCACCGTAAGGAATAATAAATAACTGCAACGGCTCCCCTTTCCATTGTTCAATAGCTGCTATAAAACGATTCCATATCTGTTCATCCTGTGTCGTATCTGCCAGATGCGACTTCTTGCCGAAAGGGCAATAAGAACAGGTATAGTTGCAGCTATTCAATTTGCCGCGATAATATATATGCCTGAAGGAAAGTAAAGAGCTTTCGTTTTCCATTTCTATTTCGTTCAATAAGAATAAGTTTCCATCAGTTCTCTTATTTCAGGAGTAATGAACAACTGACCAATATAATCGGAGTATGCCATTCCGTCGGAAGTCAGACAAACACGACCGTTATCCGTATTTTCTATCCATTGCCGTTCAGCTAACTGTCGGAACAACATCACATTATCCGGTGATTCTCCAAAGCGACGCTTATATTCGGCCTTATCAAGCCCCATATAATACATCAGATTTTTAATGATGAAACGTTGTCGCCGTTCTTCCTGAGAAAGAATAAATCCATTACGAGCCACTGTAAAATCAGTAGTGCCCATATAATCATCTATCTCTCCGGCAATACAACGCTGGCAAACAGTATACCGGGTGGCATAATGCAAATTACCCAGGTAACTGCGTCCGCCGGAGCCACACGACAGCATCACTTCATCCCCACATGAGATTTCCGCATCAGTAGACGGATGATGAATAAAACGTCGCATCGAAGTTTGTAGAAAGCCTCTGTCTTTCAACAAATCACAAGCGGCACAATACATCTGAAAACAGACATCATCGGATTCCCGCTCTGTGATAGCCGTTCCCGGTCGCACATATAGCGGATAGATAAAGAGTTCGTTAGGCTGAAACAGAAGAGCCTGTTCCAATGAATAAAGAAAGCTGGCCACAGTTTGTCTTCTGATTCCGTAAATCAAATCAATATTAAAAAACGGGAATTGTCTCTTCCGAATAGCCTCCAGCGCCTGATTAATCATGTCTCGCCGGGGACGTCTTTTCAAAGCAGTTAAATCTTCGTCAAGGAAACTCTGTACGCCAATACTCACACGAGCCACTCCTGCTTGCTTCAATAAGTCCAAACGGGCAGGATCGGCATATTCCGGCGATGTTTCTACGGAAGTAAAGGTATGTGAAGGATGCACTCCGAATAAGGCAGCTGTATCCAGTAAGTATTCCAGTTGAGGAACAGTGAGGAGCAACGGTGTGCCTCCTCCAATGGCGAAACTATCAAATGCCAGTCCGGTAGTGAGTGGAGACAACTGTTGCGCCTGCTTGTGAAGAGTTTCCAAATAAGTTGCGATATAATCCGCACGATTTGTTTGCAGAGAAAACAGGTTGCAATATCCACATTTATGACTACAAAAAGGAATATGGAAATAAAGCGATGCTTTCTGTCCTTCCACCTGTTTCAGGTAAGGAACCAGCGAAACCGGGGACGGAAAAGAACGATAAGCAGTTTTATGTGGATAACTATACATATAGTCTACATATCGTGGTAGCGGTTGATTCATTTTTTCGTTAAAATAAAGTGTTTGTAAGGGACTGTATAAACCGTTTCGTGAGATATGCAATGATATTCATATCCATCCTCTCCATAGCAAGTGCCATGATCGGAAAGAGCAATCACCAGCGTATTTCCCCGCTTCTGAAAGGCCTGAAATAAACGGGGTAGCTGACTGTCGACATATTGCAGCGCGGCAGCGTGTGATTCCTTATCATCCTTCATTTTGCCTTCCACATAATGACAGTTCGGATAATGAATAGCAGAAAAATTGATATACATAAAAATCCGTTTGTCCTCCGGATAGTTTTCGAGTTTCTTCAATGCAAAATCAATTTGTTTTTCAGTACTATCGGGTGCCGTGCATCCAAAGGTCGGCAGCCAATAACTTTTAGTAAAGTAACCGGGAAACACACGCCCCAGTTCATTACGCTTGCTGAAGAAGTTCACCCCTCCTATACAAATCGTTTCATAACCTACATTGGCAAGGCTTTGCACAAAAGTTGCTTCCGTAAACGGATAACTTCCCGCAGGCGGAATACGTCCCGTACCAGCTTGCACAGGGAAAAACAACCACTTACGGCTGCGTAGCGAATGAGGTTCCGCCGGAGAAGGCAGAAATCCTGCAAAGATGGCAAAATGAGACGGGTAAGTAAAATTTCCCGGCGCATGTCTTTTTTCCCATTCTCCTCCGTGACTGTTCAGTACCGGTGTTCTTCCTGCCTCTTCTTCCTCCTTGCTGACATCATAACGCAAGGTATCAAAGCAAAGCATCAATATATCATGAGTACCCACCACCTGATTCATATCCAGATCCGGATTTTGGGTCTGTTCGCCAGCCGGCAGTTCATCTATTTGCATGGTTATATCTCTTTTTTATGTTTTTTATCTGTTGAATATAAATAGAATTATGAGCAAACATATCCTGATACACATGATCTCCCTGTCCGTTGACTTCTATTATATAAGGAATATCTGTTCCTCTCTCTATCAGTACATCCACTCCGGCATACTGCAAATCCAAAGATTGAACCGCTTCCTGACACTGAAAATAGATTTGTTGCCGCACTACTTCCGGCAAAGACAATTCGTTCCACCAATGTGCCTTATTGTTCAGATGCAGATTGGTTATGCTTCCTTTACTGCATCTCACAACGATATAATCAATTTCAGATTCCCGGCACACTACCCGGAGATCATAATTCTCTCCCTGCAACTGCTCTTTAGGAATCCATTCTTCTAAAATAGCTTCTGTTTGCATCACCGCTTCCGCCAACGGGATCATCTCTTTTTCCGTACTCAAACGGTGGATACGTTTGGTGTTATGAATGACTCCATCCACTTGTTGCAAGGTAGTATAGACTACCCATTTATTCCGGTTGGGTTGATAGCGAACAGCCATAACGCCTCCCGCCCCCGAACCGTAACGGGGTTTTAAAAAGCATCCTCTCCCGCAACCGGTAAGAAGCTCTCTCAACTCATCAAAAGAACGGGGAGAAGGTAACATCGGAGTCACTTTCAACCCTCTGTCCATCAACACTTGTTTAGTTTCCTTTTTATCAAGAGCACGTAATAAAGCATGGGGAGTATTCAAAAAGCACACGTCATCAGATAACCTCATCTCGCCTAAACGTTGCAGTGTCTCCTTATATGCCTGATTCAACAGCGCATATTTCAGGAAATTCGTTTCATCGCTTACACAAGGTTCCAGTTTGATAACTGCCTGCCGTAGTTGCGGCAAGCAGTTAAAAAGTTCCCCGTAAGTCATAAAACGAACTTCCACCTGCAAGTGTTTGCCTGCTTCAATAAAGTATTCTATACGTTTGGACAGAGAGTTGCTGACAACGATTATCTGCATCTCCTATTCTGTAATCATCGGGTAATACCACAATTCACCATCATATTCATCTGCCTCTTCAGTTTCAGCAATATCTATTTTCATAGGGAGACTCTGCAACTGTTTCTTCATCTCCTTGCTCAAATAATTATAGCGCATATTGATAAACTTCAAATGAGCGATCTTATCCATATTATCCAGCAATAATTGGGCACCTTCATCTTTGAGAGTACCAGCCGAAACATCCATTGTTTCAAGTTGGGGAAGAATATCTGACTCCAGGAACATTTCTACAATCTTGTCCTGTTCTTCAGAGTTGACGATCCCCAGATAAGTCAGCTTCGGGAAACGTTCTTTGGAGAACAACGGACGGAATATCTCAATATCAGCTTCAAATCCATAATCTTCCACACCAACATATAGAATCAGTTTTTCCAGATTGGGGAAATCAGAACCAAAAATATCTTCTACCACTTCGGTAGGCAGGCCACCACTGATAATTTCGAGTGACCGCAACTCCGGCCGTGAAGTCTTTCCCAAACGCAGATTATTGGTTCCTTTGATTTTCAGATCTTTCAATTTAGGCATGGCATCGAGCAGCGGACTAATATCAGCTTGTTCAATCCATGAAATCTCCTGTTCTTCCTGCTCAATATCTCCCCAGAACAAGCCTTCTATTTGTGCGAACTTCTCCTTATTTTCAATCATTCCCTGTAATAAGGCAGAACAGTCGCCACCCTCATAATCCCAACAACCGATTGTTATTTGTTTATATTCAGAGAGATGTTTATCTTTCAATATCTTATCCAGAAGATTCACATTGTTTTCATACTCATCATAACTCAAAGTATATTTCTTGGCTTCCACTTTCATTTCACGTGCAGTTTCTTCAGCAGTTTCTACATACCCTTTTTTGGTCTTTTCCGCAATCAGTTTGCTGGCTGCTTTTTCAGCTTCTTCAGTCGTTGCGTAGTTTTTCACTTGTGTTTGTCCGTCGGTCCCCAACTTACCATAATTTACAGTAATATCTGTTCCGACTACCTCTATGCTCCAGAATTTCTGCGATTTAAAATCTTGAAAAACGAATACTCTCTTCATAATACAGTTTTTAATGGTTGATATTTGCACACTCAACACAGAACGCGCATGAACAATACCTGCAAAAATAACCATTTTATGTAATGTACAAAGAAATCTGTTTACTAAACTTTCAGAGTATTCAAAAATACAACCCAAGATATGCAACAAAGGCTGCCTTTTGGGGCAGCCTTCATTATTCTATTTCTGTAATATTCAGTTTAATCTTCATTACAATACTTACACGGTTCCAATCCGGTTCAGTAAACATATCGCCTCACCCTGACTTCAGCAGTGATACGAGATGACTGATTTTATACTTGTTGACCAAGATGTTTTTAGCTTCTGCACGTGCTGCGGCAATTCTGGCATTCATCAACACTACCTTCCGGAGAAGCGTATCCCTTAATAACCACTTTAGAATCAGCATATTTCTTCAGGTAAGAAGCTCACACTCCCATTAGGAAGTTGTGAAGCGTCAACTGCGATTTACCTTGTTGAAAGTAATGATAGACTTCGGGTAACGGGCGGTTTTCACTACAGTTCCACCGGAACCACTTTTGTGCGGCATGCTTCAAGTTCTTCCTGCAATCCGTTGATACGTTGGTTTGCATTGCTGATTCACCATCTTTGTTGTAATCTGCACGAAGTGCATTATTGAAGGTTCAGTCCGTCAATTTCGGCTTGATTATATACTCTCACTTTGGCAAAATGATGTGTTCCGTTACTTGCTTAAATGATATGTCAATCCGGCTTCAACTCAAAACCTGCGTTATTAGCATTGAAACGGCTCTTTTTTCAGGGTAAGTACCTTGCATATCATACACAGTTGGCAGGTTTGATTCCAATTCCATGCTTTACTTTCACCCAAGTCTGAAATTGAAAAATCCCAAACGCGTAGACCGGAGTTGTGATCGCCATCGCCATTCACATAATAATGTAACCAACCCATTCCGGCCACAGCTTCCACTTCAAACAAACGAGGTTCGCCCGTTAACTTTCATCCTTCCAAAAAGATTTTAAAAATACACAATCAAGCACGGTTTGTTTTTACCGTTTGGGCGTTACTTTTTGGGTTGAAATATAGGAAACTTTTATCCCAATTCCCTAGACCGCTTCCTTATAACCATCGACCAAATTCACTTCCGGCTGAACTCAACCATTTTCCTATACGGCAACCATTAAACAAAGGATGGTTAGCCCGTATAACTTGCCAATAGATTCTTCTGCATACCATTTAGCTTAAATTCGAAGACATAAACAGCATTTGCAGTTTTCACCACAGCGTCAGCACGTCCCAGGGCACTTTGCACTTCGGCGTTAATAAACTGCCCCAGTAGTTTAAAAACAAGATAGAATACCACTTGATAGTGACGCTCTGTCTTATCATTCAGTTCGTAGGGGAAATCGGCAAAGAACGCACGAAGGCGGGTGAGGAAAGCCTCAACATCTCCTGCCCTTAGTTCTTTTACAAACTGTCCGATATAGAAGGGGGCTTTCGATTCATCCAATGAGGTATAAAACGGAGTGATAAAATTAAGAAAGCCATACTTCACCTCATCATTGGGGTAACCCAGCTTGTAGAGACGCAGTTCTGTATCATATCCTTTAATGGTCAGATAGCCGCTTTGATAAATCATCGGCACAGGGTTGTTTACGTCAGCACGGTCGTCGGTAAGAGAGGCAGCAGTTACTTCCAATCCGTCCAGTTCACGCAAATCATAATGGGTCTTCTTCAGCATTTCGGCAAGGAAAGTGGGTGTTCCGCTGGCAAACCAGTAATTCTCAAACATCCCGCTCCTAAGCACATTCAGTATGCTGAACGGGTTGTACATACCTTCCTTACGGACATAGTTGAAATGATATCCGTCATACATACGAGTAAGGTATGCCATACAGTCTTCTTTTGTCAAACCGTTCCTTTCTGCCAACCGTTCCAGTTCCGGGACGAAATTGGCTTCAATTTCCGGGCGGGTCATACCACAAAGAGCATTGTATTGCGGGTCGAAGCTGATATCGATCAGTTGGTTGAGAGTGCTGAATATACCCATTTGAGCAAATTTGGTCACTCCGGTGATAAAGACGAAGCGCAACCAGGGGTCTGCATCCTTCAATACAGTGTAGAAAGCTGTGAGCATTTCGCGGAACTTACTTTGTAATTCCGGGTTATGCATAGAGCGGAGCAGCGGTTTATCGTACTCGTCAATAAGAACAACTACACCACGACCAGTCTGTCGGTATGCCTCTTTGATAACTTGCATGAAACGACCGGAATAACTCAAGCCTTCCTCGCTGATTCCATAGTTTTTTTCCCAACTACGAAGTTGCAATTCGAGTCCGTTTCTCAATCCTTCTATTTCAGAGTAGTCTTCGGCATTCAGGCTAAGATGCAGTACAGCGTGTTCGTTCCATTCTGTTTCAAACTGTTCAATGGCAAGTCCTTCAAAAAGTTCTTTCTTTCCACAGAAATACGCTTCCAGCGTAGAAAGCAGCAGACTTTTGCCAAAACGACGCGGACGGCTAAGGAAATATGGATTGCCCGTTGAGGCAAGTTCGTAGACAAATGCTGTTTTGTCAACATACAAATAGCCGTCGCGACGAAGTCTCTCAAAACTTTGTATTCCGATAGGCAGATTGCGCCGGGGTCCTTTCAAACGGTCCATGATATCCATAACTTCTTCTCTTTATAAATGAAACCTTTGCAAAGATAACAAATCTTACAGTGAATCGATCATCAAATATGAGGTTTTATTATCTCGTCCTGCAAAGTTTCCGACAGATAAAAACAGGTATTCAAGGTGCATTTCAAAACAAAGCTGATAGATAACATAGAGTAACAATAACAAGAATAGTGGAGGAACTATATTTTATAAAATTAAATTACCCAGTCAACATATCAATTATTATTACCACAACCACACAAGTTTCTACCCTTTAGAGAAAGGTTATACAAAAAAGATAACAACCTACCACATAAACATAAAGAGCGTTATTAATAAATACTGTGACCGTTTATTATAAACGTCCCCCCTGTTTATTATAAACTTTAAAATCTGAATTTGCAAAAATATATTCAATAATAGGTTACAAAAAAGGCTGCGAACTCTGTAAAGTTCGCAGCCTTTGGGCTATATCTGTTGCCTTATCCCCTAGTATAAGCTAAGGGAATGAGCTAAGTTCGTTGTAATATTATACTATTTTCCATCCATTTCATATCCATATTCCGTCTCTTTTTTCATTTAGTAATCATTCGTTTCATACTTTCCCGGACTACAAATATATAACATTAAAAAGCGTTTGTCAAGTCCCGGATAGATTTTAATCGTTATCTTTCGGGATGCATCAATGTCTTTATTATTTTTCCGGAATCACTTCGTTCAGACAGGCTATGGCATTGAGTGTGCGCGGATAACCAATAAATGGCAAGAGTTGCGTTACGACTGCCAGCAACGTATCTTTATTATTCCCTACGTTGGCATTTCCCTGTATGTGACTTTTTACCTGCGATTCACAGCCGCCTAAAGAAACAAGTATCGAGAATGTAATCAGTTCGCGGGTCTTTACATTCAGTCCGCTACGTGTCTGATAGTCGCCGAAACAGTTGGCGGAGAGGTAACGTTGGATGTGCTTCTGATTGTCGGGAGCGTTCTTATGCATCTGTTCTATCCGTTCACCAAATATGGATTTCTGCAATTCCAGTCCCTTATTGAAACGTGTTTCGGATGATACAACCGATTGTCCTTCCAAAGGAAGACGCACGCCACGGGCGAGCAATATATCATTGGTGATACCGATAAAATCTCTGACCTTAGCCATGCCCGCATAGGCTACTGACTGGTAAAGGATTTCTTTTATTTCTATCGGAGCAATGCCTTCATTAAGTGCGCTTTCGAGTGTGATGCGGTATTCGGCCTGCGCTTGTGAAGCAATATTGGATGCCAATGTTACCATAAGACGGGGTTTAATGTCCAGTGCACCGTATTCTTGCACTTCTTTTGTAAAATTACTAAATATATCGTCCAATTCAGGATCGGTAGCTTGCAGTCCGATTGCTACGTTATCTTTCGTTACTTCGGCATACTGTTGGTCATCCACTCGTTCCAACCATGTATTCTGGTTGGTCTGCGGATTGCATCCGATAGCCAGATGTGAGAACCAACTATCGGGAGCGGCGCCATGCCAGTGTTCTATGTTCGGAGCAATTTCAACCACATCACCGGGAAGTAAACGGCGCGCCGCTTTACCACGTTCCTGATAATATCCCACACCGCCGACGGCAATCAGGAGTTGTCCACCCGTATGGCTGTGCCAATTATTCCGACAGCCAGGCTCAAAAGTAACGTTGGACATGGGTACATTCAAGTCTTTGTTACCAGTCAGCGGTGCCAGCCAAGATCTACCCGTGAAATATTGTTCGAATCCTGTATTCGCTTTTCCTACCGGAAATGCGCTGATGTTTTGAGGTACTTCTTCTTTTTTCATATTCTGTGCATTTATAGATTGCATCGGGATTTGCATCATTCCGATGGCTGTTACAATAATAAAAAACAATTTTCTCATATAATACGTACGGTTTTTATTGTTTCTCTCTGATAATGCAAAGTTAGCTATTCTGTTCCAACTCTTTATGATACAAATTACGGATATAGAAACCCAAATTACAGATTTTGAAGTATGTGTATTTTCTACACATTACGAACAAGAAGTTTTTACCACAATACAGGTAAATTATTTAATATATAAATATTAAAAAGAAATATCAATCCTCTATCTGTTTAAGGATTCTACACGGATTGCCAACCGCCAGCACATTGGCCGGAATAGACTTTGTGACAACGCTCCCTGCCCCAATAGTTGTATTATCGCCAATAGTTACTCCCGGAAGAATGATGCATCCTCCACCAATCCACACATTATTCCCAATAATCACCGGAGCTGTCTGTGACTTCCAAAAAGTACTGTTTTCAGAGGTTCTTTCCGATGCCTTTGTAGAATGAAAAACAGTATAAATATGTACTCCCGGCCCAATCCCCGAATTATCACCGATAACAATCTTGTTACAATCAAGAAAAACGCAATTCATATTAACCTCTACATTCTTCCCGATATAAATATTCTCACCATAGTCCACAAAGAGATACCGGATGAGGTGACATTAGCCATCAACCTCTCCAACTGCCCCAACCATTGTAAAGGGTGCCACAGTGCATATCTGATGGAAGACGTAGGAGAACCATTGACGGAAGAAAGTCTTTCTACCCTGCTCGGTAAATATGGAAAAGCGATCACCTGTGTCTGTTTCATGGGCGGTGATGCTTCACCCGCAGAAGTGGAACAATTAGCTGCTTTTTTACACAAGCAGACCATCACTCCGGTAAAAGTCGGATGGTACTCCGGGAAGAGCAAGCTGCCGGAGCACTTTGATGTATCTCATTTCCAATATATAAAGTTAGGACCTTACATCGAGTCTCTGGGAGGATTAAAATCTGAAACGACCAATCAACGGTTGTACCACATAGAAAATGGAATAATGGAGGATATAACTTATCGTTTTCTCCCCCATCATTCCAAAAAGATTTCTTAATAAGAGAAACGCTCAAACGGAGTATGTTATATTTACCGTTTGAGCGTTCTTTTTTCTAACTACTTCTTTTCATTCGTATTTATGATTTCAGTACCCGCTTCAATCTGTTTAATCCTTCTATCAACCGCTGTCGCGGACACGCAATATTGATACGGATAAACCCTTCACCAGTCTCTCCATACAGACTGCCTTCGTTCACCCAAAGTTTTTCTTTCTTCAACAAGTCTTTTACTATTTCTGCTGACGTTTGATTCAAGACCGAGCAATCCACCCAAACCAGATATGTACCTTCCAACATCATTACGGGAAATTCCGGAAGATATTCATCAAAATAACCTTTTAAATAGATGTAATTCGCAAACAAATAGATTTTAAGTTCTTCCAGCCATTCTTCGCCCTCATTGTAAGCAGCCATCAACGCCTCCACTCCGAAAGGATTCACATCACAAACTTCATTTATATTAATCGCTTTATCTATTCTCACCCGTACATTTGCATCTGCAGAAATAATATTGGCTATCTGAAGCCCTGCCAGATTAAAAGCCTTGCTAGGCGAAACAAAGGTTACCGAATTCATAAGAAACTCTTCTGATATAGAAGCGAAAGGAGTATATTCATGCCCCAGAAAAACCAATTCACAATGAATTTCATCAGCAACCACAAACACATTATTCCGAATACAAATCTCACCTATCCGCCTTAACTCTTGTTTGCTCCACACTCTTCCGGCAGGATTGTGCGGATTACATAACAACAGAAGTTTGACCTTCGGGTCTGAAGCTTTCCGCTCCAAATCATCAAAGTCAATCTGATAGCCCCTGTTTCTATATACCAAAGGATTGGCAATCATCTCGCATCCGTTATTACGGATAGAGGAGAAAAAACAGTTATATACAGGTGTCTGCACCATTACTTTATCTCCGGACAGTGTCAACGCTTTAATAACAGCAGATATTGCCGGCACAACACCGGTGGTGTAAATAATCCACTCTTTTTCTATCCGCCAGGCATGTCGTCGAACAAACCAATTTACAACTGCCTCGTAGTATACATCAGGTACACGTACATAACCGAAAATCCCATGTTCCACCCGTTTCTTCAGTGCCTCCACGACAGGGGGAGCCGTACGGAAATCCATATCAGCTACCCACATCGGCAATACATCCGCATCTTCAGCCGAATCCCATTTATAAGAATTCGTTCCTCTGCGTGGAATAATTTCATCGAAATTATACTTCATATTTCAATTAAAACAGGTTAGATCGTCCCAAAGTTTCAATTCGCAATTTGCTGGTGATTTAATATTTTCGTCCAAAATGATTGCTCCGAAACTTTCGGCAACAATACTTCCCGTACGAGGATTTTTTACGCTATGAACGGGACTTTTAATCGTTGCCTTCACACTACTGTGTTCAAAAGCAAGGTCAGCATCTTCTGCCATCGTACAATTTTCCATCACCAAATCATGTGCGTAGCAAAGCGGTTGAGTCCCCGAAATCCTGCAATTTACCAAACGTAAGTTTTTAGAATGCCATCCCAGATATTCTCCGTTCAACTCGGAATCATAGACTGTTACATTTTCCGTATTCCAGAAAGCATCTTTGGAGTTGATAACTGCATTATGGATTTCTACATTCTTGCAATATTGGAACGAATAGTTCCCGTTTTGGGCATAGTTTTGTATCTTAATATTCTCACTGTGTATAAAAAGGTAATCCGCTTTATCAATCTGTACGTTCTTCAGCTCTATATTACGACAATACCAAAACGTTTCCAAAGCATTAGGCAACTGCACGTTTTCGAGTTTTATTCCGTCCATTTCACGGAACATCTTCGGTGCTTCTACCAAGGTATCTGCCATTTGCAGACTTTGAGAGTACCATAGAGCAGCACGGGCTCCCTCTGTAAAGAGACAGTTTTTCACAATGAATCCGTTGGTATGCCAAAAAGGATATTTTCCTTCAAAGCGACAGTTGATTGCTATAATATTACTACATTCTTTCAATGCAGATTCACCGGCGTGAATTGTTACATCTTCCAGTTGAAGGTCGTGGGTCGCGAACAGAGGACGTTCGCCTCCATATTCTTTATTTCTTATTTGTTCCATTAGTTTATTCTTTAATCTGTTATTTCAAAAGTTACATTTACGCCTCCTGAACCAAGGGCGGAGGCCAGTCCTGAAGGATTTGTTATACGTCCTAAACGGGTATAATTATATGAAGTGGAAAAGGTTTCATAAAATAGTACCACACAAGTGGAACCGTAAAGCATCAAGTCACCTGTCCGAATAGTCCCGGGATTGGACGACGCTGTCGGCAAACCCTTCGACAGATAATAATATTTTTCATTACCATGCAGTTCGGACATATCCACTGTCATAGGGAGTAGTCTCTTAAATGCTTTCGCTGTCTCATTATTGTCCAATGTGGCATTGAATGAAACAGGTCCGATTGTTATTTTAAGATTATTGCTCACTGGGGTATCATCGTTATTGTCGTCATTATCATCGGGATTATTACCATTATTGTTACTGCCATTATCACCGGAACCAGAACCATTACCCGGAGTCACTTGTTGACCTGTTCCCTGTATAGGTTCATCTTCGCTACATGATGCGGAACCGACCGATAATGTCAGCATAGTAAGAATTGCTATTATATAGTATCTCATATTTATAGTATTAAAACTTATTTCTTTAGATATTCCTTAAAGAAGGATTCCAGTTTATTAAATGGAATAAGGCTCACACGATCGTAAAGATCTACGTGTCCGGCACCGGGTACTATATACAGTTCTTTAGGTTCGGCGGCCAATCGGTAGGCGTCTTCACTAAATTCACGTGAGTGGGCATTTTCACCGGTGATGAAAAGCATAGGGCGGGGTGAAATAGTCTCAATATCTTCGAAAGGATAGAAATTCATAAATTTCACATTGCTTGAAAGTGTAGGATGAGTGGTGGTCATAGGAGTTGCTCCGTCGGGGGTAAATTCTCCTCTTTGTGTACGGTAGAACTCATAGAACTCCCGTTCAATCGGACTGGACTTTTCTGTCAGTTGATGTACAGTGCCACCGGTATATTTAGTTTCTCCACCTAAAAATTCAGCATAACGCTGTTCTGCCGCTTCAGCCATTATTTGCTTTCTCTGTTCCAATGTCAATGAGTGTTTTAACCCGTTACGGCTAGCCGTACCCATATTGTACATACTGATTGTCGCAATGGCTTTAAGGCGAGGGTCTATTTTCGCTGCACTGATAGCAAAACTTCCACTACCGCAAATACCGATTACTCCAATTAGATTCCGGTCAACAAACGGACGGGTACCTAAAAAATCAACTGCGGCACTAAAGTCTTCCGCATAAACTTCCGGCAGAACAGCATTACGCGGCTCGCCTTCACTCCCACCCCAAAAAGACAGGTCTATGGAGAGTGTTACAAAACCCCGTTCGGCCATTTTCGTTGCGTAAAGGTTCGCGCTCTGTTCCTTGACAGCTCCCATTGGATGTCCGACAATGATTGCAGGATATTTGTCCCCTTCTTTCATATTCTTAGGCAGAAACAAATTTCCGGCTACCTTCATTTTATACTGGTTGGAAAAAGAAACTTTCTCCACACTTACCAAATCACTTTTATAAAAGTTATCCGCATCTGTCTGTGCAGAAGAAAAACTAGTTCCAAGCATCATCATAAATACAGTTGTTAATAATAAAATTCGTTTCATATCTCTTATTTTTAATTATTAAAGAATTGATTGTCTACTTTCTACATTGCAAAAATACGATGAAAGAAAGAGACCGTTTGTAGATGAATTACTGACATAATAACCCCAATTACGGATTATATTTTTTTATTATTCTGTTACAATATTGATATTAGCCTGCTTCCGGATATGTGCTACGCGAACCCGCAGATAAACGAATACAATACTCGCAATCAGGAAAAGCAACGAGCCGAAAACAGAATATCGTGTGCCCATCTCTGTAATAAAAGCTCCGCATATAGCTGTGCCAATCGTCGTTCCTAAATTGGCTGAAGTCAGAAACATTCCATTGGCAAAGTCTGGAGCTTCGGGAGCGGCATCTGTTATCATATATTGCATATTATTACTTGCTATACCCGCCAATACGCCTAAAATAAGGATGACAATTACCATAGCTCCAATCCATTCTCCAACGATGAACAGACAGATATATGAAACCAATAATGCAAAAGGCATGAGGATAATTGAACGTTTGGCGTTTATTGATAGTAGTTTTCCCGCCATCACATTACCCACAATATTTGCCAAACCATATACGAGCAACACTGCACTTATCACATTATATGGGACCTCCGTTACTTTTTTCAGGTAATCCGACATATAGCTAAAGAATCCGAACATAGCTCCATTAATTAAGGTAACAGCAATAATTGAATACCACATCGTTGTTTTCTTCAATACGCTAAGCTGTGCACCATAAGATACTTTTTCTTTTACAGGCATGGAAGGGATAAACAGAATCGTAGCAACAAAGACTAATGCGTTTACAACAGTGAAAAACAACATCGCCATGGAAAACGAAACTTCGCTGGCAATAAAACTGGTCACCGGAACGCCCAGCACCATGCCGGCGGACACACCGACAAAGACTTTAGAAACAGCCTTGGGAGCCTGTTCCTTGCTGACAGACGCCGCGGCTACTGTAAAAGCCATAGAGACATATACCGGATGCAGGAAAGCGGGAAGTATCCGAGCAATCAACAATACTGTGAAATTAGAGGTGAACATGGATATTACATTACTTATTGTAAACAATCCCAATGCCAGCAACATTACTTTCTTCCGGTTAATCCCCGAAAATAATAAAGGCGTCACAGGGGCTGACGCAGCCACCACCAATGCAAAAACACTTACCGTCCAGCCGGCTTGAGGTACGGAAACATTAAAAGTTGTGGCTATCAAGGGCAGGATCCCCACTACTCCCATTTCGGTGTTTATAATTCCAAATACACCGACCGTAAGGATAAAGACGAGCAAACCGCCCGAATTGAGTTTTAATTTATTTTTTTGTTCCATAGTTACTATATGCTATTTATAATTCCAATCCCATTTTATAGGCGTTTTCAAGATGTACTTTATCAATCTGCCGTGCCAGTTTCTCGCATCCGGTACAACCGCCGGCACAATATAATCCCACTTCATTCCAACCTAACGCCTGATTGAGAAGACGAAAATATCGTATGGGCTGTTCGAAGGTCGTATCATTATCATCACCGGCTGTCATCAGCAATACCGAATCTTTTTGAGGATATTTATCATCGACAGAAATGGCATAAAGTCTATCAATGAACGATTTCAGCTTTGCTGTAATTGTCCAAAAGTAAAGAGGAGAAGCCATAACCACTGTATCACATTCCGCAAACAAAGGATATATATCCTGCATGCCGTCGCGAACAGCACACTGATGTGCAAGACGCTGGCACACTCCACATCCCCGGCACCCTTCTATCCGCATATTACCCAGATAAACCTTCGTCACAGAATGTCCGCGCTCTACCAATCCTTTAATGTATGCATCGGTCAGTCGGTCTGTATTGCCGCGTTTTGTGCCTGCACTCATTATTACAAGTATCTTTTTCATATTTCCCTGATGTATTTTATCGATTAGCGAAGGAAGCGAAGCGTCTGTCGTTTCTTTACTATTCAAACACCGATAAATAGTCGTACCACCTAATAGTACGCCTCCGGTTGTTAGTAACACGCTTTTCAAAAAATGCTTTCTATCCATATTCTCTCTTTTATTAATTTCCTCTGATTCATCAAGTTTTATTTAACATGGCAAAGGTCAGAAGAATATAAAGAAGCCGTTGTAGACGGATTACGGGTATGATAACCCCAATTACAGATTAGTCATTTCCCTACTATGAAAACAGAACATTTATCTGTATCTTTGTTACCGATTCCAAATACCAAAAGCCATGGATAAAGTTATAAAACTAGAGAATGTAAATCAGTATAACGAACTGTACGGACTGGAAACATTGCATCCTTTGGTTAGTGTCATCGACTTGACCAAAGCAACGAAAACAGTTAACCATATCCAGATGAACTATGGTCTTTATGCTCTTTTCCTAAAAGAGAGCAAGAGCTGTGACATTAAATATGGTCGTCAGTATTATGATTACCAAGAAGGAACCATTGTCTGTTTTGCCCCAGGTCAGACAGCCGGTGTGAGTACCATTGAAGATGAAATCAATCCGGCTGTTTATGGTATTATTTTCCATCCGGACCTGATTCGCGGCACCTCACTTGGAAAAGATATTAAGAAATATACTTTCTTCTCTTATGCAGTAAACGAGGCTTTACATCTTTCAGATCAGGAAAAGGAAATAGTCATGGATTGCCTGAAGAAAATCAGTATCGAACTTGAGCATGGTATCGATAAACATAGCAAAGCATTAATCGCCATGAATATCGAACTGTTACTGAACTACTGTATGCGTTTTTATGAACGGCAGTTTATCACCCGGAACAGTGCCAATAAAGATGCTCTTACAAAGTTTGAACAACTTCTGGATGAATATTTCCAAGATCAACTTCCCATACAAAACGGGTTACCTTCCGTGAAGTACTTTGCTGATAAAGTCTATCTCTCCCCCAACTACTTTGGTGATATGGTAAAAAAAGAAACAGGAAAAACTCCACAGGAACATATTCAGACCAAAGTAATCGAACTAGCCAAAGAACGTATTGTCGATACGGAAGAAACCGTCAGCCAGATAGCTTATTCGTTAGGATTCCAATACCCGCAACATCTCTGCAGATTATTCAAAAGACGCGTCGGATGCACGCCTAATGAATACAGAAATCAGGCTTTAGCATAAAAATATAGTCCCTCAAATAAGGGAACTGTAATATAGGTAAAACAATCCGTAATTCATATACAAACAGATTTCAAATCCTGCTGTATCTTTGCAGTGTCATAAAGAAATAAGTAAAAACATTATTTAGAAAAACTGTTTGATATGTATTTAGAAAATATTTATTCTCCTGCAGATGTTAAGAAACTGTCGGAAAAAGAGCTAAACGAATTAGGTGGAGAAATCCGTGCAGCACTCCTGCAAAAATTAAGTGAGCATGGCGGGCATTTCGGACCTAATTTCGGAATGGTGGAAGCAACGATTGCTTTACATTATGTATTCAATTCGCCCAAAGACAAAATTGTATTTGACGTATCGCACCAGAGTTATGTACACAAGATGCTGACCGGTCGTAAAGATGCGTTCCTTCATCCGGAAAAATACGACAACGTATCAGGTTATACCGAACCGCAAGAAAGTGAACATGACTTCTTCATCATTGGACATACTTCCACTTCTGTCAGTCTGGCCAGCGGATTGGCAAAGGGACGTGACCTTACAGGCGGCAATGAAAATATCATAGCCGTCATAGGGGATGGTTCTTTAAGCGGAGGTGAAGCTTTCGAAGGATTGGATTATGTAGCAGAGCTTGGTACTAACATGATTATTATTGTCAATGACAATCAGATGTCTATTGCCGAAAATCACGGTGGACTATATAAGAACCTGAAAGAATTGCGTGACAGCAACGGTCAGTGCGAATGTAACTTCTTCAAGGCTATGGGTCTGGATTATATATATGTAAATGACGGTAACGATGTACAGGCGTTGATTGAAGCATTCTCCAAAGTGAAAGATATTCAGCATCCGATAGTAGTACACATCAACACTTTGAAAGGTAAAGGTTATGAACGTGCCGAACAGGATAAAGAGACTTATCACTGGCGCACTCCATTCAATCCGGAAACCGGAGAAGCAAAAGTCAGTTATGAGGAAGAAGATTACAGCGAAGTAACCGCTCAATATCTGCTGAAAAAGATGGAAGAAGATTCTCGTGTGGTGACAATCACTTCGGGTACTCCTGCCGTTCTCGGATTCACTCCGGACCGCCGCAAGGAAGCTGGCAAACAGTTTGTAGATGTCGGCATTGCAGAAGAACACGCAGTAGCTCTTGCTTCGGGTATCGCAGCCAATGGCGGAAAACCTGTTTACGGAGTGTATAGTACATTTATCCAACGTTCATACGATCAACTTTCGCAAGACCTCTGTATCAATAATAACCCGGCTGTTTTGTTGGTATTCTGGGGAACACTGTCCGGAATGAATGATGTAACTCACCTCTGCTTCTTCGATATTCCGCTCATCAGCAATATTCCTAATATGGTTTATCTGGCACCGACTTGCAAAGAGGAATATCTTGCTATGCTAGAATGGAGTATCCGCCAAAATGAATACCCGGTTGCTATCCGTGTACCGGCAACAGATGTAATTACTTGTGGGGAACCGGTGGAGACTGATTATAGTGTTCTCAATCGCTATAAAGTGACGCATCGTGGATCAAAAGTAGCCATTCTTGCTTTAGGTTCGTTCTATGGATTGGGACAGTCGGTTGCATCACTTCTGAAAGAAAAAGCCAATATTGACGCAACACTCATCAATCCGCGTTACATCACCGGTGTAGACAACGAACTGATGGATGAACTGAAAGCAGATCACGAATTAGTGATTACGTTGGAAGACGGTGTATTGGATGGCGGTTTCGGTGAAAAGATTGCCCGTTATTATGGTGCTACAAACATGAAAGTTCTGAACTTTGGAGCTAAAAAAGAATTTGTTGACCGATATGATATACAGGAGTTTCTCCGTGCCAATCATCTGACGGATGAACAGATTGTAGAAGATATCACAGCAGTGATCGGTTAAAATCAAACCCATTCACTATATATTCAGGTAGGTTGATGTATACGGTCTTTAAGGACAGTTGAGTTGCATCAACCTACTTCCATTTTCATTCAAATCAGCCAACTTATTATTTAAATTCATTATATTCACTATTCAGTTCAGTAATTCCCCATTCAGTTCAGCAATCCTTTCCGTTCAAATCAATAATCCTTTCCGATAATTCAACGGGGTCTGTCCCGCATTTCTTTTAAAGAACTTACAAAAACCGGCTGCATCACTAAACCCCAGTTTAGCAGCAATCTCGCCAACCGTAAATTTGGTAGAACTCAATAAAGTACGCGCTTCCATTACTAACAATTCATTAATAAGGCTATTGATAGTCTTACCTGTTCCAAGACGTACAATGCGTGCCAGGTACTGTTCACTAATAGCCAGTTTATCCGCATAAAAGCTCACAAAATGTTCTTCCCTGAAATTACGGGTAACAAGTGCATGAAATTCTTGCAGAACGTGGTCTTTACGACTGATCTCTTTTTTGATAACGGTCTTTCGGGAAAGAAAATCTGCTATATCCAAAAACAGAGAATTGCACGCTGCCTGTATACGCCGGAAAAGGAAATGATGTTCAATATTCATCAGATGCATCAATACTTCCAGCTCCTTATGGATGATTTGAGCTTCATACTCTGTCAACTGAATCGTATATTGCTTATTCCGCCTCATGGTTGCCAACAGGATTGCCGTGATTTGTGTCAGATATGAATCGTCCGTCCGCATAGATTCGGAAAGGGCGAGAGTGATAAATTTAATATCCCGGCTTGAATAAAGATGTTCCGTGAGATAATTTGCTCCGTGAATAAGTAACATATTCGGTTCTATCGCAATAAACTCTCCATTCAGTAGAATTTCCGAACGGCCTTCAAGAACGAATATCATATAAAGCTCCCGATTGAAATAACATTCATTTGCCGGATAACTTCTATCTTTATATTCACTCCGGAAACAGACTACCTCCTCTTTATAATGAGGAAGTTCAGGATGCTCCTTCAACAATTGTGTATTATCAAATATACGAGATTTTACCATTTACACCTTTATTTTATGACGTAAAAATACGATTTGTTTCGGATATGACAAAAACTGTATGGAATTAGATAATCTATTTCAGAGTAAAAAACAAGACCTTTGCATATCCTTTTCAATACATGAGAAAGGAATCAATAGAAAGAGGTTAAAAAGACATGGAAATGAAAGAGATTTTTAAGAGGTATTTAGTGTTTGTTATCGGACTCTATTTTTTAGCGGCAGGTATCGTGTTGATTATACGCTCGGCATTGGGAACTACTCCCATATCGAGCATCAATTATGTATTAAGCCTGAATAGTCCTTTATCGTTGGGTACTTGCACATTTATCATCAACATGGTGCTTATCCTGGGACAGTTCTGGTTAATCCGAAAGAATAGAACCCGACAAGATATTATTGAAATTCTTCTTCAACTACCGTTCTCTTTTATCTTTTCGGCATTCATTGATTTCAATATGATGCTGACAAGCGAACTGCATCCCGCTAATTATGGTATGTCGATTGCTTTATTACTTACAGGATGCATGGTGCAGTCTATCGGAGTAGTGCTTGAACTGAAACCAAAAGTAGCCATGATGAGCGCAGAAGCATTTGTGAAATATGCATCCCGCCATTATAACAAGGAATTTGGAAAGTTCAAAGTTTATTTTGATATTACTTTGGTTACATTAGCCGTGATTCTCTCGCTGCTGCTGACTCAAGGTATTCAGGGAGTACGAGAAGGATCACTCATTGCCGCTTGTATAACGGGGTATATCGTCAGCTTCCTGAATCAGAAGATAATGACTAGAAAAACCCTCCATAGATTACTGCCGGTCTGGAAGTAAGCCCTATATCTATTTAAAATAAACGCCTTATAAAAGGAGTCATATAAAAAGGTCAATATAAGAAAATCACTATAAAAGAAAGTCGCTTCTCTGTTAGAATCTGATTGATTCTTTCAAAGAAGCGACTCTTTATTTTAGATATAATTATACTCGTATTTACTTCTTCTGACTATCTATCTCTTTCAGAAGTTCATCCACAGCCACCTTTAGTTGGGTATCCTCTCCTTTGACTACTGTTTCCGGATTATTGGCAACCTTTACATCCGGTTCCAATTGGGTATTTTCCAAATAACTGCCGTCAGGCAAACGATAACCGACGATAGGAATACCAAAGACCAGTGAAGGATCTTGTAAAGTTTCCCAAGACACACTTGTCATAGTACCCGGAACAGGCATACCGACAAGTTTGCCAATCTTTTGATGTTTATATACCCACGGAGTTCCGTGTGCATTCGAGTAGTTGGCCTCACATTGCAACATAATGGAAGGTTTGTTCCAACGACGGCTCGGCATATCACAGGCTTCACGTCCACGCACTACTTGTGTGAAATACTTCTGACCACTGAACAGTATTTCAATATCTTCATGCAGACGGCCACCACCGTTGAAACGGGTATCAATCACAATGCCTTCGCAGTTGTTATATTTTCCCAGAATGTCCGAGTATACAGTACGGAAGCTATCATCTCCCATCGACTGAATATGAACATATCCCAAACGTCCTTTCGACCATTTTTCAACATCTGCCGCACGTTGTTTTACCCAACGTTTGTATAACAATCCATTCAGTTGCCCGTTGGTGACCGGCATCACCACTTCTTCCCAACGCTCTTTATTTTGTGGATTGTAGATTGAAATCAATGTTTTTTTCCCTGCTTTATTATTCAGCAGACAGGTTATGTCATTATCGAGAGTTATCTCTTCTCCATTAATCTTTTCAATGATGCAACCAACCTTTACTTTGGTACGTGAATGATCGAACGGACCTTTTTCTATTACTTCGGCAATCTGCATTCCTTTTCCCTGATAATCCCAGTCGAACAAAAGTCCGAGATTAGAAGTGACATCTCCTTTTCCTTTGGGAGAATAACGTCCTCCGGTATGTGAAACATTCAGCTCACCCAACCACTCACTCAATAATTCTGCAAAGTCATAATTGTTATCAATATGAGGCAAGAACTTACGATAAGCATTAGTCATAGCATCCCAGTCAACCCCGTGCATATTGACATTGTAAAAACGTTTTTGATGTTGTTTGTACACATGGTCAAACATCGTTTCACGTTCGGCAGCCAAGTCCATTTTCATTTCAGCCTGATAGCTGATGGACTTCAACGCATCCGACTTGGCATCCATCTTTTGCATAATCCGGCTTCCCAACAAAAAGATATCTCCTTTTTTGTCCAACATCAACGATGCCCAACCGGTATTGAGTTTGTGCAGACGCTTCGTATCTTTTTCACGGAGATTCATTTTCCAAAGGTCATATCCACCTTCGAACGCGGAGAAATAGTAAAGATCTTCCCCGTCTTTTGAAAGTATGGCACTACCCAAGTCGGAAGAATTGGGAGTCAAACGTACGATACGGTCTTCAATGCCGTTCAGCTCGACAAGTATCTCTTTTTGATCTGCCTTATCATCAGCAGACTCATCCTGATTACTGTCTTTGCTGCTATCTACTTTGCTCTTTTCCTTGTCGGCCTTGCTTTTATCAGTCTTTCCCTTGTTAGCATTTCCTTTATCTGCTTTTTCCGCCTTAGACTTCTTTCCGTCTTTCGTCTTCTCATCGTCTTTCTCCTTTGCCTTCTTCTGTTCCTTTTCAAATTCCTTGAGTAATTCGAAATCTTCCTTACTCAAACGGTAACGATCATAAGCATCCTGATTGAGAAACACCAACATCACATCTTGCTGCGATCCCCAGGAAGCGTGCGCACGCATACCATAGCGTTCGGTTTGGAAAAGAATAGCATTCCCATCGAGTACCCAACGCGGAGCACCACTGATATATCCACTATTTGTCAGATTAGTAATTGCCCCTCCCTGTGCGCTGACAATGCCTACATCCGAATAAGGATCGTGACGGTTGCCTATAAATTCAAGAGTGAACCATTTACCATCAGGCGACCATTCGTAATCGAATCCTCCTCCGGTGTTATACCATGTAGAACCATCCGTTACCTGACGTACCTTTTTTGTTTTCAAATTGAGTACCATCAAACGATTACGGTCTTCGATAAAAGCCAATTCTTTACCGTCCGGTGAATATTGCGGATAAGTACGTTCTACCGTTTTAGACGGTAATAATACTTCCTCTTCAATAAGAGTGGCATTAGGGAAATTCGGGTCTTCCTTACGACTTATTTTGGCGGTATAAAGTTGCCAGTTACCGGTTCGCTCGCTGGCATAAACCAGTGTCCGGTTGTCCGGAGCAAAAGAAACGGCAGCTTCTTTTGCCGGAGTATTTGTGATTTGCTTGGTGGTAGCATAATCAGTTGAAGTCACGAACACATCACCACGTACAATAAAAGCAATTTGTTTACCGTCCGGAGATACAGAAGCGGAAGTTGCTCCCTGTGAGAATTTAAGTGTAGCAAGCTGCTGCTCATCATCACGGACCAATTCTACTTTTACTTTTTCCGGACGTGCACCAGACTTCTGTGTGTATAACTCACCATCATAGGTATAACATAAGGTACCTTTATCGCTGACAGACAAAAAACGTACCGGGTGAGTTTTGAAAGTAGTCACAGCTTTCACTTCCTGTGGAGTATTCAAAAAGAAAGTATACACATTGAAGGAACCTCCATCACGCTCACTTAAAAAATAGACAGCATTACCATCAGGTGCATACACAGGATTACGGTCCTCTCCTCCCCGGTTTGTCAGGTTCGTATGTTTTCCCGTTTGGGTATTATATAACCAGATATCTCTCGTAATGGAAGAAGTATGATGCTTTCTCCATTCATCTTCAAACCCTTTACGATCCTGATAAAGAAAGTTCTTCCCTGTTTTATCAAAACAGACCAGTTCGGCAGGAGTGCCCAGCACTTGCTCGGTACGTCCGCCGGCAACAGGAACTTTATATAATTCCGTCATCGCTCCTGTAGGAAACAGGGCACTGCTTGCCGGATCCTGTATAGAGGCAGAGAAAAAGACATACTTTCCATCCGGAGTAAAAGCCGACGGTATTTCTGATGCAGAATGATAGGTCAGTCGCCGGGCGGCACCTCCGTCAGCAGGCATAATGAATAAGTCAAAATTTCCATTCCGGTCACTGGCAAACGCAATTTGCTTGCCATCGGGCGACCAAACCGGATTGGCTTCATAAGAGGTTTGTGTGGTGAGTTGAACAGCTGTTCCTCCTTGTGCAGGGACTTTATAAATGTCACCCTTGTAACAAAAAACAATTTCTGATCCATCCGGTGATATACGTGCATCACGCATCCACAAAGGAGTAATTGCATAGCTGGATAATGCTGATAGTACCAGCGCTAAAGAAGTTATTAGTTTCCTCATATCAAATTATTATAAATTTATTCCGATAAATCGGTTTGAATTAGTTTTCCCGTGTAATTATAAAATGTGCTGTCACCAAAGTCCTTGTAAAAGAAGGCATATTTATCCACTCCCGTACAATGACAAACGCCAATCTGTCGGGGAAGATATTCCTGTAAATAATCTGCAATGACCTGATATTTTTGTTTTTCCGCATTATGGATATGAAAACCTCCCAGAAGTAACTTACAAGGAGATTCGGGAAAGGCAGCCTGAACCGTACGCAAAATATTGGTTATTCCCCGATGAGAACAGGCACTTAATACGGAAAATCCTTCTGGTTCCACCAATACCACCGCCAATTCATCCTGAAAAGTATCCGGTATTTTGCATCCATCTTCTTGCTGAACCCAAAAACGTTCAAAATGGGTATCTGCCTGATTTATAATATCAATAGAGGGAAAAAGGAAAACTCCGGGAAGCAGTTCGGTCTGCTTTGTAATAAAGCGGAAACGGGAACGATCGAGGTTTTGTGTATGCATCATCCCGTTCTCACGTTCATCCTTGAATTTAGGAGAAAAAACCTCACGCTTACAGACAACGGTTGCCTGCGTATTCAATTCAAAAAAATAACGTAGTCCGCCCGTATGATCGCTATGACCATGAGATAATATCAAATAATCGACTTTTTGCAAGTCAATATGCAACAAGCGGGCGTTACGGATAAACAAGTCGGATGCTCCCGTATCGAAAAGTAACCGATGTCCCGATGTCTCAATATAAAGAGAAAGACCATGCTCTGCCTGCAATTTACGTCCATAGACACAATTCTCCACAAGAGTCGTTATTTTATAGCCCATGACACTTAGTTAGTTATCAAACGAATTATACAAAATAAAAAGTTCTGCCACAAAATTATAATAATTCTGTGGCAGAACAAGCAATCCAGTCAATTAAGTAATCGTAAAAAGGGGAAAAAGGTGAGGGTAGTGAGGGAGGAATTGCAACCTTTTATTTTTATATTTTATTTTTTCCTATCTATATTTTCTCTAAAAAAAAACACGAATGTTAGAAATCCTCCCTCACTACCCTCACCTTTTCCCCTCTTCTTATAAAAAAAGACGGCGGAAAATCTGGAAAACATAACCGTCTTTTCCAGATTTCCCGTCAGGTTTTAAAAGTTAAGTTCAAAACTATATCTCAAATATTCGAACAAATCCATTTATCATATTCTTTATGAATATCTTTAATATGGAAAACAAACAGTTACACCATCTTTCCCATATTATATGCTTCCTGCATGTAGGGAGTATCTTTAATCTCTCCTACTTTCCATGCACCGATTCCATAGACCGTCCCTTTTTCCAGTGGTCCTTCCAAGCAATCGAGGAAGCCACGGAAGCCGTCGATAGTACGCTCCATCATTGCTTTATCGTTTTCTGCTGCCGCAATAATGAAATAAAATTCCTTATTGGTTATTTCCGTATAACGTGCGCAACAGCGGTCAATCATTATCTTCATCTGCCCGCACATGGTGTAAAAATAGACCGGGGTTGCCATTACAATCACATCGGCAGCAATCATCTTCTCCACGATTTCCACTGCATCATCCTTCTGCGGACAAGGTTTACCGTACATACTGCAAACACTGCATCCCGTACAAGGATGAACCGTTTTGTCTTTCAGAAAAATCTTCTCTACTTCATTGCCCGCCTCAATAGCACCTTTCATAAATTCATCACAAAGCAAATCCGAATTACCACCTTTACGTGGACTGGACGAAATTATCAAAACTTTTTTAGCCATAACTTTCTTTTATTACTTTCATCTTTCAGAATTAATCAGTCTTTTCACTCTGCAAAAATAGACAATTTATAACATAGCGAATGTATATAAATTACAGAGAAATATACCCAGATTACAGATTCAAACATAACAAAAGATTTTTTCTACCAATATTTAATTTATATCTTTGTCCACAATACGAACAACATGATACAATGAAAAAAATACAACTGACCGACACACATAAAGAAAAGCTGTTTCAAATCCCCCTTTTTCGGAATTTGCCCTTAAACATTAAAGAATCCCTATTGGAGAAACTAGATTTCGTAGTCTATATAGCAAACAAGAAAGAGATAGTTGTTACGCAGGGAACGCCTTGCAACAAACTGTATGTGTTGTTGGAAGGGAAATTGCGCACGGATATTATCGACGGACTGGGAAATGAAGTGATGATTGAATATATCATTGCGCCACGCACTTTTGCCACTCCACATCTTTTTAGCTCGGACAACACATTGCCGGCTACTTTCACTGCCCTTGAGGACAGTGTGATACTTATGGCAACAAAGGATTCTACCTTTAAAGTTATCAGCCAGGACCCGCAAGTATTGCACAATTTTCTCTGCATTGCAGGCAATTGCAATATCTGTACCGTATCACGTCTGAAACCACTCTCCCGCAAGACTGTTCGGGAAAGATTTATCGTTTATCTGTTCGAGCACAAGAAGAAAGATTCCCTGATAGTGGAGATTACACATACGCAATCCCAACTTGCCGAATACCTGAATGTATCACGTCCCGCCTTATCGAAAGAAATTAATAAGATTATCAAGGAAGGGCTTATCACTATGGAAGGGAAACGGGTGGAAATTTTGAATAAGGCCGCTTTAGAGAAATTCATATAATAAAGAAACAGGGGCAGGGTTGAAACTAAGGAATAATTTGGCTCTTATATCGAAAACAAGTTAAATATATAAATGAGCCGAAGAGAAATAAAACTGTTTTTGCTATATTTGCAATCAGAAAGAAAAGCAAAAAAATATGACAGATGAACAATTAGGGCAAATGAAGCTTATCTTCAATTACAACGATGTATTCTACAGCTTCTTCTATGATGACCTCAGCGGCTGCGTACATCGTTCCCGCGAATATGCCATCAATTACGTCTATTCGGGTGAGATGATTCTCGACAATGGCAATGAGCAAATTCATGTCGGAAAAGGCGAATGCGTCTTCATACCGCGCGACCATCACATTACGATGTACAAGAAGACGAAAGATGGTGAACGCTACTGCGGTATCTTCCTGATGTTCACACGTCGTTTCTTACGTGAAATGTACGGTAAGTTGGAACAACGTAAAGTACCGACCAATACCGCGAAACTCAATTCCGGAGTGATAAAACTTCCGAAAACGGCCGAACTCGCCAGTCTGTTCGCTTCGATGACGCCCTACTTCGATCCGAAGGTGAAACCTGTGGATGACCTGATGCAACTGAAATTGCAGGAAGGTCTGCTCGCATTATTACATATCAACAAAAAGTTCGCGCCGACGCTTTTCGACTTCAATGAACCGTGGAAAATAGATATTCTGGAATTTATGAACGAGAACTACATGTACGAGCTCACGATGGAAGAGATGGCACACTACACGGGACGCAGCCTTGCCACATTCAAACGGGATTTCAAGAAAATCAGCGACCTCACTCCCGAAAAATGGTTTATCCGTAAACGACTCGAAGTAGCTTACGCCCTGATGAAAGAGGGCGGCAAAAAGGTCGTGGATGTTTATGCCGAAATCGGTTTCAAGAACCCGTCTCACTTCTCAACCGCCTTCAAAAAACAGTACGGTATGCCGCCGACCGACACATTCGTGTAAATCGGAGCAAAATATATTGAGTTTTTTAATTAAATTATTTAAGCCTCACTGCGACATCGCAGTGAGGCTTAAATATCAACTTACAGCTTGTTCCTTACAGTAACCTTACGGTAAGGGCAGCCCTGATAATTTACCGGAAAATATAGAGTATACAATCTTCATAGCAATGTGTATGCTGATGCCATATTGTCCACCGCCAAACTTGATTATCATAAATTCAGAACAACTTTTCCTGCCATTTGCATGGAGCTTTTAAGAAAATAGATAGTTGAGCTTTTGAGTAACTCCTTTTGAGCCCGACAATAATGTGCCGCTTATTTTATAGCCGTACCTTTGCAATATGAAATAGAACAATAACCATTTAAATAATAGAATGATGAGAACAGCGAATTTTAAATCCGCAGCTATCGCAGCCTTGTTAAGTATGGGGTTGCTTACCGGCTGCACGAACGGTATTACAAATCAAAAAACAAGTAATCATATGGACACATTGAATCTTACACAGGAATGGGACAAAAAGTTCCCACAGAGCGACAAGGTTAATCATCGTAAAGTAACTTTCAAAAACCGCTATGGCATCACACTTGCCGCCGACTTGTACGAACCCAAGAATATCGAAAGTAAACTCCCTGCCATTGCCGTTAGCGGCCCTTTCGGGGCTGTGAAGGAACAGTCATCGGGACTTTATGCGCAGACAATGGCCGAACGCGGATTCCTCACCCTTGCGTTCGACCCCTCTTATACGGGCGAGAGCGGTGGCGAACCCCGTAATGTGGCATCGCCCGACATCAACACCGAAGATTTTAGCGCGGCAGTGGATTTCCTGATTGCACACCCCAATGTAGATGCCAAACGCATCGGTATCATCGGCATCTGCGGATTCGGTGGTATGGGACTGAATGCCGCGGCAATGGACACGCGCATCAAAGCAACAGTAGCTTCTACAATGTACGATATGAGCCGCGTGAATGCCAACGGCTATTTCGATGCCGAGGACAGTGCCGAAGTACGCCGCAACAAACGCGAGGCGATGAATGCTATCCGGACCCGTGATGCACAGAACGGCACGGCCACTCCCGGTACGCCCGGTCTGCCCACTAGCATCAAGGGCGACGAGCCGCAATTCGTCAAAGACTACTTCGATTATTACAAGACTGAACGTGCTTTTCACGCCCGTGCCATCAATTCTAATGGTGCATGGAACCCCACGATGGCTCTTTCGTTCATCAATATGCCATTGTTAACCTATATCCACGAGATTGATAATGCTGTATTGCTCATTCACGGCGAAAATGCCCATTCGCGTTATTTCAGCGAGGATGCCTTCAAACGCCTCAAGGGCAACAACAAGGAGTTACTAATCGTTCCCGGAGCCAACCACACCGACCTTTACGACCGGAAGATTCCGTTTGACAAACTGGAAGCATTTTTCAAGTCAAACCTCAAATAAAATAAAAACATGAGTATATCAACTAAAAATAAGCATAACCACTTGTTGATGTTCATCCTCACACTCGGAGTATTCGGAATATTGAATACTGAAATGGGAGTAGTGGGCATCATCCCTATCATTGCCGAAACCTTCGGTGTTACGGTGCCGGATGCGGGTTGGACGGTCAGCCTCTTTGCGCTGATCATTGTCTTCTCTGCTCCCGTCGTACCGTTACTTTTTTCACGGGTAAACCGTAAAACGGTCATGGTGCTCGCCTTGTCCGTGTTCGTGATTTCCAACCTCGTTTCGGTCTTCACGACGAACTTTACCGTACTGTTGATAACCCGTGCGATTCCGGCATTCTTTCATCCGCTCTATGTATCCATCGCTTTCTCAACCGCAGCCTCTTCCGTTAGTCGGGAGGATGCTCCGAAAGCCGTTTCCAAAATCTTTGCCGGAGTATCGGCAGGAATGGTGCTCGGAGTGCCCGTGACGAGCTACATCGCCAGTGAATTTTCATTCTCTGCAGCAATGGTATTTTTTACCGTTGTCAATGCATTTGTACTGCTCGCCACTATTTTCCTCATACCGTCCATGCCCGTTAAGGAACGGTTATCGTATGGCACACAACTCAGCGTATTGAGAAAGCCCGTATTGTGGAACTCCTTCCTTGCGGCATTACTGATGAATGCAGCCATGTTCGGATTTTACAGCTACTTGTCCGATTACCTGATAACGGTTACAGATGTCTCCTTCAAGGTAATCAGCCTTCTGCTGTTTGTTTACGGCATGGCAAATATCGTCGGAAATATCGCAGCCGGAAAGTTGTTGGCACAACGTCCTTTCGCCACGTTGAAATACGTACCTGCCATCATGGCGATACTTTATCTCGTACTTTACGGACTAGGGAAACTGACCATACCAACGTCAATCGTCATTCTGATATTGGGAATATTCGCAGGTATTGCAAATAACGGGAATCAATTCATGGTATCTACGTCGGCAACCGAAGCACCCGATTTTGCCAACGGATTGTTCCTGACCGCCGCAAATCTCGGAACAACGTTGGGAACGGCAATATGTGGCATGTTCATAACCGTATGGGGAACACAATCATCTCCGTTGGGAGCTGTGGCATTCCTGCTTGTCGGAGTGGCAAGCATTATTATCAGGAATAGCTTAATGAGCCGCAATAAACACATAATGGCAGTGACAATATGAAGAAAACAGAACGACCAATAATCACTTTCCCAAATGGACAAACTGTTTGTCCGTTGGGACAAGGCACATGGAAAATGGGACAATCCGCCGCACGGCGGCATGAAGAAATACGGGCATTACAACATGGCATCGAACTGGGAATGAACCTTGTCGATACTGCCGAGATGTACGACAACGAGGAACTGGTAGGCGAAGCTGTCCGCGACTGTAGAGAGAAAGTGCTTCTCGTGAGCAAAGTTTTACCGAGTAATGCAAGCTATCGTGGAACGAAACTCGCCTGTGAACGAAGTTTGCTGAAGCTCGGAACGGAGTATATCGACCTCTACCTGTTGCACTGGAAAGGACGCCATCCTTATGAAGAAACCGTTCGGGCGATGACCGAATTGCAACAAGAGGGAAAAATCCGTTTATGGGGTGTCAGTAATATGGACACAGCCGACATGGAACGTATTGTTTCACTGTCCGGTGGAAGCGGCTGCGCCACCGATCAGGTACTCTATAACCTCGGCGACCGGGGCATAGAGTTCGACCTCATGCCGTGGTGCGCTGCCCGTAGAATGCCGCTTATGGCCTATTCGCCGATCGGAGAAGGACGACTTCTGCGCCACCCTACATTGGTGGAAATCGCCCGGCGACACGATGTATCGCCCGCACAAATCGCATTATCGTGGACTATGCGTCAATCCGGTATCATTGCCATACCCAAAGCCGGCAATGTAGCCCATGTGGAAGATAATTTCCGAAGCCTTTCCATTCATCTGACAAAGGAAGATTTGTATGATTTGGATACCGTGTTTCCCACACCGACACGGAAAATACCTTTGGCAGGTTGGTAATAACATGAAATGCTATAAATTATGAACTATAATAAGAAAAATGAATAAAGTCATAGATAGTATGCTGGCACATCGTTCCATCCGTTCATACACCGACAGAACGGTAAGCGATGAAGATTTAAACTCCATCATCCGTGCCGTACAAGCCGCACCGAACTGGGTAAACCTGCAACTCGTTTCCATAATTGCAGTAAAGAATACCGACCATAGAAGACGTTTAGCCGAATTATGCGGAAATCAGGTACACATTGCCGAAGCTCCCGTATTCCTCGTGTTCTGTACTGATTACCATAGGGTGGCTCTTGCCTGCCATAAGAAAGAGCAAACGCTCGATGAAGTAATGCAGGACATTGACACATTGCTCGTGGGAGCTCATGAAGTCGGTATCGCTCTCGAAGCGGCTGTCGTGGCTGCCGAATCATTGGGATTGGGAACAGTCCCTATTGGAGATGTACGTAAAAATGCGCTGGAAATTGTCCATGAATTGCAACTTCCGGAATATGTCTTTCCTATGTTGGGATTATGTATCGGCTACCCCGCAGAAGAACCGGGATTAAAGCCTCGTTTTCCACAACAGGCTGTCTTTTTCGAAGAGACATATAAGACTGATTTAAAAGATAAACTCGCTGAATATGACGTTATCTACGCCCATTATCTTAAAGAACGTCCATGGAATAATCGTGTAGGCAACTGGACAGACCTGGCAGCTGATTTCTACCGACATCCGTTTCATTACAAAGGAGTTGCGGATGCCTTAAGTCAACAGGGATTTACCTCGGCTAAAAGCAGATATTCGGTATAGAGATCAAAGTCCTAAAATCCCGGTCAACATAAGTCAACCGGGATTCTCATCATTCTGTTTATTTCTCTACCATTTAGTGAAAAATACTTTCGGATTGATATTCAACGATACCCATCCCCAATCCTGCCAGCTTTTATGATTGCCGGTTTTCACAGCGTCCATCGTCTTCGTACCACGCATAAAAGAATATCCGGCAGAGAGTTTCACATCTTTCATGATCGACCAGTTAATCTGATAATCAACTTCCGAACCTAATGATTTCTTTAAATCCTGAACTTTAACTGCTGTACTAAAATAATGGTAATTAAGTTCCATATCTACCTTGCCAGATAGACGGAAACGACCTCCGATACGAGCATCCATCAATCCCGGTGCATAACCGTTTGCAAATGTAGAAGCATAAAAATAATCCATTGCTCCATAGAATTTATGATGGGTCCCATAAAGAGGATCAAAAGCCTTATACTTACCGCCATTTCCTTTATCACCGCTTAAATAATCAAAACTAGCCACGGCTCCCCATGTCTGATTAAACGTATAGGCGGCTTGTATGCTACCCATCAAAGCTGAAACTTTCTCCGCAGCTTTATTCTTACCCATCTGATAGTAGAAAGCACCATCCAGATTCCAGTTACTATTCTTATAAGTGAGGTAAGTACCCATTGTTTGTAAATAGCGGGTATGAGAATCATCCGTGGCTTTATCACCCGTTTCCAATCCCAGATTCATAAACAATAAAGAAGCTCCGAACGGAACATTATCCGCTTTATAATGATACCAGACGGTTTGCATATTCTTATAAGGCTGTCCGGTAGAAGAATCATAGTAAGTACCTCCACTTGTTCTATTGTCATTATTCTGGTTAAAAGCAAGAATCAGATGGACTTCATTATTTTTGTTGGCATATCCCAGCTTCAATGCATCGTGGTAACGGCCCGCTACATTCCAATCCAGTCCTCCCAAAATACGTTCATCATCATAAATCAATGACTGACGTCCCAGTTGAGCAAAGAACCCTTCACCAAAGTTCAGTTTCGCCCAAGCCTCATTCAACATAAAACGCCCATTCTTCTCAATCTGCGGGTCTTGTCCCCAAACACCGACATGCTGTGCCGACATCTTTAGTTCCAGATCCGAACGTTTATAATCCATCGAGAGGCGTGCACGGTTATTGATGAAAGATGTAGGAGCTACCCCTTCATCCCGTGGAGTCAATGCACCATTCCGATACTCCGCACGAGGTCTGATTTGCATAGACATCGTAAATTCATTCTCTTTCTCCGTGTTTTGTGTATATGCCATGCTTGGCAATAGCATAAGCAAGAATGACCAATAAAGTGTTTTCATTGATATTGAAGTTTAAGTGATTCGATATTTCAATTTAAATTATAAGTATGCACACTGACTCCTTGCGCGGCCGGAAGGTAATTGATTCCATACCAGCACATTTGCAACAGGACAAATGATACTAACAGAATAATCAACGCAGGACGTGCCTTCAATGGCTTGCCCAATCTGAAATGGATATACACCAGATAAGCGAACCAGGTAGCTGCCGCCCAAGTCTCTTTCGGGTCCCAAGCCCAGTAATGTCCCCAGGCTTCTTTTGCCCAGATAGCTCCGGTAAGCATACCTAATGTCATAAATGCCAGACCTACATAGGTGAGGTTGTCACACAAATCCATTTCTTTCCGTTCAATCTCCTTCTTTTTGAACCAAAGCAGATAGACGGCCATCACCGTCGCCGCTCCCAACATAGCATAAGCAAACATATACACAATGACATGAGGGGCAAACCACGGGCTTTGCAAAGCAGGCATCAACGTCTTATTATGAATCTCCGGTTTGAAGATATTGATACAAATAAAGACCAATGAAAGGATGCAACTGAAACTTAAAATCCATTTATACTTCCAGCGTGCATAGGTTATCAATCCCGCCAACGGAAGGAAGAAAGAATACCACAGCCGTGTCTCTCCCATTGTCCGCATCGGAGGACGTTCTAATGAAATCCACATTCCGATAATGAAACTGAAGAAAATAGCCAGACCTAAGAAAGTAAATCCATAAGCCCATCCCGTTTTTGTACCTTTCCAGGCAGCAAAAGCTCCCAAAGCCCAACAAACCAGTGCGGCTATTGCAAATAGTATAAAGTATTCCCAACTCATGCTTTGTCCTCCTCTTTCCTCTTTTGTGCGCTGACAAACAGACAGATGGCTCCTGCCATCATCATTATTATTCCTGTGTAAACAACCGGCAACCACGGATCGCGAACCAACTCGAAGACACTGATATCGCTCCATCGTCCCTTTGTTTCATCGTAACTAAGTTGATAAATTTTCCAACCTTCTATCTCCATCGGGCGGTTCACTTCAATGGTTCCTCCCGTGATCGTTCCTTCTTGTGTGTAAATCTTCACTTCCGATACAAATCGCTGCGGTTCCCGTTCCGGCATTACAATACTGGTTAAAGAATCCAGCCGGATTGCCTTATAGGGAAAAAGAAAACTACCGCAACTTACCCATCCCTCTTTGGTTGTTTGATTCTTCTGATTGACTGCTTTCAGATAGACAGCATAAGTCGCTCCCATCGAATGAAATTCAGTAAACTTCAAAATATCTTCGGTAGCCACAGAAGCAGCCATCGGAATAGATTGCTCAATAGTTAGCTGCCAGTCCTGCAAGCTGCCATTTGTCACTCCCTCTTCCAACAATACATGTACAGGAGATTTTTCGGGAAGCGTACGGCCGGTTTCATTATCAATCAACATCAGTTTCGGAGGATATTCGTCGATAGTGAAATCCTTCAGTTCGATAGCCAGCGGAAGTTCAATCAGTTGACCTTTATCATCCGTAGCCCGCCATTCGGCACTTCCCATCCGGGTTGTCATTTTCAACCTTTGCATATCGGCATTTCCCAAAGTGGCTGTTATCAGTGCAATAAACAATCCGATATGATTCAGTAGGAAAGAAATCCTGCTGATCTTCAAAGAGAAACCGGTGCGAAGGATTGTCAGCCCCAAGGCGGTGACCATCCAAAAGTAGAGCAGGACAAAAGGCCAGGAAGAAATCATCTGCGAAAATCCCAGCAGATCAGCCGGAGCATGACCGGAAGGAGCCTGCCGGATCAGTCCCATCACTACTGTCATGCCGACCACCCACAATAGAGACGAGACAGCAGCGGAATAATGACTCAACCATCCGAATAAATAGACACGTTTGCGAAGAAGGTGCATGGCTACCAAAGCAATGATATAAACCACTAACACAATCACATTGACCGGACAGGCAAACAGGTCCCAATGTATGGCTCCCACTGTCATTTGCAGCAATAGCCCTATCACCAGTAATCCTGCGCCAATCACCAGCCCTTCTTTATAACTCCATGGTTTGCTCCACATATATAAATTCTCTTATTTCTGTGCCAGACGGCCGTTTTCTTTCGCTTTCTCCAACCATGCCGGAACAGTTGTTTTCAGGAATTTCTCCTTAGTCGCTCTTTCAGCATCCATATCCAAGCCGATATATTCCTGTGCTTTTGCCTTTGTTGAAATGTCCGGCATCGGAACATCTCCCGTATATCCATTCTTTGCCAATACTTTGGATACAGCCAGACGGGCTTGCATGGCACGATCCAATCCATGAGAAAGAATTCTCTGAATTTCCTGCGGTGCGTGGAAAGAACCTCCGTGTGAAGCTACTCCGAAATCCCAACGCCATTGTGCCTGACGAATCAGTGCGAGCACATCTTTCATCTGTGTTTCTGTAGCACCCTTGTCCCAGGCAAATTTAGCTTCGATATGTGCTTTTGCCAATTCCTGTTCCAGACGGTTACGGATTTCATTCGCTTTACGTTGGCGTTCGTACACATTATTACGTAAAGTCTCTTCACTTTCGCGGTGACAAACCTGACAGGTGCGGTCAATCATAGCCAACGGGCTTTGGATATGGTGATCGCTGAATTTCACACCACCTTCACTCTTATACGGCATGTGACAATCGGCACAAGAAACACCTCTCTGTCCGTGGATACCCATCTGACAAATCTCATAGTCAGGATGCTGTGCTTTCAGAATCGGAGTACGGCTCAATTTATGAATATAATCATAGAAACCGGCCTCATCATAATAAGCCTCCATATCTTCTACCGTAAAACCTTTGTCCCAGGGGAAAGTCAGATACTTACCATCCCCTTTGAAATAATATTCCACATGACATTGTGCACATACCAATGAACGCATCTCCTGCGGAGTAGCTTTAGTGATGTCTTTACCCTGACGTTGGAAAGCCTCTATCAAAGCGGGACGACTGATATGAAGATTCATTGTTTCGGGATCATGACAATCGGAGCATCCGATAGGATTCACAATTTCGGCGCCCATAGCCCCCCATTTATTGTTATAGAAAGAATCGACACCCAATGCCTCCATCATACGGGGAACATCCGGACTCTTACAAGTCCAACAGGTAGACGGTTGAGGACCTTCGGTCGGGCTCATGGGCGAACCGGTACGCAAAGATGCCGTAATATCCTCAATGGCATGCATGTGTCCCCGTGGAGTGGAATAATCTTTTGAGAAAGCATATCCCGCCCATAGAATCACCATTTCAGGACGTTTTTCCAAAGCATCTACAGCAATATTTCCATTAAATTCACTCTCAAAGTCAGTCTTTGCAGTCTCCGTCCAAGTCTGGTATTCACGGGGAAAGTCATTCTTAAACAGTTCATTTCGTGCTTCAATCCCTTTGATAACGTTTTTACGGTTATTGAAAATGCTGGCAACTTCCGCCCTCCGTTCCATCAACGCAGAAACGCATAATCCCAAAACAAATACAACGACCATTGAACCTCCGAACAACAGCCATCCTTGCCATGATTTTAATTTCTTTTCCATTGTATATCGGTTTTATTATTTTATTACGTATTTCATTTCTTATTTATCTTTCTGATTCACCATCTTCCGGAGCCATTCGGGAACAGGCGATTCCGGAAGAGGAACAATCGCTCCCGGAGTACCGGACAGGGAATTCTTTCCACCATGAGGAACATCACGATGGCAATCCCAGCAAGCCTTCCCCTCTCCTACCTGTGACATCATATAATCAATCTTCCCCGTCTTCACAAATTCCGTATTGAGTTGTGTATGACAGCGGATGCAATTATTCATAATCACTTCGGAACTGGCTTCATGAGCCTGAATGACCTGCGGCTCGCTTTTGGTAAGAAATGCAGCCACGTGTTTCATACCGTCCATACCTTTAAAGGTCCATTTCTTCACAGCATTTTCATGCGGCACATGACAATCATTGCAAGTGGCATTCCGGGCATGTGAACTATGGAACCAGGTTGCATAGTAAGGAGTCATAATGTGACAATTCACGCATGCAGCCGGGTCATCTCCAAGATAGGTATGCGCCCGGAGCATATACATAAACAGTGCTCCTCCACCCACAATAACACCGCCAATGATGACAGCCGCTACCTTCCATTTATAAGAAGGAAAGAGTCGATTTATTATTGGAAACTTCATCATACGAAAAAGTATTTTTCACAAAAGTAAAGGATTGGAAACAAAAAAGGTGTAATAGATATTACACCTTTCGAAAGAAAAAATACTCATTACGTAAAAAAACAGAATGGGAATGTGTCAAACGTCCCTTTTTGACCTCACCTCATTCTTTCTCTATGTATTGTCTTATTCATCATGGTGATGGTCTTCGTCTTCCACCTCATTACTTAATTTGATATTGCGTGCGATATAAGATTCGTTACCTGCGGCATCCGTGCAATAAACCATCAAATGATAATCTCCTGCAGTAGCATTGGCCGGTATTACAATATCGTGATGATGAATATGGGCGGTTTTCTGTCCGGACACATCGTAGGATCTGTTGAAACTAAAATCTACTGTTTCCTGTGCAGCCCTGCTATTACCTCCGTGTGAATGGTGGTCGAAATTACTATGAATTTCAATCTTATAGGATTTCAGCATGACATCATCCGACAAATCCATTTCAAAATGAACCCCATGTTCGTTTCCTATCTCCAAAGCCTGACCTTCTTCCGGTTCGTGAAGTTCAATCAGAGGTTTGGTCGTATCACTGGAGTCATCATTATCACAAGAGGAAAACATGAAAGTAACTGTTGCCAAAAGGCTAATCATTGGGAGATAAAATTTATTTTTCATTTCAGTAATTTTTTAAATGGAACTTTGATTAATATCTGGAAGTTACGTCCCGGTTCGGGGATTTCAACTTTCCTGTAAAAACTAAGATGATTGTAATATCGGGTATCGAATATATTCCGGGCGGTCAGGGTTATTTCAATCTCATTGTTTCCACCTATCGGAATATTCAATGAACCACCCAGATGAAAGAGATTTGCTCCGGCTGTACGGTCTTCGTTACGGTCCACTCTATTTTGCCGGGCAATGCTCTGCCATTCTGCATACAACATATACCGATTCTTTTGCCAGGTTAATGTATTGCGCATAACAGGAGGTGGCGAGAAACTCAATGGAATATGTTCATCACAATTATAGGTGTAAACGTATTCAGCGGAAATCCGATAATTGAAGTTGCGCAGAAAATCAACATCTACGGTAGCTTCAGTTCCTGCAAATAGCGCTTCTGCTCCGGTATAGCGATAGATTTGTCCGGCATGAGGCAATACAGACCACTCTCCAGTAGGACGCAGAAAGATGTAATTGCTGAACCAACTGACAAATGGAGAGACGGAGAAAGAAATTCCCCGGTACTTCAGATGATAAGAAGCGTCCAGTTGCCAGCCTTGTTCGGACTTTAGGTTTGCATCTCCCTGTTCATGGCGGAAAGTGCCGTGATGTACACCGTTGGCAGCCAACTCATTCGCACCGGGCAGGCGGAAACTACGCCCGATATTCACCTTTACCAGATGTTTGTCGGAGGGAGTCCATACCAATCCCAGAGAAAGAGAATAATCACCGTAGTGCTTATTCACAGAGTGACTGTTCCACTTGTAGAAGTCTATCTGTTCCGGATCATAGCCCTGTTTCCGAAGATAATCGGCAAGGTAAGTATCTTCATGCGAAGAGATATTCATATATCCGTAGTCATATCGCACTCCTCCGCTGACTGAAAACACATTGTTGGGTCTGTATGTCGTAAGCCAAAGCATTCCGGTAGTGGAACGGCGATATTCAGGCAGTAAAAACGAATAGCCGGAAATGTCGTTCCGTTGATGTTGTCCATCCCACCCCAATATATGTTCCCACGAAGAAGAACCAATAAAACGAGCTTTCACCGAAGCACTGAAAGTGTTCAGATTAAAAGCAAGTTCCTTATCGGGGTCTTTCTCCGGTGCGGGTTGCGAACCATAGTGAGTATGGAAAGCACTCCACTCTTCACGGTGATTGTTCTGGAAACCTAAATCGCCTGACAAGATCAGTTTCTCCCATGCATATTGCTGGTGGGTGGTCACTTTCAGGTGATTCACTTTACTGAATGGCAATTCAATATTACGGCTGTCTCCATCATCTTCCACACGTGACGCATCGGGTATGCCATGTGCCCCCGGAAAGAATCCCGTCTTTTGATATACATTACTCACAGCATAATTCGCTTTATAGGCTCTTCGTTGATATTGGGTAAAAAGTCCGATATTGCGTTCAATGCCTGCTGTATTCTTGAGTTTACGCCCATATATGGGAATTCTTTGTGTCAGGTAGACAATAGAATCCGTCGGAATACGATAGTCACCGAAATGTTGTTCCGAATAACGAATATGGGAGTACCAGGCATTCTTCCTGATTCCCAGCATCAGTGATCCTCCGATGGTTCCATTGACTGATTTACCCAGCAGTGTGACATCTCCGAATACACGATTATCAGCAGGAACAGCCGACGGAACAACATCAATCACTCCTCCCATTGCATCACTGCCATAAAGCAGTGAGGAGGGTCCTTTCAATACATTGACTGCTCCGATATTGAAAGCATCCAGTTCTAGTCCGTGATCGGCTCCCCATTGTTGTCCTTCCTGTTTGATTCCGTTTTCCAATACAGCAATCCGGTTGAATCCCATTCCGCGAACCATCGGTTTGGAGAAGCCCGAACCAATATCCATTGCCTGTACTCCGGGAATATTCTCCATCGCCTGCATGAAGTTTCCTGTAAAATGTTTGCGCAAAAAATCCTGATCGGCTACATCAACCGTAAGGGCAGACTTTTTCGCTTGACGTTGCTGGTACGTTTCGGTTACCACAACATCAGGCAAAAGCATGCTCTTGATTGAATCGGATTTCTGTGCATGGACGGATAAGGTTACAAATAGCCCTATTACGCCCGAAATAATTCCGATACGCATCAATTACAATCTTTTATTTAATGTGTAAAATGAATGTAAGGATAGATTGAAAGCCAATCTATCTCCATTGAAAATATGAGTATGTAATCATGCGACCGGAGGCCCGCGTAAATGATGCGAATAAGTTCGTTTGCAAACAACCTTATCCTGGTAAATAATCGGCTCGTAGGGCACGAGCGTCAGTGTGCAATGAAATTCTATCGGTTGAGGTTCAGTAAAGAAAGAAAGGGAGTATTGGCAGATCGCACAATCATCAGATGATTGGTGAGAATGCTTTGCATGGGAACACGACTTTTCATCCTCACTTCCATGATAGTGAAAGGTCTTCACTACAAAGAAGGGAATGAATGTCATGAATAACATCCATGCTATATATACCCTTATATTTTTCTTTTGATACATTCTCCCTCTATTGATTAATAGAATAGCGGGACAAATATAACAGTATGAAAAATAATCAGCAAGTTATACATCTTAATATGTGTTATCAGTAATAGAGTTCACCTCCCTTAATGTCCAAATCTCTTCATATTCATAAGCCTCTCCCGGCTTTAGTTTAACCATAGGACTGTTCGGTTCCATTTCCAAAAATTCATCATTAAAATAAATCATGTTAGGAAAACACACCTGCAAATTATTATCATATTTCCCCTGTGGAACATACTTATTTTGTTTGATATACAAATAATCACTGAACTGATAGAAATACATACCGTTTGTAGTATTTATCCCATATTTCTTTTGTTCGTCTCCTCCGGGAAATGCGGTAAAATAATGATTCTCTACATGAATACGTTCCTGCAGATGATGAGAGGGAATTAATGTATCTGCTGACAATGAAATCTCACTAAATCCCAATGGATATTGTGAATTTGGCATCGCTTCACAATAGTAAATCCCACCGGCAGGCAGTAATGTACGTGTCCAGAAACAATATTCAACCTCCCCATTTGAAATATTAGACATTCGCTGTTTAATATGCAGAACCGGCTGGTTCTCTTCCAAAAAGTAAATCCGCTCCACCTGAATACCCATCGCCTGTGAGGGATGGCTGACCAAGCGCAATTTATCTTCCTCAATAAAGGTTTGATAAGGTCCTGCCCAAATTGAATCATGGATATTCTCCGTTCTACGTTCATTACCGATATCAAATCTACCGGCATCAGGACTTCGTCTTGTTCGTATATAGTTCTCTACAGTCCAACCGTTGATAACAGAATCACTCCACAATATATTATCTCCACGACTCTCTAAGCCGAAATATAGAATTTGTCCGCCATACGTCGGATTAACAATTACGGAAACAGCCCTGTTAGATAGCTTAAGGCAGTTCTCCCACCCTCTGTAAGAAACTGTATCAACCTCCTGAACCGGACGATGTGAACAGGATAAACAGAGAAAAAACAAAAGAATGAATAGTATATATTTCATAAAAGGCCAACCTCTCTTGATTTATTTAAATTCCTTTGGAGAGGATTTGAGAAGTCCTCTCCAAAGGATCATTTTATACCGGAATAATTTCGACAGAGAATGTAGAAGATATTGTTTTATTAAGCCAGATTACGAGGCTTCCTCCTACTTTATCACTCAAATAGTCACTATCAGACACCAACGTCTTTCCACCAACCTTGACCGTTACATTTCCGCTTCCGGTCCAATTATCAATTCTAAATACAGGATTCTTCACTGCGCCGGTAAGGTTACAAGTAAACTGACAACTTCCTGTACCTGTCGTTTTCATCAAAACCATCTCCCGTTTGGAATACCCTGTTACATCCGGATTATAAGAAACTCCGTTCAGATTCGTCGGGCTTCCCATATACAGCCATCCTCTTGTATACGCATCTATATCAGAAGCCGCATCAGGTTGATTGATACCCAACAGCATCAAATATACTCTATATTTATTTCCATCCGAATTAATCTGATAAGCAGTATTCCAGGAAACGTCCCCTTTAGCCTCCACGCCAATCAATGAAGAATGAGAGACCTGTGACGGCCAGGTAGCCGTTGACTTATCATAATCCCCATAACGGGCATTTAAATAGGGTTGTTTATCTACCGGCCAATGAGACATCTGATAATTTATATCATGCCAGGTCAAGTCATTCTCAATCGGCAACGGAGAGACTTCCGGACGTTCAGGAGTATAAGAGAAAACAGAAAAAGCATCAGGAGCATTATTTAAATGAGCAGTATAGATTTGCTCTTTCCAGTTTTTCACATTCTGGTTGACTTCATCAAATGGTTTAGCCGGATAAAGATCATACCGGTTGCCTGAAAGATTAGAAATACTAAAAGCCGGTTGTTTCACATGATCTGATGGAATGGATGAACTGCCGGAAATAACCATGGGCTCACTCAACTCATGATAGCGATAATAAGCCTGTCCCGCCTGTTTCTGAATATACTCGATGCGTCTCACGCCTACTCCGTCAGCATAGAAAGTATAATACTCGTCTACTTCCGGATATATCCCGTCAGGATAAGGAGCCTTATAATCCGGATTTACCAACGCATAATGGTACTTAACCACTTTCCTTACTTTATTATTCTCTATGATATCCACTTTCGCATGCGCCAACAAACGATCCGACATTGGCTCGAAGCATCCTTTACTCAAATCCGACCATGTTTCAGCAAACTCATAACAATAAAGCAATTCGTTATTCATGTGCCAAGCAGGTACAAAGTTTGCCTCCGACCAGAAAACAAATTGTCTGTTTTGTGCAGCAGCCGGGCAATGTTTCGGATTGAAACTGATTACCGTCGCATCCCCCGGAAAGCCAGCCCATGTAAAATTACGCTGTTTTACATCAAATTCCGGAGAGGACTCCACGACATCTTCAGCCGAAAACTCTTCAAAACGAATATCTGAAAAGTTCACTTCTGTCGAGTTTTCATTACCATTCCTGACTATCGGACAAATAAAATAGTTCTGTCCCTGTCCTCCCCAATCTTTCGATTGAGCAAGTTCAATCCAGTTCTCATGAAATTTCCCATCAATTTCTTTTCCAACACTCACATAAAAATGAAAGAAACCGGATATCTTATTCCTGATGATACGTGCCTTACCTGTAGAAGCTGTAAAAGGAACAGAAAAATAGCTATTATTGAGAGGTATGGAATAACGGAAAGAATAATCGTTTTTATTTATCTTCTTCGTATTATCCAAAACGTTATCTATTCCGTCCTGACGATCCAATACCCGTACGGTCGACACACCGGATTCTGTACACACACTCACCGAAGTATAATTATTGAAATCCGGTTTCCCGTTCTTCTCCCGGACAATAGCCAAGCCAAAGTTAGTTGTTTTATCAGCTGTTACCTCCGCAATAAAATGTCCCTGCGCAATCTGTGGCAGACAAACACCATAAGTAGAATTCTTCCCGTTTAACCCTATTTTTACAGAGGAACCGGAAACATCAAAACGACCATTAGCCCCTATCGTTAAAGCGATAGGCTGATACTCCGTAACCACAGGAGGAGCCGGTTTTTCTTCTGGATTAACCGGCATATAGGGATCATCCAAAGTGCAAGCTATCAGGCTGGAAAGCAGACAAGCTGCCAATATATTATTCATTATCTTCTTCATTTTTATTATGTATTAATAGGTCCGATTGAGATATACATTTCACAATCAATTGACTTGATTTACCGAGAGATATTTCAATTGCTTCTCAAAAGCCGCCGCTGAAAGATGAGTCTTCACCTGAACCACTTCCTCTTTTCCCGGTATCAGCGTTACGTAATTCTGCTCAAAGAAACTTTCATCGTCATCTACATAAAGATAAAGCCCTCTAATCAGTGCAGAAGAACGAAGCCGTAAATTGACTCCTTCATTGGTCTTCTCCACCGTTATAATAGGAGCCACCTTTGAATAAGTATACTGATTGGAGTAGACCGGATAATGGATGTTCGAAGAAACCGTTTTACCATTTTCATTCAACGTCACATAAATGAAAACTTCGTTCTCTTTCTTACCTCCATAAAGTTCCGTAGTTGTTATCGAAGCCACATCTTCACACCCATTAGCACCCAAATCAAATGAAACTTTCTTTGAGAACACCGTCTGTCCCTCCAAAGTCAGAGTCGTTATCTCCAACTCTCCTTTCATCTTTTGCAAACGATCGGAAATGACCTTGAATACGACTTGTTTTCCGGAAGCATAAGGAGAAACCAATACCTCGTCATATGCATCGCGGGCATAATACTGTAAAGCCTTCCATCTGCCACAATAATCAATACTTGACCACGAAGCTACCGGCCAACAATCATTAATCTGCCAATAAAGTGTTCCCATACAGTAGGGTTTTGCACGACGATGAGCTTCAATTCCAATCTTCACCGCCTCCGCCTGCAAATACTGGCTCATATAAACAAATGCACTAAAATCATCGGGAACTTTAAAATATTTCTCCATATACATCTTCATCATATTATTCCCGAAATTCGGATCACGAGTCTGGTCATTGCGGGCACGCTGATGAGACAACATAACTTCCGAATCCAAACGCAAATCATGTTCACTTGCAAAACGACGGATGGTGCGCATCTCCGGATAAGACTGAAAACCATACTCACTCATAAAGCGACCTATGTTTTTAGCTTCCGTGTACTCTTCAAGCCATCCTCCTTTCCAGACAGACCAGAAGTGTACATCTCCCATATTATAATCTATATTATTATAGCCGGTCACAGGAGATGTCGGGTGATAATACCTCGTTTCATCCACAGCCTGTATCGCTTCCGGAATTACGTCATAAAAGAGTTTATGCAGATTACTCTGATAAATTCTGTCTTCTTCGGGCGTATAACGATCTTTCCATCCCCATCCGAAATATGAAATCTCATTTTCATTGTTTCCGTTCCAGAGTGCAATGCAAGGATGATTACGCAAGCGTTTTACATTATCCTTCACTTCCTCGGCCACGCTATTCAAATAATGCTCGTCAGCGGGGAACATGCCACAGGCAAACATCATATCCTGCCAAACAAGAATACCGTATTTGTCACACATTTCATAAAACGCATCCATCTCATAAATACCTCCGCCCCAAATACGCAACATATTCATATTCACATCAGCTGCCGACTTTATGATATATTCGTACCAACTTTCAGGCACCCTGTTCGGAAAATTATCCAAAGGAATATAATTGGCTCCTTTCATAAAGACCGCTTTTCCATTCAGCTTCACAAACATTGACTGCCCCTGTTCATCTTTTTCACGAACTATTTCCAATGTACGGATACCCGTCTTTACACGGTCTGTCACCTTACGTCCTTCTTTATCCAATACAATATCGAAATCATACATCCGGGGATTGCCTAATCCGTTAGTCCACCATAATTCAGGATTCTTCACTTCGAAGTCCACCCGTACCGTGTTCATCCCTTTAGTTAATGCTACTTGTTTACGAACAGCCTCTTTCTTATCATATTCCACTGTAAACGTTGCCTTCGTATCCTCATCACTCATCACCGTACAAACAGCCTCCATCTTCGCTTTTCCCGACTCCAGTTTCCGGGTAATAATTTGAGTTCCATCGATATGGATATCATCCCAGTATTCCAGATAAACATCTCTCCAGATACCGGTAGTAATCAAACGAGGGCCCCAGTCCCATCCATAATTATATCCGGCTTTGCGAGCATAAAGGCTTAACATAATATCCGACTGATCATTATTAGGCCATGCCTGCAACTGGAAAGGAGACGCCAGGTACTTAGGCATATCCACCTTAAATATAGAATGGAAATAGATGCGGATAGTATTCTCCCCTTTCTTCAAATAAGGAAGAGGATTCAAAGTCCATGTACGAAACATATTGTCACACTTCATCACCAGATAATCATTGATATAAATATCGGCATACGTATCAAGTCCGGCAAAAACTAGCTGTACATTGGGCGCTTGAAGCAGAGCCTCATCTACTATGAAAGTCTTTTTATATTCCCAATCCTTTTCTCCAATCCATTGCAGGGATTTCTCATTTACTCCGTAAAACGGGTCCTTTATCATACGATTATTCATCAAATCGGTATGTACAGCTCCGGGCACTTGTGCCGGGAGCCAACTTTGAGATATAGATTGCTTGAACTGCCATTCATCATTCAGACTGATCCGGCTTTTGTTTTTCGCCGTAACAGGTATCAAACAGGTAAATAACATAAGCAACAATATATATTGAATCTTTTTATGCATAATACAAATTAGTTAAATGATAAGTGATTGCTTAATCCCGGTCACTCTCTACCAGAATAGTACTCTGAAAACGAGTTGCATTTCCCGATTTCGGGACAATAAATGTAATCTTGGCAACTGCTGATTTATAACTCGTGTCATCACCCAACGAAGGTGATATATTATAATTTCCCGGTTTACCGCTTTCTTCTACGGCTTTAAAGTTGTCATCTTCAAACGTTATATTCGGACAAGAGAACTCACCTCCCCAGTCTTTCTGATTATAGAATTTGAATTGAACCCATTTACTGACAATGACAGTCTGTGAATAGACAGTTTGGGTAGCATCTTCCGATACTTTACGGAAAATAACTGCATTATTAAAATCCCAATCCGGATTATAGTTCCACAATTCCGGGCGACCGATTCCCCAACCATTCACAAACAAAACTTCCGGATAGGAAACATTAGTAGTTAACGGATTTTCCGCACTCTCTACAAAAACAAAGTTGAACATCGTATTCATATATAACGTCACATTACCTGTCTGCCCGATATACATCAACTTATCTCCTTCCAGTTTAAAGAAATCCGGATCAAACTTCAACACATTGAGATCAATCAATTCTGTCCTCACTTCTTCACCGTTTGTCAAAGAAACATTCTGGGCACGAAGTGTATTGCTTACAAAATCATTATCCGACGCATTCTTCTTATATAGCATGAAGACAACATCATTTACCGTCATTTCCTTTTTCAGAGGTGAAATCTCAAAAGAAAAAGCATCGAATACCACCTCTCTCACTTTCTCTTCCGTACTCTGTGAATCACAAAGGGAAACCGGACGCGACGAAGCCAACTCGCAAGTATTCGTACTGGCATCAAATCCCCATACCATTCCTTTCTTTTCCGGCTCGCTATATATAAACACATTTGTATTATTCGGCAAGTCTACAGTAGCCTTATATAAATAAGGAGTTAACGGATTACTTTCATCCCTTTGCAGCACAATTTCTTCCCCTGTTTCACCAACCACTACATATAATTGTGCAAAATCCGGCCTTTCCAATGGAATCTCGTAAGATTGTTCTGCTGTTTTCACATTTTTATTTGTAGCCACAACCTCCAGAGAAGCAAGTTGCTCGCCACACAAACGTCCGAACGGCACTTCGATTTCTTCTTCCACTTTCAATGTCTTTTGATTATTTCCCGGAAGAGTTTTGGAATAAAGCACCGCCTGATTGGCAACCAAGCGTATTTCTACGTGCGACAAGGCATCTGCATCCGTCACCTCCACGTTTAATTTTACCGACCCACCATATTGCAACTGTTCCTGATTCAAGGATAACTTTCCAATGACAGGTGCTTCGGCAGACGGATCGAAAAACATTTCATCCTGATTCTGGCAAGAAACAGCCAGTAACCCGATAAATATATAGAATGAAACAAGCTTATATAAATTCGTTTTCATATTTCTTCATTTAAAGATTAATAAAGGAAGAGGATTAATTATACCCCGGATTTTGAGTTAGGTTCGGATTACGATCCCTTTCTTCCTGCGGAATAGGCATCAGCAACATGTGTGCGGGGAATTTACCCGTAACAGTCGTTTGTTCTCCATCCACAATTTCCGACCACGTCAGACTTGACAGGGTGCTTTGAGCAATTCCATAACGTTTCAAATCAAAGAATCGCTCTCCTTCGTAAGCCAGTTCCAAGCGTCTTTCTTTCAAAAGGAGCCGGGTCAGTTCTTCTCTTGAACTGGCATTCAATTCCTGAAGTCCGATACGGGTACGAATCTTTTGCAGATTGGGTTCCGCTATTGCAGTTGCCGGACCGGACAAAGCATTGACTGCTTCTGCATGCAACAAAACAATATCAGCCAGACGGAAAATATAGATCAAGTCTCCGCAATCCCATCCTACCCGATTCTTTGCCCTGCACTTGTAAGGGAAAGGCAATGTGCGGGTTTCCCATTGTCCATTCTTCAGTTGCGCATAATACTGGTCGAACCAAATATTGTTAATGTCCTCAAAGATGACCGTAGAGTTTTTACGAACCTGATCTCCTTCATCATCAAAAGCTTTCAGCAAACTTTGGGAAGGTGTCAGATATTTACGCCAATTCTGCTCTGTCATGGAAGGAGGCAATAGAAGAACAGGTACGTAATTATTTTCCGTACTGTTGGCGATATACTGTACAGCCAGAATCGTCTCACTATTATTACGATGTTCATCGTCAAACAGATGGTCATACGTATCCACCAATCGGTATACCGGCGAATTCATCACTGCTTCCGAATAGGTCTTCACCTTATCCCATTCTACATTGCCGGGTGCACCTTTCGTTGCATACACTTTTGCAAACAAAGCGTTAACCGCCCCTTTACTGGCAAATCCTCTGGTTTCAGCTTCCGTAGCACGCTTGTCCGGTAAACGGGTCAACGCAAATTCCAAATCTTCAATGATACGTGCATAAACTTCCTCTTCCGAATCGGCACGAGGCACTTGCACATCAGCCGGAGCAGTGCTTCCCGTAGTAGTCACAACAGGCACACATCCCCAGGTCTTTACTAAATTAAAATAATGCAACGCCCGCAAGAAAGAAGCTTCTCCAAGCATTTCTTCACGTTTACTCACTCCGGTAAAAGCTTCCGCGTCCAACAACGGATCATTAATTTGAGGTATATATTTCAAAGCTACGTTACAACGCATAATACTTCCGTAAAGCGACTTCCATGATTTCATAACAACCGCATTACGGGGAGTCAGGTCGCGTAAGAACACATTATTGATATCCACATCATCACCACCACTGTATGCATTATCCGCAAAACAGTCTGCAAGAATCATATAATACCACATATAATATTCTTCATGCCCCTTCTGTATTCCGTCATAGCAACTGATAATCAGTGCTTCCGCATCTTTTATGGAAGTAAAAGCATTGGCTTCGGTCAGTTCTCCCTGCGGTGTTTCTGTCAGGAAACTATCACAGGAGGTCAGCCCTACATTGAGCAGCAAAGCTGCGGATATAAATATAGAATATATCTGTTTCATGTCTTTTTTAGATTTAATGAGTTGAACAATGCTCAAAATACAATAGTAGCTCCCAGAATATAAGTTCTTGCATGGGGGAAGACACCCTGGTCGATTCCCATAGCCGAAGAACTGCCTCCACCGATATTCACTTCCGGGTCATAACCTCTGTAATTGGTAAAAGTCACCAGGTTATCCCCTGATATATAGACCGTCACTCTGTCCATCAAAGCCTTCCGGGTCAGCGGACGCGGCAAAGTATATGACAGTTTCACATTTTTCAGTTTAAAGTAAGATCCGTCTTCTACAAAACGGGAAGAAATAGCCGGGTATTTATCTTTCTCCGCACGGGGCACAGTAGTGTAGTCTCCCGGATTACGCCAACGCATCAGGACACGGTCGGACTGGTTGCGGGAGTCGAACATTCCTTCGGTAAACATACGGGTGGCATTATAAATATCATTCCCGTATGAACCCTGAAAGAAGAAAGACAGGTCAAAATTCTTATATGAAAAGACATTGTTGATGCCATACAAAAATTTCGGCTGTGCACAACCCAAGATCCGGCGGTCTTCATCTGCGCTCAAATCTTCTTCATACACTAACATTCCGTTAGCCTTTTCGTACATCATACGTCCGTTTTGCGGGTTTACTCCTGCTGCCTGAAAACCATAAAAAGAACCTAAAGCCTGTCCTTTCTGAATGATAGACACATTTCCGGAGATTTTCTTATCAAGTGATCCGGTAAAGATAGCAGGACTTCCTGCCATATCTGTCACCTCATTCTTATTAGTGGAGATATTAAAATCTGTTGTCCATTTTAGTTCTCCGGTCAGATTACGCGTGGTCAGTTGGAACTCCAATCCTTTATTTACCACGCTACCTACATTTTGCATACCCGAATCGAATCCGGAAGTTTGAGGCAGCTTTACCATTAACAGCAAATCGGTTGTTTTCTTATAGTATGCATCGGCAGTCAACGTCATTCTTCCATTAAGGAAAGAGAAGTCGAGTCCCACATTGGTCTGGGTAGTTCTCTCCCAACGCAACTTATCATTCCCTATCTGGCTCTGATAATATCCTGGTAAAATAACGCCATCCATATTATAATTGGCTCCGATTCCATAAATCCCATAAGAACTATAATAACCCACCTGGTCATTACCAACCTGTCCCCAGCCGACACGCAGTTTCAAATCACTCAACCAATCCAATGGTTTCATAAATTCCTCCCCAGTCAGTCTCCATCCCAAAGAGAAAGAAGGGAAATACCCCCAACGGTTGTTCACGCCAAACTTGGAAGAACCGTCAGCACGGAAATTGACAGTGGCGAGGTACTTATTCTGGTAGTCATAGGTCACTCTCCCCAATACAGAAGCATTGGTAGATGCACCATAATCTTCACTTGGCTTGTTTAATACAGTTCCGGCGTTCATAGAATGTATTTTATTATCAGAGAATCCACGTATAGAACTGTTTGCCGATTCTCCCACATAGCGGGAAGCCACAAACCCCGCCAAAGCCGAGAAACTGTGATCTCCTATCTTCTTAGTATAAGTCAGAATTTCTTCGTTGATCCATTTGTAATTTAACGAAGTGTTATAACTCGCTTGTCCCTGCTGGTTACGTCCCCAAGCTGAACTGAACGGGTCCAGAAATTCTTTGTACCGGGAAGCACCCATTTCGATGCCCATGCTTGTTTTTAACTTCAGATCCGGAGTAAAAGAAATCTCCGCATAGAGGTTACCCAACAATTTATGATATACATAATCACGAGTATATGACTCTACCGCACTTAAAGGATTCTCCAAAGAAGACAAAAACGGTAGCGTAGGAAATGTTCCGTCCGCATTATATTTACCTACCACAGATGGAGTGGTGATGGCTTGCAGAATAACGGTCTCGGAATTTCCATCCGAAACATCGACATCATTGATCTTACTGTAACTTAGGTTCGTTCCGATCTTTACCCATTTTTTCAATTCCTGTTCCAGATTGATCTTAAAATTCATACGTTCAAATGAAGATGGTTTTACAATACCATCCTGTTTGATAAATCCGGCTGAAATGTAATAAAGGGATTTTTCGTTTCCACCGGAAATGGATAACTGATAATTCTGCATGGCCGCATTGCGAAACATTTCATCCTGCCAGTCGATATTGGCATTATACACGGAGGTATCCATGGCCGGATACCCCAAATCGGAAAGTAAATCCTGATATTCATCTTTATTCAAAACATCTATTCTCTTGGCACGTTCCGAAAAACCATAGTAGGCATTCAACTCAATTTGCGCTTCACCTTTCCGGCCTCTTTTGGTGGTAATCAGTACTACCCCATTCGCACCTGCATTTCCGTAGATTGCAGCAGAAGAAGCGTCTTTCAATACCGTAATGCTTTCTATTTCGGAAGGGTTGATCGTTTTTGTGTCACTGGTCGGCACTCCATCCACCACATACAAAGGTTCGTTTCCTGCATTGATAGACGTAGCTCCCCGGACACGGATAGAGAAACCCTCATTCGGCTTCCCCGAAGGGGTGATAACTTGTACTCCCGCAGAACGTCCGGCAAGTGCCGACCCGAAATCATTCACGGGAATATTTTCTATATCTTTTGCCAGAACAGTGGATACAGCTCCCGTTATATCTTTCTTCTTCTGTACGCTATAGCCTACTACAACCACTTCATCCAGTTTTTTCACATCTTCCTCTAAAGTTACATTCAGCATCCGGTTGTCTCCGATTCTTTTTTCCTGGGACAGATAACCGAGAAAAGAGTATTGAAGTACTTGATTAGGATGATCGATTTTGATTTCGTACTTACCATCCATATTGGTCACCACTCCATTATTACTTCCTTTCACCATCACACTGACACCTATCATCGGTTCGCCGGAACTATCCGTAACTTGTCCTGTCACGTTTCTGGCAGTAGCCCCCTGTGTAGATTCTGCGTCTTTCTGCCTGACATTCTTGGAGATACGGACAGTTTTGTTATTGATATCGAAAGAGACATCCTGCCCCCGAAACAGATTATTCAGTACATCTTCGATCTTTTGTTGTTTGGCGTCTATTGAAACTTTTCTTTTTGTATCAATATCCGGTGTTCGAAGAACAAACGTGTAGTTGTATCGCTTATTGATTGTTTCCAACGCCTCACCAATTGTCTTATTTTTGAGACTAAGCGTGATAAGTTCTCCATTATTCTGCGCCAATACCGGATTCGTCCAGATAAATAGCGCCAATAGAATTGGTAAAAGATTGCTAAATAGCTCTCTAAAATGAGCCGGTTTTTCATGATATTTCATACCTTTGGCAATGATCTAAGTTAATAATTAATTTTGTTAACTGATTTCCAAAACGGGAAAGTGTCGCAACCACTTTCTCGTTTATTTTTTTATTTGTTTATCCATCCATTCCGCACATGTATTTTAAGGTTAATAACTGGGTTGTCTATCTCGTCTTTCTTGAAATTTCAATAATATCCTGATCTCGCTTGATACATAATTCATTGTCTATATTCAATGCTTCGAGCATCTCATCCAAAGAAAGTCCCTGGGCAAATGTGACAAAGAAAATTTCTTTGAGTAGCGCTTTATCCCTTATCACAATCTGAACATTGAACAGACGTTGAAGTTCCGTTATAATCTCTTGCAGTGTCTTGTCTCTGAATGTATACTGTCCGTTTCGCCAGGATTGATACCCATCGACGTCAAACTTTTCAAGTTTAACTTGTTTTTTATCCAGTATGGCTTTCTCACCCGGAACAAGGAAAATATCATGCTGATTTAAATCTCCCTTCACCAACAAAGAAATACTTCCTTCAAGCAGTGTGGCTTCCGTGCCTTTATCTTCCGTATAAGAACGTACATTAAATCTTGTTCCATGCACTTTGATGCTTAAATCTTTTGTATCTACAATAAAAGGACGTTCCGGATCTTTTGTCACTTCCAGAAAGGTTTCTCCGCTAACAAATATCTGGCGAACTTGGGTAAACCGTTCGGGATAGATAATATGTGTACCGGAATTCAGCCAGACTTTACTCTGGTCGGGCAAAATAACTTCTTTCTTTTGCCCATATTCGGCATAGACTTCTATCCAGTTGACTTGTGATTCCTTGTTATCCAGATATAGATAAAGAGTAGCTCCCAATAAAGGAATAAACAGAATAGCTGCAACACGTATCAGATAATGTATTGTTCTCGTGAATGTACTCTTTTGAGGAGACGGAGCTACTCCGCCAATAGCTTCACAGACCTTCACAAATGCAGAAGAGGTCATTTCGCGGTCACAGGCTACTTGAGACGATTCTTTCCAAATTTCTTGCAATTCCTGATCGAATTCCGGTTTAGACTCATTCTCTATGAACCATCGTCCAAACGCACTTGAAGTGATATCCTTCTTCAAGTTATAGAAATAGTCTTTCAATATTCCGGGAGGTAAGAGTTTCATTTTTCTTCGTATTATCTGGTTATATCTGATATACGGAAGCTAGAAAAAGTACACCCAATGCTTTTTCGACTTTAACATTTATAAACTATTAATTGGGAATAGAGGTGTAACAAAAAGTAGTATGGCAGAGCGGAAAAATTAAAATCAGAGAGAAAGAATGAACAAAACAGCAATCCAATAAAGAAATCCTCCCAGTTTTTCACGAAGTATATGCAACGCTATATTCAGATGGCGTTCTACCGTGCGTTTGGATATTCCTAGTTTAGAGGCTATCTCATCATTAGACAATCCTTGCAAACGACTCATGACAAACACTGCACGACGCTGCGGAGGCATATTATCCACTTCTTTCATCACCAGTTCTTTAATATGTGACAGATCATAAACACTTTCTATCATTTCATCTGTATGATCGCTATCCTTCAGATATGAAATGCTTTCCAAAGGTTCTGAAATGACTAAGGAACGGAAATAATCTGTTATCTCATTCTTTGTGATGGAATACAAATAGTTATTAAACTTCCGTTCGCAATCAATCAATTCTCTTTTTGTCCAGACCTTGATAAATACATTTTGAGCTATATCATCGGCAACAAAAGAATCTTTCACTATCCCCAATGTGAAGAAACGCACTTGAGAATAGTAACGATCGAAAAGAAGTTTAAAAGCATTTATATCTCCGGAAATCATTCGAGAGATAATATGACTCTCATTTTTCATAAACAGTTAGTGCAATATTGCAGATTTTATTGTCTCATACTTCCCAACATTTCCATCCCTTATTAGCACAAATGTACACCACATATGTCCGTACATTATAATTAGGAAACTTTTTCTTAGTGTCTTCACCGTATCTTTTCACCTGTTCCACGTGCTCGGGAAGAGGCTCGGAAAGCGCAAGCATCTTTTCAGCTTCTTTCATACGATAATATTTAAATTCGACCACACGATCATCCGTATAGTAATCTGTACCGGGAATACCGGTCATTTCAAAGTCTGATCGGCCTACTGAATTATTCTGTTCGATGGCAAAGGTATAACAACTACTTAAATAACGCGATACCAGTTCGTAGAAAGAACACCGGATAAAGTTTTCATTGATCTTATCAAAAACTTGTGCTGGAAATTGTCCCAAATATTGTTCGAAATAATTCTGAACGAGTGGTTCTAAGCTTCGATTGGAATCATAGTGCCGATACACAGGAACATAACGTTGTGCATTGCCTTCTATTTTGTTCAGTTGATTATAGTAGTCCATGTATACACTACGCATCGTCATATTAGGCAATGTGGTTACAAATTTATCCTTCAACGTCGTCATTCCCAAATAAAACAAACTAATGGGATAAAACTCTTTATCAAAAAACTTTTTCTTATTAAACTTACTAGCAAGATCAGCCACATTATAAGGCAATTCATCGTCAATTACCAATGCATCCAACATCGTTTTCGCATTATCCAGCGAAAGAGTCAACCGACGAATCCAATGAATGTCAGTACGTAGATTTTCATCTACCAATTCGTCCGGAATACTACCGGCATTGGCTGCAAATTTCTTGAAGAAGTAAGTAAGGATAGTGGCATTGAATAACCGATCTCCATTCGGACGGAAACGATAACCATCATAGTTACTCACTATTAGTTGCCATATTTCGTCAAAGCGATCCTGTCCTGTAGAATACTTATCAAGCACATAACGTAGATATGTTTCAGTTTCTTCGTATGTAAACCCAAGCATATTCAGGAAATTAGGCTCAAGAGTCAATATCTCTGCAATATTATATCCACTAGTCAAATCATCCATAGTGACAGGCAGCACACCTGTACAAAAACAAGTACGGATACTACCTTCACCAATACCTTTTTTAATTACTTTAAAAAAAGTACGCAGAAAGCTGTCATTAGTAGTAACTTCTTCATAGAGTGGATCATTATAGGCAGTAAGTAATTGATTGGTGAAATTATCATATTCATCAATCAAAATATAGACTTTAGGCAATTCGTGAGAGCGGGCGTAAGTAAGCACTTCTTCCAGCATTTTAGATGCATCGCCACGATTGCTAAATTCAAAATCACCAAACAAATCACGATTATGTGCTACCATTACTTCTACCGGACCGCAATTCAGGTCATTAAAATTCTGTGCCAGCCCTTGAATATGGTCTGACATTACCATTGCGGAGAAGTCATAACGAATTATCATATAACGGTTATGTTCTTTTGTCGGATGGTTTCCAATCCACGTGTCACCAAACAATTCTTCAAACCGATGCGCTTTCGTACGGTCATAATAGCAAGCTAGAGTAGAGACTAACAAACTCTTCCCAAAGCGACGGGGACGCAGAAATACAGGAGCCTTATAATCTTCAAGCTTAGCTATATATTGGGTCTTATCTACGTAATAGAAACCACGTTCACGCATTTCTATGAAATCTGCTACTGCATAAGGAATTGTTATACTTGCCATAATCCTACTGTTTTTTCTATAGACAAACAAAGGTACAAAATTGTTAGCAATAACAAGAAGAAATCTTTGAATTGATTGTTATTACTCTTGTTGCCAAACATAAAACACGGTTCTTCCAGTTCCACGTTTACGAAGAATCCCTTTCTCAATGAAAGTATTCAAATCATCTATTGCTTTCAGTCGGGAAAGTCCGGTCAGGCTACTATATTCCAATCGGGTAATACCACCATTTTTCCTTAGAAATTCCTGTAAAAGCTGTTGGCGTTGCTCCATAGAAAATTCCACTTTTTGAGAAGAGTGTTTGGATTTGTCCACACGTTCCAACTCTATCTCACGCTTAATCTTCCTTTTGAACTCTTTGGAAGTACGCAAATGCACGTTATCAAAACAGATTGATTCGGCACGAATCTCCCGTTTAGTCATTACTTTATGCGTACATTTCAAAGAGATGCTAAAATGCCCGAGTTCGCCAAGTTCTACGATATATCCCTCTGCTAACGTTTCGGCTAGTTCATCCAATACAACTCCTACCACCGCATCTATCACGTTATAGTTAAAAGTCTGGGAAGAACGAGATACACGTTCCAGGAATTCTTTTTTCGAGTAAGTTCCATTTGGAACGATACGGGCATGCAAAGGCTTTTGTTCTCCGGTACAATCAGGATCCGGTGTTTCATACAAATCATATTGAGCACTCATAAGTATATCTTTTTATTAGTTCATACATTTATTACTTTCACTACGTATATTTAATCGCCTGTTCATTGAACTTTAATCTTCAGTTCATATAAAAATAATCGTCTGACAGCTGTATCTTTTTCGTCTGACAGTTGTCAGACGGAAAGATAACAGTTGTCAGACGAAAGTTCAACAGCTGTCAGACGATTAATCTATCGCATACAAAGGTATAACTTTATGCGATGCGACCTTTAAATCTTAGGAGGAAAAAGACAATTCCTCCCAAGAATTTAATCACCCAACAGTAATTTAGTCACAGCGGCAGTATTCAATGCCCATTCACGGGTATATATCTCGTCCGCTTCCGGAATATCAACTAACTTCAATCCCTGCGCCTGTGCTTTGACAGCTAACAGTTCACCAACAGTTGTTTTCGCTTCCAGCTTATCCAGATACTTTTCGATGGTCTGTGTATCCAAAGAAAGAATCGTCTGTCCACCAAAAGGTATTTCCAGCCAAACAATTTCCCGTTCTTTCACTTTCAGAACTCCGAAAACAAGCCCTTTCTGCAAACTTTGGGAAATACGTACCTGATGTTGCACGCAAGAAGGATCGTAAGCTACTCCTGTTCTTTCCGATATCTTCATTGGATAGGCAGAGTTCATCCAACCTACCACCAGATTAGGAGAGATAGTCCCGTTGCTATATGCATTGCAAGTGAAAGCGACATATTCCGCACCTACACGGTTCAGTTCATTCAAATCCAGCTCGATATATTCGGCAGTACCTTTCTTATTAGGAATACTTCGGATATCCCCGCTATGTTTAGCGCCAATAGCTTGCAAGTTGAAGAAGGAACAAACTTCTGTTGTGGAAGGCAAAGTGATATGACAACTCAAGTCCATATCAAGATGCTGTGCCGGAAGCCCTTTTCCCCACTGCATAAACAATCGCACTTTATCTCCCTCTACCGGGAAACGCGTTCCCTGCAAAGCACAGGAAGTATCCTGAATTGTTTCGCTACGATCGCCGATAGCCAACGGGATATGGAACAACATAGGGTCAATATACATACTTTTGTTTTCACTTTCGACAGTTGCACTGGCGAAACGGGCAGCTACGACTTCCTTACACAAATCCTGTACATCCTTCACCATCGCTTTTAGCTGATCCTCCATATACAGCCCCACCAAATAATGTGGTTCTATCAAAAGAGCATTCCCCCCTAAAGGTTTCACCATTCTCTTACGTCCCGGTTCAAAGTAGCTCTCCGCATACATACCCAAAGTAACGACCAAACGTGCTGGCAACAAATGAACCACTTCTTTAAATACAGCCAACGTCTCTTCCGCTCCGAACCAAAGCATATTCGCAAATAAAGAACGTGCAAACATACCCGGTCGCTGCTTTAACAAAGCAAATGTCTGTTCCGCATCCGCCTTCAAACGGTTGCGCTCCACTTCTCCCTGCCAAACGGTATATGCCTCGCGGTAGAATATATCCATCAATTCCTTCAAATTTCCGAATTCCGGCTTACGGGCATATTCCGCCAGACGCAACGCACGTATCATACGTACCCACATCTCTCTTTTCGGATGCATGATTTCGCAAGCCTTCTCCGGAGCCATTGTCAGGTTGTTCAACCAAAGAGCTACCATTTTACATTCACGACGCGTATATTTCAACTTCAACTCCTCACGCTTCGCTTGAGCTGCCGAACGACTTTTATCCAAAACTCCACATATATGTGTGTTGTTTCTACCTGTTTTACGGATAATAGTCTTAGGCTCTATGATTTGCAGGAATCCGGTTTTCTTATACCACAGATAACGCAATATATCATTCGGAGTAGAGAAATAGATTTGCGCTTCCTGCGCTCTATCCTGTTCCACCAATGTATCTATCACCAACATCAATGTCTCCTTCATTTTGATTCCGACTGCCGGTAACGGAAGTTCGCCAAGCATTATTTTCAAGCTATCCGCTTGTGTGGCATCAAGAGCCGTGCGCGATTCAAGCAAGTCACAGAAAAAAGCATTCAACTCCTTGTCCTGCCAAAGTTCCAGCACTTTCAGTTTACTTCCCTGTCCGAAATATTCCGTAGTAGCCGTTTGGAACGGGGTTCCGCAGAACGGACAACCATTGTATCGTTCCATAGGGAATGTATTATCAGGGATCACGTGTCCGCAAGGTAGTTTAACGCCTTTCTGGCTATTAAACAGGTTAGCGATCCATGTAACCAGATGATCCAAGCGCGTTTCTCCGGTAGGTACATCCCACCCTTTCACCAATGGAGACCAGTTTAGCGTCACGCCCAATGCTTCTTTCATCACCTGAAGAATCATCATCTGTTGAGCCGGATATAACTGATTAATGGCATGCAGCAGTTCTTCGGACAAGCTATATCCTACTTTACGGAGTTGGGCTACCAATGCAATGGTAGTCGAAGTCAACTCTTCCTGCTTTTTCTCTTCTTCTATCAAAGGCAAATAGATTGCATTCTGCCTGATAGACACTTTCAACAAATCTTTATTCATAACTTTGTTTTTTTAAGTAAGGTAATCGGAAGACTGTGAATCAATGGAGCATTCCTGCGGTTTTGAAGTAAGTCTTCCTTGACCTTAGTTGATAAAAAGAGGTAGAACAGGCCGGATTCGAACCAGCGTTATCCACCGTTAAGAAGTAAGCCCCGGTTGACCTCATTTCAGATAATCCCGAAGCTGCTGTCCTACCTCTATATTTATTTTTTGTGGAGCAGGCCGGAGTCGAACCGACGACCGTCACAGGATAGAAGTAAATCTTAATTGACCTTTTTCATCAGGATAATCTCAAGATTATGTATGATGCTCTACCCACTGAGCTACTGCCCCTTTACGAAACAGGAAAACTGATAATCGTATGAGTCAATATCTTAACAGGATGTATGGAAGTAACCCGTACTTGACCTGTTTTCTTGTTTCTTCGACAAAGATAGATGCAGTGGTGCGCAGCCTTTTTGCGCAACTAAAACTTTTTTGCTCTTTTAAAGAAAAAAATAAATTCCAATACCTGCATCGTTTAAATAGAAATCAGCGATTTGCCTTACGATTCTTTACTTCTTCTACAAGTTTTGTAAAGGACTTCTCCTTTTTACGTTTCTCATGTTCGGAAGCTGAAAAGTGCCACGCTTCCCGGCGAAGTTTCAGATAGCTTGCATAAACTTTATAATCTAACACACCGCTATTGACTGCTTCTAAAACAGCACAACCCGGTTCGTTGATATGCTTGCAATCTTTGAAACGGCACGATTCTGCATAGTCAGAGATTTCAAGTACTTCGGCCAGTGAGTCTGGATTGTCGATAACCAAGCCAAATTCACGCACACCCGGAGTATCGATTAAAACACCCGAATCATTCATCAATACCATTTCCCGACGGGTTGATGTATGCCGGCCTTTTCCTGTGGACAGGCTTATATCGGAGGTAAGCAACACAGATTTTTCACAGAGTGCATTTACCAGAGAACTTTTCCCGACACCCGAAGAACCGACAAACACAACAGTTTCTCCCTCTGATATGGATTCCCGCAACCGGAGAATCGTTTGGGGTTGATGAATGCTCGTAAAAAATACGGGTATCTGATTGGAGATATGATTTATTTGTTCTTCAACACTCTGCCTGTCAAAATCTAAATCGGATTTATTAAGTACCAATACAGGCTTGATGTTTTCTTCTAATACCTGAACCATAAAACGTTCTACTCTGCGGACATTGAAATTATCGTCAAGGCTCTGCACAATAAATGCTTTATCGACGTAAGAAGCAATGGCCTGCTTATCGGCAACTGTACCGCTTTTCTTGCGATACAATGTCCGCTCACGAGGTAGCATATCGACAATAATCCCTTTATTCTCATCAAATGGTTGAAAAAGCACCCAATCACCCGTACAGGGTAATTCAGCATCAGATTTCCCATACATCATGTTTCCCGTGAGTTCACACTGAAACAATCCGTTTTCGGAAACGACCTCGTAGCAGGTACGATGTACTATGGATATACGTCCATGAGGAAGAGTGCTGTAGAGTGATTCTTGTTTTAGTTGGCTTAGTTTATCATTCCAGCCATACCAGTTTAAATTAAAGTCGAATTTGTGAATTGTTTGATTTTCGTTATTCATGATCTTAATGTATACAGCGTACACGTTACAAAGCACCACGATACTTTTAGCACCCTTGTACGCAAGTTAAAAATTGAAATTATAAAGACATAAAGAGTACTCCCGGAAGGAATCATCCGAGAGCAAACGAAAGGACAATCTGTATCAGAAACACAGATTGTTTACTAAACCAAATCCGATTTATTATTTCTTGTCATGCGACAAAGATAGACTATTTTTATTTAATGGCAAAACGAGCCGTCATTTCATACCGTAGCTTGATAACCCGGTACTGCTCGGTAGCTGCCGCACCCATGCTTACATTGCTCTGCGCTTCGAAAGGAAGATAACGGCTTATGTTATTATCGGCAGGTTCGATGATACGAATCACTTCACCCAACTGCTGCCCCATCGCTTCCACCAGATAAGATGCTTTCTCACGGGCAGCCTTCAGTGCTTCAATCTTACCTTGTTTCCGATACATTGGCAAATCCTTATGTTTGAGTTCTCCGATGCGCATGGACTCAATTCCCCACGTATTGACTGAACGAATAATAGAGTTAATCTGCTCAAAATCCGTAAGCCGGATATCCAATTGCTTACCTATCAGAAACTCCTTTCCTCTCTGACGCCAATAATCTCCTATTTCCTGTGTGCGGATAGCATCATCCGTTATTCCTATTTTGCGCAAACTTTTACGCAAATCTTTCTCTATCATTGCCAATGGCACTTTCGTATGAAAATCTTCTTCTTTTTTTGATTTACCGGTGTATTCTTCTTGCCAATACTCCTTAATCTGAACCAGAAAATGAATCTCATCCGGAACGACTTCTATTTCAGAAGAACCGGTCACTTCAACGTATCGTCCATCACTTTCCTGTGCATTCACAACGATACTCCAAGTAAACAAAACAAAAGCTAATAAACATACCTTTTTCATATCTTCAATCTTAATAGTACAACCTCTTTTACAGAATGCGAATTATCATTTCACAAAGCTATTAAAAAAAACTGTAAAACCGATTTTATCCCAAGAAATCAATCAGGCTTTTTCGATCCATCAAAATAGTATCGCCATTCTTTACCTTACACTTGGAAGATGTTTTGCCGGAAAGTAAAGAAATATACCCTTTTTCAAACAGCAGCTTCAAGCGGGTACTGGAAAAAGGCAGACATCTTTTTATCAATGAGGATAATTTAAGGCTCAAGTCGAAATCACACTTGACTTGGATACTTATGATCTCACTACTCATATTCAGGATGTCTTCTAAAGAGACGGTATTTATCACCTCATATTCAACACTGTCATAATCTAATTGAAGATTATTCCTACTTGCCACTCCGGCAGAAAAGGCATATTGCCAGGCAACTTCCCTGTCATTCATAGAAAAGCTGTGAAAGAGCTTTTTATCAATCAAGTCGGGTTTAGTTCGTGACAACAGAGTCATATTACAAGTGTTATCACATTTCACACATCTATAAATCAGCCAGACATCAATGTTTTTCTTCTGTGCATTCATCCTGAACTTATCACTGCAATAAAAGCGGTCACTATCACAGTGACTGCATTTCTTAATTAATAAGGGGCAATTCTTCACCCTTATCTCCCATGTAAATGTTGTTTCCATAACTATACAAAAGCGATTATCTTTCTTTGTGAATCAATTATATTTCTCCGCAAAGTTGGATAATAGCCATTTGTATAATTCACAAGATGTCACAAGACGCCCTGAAATTTATCTGTCAAGCTCATCCATCATCTTTATAATCTGTTCTTTCAACTTATCCAGAAATTGGGTTCTGCTTTTCTTTCTATTCCTGATTTCCAAGAATATACGATAAAAATCACCTATCTCGATATTAAACAGTGTTTCGCAACAAAAAGCAATGTCTTTCAAACTCGTATTTCCATTACTAAAGCATTTACCTGCATACAAGGCGTAGATAAACTCAACCAAAGCAACTTTACTGTCCGTCCATTGCAACAGTTTACTGTCTACAATGGAAGTGAATTTAAGATGAAGTTTCTCTGTCAGCTGCTCTATTTCCTCCGACACATATTCTATCAAGCGATTATTCGCCAGAATTTCTGCAACACTCGAATCATGCAAGGTGGTAAAAGAAATATCTCTATCCAGTAGATGACAATGTATATCAGAAAGAATATCATAATTCTCCCGAATAAAATAGCGGTTATCAAGCTCTGTTCGACCGGCACGGTAATATTCATAAAAGTCATTATTCAAAAATGATTTTTGCAGGTTCTCCAATTCAATCTTCAGATATCTGCATTGGGATGACAGAGATTTGTCGATACGATTCTTTTCAATCTGATACAAACGGACATAAAACATCAACAGACCGGAAATCTGCGGTTTCGAGACTTTAAAGAAAAGAATCTCTTCTTCAGCACTTCGAAACTGATATCCGACAACAGTTGTTTTCAGCGAAGTCAGCGAAACCTGTACGACACCAATGATCTGCCTGATTCTATCCAAAGGATCAACCGGCTGCAGCTCAATCCTTTTTATTTCTTCTTCTATGTTCAGCTTACTATTTCTTACGAAATTTTCCATTCATTCTCAACGCACCCACCACTCCCATCTGATTAGCATAAACCGGACTAAAAGCCTGAATACCTTAATTGCATCAGTTTTGAAAAACGATGCAGTGAATAATAAAAATGATAAAATGAAAAACCTGTTCAAGTATAGAACTACTCAAACGAAAGAAATTAGCCTGTGGTTTATGAGGCTAATATTAAGCTATAACAAATTTAAGAATTGTGCCCAAAATCATTGCTTTTAGAATTCAGATGCAAATATAATTGTTTTTTTAGGATGACATGAAGTTTATATGAATTTTTGAAATAAACTCACCAGAAGTATAGAAAAATAGTATCTTTGCCTCCGACTTTTCACAGATACTGTGAGAAAGCAATTCTTTTAATTATATAAATAAAAAAGACTATGATCAGATTAAATGTTTTTGTTCGTGTAAACGAATCCAACCGCGAAGAAACAATAAAAGCGGCAAAAGAACTGACTGCCTGTTCTTTAAAAGAAGAAGGATGCATTGCTTATGATACTTTCGAAAGCAGCACGCGTCCTGACGTTTTCATGATTTGCGAAACTTGGCAGAATGCCGAAGTATTGGCAGCACACGAAAAATCTCCTCATTTCGCTCAATATGTAGGTATCATTCAGAAATTGGCTGAAATGAAATTGGAAAAATTTGAATTCTAAATGAATTACGAGGCTGTTCGAGAACAGCCTCATTAAATCCGCTATTCCTCTATCTTTCCGAGTAGAATTAGTCGAGTTTCTTATGGATAAATATTCCTTCAATCCAATAAGTTGCGTGATTCGATTCAAATTTCAACAAGACATAGCCGGGATCAGTGGGACCACCGGGAAAATGATCGATAAACCAATCCTGCCAAAGTTCCTGCTTCATCTTTTCGTCAGTTACAACTTCCACTTTCCCCGTTAACGCCACGCTGTCTCCTTTATCCTGAAAGCATAATCCTGCTTTCGGATTCGATAAGAAATCAATTGTTTTTAGTGAATCTGCTCCGGTAGACATCCAGATAGTGGAAATTCCTTCTGTCAGGATTTTGCTCATCGGTACAGGGCGGGGATAACCTTCTTTATTCACAGAAGCAAGGGTAACTACTTCACATCTCTGCAACAATTCTGTTGCTTTCTCTTTCATTGTTTTTGTGGTCATAAATTGATTGTTTTTTATTAACCTTGCAAAGGTAACGGCATATCTTCCCATTCTATTGTAAAAAAGCGACTTTTACCTAATCTATCTTTGTGGTTCGATATAAGTAAGTGTGGTTTCTTCCGGAACGGTTAGGGAAAGAAAAGACGCAGGAGTATTGCCGGACATCGACTTAATCTCTTTTGAAAAATGCGCTAAATCATAGTATCCTGCATCAACTGCCGTAGTCAACAGATTGGCTGATGTTGTGGTTCTCAACAATTCCACAGCATTCTTAAATTTAACAATACGGCTGTATTCTTTAGGAGTAAATCCGGTATAATGCTTGAACTTTCTCTCAAAATGACGCTGACACAAACAGACATCATCCATCAAGCTGCGAACTGAACGTTTTCCTTTGGAATGATTAATCATGTTCACTGCCATAGCGACATGAGAATCGGCAGGCTGATAATGACGCGCCAAATATGCCAGCAAATATTCTTCCACTACTCGTATTCGATCTGTGACATGCTTCTGCTCACCTAATTTTTCAATAAAAGTGTCATCAAAAACAGCCTTCATCTCATTAGTACTGACTCTGCTATTCACAAATTCGTGTAGAGGCAGGTTTGTAAAGCAAGACAAACCACAAGGTAAAAAACGAACGCCAAACATGTGAATCGATTCTGTATAAGTGACGAGTTCCGAATATTTTGTCATAGGTCCTACAAAATAGGAACGATAGGGTTGCATAATCAGACTCCCTTCTTCAACAGCATTAGCCACCTCTCCCAGCGTAAATATAAAATCGGTACAACCATCCGGCAGAATATGGATGCGCATACCATAATCCGGATTGCCCTTAAACTCCCAATAGCTATCAATGTAGGGAACAAGTAAATGAGAAGGCTGATATTCTGTATACATGGATCTATTTTGTACGCAAATATAGCGAAAATAAATTCTAATCAATGATGCGTCCGTTTGCCTTTGCCTTTTGAAGCCATTCAGGGACAATCTCTTCGAGAAATTTATCTTTGCCTACCTTTTCGGCAGCCATATCCAAACCGATATATTGCTGCGCCTTTTCTTTCGTTGTGATATCCGGAAGCGGAACATCACCAGTATATCCGTACGTTCAATTTGAAGGGGTCACTTTCAGCTGGACAAAAGGGATCAATTTAGATTGGATTCAGGGGATCAATTTGATTTGGACAGGAGGGGGCAAATGGTCCCGGATTTTCCATTTTGTCCATGCCTTTGGTTTATGTCGAACAAAAATAGTGTAAATTCTTTAAAAGAAGAGTTTTTTATTGGAAATGTTTCCCCAAAGTCCATTTTAATTCAATTTTTAGTAAAAGGTTTCTATTTGCCAATCCTGTTACTATATTTTCTCCAACCTCATTTTTTATGCTATATTTGTATCCGAAAAAATAATAGAAACGATGATAAACTTTGCAGCTATCGACTTTGAAACAGCCAACGGCAAACGTACCAGCGTATGCAGTGTTGGGGTTGTCATCGTAAGGGAAGGAAAAATAACGAATAAAATCTATCGTCTGATCCGTCCCCGCCCCAATTATTATACGCAATGGACCACAGCTGTTCATGGCTTAACTTACGACGACACGATGGAAGCCGACGAATTTCCGGAAGTATGGGCGGAAATCAAACCATTGATAGACGGTCTGCCACTTGTAGCGCACAACAGTCCTTTTGATGAAGGTTGTCTCCGGGCGGTTCACGAATTATATGACATGACTTATCCTGATTATAAGTTTTATTGTACTTGCCGTACTTCGAGGAAAGTCTTTGGAAAAGATTTGCCCAATCATCAGTTGCATACGGTAGCAGAACGATGCGGATATCATTTAGAGAATCACCACCACGCACTGGCAGATGCAGAGGCTTGCGCACAAATAGCTTTACTTATTATTCCCGAACCGAAAAAAGAAAGAAAAACAAAGAAAGCTGATAAAGATATACATGTTGGAGATTTATTCGCTTCACTTATTCCTCAACCAGTGAAAAAGAGCAAATGAAAAACACTACAACTATTATTTCAATCAATAATAGCCGTAGTGTTTGATAATAAAGTGCTAACTATGTACTTCGATTAGAGGATAGATTTTGCAATACCCATTTCCAAGCCGCGAAGTTCTGCCAAGCCGCGAAGACGGCCCAGGCAAGAATATCCCGGATTCGTTTTCTTTTTCAAGTCATCAATCATTTGATGTCCGTGGTCGGGACGCATAGCGATAGAGCATTTACGACGCTGTTGTAGAAGAATAAGGCTCTTCATTACGTTGTACATGTCTACATTTCCTTCCAAGTGATTAGCTTCGTAGAAGTTTCCTTCCTCGTCACGTTGTGTACTGCGCAAGTGTACGAAGTTCACACGGTCGCCAAAACGCTCCATCATACCTGCAAGATCATTGTCGGCACGCACACCGAAAGAGCCTGTACACAAGCAGAGGCCATTAGATTCGTTAGGTACGGCTTCAATCAATTTCTTGAAATCCTCTTCCGTACTCAAAATACGAGGCAAACCTAAGATGGTATAAGGAGGATCATCCGGATGAATCACCAGTTTCACTCCTACTTCATCGGCAACAGGAGCAATTTCTTTTAAGAAAAAAATCAGGTTGGAACGAAGCTTCTCTGCATCAATATCGTCATAACGATCTAATGCTTGCTGAAATTGTTCTACTGTGAAACTTTCTTCCGAACCCGGAAGTCCGGCAATCATATTACGAACCAACAATTTCTTGTCGTCTTCGCTCATCTGCTCAAAACGAGCTTTCGCTTTAGCTATTTCTTCCGGAGTATAGTCTTTTTCAGCATTCGGACGTTTCAAGATGAAAAGATCGAAAGCTACAAAAGCTGCTTTTTCAAAGCGGAGTGCTTTAGAGCCGTCCGGCATTGTATAGGCAAGATCTGTGCGGGTCCAGTCCAATACAGGCATGAAGTTATAAGTAACTACCATCACGCCACACTTCGCCAGATTACGGATACTTTCCTTATAGTTTTCGATGTATTTCATAAAGTCGCCCGTCTGTGTTTTGATATGCTCGTGTACAGGTACACTTTCTACCACAGACCATGTCAGACCCACTTCTTCAATCATTTGCTTACGCTTCATGATCTCTTCTACTGTCCACACTTCACCATTTGGAATGTGATGAAGAGCATTTACTATACCAGTAGCGCCTGCCTGCTTAATATCCCACAAGCTAACCGGGTCATTAGGACCATACCAGCGCCAAGTTTGTTCACATAAATACATATTATTCTTTCCTGATTACAAGTTACTAATTATGATTAAAAACAGAATGATATCATCCCAATATTAGATAGAGAATGCATCAAATCCACCGTCGATAACAGCTACTGTACCTGTTACGAAGTTAGAAGCATCGCTAATCAAATAATGGATTGTTCCATAAAGGTCTTCCGGTTCACCGAAACGGTTGAATGGAGTATGAGCGAGAATGGTCTTTGAACGATCGGTCAGAGAACCATCCGGATTAGTCAATAATGCACGATTCTGATCGGTCAGGAAGAATCCCGGAGCGATGGCATTTACACGCAGACCGTTACCGAATTTCAAAGCCAGTTCGCCAGCCATATATTTAGTAAAGTTGGCAATAGCTGCTTTTGCCGCACCATAACCTACCACACGGGTCAATGGACGAAGAGCCGATTCAGAACAGAAGTTTACAATAGAACCTTTCTTCTGTTCTACCATAATTTCAGCAAATACCATTGTAGGCAATACTGTACCGAAAAGGTTCAAATCCACTACTTTCTTGAATGCGTCAATCTGTAAATCGAAAAAAGTTTTATCCGGAGCAATAGTTGCACCTGCCATGTTACCTCCGGCAGCGTTCAACAAAACATCAATACGGCCATAAGCCTTCATGATTTCCACTTTGTTGCCTTCCAACACTTCTTTATCCATCACATCCGTGTAAAGGAACATAGCTTCATTTCCTTCGGCTTTGATACTGTCTACCAATGCTTTTCCTGCTTCTTCACTTCTGTCGAGCACAACTACTTTTGCACCTTCCTTTGCGAGATACGCAGCAATACCTTTACCTAAAATACCAGCTCCACCGGTGATAACAACTACTTTGCCTTTTACGTTAAATAATTCATTCATAGTTCTTACAAATTTATATGTTTATAATTTATTGTTCAGATAATATTTCAGATTCTCTTTGAGAAGAATATCGATAGGCATCAAATTAACCTTCTCACTGCCCTGTTTGAACAACAGATGATTACACAATGATTTAACACCATCGTACCCCTGACGCTCGGGGCGCTGCGCAATCAATGCGGTTATCACACCTTCGGAAAGTAATTGCGTATTTCTGCCGATAAGGTCATAACCAACCAGTTTGACAGCCTGCATTCCTTTTGCTTTCAGGTAATTTCCTAAAATATAGCAAGTTGAATTAAAGATAATAGCGCCTTTAATATTCGGATTAGCTTCAAAGATTTCATCCAGTTTCATGAAGTTATACACTGAATCATTTATTTTCAGTTCTACTTCATGCAGATTCCCGTTAAACCCTATTTCAGTGAGATAATGACAGAAACCTTCGCGCCTGTTCCTTCCCTGGTTAGAATCGTTCTTCCCACTATGAATAATCCGTGCCATTAATATATCGGAAGAAGAAGGAAGCCTGTCCATCAATAATCTGGCAGCAATCACTCCGGCATCATAAGATTCCGTTCCAAAATAAGCCAGTTGATGCTGCCCTCCAATGTTGGAGTCAACATACACGTATGGTATTTCATTCCTGTCAAGCTCCTGCGAAAGCCGGATAACAGAATCTGTAAACAAAGTCGCAATCAATACTCCATCCACTTTCTCATTCAGCAGATTTCGGATGATATCATCAAAAGTCTTATTATTATATTGATCGAAAAAGAGTTTGGTAATGGTGATATTATATGATTCCATTTCCGCCGCAGCTTTATCTATACCTTCCGAAATAGCTTCCCAATACTCCCCCTGCACAAAAGAAGGAGTTATTGCAAGGATATGATATTGTTTTTTGGAGGCTGCTAATGAACGTGCCATCAGATTTGGTTGGTAATGTACCATTTCCAGGATAGCCTGTACTTTTTTCCTGTTTTCTTCAGATACTCTTCCACGATTATGGATTACACGGTCTACCGTGCCAACAGAGACACCTGCCATCTTGGCAATGTCTACAATCCGAATATTTGAAAACTCTTTATCCATATATTGATAAGTATCTTGTTTTTCATCGGCAAAAGTAAAATGAATTATTGAATTAAGCAATAGTGTGTGCGCACACACATCACACTAAAACGAGCACATACAACTAATAATCAAATAATTAACTCTAACACACAAAAAACATACATGTTGTTAAACATAAGAAAAAGTAAAGATAGTATGGAGAAAAAGACTCTTTTCAGATGAAAAGTTAGAGAGAAAGTAACTCCTGATTCTTGAAGGAAACGAGAATAATAAAGAAGATTAGCCTAAATGTGTTCGCACACACATTGATACAATGACTAAATAAAGCTAGGGATAAAAGATTAAATATACAAAAAATAAAACAGGTAACCGATTCTATTTAAATCGATTACCCATTTTGGGATTCTTACTTTTCCCACTTATCTTTTGCTTTTCCGGCCACTTTGTCGGCTTCTGCCGCTACTTTATCAGCAATTTCCGCACCGGTTTCTACTGCTTTAAGTCCAAGATCCATTGCTTTTCTTTCAGCATGAGCAGCTGCTATTTCAGCATCGCGACCTATACGATGGATAGCATTATAAATTTCGCTTTCCAACTGTTTTGCTTTTGCTGTACGTGAAAGACGATAAGCTACTGCGCCGAGGATTGACCCAATTCCGAGTCCAATCCAGAAATTTCCATGTCTACATTCCATAATTAAGTTCTGTTTTTAGGATTAAAAATAAATTATATAAATATCTATTTAGATTTCGAGAATAAGGAAGCAATCCATAATACAAGGATAGCCCCTACAGTGGAAGTTATCAAACTTCCGATCAATCCTGAAGCTGACAGTCCGAAAAGGGCAAATACCCAACCGCCCAGTACACCTCCAAGAATACCAAGTAATAAATTTATAATAAGACCAAAACCTCCGCCGCGCATTACTTTACCTGCGAGGAATCCAGCCACAATACCAATAATGATATACCATATAAAGCCCATATAATCCTCCTTTTTTATTTAACAACAGCAGGTACGGAGAATAGTTCGGTTAGTCAAAACTGAATTAACGACAATTTAGAATCCTTAGTCTTAGAGAAACGGGAAAGTTTGCGTACCTTTGCAGCCAATTTTTCAGGAACACTTCTAAAGCAATAGGTATCATGGTACAAAATCAGGAACAACCCGTAGGAAAAATTACATTTTCCATCTTAATCGCATTAAGTCTTTCACACTGTCTCAATGATCTTTTACAGTCCGTTGTTTCAGCAGCTTATCCGCTATTCAAAGATGATTTAGGATTAAGTTTTGCGCAAATCGGCCTTATCACACTGGTTTATCAGCTTTCGGCTTCGGTCTTTCAACCGATTACCGGAATCATTTTTGATAAATATCCCGTTGCATGGTCGTTGCCTATCGGAATGAGCTTTACACTGATTGGTTTGATAAACTTAGCATTCTCTGATAATCTATACTGGATATTAGCCTCCGTATTCTTAATCGGAATTGGCTCTTCCGTACTGCATCCGGAAGCCTCCCGTATCACATTCCTTGCCTCTGGCGGGAAACGTGGACTAGCACAATCACTCTTTCAGGTAGGTGGTAACTTCGGAGGTTCATTAGGCCCTTTACTGGTTGCTCTATTGGTGGCTCCTTATGGCAGACAACATCTCATCGTATTTGCATTTGTGGCTTTAGCTGCTATCGGAGTGATGTACCCAATTTGCAAATGGTATAGGTCATATCTAAACCGGATGAAAGAACAGACCGTCAGTATCAGAAAACCTGTTCATCTTCCTTTGCCTATGGATAAGACAGCCCTTTCAATCGGGATATTGCTGATTCTGATTTTCTCCAAATATATCTATATGGCAAGTCTCACGAGTTATTATACTTTCTACTTGATTCATAAATTTAATGTAAGCGTACAAGATTCGCAACTATATTTATTTATCTTTCTGGTAGCTACTGCTATCGGAACATTAATTGGTGGACCTGTCGGTGACCGAATTGGTCGGAAGTATGTGATTTGGGCTTCTATTTTAGGAGCTGCCCCATTTAGCTTACTAATGCCCCATGCCAATCTGCTGTGGACTATTATCCTTAGCTTCTGTGTGGGATTGATGCTTTCTTCCGCTTTTCCTGCCATATTGCTTTATGCCCAAGAGTTGCTTCCTACCAAACTTGGATTGATATCCGGCTTGTTCTTTGGATTTGCTTTCGGAGTGGCCGGTGTAGCATCTGCCGTACTCGGTAATTTAGCGGATAAAACGAGCATTGAATATGTATATAATATCTGTGCTTATATGCCGTTACTAGGATTGGTCACATTCTTTTTACCGAATTTGAAGAAGAAAAAAATAGAATAAGATTAGATTAAATAAAATGGGGTGTGTCGGTTTGTGATACCCCTCTTTTTGACTATTTACGATGATGTTATCGTAACTTATTGAACAATAACGCATTAATTAAATTGTGCAAGGCAGGGTTATAGCCCAAAAAGCTAATTAAAGGCAAAATAACCCTTTTTTGGTAGAAACTCCTACTCTACGATGTAGGCTTTCATGTAGTCCGATTAAGGTCAACTAAGGACAATTAAGGACAACTGATGCCAAATGGACACAATTAAATTAATGCGTTATGTTTTCATTAACAATCAAGGGCAAGGAGAACCCCAAATCTCCCCAGTTAGTCAAACTGGAAATGATTTTCTTCAAAACGGGTTATGCCAGGGTTCCGAAAGTATTAAGCATCACGGGACCATTCAGTGAGTGGGATAACGAAACCCAGTGCTTCACATCTAAGTCGTCCGAGGCGGTAGAGAAAAACAAACGACTGCTCGACCTCAAAACAAAATACCTGAAAGTGGCAGAAGACTGGGAAGTAGAAAACAAACCTTGGGCTCCTGTACAATGGTCGCATCACTTCGACGTTCAAGAACAGAAAAAACAGGAAGTAAAAGTAATTTCTGTAGCGAAAGCACTCGATCTTATCATTGAACAGATAAGTAAGAGGCAGCGTATCAAACACGGACAAGTGTTATCCAGTGTTGGTACGGCTCGTTCCTACAAAGACTTGCGCACGACCTTAAACCAGTTCACCATTGAGAAATACGAACGGGCGTTCTCTACTTACTACTTCAACGAAATCACCACCGAGTTCGTAAACGATTACGTATTCTTTATTCAGAAGCGGGCAGCAGAACGGCACAACGAGGGAAATCTATATGGCCGTATGCGTAAATTCTACGGTTTACTATTCTATGCAGACAAAATGCGCATTCCGGATATAGACCTCACTGTTTTTGAACAGTCAAAGCCAAAGGCCAAAGCAAAGCCTTTTGTCCCCAAAACTTTACCGGCTGATATAATCACTAAAATCGAAAACATCGACAGAAGTCTTTTTTCCCGGTTAGAACTATTCCACATCGACCTCTTTCTGTTTAGCTATTACACGGGCGGTATGGCTAATATCGACGTGGCATATCTGACTAAAGATTGCATCGACCAAGACGGCAGACTCAACTACGAGCGTATCAAATTCCCTAAAACGGCTCGTATGAAATTCACAGCGAAAGCTCAGGCTATTGTAGACCGCTACAAAGACAAGTGCTATGGAGATTATTTATTGCCGGTATTCTCCCACAAACATCAAACAGAGGCACAAAAAAGAGGCCGCCTGAAAAGATTATGTGATAAAGTAAACAAGACACTCAAAAAAGTGAAAGGGCTAATAAAGTACAAAGGCAAATTGACGTGGTATTCGGCTCGTGGTACGTTTATCTCAAAGATGATAGACAATAATATCCACCCCATAATTGTAGCTCAAATGGCTGGTAATAGTCCTAACACCATTTACAAGCATTACTTTAAAAATACGACAGAAGATGTAATAGACAAACAGGTAGAAAAGGCATACGGATATTAAAGAACCAGAAAGCGATAAAGGGCATCCAAATGATGTCCTTTATCATTTAATATATCTGCGGCAAAGCCACAAAAACGCCATGAAAATAAGAAACGAAACGGCACTAATCACAATTACCGACAGCCAAAGCGGAAATCCCAGACCAAAGCCCAGCGCAAACACAGCACCTTCCAGGAAGCCCAACGGATTAATGGAACTGAACTCAAACCCATCGGTTTTCGGAGCGCTTATATAAGTCAGCACACAAAACAGCAATATCAACCCGATGGCTGATATTGCAAAAGTTTTCAGATTATATTTCGCTATATTATTCACTTGCTTTCCTTAACCTTATCCACAAATTCTTTTGCCGGTTTGAAAGCCGGTACGTTGTGAGCCGGAATAACAATCGTAGTGTTTTTCGATATATTTCGTGCCACCTTCTCCGCACGATGCTTAATATGGAACGTCCCGAACCCTCTCAAATAAACATTTTCACCCGAAGCCATAGAGCCTTTCACATTTTCCATAAACGCTTCAACGATAGAAGAAACCTGAACTTTCTCCGCTCCGGTTGATTTAGCGATTTTATCAATAATATCTGCTTTAGTCATTTTTTAAAGTTTTTTAGTTAGATGCGCAAAGATAGCACTTTAAATGGAAAAATAATGTCCGATTACCCCTTAAAAAACAGCCCGCCAGAAGCCTTATTCGATTAATATATACATACTTATATACTGTTATCTTCTTATTGTTCAAGAGAATAAAAGTACTGTCTTCATTAAGGGTTTCAGAGACTAAAAAAATCAAAAATCACACCTCAGCAAAAGGATCTGACATCAAAATCAGACGGTGGCAACCTGACATAACAGTCATCCGATAACAACGAAGCCATAATTACCATACCATCCCTCAGTGTGAAGCACAAACGATTATTTTTTCTCTCCACATGGGTAATATCAGAAAACGGCACAGGGAACGGCTGGTTATTTCCCCGGAAAATCAGTCCCTCACGACCGTATTTAAAACTGGAAACATCCGGATACTCTTGAAGAAATTGTTTCACCGGAGATTGAATGGAGAAATAGTCTTCTATGCCGTCATACATATTCCATATTTCCATGCCTTCCTTTTCGGCTCTTTCCAAAAGATGTTTCATTATTGGTTCCTCGCTGTTTCCATAAACAACGACTTCCGAAGCCAGAAAATCAGCCCTATGAGGAAATCCATCCAAAGTTACACGAACGGCTGCCTTCCCTAAAATTCGTTTATAACGTAACTGGTCTTTATAAGAATAATCTACCTGCTGCTTTTCGGATGAAATCACGACATACAGTTGGACTTTCGGATAGGATTGGGCATATTCCAGAACAACCTCTGCCGCCAGCATTTCAAAGCCACTCCTTGCTTCAGAAAGAAAAATAGTTTTCCCTTCATTATATAACTCCTCAATGACATAAAACAATTCTGTCCGGATTACATTTTCCAGATTCCGGTCTGGAACATTATCGGGGGTAATCAATCCACCGTTACCAACAAAGGCAATCGCTTTTTCCTTTATAATCTTCATCTTAGCCTGGTCTTTTAGGGAATTAATATTGAGGGGGAAGTCATAAAAAGCACGGAACCAACAAGACCTCCCCAGGTGCGACCAAGCAACCCACAAGACACAAGCCAGCTCCGTGCTATACCCTAACACGTGCTGTCTAATGCCTTGTTACTGTTTTTCTCTCATTTTCTTGGTCGCTTTGGGAGGTTAAACAGCAATTCGTATGTTTTTGTTTCGAAATCTATTCTATAAGCATCCGTTTTTTCAATTATAATGCAAAGGTAATCAATTCAGCTAAATTTAGGCAATTAATCCCGGATTTTAAGTCAGCCACGGATTTTTATAAGGGTCGAAATCAGTCTGAAACGTCGTTAGCTGCCAGTCTGTTATCGGTTTTTTGTCTTCGGCCAGTTTACGAGGTATCTGGGGGTTAAGCCGTAGTTTGGAAGCGTCATTCAACCATTTCATTGAATCTTCATAATCCTTCATCCGAACGGCACTCACATTATTCGGGGCGATTAGCTTTGTCAGTTCGTACACAGCCAACCGTACCATGTGTTTTTTGATATTATAATTTCGGGGATCATTCAACGCGATATTATGCCCTACGATAGGAACATCGGCATTGACATCCATACCCGGATAAAATACCCGGCCTTCATAAACTACATACTCGTGCCTTTCCAGTTCATAATCGTTATAACTCGGATCATAATCAGCTACAGCCCCCCAACAATCCGACTCCATCGGGTTGATATTGTTGTCAAACCCTTCCAGTGTCAGCAACGCATAAAAAGCCCCCTCAAACGACACCACATCCCATACTTCATACGGAACCGGCAACCATTCGGCGGTTTCTTTCTCCTGCCACCCGACAACCATTGGAATGCGGATATTCCCGAACTGAAACCCGTTATCTTCCATACAACGGAAAACCACATCATTGTATTTCACAATATCCCCGGTATGATAAGTGACAAACTGCGAATACCGGACCACTTCATCCACATTGAGATTAAAATCGTCATATTCTTCCCAGTATATCATTGTAGCCGGTGCTTTATAGCCGCTAATCGAGCGGATAACCTCGTAGATGCGCCCTTCCTGATAAATATAGGCGCCTACTGGAAAGGTTATCCGTCGGTCGTATTCGGCGATGTATTTCCCCCGGTTCAATTCCTGTTCTATCTCGTAATTCTCGCTGAGATATTCGGTAATACTCATTTCTGCGGACTCCTCCGCCTGAATAAACCGCTCCGGATTATTACGGGTCATTTGGGAAAGGGCTTCTGCCGTGATAATTCCCAGATAGTCTGAATCGTTTAAAAATCGTCTGTACATATTCGTTTAATAATTAAATCCTTCTTGAATTACAGCGGTAGTAACCACTGAACTGTTATTATCGCCGCTTTTATACTTATACCAGCTATCCCGGAGATAATAACATAGCAGATAATCCAGGCAGTCCGACAGATGACCATATTTCTCGAACTTCATCCCGGTCTTCGCATCTGTTACCTTATGCTTCGCCTTCGTGCCGTCTTCATTTTTCTGTTGGTAAATCATATCCTCGGTCAGTTTCCGGCATTTCAGGTCTATTTCTACCGTCCATCCGTTATATCCTGTAAATACCTCATTGACAAATCCGCAACGAATCACTTGCGGGGGTTGCTTTTTAAGTAACTTTAGCTTCGGACGAAGAACGCCTTTTCCCAAAGTATCGAGAATAACCGTGTAGTTATTGATACCGTCCTCTGTGGCCGTAGAACGTTGCAATCCCGAAGGATCACCTGTTACGTCCACTCCGCCGATATGTTTTTCCCGATATAGTTTTTGTTGCATCCGTCGGGCCAGTGCAGGAGTGTTATTTTCCTTATCCTGTGGTTTGCCCAATACCTCCTCCAGGATGTACACCTTCTTCTTTTCGTAATCGATTTGTGCAAGCAACACGGACATCTGCGGTGCTACATTGAAGTCCCATACGGTAATCAAAGGTTTGGTCGGATCGTACACACGTTCTTTTAAACCGGCAATCAAATGTTTAACGCCGTCAAACTTGTTGTAAACAGCCATATCGTTCGACTCCACGAAATCCCAGTTCCCATACAATAGTCTTTCTTTCGTCGCTTGGTCTGAAATCTTATTCAGGGCAGCCTCGTAGGTCTGTCGGAAAGCGATGTCCGGATTGTCGAACACACTGAAAGGCACATAAAACTCACCTTCCCGAAGGATCGCCTTATCCCCGTTGTCGTCCTGCACGAATCGGCTACGCACCCAGTTTGTCGTAGGATTGGTCGTCAGTAGTAATTTAGATACCATGAACGTTTCGTGTGTCCGCCAGCGTAAACGGGAAAACAAGACTTCCACGGCACGCTGCGAGATTTCACTCACCTCGTCGATAAATCCAATAGTGTATTCCGAAGAACCGAACCTTTCAAAATTGGGGTCGCTGGGAATATCGGCGAGTTCCTTCATGATAATCACCGAATCATTCCAAAACGTCAGTGTCCCCTCAATATTGTTTACCCGGTAATGCACATCCTCTACCAGTCCCCACTTCTTAACAATCATCCGGATTGTATTCCAAGTCGATTCTTTCAGCGATTTCAGTGTTTTACGCCCAACCACCGCCCGGATATTTTCAAAACGTAGGCAACTGCTTACAATCCACACACTACCATTATAGGAATTATGAGTAACAGTAAAATCATCAGCCACATATAAGCCTCCAGGCTCATCGACAGTTATACAACGTCCAGTCTTTTTTCCAATAGCTTCAATACCGACTATCCGCTTTCCCAATGTAGAATTTCCACCGTTAAATTCATATCGGCAACGTTGTTTTTTACGGGAAAGACGTACTAACTCCGGATCAAAACGGGTCATGATATATACATCATAAATATCTTGGCATTTAACATGGTTACCCGTTTTGTCCTTATAACCGGCTTTGCTCTTCTTAATAGTAGCTTTTCCTCCCAACGAGCGTACAATAAAAGCCACATCTTTCGCTAATTGTGGACTGATAGTAGAATATGAAAGATGCCCACGGCTATCCACATAACCATCGGTATCCATTAATCCTTGCATAAGTTCTTTACGCTCTTCTATAGTAGCATACTTATATTGTTCCGGAATAAATTTACTCGAAGCACTATGTCCGGCAATGCCGATGGCTTTTAGAGCTTGAACAAGGTTAGCATCATAGATAATGTAGCTTTTTGCTTTATTATCTTTTTTTTGTTGGCAACTTCCCATATCATAACCGGCTTTAACAAATTGCTGGACAATTTCATCGTCCATCGTAGTGAAATTTACAGCATTGATGTTGATAAGAGTATCTGTTATGCAACCGTCCCCAATAAGTGCCCCTAAAATATATGGAGCTACAGGTTTAGCATGTTTATATCTATTGCCCTGAGTAAATTGTACAGGGGCGCAAAGAGGAATGATCAGATTGGAATATTTATACATGCCGGATTTCTTTTTCTGCATCCATTCATATATCATTTTGGTAGTCCATATCCGTTCGTTTGTCCGGTTGCCATCCGCATCTTTCTTTTTTGTCCGTTTACGACTTTGGTGCAATTGCCATAAATGCCCCTCTGAACAATCAAAGTGTGTTCCGTCAATAAAGTGGATTCGGTAAAATTCAAATACGCCTATCGGATGTAGAGATACAATTCGTTGTTGTCCTCCCGTTGTTGCTGAGGTAATAATATCGCCAACTTTCAAATCGCGGATTTTACGAAAACCAAACGGAGTGCAAACCGTTGAATCCAATAACCCCATTTTCCCTCCACCGGCAGCCCCGCCACCCAACACGAGCTGGGGAACATTGGTGTTATTACATTGATAACAAAACGGTTTGTATTGCGGATTATGGTTTATATCGTAACCGATGAGTTGTTGCCGGATAGTTCCCCCGCACAACGGGCACTCCGGTTGCAGCAGCTTCCAGAGTTCGTATTGTTTGGGGGACGGGCAGAAATCAATATGGAGTTGGTCAGGAGCCTTTAATTTCCGGTTTTTCCCCATTACTCAATGTCGATAGTGATTTCCTTTTCCCGGCTTAGAATCTCGTTCAGCTTGTCAGAAGTGGCCCTCGATTCCAGCACCTTTCCCTTCACGGTATTCTTCCCGACAAGTATGCACCCTTCCGTGTGGCTGGCATCGTTTCCGGAATGAATTAGTATGCCCAGGAAATGCGGCACGTCGTGTAAGTAAGGTAACACCCGTTTAAAGCGCGGGCTTTGTCTCATGGTTACTTTGTAATGTCCGGCAGGAATAGCGGTACGGCCATATTCTTTCTCCTTACACCGGCATTTCACGCCTTGCGGGGTATCAGGACAGAGTAGAGGTAAAATGCGGACGGTATCTTCCAGCGTATTGCAGAAGAACTTCCCGTCAATAAAAAGGTCGCCGATAGTATAATCCGGCCCCTTGAATTTTCGTTTCAGCAAAAGTTTCATCTTTGGATATATTTAGATTATATCCGCAGAATAGCCTTATAGCCCTTTGAAAGTTGTTCTTGCATTTTATTTTCCTTATCATTTTTTTTGTGCTATCTTCGCATAGTACATTGCATTATGGCATAATTTATAAAATTGCATTATGGATATAGAAAGATCTTTTCGCTTTAGAAGTACAGAAGATGTTGTAAATATGACTTTACAGAATTATTATGAGTTCGCTTATAATCCTTCGTCAAATCCTATTATAAAATCTTTTTTACCTAAAAGAGAACTTTTGTTTACAATTGAAAAGCGTTCATTTGCTAAGGGAAAGCATCCCATAATAAATGCGTTTTCGATATATAAGACTGATAAGGATGTAATTATCATTACTGAAAAATTGGCAGAAATGATAGAGAATCTAATATTAAATTCTGAATCGAATAATGATCGTGCTTCTTGTATGATAGATACTGCTAATTTATTTTGTGCATTTCATGAATTGGGACATTTATTGTTAGGGCATTGCCAGATACAAAAAAACGCAAGATTGTGTGCAATAGAAAAATCTCATGAAAATACAGGAGTAGATATTGCACTATATCAGATGCTTGAAACGGATGCTGATACTTTTGCTGCTAAAAGGATTGGTGAAAAGATGGTTACAATCATATCGGATGGAAGATATAAAACTGTATTAGGGTATAATTCCATAGATGATTTTTATGAAGATACATTAAAAGGAATAGTTGCTTTTTTTTATATATTAATGTATTTAGAAGTTTTAGAAAGTAGAGAGGTCTTTATGTTCACACCCGATGATGAAATTCCCAAAGGCTCCAGGCCCAATGAAGCGACACATATACACCCTCCCGCAATTGCCCGTTGCTATTGTTCAGGGAAAACGTTAATTGAACATCTGAATCATTTTTTTCATATTCCACCAAAGGAAGACTATTTTTTGAAAACACTTTTTTCAAGTGATTCGATTTTTGGAGGAATCGAATTAACACAGAAGCAAATACAAAGGAAATACCAATATTTAATTGACGGAACATTTGATAAGAACTTTGAAGCGCTAAAAGAAGAATGGTTTTTGAATACACGTAACATCTTAGCACCCTATTCAAGAATCGCTGTAGTTTAATTATCTTTTGAAATAAAATACACTCTTATGAATAACTCTTCTATCTTTGAACTTGTGGGTTCAAAAGAAAAAGCAGTCCTTGCATTGCTTAAAATGGGTATTAAAGATAAAGAAGGAGCACAAAAAATCCTTGATTATTTATATATCCATTCAGACATCTTAGATGAATCTGAGAACTTTGAAGTATATAATGAACATGATAATGGAGAAGATATGATGAATCTGACGCTATTTGATAGTTCATTGTATATAAATGTAAAAACTATAACAATCGTTATGGTTGCTTTTTTACTTGATGTAACTTTAACTGGTGGTATCGCAGCATTAAGTTTATCATTATTAGGAGTAAATAATAAAGCGTTAGCCTCAATTAAAGAAGAAAACGGAGAAAAATGTATATTGAAAGAAACTCTGTTACACAAACCGCACATTGGGAATATGAATATATTGGATTGTTATGAAAAGAAGTGTCAGAACCTTAATTATCAATGCAAATATAGAGAAGGTGAGTCATGCAATTGCTCCCATGATGCAATAGTGAATATATATGAGAATCTAATCGAAAAAAATATATTTAAAAGATCAGCAGACCGACTTCATTACATTTATAAATGGTAGCTATTTATAATAGCGTTGTATCCATTATAGATGCAACGCTATTCCAATCAAAACCAACATCAGTTTACCCGATAAACTTCCCAATCTCTGTAATCTGCTTCTCCGTCTGGGATTTCATACTCTCCAGTTCCTCATTCTCTGCATTCAGGTTTTGTATCTGATTTTTATTCTCAGTTATCCGGTTACAAATATCCGTCTGCACGGACTTTAGTTTTTCGAGGGCAGAAACGAATACCTTGTTAGCCTCCTCGATACGGCTTTGAAATGACTTGTTTGCAAACATAGTTCTCTATTTTTGAATGTTAATATATTCCGAATACTTCACTTCCACGTATGGATTATCCGTTGTGATAACCTGATGCACCGCTTTCACCTTCTTCCAGAACAACCACCGTCGTTTATACTCAATCCACACGGCCTGCCTCAACGTTACCGGAAGGTGAACCGAACCGATCAGCGAATCCCGTTCAATAACCCCGTGCAACTGGATAAAAGGATTCATCATCGACACAGCTTGAACACGAACAACCACTGAATCACGTATAACCACCGAATCACGCACCGTAGCATGAATCGGGGCATCAACCTCAATCTGGTGTTTGGCAGCCGCTTCGAGGTTCTTAATCTTAACCCCCATCTGTTTGATTTTTACCAGGTCATCAGCCCGGTAACGCTCCAATTCATCCATGCTTAACCGAAGCGTTTTCACATCCGTTGCCATGGTTGCCGAATCCACCTGCCACCGTTTTAAATCCGAGAGCAGGGCATCGCTATTCTGTTCGTGCCGGTCCCGTTCCTGTTTCAACCGGACGACCTTCCGTTGCTGCAACCACACCATGCCAACCAATGCGGCAACAATTACCAATAATACACCTGTCCTTCTATTCATAAGCCGACTTTTGAGGAACAAACCAGACAAATTCATCTTTATACATTTCGGGGAACAAAACCATGTACCCCTTGCATTTTCTTACGCTATCTGTCAGGTCTTCCAGGACAATACCCGTTTCACCCAACAAACCATCCAGGTGGATTTCGGTCAATTCCGGTGAGGGAATAACAGTAATCTGACTACCTTCCACTATCATAACCATTCTTCTTTAATCATTAAACAATAGCTTAAACTCTTCTTTCCGCCTGCGTTCCAAAACCGCAGACACCTTTCCTTTTATCAGTCGGAAACTGACATACTCCCGGTAAACATCCCGGCATCCGCTACGGAGTTTCTTTACCAACCGGCTTTTCATCACGCGGGTTTCACCCACATTATAAGCCAATATGCCAAGAAGCAGTGAATCCCGTCCAAAACTGCGGAATACGGCACATCGGTGTAATAAATCCGCACGCAACAACGAATCCGCACATACCTCACTCATTTCAGCCGTAAACGTTTCATTTGCCACCAACTTGTGCCCGTAACCCACATAGGGATGATGCCGGGCTGTATGTAGTCCCTCGTACCGTTTGATACAATCCACCGACTGAGAAAACACCGACTGAGAAAACACCGGCAACGACACCAGCCAGAGAACAATACCGAACGCAGCCTTCATCGTTGTTTCAGCAATTCCTTTATATCGCCGCGCATTTCCCGAAGGTCGGCTTGAATGGACACGAACTGCGTCATCGTGGCCTCGAATACCGCCTTGTCGAGCTTGATTGCGTCTATCTTCTCGTACTGGTCTTCTATTTTTATTTCCAGTGTAGAACACCGGTCTGTCAGTTCGGCAATTCGGGAAGTGTTAGTGATATGCTGCACGTAAATCGTGATGATAAACGAGAATATCACGAACAGCGAGCGATAATTGTCTGCAAAAAAATCTTTGACTGTAGTCATAAGTAATTATTGTATTAAAATCGAAAAAGCATCTTTAACAGCCCGGATGAGCATTTCAGCCCCTGCGCTATCTTTGAATATCCCGAATATCACCAGGATAATAATCAGAGCGATATAAATAATCCGCTCCATATTCCGCCTGCTAATCTTCTTCATGGGGCGGTGGGGTTTGAGGAACAACGACATTAAAAATGATATTACCGCCGCCGTCGCCTTTCTTCTTATCCTCTTGCGAATGCTTGATAGGATAAAGTTCCATCAATGCTTTTGCGGCATTCACCGAAACCGCCCTGAGTGGCGCAGGTGAAAGGGCAACCCCGAACTTGTCGATATACTCGTTCTTGGCGGTTTCTGCCATCACCGATTTCAGCGTTTCAGCCACTTGCAGTTTTACGGCAATAGCTTCCGTTTCAATCTTCCGTTCTTCCAGCAATTCACTGATACAAGAAGCTATATGCGATTTGGCAAGCAAACGGCGTGCAGCCAAGGCAAGGTTTTTCTTATTTTCTCCAAACACCTCCCTGTAGCACGCCGTTGCTTGCCCGGCAAATTCTTTGTCCCCATTGACGAACAACTCGCAAAATTCCTTTTCGGCATCTGTCAGCTTTATATCTTTTTCTTGTTCTTCCATGATTATTCTTTCGTCGGAAACAGCCCCTTGTAAATAAGATAAGAGACTGTATGTTTCTTTATCACGGAATAGTCTTTTCTCCCCCGGAGGGTTTAACCAGATACGACTTTTCTTCAATCAATTGCTCCATCAGAACCTCATAAAACACATCGGCCAATGCGTTGGTGGCGGCCTCTGCATCAGCCAGTGAATTAATGGTACGCATGTTAAAGGCAATGTTCAGGTCATAACCCGAAATCACGGCCATCAGTTCCGTACCGTCATAATTCATCGCTCCGTAGGTCATCCGGTCGTCGGCTTTGAAGACAACCGTATCTTCCGTTTTCTGTTGTTCGTCCATTATGTAAGTATTATACAATCAGTTATACATTAAAAAAATAATATTCTCTGCTGAAAGAGAAGACAGAAATATAAAAAAGTCACAAGACTTAAATTTTAAAGTGAGCACGTGTCTTTTCCTTTTTCTGAATACAAATATCCCCGCCACCTTCCTGCCGTAACCGGGCAGAGCAGACCGCCGCCACATTCAAAGTAGCGGTCACATCGGCTCCGGCATCGTGCGCATCGTCCAACTCGATACCGAGCCGCTCGGAAAGTATCTCCAGCTTGTACGAGGTTACATCCGGCAGATGGGCAAAAGCGAACCTGCCGAGGTCTATCGTATCCACGTAGTGCGGTTGGAAATTCCCGTAGAAATCCACCTTTCCGGCAAACACCTTCTCAAATTCCGGCATCAGCCCGGCGTAGGCTATCAATTGTTGGAGAAACCCGATGTCAAACGTGATATTCTGACCTATCAGTATTGGTTTACATTGTTGTCCCTTCGACAGGGTATTACGTTTGCCGAACTCAATCACATCCTGCGCCACTTCCTTCAAATCAACCCCTTGGTTATAAAGCATATCCATCGTAATAGCCGAATAAGTCAATGCCACCGGTTCATACTTCATCGACATACCGGCCTCTTCCTGAACAAGAGCCTGACGGGTTTTAAGTACCTTGCGTTTCGGTGCGCCGCCTATATCCAGCTTCCGGTAAGGAGCGATATACTTCGCGTACCGTTCCAGCACCGTCCAGTTATCCAGCCGGACAGCCTGCATAGCAAGCTGCGTACAGGCACAGTCTACACAGTTCAGCCCGCCCGTCTCAAAGTCCAGGACAACGGCGGTATAAATTTTCGGTTCTACTTTTGGGGCTGCCATAAACGTATTTTTTGATACATGTCACGAATCGTTTCTTCATACTCCGTCAAAGAACCGTCATTGTCAATCACGAAATCGTAAAAGGCTTCCGGTAGTTGCTTCCGGGTTCTGTCCCGGAAAATCCGATCCTCGTCGATGCCCCTGGCAACCAACGTTTCATAGTTACTGCGCACCAGTACCGTAACAATCCTGAAACGATGTCCGTGAAGTTTCTTCAACGCCTGCACACCACTTTCGTCCACAACGTATGTACAATACCCTTCGGGAGGAACCTGGTCGCGCAATGCAAAATATTCATACCCTCCAAACTTGGTATGTGTCAGCATATCGCAGAACGGGAAAATCTGGATATTCCGGATAAAATAATAATCCTTTCCATGCGTTTCGTCCGCCCGTTTGGGACGTGTCGTATGGCTGATAATACTAAAAACATTCAATTCATCTTGGAGCAGCTTCGACAGATAGGTCTTGCCCGAACCCGAAGCGCCCACAACGGCAATAATCGTAGGTTGCATTACATTACTTGAATTAAAGATGATTTATAAGTCGTCAAACTATTTGCGCCGGAGTAATCACTGTACTTGATAACCACCGACACGATAATCACTTTATTTTTAAGGCTTCCGATAGGGGCCGGATAATTTTGCAGAAAATCAGACCAGCATACCAGTTCCATCATATCGTTATTTTGTTGAAGCGTGATTTTGGCAAACTTCTTTTGTTCGCCTGTCATCTTGTCTTTATAGGCTTTCTCTTCGGCCTCGCTGACCGTGGCGCAGACAACAATTCGTTTTCCCTCATTATCAGAATCAAAAGCCCGCCGCAATTCCATGTAAGAGGCTTTCCCCTTCACTTTCGCTTTCAGGTCAGAGCTATCGAATATCCTCCGGTAATCTATCGAACCGATACCCGAAACAGCAATCTGTTGCATCGACCAAAAATAATGCTTGCTGATTAACTCGTCCGGAAAATCCTTGTCTGCCAGTTCAAACCCCAATTCACGGGCAGCACGGCTGAGAATGTCGTACCGGTCTGTCACGGACTTTACCTTTTCTATATTGTCGAAACATCCCGCAAGAATCATATTCTTGACATGCCTTGCATTCACGGGCACACGGGTAGATTCTTCGGCATTATCCGGATCATCCCAAAACTCATATTTCTTTAACTTATAGCGGAATATGCGGAAAATAAAATTCTCGATAGAGAGATACTCCCCGTTCCGTTTTCGTTCGTCCACGATGTAATCCACCGCCTTTTTCCCCAGCATTTTAATCCGGGTAAGTGACCAGAATATTTCGTTAGTGGCATAGTCCGTGAAAAATTGGGCTTCGGAAACATTCACGTCGGGCGGCACAATCATCGCCGAACTGCATTGCTCCATTTCCGACATCAAAGCAGGTATCTCCTTATCGTCCGCCCATTGTAATGCCACCGTGTAAAAAGCCGTCGGGTAATTCGCTTTCAGCCAGGCGCCCGTATAAGAAGTAATGGCATAAGCCGTTGCATGGCTGTTACATGTCACCATACCACCAGCCGTTACAAAAGAGTGATTGGGGGCTGACATTTCTACATCATAAACCTCACCGTAACCGATATACGAGACCGATACCACCTTGCGCAATTCTGTGTAAAGCCCGTGTTCACCCATCTTCCGGCGCCCCATGCGATAATGCTCTTTCTTGTGACATGAAGCGCAAAGCGTAGTCAGATTATCGAAATTCTCTCCGCATTGTGAATGGTCTCCGTTGATATGATGCACTTCCAGCCGGCAGTTCCGTTTGCCGCATCGGGCACACGCTTCAAGCATCAGGTGCTTACGGTAATATTCCAGCCGTACATATTCACTTTCCGGCTTCTCTACAAAACCGGAATGCCCCGGTCGGGAATTCAGTTCATAATTACCTACACCGTAATTATCATGGTACATATCATCATTCAAACAACCTTTGTCCGTAAAGCGGTAATTGGTATCCTGCTGTATATACCCGATATTCACATACATATAATCCTCTCCGGCAACCAGGCAATCCGTTCGGACTTCTCCCCGCTGGGTAGGATGTTTATGGTTGGCCGTTACATCCAGCGTTCTGCCGTCTTCCAGTGTGATACGATAAAGTGGCCTTTCACCCACATACCGAATATCCTCAATCCGGTTCTTTACCAATCGCTCGTCTTCATTCAGTGAGAATCCTATTCCGTAGCCTTTCCGGTTATATTTCGAATACAAATCCGCATGTCCTGTCCGGCGGGCATATTGCCGGTCATGCCGGATACGGTACATCTCCCCGATAGTGGGTTTCCACCGTCCACCATGCGGACGATAAATCGTTTCCCCGCCACTGATACATTTATTAAAAAGATAAGAACCGCCCGATTCAATCATATCCCAGATTTGCACCGCATCCTCCTTCGGGCATCCCCGTTCTTTGGCCCCCTGCATGAATTTCTCTTTCATGGCATGTATCTTGTCGATGCGCTTTTTAGAAATCAGCTTCATCAAATTCACACCGTCCCCCATGCTAAAGTTACCCACTTCCCGAGCAATTTGGATTAGACTTTCTTGAAAAGTTAATTGGCCGCAACTGTCTTTCAGTGCATTATATGTACCCCACAAATACACAGGTGCTACATCACCACATTTACATAACAGGTATTTTTCTGCCGAACCTGATTCCAAAGTGGCAGGCCGGTAAAGCGCATTGGCCGCAATCAGGTCGTGAATATTCGTCGGTTTCATATCCATCAGGAACTTAGTCATCCCTTTTGATGAAAACTGAAATACATTCTGGGTAAACCCGTCTGAAAGCAGGCGATAAGTCTTCTCGTCGTCCAGTCCGCCTTTCACAATATCATCAAACCGTAATCCGGCATCATATACCCGGTTACATTCGTTTATAGTCGATTGGATTTTCGACAGCTCCTTAATTCCCAGACAGTCATTTTTCAGCAAACCCACTTCATCCAGCGAATAGCCGTCCAGTTCCGATACCAACACGTCGTCTACCTTTTTTAGGGGAGTGTAATCGAAACATTCCATTTCTTCACCATCCTTTTGCTCCGGCGTAATCAGGATAGCCGAAGCGTGGATAGAACCCGAACGGGGCTGGCCCATCAAAGGGCGGATGTCCTCAATCACTTGCGGATAGTCCGTAATAAACTTCTTCACCTTCTTATTGGTAAACGCCAGTTTAAACAAGTCCGTCCAGGTCATCTTGTCATCATCGAATATCGATGTGATATAATTCACAATATTCAGTGGAACCCGGTGTACACGTGCCACATCTTTGATGGCAGCTTTGATTTTCAAGGTAGTCAAAGTCCCGGCAGAAAATACCCGCTGTTTCCCGTTGATATTATAACGCCGTTCCAGATACTCCTTCACTTCCTGGCGGCGGTCGGATTGGAAGTCAATATCCACATCGGCGAGTGTACCGCCGGGACCCTGACGATAACCGTCACTTACCGAACAATCCAGCACCTGAACCGGATTCGTTTCTTGTTTTATACTTACATGCTTTATCTTCATAAGGTCAATCTTTCTTTAGCTATTTGAAAAATGGTCTCCTCCTTCTCGATACCGATAAACCGTCGACCCGTGTTCCGGCAGGCAACTCCCGTCGAACCGCTGCCCATCACAAAATCAATCACCAAATCACCTTCGTTGGTATAGGTGCGGATAAAATACTCCAGCAAAGCAACCGGCTTTTGGGTAGCGTGCAGGTAACAGGTCTGTTTGTCCGTGCTGTATTTCAATACCGACCGGGGATAGCGTTCCGTGCTGTCATAGTCCGTGTATAACCCGTGTTTCCGGTAGATGTCACCTTGGCTGCATTTCTGACGATGCACGGAAGCCACCACCTTCCGGCTGTGTCCCGCTGTTTTGATAGGATGATAAAGAGGTAACTTGTGATAAAAGACCAATATGTCCTCATGGCTTTTCAGGGGCATCCGGTTAGCATTTAAAAAACCGGTAGCCGTAGTCTTTTCCCAAACCCAGCTATACCGCAAACGCCGCAGGTTTGAATTTCCCAATGCGCTTGTGAAAGGTTGCTGACAAAAAAGAAGCACCGGAGTACGGTCACGGCATACGCCGCGTATGGCATTCCACATCAGCGGAAAATCAATCACTGAATCCCAACGGCAATGGGTTGTCCCGTATGGCGGATCAGCGAGAATCAAATCGGCTTTCACTCCCCGGTCAGCCAGAAAAGGCAGAACTTCGAGGCAGTCGCCGTGATACAAAAAAGTATTATTGTCTATCTCGGTCGGATGGAACATGGTTTATATAGTTAATCGTCCACAAATAATCTTTATGGTCGAACACTACATCGTCACCATCTTTCAATTCATCGGCATATACTATCATCTCTTCTTCATCCCGCACGACAAGCAATTGCGCATCCCGGTCGAAACGCACGGTTTTACCGTTTTCCAGTTCAAACTCCACATATTCCTCCGACTGCAATTCTCCGGCGAGTAGTGTCGCTTGGGCAGGATAAAGCCCGGCACGTTCGGGAAGCAGGAAACGCTCAAAAAGCAAGTCATACTTAATAGGGTCTATCAGGGTTATCCCCATCAGGTAAAGAGCCAGGCAACCTCCCGCAGAACCACGCCCGCAGCCGACAAGGATGCCATTACTCCGGGCCCAGTTTACCGTGTCGTACTGGACCAGCATGTAATCCACATTATCGGTCGATTCCAAAATGTAAATCTCATGCTCCAACCGTTTCCGGTAAACGGCTTCTTCGCCTTTCGGGACTAACCGCTGAAAGCCTTCTTCCAATAAGGATAGAAACATGCTGTGCCGGTCGCCGTATTTCGTTTTTTCCTCGGCTGTCATATCATACCTCGGCATAAAATTCCGATCAGTCTCATATCCCGCATCAGCTCCTTCTGCAATCTCAACCGTATTCCGGCACATCCGTTCAAACAAGGCTTTTACATCCCATTTCTCACTATCGAACAACGGCTCAATCACTGAAAAATGTTCGTCTATATCCTTAAAGAACTGTTCGTCGCTCTGCTCATGCGCCGCACCGGTAGCTATTTTGTTCAGAACAATCTTATTTCGGGCATCATCCCCGTCCAGATAGTAATTGTCACATATTAGTATAGGCTCTATCTCGAATGAAAAGGTGAACGGATCAGCAAAATTTTCAAAATAACAAGCTACCGATTTTAATACTTCCACATCAATGCGCTCCGCCTTGTACTCCGTCAGGTCAACCTGGAAATAAAGTTTCCCACTGCAACCTTCCTCTTTCCCCATAGCTGTTTTCAGTTTCCGAACGACATCCGGATTCTTTCTCAGCCAGTCCCCCGAACATTTCCCGAACACCAGCACATTTCCCCCGGCATGGTCGGTAAGTTGTCGGAGCGTCAGCGTATGCTCTTCACTATCCACCATTATCGCTTTTTGAATCCGTAACAAGTTACGAAGTCCTTCCTTGCTTTGACAATATAACTTCATATCAACCGTTTCATCCCCCTGGCGAAGCCGGAACGAATATCCGAAAATAGGTTTCAATCCGGCTGCGGAACACTCTTTCTGCAAATTCAACGTGGCGCCCATCGTGTTGTAATCGCAGATACCGATAGCCGTATGACCGAGATATTTCGCTTTACGTACCCAGTCTGCCAGTTCACCAGAACCGTTCAACAACTCGTAACCGGTATGCACCCCCAGATTGACATACGGTATGTTCAACCGGGTAGGCTGACGTTTACCTACATATTTCAGCAGGTTGAAACGAAACTCCTCCCGCAAATCGAAATAGTACCAGTTCTTGCCAAAAGCAAAGGCTGCATAAAAAATGTCTTCTTCCATCAGTACGTCCGGGTTCTCCATTAAATTAAAACGGATGTTCCCCTCGTCGCCCTTGAATATAGAACTCACTCCCGAAAGGTCTGCTAAAAACACCTTCCCGAAATCTTCTATCTCAACCACCTCGTCATCTATTTGCCGGTACGCTATTCGGTTAGCATCCAGCCATGCTGTTAATTCTTCCATTATTCTTGTAATTTGGATAATTTATATTCAATAGGTGTTTTCAACCTCTCCGCAAAAATCTCGAATATCTCTTCAAAAGAAAGGTCTTGCCAATCCTTCTCCGGGTTGGGAATATCAGCTACAAACACCTCAAAATAGGGCGCTAATTCCGTAGCGGTCTGTTTGATGGCCGCAACTGCATCCCCGTCATAGCCGATGACCACCGTGCGGACACCTTTCACTTGCAACTTATAAATTTGGGTAAGGGAAATCTTCTTTCCGAAAGTGGCAACCACGGCAATAGGGGAATTGTCATATAAATCCAGTTTACGCACCAGGGCAACCACATCGAAAATACCCTCCACGATAATCACCGTATCGGTTTCATTTTCAATAATCGAATCGTAGTTATAAAGCAACCGGACAAAATCATTCTCCGTGGAATTATTGAACCGCCGGATCGGGTACTCGCCCCGACGTTTAGCTTTCCGGTTATAAATATCGATTTCATCTTTCGGCCAGACATGGCGGGCAACATAACCCACAACATCGCCACTGTCAATAACCGGGAATATCACGTAATCGGTAAACCGGAAATTTAGTTTTCCCGTCGTACCGACTTCAAAATAATCGTAATCGTCATAACAGAACCCTCTCGATTTCAGATAAGGATGCGTGTACACCCGTGTATAAAAGTCCGGCAATTCCACAATCCCCAGTGTATCATCTACCTCTTCCTCCATATCGAGCGGAAACAACAGGTTCGTGTCGAGCGGAGTGGTCAGGTCTGCCGTCGGTGTCACCATCAAATCCGGACGCCCGATTTCTTCCAGCAACTTTTCGAGTGTCTGTGTCGAACGCCCGCAACTGAAACAATGGCTCATAAAAGGCTTCTTGCGCAGTGTCTCTTTGCCGATATACACGCCGAACTTGCCTTCTTTCCCGCAATACGGGCAACGGGCTATCAGGTTTTTGCCCGCACCGTCCCGTTTGGCTCCCAGATGGCGGCTTATCTCTTCAACCAGGAAATCGGTTTCTTGTCTCGATAGTGCCATCTCGTCAGCGGTTTAAGGTTAAACTACGCTGGGCATCGAAAAATACCTCATCGTCGTAATTCGTAGCAATCTTAATCGTATCTCCCTTTTTGAAAAAACGGGATTTGGCAATATGTAACCGCATCACATCCTCGTTCCGTTCCGCAGACGACTGGTTCAGACTAATCAAATGGGTGCAGGGACGGGACAAACCTTTGGCCTCGCTGCAATTGTATTCAGTCAGCACGTTTTTTTCGTCATTTAACCAGTCCCGGTTCTCAATAGTAGCTTGATAGGTCACAATCATCCATACTTTTTCGTCTGCCGCGAGGTCCTTCAAGTCATTCGCAACGGCAATCCGTTTACTCCGTTCATATTCGGCATTCCAAACCCGGCGGCTGGCATCCGTCAGCAAATCCATGCTGTCAATAATCACCACGTCCGGAGAGTGCCCGGTCTTCTTCCGGTACTCCACAATACCGTTTTTTATATCCAGCGTTGAAACCCTGGCATTGAACCGGGGAAAGCAACGCACCGTTATGCTGCCGCTCAATGCCTCGACCATCTTTTCATAGCACCGCATCTCGGTCTCTGAAATTTTTCCCCGCTCAAAGTAATAAGCATTTTTGGCTATCAGGCTTCCAGAATAGGCATTGAGCGCTTCCTCTTCCGAACCTTCGAGTTGGAAATGAAGTACATGCAATCCGTCATCCACATTAGCACGGGTGCCGATATACTTCACGATATGCGATTTTCCCACGCCCGTTGAAGCTAAGAAGCACGTAAGCTGTCCCCGCAGGTTCCGTCCGGCATTCAGGGCATCCACGTAAGGGATATAAAACCGGGTAACTTGGGGCAAAGCCGATTGCTGTTCCTCAATCTCACGGGCCTGGTTCTGACGGAAACGGGCTATAAAAGTTTTACCCACATCCACAAATGCCGAGGATTTCAGCGTAAACCCCGACAACCATTCTGCATATTCCCTTAATAATGCCTCTGCCTTGTCCTGCTTGCTTTGGTTATACAGCTTGCCTACCTCGTTATACACCGATTGCAACCGGACACCTTTTATATAAGTTTCCAGCATGTCGAGCACCACTTCCGGGTTGGCATCCGCTTCATACTCCTGAAAAGTATTGATTAGCTCTATCGCATCGTAATCCTCATGGAAAGCCTGCGACAAAATCGCATAGGAGGGCGGCATATTGTAATTGCGGAAATGGTTCGCCAACACTTCTTGAATACGCTGGAAAGAACGGTCCGGCAGATACTCTTTCTCCATATATTGCACCAGCACGCCGCACACCGATTCATGCAACATGGCGGTTGAGTATAGCTCATACAGAAACTCAACGCTCAACGGATTACTTTTCGTCTTACTCATTCCCGTCCTCCTTTGCTTGATATTCGGCTACCCGGATACGGTAAAGCTCCGGGTACAAATGCCGGGTTCTATTTTGGCAGGCATCCGAAAAACGGCACATCCGGCAGGCAACAGAAAAAGGCGTCCAAAGCAATGTCGAAGCGGCACAGATATAATAACCGGCTTCCGTCGATACGGCACGCCGTTTCGTATGCTCTTCCCAGGTAGGATTGATAAAGCGGTAATAAGGATGCACCTGCCGGTCTTCGATAAGTCCCAGCAAATACTCACGCGTAAGGCTGTGCTCTTTCAGCCATCGGTCTTCATAATACTTCTGTCCGGGCTTACGGGTGACAAAACGCACACACGCACGTTCCCCGAAAGAATGGCTCAACTTCCATTTCAACAAATAGTCCGGTGTAAACCTTGAAACAGCGTACACCTGGCAAATACAAAAATCTACAATGCGTTCCAGCCCCACCGTTCCAAACGTAAGCGATAGATACTCTAAACAAGCATCAACCCGTCGTTCCGCAACCTTACCGCCCGGAAAAACAAACCCCGGCAACACCGTGCGGCGCATCAACACCGTAAACAAACGGCTCATTAATTTACTGTTGCTTTGCATGACCGTCACGGGTTAGTAAACTCCTCATTTGCTTCTTCGCTAAGAAAATACGGCTCTTAATCGTATCCATATTCTTAGTCTTCAAATTCCCGTTCTGGAAAGAAATCTCCACGATTTCCTCCATCTTATATCCGGCCTGTTGCAGCAGCAAAGCCTCCTTATGAATAGGGGTCAATTGATCCAGTGCTTCCAGAATATCATCGTTGTAATACTGCTCATAATTATCCATGCCCATACAATTACAACTCACCTGGTCTCCCTCGTTCAAATCCGGCAAATCCGATACATCCACGTTATCGCTTGCCTTCAAACCCGTATTCCGCTTATTCAAATCATACACGTGGCGTTGAGCCACCGCGTAAATCCAGCTTTTCAATGGCCGCTCCGGATTATAAGTTTCGATGTACCGGTAAAAATTCACCAGCACCTCGCTGTAATTATCTTCTATGTCACACTCCTCAAAAGTAAACTTGATACAAATACTATATATTAATCGCTTATGCGGTAAAATATATCGGGTGAATAGTTCCGTCCGTCGTTTCACCGACTCCGGATCTAAATCACGTTCGGATGGTAAAGTCTGTTTTTTCACGCTCTTGCCAACATGAAATTGAACTTAAACTTCGTCTCAATCTGTCAGCTAATTAGCGTCAATTCATAATCTTAAAAATTCATTTTTAATTCAATATTGTATTATTTCATCCGTTTGTCAGGGTAAAACAATACAATATTGCATGTGTGTCATATCCGGTATTTATGACAGTAGTAGGTATAAATCCAGAAAGCGTCCGCCTCGTCGTCCGTCCGGGGACGGTAGCCATACTTAGCGACACAGGCGTTAATCATATCAACCTTCGTCGCCCGCCCGTTGCCCGTGGCAAACTTCTTCACCGTAGTCACGTTCACAAATGCCGGTTCAGGCAAATTTAGCTCGTCGCACACCTCCAGTAGAATCCCCCGAAACTCCGCCAACTTGCGCATATCCGTGAAATGATTGTTCACGTTAATATCTTCTGCAACCACCTGACGGATGCCATGCTGCCGGATAAACCCGATCAGCGTGTCACGGAACGCCTTATGCTGCTTATTGTCATTGCGAGCCTTCGATTCATAGAAATTCCAGGCGCCACATTCATGGGTGGAATAATAGCCGCACATCGTGGCTATATCCAACCCAAGCACCTCAGCGCGTGTCAAAGGCCCCTTACTGTACAATCCTTGATTCACCATGCTCTTTACGGATAACAAGTGTATGCGGATAGGCTTCGCTCACGTGCCCGTGCGACACGACCAGCGCTGTAATACCCAACCGGTTCAGCGATTCAAACATCTTCATATTCCCTTCTTCATCCACGGCGGCCAGTATCTCGTCCAGCACCAACAGGTCCAGTCCCTTGTCACCCTCGCAATTACTGTTCACCAGCTTCTGCATAGCCAGGATGGAGGACAAATTCACTCTTGCTTTTTCCCCCTCCGAGAACTTGCCGAAGCTGCCGCAATCCACCCCGTCACGGACTAACGTCACCGAAATTTTCTCCCGTAACTTGCCTGTCTTCAACACCGTGTAACCCGAAAACTGAATCCGTATATCGCTACCGATACTTGCCAGAAACTCATTCGTTATTTTTGAAAGAGCTTCTATTTTCGTATTCGCCAGATACGATTTAAACTGGTTGAAACGTTGTTCCTGCTCTTGCAATTGCTTCAACGTCTGTTCAATCTTATCTTTGGCGTTCAATATCTCCGCCGATTTCTTCCGGTAATTCTTTAATGATGCACGCAGCGACTCAATGATTTCGTCCGGAGAGGAATTGCTGATTTCAGAAAGGGTAGCACGCAGCGTCTCAATAGATGACTCGGCAGCCGTAACCTCGTCATTAATAGTCAATTTCTTTCGTTCATTGGTGCGGTAAGCCGCATCGATCAGTTCGAAGGCTTCATCGAAAATCTTACGGCGTACCCCCTCAATATCCTTTTGCAGGGAAATGATTGTTTCTCTGATTTGCTTTTCTTTACGGGACATTGTTTCCAATTCAAAAGTGGCGGTCTGCAAATCCTTCCCGGCTGTAGACAACTGTTGTTGCCATTCATCATTTTTTTGACGGATAGCCTGACGGTCGGCAGTTATAGTGCGTTGTTTCTTCTCCACTGTAATACAATGCTGTTCGGCCTCGGTTATTTCATTCCCAATCAGGACAAGCGAATGCTGCTTCTTTGACAATTCCTGTTGCCCGGCAATCACATCAAACTCCTTGTCAGCAACAAGAAATTGGTGTTTGCAAGCCGGACAGGTAATCGTCCCGGCCAGTTTGTTTTTCAATGATTCCACGGCCGACGACAAATTGCGGCGTTTAGTACGAAGTTCTTCACCGGTACGGCTTAAATTATGGAGCTTTATACCCAGGGATTTCAATTCTTCCTCAACAGCCTCATTACGGATTTGATACTGTTTTGTAAAAAGAGCGTATTCCGATTCGAGTACTGTGCACGCATCTGTTAGGCGGGCTTGTTTGTCCGTCGCATTTTTTTGGTTTGTCTGGTGGTTCGCAAGGTTCTTTTCGACAGATGACAACTGTATTTTCTTGGATTCTATGACCTTATTCCAGTCTGTCAATGTACCGTAAGCCGATACCATGATTTTCACCTGCTCCAGAATATCATCCAGCGGTTCGTCTGAATTTTCCAAACCCTGCATTTCAGTATCGGTCTGTAATATATCAGTTCTGGTATTGCTCAACGAAGTCAATTCCAACTTTTTCTCACGGATAAATGCCCGTTTCCCGGTAATAGTCTGTTCAATGGCTGCTATTCTTTCCGCTTTACTCCTGGCACATTCCTTCTTATTGTTCTCTTCTTTCTCTATCTGCTCGGTAAGCATTGCGATACGCCCGTCCACTCCTGAAAGTTCCAACTCTGCATCCCGCAATCTGGTCTCAATCGGTGCAATGTCTTCCGACACCTTTTCGATAGCCTCGTCCACCACAATGCCGTTACTGAAACGGTTGATTATTTCTTTCTTCTCCTTATCCGAACAAGACAGGAAATCCTCATACTTATGTTTCGAGAGCACGAAATTGTTAAAAAGCTCGTCACGTGTAATGCCCAGTTTTTCCAAAATATATTTTCCATAGGCATCCACCGAATGTTGTACAGCCTCGTCCGTATCTATCGGCTTACCGTCCCGCTCAATAGAACAATGTACCTGAGAAGCACCCTTGCGGTATATTTCCCGTTCCACGGTAAAAACTTCATTGCAACTGGTATTACTGAATTCCAGCATCACATAACATTCATCCGCTGTATCGTTGATGATTTCTTCGTTCTTGATTTTTCGCAGCGGGGAGCCGGTAACACCAATCGCTATACATTCCAGTAAGGCCGATTTGCCCGATCCGTTGCTGCGTTGGCTCTCATTGTCCCGGTTATCCCCGAAAATCAGGGTAGTACCCCCTTGGTGAAGGACGTAACTCAATTCCCGGAAGGCACAGAGATTACGGGCAGCTATTTTATTTAATTTCCACATACACTATCTATTTTAGATAAATAAGACAATCCGAGTTCTACCTCTGCTATTTCCTTTTCCCGGCAAAACTCCTCGTAGGTTTCCCTGATTTTATGGGTATCGAACTTTTCAAAAAGGCTGGAAGCCGATACGTCCGCCGCTTCCGTCTCTTCCGTGATGATTTCCACCTTAGAGGCTCCCGCATGGAGTAGCTTTTCTTTGGGGATGGAGGAAGCCCGGACGGAAGTCGTGTGAACCCGTACCTTGGTGCGGTAATGCCCGTCTGCTTTCATTTCGTCCAGTAAATCAGTCAGATGTATATCCACTTGGTCAGCATCCACATCAATTACCTTATACCGGAGATTGATTTTATTCTGGATAAATTCAGTGCTTCCGTCATTGTATAACACCGTATAGCCTTTCATTTCATCTTCGCCGAAATTATGTTGGCGGCTACTGCCGATGTATTCTACGTTTGTCTTCGGGATAACGCAACGGTTGTGGTAATGGGCGACAAAAACTTTGTCGAACCCTTCAAAGAGATTCGCGGGAAGTTCTTTTTCGCTGGGTTGTGACAAAGCCCCGTTTATCCCTTCATGCAAGTATAAAAAATTGAGTTTTGTGGAATCCAGCGCTTGTGTTTTCACCGTTTGAAGTTTCTCGGTAAAACTGCCGTCTTCCGGAAAATAAGGAATCAGGTGCAACAAAACGTGTTGCCCGTCACCAATGGGCAAAGACACATAATCATTCGCCACCACGACATTTCGATGTTGGTCGAAGATATGGCAGTAACCCCGTTCCGATTCAGGGGCAACCTTGTCATGGTTTCCGTTGGCAATGGTAACTCGGATGCCTTTCTTGGCGGTTGCCAGCAAAACATCGTGAACGGCCAACAGGATATCAAGTGTCTGGGCGGCACGCGAAAGAAACAAATCACCTCCCAGGGCTATCTCTGTAATTCCCAACCGTTCACAGATACATAGTGCCTCGTTCCAGTTCGCGACAAATTCCGGTATATTCTCTTTCCCGACATGCAAATCATTGAATAACAAAAGACAAGGATAAATTTCTTTAGCCATAATAAGCGTGTAAAAAGGGAGGAAAAGGCAGATTGAAAGGCTGCCTTTTCCGTTCCTCGGATGAATAAATAATAGATGATTTCCGCTTATCGTCTGCGGCGACGTTCAGGGGCGGGAGCCTCTGCCGGTGCTTCCGGTTCCGGTTCGGGAGCCGGTGCCGGGGTGGGCGCCGGAGCCTCTTCATCGCCGGGGGCAGCGTCCAAAGCTGCTTCGATTAAGTCCAGCAACTCCTGATTGCTGGTCGAACGGGTAACACGTACCGGCAATTTTTCCTGCTCGATAAACGAACGGATCAATCCTCTCAACTCCTGGCCTTCTTCTGTTTTGTCCGAAAGCCCTTTTTCCTGCAATTCGTCATAGCGGGCGAAAAGGTCATCGATAAGGATACCACTACCGTTTGAACTGTTTTCCTTGGCATCCTTAGTTCGTTTGTCGAAAGAGAAACTGCTCGTGTCTTCTTTGGGAAGTTCCGAACCCAGTTGTTCAATAGCCTGCTTCATTTCTTCCTCGTCCATAATTGACATGCCGTACTTCTGGTCGCACTGTTTCAGGTATTCGATGGTCGCTTCGTACTGGTACCGGCTATAATGATAAATAATGCTCGGAATACGGTTGGTATTCATCAATTTAGTCAATTCTTCCGAAGTCAGTACGTCATTCTCCGCTTCATTATCAATCTCAATCAGATATTCGGTCTTTCCACCGTTTTTCTTCTTCTCGATTTCAATGGGATAAGCATTGTAAACAGAAGAAATCGGGCATGGGAATCCCGGTGACTTAGCCAGCTTTTTTTGCCATAATTTAAACTTGCGCTCGTCCAGTTCCTTAAATTGGGAGTGAGAAAGGGTAAGCAACTGAATGCCTTTGGCACGTTCGTTCAGGTCAAGGATGTACATCGCATGGCCGTAGTTGAATTTCAGACCACCGCCGAAACTACCACCGCCGATTTTTTCAGCGAGCTTGTCGTCTCCACGGTCTTGCGCTTCTGCCACGGCGAGTTTGCGGTAAGTGTCGATTAAGTCCAGGGTGTAACCGGCATCCGTTGTGCGGGGAACAGTCACATACATCGAAGTCGGCTTGGCATTCCCCGTAGTCGGTTTTTCAAGTTCCATCAACAACTGGCGCACCGGATATTCGTAACTGCGACGGTCACTCGTGCCGTCAGGATTCGGGGCAATAGGCAACACCCGTAGCCGGTAAATGCCCAGCTTGTCAAGTCTGTAATACTCCGTTTTCGTAAAGGTCTTGTTCTCTTCGAGCGCACGTTGTTGGGCTTCTTCATAAGATTCCTGAGCCGCAACAAACAACTCCTCGACCGATAATTGTTGAAGGTCTTTTTCCTCTTGCTTCTCTTGCATAATTGTAATACAATAAAATTAAACTGCCCGAATAGCAATCTAATTCAACAGCAGACAGGTTCGGTTTCACCGCCTGCATTCAACTAATAATATGGGAGGGAAAAGACGGGAGAACTCCCGTGTCCGCTCGGCATCAGGTGCCTCAATCAAAATGATGTCAGTTAGAGAAACTGATAGGCTGCAAAGATAGAGCCTTGTTATTAATTAGCCAAATTCCCTTTTAATTGTTTTTCAAAAACAATTAAAACCAATTGTTTTACAGTGAATTAAAATCAAATATTCGGCTAATAATCCAAATTATATAGGCAAACCTCTAATCCGCCGAAGCTCCTGCTGTATCATTGCCTGGTTCTCCTTGATAAAACACTCCAGCTTCTTCTTCCGCAATCTTTCATAATACAAAGCTCGTTCAGGGGTAAGGCGTTTCGGTCGCCTGCAATAAATCCCCATATCACGGTACTCTTCCAGATAACGGAAAAACTTAGGCTTTCGCAAAGAAGGATCACCCGAAGCCCGGCAAACCTGCTCAATCAGTTCCACCTTCGGCTCAGGAAAAACACTCCTGGGCGTCAGGTTAAGAATGATGCTGAAGACGGCCGGTGCTTCATACTTCAACAAAAAGCCGAGACGGGTTTCCTCAAACCTATACTTTTTGTACGTCCCCGTTGGCCTTCCGTCCTCTTTTCGACGTGGGGACAGGCTCGGCTGGGGCGGTTGCGTGATTCTCGTCCCCCGGTACTTCTGTGGTCTTGCCATTTTGCTGCACGATTTCAGGGTTTACACTTCCGGTTACTTGCTCCGTTGGAAATACTTTGGGAGAGGCTGCCGCAATACGCTGGCGGCTCTCCACGTCTTGTTGAATGTTTACTCGTTTCATATTTACACAAAATAGGTGAAATTAATTTCTGTGGATACGTTATACCAACCACTTTCGTAAAGCTGGATACTGCGGGAGTTGGCCCGGATAATAAAGGACGAACCCCGGTTATATTTGTGGTCATCATTGTAATCGCATAAAGCGCAACGCAACCCGTATTTGGGAGGCTGTATCTGATTGGGAATCACGGCCACTACACCGCCCATGTTGCTGCCGTCCCTTTGTGCGGTGTTAATAATCCCCTGGATGCTGACGATATTTCCGATTTGCCGGATAAAGAGCTGCCGGGTGTCCGTGCCGCTACCGGAATTGTTCATCTGCAACCAGCCCGTGTCGCTTATCTTGGTCTGGTAGTCATCGGCATAAGCCGCCCCCAGGGTACGGCACGCCAACTTCTTGGCATCAGCGTTTGGCAGGGATAAATCCGATAGCTTTCCGTCCTTGCGCAAATAACTGTCTGTTACTTCCTTCTTGGAAAATACATCGAATTTATCCCGGAGTGCTTGCTGCGCTTGGGCGGTAGTCTTTCCCGATTTCACAAGAAAAGTAATGTAGTCTTGGAACAACGTTTCAACCACTGCAAAACGACTGTCCGATACGCTTTTGGTATATAAACCCAAATTTGCGGCGATGGTATCTTTATCCGAAGAATTATACCCGTCCAGTAACCGATTGGCTTTTTTTGCCAACTCTTTGACAACTTGGGAGGTCGGCACATACCCCTCTACTTGGGCATAGCTGGCACCCGTGCTGTCTGTGTAGGCAAAACTGCCTGTTTTAATTCCTTCCAGCTTCTTTTTCAGCGTTTCGGTAAATATCGCACCCGTATAAGCGCCGTCCGAACTTAGTTTGCCTTCCAGCATCTTATCAATTTCGGTAGTCGAATACACGCTGATATTTTTTCGGGCTTGTGCCTTATCCGGTAAATCCGACAAATTGGAGCTTTTGGATAACTTCAAATCTCCCGTCCCTCGTTTCTCCGCATCAAGGTTTACCCGAATCTCGGCTTGTTTCTCCGCTTTACGGGCAGCAGCCTGTTCGGGGCTCATACCGTTGATCTCATCCGCTGAAAGATTGATAAGCTCCGTAAGTTTACCTTTAATAGTCAGATATTTACCGTCTGTCTCACTTTTGGAGTAAACAGATAAATTCATCCGGGCAACGCCTTTGTCAAACAAGTCATCCAGGTTACTACTGACATTCAACTTGTATTTCAGGGCATCGGCTACATCGTCGGCAGTCACATAACCCGTACCGCCATCACCGATAGAACCGTTCGAAATGGCATCCAGTTTCTTTTTATATGTAGTCGTAAAATCTTCTGTTGATAACTGTTTACCGCTGACCACCGACACTTTTTTTGCCAGCGCATCATCAAAATTCTTTTGGGTGACAAAAATCGAATAAATATCTGTCCCTTTCATCCGTACTTCCCCGGAAAGGTCTATAAATCCCTTCGGGAGAAAAACCAGATTCCCGAATAAGTTACTCACTGTAAAATCATTTGTACTGGTAGTGAGGTATCCCAGCGAGGCGATGGGCGTTTTGTCCCGGTCTTGCCATTCGATGATGGCGGTCAGCTCCGGATCGCCTTTGGCAAAGGAAGTATTACGCAAGACATAGCCACATCCATTGCCGCAAACCTGGAAAGAGCCGTTCACGGAAACTGTCTTTGTCTTTCCTTCTACCTGAAACAAGGGTATGGAACACTTTTTACCGTCGTACACGTTGAAGTTCCGAAAACGGCTGGTAGTCTGGTTATATCCGCAATGGTTAATATTGATAGAACCGTCATCGGTATCGTCACCAATATTAATCAGATGGTTTTGATATAAATAGCCACTCCCGATTCGTCCCCGTTTCAGGTTCATCGCATCACAACAAAATCCGTTTTCATCCAGTCGGGCTAATTCCGTCGTTCCTTTCAGAAAAGAAAACGAACCGTCCGTATTCAACACGATTTCTGCCGTCAGCAATTCATTCAGGTAGGCTCCTAAAGAGCTTTCACCGTTTTCCTTTACCCGGCTGCGGAGACTGCGCCCGCCACTTCCCTGGGCGCTGATTTCTTTGGTTGATTTCAACGTCTTTTCGACCGTTACTTCCCCGCTGAAAGTAACATCCTTTTTCACTTTCTGACGGGAAGCCGGGGAATCCAGCAACAAGGCGTATCGTCCGACAAACTTCTCGTTGAGCCGGGGAGCATACTCACGGCTAAGTTCCAGATATTGAGGCGGCAATCCCGTTACCGGATCGGTTGCTTGCGGCACGGCGGTTCCTCCGGCACACAGATAGCAACAACGCCCGCGTTTATTGATTTCATTGGCATAGACAATTGATTCGTTCGTGTTGGTCTCATAAATGAAATACGGGAAACCTGCCGGGTTCGCGCCCTCGAAATAGCGGATCTTGCCACCCAGCCACACGTAGCCGGGAGTAATCGTATTGCCTTCGGTTTGGCAGCCGGAAATGATAAAGGCCGGACATTCCGAAAAAAGGGCGGTCAAGCTCAATGCCAGTTCCTGCAAATTCAGCACATCGTCCGAATAGGTATATCTTCCGCCGGTTTCTGCTATATATTCTTTCATATTTTAGTGTTGTTATTAGGTGCAATTTCTTCTCCGTCAATCTTGATTAAATACGTTTTCCCGGCTACCTTATAGGTGTTTACCACATAAGAAAGCTGGTAGACAAACTCTTTCGTGGATATTTTAATGGGAGGAACGTTTACCATAAAACTCACTTTATTGATGGCGCGTTCTTCCGCTATACGGTAAAACTCCCTGGGCTTTTCTTGTGGATTGGAAGCCAAGACAGCTTCACCTTCTTTCCAGACAGTGAACGGGCGGCCATGTACAGCGTTTTCATGGTATAAATCCACACCCAGCGACACGCTTTCCGACAGAAAAATACGGTCGGTGGAATCAGCGAGATAACGCCCGAACTTATAATTGAGATACCACTCAAAGCAAATAATCTGCGAGGTCATCCGGGCTTCAATATGCTTATCTTTGGCAAAAGCCATAAAACGCTCGTTCAGCGTTTGCAAGGGGTAAGCCAGACTTTGCAGAAGTAGGATGTACCGGCGTCCGTTCAGGTAATAAGGCACAAGCCGGTTTACCAGTTTGTCGATAGGGAGTTTATACCTCTTCATTATGGTCTACAATTAGTTTGATAGCTTCCCGGAAATTGGGAATCCCTTTTTCTTCACCTTCTCCACCCGATTGTTTCAAGTAACCCGAAAAGGTATGGCTCATCCGTCCGATACGCCGGGCCGGTGTCAAATGACCGTCACTGTCATAAGGAGCGATAAAAACTCCTTGTTCCGGTTGCGCTGCTGCATCGATATAAACGTCTGTTACATGTTCGGCTTTACGGATGGCTGCAATAATATCCGACACATAAATGGTCGAGTCAAATTTGATACTCAGCATATAGGTATTAAGCTGTTCCTCAATCAAGTCGTAAATATCCGACTCCAAAACAGCACCGTCATAGTAAACCGACAAACGGGGAATCAGAATATCCCCTTCCTGGCTGGTTACTTCAATGCGGGTTCCGGCAAACTTAATCCGGTTGATATACGACTGAATCAGTACCAGTTCCTCTGCCGGGATAGCGTGCAGGTTCCCTTTGTCACCCGTGGCAACCTTTAATATCAATTTATTATCCAGATTCACGTCATCATGGCTTTCCATATAGGAGGCTTGCGTAATAATCTGTTTCGTCGGGTCAGTCTGGTTATATCCGAATGCCAACCCGTCTTCACGCATCACCAGTTCGTCACCTTGCTGGTATTGCAGTAAGGCGTTGATATAATAGGTGGGCGTTCCGTTAATCCGGTTATTCAGAATATTCGATATGTCGATGGCAAAAACATCGAGCAGGCTTTCGAAACTGAATACCACCGCCGCAAAAGTCCACGTAATACCGTTCAGAATAGAAAGTTTTGAATCACTTGCGAATTCAGAAAGTTCAAGGCGCTTATTGCGTTCCCGTACCGCTTCATCATATATTTGCTGTATCGTTCTGCTCATACTTATAAATTAAACCGTTAATAATAAATTCCCAGGGTGAACCTTCGTTCCAGGCTTCTTCATGCGTCAGTACCCAAATGGCTTCCATGCCTGAGCCGATTACATACCGCCCGTTTACATCCTTTGCAGGTTCCCGGTACGTGCCCGAAGGCTGGCATTGAAGCGTTATTTGGCAACTGCGCCGGTTGTCGTGCCGGGTAACTAACCCCGTCAGGTAAGCGTCTATCGTGGGCTGGCGGTAAACCGTTCCGCACAGCGAAAGCCTCATCAGGTTTTTCAGTTCCAGTAGTGGAGTCAGGACATCCGTTTTCAACCCGTCCAGGCATACATCATACACTCCTGGGAACATGGGCAGGCTGACGATGGATAATACGGCGTTCCGCAGGGTAAACCGTTCTACGGAAAGAGGTTTTAATATATACAGTTCCGACGGGTGAAATCCCGTGAGGTCAAAGGATTGCAATGAACCTTCCATATACAGTGAAATTTTTCGTTTACCACCTACCGGACAATCAAAAAGATGGTTGGTTTGTACCGCCTTTCCCGTCAGCGGGATTATCTCGGCTGCGGAGTTGTCCCCCCAGTCAATTTCCAGTTTTCCCCGGCCCGATATGGAAAAACCGGCACTGATTTCCGTGTTCGCCAGATAAAGCTCGATAGCCAAAGGAAGTGTGAAGACTTTGGGATAGACATGCAATTCTCCCGAAGCCGGAGTGATGCCATGCGTTTGATAATAGGCAACGACTTCCCGGTCTATTTGGTAATCATCCGTATAAACCAACTCGTCGCCGGATTGTAAATCGTCATCCAGCGAAAGGAATTCATTATTTACCAGCAAATCGGTAATTCCTTCAATGGCTCCGTAGGTGTGGATGGCCACATCGTAGAGGTTCTGTCCTGCAATAACGCTGTATCTACCCATTTTTCTCTTTTACTTCCAGTAATAATTCTCCTGTCGCTGAATCCATATAAGCATTGACAATAATCATATTGTCCGCCTCAAACTCACTTTGCAGCTTGGCTGCCAGTCCCGTATTTTCAAAGTTCCCATGCAGGTAATCAATCAGCCCGACACCCGTCAAGGGATGCTGGTAAAGAGTTCCCGCAGAGGCTTTCAACAAAAAGGTTTCGTTCTGCGGCAACGAGGCTTTAATCAGCAAGTCCGTCTCATGCCCGCTATACAACTCAAGCCGCCCTTTAGATAAAATCAGATTGTAATAGTTTTCGCTGTTCAATCGCCGGAACTCCGCCAACCGGATACTTTCACCACCGGGCAAAACAACCGGATACCAAAGCTGGTTGGTTGTCCGGTTTATCACATATTCCGGATTATCGTCTGTATCACCGACACGAAACCGGAGCATCAGTTCTTTATATTGCGGGGCATAAGGCAAATAGACGTGTGCCTGAAAGCCATCCTGTACCCGCTTCTCGCTTCCTTTTGGAAGAAAGACATCGCCATAAATATAATTATCGTTATCAGCGCCTTCCACATAATCCGGCAATACAAGGTCATAGAGCGTTTTACCGACAATATTGTCGGTCGTTTTCAATTCGCCGTATTGCGTGTCAATCTGTATATCTTGTCTTGCCATAGTTTGAAAAAAAAATCCCGGCTGCTTTGTCTGAGCGACCGGGAAAGTTCACTCTATCCGAAGAATAGAGTGAAAGGGCAGGAATGGTTTAATTTAGACAGTCAGACCATCGAAAATTTTCTCGACAGTAGCCCACATATCATCCGGCAAACTCTCGTCTGAAATTTTTTCACACACCTGTTTCAGATATTCGCCCTCGTCAGCAGAAAATTCAATAGAAAGCGGAGTCTCTTTCTCAACGTCCCATTCGATACGCTTGGTCTCAGCATTCTCTCTTAGATGAATCTCCCCACGTTCGGAATCTGAAATCTCGATTTTGCGTGCAATCTCCTTCTTCAGATTGAATTGCTTAAAGTTACCCTCTTTAGGTAATAGTGCCGGGATATACAGCCGGTCTTTTACTGTTAGTTCCATGCTTACTTTTTTAATGGTTTACTTAAAACGAATAGTGGCTATCTGTCGGAAATGTTTTCCGGCTGCTGCATTTCTCCGGCACTCTCTTTGATTTTCTCAACGAATTTCTCAAAATCGAGAAAATAGAGGGAGGGCTTGCCTTGCTCGGTCAGGTTACAAAAGATATTCCCGTTCTCGTAAGTGATATATCCGACATCCAGCTTTTCTATTCCGTCGGGCTGAAAGGCTTGCACAGTGGCGTGGATACGGGTTAGCACTTCATTAATCAGTACATACTCAATGATGTAAGTCGCATTGGCGGTCGTCTCTTCCGCCGTTTTCGTTAAAACAGTATTTGTTATATTCATAATTAAAAATGATTTCATTCAGAATAGAGCATACTCACATAAAAAGTTTATCTATGACCAGTCTGCCGTGCTAAAAACTTGAAAACAGAATGAACCTTCGTTTGCAGAGGAATCGTCTTGTGTTTGTACATAAAAATAAGAGCTGTAAATTCCCATAATGGTGGCATATATAGGAGTTCCCGTATAGTAACCGGTCATTTGAACGAAAAAGTTACTACTCAGGCTCCACGGCAGATATACAGTATAACGTCCGGTTCCGGTACGGCTGACGGACATTCTTGAGCCGTCGAAAGTCTTCTGTTTTAATGAAACGCTCGTCCCCGATAAAGTGACAATCCCCGAAGCCAGCACTTGAAGAAAACTGCCGTATTTTCCCGTACACATCATATCTCTGCGATTAATGACGATCCAGCCGAAAAAAGTGGCATTGTCACCGTAACCGAGCAACTCGACAAGTTCACGGGAGAAAGTGATGGATGTTTTCTGAATACCATCCTCAAAAAAATATTTTCCGCTGGGGGCAGTTATTGTCATATAACCGACTGTGGTATTACTTCCCCATTTATAGTTTACCAGCGTCACCCTTCGTCCGCTTTGTTCTAATGACCACGGTAAGGCGATGCTCTCGTCCCAGGAGCCACGGATTGCCACGATATTATCGTAGTTGTTGAAATTCTCCTGGGTAGAGGTGTCGCCACCTATCCAGATAGAAGAATCGTTCAGTACAAACTTATTCCGCACGCTTCCCTGAATACGGACATTGTTAAAAATGGCATTTTTGGCCTGTACATTTCCGGCTGCATCCCACGTAATATTCCCATTGGCCAGACGACCGGAACCGTCGGCGGCAAAAGATATTTTCCCGTAGCCGAAGGTAGCCGAACCGTCAGACTTTAATCCCCAGTAATCAATGCCCGTAGATGGGTTGTCATTGTACATATATCCGCTACTGCTAAATACCACCCGGTGCCCCGAACTCGGAGAAGAAGCTGTGATGGAACTTGAAGAGAGGTTCCACCCCCCGATACTTCCACGGACAAACGTACAAGTCAAACCATTTATATAGCTTGTGTTTATGATGTTTGCCTTAATACTGGCAGCATCCAACTTCGTTGAATTGATACTTCCCGCAGCAATACGGTCTGCACTAATCGTTCCGGCAGTGATTTGATTGGCATTCAGCGTGGAAGTGTAAATTCCGTTGGCATCAATGGTCGTCGTATATTTCTCTGTCGAAGTCACATCGAAAACCGTCGCGTAAGCCACGTACCAGGTCAATGTCGCCGAGCCTTCTATATAGAAAAAGTTAGTTGAAGAAAAGCTACTGGTTCCACAAGTCACTTTATACACATATTCTGCCCAATCACCCGTTCCTGCCCTGGAAGTCAGCCATTTCGACGAACCTCCGCTGCCAATAGCATTTGAAGCCCATTGGATATTTCTTCCCACAGGGATTTTGGCGATGATACGGGCGATAAAAACTTTCCGGTACGAACAACCGTTGCCAAAATAAAAACCACCGCAACCCGGAGAAGCACTGCCGGTATTGACAATCCTCAATACATATTTGCTGTCATTTGGGGCCGTACTGTCAGAAATACGGGCTATCGTAACCGTGCCGTTACCGCTGTTATTATACACGTTTATGCCATTCTGACCATTGTAAAATGTCGGATCACGGTATAACATCTTGCCAAATGCCATCGCCGAAGCCAGCTCTTTCGCTGCGTTGGCTTTATTAGTGGCGTCTGTGGCCGCACTGTTGATTGCTTCTGTCTTTTTGGTATCCGCATAGCTCTTTGCCTGATTCAGGGCATTCGTAGCGGCATTCGTCCAGTTTAATGTTACGGACGAGCCGAAGCTCACATTACCACTGGCATCCCAGACAATATTCCCGTTTGCCAAACGTCCGGACCCGTCGTTGTTCAAACGCCATTTTGTTCCATTATAAAGACTACCATCCGAGCCCAGATAAACACTGTTTTTCCAGATGCTTTGATTGTCAAAAGCCCATCCCGCAATGCGGTTATAGACTTCTTTACTCCCCGAACGGCTATAATTGGCAGATAAACAGAAATATTCCAGATGATCCCAGGACATCATCTGAATACCGATAAAGCCGGTTTTTACAGTACTGCCCGAAGCGGCGACCTGTCCGAATACAATATGCCCCGCATTGTTGGATTGGTGCCAGGTCATTGTGATACCTAGAGGTTTGTAAGCACCCGTGTACCAGTAACCGCTACCTGCCGCAGCTTTCCGGATTTGGATAGGCGTAGCACCTACAACACCCAGATTGCCATTTGAAATATTATCACTGCCAATCGTCCAGCCACCGATACTTCCCTTGGTAAATGTGCAGCTTAATCCGTTAATATAGGAGGTGTTAATTATATTTGCCTTAATACTGGACGCATCCAGTTTGGACGAAGTAATGCTGCCTGCGGCTATCCGGTCAACACTGATAGTCCCGGCATTGATTTGATTAGCGGTCAGCGTTCCCGTATAAATTCCGGTACTGCCGATATATGTCAATGGATGAGCGGTCAACGTTGAATCGTTACCTTGTGCCAATACAATAAACCGGTGACGGCGAATTTCTTCCTCCACCGAAGCTGTTAATGTACGGGGAGCCGGTGCATAAGCCTTATAATCTCCCGACTGAAAAATCTGATCGGAAGCATAAGCTATTTGTGGAGCGGAAGGAATAGGCGAAGGACTATACGAACCGTTTTCAATGGTCTGGTCCGAGTAAATATGATAAACGGCTCCCGTCGTACCACCGCCTCTCAGAAAAATAGCGAACATGCAGCTATTTCCACAAATGGCGGCACCGGCAAACATACGGGAATAACACTCCGACAACTCATAAATGTCCCACGAGTACGAAGCACCGCCCCAACCACCGAAATTAGCCATGATGGACAAAATCAGGCCGCCCATGTGGGTAGCACTTTTACTGTCCCAGTCAGACGGGGCTTGCTCCGAATAAGCACGGCGAATAAGAATAGTTCGTTTGTGGCTTTGGTCTCCTCCTTTGAACACCACCGGATAATACTTTCCTGACTCACCGTTTATCACAATTTTTTTGTAATAACGATAACCATAATTGGCAGTCTTCGCAGCCTCAATATCATTCTTCCACTTTAAAGAAACAGAATCGCCGAAAGTAACATTCCCGGCAGCATCCCAAATAATGTTACCATTGGCAATCCGACCCGAACCGTCATTATTTAATCGCCATTTCATTCCATTATAGATGCTGCCGTCTGAACTTAGATAAACATTATTCTTGTAAATTTGTATCGTGTCGAATACCCAACCTGCAATCCGGTTGGTACTTCCTATCTGGGCAACAATCGTCCCGGCTGAATTAGTCGCATAAAGCCCGAAATCCGTGTTACTATTATAATACAACTGTACCCGGTGACCGCTGGTACTACTCGAAGAAGCACCGAAAACGGCAATACGCTTGTTAGCTTTATCCAGTACAATCTGTCCGCCAGACAAGGTGGTGCTACCAATCGTCCAACCGCCAATAGTACCTTTGGTCACATTTAGAGTCAAAGCCTGGATATTGGCGGCAGTAATCAGCGTAGCTTTCAATTCTGTGGTATTCAGGCGGGAAGTGTCAATCGTTCCGGCAGAGATTTGGTTGGCGTTCAGTGTACCCGTATAAATACCGCTACCGTTGATAAAAGTATTGCGTTGTCCGTTTACGGAGATGCCTTGGGGAATGCCATTCACTACCAGCGTCGATAACTCGGCATAAGGTTCTGTTGCTTCCAGGCCATACAGAGCAAACAATCCGTTATTTTTCCCGATACCCGGAATACCGATAAAAGCAAACGGGTTACGGGCATCGGTAATCAGGCGGTCACTACCACCACACCGTTGGATGGCAGTGTTTAGCGCGGCATTAATCCGGATAGCATCATAAGAGGTCAATATCACAATCTTATCTGCCCCCAGTGCATTTAAAGCAGTCGCCAATGTATTACAATTCGTATCACTACTGTAAACATCGTAATTCGTTGTCGAATTGACTACCAGCGTATCACGGGCAATGACGGTCAAGGTTAATCCTCTTGCGCTCGATTCATTCACGACAGTGCCGTTTAACACTACCTTACGGGTAGCCGAATGATTCAGACCTGTGCCACGGACATAAAGTTTACCGCTATTGGCGGCGGTAACAGCAGCATTGCTCCACAACAACCTCACACCAGCAGAAAAAGTCACGTTCCCGGCTGCATCCCATACAATATTACTTCCGGCAATAGCCCCGGCGCCGGTTGATTCCAAACGCCATTTCATTCCACGGATACCCGTTGAACCAATGGTTATGCTTCCCGAAGCAGAAGTATAACCTCCCGAAGCATTGTTTTTTGTTCCCCTGAAAATCGAATCGGCATCTAACGACCAACCTCCGATTTTTCCTTTGGTGACATTCAGCGTGAGAGCCTCAATATTTCCAGCCGTGATTAGCGAAGCCTTCAACGCATTCACATCGATACGGGCGGCGGCGATTGTTCCCGCCGTAATTTGTGAAGCATTGATGCGGATGGCATTTACCGTATTGGCAGACAATGTGCCTGTAAAGATGCCGGTAGAGCCTATATAGGTCAATTTTGTAGCCCAGCCTTCCGTATTGGCTTTATTTGTTAGGGCATCGGCCACAGTACGGGCATCTGTTCCGGTTTTTTTAGCATCGGCTACATCTTTCTCTATGTCTGCCTGACAACGCCCCCATGAGCCTTTCGTCCCTAATTGTAAGGAGATATTCTTTACATGGGCGATACCCTCCGCACCCGAATATCCGTAAATATAGAAAGAAATAGGTTTCGTCAAATCAATCTCGGCATCCAGAGTAAAGGTATAGGATACCCGTTGCCATTGGTTTATTCGGGACGGACCAAGGGAGTAAGAACCACTGCTGAAAGCGGCAGCCGTCTTTCCGACCTTAGTGCTGTAAATCCCTCCGTGGATAATCATCCCCGCTGTATCAACCATCAAATCTGCCGAGAAAGTGTAACGGCAACCCGGCATAAGTTTCTCTTTCTGGTGAACAGCAGTTGAGATTCCCATCCAACGTTTTGTCTGATTATAAATAGAGTTTTTATTTATAAACTCCAATACGGAAAAACCAAATTTAGAAATATTCAGGTGCGCATGATAACCCGTTGTAGGGGCAGTGACCCCGCTATTATAACCCGAACCCCAATTCTGAATTACATAAGTTCCATTCAGTGCGTTATCCCAGCCAATATTATTATTGTTGGAATAATACCGCAGATCACCGTTCGGTAGCAGATTGTCGCTACCTACTTGGAGTTCACTGATTTTTGTATCTGTATTGGACGCAGCGGTTGAAATAGCGGCAGCTTTGGCTGCGTCCGCTTTAACTTGTGCAGTATTGGCGGCACTATTAATAGCCTCTGTTTTGGCCTGGCTAATAGCATTAACCCAATTCAGGCTCACGTTTGAACCGAATTCCACTTTTCCTGTCGATACATTATACTTAATGTACTCATTCCCATTGCCCAATTGTACATTCCCGCTGGCTTCGACTGCGAATGTTTTCTTTCCATCCGCAAATCCATAGATACCGTTTACCGTTTCTTTGGTTATCGTACCCGAAGCGTTACGGGTACTCAGGGCAAAACGCCCTATTGCTATTCCCGTCACTGTACCGTTACTGTTCTTCATCCCGGCAAAAATCTTTGGCGTAATAAGACTTTGACCGTCAATGACTGTTTTACCGCTGTTCCAATCAGCTACCCAATCCAGCAGGCTCGCATCCACACCCGGATTACCCGGTGCTCCGGACCTTACCTTATACCAGCCGAAAGAAATTGTAAAAGTCTGACCATTAACCACGACCGGAATGCTTATCGTTCCTGTATCTGCCAACGTGCTGTTTCCGCCGGATACTGTATAAGAAACGGTCTTTGTACTCTGATTGACGGTAATCGAGGTAAATCCGGTTGGGGTGGAGATAGCCCCGATATTGAATCCGCTTACCGGGGTTTCTCCTTGGCGTACTGATATAACCGAGTGGATAACAAGCGAACTTAATACCTTTCCCGTATGGTCACACGCAATAGCCGCCTTATTAATGGTCTGATAAACGGAATAAGTGTCAACTGCGACACGTATCGTAATTTGTCCCCTTGCTATCAGTGCCATACTTTACTTGCTGATTTCTACGGTGAATGTTGCGGCTACAGTCACTTCATTACGGGTGACGGTCAGGGTACGTCCTGTCTTAATACCCGATGTTCCCCAGGCAGTATCTTGTACACCCAGTTTGTTGAATTTCCGCCAGGTGCAGGTTGCTCCCGTAAAAAAAGAATCCGGAAGCAATTCTCCGTTTTGCCAGCAATTCACGGTCAGGATGGTAGAGGTTAGTCCCGAGGTAAGGGTAGTCCCTGCCGGAGCGGTGATTTCAACCTGGTAAGGGTCGCTCATATCCGCAAACGAGATAATATCGCTTACCGTGGTATTGTAAGTACCGCTGGCAGCATCCGTATCTTTGATTGTGCATTTGAAGCTGTCGAAATTCAATACCGCCGATTCGGGAATGGTGATTTCATTCGTTGTATATCCGGTAATGCCTCCGGCATTGGCAGAGGTGATTTCCGTCCAGTTTCCACTACCCAGCTTATACCACTTATAAGTGACATTTGTATTGTCGATAGTGGAACCTCGCCACATGTCACAATGAGCTTTCAAAGTCGCGGATGCACCGTTTTTGAATACAGTCCCTTCCGGGGCATAAGCTATCGCACAAATCAATTGACCGGCGTTTATGGTCTTTGTGTAAGTGATAGAGGTTTTTGCTTTTGTTTCGGCCCCCGTATCCGGATCGACATAAGTCACCTCACATTCCACTTGAAGCTGATTGACCGAGGTCATGTTGTTTTTGATAGTTAAAGCATAGGGGGAAGCTGTTGCCGCTGTCGCTCCGAAAGTGGAAAGAGTGGTTGAACCGTTTATTTTCCATACGGGTGTTCCTTTCAGCCTCGATACTTGGTTTGTACCGACGCCCGTCACATAGATCTCTGGAGTAATCACCAGGAAAGGGGAAGCTGACCAGGAAGGAGTATAACTACTGTTTTCTTTGTTAAATATCTGAGTCGTAGCTACATTGCTGCCCAGATAAAGATTAATGGATTTACCATCGTTTAAATCCACAATCGTGATTTGTCCTCTTGAAATAACTGCCATAATTTATAATGATTTAATGAATGATTACTTCACACGTAAAAGTCGCCCGGCGGAACACATCTTCATCGGTTAAGGCTACGTTCCGGCCAATTCCGGCATGAAGCTCGTTCCAGACGGTATCTCCGTCGGGATTGTTGGAAATTCTAAACCAGTTGAATTGATTGTCGCTAAGGCTGTTCGTAATATCTTCTCCACCCTGATAGACATAAGCAATGAGTGTAGTCGTAATGTTCCCATTGATAAAATTAGTCCCGTTGTCCGTCAGGATTTGTACCGAGTAAGCATCCTCACCGTCAGATAACTCACTAAGGGAAGCCTGACCACGGGCGATTAGCCTTTGAGCGTCGTACACCTCGCACATCAGGGCACCCCGGACACTAACGTCATCTTTGGATACGGTGATTTGCTTGCCCTGATAACTTCGGACAACCTGCGTTCCGTCTGCGTTAAACAGCTTCCAGTTATAATGATATACCATGCCGTTTACATCCTTCTCATCTCCGGAACGGTACACAACGGCACGGGCCTCTATATCATTTTCATCGTTCTTGACGATAAATCCTTTTTTTCCTGTAATCTCCACGAAATAAGGGTCTGAAAGGTCTGTAAACGTAAGAATATCACACACAATTTGTCCGGCAAAACCATTTCCGGCACTCATGTTCGTATCTTTGATAGAGCACTTGAAGGTTTCAAAATTCTGTACCGCATCAGCGGAAAGCACAAGCTCGTTGGTGTTCCAACCCGATACGGTCCCACGGGGATTTTCTTCATTCAACAAAGCCCAACCGGGACCTAAAAGGGAATCATAGAAAGGGGTGGTTACAATGGCATTCACCACATAATCACGGATAAGTGGTGTAGTGAGAGTAACCGTTTTCGTCTGAACATCTACCGATTGTATCACATGGGCATGGTGGCCGATCAGGTATATCGTCCTTCCGGGTATCATATTAGCCACAGAACGCAGGGCTATCGTGTAAGAACCGGCTTTTGCCGACATGGAAAGTTGGGCATTGGCAAAAACGGATTCATCTTTCACTCCCCAACGGTAATCAACATTCGTATTGTCTATTTTAGCTCCACGCCACAAATCGCAATGCGCCCGCAACTGCCCGGCACCATCTCTGAATATATTCCCGTCAGGTGCATACGCCACCGCCACCACGGTAGAACCGGGATTAACCAATTGGGTAAATTGTAAATCTGCATTTATCGGGTATTCACTGCCGCTGCCATCCAGCCAGATTGCTTGAAAAGCATAGCGGATTTGGGGGGCATGTGGACCGATATGGTTAGCCTTAATGCGGAGAACATACTTGCCCATTGAGCCTTCAACCGTACAGCTATCCTGTCCGCTCACTATTTTCACCCCGTTTTTATACCAGCAGGTCGAACCGGACTTAATTCCCGGTTTGCCGGAACTCAAATCGGCAACTTCCGTTATCAGGTCAGTTTCCCCATAACGGTCAATGTACAGGGAAGGGGTAAGCAAAAGAGGTGTATTCCCCCAACTGGGTTGCCATACATTTGTTTCACGGTTATAAATCTGAGTGGTAGGAAGATTTGAAGATACAAAAACCCGGATGTTGGATGGTTTGACCTGAGACAATATCTGATCCTTTGCCACCTCATCCAATTCTCCCCAACGAATAGTCATATCCGTCAATTCAATATCATCTTTCGTCCATTTGAATTTGCCTCCGGCAAAATGCCCCGTTCCGTCCGCATGGATGACAAAAGAACCGTCACGGGAACAAATCGAACCATCCTCGTTCAGACGAAGCAAAGGGTTTTGGATCGTTCCACCGATACCGCCCTTGCAAAACCATGCCCCGTAATCTTCGGTGTACGACAATTGCGCATCCGTGGGCTGGTATTGGGTAATAGTTTCGCCACTTTCCATTTGTGGTGCGGTGAGCAATATCCCGTTCAGCCCGCTTTTCATCCCAACAGTAAAAACAGGACGCTCGGATGCTGATACGATAAACGAGACTTTATGCCGTCGCCATTCTCCGGCAACGGTAATTTCTATCTCCCGGATGAAATGCTCGTCCTGATAAAAAGAAATCTTCCCCGCATCCGATTTTATCCAGATGGAGAAACTATACCGTTGTCCTGCATGGTCACGCCGCCAGGATACGGATTGTACGGTAAGTTCCGTATCTCTATCCACACGGATAGCATGACCGATACCAACCGGACTGTTTTCGTCAACAACCACGCCGCCGGAAAAAAGACAACCCACAGAGTCGGGAATAACATTCTTATGAATTTTTCCCACATAAAAAGTTGAAGCGTAGCCGTTAGCATCTCCTGCTGTCAGTGTTCCGGCGATATTCACATTACGGGTAGCGTAAAGGTTTTGAAAATAAGCGCCATACCCGTTGAGTATTCCGAAAACCGGATCAATGATACCCGTAATTTTTCCGATGCGGGTTTTAGTCGAATCTGAAAAAGTGGCAATATCCGACAAACGGACAATGTTCAGATCTGAAATCTCACACCAATCCTCACCGGATAGAACCGGGGCTATCGTAAGTTTACGGTCGTACTGGGGAGGATAGTCCACCGTAATCAAGGTTAGCTTATATTGCCACTCGGTCGATATATCTACGGCATCCGTGCCGTCTGTCTCACTTCCGTCCGAATAACCAAAAGAAAGAGCAACATTCGCCAAAGGTTTGGAAGCCCGGATATGGTAAGAAATCACCATCCGTTCAGGGTAAGCAACCCGGTCCGTAATCGGAAACTCAAATATTTCACCGGCATGGATACAACGGCTTTTATCCATCAGGTAAAGCGAACGTTCCGTTGCCAGGCCGTCAATAACATCCAGGTAGGGAGAATTGGAGTCGGAAGCTGTCAGGTATAACGCACCGCTCCGCTGCTCGTCAAACAGATTGGTAACCCGTACAAAATCCAGCAGTTCCCCGTTTTGGGGAACATCACCTTCTACCAGTGCCCCGATAAAGTAGTGGGATTCTTTACTACTAATAATATCGGTTCCGGTTTCCAGAACAATCATCAGCGAATAAATCAATTGGTTCGCATCCCGGTATTGCCGTCGGACAACATCACCAACTTGCAATCCCTGTGTCTTATGCGAGTCAGGGGCAATAATGATCTTATATGTTGCATAATTGTATTTTGACATCCTTAACTGATTCTTTCCACGTTATCACCACTGCATGAATCACTGACCCAAAGCGAACCGTTGGTAGCCGTATTTTTTTGTACCTCCAATTCGTAAATCCGCATTTTCTTGCGGATGGTCAACTCGTCAAAAGTGGCCGCGATATTTCCTGTTATACCATTTTTCAGTATCGCCCAACCATAACCGGCAAAGCCGGAAGAGAAACGCTCCGAACTGAGGCTGTTCAGGAAATAGGCATTCCCAAAATGCTTAATTCCGTCACTGGTGGATAACAGGTAGTTTTCGCTGGTGAAGAATAGGTGTTTGTCTGTCAATCGGGTGAATGATCCGTCAATTCCAACCGATTTTTTTGCTTCTATCGCCTGGTCGAAAGTGATAAAATCACAACCGGTCTGGAGATAGAAAGAACGTGAGCCGCTTTCCGGTAACTGGAAAACAGAAGTTGAGGCCCGGAATCCGAAAGCCGCTTGGTCTGATAAGCCGGATAACAAAACTTTCTCCCCATCCCCGGATAGAAACATACCGCTCTTGCTGCCGAACCGCATTCTCTTGTGGACGACAAGACCTTCATTAGCATCGTTTTCCCGGTAGGTGGAAAGTAAATCTGCCCCATAGTTATGGGCTATCCGCAAGGAGTCCGGGAAATAAGCCGCTCCGTATTTACTGATTAATATATTATCCCCGTCTATATCGGTCAGCCCGGCAAAAAGCCGTAGCTGCTGGGTATTCTCACTGCCCAATAGCAAATGCCCGTAATCACACGAAAGTTGAATGTCACTTTCGTTTACACGGAATAGCACCGGCGTATCACCAATCTTTACACCGTACCCACTATTAATCGTGAGAAAGCCATTTAGCAGTGCCTCTTCTTGACGGATATGCAGGACTGTTTTACCGTCAAAGCCTAATTTTACTCCATACAAAGCCGAGAGTCCACTCAAGAGGGTGACATTGCCCGAAACTTGAAGGGTTCCAGTCACCGTAGCATTTTGCATCGACCAATTGACTGTAGCAAGATTGGCGTTCCCGGCATGGTACACTTCCTTACCTTTGATATAGATAGTATCCGGTGAAAGTGCCACTCCTTTGGCTTTACTCTCTCCAAAGACCATCTCGCCACGGCTGAAAAGGCTGGAACTACCGAATGAAAGCACGGGATTCTCAAGGATCGCTATTCCATCCCCGGCACTGTAACGGATAAATTGCCGGCCACCAAGATACAGGTTGCTACCGCCGATATGAATATCCCCGGATACCTGCAAGCCGTAAACAGGGGTTACACCGTCTTCTGCGATTTCTTCATAGGCCCATAATAACCGGGTGTTTCCCATACCGGCTTCAAAGCCATAATTCGCCCGGAGTACCCCCGTCATATTTCCACCCGTCTTTTTCAGGTAATCCAGCAAAATACCGCCACCGCCTTCTCCGCCTTCTCCGGCAACCGCTCCCGCTATGGCAGAAGCAAAGTTATAAGCGGTATTACGTAAACGGATCGATGTATCGTCGCCTTCCTCGATGCCGTAAGGGTTATCCTCGCTTTTCTTATCCTGGGCATTAAAGAAATTGTGGTACAACTCGGAATAGATGGAATAACAAAGGCTGTTCGGGTCTAATTCCTCAATATCGGGTAATAGGATGACACTCATTTCGTATAGGCGGTTTGGGATAGGAACTTCTGAATCTTAGAGGCCAGCGAGGGGAAATTGGGCGCGTTAATGGCAGGCATGGTGCCCATCAGAGTGGGTGTCATTATTTTGCTGCACTCTGTGATGAAATCCAGCATCAGTTGGGCAAGGGCGTTCCCCAACACCAACGGTTCGCTTGCGTCTTCACCGCCAATGGTGACTTTCTTATTCGCTACCACGACCGTTGTCCCGTTTACATTCTGTTCAATCTTATCCGTAGTCTGGTTAAGCTGGGATTTATCGACCTTTTGGGCGATGCTTTCCGGCGTAACGGTTATCTCGGCTTGCTTGTCGTCTTTATTTTTGACGGTAGTCTGAATGTTTTCGGCTGTATATCGGGTAGAACTTTCATTGCCGGTCTTCTCCAACTGGTCATAATCGGGCGAGTCATTGCTCTCCGCATCCAGTTCTTCGGTCTCTGCCACCCCGATCACGCTCTCTTTGTGAGCGAGTATCTGTATAAAGTCCGCATGGGAGAAATTGACGACATAGGCGCATCTGGTCGCCGCATCCGTGACGATTGTAACGTCTGAAAACAAGGTGGGAATAATCAGGAACCCACCGGAATTATCCTGTAAGCCTGACAATAGCACGCCTTTATGAATGATAGGCTCCGAACTGGCGGTCTCGTCGGGAAATTCACCCACGTCAATAGTGCCGAGATATTCATCGTCATCACTATTCACCTTTGCAACATACCCATGAATCAGTCGGGCTGTTCCTACGCCGCCCGTACCGCAATGCGACATATCCACCCGGTCAATGCTACGCCCCAAAGCTATCTTTCGGATAGCTTCACTAATCATCCGTTGGCTGTTCTTCGTTTCCATTCTTCTTTTTTAGGTATAGAATAGCCTATATGGACGGGAGAAGTTTATTGTACTTTATTGGGCTGGTACAAAAAAAAGGAGACTCAGGTTTGACTTTTTGGAATTATTGCATTATATTTGCCTTGACTTTTTGGAAATAAATTTCACTTAATGCCTTGATAAAATGGAAAATGAATATCTGTACCGTAAAATAGATGACCAGCTCTTAGCCTGGAGTAAGGAGAACAAACGAAAACCGCTTCTTGTCCGTGGAGCCCGGCAGGTGGGTAAATCTTCAGCAATAAGGAATTTGGCGCATCATTTTGAGTATTTTGTCGAAGTGAACTTTGACCAGCAAAAAGAAGTATGTACCTTGTTTGATAGGGGGATTTCGCCACAGGAAATCTGCGAGAATCTCTCTTTGATTTATAATACTCCTATTATTCCGGGTAAAACACTTTTATTCTTTGATGAAATCCAGGCGTGCATTGCGGCTATTTCTTCCTTACGGTATTTCTATGAAAAATATCCCGATTTACACTTGGTTGCTGCCGGATCACTCCTTGAATTTGCACTGGAAGAACTGCCTTCATTCGGGGTGGGCAGGGTACGTTCCTTATTCGTGTATCCGTTTTCATTTGAAGAATTCCTGATTGCTAATAATGAAACAATGCTGTGGGGAGCCATACAAAAAGCGAATCCACAAAAGGCTCTTTTAGAACCTGTTCATAAAAAAGCACTGTTGCTGCTGAAAAAATTTCTGATACTGGGAGGTATGCCGGAAGTGGTTGCTTCCTATGTAGAAGGGAAATCCATGCTGGATTGTCTCAAAATCATGGATGACCTAATTATATCATACAGGGATGATTTTTCTAAATATAAAAAACGTGTACCCGAATCCCGCATCACAGAAGTTTTTGACAGCGTAGTGCAAAATGCCGGTAAGCCCTTTGTTTATTCAGGGGCGGCAAATGCAAATTATAAGCAAATAAAGGAAGCACTTGACTTGCTGATTAAAGCCGGGCTTGTTATTCCCGTAACACACTCTGCGGCAAACGGGATACCTATCGGAGCAGAAACCAATCCTAAGAAACGAAAAATGCTTCCTCTTGATACGGGGCTGTTCCAACGTATGTTAGGATTGGATATGTCCGAAATTTTTCTTTCCGATGATTTTGAAGTCGTAAACAAAGGAGCCATCGCAGAAATTTATGCTGGATTGGAACTGCAAAAATCAGCATCCTGCTATCACAAGGATGACTTGTACTTCTGGAAAAGAGAAGAGCGGAGCAGCAATGCAGAGGTAGATTACCTTATTCAAAAGAACGAAGATATAATTCCCGTCGAAATAAAATCAGGGAAGAGAGGCTCTATGCAGAGCTTACATCTGTTCCTTAAAGAAAAACAATCGCCATACGGCATCCGCAGTTCATCGGAAAACTTTTGTGCTTATGAAAATATAAAGGTGATTCCATTATATGCAATTGGTAACGTTTACCAGCTAACATAAACCGATTCAATAAAGATACAATTGTATCATCAAGAATGGTACAATTGCATCTTTACCTTTTATTTATCCGGCGACTTAATCTTATATGGTATTGTAATCTTCTGACGATACCCATTCACCCCGAATGTAGTTGTTACCTCTTCCGTGATGTAAACTCCGTTTTTTGAAGGATTCCTCTCGTCAATCAATTCAACTTGCACCGCCGTATTGAGTGCCAGGTCTCCGAACAAGGTCAGACTGCCGGTTATCCCGTTCAAATTGTAATTTCTGAAATACTCGATGGTTTCTTCAACCAGTTTATCCGAATCGATTTTCATATTGGGCGACATATACGGCACAATAGTGTAAGTGCTCAAATCAACCTTAGTCTTGGTTTTCGCCCCCTCTGCCGTCGTATTCCCCGTTACCTTGTGTGTCTTCTTGCTGATTTGGGTGGCGTTTACTGTTTGAAACTCTTTGCTGCCTGCCACCGTAGGGTCGTAATCAGGATTCATGCGAATAGTCACCTCAAAAAACTTTTCATCCGAACCCAATGCTTTTCCCGTCACCGCTAAAAACTTCGGGTTAGTTTTCACCACTTTCAAACCGTCTTCCGCTACATGGTAATTGAAATAAATGGAGAAAGGCTTTGCCTCGCTGTCCTTCGGAAAAACGGGCTGGCTTTTGGAGGACGAATAAGGGCGACCGATAGCGATGGTTGGCATATCGTCCGGTGAATTTTCATCGTATTTGAGAAAACAGTAAACTTTGTACTTGCTCCATTCCGACAATACATCCGCTACGGTAAAATTATCCGTAATCTTCACTTTTCCAATCTGAATATCAAACCGTTTGGTTTCGGAATGGATGGCGAACCCCGTATCTTTCAGTAACCCGTACTTGTCACCCAATACATCGTTCACGCTGACCGACGATTGAGTCTCGAATTTCGGAGCCTGTTTTAGTTTTAATTTGTAGGCCATGTTTTCACACTGAATCTCGAATTTGGATGCGGAATTATAGGCTGAAATATACCCGTCGAACATATTTTTCAATATTCCGTTGTAGCCGAGTTTAATGTTTACCCGTTGCCCGACTTTAAAGCTCACATCATTCATGGCCTGTTGGGAACTTCGCTTCTCAATGACTACACCGTCCTGCATGATTTCCGTACTTATCCGGCTGGCATCTTTGCCTTCGATAGTGGCATTCCCGATAACCGTACTTTGGTAAACTGTGCCTTTAGGAAAAGTAATCTTTGCCGTACCAATCAACTTTTTATAAGTCTCGACAATCTCCACCTCTTCCACTTCGGTCAGCACAATGGGGTCCTTAATCACCAGCGGGTTACTGGAATCTGCATCCCCGATAGTGATTTTGCAGCATAACACATCTATCATATCTATAGCCATAGTTTCGACACTTTTAAGAGGGAAGCCGGATCGATAGCCTCAGCTCCCAGTTTTGCGTATTTAATCCATTTGTTAGAGTGCTTGATAGCAACATCCACCTTTTCCTCGGCTGCCAGTTTCAGTTGTATGCTTTCCGAAGGTTCAACAGCCACGCACGAAAGGCTGTAAGGCTGCACATTCCGGCAATCCGTGGCGGAAAGCGAATAATTCAGCACAATCAGCTTGTCGATATTGAATTGCCGGAGTACCGTGTTCTCGCAATCAATCACCCCCTTAAACTGCATCAGCTTTAAAAACTTCGAGACTTCCGCCTCCGGATAAACATCGGCGTACTTGCTCGTGATTTTTCCGCTAATGGAAATTTCCAGGTCGCCGCCGCTGATATATTCTTTGCGGCTGCAATCACGGCCTTGTACCTGTGTCATCACAACGTTATTCTTGCTGCTCACCTGTACCATGGGCTGTAAATCCACGAAAGTGAACAGCCCGTATTTGCTGTTTTTCTCCACTTTGCCGGTAGCGCTATCGAAGTAATTCCCTTCTTCTGAAATAACAAGCTCCAGGTAATCCTGCACCACACGACCGACTATTGAATCCGTGTAATTTTTCTTTTTCGCTACGGCCTGTTGTTCACTGATTAATTGGTAGTATTGCCCGGTTTTATTTGCAATACTCGTCTGGGATTTGCTTTGCAGATACTGGTCACGTTCCTTTTGTTCCCAGTATTGCAGGAATCGGGGATACGAGCGCAATGCGCCGTATGCCAACTGCGAGGCCGTTTGAATAAGAGCTCTTTTCAATATCTCTTTATCCTTTGAAAAATAATGCACGGCACCGTCTTGGAACTCTGCAAGCCCCATACCCAAACCACGGCGGGCGGCATCGCTGATATAGCCGCCCAGTGATCCGTTGCTGATAATTCCCCCGCTTAGGAGAACCGACTTTCCTATATTAAATAATCTACTCATTGTCTTTACTTTTTAACCGTTCCAACTGCTGTCGAAATCATGGACGACATCGATTAACGCCTGGGCAAGCTGTTCTTTCAGATTCTGTACTTCCTCACCTTGTCCTTCCTTGCTTTTCAATAGATTGATAGCTTCCACACTTAGCAAATTGGTGATATTCACGATAACTTGCTTCGGCGCTGCCGAGGAGAGTTTTCCCGTACCGGAATAATTTCCACCGGCCAGCCCGTCGTCTGCTCCGGAATGATAACTGAACCCGTTCGCATTGAAAGGTTGGGGATCGGCTTCATCCGGCTCATTGGAAGTAAGCGAAGTCGTGAACCCCGCTTTTTGCATGATATTTTCCGCTATCTCTGCCGAACCGCCCCAGGTCTGACGCAGGGAAGAGGTGAAATTCACAACCGCATTATGGACTTCCTGATACCCGGCGAGTGCATTTTCCCGCTCTTTGTCCGTAGCTTTCTTTCCCAAAGCCTTTTGTACCCAACGGCCTTCCTTATCCTGATAGAAACCATTTTTGGTAAGCAGGTCAAAATCAAAGCCGTTGGCTCGTAAAGTAGCTTCAGCATTAGCCGGTGACGACATGATTCTCCGGTATTCCTCGGCTATCCTTGAAATCTCCGGCACTACCTTCGTATTCATGTACACCGCATAATCATACAGTTTGTAGGCATCCGCTTCCTTCATCTCACCGACACCTTTCTTGTAGATGATTTTGCCGTTCCGGTCTTTCGTCCAAAGGGTATTATCCAGGTTCTTTTCATCCTGACCGAACTTACTTCGGATGTTTTGGATAAATGCACCGATTTCTATGTCCGTCCGGGCTTTTCCTAATTCAGCATAAGCCGAATTGACACGACCTTGGCTGTCTTTCTTGGCAAGTGTCCGGATAGCTTCACGGGTATCGTCCTGCCGGGCGTCGGAAAAGTTGTAAAAATCGTCGTATTGCGGACCGCCGTACTGCCCGGAATGGGCAGCACCGAAAGAAGAAAGAAAAGCCGTCCACCAGTTCCCGGTAAATGCACCGATCTTCTGACCGGATGCCTCTTCAATCGACTTCCCGGCTGTCAGTTCCTCAACTGCCTTTTTCGCATTCATGGCCTGCTTGTAGGTTTCCGTCAAAGATTTATTCAGTGCATCGATGGAAGGATAACGGTACTTCCGGTTCGCATCAATCTCTTCCAATACAGCATCTTTCGCCTCTTTCACTTTCCACGTCTTGTAGGCTACCCAACCCAGAGCGCCTACTAAGGCTGCTATCCCGGCTGTGGCAGCTACGGCAGTGGTTCCTAACGCACCGATGGAAGCACCGGCTCCGACCAGCCCGTTACCGGTAGCTACCTGCGTGGAGAACAAGCCCAAAGCTCCCCGCGACACCATACCACCCATGCCGGTGGATAGCAATGCCTGTCGCATGGCTCCTTTGCCTGTAACCTCGGCTGCGCTCAATGCCGAAACAATAGCGCGTTTACTTGCAAATGACATTCCTCTACCACCTCCCATCAGACCGCCCACCATTTGAATCACAGAACCTGCCGCCGACTGTTTACCGATAAAGCCTAAAGCAATTCCGATGTTGGTAAGTGCTCCGGCCAGTTTGAATAACTTTGTCGCTACAAATCCGGAAAATAGGAGTGGCTCAATCCAGTGAAAATTGCGGGTGAACCAGCTTGCCACACTTCCCAAAAGGGAAAGTATATTCAGGATAGACTGACCGATAGATGTCAGTCCACGGGCAAATTCTGGGGTGCTGAATTTTGCAAGGAAGTCACGTAATGTCGATTTGATAATCGGCTCCAGGACTTCGTACCCTTGCATGAAACTTTCGGTAAGCTGTGAAGTGACCTGAGCCCACAGACCTTTTGTATTGTCTTGCTTCACTTTAGCCAGTTCGCTCGAAATTCCATGTGAGCCCCGGTTCTGTACGGTAAGTGTACGCAACTGGTCGTAATTACGCACAAACATCATGGCGGCGTTACCTCCGATTTTGCCGAAAATGGCCTGCATGTCACCGACGGTCGCGCCTTTCTTGTTCAGGTCTTCGAAAATGTCGGCAAGGGGACGGAGTTTCTCTACTTGCTTCCCGTAAATATCCCGGTATTCCGTGAATTTTATGCCCAACCGGTCTAATACCTTTTGTGATTCACGGGTGGGTTTGGCAAAACGGGTCGCCATGGCACGAAGCGAGGTTCCCGCCATGGTTCCTTTTACACCCATGTTTCCTAATATACCGATAGCTGCCGCACTCTCTGTAAATTCCACTCCGGCCATACGCATATATCCGGCGGCCATTTTGTACGACTCTGCCATTTCCATGACATTCACGTTCGACCGGGAAACAGTGGAAGCCAAAATATCAGTCACCGAGCCCATGCTCGTATTCTTAATATCATAGCCTGTTTGAATATTGGTCGCCAGGTCTGCAATCTGGGAAACATCGTTGTCGCCAATCAATGCCAGATTGACAATCGGACGGATAGAAGCATTGATAGCGTCTATTCCCATGCCCGCCATACTCAAATATTTTACCGCACCGGCAACCTCAACCGCTGTGAATTTGGTTTCCACTCCGATTTTACGGACATACAAAGCCATTTTCGTGAAGCGGTTCTCGAAAGTGGTTAAATCATTATCCGCTACCCGGAGGATACTCTGGGCGGAGGTCATTATGTTGGTGTACTCGACAGCCTTCGTCAGTTCCGATTTCAGGAAACCGTACATGGCATAGCCGTTGAGCATATACATCATCGGCAGGTTACGGATCGAAGGGGTACGCACGTATTGCAGGCGGTTGATAGCTGCCCGCTGCTTATTAGTCTGCCCGGTGACGACAGCCCGCTGTTGGCGTTGCGCTGCCGTCACTGCACGGGCGGCGCCTTGTTGTTCCAAACGGGTTTTCTCGCGTATGGCCCGTGCCGCATCGCTGGCGGCTTTTCGTTGTGCAGCTTCGTTCGCCTTGACCTGCCGCTGGCGATCCCATTCTTTCCCCTTCGCTTCAATCACGGCTTTTTGAGTCGTGAGCCGGACGGCTTCGTCCGCCCGGCGTTGCTCCGCTTTTTGCTTGGCTAATTCCCGGTTTGTTGCCAGCTTTTCCTGCAATTTCTCCGAAGCCTTCGGCGATAATACGTAAGGCTTTTCCGGATTATATAGTAAAGGAGGATGAAAAAGGGTATTGGCTGTCTGCGGAGCTACAAGGACATTCCCCTTTCCGGATGAAGGTGAGCCCATTTGCACACCCATGGTCATTTTGGAAGCACCTTTAAGCTGGCGCATCAGCCCCAGTAACTCTTTCAACCGCTCTTTCGCTACATCCGTTTTAATATTGACTTCACGGCCTTTTTCCAATGTTACCAGGGCAGCATTGATTTTTCCGACCGCTTTAGTAATGCGTTTTTGCGTCTCCATCATTGTTTTGACAGATGCAGCCGCACTTTTTTCAATTTCTGCTTTCCGGCTTTCAGATAACTTCTTATCTAAAAGAGTCTTGGCATTCGACTTTATTTTCTTGGTATCCAATGGGGCTTGTCCGGCATTAATAACCAGACTGATTCCTTTGGAAAGTTCCCCGATTTCTGTGAGTAAAGTCTTCACACGTCCCAGTTTTTCTTCCGTTCCCGACGTGTTAATATCCATTTTATAAGTATAATCCCGCTTCTTTCCGCCTTTTGTTCGGAAAATCTTATCAACTTCATTCACCATCTTCTGAATGTTTTTGATCGCGGGAGTCAAATCATTTTTAGCCAGAATCAGACTTTTCACCGAATCGGCAAACGCCTGCACCTTTTTAGTACCTTCGGTGGCCTCTACATTAATGGTATAGTTTACCTGATAGTTTTGCTCTTGGGACATACTTCTTTATTTCGGGTAGAATAGCCCATTACAGCAAATTCCGATTAAAAAGAAATCCCCTGCCTGCTAAAAAAAGCTGACAGGGGATTGGCAAGAAATAAATTAAGGAGCTGTTGTTGTAAGAGCGTTTGTCATCCGGCTTACGGTCATCTGTTGATGGAGCCATAGAGCCTCTTCGGAAAGCATCGCAAACTCTTCATCCGAGATGGTATTCAAATTGACGCCGGGAAAGTAGTGACGGATATAAATCGCCCGCTGGCGTATCCGTTGTTCATCCTTTACTTCCCAGCTTTGGATAAATTTACCAGCGTGGATTGGCGGGTAGTGATGATTTCCGATAACTGTCCCATTAAACCGAACAGGAACAGCGATTCATTATCTACCAGTTCCTTATCCCCGTCGAGAAAACAATCTCTGGCAAGGCTGCGCATGGCAGTCACCTCATCCTTTTTGGAAGCGGCCATAAATTTTGAGAACTGGGGAAAGGTCGGTTCGGCGAGATAAGCGACATACACTTCTTTCTCTTCACAATCCGGATCGCCCCAGACCACCATCGGATAGACTTTTCTGAGTTTCTTCTCCGCTTTGATTTCCAAAGCCTTTTTTCTGATTTGCTCTTCCTGAGCGAGCGTGAGTGTTTTTTCTTCCATTGTTTCTAAAATTATGATTCAGCCTCAGACTACCTGCTTTCCGGAAAAAAAGTTTTATAGCAAAACAAATTTTCCTTGAATACCGCAATTCTTTAGTACTTCACTATTCTTTATATCAAATGAAATCAAACACGATGGTGCTCCGGCAGTTCCGCCACGTTCACCGCTTACATGATGAAAAGATAATCTGCCTTTAATGAATAAAATCGAATGTGCCTTTTTGAATATCAATTCCTGAAACAACCTCGTTTCTGTCCGGGCAAAGGTCAGTGCTATCACATTCCGGTGTTCGGCACAACGTTCTATAAACTGTGCAATCAAAGCCGTATCATAGGGTGGATTGCAAAACACCCGTCCAAACCACGGTTGTCTCAATCCATCATCTTTAATCGTGTAGTGATTTGCTGCCGTCGGCCATGGTCGGTTTATAGGGGAGCAGGGATCGAGATCAAAATCACCCAGTTTTGCTAATAATTCCGGCGGTGTCAGCCATTCATTTTTGCCGGTACTCGAATTTCCTTCAAAAGTTACGTCCATTTATTATCTGTCCTCGATTAATTCCGAGTCAGAATAGTAGAATATCCTCCCAATAGTTTATTCTATACTTTTCAGCCGCCCTTCAATCATTCGGAAAGAAAATCCCATCATTGGGAAATCCTTTTTCCCTCTTTCCTTTTAATTCTCTACCTTTCCCACCGTAAGTTCACACAACAAACGGCGTTCTCCGAAAAGCCGACGATAGAGTAGGAAGTAAATTCGTAAAGCAAATGGAAGAATGTACAATAGAATGGTATGAAAGAAGTACTTCTTTTTACAGAATGAATCAGACGGAAGATTTTAGGATAGATCCAGCAGACCAGCAAAGTGATTGGGGTAATTGTGCTTATTTTTTCCTTAGAAAAGAAAATTTGATCTTATATAAAGATATTGATCATCCATATCCTATGGAATTTCAAAATTTAAAAAAATTACCATATATCAAATGTACTTATAGATGCTTTGCCGGTGAAGGAGATTATGATAAGGAAATGCCCACAATCATTCGAGAAATTGAGGAACTCACCGGTCAAAATAAACCTTCTGCAATGCCCTTTATGAAATGGTTAGGTAACATTGGATATGCTTTCCAATGTTACAATATCAGTGACATTTGGGAAATAGCAATACCTTTTCCCCTTTTATTACGCTCTGATTCTTGGAAAATTATTAATTTGTAGTGATGTTTAAATGCGGTTACATATTCAGGCAAAAAATTACCTGAATATGTAATTTTAACAAAACGATACTATAACTTCCTCAATCTTCCTTAATATCTCCTCCCGGCTCACCGCCCCAACAACCTTATCCACCACCTCACCGTTCCGAATAAACAATATCGTCGGCACACTCCGTATCTTAAACTGTACCGCCAAATCATTATTTTCCTCCACATCACACTTACCAATAATCACCCGCCCGTCATATTCACGGGCAAATTCTTCCATCATAGGAGCAAGAGCCTTGCAAGGACCACACCACTCAGCCCAAAAGTCAATGACCAAGGGCAATTCCGAACCGATTAACTTCGGAAAATTTTCTTCAGTAATTTCTACCATATATAAATGTATAATTTGCTAATTTTCAAAAGACTGCAAAAGTAGCCTTTTTACCCCAAAATCAAAAGAAGCGTTACCGCAAAATAGTAACGCTTCCCAGTTTTAACTTTAAATCGTGTCCCCATCACCGATTACGATGTCAAACGGGTTCAAATCGAACTCCTTCGTAATATTCGTATCGTCCTGCTGCGACTCTAAACCGTCTTCCGAGAAAATACAACCTTTCAACGTGACCGTCGTTGTCGTCCAATCGTCACTCGCCATCGGATTGGCAAAACTGACAATCAAATCGAATTCGCCTATATCCATCAAACTGCCGTAAGTGCTGCGTAGCATTTGCTGGGTAGCATAGTCCATAGTGATTGATGCAGAGTAACTTATGTTTCCAAACCCGCGACTCACTGGCTTTCCGCCCATGCCGTAATTGCTCTCGATTTTTCTCTTTTTATTCCATTTGATACCGGAAACCCCTTCAAGCGTACTACTTCCTTCCTCGATACCGAGGGCTGTCGATGCAAGGGTAATCATCGACCAGCTATACGCAACGTTATTAATTATAGCCATATTCTGCGATTATTTAGCGGTTAGTGATAAGCCTTCCTCGACATAGATTTTCACGGCGACACCGACCGGCACGATGACATAGCTGATGCGCAGCGTATCGTCAACCAGCACATTCTGATTAGCGTCGATATTCACGGCATAACCCGAAATTTCTTGTGCCGCTTGCATCTTTGCCAGTATGTCACCGATTAAAGTCTTGAAAGAGGAGATTTTAGAGGGAGCCAGAAATCCGGTAGCCGGATTAACCATAAGTGGACTGTTCACGTAAGGCAACAAAGCGGCACGAACAGCCCGGCGGCTTTTGTTGATAGTACGGTTACGGGCAATTGTGCGATAATCCCCCATGGAACAGGTCTGGTCTTTACTGATATAAATACCGTTTTCTCTCCCTGAATATTTTATCGGGAAAATATACCCCTTTTCGTCCAGGTCATCCAGTAACACGGGCGAAAGCGATTCGTACATATTCAAGCTCGTGAAATCTTCATCGGCGGTCAGATTAATATCTCCGAAACCGAGCTCGATATTCTGGAAATTATCGTCGAACAGATTGAACGTGCGTACCCAGGCTACCGATTCGTGAACATTGGCACGGGCGATTGCTCCCATCATAGCCCCAAGGAACCCTACCGGAGTATTATTCACGTTTCGCTTTTGCATCATGGAAACCAGAGCGCAACGGGCCTGACCGAATATCACGCTGATGCGGCTCGCTTCACAGATTGCGGTCGGTATTTTATTCAGGTCGATTTGCTTTCCGTCGCTGGTGTCACTGCCGGTATTAGACGGATTGGCACACAACACAATCGAAAGAGGCTGGTGCAGGTCGGCCATTGCTACAGCCTTGTCGTTTAGCGTCTTGACAATATTCAGATTGTACTTCTCTTCCGCACCGTTCAATTTCCAGAGCGGTTGCTCGGTCCATACACCCAACTGGTTAATCAGCCCACCGGCAACTCGTTGCATAACATCGATGGCATCCCACGAAGCGGAACAGTCGGCAAACATGACGTACAGCTTCCCGTTGCCATTGACATTACCGCTCATGCGGAAGAACTCACGGATGTGATATGCCGGAATACCATGGAAAAAGTTTACATTATTCTCGTCTTCTTCCGTTGTTTCAACACGTTCGATAATACCGAAATCCTGAATGGCCGATTTGAAGTTCGTGATGTAAAGTACATCATTGAGTTTCAACTTCCCTTCGTTATTCTTGCCGTACCCTTCCCTGAAAAGGTCGGGTTGCATAGACACGTCGAAGAGCAACCCGGTCACTTTTTCCTGACCGGATGCACCGCTGTAAGGGATATTCCCGTCGGTGTCTTTTATGATTACGTTTCCTATTGCCATAAATTACTGATTTTTAGATTTGAAGAATGGATTTTTGTACAGTACGGCATCCCCTCGGATAGCGGCGGGAGTGTCGGGAGTATAGGCTCCTCCGTGACGGTCCACGTACAATGCCTCGTGAGCCGGGAATGATTGAAGTACGCCAAGAACGAAGCTATCCGGTTCCGGCTCACCTGGTTTCTCTTTCCCTTTTTCAGCGGGTGGAACAACTTGCGGTTGCGGTTCGGACGGCTGAATTGATGTATCGGTGTCAATTGGTTGAAAGGATTCAGCCCCCTCCGGGAGCTGTGTGTCTATGGGATTTTTTTGTTTAGCCATGATAAATGATGAATTAAAAAAGGGAGATGGAGATTGCTCCACCTCCCTGTGATTAAAGAATTTGATAAAATGGTTTTAGACTGTTTTCTTGTAAGCCGTATGAATGACAATCTCTCCCGGACGCACGATATTTACGTCCATTTTCATCCTAAGCTGGAAAAAGAATAATTCGGAATTGGATTGCAGACGGTCTACTTTCAAGACTTCAGTGTCGTTGGCAAAATCTACACCCATCCAGAGGTTCGACTCCATGCCGGTGTTGAACTCTCCCAACGTAATCGTATGTTCGGGGATACCTACAATCGGTATGATTCTCTTGCCTTTGAAGCGGTAACGGTTCACTTCGGTATTTTCAGAATATTTCACCTGCTTGTCGGAAATGTACTGGTCGTAGGCATCCCAAGCGTCCCAGCCAATTACAAATGCAAGGCTTGTCTTTTTGCGGATCTGTTTAGGGCACTTTTTCCACATGGCGTAAAGGGCCTTCTCAACGGCCGCACCGTCGGTCAGTTCCGTATTGCCGGACACGATACACTGTCCCCCCGCGATAGTTGCAGCATCCGTGGCATTGACATTATCAATGATTCGTTTAATGATGCCGTCGAAATATTTTTCCTTACCTCTGCCGATTTGAATAGAGTCTGCCGGAGCTGTGATACCGGCATTTGCCGCTCCACCTTTAGCCGCCGTCCAGATAGCGTTCCCGATGTACTCGTTTTTTTTATCCATCAGCAAGCGGAGCATCGTAGCTTGGATTTTAGGGTCTAACTCCCTGAAAACCAGATTTCCGTCGGGCTGGGCGAACTTCCAGTATTTTTCGTAGTCTCTGGGATTAAATTCGAGATAAATCATAAAATCAGAGGGTTCCAGATAACGCTCTGTAAAGGTGTATTCGTTCTCTCCGTTTTCACCCTTTTTCCCGTGGTTACTGGTAGGGGTCGGAACATTATCCTGGATAATGTCGCCTAACTTGATGGCAGGCAGCGTGTATTTGTGCTGGATGCCCGATTTGATATGGATAAGACCTTCTCTGAAAGTGTCGTTACCCTGCGCGGTATAGGAGATTAAATCTTCTAAGACTTCGCCATTATACCCGTTTTGCAAAAAAGTTGTTGTATCAGCCATTGTTATGGTAGTTTTTTGATTATTCGTTGATCTTCAGCTTAATCTGCACTACCGTATGCGCCAATACGTGTGTTGTGTCTGCCAGCGGGCAACACGTCATATAATAAAGGTAGAAGTTACTGTATCTTCTTGAACTCGAAGTTTTCACCCACGACCTGCGTCACCTTTTCAGCTATCTTGTCCTCGGCGGTTTTCAATGCGCCTGCCGCTGCCTGGATATTCGCCGGATCATTGGCAATCTCTTTCGAAATCTGTTCCCGGTTCGGAATGGAAGCCAGTGTCCTTTCCACCAGTTCCGGATTGCTCTCGGCCATAGCCAGCCAACCCTCTTTCGATTCAAGGGTAATCTTACCGGCTTCGATAGCCGCCTCGATAACAGACTCGTTTCTCGCTTTCTTTTCGGCTGCCTCTTTTTGCTGGTAAGCCGAAAGCGATGCCGTGGCGGTGGTGAGGTCTTTCTGTAAATTGGTGATAGTGGCATCTTTTCCGGCTATCACGGTCTGGGCATCCGTGAGGGACTTTTCCGTCTCTTTCAACTTCGCTTCAACCGATACCAGAGTATTCAGACGGGCCATTACATCCTTCACTTCATAATTGTCTTTTAACCCAAGCGTAGCTGCAACGGCAGCGTATTCCGGTGAATTTGTCTTTTCTGTACTCATGTTCTTATTAATTTCGTGTAGATTAGTGGTTTCTTCATCAAAAAGTTTATTGCCCTCTTCCGCCGGAAGGGAAGCACTGATTGCAGTCATCAAAGTTTGAATGCGGGTAACATCTTCAACCCCCGATAACTCGTTTTTTACACGTTCGCAAATCTGCTTGGAGGTGTGCAACACACTCTCTGCCGGGATAATTCCCGCCCGGACAGCTCCGGCTGCATCGAAAAAAGTTCCGTCTTTCTCTGCCGCCCCGTCCATGATTGCCCTGACAAGTTCGGCCTTCAAACCGAAGCGCTTGCGATAAATGGTTTCAATTTGCTTGGTAAAAGCCTTCACCAGTTCCGAAGGCTCTTTTTCTTCTTCGCCATCGGGCTGGAAAGGGTTGTGAATCATTAGAATGGAATAATCTCGCATCAAAGACTTATTTCCGGCTGCCCAGATAATCGAACCCATAGAGGCGGCCATACCCTCGATGATACACTCCGTGGGAACCGTCGAGTTCTGAATGGTAGAGTATGTACCCATGCCGTACAGCACAGAACCGCCCTCGGAATTGATAAGTACCCGGATTAGGGAAGGACGGACTACATTCTCCAGATAATCAAATTCATAATTAAACTGGGTGGTAGAGTCTTCTGTTACTTTGCCAAAAAAACGGATCGTCGCGATTCCCCCGTTTTTAGCTTCACCGACTATGTTTTTAAATTTTTCCGTATCCATAAATTTACTTTGCGGCAGAATAGGCATTTCAAAACAAAAAAGTTTTTTCGGGAAGCTGAGGAGCGTGGGTACGTGGACGCGGGCACGTCAGGAACGGAAAGGAATAAAAAAAAGACTTTTTTAAGAACCTGGGAAAATAGCTGGTTTGAGTAATAACCTTAGCAGTCTTCTGCTTGAAGTGTGATACTGGAAGTGGCTTGAAGCTCGTAATAACAAGAATACTTCAAAAGGAGTCCTTCATAGTTCCCACAAGTGGAAACTATGAAGAAAGAGAAGAGAGAAAGGGGTATAAAAGTAATAATCTTCACTTCGTTCAGATTATACTTTTATACCCCTAATGACAACCAAATATCCCTTGCGGTCTATTTGGTTGTATTGATTTTATAAGTTCCTTTTATAAAGATAATATTATAATATATATATAATACATGGTAGTTGCCGGAATTAAGGTAATCGGAATATAATACTATCAATCAGTATGTTACAAAAAAGAGATGCAGCCTTGCCGTACATCTCCTTTCCTTTTGAAATCGTCTTCCCTTATTCCTGCAAATTTGGATTCACATAACAGAAATGCCGCTGCCGGTCCACCATCCATTTGTAAACCTGAAACCCTTTCATACGGGCATACTTCCCGACGTTCACCCGGTTGATGTGCTTAAAGGAATGTTGAGCCATGTGTGCGGCCATTTCCTCATACGTCATTGTTCGCTTTAGTTTCATACCATTGAATTTAATTAGTGTAAACTAAGGCAAGATTAGTTCAACTGGGAGCAATTAGTTTAATCCGGAACTTTTTTATTGCTACCCATCCTCGAAATAACTGAATACCTCTTCAATCACGGGTAAATTTTCTTCTGCCAGCCATTCTTTCGCCACATTATAAGCCAAACTTTTACTGAAACTATAATTTTCCTTTGTGATTGAGTGGTGAGATAAGCGTCCTTCCGTAGGTTTCAGGCCCTTATTATGAAGTTCGCACAATCCATCGTGATAAAAAACACACCAGCCTTCCTCTGTCGTGACAATCTGCACCATGACAATAGGGTGTCTCATCCGTCCCAAAAGCATACCCACACACCAGAAACTTACAGCAAGTTGATCCCGGTAATCGGCTTTTATCAACCGTAATATATCCTCCGGTGTACCTAAACAAGGAGTACGGCATTGGTTACGGCAAGCCTCACATTTACAGGCACTGGGTTTGCGTCCCGTCTTACGGATTATTTTATGAATGATACTTTCCCCCATATTAATATTCTTCCGGATGTTTGGAGCGCCATAACTCAAGAATATACTCACGACCGGCAGGAGTCCACCGTTTAACGCTACCGGTAGGATAAACCTTACCATTCTTTTTCTCCCACATATACGGCACGTCACATTGCAAAGCCTGATAAGGAGTGAAAACCACCCATTGCTTCTTTTCAAACTTCACGATATTATTTTCTGCCAGAAAACGATGCAACTGGACAGTTGTAATTTGTAGCTCCTCGGCAATTCGCCCGCTCTTAAAACAATCCCGATCTTCCACGTACTCCTTATAAAAAGCAACTTTAGGTTCGTCTTCACGAATCTTTTTCGCTTGGTCCGCAGCCAACATCAAAGCCTCTTCAAAATTCTGTGGAACGGGGAAATTACTCACGGCCTCACTGAAACTGGAACAACGGTTGCGATGAACCGGCATCGATGCGTAACCCTTGGTTACTAATTCTTCGATACGACTGTTACACCAGGCAGAAAAATCCGGGGACAACCAACGGGCAAACTCCATGGCAAGCGATTCCTCAATCCAGGTCGCCCCGGTGTTTCCACGGGTAGTCATAATCTGACTTCCCAAAGAAATTGAATCTCCTCGACGTACAAGTGCCTCTCTGAACTCCTGTGTCGCTGCGAGACGTAACCACTCCGCTGGTAACTTACCGAAACTACGGGCCATCTGCGTGGCATTAATCATCGTTTTTCCGCCATCCGTCTTAAAAGTAATTGGAAACTTATCTTGATAGTTGAAAATGATTGCTTCCCTCGTTTGGGATTGAATGGATGGTCTGACTGATATATTCGATTCCATACCTACAGGCAATCCATTAATCCATTCCTGCATACGGTCACATACTTTTGCAATCTTACCGTTTTCCGTTCGGATAACCTGAAGCAGGTTATGCACGTCGTAGGGTTTCACTCCCCAGCGGTTACGCCCCCCTTCTTTGAAAGCTATTCGGAAAGAGGTTCTACAAATCCGCATCGCCTGACCGCTATCCATCATACATACACGGTCTAATGCTTTCAACAGGTCATTCAGGCAAAGCCAAACAACGGTTTCGTCTTCATGGAGTATCGCGCGAATGGATGACTCCTCAAAAATCAAGCTCTTTAAAATATCATTTGTCATCATGGTCGTTATTTTCAATATGGTTGTTTTTACATTTCTGGTCATTTATCTTTTTACGTCTCGCCATCTCCCGGACGGAATGATAGCGTCTCTCAACATGACACATCTGGTCATAATCCTGCAATTTCAACGTATCCAAATCTGTAATTTCAATCTCAATGTCCGGATGAATATGTCTGAAATAAAAACTGCCTGCCGAAATATATCTTCCTGTACAGGCAAACGATATCGCCTGCGCGTTAGTCTTGGATATTTCTGAGGCGCTTCGAATAGATCGGGTTATACCGACTAAGATGTAAGCCCCGTTAAATATCAGAACGGGCTTAGGTTGATGAAATGGACTTCTCTTCATTCGTCTATCAATTTAAGTAATTCGTCTTTCGTTAATCTGTTTCTGATTGCCTGTACAATACGAGTGTCCGAAAGAGTAACACCATCCAGAAATAGTTCTGACATCCTCTCTGTCATATAAACCCCGAAAGCTGGATCTATATAGCCGACGAAAAGCAAGGCCAAAGACTGATCAATTAATACGTGCCCCGTTGCCTCATCCGTTACCATAATCTCGTAGTCCGGTATCTCGTAAATATCCTTTACACTCTCGAACCAAAAAGAAAACTTTCGGGCGAAATCAATTGCCGAATGCTTCTTACTGTCACCTTTTTCAGCGATGTAAGTCGTTGCGTCAAAATAGATTAACCCTTTTTCGGATGTTCCGAAAAGCAATTCCGGGAACTCCATGTACTTTACAGTAAATGGAGCTTTTGTTCTAACTTTCATTCATAACTTCCACTTTGTTTTAAATTTACTGCTGCAAATATAGATAAAAACACGTAATAAATTTAAGTTTTTAGCTCTTTAAATATTTGTGTTTCAGCTAATTATAGCACAATAACGCACACAATGATACTATTTCAATGTACATACAAAATGAAAATTTCCCACCCTGTCTCCGACTGGAATACAACCAATCCGATGTGTAAGTAAATAATGCCATCAACATTTTTTTTCGGATAAAGGTATTCTGTACGAAATAACAATAAATGCAAGTAGTTACATCCGAAAACTCATTCAATGGAGAACTGTTGGAAAGCATCTTTCGCACTTCCAAAAAAACTATCGTCGAATACGTTCGCGAAATCGAAAGGAACAATCGTTATAAGTCAGTTCGACAAGACATTACGTTAGGAACGATACTGGACGACCGTTCCCGGTTAATAGACCTCTACGAAGCCTGCCTCGAACAGGACGCACATATACGCTCCGTCGTAGAGACGTTGGAATCCCAAATCTTAGGAGACCGGTACATGCTGGCCCGGATCAATGAAAAAGGAAAATACATCAAAGACGTAAAATACACACAGAAAATTCAAGGCACACAATTCGATAAAATTGTCAGAGGAATCGTTGAATCCAAACTCTACGGCTACACGCTGATAGAGATAATGCCTTATATCGATCCCAAGACCGGAAAATTGGCAGAAGTCAATCTGATTGAACGGAGAAACGTACTGCCCGACCAGTACACCGTGGTCAAACGGCAAGGCATTTGGTTGCCCAACTGGAATATAGCCTCGCCTGCATATAATCAAAACTACATTTTGATAAATTCCGGCACAATCGGCTTATTTTCAGCGACAACACCTCTTATCTTGGCGAAAAAATTTACCGTTGCAAATTATGTCAACTTTGGGAGCACGTATGGGCAACCGATTATCCATGGGAAGACCATCTCAGAAAGTAACAGCGACCGTAAACGCCTGGCGAACGATATAGCCAACGCCGCACAAAACAAAGTGGTAATCACGGGGATAGACGATGAGATAGACATCAAGACCTTCACAATGAGCAACAGCGAGAAAATTTATACCTCGCTGATTGAATTTGCCAATAAAGAAGTTGCCAATTTGATATTGGGTTCTGAATCAATGGCAGGTGGTATGCAAAGTTACGTTGGAAGTACGAAAGCCCATCAGGACATTTTCAGAGACAGGATCGAGGTATATCGCAGGTTTATCGAAAATGTGATGAACGAAGAAATTATACCTCGTCTGGTCGCAATGGACTATATTCCTGATGGATTGGAATTTAAGTATTCCAACAGGATTGAAATGAATAACGAAGATAGAATCAAGCTCTATCAGTTAATCACAGATAAATACGAAGTCAGTGCCGACGAAATTGAAAAAGAGTTCGGTATCAATGTGGGAAAACAACTCAACGTCGTCCCCACAATGGGGGCAGCAGGAACCGGAACACCTGTTCCCTCTGGAGGAACCCATGACAGAGGCATTATGTCGGACGAAGAGTATTTTAGGCGCTACGGTCATTCCAGAGGCAGCCGGATAGCCAACTTTCTTAAAGAGTAATTACATGGCAGAAAGAGTAGAAATAAAACAGGAAGACAAAAGCCGGGAAGAGTATTTGCTGATTCTCGATGCGTTCCGCCGCATGGTCTATAACTTCGAGAACAGTGCCGAACGCTGGGAGGTATTCGATGACATCGTTACCTTCCGGGCATCTTTCCTGATTGACCGGGCACTTTCCGGTTTACGGATAGATTTTGACCGGGCTTTGGAAATACTGAAAGGGGGCAACAACCATATAACGGCAAGGGAAGAATCCGAACGGGACACCCTGATAGCCGCTATCGACAATCTGGTCGATTTCGCCACAGCCGAGGAAACAGCTATGATGCGGGAGTTGCCCGACGAACTTGATTTGAATGATATGGAAACTTACGAAGAAGTTTGTCGGAAATATAACGAAACCTATGCGGAAACAGAGAACAGTCAGGTTCTTCATGCGGCCACTATCGCCGCATGGTGGATGGGAACCTCTGCCGAAACCATTATTACATTCAATACGCAGTCTGACGAACGGGTCAGGCCCTGGCATCTGTCGCATGAAGGAGTATCCTATCCTAAAAGTGAATTTCCGCCCGAACTCATTCCACCGATAGAATGGGGTTGCCGGTGCTTCTTGACAGCAAATGGTTTCGGTTCTGTTTATGGTGCTCTGGTAAAGCCCGATTTTAAGGGAAAGGTAAACCCGATATTCGCTGAAAGTCTGGCAACGGGTGGACGGATATTCTCACCGGCTCACTCGTATTTCTCACATACACTGCCGGTAGAAGCTCTGAAAATCAAACAACGCATTAAAAACAAATTCGGAATAGTATGCCTGCAATAACACTGGATGAATTTTGTAACCAATGGGCCCGTGGCAAAGATGTTCGTCCATTCCATAGCCTGCTGGCAAAGAATGCCGAGGATTTTGTCACCCTGGCCGGAGAATATGCCCTGAGTCGTTTTCGTACCTCTTTTGCCGAAGGTGGTTTTTACGGCAGCGGAACAAAATGGGCACCCCGTACTTCCAAGTGGGGAAAGAAATTCACGCATCCGGTATTGATTGACAGTGGAGAATTGAAAAGTAAAATCAAAGGACAAAAAAGCGAACTCGGTGCATACAGCGCGTTCGGAAAACGGGACTACCGCCGACGCTACCATTACGACATCTGGACGGAAGAAGAAAGTCAGACCATGGATGGGCATCGTGGAAAGAAAAAAGGAAAATACAAGAACTACGCAGCCGTACACAACACCGATCCGAAGTTCGGATTATATACAGTGCGTAAAAACTCGCTCAAACGTCCGGTGCATAGACAATTTATAGGGCACAGCCCCAAACTGCTTGATGCTATAAACAAATTATTCGTACCAAAAATATTTGATGGATTTCCCAAATGATTAAAGATAAGAAACAACCCGAAAAGCCAGTCGAATCGCCGGAACAGCCGACTATCCAGACTCCCGAAACAGTGCAAAAGAATCCTTTTGCAGAAATGTACTATGCCGTTAAACGAGCGATACTCACTATCCGGGAAGATCCGGGAAACCCGCTATCGCCCCCGTTCTTCAAAACCATTGCCATAGACAACGGACAATACCTTCGTATCATCCGGGACACCAACATGGAAATGGAAGTAGCGTTCCCCGCTATCTTCGTCCATTTCGTCAATGTCCGCTACCTCGTCCAGCAGCAGCGCATCGGCGAAGGACGGGCAACCATGCGGGTACGTTTCATCCTCAACAACCTCAATAACTCCGACCCGGAACAGGAATGTATTCCGTTCGATGTTTTTCAGAGAGTGAATGTTGCTATTCAGGATGCTAAAAACCACGAACCCGCACTTAACGAGCGTTGTAATTTAACCTACTTCGACATGCCGCAAACCACTAACATGCTCCAGGCGTACTGGGTGGATTATGAAGTCTGGTTCCGCGAGACCTCAGCCTGGAAGTACAAAGACTGGATTGAGCGTTACCTCGTCATGCCACCCTTCACCAACCACTCCGATGCCCCGGAACACGACGAGTCTGCCCACGGCAACCACCCCGAACCAACCTACAAGCAAGCCACCGGCTACGTCCCCTCCGTCGAAGTCGATGAACCCGAACCACCCGACGACATCGACAAAGCTGATGCTACCAGTGCTATTTCCTAAACACCCCCACTCATTTCTTCCATCCAGAATCCGGCACACCAACCGGATTCTCTCTTTTTTCCATTCGGAAGACCATTCGGTCATTCGGAAAATTCATTTCCCATTCTCCCTCTAATTCCTTACCTTCCCCCTTGCAAACTCACAGGGCGGTCTCCGAAAAGCCTAATAATAAACAGAGTAGGAACAATTACAATTAATATTATGCCACAAGATCATGATTGGGCTTTAAGAGCACCTAATTTTCATTTTAAACCGCAAGATTATGTAAATTCATGTTTCTCCGCATGTTTACAAATGGCAATGGCTAATTTTGGTATTATTGCTCCTGTAGGCAGACCAATTGAGGACCAATTTAATAACTATATGACAAATGATTTGCAGCTAAATAATCTTGATGTTGCAGCTCCAACCCCGGCCCAAGTCCAAAACTTTATATTGAATACTAATTTTCTTGGAAAAGACTACCTTACCTTATTAAATTGTGTAGATAATATAGATGAAAATGCTTTCGAGTATATAAAACAATTATTCCAACTTCGACGTAATATTGCGCTGATTGGTGCTATTAGAGTCGGAGGAGGACATGCAACTGCAATTATAAAATGTAAGGGATTCTTTGTCGCAATAAACCCTGCTGAATTTGAAGGAAATTGTGTACCTACAGCGTTTAATAATATAGTCTCAATAGATGTAAATGATAATATAGTTGGAATTGATTGTAACAGTACATGGTGGTCGAACATGGATTATTGTTATATCATTAGTAATCGTTAATTAGACAAATAGAAATTCTAAAAAACTGCCTATAATGAGGTTGTGGAAATAATAATTATGGATTTCCGCAACCTCAATAGAGTGAAAACAATATTTTATATTAATCATTATTGATTTTCGTACTAAACTAAGCAAATAAGTATAATCCAAACAACGTCTAACAAGTTTCAGTATTCTTCATATATAATATAGCTACTCCTATTTACAATATAGTATATACATTCCCTCGAGACAAAATATTCCCGACATCAACACTTTACCTTATATAACCCATACATATATTCCTATCTCTGTCACCATGTATAAGGTACTTTTCCCTTTTAGAACCATTTTTTCAAGTCGTTTCTTCTTAATTTCCTCACTGAAAAAAAGTAAGTTTCTCAGTACATAATCGCTCAGTTTCCAAAACGAGACTTGAAAATTCGGGCTTTGGAAGCGTATGCCATCCGCACCGGCAAGCATACCCTCCCTCGTCTTTTTTTTCTTCTTTCAATCCGAAACATATACTGATTATCAGTTAATTATAAGGTTTACTTTTGTACAAAGTAAACCTTTTTACTCTTTAATCACCTTCACAACTTTCAATTTGTAACCAAAAAAAATATTTTCTTTCTGTTTACCCTATTACATTAGTTGTAACTAATTGATTTTAAATTAATTGCTATCAGTTTTACTTAATTACACTTGATTATTCGGATAAAAACGATTAAAAAAAAATTTAAGGAGAATAATATTTCTTTTAAATAATTGATATTCAATGATTTATAAATATCCCTTCGCGTGCGCGTGTGTTCTCATCCATTTTAGAAAGGATTTTGACCGTCCCTAAAAAAAATATTTTGGAAAAAGTTTGGAAATAGAAAAATCAATATTATCATTAAGCAAGTCCAACGGGAAACAACAACCCAAAACAAACGGACTTAAAACAGTATCAAAAAAGCGAATAAAAAAGCTGATACGAAAAACGCTCTTTGACAAACAGTAAATTAATCACCCGTAACAAGGTGAACACACACAAAACACCGTTATAAGGTTTATAATCTTATACGAGTTGTATCTGATACGCTCTGTTTTGTCCCTATGTTTTTACGATTGACAAAATTTCTTTTTAGCAAAGTTGAAAAATTTTGCTAATCCAAAAAAAACGTATAAAAACGTCAAAGGGGAAAATACACCCTTTTGCGAAGAAATAAAAAAAGTAGTTATTAACAATCTAAAATTTTAAGAAAATGAAACAATTAGTTATCAATGTATCTAAAGACGTTACAATTAACGATTTAGTATGTAGCCCGAATGTTATTTTGTTGGCAAAACAGAGTACAACAACCAACGCAAAAACGGGTGAAACGACTACAAATGTACGCTATATAGAGGTGTGCAAAGTCGAAAAAACGGATGCTTTGACTATCATTCAAAGTCTGTTAAAATACTGTATTGCAGAGTATTTTGTTTGTAGAGATTTAGAAAAGGACTTTGCAGATACCAATATCAAGCAAAGAAAGTTGTTCAACCAATTTTTAAGCGGTAACACAATTTACCGTACCAATTCGGAAGGCAAAGTTTCAAATGCGCTTGTTTCGGAAGTACCTTTCAGCCAAACAGCACTAAAAGTAAAAGATTATCACACTATTACAATGTGCAAAAAAGAAAACTTGAAAGCTGCCATCTATCAGCATTCAAAAGCGATTTTGTCGCAATGTGAGTATCTGCGCATGATTGTTAAAAAAGCCGAAACTTTGGATGCAACGCAAAGCGATACAACCGAAAAACAGCCTACAAAAGTGACGACAAAGCGCAAAGAAACGACAACCGGAGCGACTTTTGTCCCTACCGCCACCGCAATGGTAGCCGCACCCGCTGTTTAAAAATAAGCCGTTTGCCTCATGCAGACCGTACCCAAAAAGGTGCGGTCTGCTTTTTTATACCTACTCATCTCACCTGTGTTTGCTTTTTTTTGTGGACATACTGCATTAAAATGTTACGCAAAAATTTTTCCCCGGCGGAATTACGGGAGAAGTACACCCTAACGTGAAGTGGTTTCGGATGTAAATTTTCACAATCAAAAAACTGTAAAGCAATGAAAGCTAAAGATATTCTCGACAATTATTGTCGGCTGTATAGGGTAACTATGCCCGAAATTAACCCTGCGGAAACGCAATATTTCGTAACAATTTCCCCGGACGGTGCGGATGTGTTATACCTGCGTAAAGCGTCAAAACTTCTGGGGCAAATCATCGGGGCTGCCATGAAGCGGGGCACTGTTTTACACGTTCGCAACGGGGCAGTATCTCCGCTGACATGGGAGAACTGGAAACAGACATGGAATAAATTGTTTGCGCCAAAGGTGCGCGACCGCAAACCCGCCCCGATGCCCAATTATTCACGTCCTTATAAATCGAAAATGTTTGAGGAAGGACAACAAAGGAGCGCACATAAAAAGCCGCAAAAGCATGGGTTTGAATGTACTTTCGTGGCAAACAAGTCCATGAATTTACTCACACCCGCCAGAGTTCCCAGCATCCAGATAAGGGGATAATTGCGACTAAAAAAAAGCGACCAAGCAACCGCAAGTCACTGTAACCGTAGCACCACTGCACGGAAGCGGTCAGACAAGCTGGTCAGTATGCAGGTAGTGGGCTGGAATATGCCTGCTATCTGCTACTTTTTTATATGCCATTCTTATGTGGCAACGTGTAATATATGTCATTTTCCGGTGGTTTCTCACGGGCTTTAATATACACTTTGTCAGGATTGTACCCTGAATAGTCCACACTTCAAATAAACTTCAATTTTACTTCTTTGCGTCGTGATGACGCCGTTCCCACCTCCGACATAACACGGCTGGCGTAGTGCAACAGGGTTGCATAAATCACACTTAACTGGGTGAGCTACGCCCCGCTGTTATCCTAACGAGAACGGAAGAAGTAAAAAGATTATGCCAATTTTTAAACAACTCAATATGGTAGAAATATTTAATATCGAACGCACAAAAAGTTTTGGATGCTTCGTGAACTTTAAGAGTGCCAAAGGTACGCTTAACGGACTTATCGCTTCAGGCGAACTCTCTGGTGAAAACCCGGCAGTGCTGGTTTGCTGCTATAAAAACAATGAAATGCAACGTGAATATACCGCTACTTATTACGGAAAATGGCATGTACCGGCATCTCCCAAAGCACCTCACATCGCACAAAAAATCGAAGGGGTTCGCCGTAAGGTCAAAAATCAATGTTGCAAAATCTATGAATTGCCGGTGGACTGCTTTACAGAAGCGTTCTCTGACTGGATAGGCACTTATCAACCAGTGATTTGAGAATAAACCCGCAAAAATCAAGTAACCTTAAAAAACCAAAGCCATGAAAAAAATCTATTGTTTTATCAAGAAGTACGAAGACCAGATTTCAAACATCGTGTTTGTGACGGGATTATTGGGTATAGCGGTAGCTGCCTACTTTGTTTTTACCTGCCCACGAGTGCCATGTTTCGGCTTCTAACTACACAGTAAAGATATAATATATAACGCTTTATGTCTTTTCTGTTTCTGCCGGGGTTCTGCCTGAATCTCGGCTTTTTCATGCCCCTACGAAAAAAAACGCATTGAGTTTAACCGATGCAAACTAATATCAACTAATCTAATTACAACAATAAAAATTGAGATTATGGCGAAACATAATACGACCTTTCATGGGACCGATGTCAATAAAGCGACCAGCCTTTTTGAGTACGGTCTGCTTATGCGGTGGAAACCTAAACAGAAAAGCTGGCAGTGTATTTACCAGTGTGAATGTCCTCCGGGCAGTACACGATATAGCTACGGCTGGGTAGATGAAAAGACGCTCGACGAAATCTTCACGAAAGGCTGGGGCGTGAAGCACCTCAAATCATTCCTGAATTTCTTAGGAAATAGCTGGGAAGAATGGAAAGAGCTAACAATGTGCCAACGGGTGAGTGATTTCATCAGCTATTTTGGAAGTGGCGAACTATTCAGTACAGATGCCACGGGTGGATATAGTATCAAAGAAATATGCAAGAAGTTAAAAATTAAATATGACGAAGAGTATGAGCAGGCTTAACTATTACTACCTCGACTATCTGTACCGTGAAATCGGATTAACCCGTAGCGATATAGAATCCGTCCCGGAATCCAGAAGCGGAGACGATGCCTGTTCTGTAATTGCTGACAAAAAGTATGTGCAAAAACAACTTGCAGAAGTCACGGATGAACAACTGTTCGATGCCGTAAAAAGCCTCTGTGATAATCCCGAATTGCCCTCTCGAAAAATAGCTATCATGTACATTGTCTGGATGGTGGCTCTCTCGATTAAGGAAGAAGTATTTACCAATCAAAAAACAGAATCACAATGCCAGAAGACAAGAAAACGATAAAAGTAAGGCTCCACCATATTGAATACGGTGTTTACCTTGAAGTATGGAAAGTCCAGACAGAAGAAGGTAGTCCCAAACGATATGTAGGGCGGGACATGAGTTGCTGTGACCGCCTTTGGAGTGCCCTGTGTGACGCCCCGTATGGATGCTGCGAACCGGACTGCCACCTCAGTAAAGCCGTTGAGATTATTGTCTGCGATAAGAACTGGAACGAACAACTCAGAGATGGAAACGACCGGGAACTCTATCCTGAAAGTTTTCCAACCCTTGAAGAAACGCATGATTCAGAATGGGCAGCCGTCAAAAAGCAAATTCCAGGTGTAACCAAAGAGGGGTTCTCAACATGGATAGAAGCCAAAATGCCCCCAAATATCAGTGATATAAACCGTCTTAATTGGCAAGCTCCAGCCCATTATGACGTCATAGAAACAAAAGTGCTTCGTCGATTTGCATGGTTAGGCGAAAACTACGTCGTTCTCCGGCAGACCAACAGACATAAGATGTGCAATGCGTTTTGGTACGAGTATTTCACACGCAAGGAAAAGCTGGAGCAATACGAGTCACTAACATTTTTCTACGGCTATGAATATGGCGACCAACTGACAAACTCGCTCAAAGAGAAACTCACTAAAAAATAATACGATGAATAATCAAATTTTGAATTATGACAGATAAAATCCTACAAATGTTTTTCGACATCGCCAGATGGGAAAAAGCAATAGAGAAAGGTGTAGGCAAAGACATTCGTAAAGACCAGCTTCTGTTGCTGACTGATGAAAACACCCGCCTGGCAATTGCCGATGCCATGCTGAAAGGCAAGTATGAAATTTCACCTCCCCATATCGCTCGGATTCCAAAGGATAATGGCGAGTTTCGTACCGTCTATGTAAACGAACCTATGGATCGGGTGATACTTAGCATCGCCAACGACCTGCTGTTCGACTTGATGCCGGACATGGTTCACGAATCATGCAAATCGTACCAGCGAGGCATCGGATGCGGCAAGGTTGTAACAGAGATTAGTCACAAGATTGTGGATGCAGACAAAGGCTTCCTGGGATGGAAGTCAGACCTCAGCAAATATTTCGACAGCGTACCGATTCAATTTATAGATATGGCATTTGACGCAGTGGAAACCCGGCATGGCCATTCTGTATTGGTTGACGTGTTGAGGAAATACTACCACTCCGACCTGTACTTCGATGAGGACAATAATCTCCAGCGTCAATACCAATCCTTGAAACAAGGATGTGCTCCGGCAAGTTGGTTGGCGGATGTACTACTTTATGACCTTGACGAAGAGCTGTCACGGCTGGCTGACTTCTATAGACGCTACTCGGATGACATGCTGTTTCTCGGAGACGATTATGAAAAAGCCATGAGCGTACTGGAAATACGACTTGGCGAGAAATCCATGAAGCTCAATCCGAAGAAAGTAGAGTATTTAAGTGCTGATAAGTGGTTCAAGTTTCTGGGATTTAGCATCAAGGGAAGTCTGATTTCGCTGTCTTCCGGTCGCATCAAGACCTTCCAGAAAGAAATTGAAAAGCGGACAATCCGTAAACCGGGCATATCCTTGGCAAAAGCTATAAACTCAGTGAACCGATACTTGTATAGGGGTAATGGCGAGTTCAGTTGGGCTACACAAATTCTACCTGTTTGTAATGTCAAACATGACCTTGACGAACTGAACAAGTTTGTAATGGACTGTTTGAGAGCTGTAGAAACAGGAAAGCGCAAAGTGGGTGGCTTAGGATACGTCAAAACTAAGAGTAACGGTTGTATAGTCCGGGGACGAGGACGTAACGTGAAAGCCAACCGTGCCAAGACTGGTAACATTACCGGTTATCTGACAATTGGCTGTATGCAGAATGCCATGCTAACAAGTAGGGCTGTGTATAATACTTTGGTCGCATCCTTATAGGATATGCCGAGCACACGGTGAAAAGGGATGAAGGGACAGAAATTTAATACTGCTGGTAATATACCAGAGCCTGAACGATCTTAACCGGTCTAACAACCGGTTAGGATCGAACGGCTCTGGTTCCACCAGCAATGTATCGAGAAGCTAAAGGAGTGTGCCACCTGTCTGACACCCATATTGAAACTGAAACACATCAGTAATAAAGTTCAAGGAATAACAATTAAGCAGTCCGCGTGCGGAATCCAGCTCTTCAAAGTCTTGAAGGCCGTGAATGCACCGCCTTCAGACTCTTCTGAGCTGGAATACGCGGGCAACATCAAGATTGTAAAGTAATGTGTCATTATTTTGAGAACTTCAACTTAGCACAACAGCGTGATTCAAGGAATAATATTTAGTGTGCCGCGTCCAATAAGCCCCTCGGCGCCGTCGTATTTCCGATTGTCATACGACGGCGCCGCTTCCGGCTTCTGCCTCGGCAGACATCAAATTTATAAAGAGATGTGCCGATATTTTGAGAATCACGAAAAAAAACTTAGCACGGAGTAAAAAAAGTCAAGATTAGGATTTTAATAGTCCAGCTTTACAACTACTGGGGACCGACTCCCGATTGTCGTGGTCCGCCAGTAGCGAATAGCTGGATATATCAAACTGATAAAGTAACGTGCCGTCCTATTGAGACTGAATGATGGCGATTTTTTGAAAAAACATAAAACTTAGCACAAAGTGAAAAAAGTTGAGGTTAGGATTTCAATGTTCCAGCATTTAATTGCGGGCCACCACGTCATCTCCGGCTATCGCTGTAGATGACCTTTAGGCCAGCAGAACATGCGGTTCATATCGAATAATTAAAGTCATGTGCCATCCTAAATGAAACTAAGAGAAAAAAAAAATGGTAACGCAGCCAGTATTGTACAAGAAATCAAGTTCAACATACAGGATTTCATTTGTATCCTGAACCTGGTTATTACCGAGGTTCCAGGATACAGCATCTTGTATTTATCAGAATCATAAAGTAATGCGTCAATGATTTGAGTGCAAATAAATTAACGACTAATAGCGAATATGAATAATATCTATAAAGAGTCCATCCAAGCCGTTGAGGACGGCGCAAACTTCATGGTTGATTTTCAGTCCAGAAGTTTGAAAGTGAATGGCAAATACGTCATACGGAATGGCGAATATGAAGGCGAACTGGGCGTACCAAGCTGTAACGAAGATGAATTCTTTACGAACGTAGAAGAATTGTATTGTCGCTATAAGCACTCGGTTCCTTCCGAGCGTAGTGAAAGCAAATCGCATCTGTATTTCATGTCACTCCCAGAAAAAAGCCTAAGTGATGACGATATGCTTTTCGGGGAACGTCGTGACAAAGTGCAAATAGAATTGGAGTTATACGTTCTCTGTCAGGTACTGGGCGGTTTCAAATGGGATACTGAAAAGATGGGCAAATGGTTCTGGCAAAGTAAGGTAGATAAAGACTTAGTGATACTCAAAAGTTGGGTTGAGCCCGATAGTAATTAATCATTTAATATTTTAAAAATGGACAAGAAGAAAAAAGAGACAAAAGTAGTGTGCTCCCAATGCGGTGCAGAGTTCGCAATTGCGGGAAAAGAATTTACCACCGTGGCAACTGTCGTTGGTAAGGATTCAGGGCTGGGTATTGTGTACCCGGCATTAGTTGGTCAGGCTGCATCGCCTAAACCTTCTAAAACAGCGCAGGAACGTATTGAAGCACTTCGTAACGCCGGTGCGGACGTAAGTAGTCTGTTTGCAATGCAGGGTGCTAACGGCGGTGATTATGTCGCATCCAATAGGGATGGCAAACTTGTTATTCTGGAGGACAATGACCCGATTTTCGACCAAATCATCTCCCAAGGCACAGTACCAAATCCCCGCCTCTTCCGTCGCTGGGTTATGGCAAAAATGTTTTACATGATGTCCTATACGCCATATCGCTCTAAAGAGCCAATCGGTGTGACGAATATGATTCACCGTTTGGGCTACGAATATCAATGGAAGATGCTGATGGACGAGTTGCACGCCCAGATGAAAATGGAGGGACGGGATACTGTAAATTTCATAGACCGTAATCGTTGGTTCAATGCAGACACAGTTGCGGACATGGCAAATGATTACATAGTACAGCTCAAAAAGCGTGTGGATGCTCTGAAAGAAAGGAAATGCAAGGGGATTCCTTACAAGCGTATCTGCAATCGTAATATTTTCGTGTCAGATTTACAGGTTAAATTATACAACCCGTTACACATGGCGGTAACACGTATCAAGCGAGTGAAGAACGCTGTCCAGCTTTACAATGCTGCAAAAGAGTTCAACAATATGCGCATCAGGATGCTGCACGACACCCCTCAAAACCAAGCATGGGTAGATGCCTACAAGGGTACTGGTGCGTTCTTCACGATGCAAAACCTTATCCGTTTCCATAACTGCATAGCCATTGATGATAACGGCAAGCGACTGGATAAATATCAGTCACTTGCTTTCATCTCAGCAAAGGCTGAGGAGTATAAAGATGGTGAAGGCTGGCGTTTGCTTGCGGTCTTGAAGAAAATGTTGAGTGATAACGACATCAACATCAAGAAAAAGATGGCAGCATGGCGTAAAGACAAATAAACCATTTTCCTGCCTGGCAGGCACAATGTGAGGGACCAATACAATTCAGATGGTCTTCTTCAATAAATCTGAGGCATGGCTCATAAGCCGTTGCCTCAGATTCAACCAGAAGACCATTCATCAAACAGATAAAGACATGTCCCCGGTTGGTAATCACATTATTTGCCCTCAAACATAACAACTATAAGTGAAAAGAAATTTAACCCTAAATATATTGCGACCGCCTACTCTTTACAGGAATGGCAAAAAAAATACGAATATGAGCGAAGAACAATTACAAGAACTTGCTGAAAGTGGCCAGTGGAAAGACAGGGCTATTGACTTGCTCCAGCGTAAAACAAAAGCCTGCCTGGAAATCATTCTTTCCTTCGTGAACGACTACTGGCAAAACCTTGCCAGCGATGAAGAAAACCTCTACAATTTTGAGGTGTACGAGTCTGAATATTTGGAAGTTTATACCTATTGATATGAGAAATTCAAATTCGATAACCTATAAGGGAGTGGAATATCCCTCCGCTTATATCGAGATGGACGGCACAATCGGTTGTATCCGAATTGCCACCGAATCGCTGCAAAAAACTTTGGAGCAAGACGGGTTATTTGATGCTGAGGTCCCCGGCGAAGTTGGAGCCGTCGATAATCAGATTGCTTACTATGTCACCGATGAAGAATTTAAACTACCTATTCGGGAAGTGAAGAAAATCATACGGATTGCCTACGATGAAAAAAGTCCCCATGAACCTTCTGCCACGAAAAGCATCGGTGAACTTAAAAAGGGAGAATTCTTCCGCCTGAAAGATTCCGAAACGGCCCCGGTATGGGTCAGAGGTGGATATGTTCCGTTAGAAAAAAAGTTTAGCACCCATAAGTACGAAGATGTGAACCATGAACGGCTGTGCAAGGGTGAAACAAAAGTTTACGTGGGATTTACATTCTAAGAATAATCAAACATGGCGCGTCCTATTACATATCTCTTGCCGGTTTATTGGGCTTGTGCTCTTGTAAACGATGACTATACAGGTCTTAGTGATGAAGAAAAAAAGCAAATAAACGATTTTCTGGAAACAGCAGAAGGCCGTCCGGTCAGTGTGAACTTTGAAACCGAAGGCTTTTACCGGCGCAACGATGCCGGTACTTTGCCCGGAAACTGTGCAGAATTCATTTTTTTAATAGACGAATAATATGACAACAAGTAAAAAACAACCTTCTCCGAAAACAGAACTGATTAAATTTAACAAATCAATAGTTCCGTTTCACATCTTCGATCACGAAAACGGCTTGTACTCCTTGTGTTTACACGAGGGCAACAAATACGAAAAGACTTTCCGTGAATGTCGAAAAACGCCGAATGATCCCGAAGGAAACGGGTACAACTTCGAGGCGTTAATCAAAAAGTTTATATCAGAAAAAATGCCGGACGACCCTTTCAATCAGATAATAGGTTCAACGCCATTGAAAATAAGTTTTTTTAATGGAACGACGTCGGAAAATGACTCGAAGCTGGTGTATGATTCCGAATGCGGTATGTTCTGCGTGTATGCCAAGGATAAGGAAAAGCTGATGAACTTGGCTGCCGGCTTAAAGTCAATTTGCGATGACGCAAGTCTGCTAAAAGACCTGATTTCCCGCACCAACTTCTTCGATAAAGACTAATAAGTACCCACCATTTAATATAAAACACCATGAAAATATTTTGCCAGGAACGGTATGATGAAGCAATGAAACATGCCAAAGAAACCAACGATCCTACACTGCAAGAGTGCCTTGACAGATTAAAAAGCTGGGAGACAAACAATCCTGACCATCCTTGCGAGATTGAGTTATACAGGGATTTTGCTCCACTTTCATTTCTGTTTGTACAACGCTATCCTGATGGGCGAGAAGGAATTGTGGGCGGTTTAGTCTATCACGGTACTCCCGATGAATCAATGTGCGTGCAGTTAGTTCCGACAAAAGGATGGCAAACCCATACCTAATCACCGGAACAATCCTACCCAATATTAACAATCAAACAACAACGAATATGAATTTTGAATTTGCAATCATCAAATCAGACAATTGTACCTATCTATGCCGGAAAGATGAAGAAACATATTACTGCGTGGATAACCCGATGTTATCCTTCACAGAAGGAGAAGATGAATTTGAAATCATTCCTCCCGATAAGTCTTATAAAAAGAAAATCTACAAATACAAAGGTCGTAAAGTCCGTGTAGAACCTGCCATTTACGAAAATGGTTGGCTGGCTATTCGTGTGGTAAACGCAAGAAATTCAGACGATTATGAATATTTGACTACTAACCTTGGTGATCCGGATGCCTTTGGATTACCGGCCCGTACATTTGTAGATTGCAACAACCACCCTGACGCATTGAGATTTCTCGAAGAGAATGGACTGGCTAAAAACGCAAATTATCAACGCCAAAGCGGGTTTGTAAATTACCCTATGGTTATCGCCGACTTAGCCCTTCTCTATCAGCATAATCCCGAAGTATTCCAATTCATAAATCCCTAACAAAGTATAGTATGCAAGTATTTTTGCAAGAGTCGATAAATATCTGTGAACAGATTGAAAAAGGAGAATTGAAACTTAATGCAGTTCCCTATAACGACCCTAAAACAGACTATCTGATTTCAATATTGCCGGAGTGTGATTACGCAGAATGGTGCGATTGCACTCCGAATAATCAACCGGATTGGCTGGCGTTCAGACCGTCCGATGCTCCTCTCACAACCTTGTATCTGAAAAACAAGCACTCAAAGACTATTTATTTCATAACCGATTAAATTCAGAAAAAACGATGAAGAAAGTAAATAAAGAAAAAGCAAAATTATCAGGCGACAAACTGACCTTAGAAGAAATCCAGGCAGAATATCACGAAAGTGATGTTTGCATGGCCGAACTTCTTGCTTTCATACCAGCCAGGGGGCTGAATATGGAAGAAGCCTTCGATCTGAATATTGCAGCAAGAAAATGGGCTGACGGGGATGAGTTTTATCGGGTAATAGACGATGGAGAACCGGTAAAATTGTAAATCTATGAGAACCTTTCAAGAAATATACGACTTCTGCCGGAATGACAGAACGTATCGGACATACTACGATGTGCCGGACCAATTTGCCTGTACACAAAAACAGTATAGGTACTATTACCATGATGTACGGGGAGGCCAGTGTCGGGGAGGAACTTTTATATTTCATCAGCGGTGTGTCCAGCTTGAAAGGTTCCTTCGTGGGCTAAGGCAGGACTTTTATTTGCATATCTTCCCCCATTCTTACAAAGAGGCAGACCGGCAAAAACATGAAGACTTTCTGATTTTCATCGTTGCGCATGTTGAAGAACGCGGTGTGCATGTCAAATTTACCCATCCTTATACAGGAGATGATATTTATTTCATTGCGCGTTCCCATCGTCCCTTTAACAAGGAAGGTCTTATCGGTGAAGTCAAAGCCTATATAGACAAACACCTCTTACTGCCTCCCGGACGATACCGTGACCTGCAAGTCGAGTACAAAATACCCAAAGAAAAATTTCCGGGGTGGTATAAAACCTATAAAGAAAGAATACATATCGCCGAAGAACAAGCACATTGGGATATGATTGAAAAATACCAGCCGGACAATCGCATGAGCTACGAGGACAGTTATAATCTGTTAGCCGCATCGGGTATGTTCTTCGACTTCAATTGTGATGAATACGAGCGCAATCAGATGACTGAGGAGTTTATGGATATATGCAATCGTTAATCATTACCCCTTCAATTTACCTATACTTTCTAACAGTTTGACCCGTTCCACTCAGGGTTATAAGTGGACTATGATATGATTGAACAAGTTAAAGCCGGTGACAAGCTCACCATTATAAAGGTAAACAGTTTTGCTGCAACCAGCATCAGTGAAATAATCGTCGATTCCATCAGAGAAGGTCGGATAATCTTTGCACACAAAAGGAAACGGTATTATCTGAATTTCGATAATGGCACACTGATTCTCAAAGGGCACAACCTGGGCATAACACAAGGCTCGTGGGGTAATGGATGCTGCTTTTTGATGAGCGGTAACTGCAATATCGGAGGTTTGGACAGTGAAACCATGAAAACGTTGTTAAAAACGAACATCAACGAGACGTTCGACCAATGGGAGCGTATTTATTGGTTCGATGGAACCAGTGAAAAAGGAGACCCCATATTCATGCCTCGTCCAGTATCGGACAATTATTTGAAATACCGGGAACAAGCCGAGAAAAACAAGCCTAAAACTGCCGGACAGATTTCTGTTGGCAATTTCATATACTGTTATTTAAAAGGGTCAAAACACCAAGACCTGACAGATATGCTTGAAACCCATTTGCAAATGGAGAAGGATTACAAGGAATATCTGCAATTGGGTAAAGTTGTTGATGTGATAGACGTGAGCGAAAAAGAGTTTGACTCTCTGGAATATTCCGAAAATACAAATCTCCTGAGAGACAAAGGCGGCAGTTACTCGGAAGATATTGCAGAAAACCGTGAGGATTGCAGCTATTCTTCATTTGAAAGAGAAACTTTTTATAACCATTTCACACTCATCCGTACACCATCCGGGCGTGCTATTACAGCGGATGCCCAAGGTTACGATTATATGCGTTATACCGGTCTGTTGCCACATTATAGGGTATCAATGAAAGCTGATTGTGATAAGGTTAGCGAACGTCTGCGTATAGCCCGGGAACAAGCCGAAGAAGAGCGCATCAAAAAGGAGGAAGAAACCACCCGGTTACGAAATGAGGAAAAAGCACGCATCGAAAAAGAGTACAGTTTCCTGACGGTTACCACAGATAAGTACGACCAAAAGACTGCCGCAAACAATCTTCGTACCCTGCTCAAAGTAAAATTTCCAGCAACAAAATTCTCCGTGAAAAAATATCACTACAATTCTTATACGGTTAGCTGGGAAGATGGACCGACAGAGCAACAAATAAGCGATATAACCCACCTCTTTAAAGATGAAGGCTGGGATGGAATGACCGACTCGTCATATTCGATTAACACTCCATTCAATCAGCGTTACGGTTGCATAGGCTATATTTCTACCAGTAGAAATATTAGCGATGCTGTTCGGAGCCAGGAACTCGAACTGCTCAACAAAGAGTTAGGCAAAGAGTATCAAATGGAAGATTACGTAGTAGAAAAAGAAAATACAGTATCGACTTTAATATATCAACGGACATACAAAAAGGATTATTCCCCCCAAATTAAAGAAGAAGCCAAATCTGTAAAAACGAATAAAACTGCCGGTAAAACCATCTCTGTGCAAGGATTGGAACTAATTGACTATTCTGAAAAATCCTTTGCCATCATCGGAGATACCAAGCCGATAAAGAAAACGCTAAGTGATCTTGGCGGTTCATTCAATGGCCGCCTTTCCTGCGGTCCCGGCTGGATATTCTCCAAGTCCAGAATCAACAACGTCAAACAAGCCCTAAATATGTAGTCTATGGAAGCAGCAATATTACCCTATATCCCGTCCAGAGTCAGCCTCTATTATGTCGATTACCAGGATGACTTGGATGAACATGAAGACCTTCAACAAAAATGTCTGCAAGACAACAACCTCGTCCCTCTATACGAAAAAATAGATGACTGGTTTGGAGAGCAGGAAATTCAGTATCGTAATGAAGAGCTCAACAATATCCGTAAAAAAATGTCAGCCGATGGCCGTGAAGAAGAATTTGATGCCCATGAAGACGAAATTCGTGATTTACTCTACGAACGGAATGATACAGACCCGGTAACAGACCTTATTAAGAATACCAGCACAACCAACATGTTCTACTCTCTTGGTGTCGAAATTGACGGCTATCACGATGATTGGTGCGGAAGTTATCGGGGGGAATCCGAAGCAATGGCTTGTTATAAAATCAGGCGTGCCCTCAAACTTAAAAAGGGGCAATTCGATGACCGTATTTCTGACCTCGTAGAAAACGCCAGCTATGGTGGAGAATTGCGTATCTACTTCAATGCGATGTTCAACGAATTGGTCAGTAAGGATAACGGCGATTTTAAAACAATTCATTTTCACGGAGATGTTGTGGTTGCCGTAGCAGACAGCCACAACGGTTCAGGCTTCGACACCACTTTGCCCTTAGATATCACCCTTCCTTTCAACCGGGACAATTTGTTTGTTGACTCCCAAGTACACTATTCCTATGCTTCTGAAGTCTGCGGCATGTGCCATGACTGGTGTGACAGCACCCAGTGGGAACTGGGAACGCAACCAATCAAAAAGTCTATTAAGTCGAGTAAAATGGCCGCCCACATACAACAGGAAGCCAAATACACGGCAACATTCAAGGCTGGCGGCTGCTCTGCCGGGGATATGAATATGAACCGTCACCGGGATGTTTATTACGACAACAACTTCCCGTGCGGGAACCGTTGTCCTCATTGCAGAACTTTTTGGGTGGATTGAAAAAGTAAAATACAAAATAACATAAAAAGTTAAATATGAAAAAAATATTGGTAGCCAATAATGATGGTAGAATGCCTAAAGGCTTTTTAGAGCAATTAAAATCAATATCAAAATTAGACTGGCATTATGACGAAGTAGCAAAATGCTTTTATGCAGAAATAGACAATGAGAAAGAAGCAAAGTTTCTTTCCATGAAAATAATTGCAATTTCTATTGGAATATTAAATTTATGTTTTTGCTCCTACATTGAGAATGGAACCACAGTATTCTTTTATGACAGGCTTAAAGGTTATATCCCCATGACGAAAAAATAAGTAGGTCCGTTTTTGCAGAAATGAGACGGCAAATCGCATATCATAAAACAATCAAACGTCATTAATAATTATATAATTCAATATGAGAACATCAGAAAATATAGTCAGTAGCTTCTTCTACTATATGTGGAACGCTTGGTGCGAGGAAGAATGTCGCATCGTATTCGCTTCCGTTAGTTACCCACACTTCTGGGAAAAATGGTGCGCAGCCACCCATCCTACGGTGTACGGTGCAGCCGAGAAATTCTATGCTGAACTCTCCGTGCATAGCCGGACATTACTGGTGAATCGGGCTTGTGAAGTATATAACGGCAGCGAACGGCGTAGCTCATCATCCGTTGTACCTGACAAAGAACTTTTTGCCTACGTTTTCCCGGCATCACGTCTCGAACGTAACGCAACCGACGAGGAAATTCTGGCCGATTACGAAAACAACTGGGACAAGGACGAACCAACCCAAAAACTCACTCCCGACAAATTTGCGGCCTATTGCAATGACGGTTATTTCAACACCTCCGGGCAACACGTCCGTTTTATATAAACACAACTTAGTTATGAGCGAAACTATTAAACATACCAATTACGGAACAGTTAATCTCGGATGCTGTGAAAATCTATATCACACTACCTACCATCAACTGAAGAAGGAAATTCACTTTGCAGTAAGCATAGGCGAAATCTATAACCCCAAAAACTATTTAGACCCCAAATACCACTTTGGTTATCGCTTCCCATTCCCCGACGAGGACCACCAGAAACTGTTCGGACACTATGACGATTTTGAACGGGGTTTTCAAATAGCCATACCCCGGCATCTGTTTGGTGAGGGCGAACTGTCCGTCGGACACACTAATTTCTACATACGCCATGAACACAAATCCGGCTATTCTTTCGGCATCAATTTTCCCTGTCCGGGCGATGAAAAAACGGAGATACCATTTCAAGACCTACAGAACGTAAAAGGATATTTTGTCATCGAAATCGTACAGCAGAAAATTATAAATAATCAATTAGTTACAATAGCTCGATGTCCGTTTTGTGGTAACAAATCTCAGATGACAAAGCAGGAAATTCAAATCATGCACCACATTATTTACAGTGGTAAAACCTACTACGATGACCTTACAAAACAAGTGATTGACATCGCATTGCAGGGTTATTCCGACCTCACATAAATCAATGATAACAATGAACGAAATAGAAAAAATACAGTCTCTCAAAGCAGAGATTAAGGAGAAACACGAAAAGATAAAGAAGTCGATGATTCTGTTGGTACAGATGCTCGGTGGAGAAGTTGAACCCGTAAATGGTCAAACATACAAAGCCGTAGAAGAGACCGGGAGCAATTGCGTGATAGAATCTTTTGTATTTGAAGACGGAAAACTGATGGTGAGAACCGACTTCGATGGTGACAACTTCACGCTGGAGTTAGATAGCTTTCACACTGAGGAGTTGGCAAATATACTTTACCTTATGTTGGAAGAGAATAAAAACCACCTCCAGCAAAAGATTGACAGGTTGTTTCAAGCATTCTTGAAGGAACATAGGCAAGAAGAACCTCTCTATGCCTCCTGTTGCGTAAAATATCTGGATAACAGTCCACACGCGGATGTTACAATCAAGCTAAACAACGAATTAGATGACCATGACGATTTGCTGTTTTACTACTGTAACTCTTTAAATGGTATTAAATCGCTATGCGACTTTGGTGTTGAAGAGTTTATTTTGACTGATGTATATGAACTCTTAGACCGCTTATAGATATAAATGAATAGAACTAAATAATTGCATTATAATTAAAAAATGAAAGCAATAGAATTTTCCAGCCAATACACTAAAGCGGCAAACAATTTCTTTGCCAGATGCTTGGAGTGTGAATCGGTTCCTTTGCATAAAATGCAGGACATAACCGTATCCTTTACCGACCGGGGATTTACATTACGGCTTGAAACCGTCGATAATGATTTCTCGCAGGAATTTGACGTAGACGAAAAAAGGGCTACTCCCCTCTATTTTGAAACACACTAATTAAAAGAACATACATGGGAACAGCAACAAAAGAAAATACCCAAAAATGGATTGCGGATAGTGTAAAGCCGATGTTAGCGAAAGATGATGGTACAGTATATATCCGTCGTATTAAAGGTGGTATTTCATTCGTACTCGCTTGGATGCGTTATGATATAGACGATATAGAAAACAAATTTCGCGATGAAAATTATACAATTGAAGTCTCTGTTCGCAAAACAGATTCATCGTTTTTTGCAGATGACTGGACATATATCAATGAAGGTGTCCCTCTGCAAACACCTGACGAAAACGACTCTTTTGCTACTGCCGTAGATTGGATTTTCAAGATCGCCTTAAACTATCTCAAAACTAAGATTTACTACATGCTGCCGAACAACAAGCGAATCGAATTACTATCCGAGATGCACACGGCAAACTATGATTTTGGCGAATTTGACGAACCAATCGAAGACCTTCGGAAAAATTATTTAGAGGGATCAGATGAAGCAACAAAAAAGAGCGTCGAACAAAAGATAGAAGCCCAATGTACTGCTTTTGCGGATTTCCTCGGTATGCAAGATGAAGAAATGCAATCCATGATTAGCATCAGTGACTTATCCATTGGGATAAAACAAACACTTCTTGCAGGATAATACAACAAAAATGAAATCAATAAACAGCAAAGAATATGAATAGACAACTAACAGAAGACCTGCACCAGTATTTCAAACAGAAAACAAGCCCCACACCCGATGAAAACAGTTTACTGACAAGATTAACGGGTGAGCTGCCCTATTTCCCCATTTCTCACATTTGCCGTGACGATTTGGAAGGGAAAGGATTTGATATTTCAAACGTTACAGATTCCGAGATGTCAAGGTTGGCAGACAAATTAGGCGATGATTACTGTGAACAACTATATTCGATAAGTATGGAAATTATTGCTGAAGACAGCATAGAAATCCCTAAATATATTTGTCCTAAATGTGGCAAAAAAGCATCCCGCTACGATCCGTTCGATAAAACCTATCAGTGTTTTTCATGTCAAAACACATGGAAAAAAGAAGAGCCCACCGGTCGCTATGTATTAGTGGAATTTCCGGAAGATACTTCTTTCTATGAAAACAACGACATAGGTTATCCGTGTTTCAACTGCGAGGACAATGGAGCTATGTACGTTCCCGAGCATTTCTATCGGCAGCATACTGGAAAAGAACCCGAAGCGAACAGCATGTTCCGGGCTATTCAATGGCCGGAATCTCAAAGATACTTTGAAATCGAACCCGAATCAATTGCCGCACTTTGCGAACCGATTGAAGCTGACGCCAAATCAATTGAAGATTTTGGAGAGTCATCTATCTGGGTTCCATTATGTCTAATTGAATAATAAGCCTATGTTCACCGACGAAAAAACACTCAACACGATACATGCTGACCTTGATGCCAACGTATCACACGGGACCATGCGGCTCCAGGACTTGATACCCCGGTACATGGATGTCATTCGGGATACTCCTGAATACGTTCAACTGCTGAATGTCGTACCCGCTCGTGCTGTCGAAGACGGCAACGCAGAGTGGTGGAACAGTGAAGATGCTATTTCCCTTTTGGAAAATTTGGAAGACACCCTTGAGAACTATGCCCCCGAAGGATATTATTTTGGTGCTCACCCCGGCGATGGTTCCGATTACGGGTATTGGAAAATGGAAACAGTAACAGAACTTACTGCGGACGACAAAAAGAAATTCGTTGTCACCCTGACAATGATTTACAATGCGACAGTAGAAGTCGAAGCCACCGATGCGAAAGAGGCTGTCGAATATGTACGGGACAATTTAGGTGCCCTGGCTCCCGATTCTCTGTTCGATAAGGGAGAAAAGACCGTGGACTATGCAAATCCGGTCAAATAGAATGCAGTATTGATATTGAATTTAATAATAAAAGGAAGAATATGAAAAAAGAATTTCCCTTTGACAACCTATACGAGGTGATGCTGCAATACCTTGCCCCGTTGTATTTCCCGCAGAGTTTCGATGATGATACCATACATACCTTGGCACGTGAAGAATTTTTCCGTGTTCAGGGAATTATATGTCGGGAGTACGAATTTGATGAAGACAAATACATAGAAGAATACAATGGCTTTTCACCTTTCGACGAAGTTTCTGATGACATAGAACAGGAAGTGTATGCCCGCATTAGAAAAGATTCCCGGCTATTACAAATCGTTAGGATACGGAAAGAAACAATCGCCCTCATCCGGAAAGCTGTCAAAAAAGCAAATGGAGTCATCGGTACATTTTACACCAACCGGGGTATCCGTTATCGTGATGCCAATATTGAGGAAGAGTATCAAAACTCACCAATTGTAGCAATTTGCAATACATTCAATGGCTGTTATGGAGGTTATGAAGGAAATACGGTTTACGACCTTTTCATAAACGAGAAATCAGAGCTACTATGTACCCTTAATGGTGAAGCGGGCGAAGACTTTGATGAATCTATTGAGAATGTGCAGGTCGAGGGATTAATTATACTCGTCCACTGGCTGCTGGAACATGGCTTTCTCACTTCCGATGAAGCCCTGTGCATAAGTCTATAAAGTAGTTCCTGACAACAAGCTGATCTGACAGAATTATATAAGAATAAGAAAATTGTAACTGACATGGAAGAAAACAACAAGTCAACCCCGGTATGTCCCGAATGTGGGAGCACCGATATTGAAATCCTCGACGACGAAGGAGTAGCAATCTGTAATCACTGCCTCTTAGAATGGCCTTATAACAACGAAATAATATGAAAGTAGTAAAAGTAAAACGGAAAAAAGAAATTCTATTTTTTCCGCATACTTTTCCCCATGAAGTCAAAAGTCAATCCTTTGAATATTTTATCAGGGGCGAAGGGTATAAAAAAACAAAGGCTTTTGATATTTTGAATGAAGAGATACCCGAACAGTGGAGCGGTCTGTCATGGCTGGAAATAATGTATATCCATGAAAAATACGGTCGGCATTGTTCTATCATATATGCCGAAACGAAATGTGCCGGTATTGTCGCTCTCGAAAACCTACTTTCCAGATATACACTTTTTCAGAAGGCAAAGCATCTGTTATGCCGGGAAACCGATGCTGCTTTTTTTGAACTGATAAAAACGGAAGGGATACTCTCATGGTTGGGAATGTACCAGATAGACATTATAGGGATGGATGACGAATTTGGGAAAAGAGATCCCGAATACCAACCCGAATTAGCGCTCTATCAGGGAAAAACTTGTTCAATGGACGGATATATCGAACAGAAGTTCGGAAAACGATACGTTCAGATAATAAATGCCATGATGAACTGATTAATCCTGAATATTAGTAAGCGAAAATAATTGCAAGGCGGTGAAAACAAACATTCATCGCCTTTTCTATTCTTACCCAAACAACTTGTAAAATATGAAAGCAGAATATGAAAAACTAATCCGTGCCCTACGGATTGAATTTTCCGTGGAAATAAAAGAAGCAGATGCCAACACGGACAAATGGTACGAACTTTATGTGGATAAAGACGCCGAAATCGGTACGCATACAGTCTGCAGCGCTTCTACATTCGACGAGGTAATCGTCCACTTCGAGAAATATGCTGAAAAGTATGGCATTTTGAATACGCACATTGATATAATGCGTCAGCCGGACGATGCCGAGGTCGATATTAGCCTGACACATTCCGCTAAGTTGCTCAATGTCCCCAAATTGGTAAATGTCTATTTCCGCCTTGACTCCGGCTATGTTTGGGGTGGTGACCACCCCGGCATGTCTAAGGAAAAAGAAGATGCTTTCTTTGCTGAAGCTCGTCGGCTCTTTAGCGAAGCCGGTTACGAAATCAAGTCAATAAAATATACCGAATGTCCTGGCATTGTCAAAGAGTTTACTGACCTCTATTGTCACCCGATGGACCTCTCCGGCTATTGTGAAGAAAGCCGCATCCCGGAAATCGAAGCGATTCTCGCCAAAGGAACCATGTTCAAACATCGGTGTACCGATACATACAAACAAGTCTATCCGTACAATCGCGAACAGGAAATCGAATACTACCGGCAGACCTACCATGATTGTATCCAAACCCGACTGCTTTCCCTTTTCTCAACCAAGCGTCGCAACCTCTACAAACCGCAGCAGAAAGTAGTCGAACAACTTGCTAACCAAATCCGCATAAAAACAATTGAGCATACCATCGGCGTGTCCTCCGGTGATCCCTGCGAAACCTACATCCATGAATTGTACAAAGATTTGGTGTCCAAAGGTATGCTGATAGAGGCGGAAAAATCAATGGGAGTATCCTGCATCAAACTATGTCGTTCAGCTAATGCAAAGGAAATTAAACAACTAAAACTAATCGTAACATGAAAAAGAAAAAAGATCGTTTTAATAAAATAATGAATATTCTAAGCTCAAATCAATTGATGGCAATTTATAACATACTTCAAAATATTATTGCCAATATAGACACCATATTAGGGAATAGATGTATGAAAAAGATACAGCCTTTGTTGGATGAAGGCCGATTCAAAGAAGCCCTAACAGAAATAAATTTATTCTTTGGTTCTGAATCAGAATATTCGGTAGCCAAATACCTCTGTATTTTTTCCTTGTCAAATGCTGAAAAAAAACAGGAGAAAGATAAAGAATAACTACTTAGAGAAATAAAATGTAATCGGGCGGTGAGCGGAAGTTCACCGCCTTTTTCATCCTAAAAAATTACTCCTATGGCAAAACAAAAATTTCCCGGTCTGAACAACATGACTATTGACGAAGTATGTGTTATGGCAAGAGTTTGCAAAAACGACGGCTGCGACACCGAAAAAACATTGGAGTGTATCACCTGTATCGACGATTGTCTCACTATTCTGCGGAGTGCGGCAATGATAAATCGTCGCCGGGGCAATCAAAGAAACAGAGTAACAGCCAGGGATGTCATTGAAGCCCGGATCATGCAAGCTAAATTATAAGGCCATGGCACGTAAAGGACAAGCAACAACCTCTGACTACCTTCCTTTTGAAGAATTAAAGAAACTCTTCGACGGACTTCACAAGGATAAACTCTACAAGTGGGAAGCCTATTGTAAGGTTTCATATTGCACGGCGTTCCGGATATCAGATGTTCGCACAACAACGTGGAAAGACATACTCCACCAAAGCGAATTGATAAAAATGGAACAGAAAACAAAGAAAAGTCGCCTGATTACGTTCAATCAGGAAATTATTGAGAACATCGCTCAAATGTACGAACTGGTCGGTTCTCCCGACCTCTCTCTGCCGATAATATGGAACTCCCATACAGGCAAGGCATTCTCACGGGAGTACATCAACCGTCGGTTGAAATATTTCCGGGTCCGGTATCAGGTTAAGATACAACACTTTTCCACTCACACGTTCCGCAAAACTTTTGCCCGCAACACATTCGAGGCGAATGGGGGAACGATGAAAGCGCTTTCGCTGATTCAGAAAATCCTCAATCACAAAAACCCACAGACCACATTAATCTATATGGGTTACGTGCAGGACGATATTAATACGATTTATAACTCCCTTCATTTCTAATCTCAATAAAGCAACAACTTATGAACAATATAGCAACAATCAATGGTATGGATATGCTTGCCGTATTCGACAACATCCAAATCAACAACGAAGAGAAAATCTCCCTTCCCGACAAGGAGTTTTGCGAACAACAGCAACAGTTACTCGACGACTCCCTCGACCAGATAGACAAATGGTACAATTTCTTTCTTCAGGAAGTACAGCAATACAAGGAGAGCCATCGCATAACCTTTGCTGAGAACGGTACGGTGAAAACCAATCCGCCGTATTCTCCCACCGAAGATTATCCGTCCAACTATCACGAATTTGAGTTCCGTCCGTTCGATACGCTTAATAAGCTGGTAGAACGACGTTTCAGGGCAATCAACCGCTTCGGACGGGCCATCATCTCCTATTTTAACAACACTTATTCACTGAGTATCCCCCAGGATGAACCCGACGAAAAACACATGCCTGTTAAGTTTCGTCCCAACTACCTGTCCTATGTTGATCGGGTTATCGACCACTTGGGAGGCCGTGGCTTCCGGGAAACAGCCGAGGAAGAGCTCATCCGTCGTTTCCATGAAACAGTGCTCGGTCGCTACAAGAAAATGCCCGAACTTAAAAACAACAAAATCATTTTCTACGATGTCGTTCGTTTCGATGATTTCTACTATCAGAACTACCAACAGTATCATCTAAGTTATAGCTACCAGTCCGGACTTAATACTTTTTGTGAGGGAATCGCCTTGACCGGTAATGATAGCTTGAATGGAAGTGCCCGCATCATTTCGGGACTCAATACTGACTATATGAATATCACCGAACCGTATTCCCTTTTTTCCGGTGAAGCCGAAAAGATGAAATTCTACAAAAACGGTCGCATCGACGTTCACTTTTCTTCAAAGGCAACCGCCGAGGCCGCCTATAAAAGACTGCAACTAAACAAAGTCAATTTTCAAGATAATTAATTATGTACCAGGCAATACCCCAACAAATACCCCAGAGTCGCCGAGCCGAAATAAACGAGAAAATTTTGTTTAGCATTGACACCGGCAAAGAGTTGGTAACGGCAGAAACAATATACAACTGCTACACTGGCATAGGCGGTCTGCATCATTTAAAACAGGAAGATTACCCTTCCTACCATGAATATGCACAAGCGAAGAAGGAAATCGAAATGGGGCAGTTTTTCACGCCCCATGATATTTGCCGTCAAATGGTTGAGACCATAGCACCCGAACCTACTGACATGGTTTTGGATATGTGTTGCGGCATGGGCAATTTCTTCAATTACCTGCCTAACCAGTACAATGTTTATGGCTTCGACATCGACCGGAATGCCGTCAAGGTGGCCCGGCATTTATACCCCCATGCCACTATTAAAACCGCCGACATCCGGACATACGAATCAGATGTCAAATTCGACATCATAATCGGAAATCCACCTTTCAATCTCGATTTAGATGGCACACTATCCCAGTTTTACTATACCAATAAAGCCTATTGGATGCTCAACCCTACAGGCTTGTTCATGTTTATTGTTCCCTGCTCTTTTTTGCAGAGTGAATTTTGGGATAAATCGAAAATCAGGGTGATAAACGATGACTTCTCTTTCATCGGGCAGACTAAATTGGACCCTAATGCTTTCGCATCGGTCGGAGTACGCAATTTCGACACCAAAGTCATGCTTTTTATGCGTGCCTCACAGCACCTCGCCATGCAGCCTTACAAGGCTGAAGAGTTTGTCACCATGGACGAATTGAAACAACGGATTGTCGCTGCCAAAGAAATCCGTAAAAGTCTAAAACTGAAACTTTATCAGGAAGCCAGTGCCGAAGCTAATGCCGAAAGGGAAGCCTTTGAGTTCCGGCTCAAAAAGTACCTCTACGAGTTAAAAGCACATCCACATCTGCGAAAGCATTACGACAAAGCCACCGCGCTCGTAACCAGATTCTATAACCAGAAACCACCCGAATGTTGCACGACGGAAGAACGAAAAGTATGGGAGAAAAAGAAACTCACATACGGCAAAGTCCTTTCCGTCATCCACGCTTACATCAGGCGTCAAAATATCGTTCCCCGGAAAGAAGTTGCCCTGGTTAAAACAAATTATGGCTTTCGGCTCAAAGGCTATGCGCCCCGGCTGCTCGACGGGGTAAAGAAGAAGTATGCTTCCCTGAACCAGCTCATCATCGGTCAAGAGAAACTACCCGAACCGCCCGAAATGACTCCGGCGCTCCGAAGACAATACGATACTGCTTGTAAATTCATAGCCCGCAAAAAAAAGGACTACGAATTTCAAAGCCGGGAAACTCTTGAAATGGAGCGAAAACCGGAACTTGATACCAAAATCAGTTCCCTGACGTTCTACAACAAGCAAATGGAAATCTGCCATTTCACACCACTGCAACAACATGATATGGGGTTGATTTTCCAAAAACGCTACAGCCTGCTCAACTGGCAGCAAGGTAGTGGCAAAACAGCAGTGGCCTACTATTACGGCAAACACGTTTACGAACAAGGTCGGGTGAAGGGAGTTGTCGTTTTGGCCCCGGCCATTGCCATTCACCTGACATGGGTTCCTTTCCTCGAACGCCACAACGAGAAATATATCGTGGTAACCAAACCCGAACACTTGGATAATGTGCCGGAGGATACTTTCGTTCTGGTGGCACTCACAATGTTGGGCGATTTGAAAAAATCATTCAAACGGTTCCTCAAAATGCGGTCACAAAAGGTATGCTTGCTTTTCGACGAATCTGATGAAATTACGAATCCTGCAACCAAACGGACACGTTTAGCGCTAAGTCTTTTCCGTCGTTTACGTTACAAATTGCTTACCACCGGGACCACCACACGGAACAACATTGGGGAATTGTACAGCCAATTTGAATTAATGTACAACAACTCTATCAACATGCTTTGTTTAGCCCGGGATGTTTATTACGAAAACAAAGAACGCGAAATCGAAACAGAAACGAATCCCTATTACCTCCAGCCATTCCCGGCGAGAAGGGGAGCTACGTTGTTTAAATCTTGTTTCTGTCCGGGTAAGGCTACCGTATTCGGCATCGAGAAACACAATCAGGACATCTACAACCAAGAGTGCCTGACCGAACTGATAAACAAAACCATTATTACCCGCAAATTTAAGGAATTTGCAGGTGATAAATACGAAATCGTTACCCGGACGGTCAAACCCAGTGAAGGAGAAAAGGAAGTGTACAAAACCATTCTCGAAAAGTTCCATGAAATACTCTATCTTTATTTCAACCCGATGAAAGACAAGAAGAAAGAGTCGCAACTTCGTTTGGTCAGACAAATAATGCTCCTGATTAAAGCCTGCTCCATTCCTCAATACATGAAAGGCTATTTCGGCGAACAATATCCCCGCAAGGCAAAGAAAATAGAACAGATGCTCCGTTACGAGATGAACGGCAAAGTGGCTATCGGTTGCACCTCTCTCGATGCCGTGGGAATGTACAAGGAATACTTGGCCGGGAAATTTCCGGATCGTCCGCTGTTTATTATCCGGGGAAACGTTGATTTCAAAGTACGGCAACGCATCCTCGACAAATTTGAGAAAACGGAAAACGGTATTTTGGTCTGCACCCAACAAAGTTTGAAAAGCTCTGCCAACGTCCCCAGTTGCGAAGATATTATTATTGAATCTCTGCAATGGAATATCCCACGCATGGAACAATTCTACTTCCGTTTCATCCGCCTCGACTCCGAAGGGATGCGGCACGTACATTTCCTCACCTATGAGGATTCTATCGAGCAAAACCTGATGGCACTCGTGCTCACTAAAGAGCGTATCAACGAGTTCATCAAGACCGGTTCCGTCATGGAAGAATCCGAAATCTTCGACGAGTTCGATATATCACCCGATATTATCTACACACTCTTTCGGCGGGAACAGGATGACGAAGGACATTTTCATATCCGGTGGGGCGCACAACAAGTAAGTTAAATCATTAAACCCGTAAAATTATGGAACAACAACAATTTAAAGGCACAAAAGGCCAGTGGCATAGAGCCATAAAAAGAGGAGGTGCAGAAAGATTGGTCGGTGTCACCGGGAACAACTTCCAACCCCTGTGTGAAATCTTGTATTCTGGTGGTTACGGCATGACTGAAGAAGAAGTCGAAGCAAATGCAAATCTGGTTAGCGCCGCTCCGGATTTGTTGAACGCTTTGATTGAAGTGGCTAATTTGCTTGAAGAGAACGAACCTAACTGGTACTTGCGGAAACACTATAACCGGATAACCTCGGCTCTGAATAAAGCACTTGGAAATAACTCTGGTTAAGAGTCAGGCAGAACCATTTCGCTGACGCCAACGAAATGCTTTCTTTATAGTATGTTGATATACAGACAACTAAAAAGACGAGTTCTTTCCAAAAAGGAAAATACTCAACCTGAAACCGGTTATTGTCAAGCCTCGCCGGTATAAAAAATATACAGTATTTAAAAACAAGAAAGGGACAGATTATGAAGGGCAAAATATCTTTAAAGAAAGAGATAGCAAACATAATAGATAATGCTGAATATCTTGGTGACAGGAAAGTTAAATGCAATTGGTATAACATGGTACAAACTAATATGTGCGTTGCTGAGGTAGTCAATGAACATGGATATAAATGTACATACCACTTTAAAGAAGACAGCAAGGATGTATTATTGCAACGAGCGGCAGCTATTCAAAGAGGTACGTCTTACAAGTTTAAGGCCAGGGACAATGGAAATAGCACACAACAGATTTTGCTCTTTCTAAAGGAAAACAGGGATGCTTTGCAAGTATTGCATGATATAAACTACCTGATGAAAGCCAACAACTGCAATGCACAACAAGCGTGCAGGGTTTTATTCAAGGATAAAAAGCAATCACCTCCCAATTTTTGCCAGGAGAGGACAAATGACTCTTGCAACCCCATCATTTACCGTTTTTGTATGAATAGCTATTCCAAGCGCATAAATATCGAATATCTGATGGAGAACATATTGCCGATTTTGCCAAAATCATATTGGAAAGGAATAAGTGACCTCTAAATAAGATAAATGGATAAAGAAATAATATTGAGAATTTAAAGATAAAAGACATACCAAACTGAATATGGATATATCAGATACAATGATTAGAGAAATATCTACACAATAAAAATAAAGGAAAATATGAATTTATACATCGGAAAACTTCAAAACGATGGCGTTGTCAGGTACATCGCCTTACCTTACGAGGAACAATACAATGCTGTTCCCCGGATGTTGGGAACATTTTACAGCACGGATGCCAGGGTCGAAGCATTGATTAACCTCGGTAATCTGGTCCTGTTGCAACCATCACCCTACAAGAAATGGAAAGGATACGGCGACATGATAAACTGCCGGGCCGAAATCCGGGACGACGGCGAGAAAAAAGGAAAGCATCTGCCACAGTATGCCGACAACCTCGAAGCATACGCCAGTCTTGATGCCTGGCTTTTCCTCTATATGGAAGGTCGTTGGTACTTCAAAACCCAAAACGGCTTCGAACCTCTTTCATCCGTACAAGTAACCTTTTCCAGTCAGAGAGATGCTTTCAAAAATATCAGCCTGTACGAACTCTCAGAAAACGGTTCATTCAATTGCGTACATACAATTCATTCCGAAAGTTGGAAAGACATGCAGATCAAAGCTATCACAGAAAAGAAAACTTACTACGCCTTTCGGAACGATAGGCTGGTAACTACCATCAACCACCCCCTAAATCGATAGAAATGAAACAGAATATAGAAATATACAAAGCGATTGCTAACCTGCCCCAGGAACTCATTACTCCTGAAATTGCGGCTGCCGGTATTGAAGAGGGCGACATAAAACTGCTCGACCATCTTCCTCACAAATACCTCACCAGCGAGATAATCCTTGGCATCATTAAGAAAAATGAGAACTCATACAGTTGGCAGTCTTTCGAGCTTTCCAGCATCCCGGTAGAACTTCGCACGCAGGAAGTATCTGACTTTGCTGTTAATAAGGACCTCAGTAATTTTCCCGACGTACCGGCAGAATACAGAAGCCAACTCATGCTGAAAAAAATAGTGTCGGACATCGACAAAGGCATTAAGTATTTACATCTGATGCCTGAAACATTATGGGACACATCACTTGCCTATGCTGGAGTAAATGATGCCTATTCCTGTCATAGCCAAAGTTACAACAGTCGGGGAAGATATTACACCTCCGGTACAAACGACATCAAAATGGTACAGGCATTCCTGACATTCGTCCCGGAAGCAATCAAGAACCGGCAATTTTATTATGGATTGTTTACCAATACGAAACTTGCTTCCGAACACATCGACCTGATAACCCCGTTAAAACACAAATCGCGCCCATATTACTTACAAATGGCTACCCGGGAATTCAGCCTGATTCCAGAAAAGCATTACTGCTACGAAATCTTTATGGCAGCGATGGCGGAAAATTCCCAGACACACATAAGCACTCTGCTTTCTGACCCTATAAAATCGTACATGCTTGCTTGCATGGATGATACCATGGCCGACCGGGTAGTAACTGTCAGTGCCGGAAATTTCAAAGATTTGCCCAAAAATTTTCAGACCTCTAAACGCCTTATACTGGCAATAGATTCGTTTACCGGAAGTTATGGCTACAACCTTGTCGATAACTCCTACAGACACCTGTTCACCAAATCTGTTTGTCAGGCATTTATTCGTAAAGACAGGGACTATCCCGAATTTCCCAAAACGATTTGGACGCCCGATTTTGTTGAATACTGCCTGCAATATGGTTCGTCTTTCAACTGGTTCAAACAGATGCCCGCTCACCTGCAAACTCGTGACATCGTGTATAAGGCACTCGACAAATGTTTATCCAATTTGCCATGCGTCCGTCCGGAATTGATTTCTCTTGAACAGGCGCAAGAAATGTTTAGGGATTCCGAATACACACATCAGCACATCCCTGAACACTTCTACACGGATTTCATCGAGCAAACCGGATTACCGAAGGGCTTCTTTGGCGGAGAGACCAGTTTCCAGTCGCTTAGGTCGAACAAGGGAAATTATCGGTATTGCAAGCTGGGACATTGCTACCTCGGAATCTATCAGCACGAACGTTACGGTTCACCATCCCGTCTGATAATGACACGCCGTACCCCTTATTCCATGCGCCCTGAAGTAGTCTTCGACCGCACTATCGGCACCTATCATTCCACATGGCTTGAAAAGCTCATTGCCGATTACGATCCGTGTTTTACCAAACCGGTTATCGCTAAAGGATTAAAAGAATACCAGGTCAATGCTTATTACGGGATTGAAAAAGTCGAAAACTACAAAGGACTTACTATATACCGCAACACATTGCTCGGTGCGGAAACAGGCTATGTGGCAAAAATTAACGGAGTAATAACGCATTACAGTACAATCAACGATTTAAAAGAAACAATAAATGAAACAGAACAAAAAACAATCAATCCCCAGTCCCAGCACCCGGATTTACAACGAACTGCTGTGTAAAGTCGATACCAGCCGGGGTGCGCCTATGGGACGCCCCAATGTCGGCGACCGTTCACAAATCACCGGCCAACGCATCTACTGTCGCCGGGTTTATCTTCCTATCGACGGCGCTTATGATAAAGGCGGTGCTTACTGGGGCTGTGGCGCACCCCTCTACGTCGAGTTCACACTCGACAAATCTTACGTGAACTTTTTTAAAAAATAGATGAAGGTCGAATTAGATGTTTACCGGGTTTGGGGGCAACCTAAAATCCATAAGCCTTCGGCTTTGAAGGGAATAAAACCGGCCTTTACCATACTCTTTCGAAAACGGAAAAATCAGGTATATATCCTCGGTAAAGATATATATGTTTATTTCTTTGACCTTTTTTCTCGTCCACACAGTTTTCCCGATGCGGAAGATATGGCTTTGCCGTTATCTGCACTTCAGAAAAAATATCCTGATTATTTCAATAATATCATCAAAAATGAACGATTCCTGTATGCTGATACATGGGCAACCATTCTTGACCGCAATGAAGGATATGTGAAATTCACAGGGCTGATTACCACAATAGAAGAATGTGGCTATCTGCCCAAGCTCTCCTATGACTTGACATCTGAATTTTGTGAACTGTCAAAGTTGAACCCTCGGTTTGAGGTTAGCGACTTTATCCACTTACATGGTTCCTATGCAGATTATTTCAGATTTATTAACGATATGATTTACATGATAAAAATGCAATACAATGATAACAGTAACAGCAATATTCGGCGAAGATGCCGTAAAAGAATTTGAAACCACTGGTCAAATCCCTTCCGATAAATGGCTGATGGATAATGGCGGAATAGTCGATGAAAGGACATTCCGCACACAAGAAGAATATAAAGCCTACATGGAAGGTGTTAATGACACTGCCGAATGGAGTGGCTCTTACTTCTTTAAACCGGAAATTACGCCAGACTCAAATACCTCGGCTCCCTCTTTTGCTAAAAGAATCTCAGCACTTAGAAACGAAATCCGGGCTTCTATCGTCTCGGCCTTGGAAGACAACAACCTGACAAAACTCGACATCAGTGATGCCACCGACCCGACCTATGTTATCTGGTACGATAACGACAACGATCCCCACGAAGGACAGGCAATAGAAATCGGTTACGACGGCAAAGAACTCTCGCTTAAAGTAGAAACCGAAAGCAACCCCATTACAATATACGAAGACGATCCGGCATTTGAAAGTCTGAAATGGCTCGCCAGTATCCATGATAATGTACTGGAAGCACTCGCTGCATAATACAAATATGAAAACCTCAAAACTATACAAAATGAATGTACAGGAAATAGAAGTCGGTAAAGAGTACCACCTTACAGGAGATATCGAAAACGGACACATAAATGGAAAACCTTATATCTCCCACGAAGAAGTCACAAGAGCTGTAAGGAGGGTAACAGAAACACACATTATTTGTGAGTGCGGCAGAAGGTTTCTAATAAATGAAAACCTGACAATAACCATCCCGGCGTATCGGAAATAACTTCAATAACTTAAACAAGAAAGAATATGAAAGTAGGAAATTACTCATTTGAATTAAAAGCCTTCAAGTATCTTGAATCCCGCTCGGAAGAAACCTATTGTTTCAGTGCGGTATTGTATGTCAATGGAACAAAATTGGCACATTGCGGTAACGACGGGCACGGTGGCTCCACCGATGTCCGTTTCCTTCCAGAATGTACTGAAAAGGGCAGGATGATCGAAACTTTTTTGAGAACACAACCCAAAGTGAAACCCAAAGGCTTCGATTTGGAATTGGATTTCAATTTCGAATATATCGTTGATGAATTAGTCCAGGAAATTATGGAAGAAAGGGAACTCAAAAAAATCAAGAACGAAACTTCCAAATGCCTGGTATTCAAAGACACCAAAGGCGGTTACTACACGATAAGCTGGAAAAAATTCACTATTGATAAAATACTTGCCAAACCGGAAGGACGCAAAATACTCAAAAAGACAATCCAAACAGAAATGTCGAAAGGCAACAAGCTGATAAACGAAAACATTCCCTCGGAACTTTTACCTCAAAAATTGTGATATGAGAAAATTTACTACCGGACAACGGGTATATTGGCATGACCCTGACAACCAAACATCAGGAGAATACAAAGTGCTTGATACGTATGAAGAAAGAAATAAAGAATACACCGAAGAGGACATAACCGATTTCGACGACCGGATAATCCTGATCGGCAACGATGTCGGTTCTCAGGCTGAGGTATATGCAGAGGAATTGGAAATTTTACACTAATACATTTTTATGACAAGAAAAAAAGTAAACGCAGAAAAAGTGCGCCGCCCTTCAATGGACGACCGGATAAAGGCGCTTCTTAAAGAAGGGCCGCTGGTAGCCCTGTATTTTAATGTTGCCGTGAGTGTGCTCAAAGAGCATATAAGTAGCATGACAGACGAAGAATTGGGAAAAATGTTCGAGAACCTTCTACATCCTGAGCGAATCAGAGGGAATATTGAGGATATGTATAATAAACTAAATAACATCAAAGATGAATCAGACTCTCAATCTCCATAGCTACGACCGCTACATCGTATCCTTCAGTGGTGGAAAAGACTCTACAGCCTGCTTCCTCTACCTGCTCGACAATGGCATTCCTTTGGAGAAAATCGAACTCTGGCATCAGGATGTGGACGGACGCAACGATACATACTTCGATTGGGAAATTACTCCTGACTACTGCCGTCGCTTTGCCGAAGCATTTGGAGTTAAAATCTACTACCAATGGAAAGAAGGCGGTTTCCGTCGGGAACTTATGCGTGAAAACACGTTGACAGCTCCCAACTGTTTTGAATGTCCCGACGGTACTATCGGCAAAGTGGGAGGGAAACGGGGAAAACGGACTACCCGCCGCAAATTCCCGCAGTGTTCTCCCGACTTAAAAGTCCGCTGGTGTTCCGGTTATCTCAAAATAGATGTCTGCTCTGCTGCTATCATCAACCAATCCCGGTTCCGGGGTATCCGTACCCTGATATTATCCGGGGAACGGGGTGAAGAATCCGCAGCACGGGCTAAATATCCTATTTTTGAACCTGACCGGGCAGACCTTCGTAATGGAAAGCAATTCACCCGGCATGTGGACCGCCTGCGTCCCATTCGGGACTGGAAGGAACAACAGGTATGGGACATCATCAAACGATACAGGATAAGAGTACATCCTTGTTATTACTTGGGCTGGGCACGCTGTTCCTGCAAATTTTGCATTTTTGGCTATAAAAACCAGTTTGCCAGTGCAGCACTGATTAGTCCCGCTCAGATTGCCGAAGTGGTTGCTTGCGAAAAGGAATTTAACTGCACCATCAAGCGTAACACCGATCTGCCTACCTTAATCGCTTCCGGTACTCCCTATCAAACAATCACTGAGGAATTAAAACGGTTGGCTACCGGTTACAATTACGACCAACCGGTTATTCTCCCACCGGATGAACCGTGGATACTCCCCGCCGGAGCCTTTGGCGAGAACTGCGGGGCAATATAATCAACAAAATATAGAGCTTATTCACCGGTTTGAAAGAATACATCCGTATTCTACACCCCGGACAACAATCAAATATGATTAATAACCTTTTTAAAAAAACAGTTATGACAAACATTCAGGAAGAAACTTTCGAAATTTTAGAAATCAACGACATCGAAACCTTGTTCTCTAACGGACGCATCAACAGAAAAGAGGTCCCGGCTGGTTTTTTCGTTTACGACATTCGTTATGATGACGAGGGCGAAAACTTGGCTACCATCGAACCTCAAGTAACAGTCAATCATGCTGGTACGATTATCACACGGCAAGAAATTCCGATGCCTTGCGAAAGTTATACACCCATTGAAGATTATAACTTTACAGGAGAAGAAACGACTTTGCAAGAATGGCATAACCAGTAATCAAACAAAAAAACGACTATGGAATTTAACCCGTTAATTGATGCTTACCGGCAACGACTCGAAGCATTCCACAAAGAAATTGAAACAATCTGCGCATTGCCTGGTGGTGCGCAGAAAAAGAAAATATCCGTTTCTCCAAGCTATCAGGACGAAGTTATTATCCCGGTGTACCGTAGCCTGGCAGCAGAAATGCCTGGCTACAAAATTAAGATACCCAATCCGAAAACCTATTTTCCGATAAAAGGCTATTATAGAATCAAAGTCGGCATTACTACGGTGGGAGGTTTTTCCACCCCGGAAGGAAATGACTTCTCGCTTTATTTTACCCCAATGCGACATGCCAATCCCACCGGGAAAAGAAATAAAATCAATACCACCGAAGAATTGGTGCAACTAATTAAGAACCAATTAGAAACAGAGTAAATAAATTCATAAAAAAGCACTATATTTGCCTATCCTTTCGCATGAAAGAATTGAACCAACTCTTTCGTTTGCAAGCAAATAAGTGCTGATATAATGTATATATGGAAGAAATGAAGAAGAAGCTAATGACCAAAGAACTCTCTCTGCTTTCAACGATTTTGAAAGTGGACGAAAAACTTCTGATACAGGTAAGATCTGTTTTAGACGTAAAAAAAGTACGCCGGATACTCATTGAGAGGGAATTTCAAGATGCTGTAAAAGAAGGAAAATTCCAGAAAAAACAGATAATCTCGGCATTGATGATAAAATATGATATATCAAAAAGCGGTATCGAGCATATCATCTATGCCACTGTCAGCAACAAAGAAAAATTTTGTACCCGTTGCGGAACAGGCATCAGTAAGTACAAGTGGACTCGCAGCAAAGGTGTTTGTGACAATTGCATAGCAAAAGAAATCAATCAGCCTAAAAATGAAAAAGCATAGCACCCAAAAAGCATTCGCTATAATGAAAGAACGGAGGGGAAAAGACACCATTATCCTGTTCCACAATGGTGACAACTTCGAAGCCTACGAAAAAGATGCGCAAATTATAGCTCGTGAACTCGGATTGGGAATAGCTGTCAGAGAAGACATGATGACGGCCATTTTCCCACAGGAAAAACAGGAAGAATACTCAAATCTCCTGCTCGACAAAGGATATGCTGTCTGCATATCCGAAATGCGGGATATTTTTGGTAATTACATCACCGATATAGCCATAGAAGAAGATGAATAAATTAGTCGAAGCTATCAACAAAGGATGTCTGTTAGTCGGACTGCTCGGCGGAACCACGTCCATGATTATACTCATTGTGATTATCGGACTGGTCAAAGAATGTGTCGGCCCCAAGGAAGACCCTATGGACGTTAGTAATATGAAACAAAGGGAATGTTACGACCGTCAATACCTGATCGATTCCACCAGGGTCGGTTTTGAACTGGTCTGGTACACCACAAATACCGTGACTCCAAAACGTTTGAAAGAAATCCAGAGTCGGCAACCTATTAGAAAAGCGCAAAAGCAACTGCTGCAAGAAGCACCGGGACATTTCAATCACGATTTCTTCCACACTGACATTTACGATTTTGCCAGATATGCCCGTCAGTTCGATGTTGATCCAGACGTTCGGCTCGTAAACCTCTTTGTCTATGGAATGGCACTCGAACAACAGTATCTCCAGCCCAACCCAAATCTTCCGGACGGTTGCACAGAATACAACACCTCTACTCAACAAGGCATCCTCTACCTTGAAGAAAATGATATTTATCCCTATAATCCAAAGGCAGGTCCCACATATAGATATTGGAAGTGTTGGCGAACTTCCACAACGGACGAACGTTACACCCATTTTACCACCTCTGAATATATACAGAGATAACCCTTCCGTTCTCTGTATATATCACCCGTAACATGCAGAAAATAAGTGCAATAAATATTTGGCAAGTTGCCGTAAATACCCTAATTTTGCTCTTCGTTAGAATAAAAATTGAAAGAAAACAAGTTTGTAAATTGAAAGAAAAAAGATGCAACAGATGGTTTAAAAATGACAGTAGAAAAAACGCAGATTAAATTTGCGCAGTCGGAGTCCACAGGTGAGCTGATAGGTTTTGTATCCCGTCACTCCAAGACTCAAAAATTGATGGGTGTTCGTGAGGACTCCCGTTTTGGTAAAAAAATATGTGTCCTTTCCGAAGAACTTAAGGGCACAGTACAACCAAACAAACTATACGCCGTTGAGTTGAAAGCCATGCACAATGGTTCCGGGTATGTGGTCGTTTCGGCAACACCCATACTTTTCAACGCGCAGGTAGATACTCTGATTATACCCAAAAGTATCTACCAGGTTACGGTTACTTTTGGGTTAAAAACTATTTTCTTTGACCCCAAAGACGGAAAAAGTGCTTCCAGCCGTACCTTAGCCGGAGTGATTAACCTGATCAGACAACGGGAAGACATCAAGAATCCTGATGCAGTAATCGAAAGCCTTACCCGACAAGCAACCCAGCTTGTCCGAAGAATGGAAAACGACGGGTATATAGTTCCAGACTTTACCTTAAAATGAACCGCCCACAAATAGGCATTGCAACGGATGGGGCCCATTCAATAAAGAATGGGCTCACCCGTTACAGGGCCGTAGATATAGCCACGGGCAAAGAACTGTTCTGTGTACATCTGGGCAATCAAACCATCAATATAGGAGAATTTCTGGGTGTAGTCGAAGCCGTGAAGTACATCATTACTAACAACTATCAACCTCGGATCATCTACACCGATAGCATGACCGCTATCGCATGGTTTAATGCCCGGAAAACAGCATCCGGAAAAAGGCTTACCGCTCTGAAAAAGGCAGAGATATTTCTCAAAACCTTTGCTGCCGGGATAAAAGACATCGAGGTTAAACATTGGGACAATCGGCTATGGGGTGAAATCCCTGCCGACTTCAACGAAAAATAAATTGATTGATTTTAGATTGTTAATTTGAACCCCGCTTCTCCCTGCTGTGAAGCCCGGAGAAGCATTTTAATTCAAAAAAGAATATGGCAAAAATAAAATCGGAATCATATAAATACATAACAATCAAAGAAACCGAATACCTCCAACTGGTAGAAAACACCATGATTGTTGAAGCACTGAAAATAGCCGGAGTAGAACAACTCCCCATTTATCAGGCGGTCCGCCGCATTTTAGACGATAAAAGAATAGAAATTCACATCAAACCGCTCTGTACCCGATATTCGTTTTAAATTTGTACTCTCAATATACTTTTCTCTTTCAGCAACTTATATGTTCCGGTTTGAGAAATAAATAATAGACGAATATGGTCATGTCAGTGTTAATCTGTATATTTGCGACTGAAAACAAGTTGATGATGCAGTATATCAATGGATATCTGCAACTATATAACATAACGTTCGCAGGACGTCTCACTACGGAAACTGGCACTTTTCAAAAGAATAGAGGCTATTGCGCAATGTCTATGCTATACTTCGGTATGGCGTGGATTTGCGTGCTTCTATTCTTGGGTATGCCAGTACCCCGTAGTGGAGCAACGTGGGTTCACGCCTTTTTTTCGTTCTGCACTAATCTTAATTTGGCAAATCCATTAAAATATAAAAATAGAAATATGAAAACAATTCACTTGTTTGCCGTCTTATCCATAGATGGATTTGACGTACCGGCAAACTCAGATTGCAGTTTTATTGAAAGCCATTTGAACCTTTTTTACCAGAATGCAAAAGCAATTTTAGCGGAAAAAGAAGACATTCCACTGTTGGCAAATTATTGCAACAACTCATCCACGACCAAAATATATGTGATTGAAAAAGACACTCCTTCTCTTCGATGCCGGGTTTACTCCAGAGGTTTACCGGGGAAAGTATTATATCCACTGAGCAAATTACAGAAAGGAACGACTGGATATATAGCCGTTGCCCGTAATAACACTAAATTAATAACCGGCTTATTGGAAAAGAATCTGGTAGATAAAATGGATATTTACATTCATCCAGTATTAGAAGGCAAGGGAAAAAGTTTTTTCTCTACGCAGACCGCATGTTCCAGATGGAAAGTAAGACGTTGGGGAATGGATACGGAATCAGGTATAATCATGTTGCATTATGTAAAAGAGTAAATGGCTATATTCCCGGATAGACATAAAAAAGAGTACCCAACTTTTGTGCTGAGTACTCTCCCGAAATGGATTATTCCTTAGATTTTGTCCTTCGTATAAATACAATGTACATTATCGTGGACAAGCCCTTTGTACCAGTCACAACCACCGGTAGCCCAATTTGTACAATTGGAAGCATCTTTTGAGGTACGTCTGTTGCCTTCCACATCGACACCGAATCCGGAAATCAGATTATTTTCATCTATTTGTCCGTTTGGTTCAACCGGACAAATCCATATCACATTGTCATCCAAACAACCGGTAACACCTTCATTAGCATGATTCCCACGTGTTATCCAAGGAGAAGAATAGCCGTTCTTTCTATTGTCAAATTTGATTTCACTCAAACCACCTGCGCTGGAATATGCAAAGGCGTAATAGAAATAGAAGGTGCCTTTTTTCGAACCTTTCACATGGCGCATAATTTCTTCGTCAATTCTGTTAAATTCACGTAAAACCCCGCGATGATCCCTTTCATAAAGTGTAGCTGGACCCTCACCACTAAAATGTCTTCCAAATACATCGGCAATGATTTTTTTGCTTTTTTTCATCGTCGCAATGCGTTCTTTCAAATATTCATCGTAGGCTTCCTGCATCTTTTGAATTCTCTGAGCATCTTTTACGATATCCCAAATTGGAACCAGTCCGGATTCATTGGTCGAACCAGGCATGATATATCCAATTAAAGCAATAGTTGTAGGTTTCTCAAAGTCCATACCGGTCTCCCACTGTTCAAAGGATTCTCTATTTCCTCCGCCAATCCACTGGGTAAATTCCTTTTTACTTTCACCGTTGCAAATTGTATCATAGACCTCATCATAGATTTGCCCCAGTTTAACTCCTAAATCCTGTAAACCATCTTTGATTGTGAATTTATTTTCCAAATTGTAATCAACCTGTGTTTTGAGTTTTGTTTTCATTCCTACAGCTTCACGCATATAGTAGTATTGGTATCTACATCCAAAGATTGCTTTGGTTATAATATGAGTACCATAGGTCTCAAAGAGTTTCTTCAGCTTATTTTTGTCATTTGTAGGATATGCCACAATTCCGTTTTCTGCAATACCGGCAATGTCGTGCAAGGCTTTATCCTGTACATAAGAAGCAAGGTCGGATACAGGTCTGAGGGTAACGCTCAATGCTTTTCCCATAAATAACCGAATATGATACTCATAGTCGTCGGTATTGTTCATTGCATTATTTGTGGTTGTTTTGAGCGTATTTTTGAATCCCAATACAGAGACATTCAAACCAAATGATTTGTTGATTTCAGATGTGACTTCTGTATAGCTTTTTCCTTCAACTTCAAATAGACGACGATCAGAGTACGTGTCCTTTTCAATTAAGTTTTCAGCTTGCAATTTTTCATAATCCAAAATTGCAGTCTGTTTGTTCCCGATAGCATTTGTGATGTTTGTTCCAAAACCAAACCCGTCTTTAACAACTTCGTTAATTTTTGCAGGGTCGATGTTTTCCGTAAAATTAGATTTGAACGGAACACTAAAATCTTTTACTTCATCCATGACTTTAAATTTTAAAAGTTAAACAATAAATCTTTTTGCAAGCTCACGGTGGCAAATATACGGCCTGAACAAACCCGCCCCAACTTATCTTACCCAAGTCACTCTTTCTCTTTCCCAGTGACTTCATTAGCCACCGAGTGTATTTCCAAAAGCTAAAAACCGAGGTAAAAACCATTGGGAAATAGATTCTGTCATTAGGTAAAAAAAGAAAGTCCATCTTGATTTTCTGCCTTACTTTTAGCGCAAGACAAACCTATTAACAGAAGGAGGTATTTATGATGACAGACAATTCTTTATCACAACAGACGGCTGATTCGCTTCAATCCTTGCCGTTCGGAAGTATAATCGGTGCCCCGCTCAAAGCATGTATCGAGGCACAGGCAATGGCCGCGCAAACCTCATGGAAATTCATCGAGGAAGTCGGTTTGCAGACAGATCCCCAAACCGGCGAAAAGGAAGTGGTAAACGTTTCCTTTATATTTAAGCATCAGGGACAGACCTCGCAAGTCAGTATTCCCTTGCTTACTATCGTACCGGTTCCTTATCTGGCCGTCAAGACGGTCGATATTAATTTCAAGGCAAACATCACCGCCTCGAAAGCAACCGAAGTAAGTGAAAAGACAACGACCGAAGATGAAGGGAACCTGACCGCAAAGGGCAAACTAAAATTGGGAGTTTTCAGCCTCGATACCCAGTTTCAGGCAAGTTACTCCAGCAAAAAGGACTCAAAATCGACACAGGAATCCCGTTACAGTGTCGAGTACACCATGGATGTTGCTATCAAAGCAGCCCAGGACGATATGCCTGCCGGACTTGCCAAGATGCTCGAAATACTTGATAAAGGCTTGGAGGTTATTCCCATAAATCAATAGCACCATGGCACAACTACAATCTATCATCAGCTCCGTGCTTCGTGATGTGCTGGTGGCGCAACACGAGGCAAACATCTATTCCATGTCCTTATGCGAGTCTTATCGCAAAGACGGGCATACAGAATTATTTCCTCTGCCTGCCATTGCTATCGGCGAAATGGAATTAGAAATACGATACGGCATCAAAGCCGTAGCCGCACAATCGATACAATTTGAAATCAATTATCCTTTGTTGCGGAAGACTGTGCGGAAACTCACCGCGCAATTGGCAAAAGTCATGCTGGAAAGTATAATCAACTCTATTCTGTCGTCACCTCTGGCTGCCGATAAGGAAAGGATAAAACTGATTGAACAGCTATCTGCCCAAACGGAAATCAACCGGAAGTTCTCTTCTTTCCTCGACCAGAAATTGCAGGACTCGGTAATCGGTCAGTTTACCAATCTATTGAAGGATGACGGGGGTATCAACTCGAAAGTCCTTCGCAGTTGCGTGATGCAGACCGGAAATGAAGAGCTCCTTTATCATCCCGAATTGATAAACTTATTTGAAGGGGCCGAGGGGCAGAAATTACGGAAACAAACCTATACGGATTTGGAAAAGAGTATGGGGGATATTATTCCCCAGTTGATAAAAGAAGTGAATTTCAAACGGAAACGTATTTTCCCCTCCGTCGATGTGACGGTAGCAGCAGACGAACTGGCCAAACTTCCCGAAGAGTGCATACAGAGCTTCCGTTTCAAAGTGATACCCCGGAATATGCCGTTGAATCTGACGGATGTCGGGGAAGATAATGATTAAAAGCAATGGGAGATAACACGAAAAAAATAAGTAGTCAGGTGATGGAGCTGAAAGATTTGATTTCAGGACCATTAATCGCAACTGTTGAGGCCGACTCCGCTTCTTCCCGGCAATATCTGGACTACCTCTTTGAAATAGGTTTTGAATCCTACAGCAAAGAAACGGGAGATGTGGGCAAACTGCGGATGTTGACCTTTAACTTCATGCAAAGCAGCCATCAAGGACAGACACGGCAGAAAGTCAGCATCCCACTGCTTTCGCTTGTCCCGCTTCCCCTGCTGCAAGTGAAGGAAGCCGATTTCGACTTCGAAATACAGATAATCGACGCTGTAAAAGACGAAGCGGAAAAGACGTTCTCGTTGAAAACCGGTGAGGTGCAACAAGACGGCACGGATGATAAAAAGATGAAGCTGCGTGTCTCTATCGCTCCTTCTATCGGTGAAGGTACTGCCAAGACAACCCTTCAACAAGGGTTAACGGCCAACATGAAAGTGAAAGTCAGAATGCAACAGGCCGACTTACCGGGTGGATTGGCAAACCTGCTCCACCTCACGGCCAACAATATGACTGTTGAAGAAGAAGAAAATAACGATAACAACAACCGGCAACCATGAACCAGCGAAATCAAACGGTAAAAGAACCGGGACTGATGTGCCCCGTATGTGGCAAATTCATTCCCACCACTGTTGCGGAACTGCTTTCCTGCCGTGGTTTGGATTGTCCCTCCTGCGGACTGCATCTGGAAATCGACCGGGCACAGTCGCAGAAAGCCCTCGAAGCCTTGCAACAGTTAGACCGGGCTCACATGCGGGTAAACAGTACAAGTCGGTTCAACCGATAAACTAAAAAACGATGGTAACACTATTAATGCTATGGAGGTGGGCACTCCGGACTGTCTATGTCTTTTGGGAAAAATGCTCTTTATATCTCTACCAGAAACGGCTGACGATATGGCTGGCATGTAATGCAGGCAACCGCATACGCAGGGGGTGTGGCAAAAACAGATGGAAAGTGGAAATCGCTGATTTCACGGATGCTTACCTCTTCTTTATGAGGCTGGCGAAAATCCTGAACAGTGAAATCGAAGCCCACAACGGCATAGAACAGGTCTTCTATACCTGCAAATTACCGGGAACATCCGGAACATTGCTGTTGCAGGAATGTCCGGAACAAAACGGCACTTTCGCTACCTTAAAAATGCAAGCGAATGTGTCTCACGTGTGGAAAATCAAAATAAGTTTTATTCGGAAACAGCACAAGGAGAATAAAACAACAGGAAACGATATACATATATAAATCAGATAGATATGAAAACACTAAGAGCAGGCGCAACAGGTGACGAAGTGCTCACCTTGCAGAATTTATTGAACCAATGGGGCTTTGCGTGCCCCCTGACAGGAGTATTTGACGAAAACACGGAAAAGGCTGTCTGCGATTTCCAGCAGGTACAAGGCTTGACAGCCGATGGCATTGTCGGAAAACGAACCTGGGAAACCTTGCAGGATGAAGCCCGGCGGCAACTTGTACCCTTCCGTTTAAAGGAAACCGATTATGTGCAAGCCGCCGAATACCTGAACGTCGAAGTAGCCGCAATCAAAGCCGTGCAGGAAGTGGAAACCGGCGGACGGGGCGGATTCATCCAAATCGGTTATCCCACGATACTCTTCGAGGGACATATCTTTTGGAACCAATTGAAGGAACGGGGGCTGAATCCCGAAGATTATGTAGCAGGAAACGAAGATATACTTTACCCCAATTGGACGAAAAAGTTCTATAAGCAAGGCATGGCGGAATACGACCGTTTGAACCGTGCAAAGAATATCAACGAAACGGCTGCCCTGTGTTCGGCAAGTTGGGGAATGTGGCAAATCATGGGATTCAATTACGCAGTGTGCGGCTGCAACACGGTATTTGATTTCTGCACTGAAATGCAACTGAACGAAGGCACACAGCTAAACCTGTTCACCGCGTTTTTACGCACAAACGGCTGGGACAAATACCTCCGGGATAAAAACTGGAGCGAATTTGCACGCCACTACAACGGACCTTCCTATCGGGAAAATGAATACGACAAGAAATTGGCGAATGCCTATGAAAAATATAGTATATGAAAGTCAGACCTATAACATATATCTGTGCTACCGTAATGTGCTTATGCACCATTACGGTACGTAGCCAGACCGAATTTCAGAAAGAGAAGCTCTTAACCTGCTTTTTTGAAAACGGAAGACCTATTGGGCAGCCTTTTACATCAAAGCAGCCTTATATCAGGATGGTTCGGGTAAACTCATATAAAGACGCTTATGACTTTTTCAACCAGCTATGTCTTCCGCCTGGGATATTGGATATTTATCGGAATGAGGAATATATTTTTTACCGTTACTCATTTCAGGGAGAGGGAGGTTCTCTTCTTTTCACGAACAAGGTGGTTCCCAAAAGGAATGAAGTGGCTGTATTATGGATTAATATGCCGTTTCTTGTGTCGCAAAAAGTAAAAAGAGTGCATTTCGTAAAAACGATAAAAATAAAACAGAAAAATTGATTGTTTTACCGCTCCAGTTTCAAGGAGTTGGGGGTGAAAATGCCAGATATAAAAGAATTTAGTTCTAATTTTACAGACTAACATACCAACGAACAATTCTGGAATATGACATTACATACAAAACTACCCGAATAGAATTGTTTCCCTCACACTCACTTGTGAATTGAATAACTAAAATATCATCAAAATGAAGTATGTAGTGTTAAAAAATTCACAAAGTGTTTTATCCATTCAACTGCCTGACGGCTTCGGAAGTAAAATGGAAATCATCTGTTTTGAGAACCAGATGGAGTTTGATAACTTTTTAGATGAGAACCCTGTGGGAGTATATCAAATTAGTTTCCCTCATCACCTTGACAAAACTACGACGGAGCAAAACCACTTCGTCCACGATGGATTCTTCGTCCGTCAAAATGATTTTTTCAAGAAAATCTTATTCATTAATATTATGTGGATTGAGGCATCCCGAAGCTATTGCTATATTCACATGACAGATAATTCTAACATTATCATTACTTATCCCATGGCCGAAGTTAAGAAGAAATTGCCTCCTGATCTTTTTATACAAACACATCGTTCCTACATTGTAAATGCGAAATTTGTAAATAAATACGTTGGTAATGCGGTTTATATAGACAATCAATCACTCCCTATAAGCCGGAAATTTAAGAAAAAGGTTTTGGAGAATTTCTTATTTCTGGATAATATAAAACTGCCTCCTGATGAAGATGAAAATCCATTCGGAAATGAAAACCAGCCATTCGAAAATAAAAAGTAATCCGAACCGATAGGATGAAGTAATTTCGTAGATAATTAAAAAGAATCGTTCTTTGACATTTTGTAAAAATGCTATCTATTTATAATTTGCAAATACGAAAAAGGATATATGCTAATCCCATATTCCTTTCAGAAAGTCTTCCAATTTAGCGTCACTGGCTAACCCCAGTCTTTTACGCATACGGCTACGGGCCTTGTTCACTCCAATTCTGGAAATACCCAATGTGAGACCAATCTCGTCACTGCTTAATTCCAGAATAATAAGCATGGCAATCAGCTCGTCTGTACGGGTAATATCCGGGCTTAACCGGTGTAGGGCAGGAATATAATTGGGATAGAAGGCTGTGAAGCTACGGCGGAACTCAGCTTCTTTGTCGGAATTGAAAATTTGGGTACTGATTTTCATCCGAAGGTCGGTAACAACTTTCTGTTTCGACACGGCATCCAACCGTGAAGACACTTCGTTGAGCTGGCTGGATGTCGTGTGAAGCTCTTGTGTCAATGAAGCATTATGCTGGCTTAACTCTTGTTTTGCCTTGAACAATGCCCCGTTGCTTTGACGCAATTCTTCCTGCATTTCCTGCAAGGATTCGTTTTTCTCTTTCAGTTCCTGTTGTGCCTGGAGCAACCCGCTGATTTGTGAGAGGCGTGCGTTACTGATCTGACGAAGGAAACGCTGGCGCTGACGCATATACATTCCCCCAACGAGAAGGATGGCAAACAGCAGTCCGACCAATAGCCAGGTAAAAATCAGTGTCCGTTGCTTCAAAGACACCTCGGCGGCAAGAATAAGGTTCTCCTGTTCCTTGCGTCCTGTTTCGTAACGGACATTGGCTCCGATGGCAGCATTGGCACGTGCCTGATGCCGCAGGCTGTCGCTTGTTTCAGTATATAAGGAGTATATAGATAAAATCCGGTCCGGAATCCCTGTTTGGATGTAGGCACGTATCAATTCATCGCCGACGGAAATGATCCCTTCCGGAAAATGGGACGTTTGAAAATTCCGAAAACTCCGCTCCAACTGTTCCACTCCTTCTTGTTCGTGTCCCGGCGTTCGCAGCAATGCCATGCCATAGTAAGCATACAAATAGTTTTGGGCAACCGGGTCTATATCGGTGGTATCTTTTAGCAAACGGCAACATTCATCCAGTTGTCCGGCTATGGAGTCAGGATAGGCGGCATAATAATAATCCAACCGGTTGATGCGTACTAAAAGATTGAAGTAATTTTCCGCGCTTTTCGGAGTGGCTTTGATCGCTTCCTGTATATAGAACAGCGCAGAATCCTTCTTCCCGGCATTACTGAAGCAGGCTGCACGCAAACGATACACCTCTTCCAGCATCCATTTATCCAGCTTCTTGGATGCTTCCACAGCAAGGGTATTGGCTTCTATGGCTTTGTCATATAGTTCAAGGGTGGCATATACCTGGCTAAGATCGTTGTAGCAGTCAATCAATCCGTCCCCCGGAATCCCCGGACGGACTGTGTACCAGTCTATCGCTTCCTGAATGGCGGTTATTGCCTTTTCCGGTTCTCCGTTTTTCCAGTAGAGGTAACCCATGTAGTCATATATTTCACCTTCATTGCCTACTTTGCCTTCCGCTTTCCGGCACGATTCTACCGCATGTTCCATCAGTTGCATGGGAGTTTTAGTGTCAATACTGCAAAACTCCAGAGAATATGCCATAATATGCCATGTCCGGGCATCTCTCCGTGGATCGTCCGTAGGGGGAAGGGAAAGAAAGAGGTGCCCGATACTGTCTACCTCCTTCATCTGGTTCTGAGCCAGATAGAACTTGCAGGAATGGGCAAGCAATTCCGGGCGAAGCACCTGGGCATAGTAAGGGTGGCTGCTGTTCAGCAGGCTGTCGGTCAGAAATTCGCTGCCGTCCACTTTGTCTTGATACATCAGGGCATTATAATAATAGGTCAGTACCCAGCCCATCAGGTAGTTCATATTTTTGCCCCCTTTGGGACGTTCCGGCATAGCACGCAAAACGGAGGCATACAGTTGCTCTATTTCCCGGTATCTCTTTTCTTTAAGCAAGGTGGTATAATGGCTGGTATAATACCATAAGCACGAGTCTGCGTCCTGTGAAAGCCATTCACGGATATTATTCCGGTCAACCGGCATGGACGACCGGTGGCATCCGGTTAATGCCACACAGAGAAAGAAACAAAATATATATAATAAGGTATGTTTGTTTGTCATTGTACAATCGGAATAATATTAAATGATTAAAGATACATAATTTCTCTAATCTTCTTGCAAAACAAGGGAGAAAAGGTGCTTTTTTAAGAAATAATTGACGGCTTTCGGTTTTGGGTATCGAATTGTCCATCGGCTTTTCCTCCCTTACTGCTCGTAAGTTAGTATTTTCGTACCGTCCAGTGAAAACAATTGCCGTGCTGCTTTGATAAATAAACGGCATTCGTTATCTTTGTACGCATTCTGCTTTTTGGGGCGGAATGAGACATGTGACAACGGAAGCGTTTAAAAATACCAATCTCCATAAATCAAACTTCGCAACTTTGATTCAGTGTTGTTGGAGATGGTAGCAACAAACGCTCACGTCCTTTTGTTATATACCTGCTTATTGCAAACCCTTCCGGGTATGCTACGTAGTAGCCTATATACAACAAATGGCGTGAGTGCTGTTGCTTTATCTAACAACACGGGTATTGCGAAGACCTGATTTATGGATAAAGTTAACAGTGGCTCACGCCTTTCTTGTGTTCAGGCGCGATAAAACGTAGTGTAAAATGAATAGGATGATTTTATGAACCTGATTATTCCCGGATGGGAATCCGTTTTGCAGATGTTGATACCGATGTGTACCGTTATCTGCATAGCGGGAGCGATTCTACTTCTTCTTCATGCAGAAGGCAGTCGCTCCAAGCGTTTGCTTGCGTATGTCATGCTGGCTTGGGGAATAGCTTATGTAATCCGTGTCTTGGGTATTTTGTTCGGCTTTATGAAAACGATGGAGAGTAGCGTCCTTGACCCCTTTGTCTTGATAGCCGGTAATCTTTATGCTATCATTACCCTTTTCTATCCTCTTGAAGTCGTCCGCCCCGGCTGGCTCAACCCGAAACGCTGTTTGCTGGTCATGTCCCCTTACCTGGTGATTGTAGCTTTCTATTTTGTGGTTATGTATCTGCTCGGCGAAACTCCTGTCCGCCTGGATCATTGGGATACCCTTCTTATTAATATGGGACAATTCAATGTCTGGTACAGATTAGTTATCGTTTTTTCCGTATTTGCATATATTACTTATCTGATTCTGATTGTCTATCGCTATGAGGTTTCATACCGGCAATGGTGTGATGCAAACTATGCTTCGACCGAAGACATGGAAATATCATGGCTGCGGTTTTACGGTTTGGGGACAATGTTTATCATGTTCGCTTTCTGCTGGATATTGCTGGATGGCAATACCTATTGCTATGTAGTACATAATATCATCATCCAACTGTTTTTCGGTTTCATCTTTTACAAAGGCTTTTTCCATGAAAACCCGTATCCGGAAAACTTCTTCCGCCATACCATGAATGAAGAAGAAGCCCGGAAAAATGAAGAAGTGGAAGAACTGCCGCCTCCTTTAACCGTGGATAATGTGGAACAACAGGAAAAGAGTATGAATGAAACGGTATTCCTTGTAAAACTGCCCGAATACAAAACAAAAGTACAGCAATGGATGGAAGAAACAAAACCTTATTTGCGTAAGGATTTCAAATTGATGGATGTTGCAGGGGTACTTCCGTTGAACCGGACTTATCTTTCACAGATATTCAATGAAGGCTGGGGAGAAAGTTTCAGCGATGTGGTACGCAGCTACCGCATCCATTATGCCGAAGAGCTGTTGCGGAATCATCCGGGACTTACAGTCAACCAGGTTGCCCTGAAATCCGGCTTCACTTCACCTTCGGCATTGCACCGGGCTTTTGCGCAACATCACAATGGGATTACACCTAAACAATATCGTGAAAAAGAGAATTCAGGCTAAAACAGCCTTCAATTCCGCATGAATACTAAGATTTTGATAAAATGACAATATGGTTTTGACGAATTGCAAATTAAGGATATATAGCTTTGCAAAATAGAATAAACAACAATAGTTAAAGAACAAAATAAATATATGTATTGATGAATAAAAAAATCATTAATTGCCTGATAATAGGCTTCATTCTTTGTTCCTCACTGAATGCACAAACGATGCAGGAAGGAAATAAGGGTACTGCCTCCGACAGTACATTCATTTTCCATTACCCGCCTTGCATACAAATGTTCAAGGCAGACTACAAAAGCAACCGGCAGACATTACAATTATTAAAGAAACGGTTGCAAACGTTTTCCAAAGGAAAGGATACGCTCTATGTGAATGGTTATTCCGGGGAATGTGATAATGACTCCCGCAACCGGCGTACTGCTTTTCACCGTTGTAACAACCTGAAAGGTTATCTTATTAATTACTATGGATTGCGCGAACGCGATTTCAAAACAGTAAATACCCCTCATAACCATCCGGATTTGGGGGATATAGTTGTAATCAGCTATTCATCACTTCCACTACTTAAACAGATGGAAGAGGACGTATCGAAATCCCTTCCGGCTGAGAAAGAACAGAAGACCGAAGAAATCACTCCGGTCGTTGTGGAAAAAGAGACGGAACCGGTTAGAGAAGAACAGGAAATAAAGGAAGAGATACAGCAAGCGGAACAACAGGCTACCCCGGTACAGCAAGAGGTGAAGTCCGATCTGGAACGGACGGACCAACCGATGCAAACGGACAAATCAGTATCCGCTCCGCAAACGTCATCCCGCTACGTGGCCGTCAAGACCAACCTTGCGGCATGGGCGGGTACAATAATGAACCTTGCCGTCGATGTGCAGGTGAGCGAACATTTCTCTGTAGAGCTGCCCGTACTCTGGTGTCCGTGGTACGTGAGCAGCGAGCACGCCATCAAGACCTTTACCGTGCAGCCCGAAGCCCGTTACTGGCTATCGAAACCCGGCAAGGGGCATTTCTTCGGTGTACATGCCCATGTGGGCTGGTTCAATGTGAAATGGAACCGCGACCGTTATCAGGACACCGAGCGTCCGCTCTTGGGCGCAGGTATCAGCTACGGTTATCTGCTGCCCTTTAATGAGCATTGGGCGGGCGAGTTCACCCTCGGCGCAGGCTATGCCAACATGCGCTATGACACCTGGTATAATATAGATAACGGCGCACGCATCGACACACGCACCAAGAATTATTGGGGTATCACCCGCGTAGGGCTGTCCGTGGTCTATCGCTTCAACCTTAAAAAATAACGGCTTATGAAACAGAAATACACGATAGGATTTATCGCCCTTGTGCTGACAATCGTCCTTGCCGGTTGTGTACACGATTACCCGTCCATGACGGAAGACGGCGAAGAAGGCATCGACCCCACGCTGGTAGAAGTCAATACCGAAGTCACGCTCGATCTGGAACTTGTTCCGCTGGAAATCATCACGCAGAAAAATGCACGCAGCGGAACCACGAAAGCCCGTGCCGGAAAACAAACGGACTACCGCCGCCGCTTCATCATCGAGGCGTGGAGGGAAGGCAAACCGACAGCCCGGCAGGTGACGGTGATGGACACCGCTGAAGAAGAAAACGGCGACGGGAAAATCTCGCTCCCCATCCGTCTGAAACTGCACGCGCTGGACTATACCCTCGCCGTATGGACGGACTACGTGGCGGCAGACACGGATACCGACCTCTATTATGACACCAAAGATTTGCAATACGTCGCCTGCCGCGACCCCTACACGGGTAGCACCGACTATCGGGATTGCCTCTATGGAACCGCCGCCCTCGACTTGCGGAACTATCGGGACGAATGGAACGCCAAGGTTCAGGTGAAAGTGGATATGGTGCGACCATTGGCGAAGTACGAACTGATAGCTACCGACGTGAAGGATTTCCTTCGTAAGACAAAGAAGCAGCGCACCGATGGCGAAGCGTTCACCATCACGTTCTCTTACGGCTTCTACCTCCCCACGGTGTTCAACGTCCTTTCGGGCAAGCCTGCGGATTCGCGGACGGGAATAGCCTATACCACCCCGCTCACCGTCCCCACGGACGGACAGGAGGAATGCACCATCGGAACGGACTTCGTATTTGTGAACGGCGAGGAATCGTTCGTCAAACTCTCGATGGAGATACGCGACGGCAGCGGCAACGTCATCAGCCGCACCACCGGGCTGGAAGTGCCCTACCGCCGGGGACACCTCACCACCGTGCGTGCCCGTTTCCTCACCAACGAGATGCAGGGAGGCGTGGACATCAACGATGAATTTGACGGGAATATAGACTTTGACCTCGACGGTCTGCTACATTGATAAAAAGAGTGAATTACCAATAAATTAAAAATCAAAATTACCAAGCACATGAAAAAGTATCATCTTTACCTTTGGATCATCGCCCTCGTGGGGCTGATGACCTCTTGCAGCCAGAACGAAACCGATGCGCTGCAAACCGCTACCGAGAGTAACCGCGTGACCCTCACCGCCTCGCTGCCCGAAGATTTCGCGCAAATCGGGACACGGGCACTGCCCACGGCTCCCACCGACGACTACACACTCCGCTGCATCCTCGAAGTATGGACGCGAGACGCAAGCCCTGCGTTGAAATACCGGGAAGAAAAAGTGAAACTGACCGGCGACAACGTAGTATTCGATTTCAAGATAGATAAAGGCACATACGACTGCCTTTTCTGGGCGGACTTTATCGAAAAGGGGGTAGCACTTGAAGATGTCTCAATCGGAGGCATGAACATCTTGCATTACAAGGACAAGTTTTATGCCACTAATAACACCAGCGACGGTCTGAAAGCCATCTCGATTATTAAAAGAGCATACGTCTTTAACACCGATGTCCGGGATGCTTTCTTCGGTCACTATAAATTAGAGAAAGACGCGGCAGCCGTGACAAATCCCTCTATCCCTGCACTGACCCGCCCGTTTGCCAAACTGACGATAAAAGAAAAGGATGCTACAAACTACAGCTATTGCAGCGGGCTGGAAGCCAAGTACAGCGTACCTGCCATGTTTAATGTACTGAACGGGACAGTCGATAGTGACCTGAGTAGCACGATTGAGCTGGTTTGCAGCAGCAAATCAAACGAACCGCAGACTCTTTTCTCCGACTATATCTTTACCAATGCCTCTTCCACTTTAGGCAGTATTTCTTTGACCTTTACAGGGACGACGGGTAAAGAGTTGCAGTCGGTCGACATCCCTGCCGGAATCCCCCTCAAGCGCAACTACAAGACCAACGCTACCGGAAGCCTGATTTCGGAAAAGCCGGTCAAAGACGTGAAACTGACCGTGGCCATCAACAGCGGCTGGAAGGAGCCGGATGTGGAGTACGATACCGAAGCCAAAAAGGTTCTCGACCTTGCAAATACCGCCGGAAGTGGCGACAACGCCGAAGACTACTACTACACCATCGACACCCCCGAAGAACTGGCGGCGCTCGCCACGCTCGCGAAAGCCGAAGCGGTGATAACGGGCAGCACCAGCGCCAAATATCGTTATGCCAACTACAAGCTCGACGCCGACATCAGCCTCGAAAACAAATCGTGGACGCCGATAGATAATTTTTATGGAACTTTTGACGGACAAGGCCACACCATCAGCAATATGAAGGTTTCAATCCAATCCACTTCCGATATTGATGGCGGATTGTTCGGAGTTATGTCCGGGACGGTCAGCAACCTTATCGTGGAGGGAGCGGTTACCGTAGAAGGTGCAGGTAATTGTTATGCCGGAGGTATATGCAGTCGGCTGGTTGGAACCATTGAATTCTGCCGCTTCAACGGTACCATTTCCTCCACCACCTCGAACAGCGAAAAGTGGAACTATGCCGGAGGAATTATGGGAGCTTATATCGGGGCCCTCCGAAAGATCACCGGCTGCATTGCCAATGCTAAGGCAACGATTAGCGGCGGAAAAGACGACGAATCCGCAGCAGGCGGTTTGGCAGGCAAGATATATGGCAATTCCTGCAACTACTCGGCGTGGAACAGCGACTCCAACAGCGGAGGGACTTCCGATATGATAGGAAAGAATGAAACCACCAGCGGCGCACCGGCCAAAGGCAACAACAGTTTCACCAGCATCAGCACACTGAACGGCCTGCTCTCCGGCATCAACAACGGCGTGACCACCAGCACTTATATCTGGCAAGCAGGCAATGGCGGCACCGATTACCCGATACTCGTTCCGCGCAATTAAACGCCCGGCGGAACCGTTTATCGGCAAACAGCTATTCGGGCAGCCATGCGTTAATGTCCGGGTGTCAGATAAGGCACTTCCCCGCCTCGCAGCGGGGAATAGCGCAAACGAGAGAGATTCAACTAATTTATTAATCACAACAGCAAGACAGAAAGATACGCCATGACTGAGAAGGAAACAATACCGGGAGCATTCAAAGCCCTCATAACAGGCTACGGCATCGTGGGATTCGATTATGCCTATATCCCTGCGACTTCTGTTCCTGAATTTTCTTTGAAAGGCGACAAACCTTTCACAATCTTCACTACGGTTTGTTTCAAAAACACACAGAACGGATTGATTCTCGAACAGCAGGATATGTTTCAGATGGGTATCATGGATGGATTGCTCTACGTTGCGGCAATAGATTGGTGTGCCATTAAGTTCTCGGAATATAAGGTAGCTGGGTTTGTCACCGACCATTGGTATTCCATTGCCATAGTCTATGACGGCAAAATCTTGTCCGCATGGCTGGAAGGGGAAAAGAAAGATTCTTTCAAATGCAAAGCACCCTACAAAGGAAAGGCGGAAAAGGAACTATGTATCGGAAAGCGACTGGATGCGTATTTTAAGAACTTTCTCATTTTCGACCGGGCATTGTCCGGTAATGACATCAACAGCCTGACTTCCGGTGAAGAAACATTGCAGCAAGAAAGCCTCGTCTGGTTCGATTTCAGCAAATACGGAAGAAAGAGCCAAAGTCCGAACGGGATAAAAATAACAACGAAATACTTGGGCCGCATCGTCATAGTCTATCCAAGCAGGCAATTCCGTTTCACGATAGACCGTAGGTATCAGAACATAGAACAAATGCTCAACGAGCTATTTGAAACTTCAAAAACCGTCAATTTTACCGGGCGCATTGGCTACAAATCCGAAGCGGGTACTCACCATTTGGCAGGACTGGTATCCCTCGGCACATCCAAGCCGATAATGTGCGAAATCGAAGGGGAAATCGTCACCGTCTGGGAAAGCATCGACATTGCCCAGACCAATATATAAACAATTGTATTCATCCACCTATCGTCAAAATATAAAACAGAAATAGTAATGAACAAAAAAGATTTAATTGACGCACTTTCCGCAAAACTGCAAGAGGACAAAAAGGTGCATTATCCAAAATGGGAACTAACCACTATCATAGAACCGGCGTTGGATCTCATCTTAGAAGCATTGAGCCGTGACGAAGAAGTCCATCTGAACAACTTCGGGCGTTTTACCGTAAAGCACAAAAAAGGCTCTTTCTTCTACAACATGAATACCGGGCAAAAAGAACTTGCTCCGGACAAGAAAATCCTTCAATTTACGCCGACTAAGAATTTCCATTTCAACGACAACACCTCAGACTCTCCGGCAACCGATGCCCCGGACAGCGAAGAGACGTAACCTCTATATAAAAACCAGTTACCCTAAGCATCAACCTTTATTATATCTATTCCATGGAATTCACACAAAAAACACCGGAACCCCGACCAAATCAATGGTTTGAGTTCCGGTGTAGTCTTTTAAGGATACGCCCCATCCGGCACATTTCTCTGTATATACAGACTTTCGCAAAAAACACCTTTTACGAGGGGTAAACTCCGAAATTTAGTGCTATATTTGCCGGACAAGATTTTTAAGTATTAACCCCGTCCATGTACCCCTACATGTACAAATTCGGGTTTCTACCCAATAACAACGCTTGATTTACAATGCGTTATCAAAAAAGAGGCTGTCTCACAAAGGTGCACTCCCTCTTTTCCAAAGAAAACGACCGGTATGCGTCGTCACGACGTATACCGATCTACAAGTTAAGGTCAAAGTCAAAAAATTAAGAGAGCTATTTATATGTTAGGGTTAGCGTTAATTTCTTTCTGTGGAATAGCATATAAATAATAAGTGCTATTTACTGTAAACGGTTTACCGTTCGGGAAGTTGAGGAACCAATGTCCCAGAGGATTTCGTTTTTCAAAGCTACCACCCTCCTGCCAGCAATCGACTTCTGTCTTCTGCATTTCATCCGATAAAGCAGCACGTTCTACTGCCTTTTGTGTACGAAGTATATCGGTAATACCAAATCCTTCTCCCCAAAGTTCACGGCGACGTTCCATCAGAATCTCATTGATTACATCTTCCTGTGATTTTCCTGTCACCTCATAATCCCCTACTCCACGGGCATTACGCAATGTATTCAATGGAGCTACAGCCTGTGCCAACGCTACGCCGTCACGAACTTTCGCCTCCGCTTCTATCAAATACATTTCAGCAGCACGCATCAAGACCAGATCGGCCGTATCATCTGCACGCATGTGAAATTTCTTATATCCCAAATACCCTTCACGCATCCACTGAAACAAAGGTAAACGAATATCACCTTCGGTAAATGTATCTTTCAGATGGGGATCAGCCATAAAGCTGCTATATGCTCCTACGTATGTTGCATCCAAATAATAGAAATTATAGCTGGCATCCGATTGGGAAGGAATTTGAGGAAATCCCCATATCCACTCTTTATTGGAAATGTTATTAAAACCTTCGTACTCGGCTGTAGTTGTCATCAACGTATATCCTGCACGTGCTGCTTCGGCAGCTTTTGCGGCTTCTTCCCATTGTCCGGTCAGCAAGTAAGCGCGAGCCAAAAGACCGTCAACCACTGCAACATTTGGTTTGAACTTTTGATTATCACCGCTGCGGACATAGTTTTTCAAATAGTCCTTCGCCAAAGTGAGATCGTCGAAAATAAGCTGATAAACCTGTGCCACTGTTGATTTTCCTTTCGGTACAGTGGAACTATTGCTAGGTTCGGTATATATAGGAACACACGGAGCATCTTTATCTTTCAAGTAGGTGAATTGATAATGCTGTACCAAGTGCAAATAACAAAAGGCGCGTAATGCCAATGCTTGTCCCTGTGCCTGACGGAGTTCTTCCGAATCCCCCTTGATAGAAATGGCAGTGTTACAATTATCTATCGTTTTATATATCAGATACCAGGCAAACTCTGTTCTACCATTTGAGGATTGCGCTATATCATTAAACTGATACGAAGAGTTAAAACCATATTTCGGACGGGAAACAATATCACTTGCCATCATATCATCCAGACACTGAAGTGCCCGATAACCGATATTGGCATAGGTACTTGAATAATCAAACAGATTATACCAGGCACCATTCACAAGTGCCTCCGCATTTTCGGGTACAGATACCTTATCCGAACTTACCGCATCTGTGGGGTCCGTATCCAAAAAACTGCTGCTACAACTCGTTGCCAGGAAAAGTCCGGCAACTGCCGCAAGAATGGATTGAATTTTTATTTTTCTCATAATTTAGTCTGAATTTAGAAAGAAACATTGATACCTCCGGAAATGGTTCGCATAGCCGGATAACGGTAATAAGTGATACCGGTAATTCCCTGTTCAGGGTCTAGTCCCTGATTCCGGTGAATGGTAAACAGATTATCTCCTTGTACATATACCTGCACACTGCTCAATGACAACTTACTAATCCATTGTTTGGGTAAGTTATAGGAAAGTGTCAGGTTTTTCAATCGCATATACGAATTATTCTGCAAGAAGCGAGTGGAAGCCGAGTTCCAGTTATTAGAAGTAGTACTCAAAGCAGGGACATCGGTATAGCGATTGTCGGGAGTCCATCTTCTTAGAATCTCCGTCGACCAGTCGCGACCCTCCAAACTTCCATTGTGCAGAATCATTGTAACATCACGATTGTAGATATATCCACCGATACTGTAAGCAAAGATAGCCGAAAGATCAAATCCTTTCCAAGAAAGAGACGTATTGAATCCGCCATATACTTTCGGAAGAGACGATTTGTTGACATAATAATAGTCAGCCGAACCATAATCATTTGTTGTGACACGTTTTCCGGTCGGATTCTTATTTGCATCCACCTCATTCTTATACCACAGCGGATCTCCATTTTCCGGGTCTACTCCCGCCCACTCTATCATATAGAAATCATACACCGAACGACCTACCTGCAACTTGTTCACACCACTTCGCGGCATATCTTTCAATGGGAGATCCGTCACCTTATTCTTATAATGCGTCAAGTTCATACCCAGTTTCCATACCCAACCATTCTGATTGATAATCGTTCCGTTAAGCACCATTTCTATACCTGTATTCTTCAAGGCTCCTACATTTTCGTCAATAGAACCATATCCCAGGGAAGGAGCTATCGGACGTGAATAAAGCAGGTCTTTCGAACGACGTGTAAAGAAATCAAATGAACCGGAAAAACGGTTATTGAACAGGGAGAAGTCGATACCTACATTAAAGTTGAGGTTTGTTTCCCATTTCAGATTCGGAGTCGCCATACGGTCGGACACTAACGCATTTTCTCCCAAATTGGAAACAATGGTATAAAGTCCTTTACTCGCATAATAAGTACCCAGGTTATCATTTCCCTGCGCACCATAGCTCATTTTCAGAGTCAAGGCAGACAACCAGTCGGAAGTACTTGCCATAAACTCTTCCCGGTCGATACGCCAGGAAGTACCCAACGACCAGAAATTTCCCCAGCGGGTCTCCGGCGCAAAACGTGAAGAACCGTCGCGACGATAGGATGCCGAGAAGAAATATTTATTTTGATAGTCGTATAATGCTTGAGTCAGATAACCCACCAACGCATAGTCGATGCGATACCCCGAACCTCCGGTCAACTGTGAACCGACTACCAGCTCCGGCATATCAGGCTGCGCCATTTTGGAACGTGATGCCGTCAGTTCATCGTAGCGGTAAGAATAGGCCTCCACACCGGCAAGAACATTAAAATGATGTTCACCAATTGTCTTGTCATACGTAGCAATATTATTCCATGTCCAGGAGAAAGTACGGGTATTCATTCGGCTGACGCCGCCGCCGTTTTCTTTAGCCGGACCCAATTTGGGGTTCGTATAATCCAACGTATTATAATTAATCAAGTCAAAGTTGAAACTAGTCTTGAATTTCAATCCCTCAATAATCGTAGCTTCCAAGAAAGTACGACCGGAGACTTCATCTTTCATTCGTTCTGATTTGTCTAAAGGCAAAGTAGCCGGCAGATTCCAGTTTGCCATCGAACCGGAAGGACGATAAGAGCCGAAGTCATAAATGCGGTCTCCATTCTCATCCAATTTGTAGCTACCGTCGGTATTCATTTCATAAATCGGATAAAATCCCGGCATGGTACGTCCTGCAGTAATCACATTACTGGTTTTGGAGTCAGAAGAAACCGGATAGTTCTGCATAGAATGTGCAAAACTCAAATTGACTCCTCCCTTCAACCAAGAAGTCATTTCGCTGGTGATATTGGAACGAAGATTGAAACGCTGATAACCCGATTCAAGCGCAATACCTTTATCATTCAGGTAGCCGGCTGAAAAGAAATACTGATTTGCTTTTCCGCCTCCGGAAACGCTTAGATTCAACTCTGTGCGAAGTGCTTGTTGTTCCATGGCATCACTCCAGTCTGAATTCCATAATGGGCGGGCACCTGCCACCAATTTTCCATCTGTACCGACCGGTTGCGCATATTGGGGACCATAAGGATTCGGTCCACCTCCCATCAATTTCGTAACCAGGTCTTTGGATGCTTGTGCCGCAGCAGTTGCCGGAGTATAATCCGCGCTCTTGGCGTACTGATTGCGAAGTGCTTCCCAATACAATTCAAAGTATTGATCGGTACTGACACGATCATAATCACGCACGGCACGATTGGAACCTCCTAAAGAGGCTTTTACCTTTACGGTCGCTTTGGTATTTTGATCTCCTTGCTTGGTTGTGATAATAATCACCCCATTTGCGCCACGTGAACCGTATAAAGCAGCAGAAGCCGCATCTTTCAATACTGTCATCGAAGATATATCATCAGGATTGATAGAGTTCACACTACCGTCGAACGGAACACCGTCCACCACATAAAGCGGAGCACTGGATGCATTGATAGATCCGATACCACGAATACGGATTTCCGCATCCGTACCCGGCTGCCCGCTTGCCGCACTAGCCTGCACTCCGGACACCGTCCCTTCTAATACGCGCGATACGCTCGAAGTCTGTAGCTTTTCAATCTCACCTGCTTTCATCGTCGAAGCTGCTCCGGTAAAACTATACTTCTTAGCGGTAGCATAAGCTACTACCATTACTTCTTCCAGTTCTTTACTTTCCGATTCCAACGTGACATTAATCACACTTCGGTTATTCACCGGTTGCTCTACCGATCTCATTCCTACAAAGCGGAACACTAAAGTGCCGGTAGCAGGAACTTCAATTGAATAATTTCCATCAATATCAGTGATGGTGCCGGAGGATGCTCCTTTCAATTGTACGGAGACACCAGGCAAGGGCTCCCCTTCAGAAGTCACCGTACCCGTCACGCGTTTCTCCTGCTGTGCTTCCGCATATACTATATTTCCTGCAAAAAGCAGAAGAGACACGACTAATAAACGTAAATAGATTCTCATAATTTTGTGGCTTAAGATTTATTTGCTTGTTGTAACTAACAGTATATTGAACTTTTTTGTTTAGGAAACGAAACATTTTTTAGAAGATTGCTAGCATAAATCAACGAAAGGTAGTACATTCGTGAAACGAAAAACATCTAAAACAACAAAGAACCGCATGGGGAAACGGGTTATTCTATATCTTTTTCTGTTATTTTCACTGTCCTTACAGGCGCAAAGTGAAAAGAAAGCCCTTTCTACAAATGATAGTACAAGAATAGATTCCACAACGGTCACCCAGCCCAGTCCTTTCAAAAGAGCAATCAAGAAATTTATGAATTTCAGTGATTTTGATACGCTCTATATCAGCCCGAACCGTTATAATTATGCGTTGATGGCTACTCATTTCAGCAACTTCGAATATTACTCTGTCACCAGCGAACAGCCTCAACCACAAAAACTTAGTTTCTCTCCCAACCCGCATAATAAAATAGGATTGTATTTCGGCTGGCGATGGATTTTCCTAGGATGGTCCGTAGATGTGGATGATATCTATCGGAAAACCAACCGGAAGAATAGAGGTACAGAGTTTGACCTTAGCTTATATAGTTCCAAACTTGGCGTAGATATATTCTACCGCCGTACCGGAAACAATTACAAGATACATAAGATCAAAGGATTTTCTGAAGATATTCCCTCCAACTATTCCGAGGATTTCAGTGGAATAAAGGTGGATATAAAAGGACTGAACTTATATTATATCTTCAATAACAGAAAATTCTCTTATCCGGCCGCCTTCAGCCAGTCCACCAACCAACGACGCAACGCGGGAACATTTATTGCCGGTTTTTCTATTTCAAAGCATCATCTCGACTTCGACTACACAGAACTTCCTGTTTTTCTACAGCAGACAATGAATCCCGGTATGAAAGTCAAGGATATAAAATATACCAATGCCAATATCAGTTTCGGATATGCCTACAACTGGGTCTTTGCCCGCAACTGCCTGGCATGTTTGTCTCTCACCCCTGCCATTGCCTATAAAGCCTCTGATGTAGATGCGGAAACTCACGAAGGAAAAGCATGGTACGGCAAATTTAATCTGGATTTTCTACTCCGTGCAGGGGTTGTTTATAATAACGGAAAATACTTTGTAGGTACTTCTTTCGTTGGGAAAAACTATAATTACCACCGGAATAATTTCTCTGTAGACAATGGTTTCGGCACTCTTCAGATATATGCCGGATTCAATTTCAACTTACGCAAAGAATACAGGAAAAAGAAATAAAAGTACGGATATCAGAAATCGTAAACTTGCTTGCTTATCCAAAGAATCTTTGTACATTTGCCACGTTCTAACGAACAAAAGTAAAAAATCAATGAAGCAACAACGCCACATACAGACCACACGTACCCTTCTTTCCCGCTTCCGTTATTGGGGCAGAAAGAACTATGCCGCTTTTGCGAGTATGGGACGTGAATTCCAAATCGGTCATCTGCATATCAATGTTGTCGACGTTGCCCTTCGTAAGCAGAATGCTAAAATTACTATCCCTTATCATACATTTATGACACTTCAGGAAATAAAAGACCAAGTGTTGGCAGGCATTGATATTTCGCCCGACCAAGCCGCTTGGCTAGCCAACATGGCTGACAGCGAGGCGCTATATGCCGCCGCGCATGAGATTACCGTCGCACGTGCTTCGCACGAATTCGACATGTGTTCCATCATCAACGCCAAGTCCGGCCGATGCCCGGAAAACTGTAAATGGTGTGCACAATCCTCTCACTACAAGACTAAAGCCGAGATTTACGATCTCCTTCCCGCTGAAGAATGTCTCCGACAGGCGAAATACAATGAAGCCCAGGACGTCAACCGTTTCTCTCTCGTTACCAGCGGACGAAAACCATCTCCCAAACAGATTACCCAACTTTGCGATACCGTTCGTCAAATGCGACGTCACTCGTCCATTCAGCTCTGTGCTTCTCTGGGGTTACTTAACGAAGAAGAGCTACGTTCCCTATACGAAGCCGGAATCACCCGTTATCACTGTAACCTGGAAACGGCTCCGTCTTATTTTTCCAAACTCTGTACTACGCATACACAAGAACAAAAACGAGCTACTCTTGATGCAGCCCGTCGTGTAGGCATGGATATCTGCTGCGGAGGTATCATCGGTATGGGAGAAACGATGGAGCAACGGATTGAATTTGCTTTCACTTTAAAAGAACTGAATGTTCAGTCCATACCTATCAATCTGCTTAGTCCGATTCCGGGAACTCCACTGGAAAACGAGCAGCCTTTAAGCGAAGAAGAAATACTTAAAACCATCGCTATCTTTCGTTTTATTAATCCGACAGCTTTTCTAAGATTTGCCGGAGGACGTTCACAACTTTCTTCCGAGGCGATGCACAAAGCATTATATATCGGTATTAACTCGGCTATCGTAGGCGACCTGCTGACAACTCTCGGTTCCAAAGTATCGGAAGACAAAAAGATGATTCAGGAAGAAGGTTATCATTTCGCCGCTTCCCAATTTGACCGCGAACATATCTGGCATCCGTACACTTCTACCACCGATCCGCTTCCTGTATATAAAGTGAAACGGGCAGACGGTGTTACCATTACCCTCGAAGACGGACAAACGCTCATTGACGGAATGTCTTCTTGGTGGTGTGCAGTGCATGGATATAATCATCCGGTATTGAATCAGGCGGCAAAAGAACAATTAGATAAAATGTCTCATGTCATGTTCGGAGGACTGACGCATGATCCGGCCATTGAATTGGGGAAACTATTATTGCCTTTGGTTCCTTCTTCCATGCAGAAAATATTCTATGCAGACTCCGGTTCGGTAGCCGTAGAAGTGGCACTGAAAATGGCTGTACAATATTGGTATGCAGCAGGAAAACCGGAAAAGAACAATTTCGTGACTATCCGTTCCGGCTATCACGGTGATACGTGGAATGCCATGTCTGTATGTGATCCGGTGACGGGTATGCACAGTCTTTTCGGTTCAGCATTGCCTGTACGTTATTTTGTCCCGTCCCCCACTTCCCGGTTCGACGGAGAATGGAATCCGGAAGATATACTACCTCTGCAAGAGATGATTGAAAAACATTCAAAAGAGTTGGCGGCGCTTATCCTGGAACCGGTGGTACAGGGAGCAGGTGGCATGTGGTTTTATCATCCGCAGTATCTGCGTGAAGCAGAAAAGCTTTGCCGGAAGCACGATATTCTTCTAATCTTCGACGAAATAGCAACGGGATTCGGACGTACCGGCAAACTTTTTGCGTGGGAACACGCCGGAGTAGAACCAGATATAATGTGTATCGGTAAAGCACTGACCGGAGGATATATGACACTTTCTGCTGTATTGACCAGCAACCGGATAGCAGATACAATCTCTAACCACACACCGGGAGCTTTTATGCACGGACCTACATTTATGGGGAATCCACTTGCGTGTGCAGTGGCTTGCGCTTCCGTTCGCCTGCTGCTCGAATCCGGTTGGCAAGAGAATGTGAAGCGAATCGAAACTCAACTGAAAGAAGAACTAGCTCCTGCACGGGAATTTCCGGAAGTGGCTGATGTACGAATACTCGGAGCCATCGGAGTCATTGAGATGAAACGTCCGGTAAATATGGCCTATATGCAACGAAGATTTGTGGAAGAAAGAATCTGGGTACGTCCCTTTGGCAAGCTGGTATATCTGATGCCGCCTTTCATCATCACTTCGGAACAATTAAGCGAACTGACTTCCGGCTTACTTAAAGTTATTCAAAAAAGATGACAGATAAGAAGAATATTACCAGATTTTCACCCAAGAATCTGTTCCTCGGTGAGCAAAAGGGTGTTCCTCGGTGAGGAACGGGCCTTTCCTCACCGAGGAAGGATGCCTTGGTCGGTGAGAAACTTTCGGGATACTTCTTTAGACAATAAACATCTTATAGACAACTGATTACGCTTTCAACCATCCATATATCGAATACTTATTACTTAAAACAATAATTCATGACATTAGAACATATAAACCAGGAACTCCAGACCTTGAAAGAGAAAAAGAACTACCGTTCTCTCCCACCGCTTATTCACGAAGGACGAGATGTTCTGCTGAACGGACAACGAATGTTGAACCTATCTTCTAATGATTATCTCGGGCTGTCCAATGACATTTCATTGAGGAAGGAATTCTTAAAAACACTCACCCCTGAAACATTCCTGCCTACTTCCTCCTCTTCCCGGTTACTGACCGGCAATTTTAGTGACTATCAGAAGTTGGAGCAACAGCTAGCCACGATGTTCGGAACGGAAAGTGCACTTATATTCAATAGTGGTTATCATGCCAATACAGGAATACTTCCTGCCATTTGCAATACTCACACACTGATTCTTGCCGACAAGCTAGTGCATGCAAGCCTGATAGACGGAATTAAATTATCATCAGCTAAATGTATTCGGTATCGTCACAATGATATTTCCCAGTTGCAACGACTGATTGCTGAAAATCATAACGCTTATGAGCAGCTTATTATTGTTACCGAAAGTATCTTCAGCATGGATGGCGATGAAGCTGATCTTCCCGCTCTCATTCAACTCAAAAAGAGTTATTCCAATGTTCTTCTTTATGTAGATGAGGCTCATGCTTTTGGTGTACGAGGAAAAAAAGGATTAGGATGTGCCGAAGAACAGGACTGTATCAACGATATAGACTTTTTGGTAGGAACATTCGGAAAAGCCATTGCTTCGGCAGGTGCCTATATTGTCTGTCGGCAACTCATTCGGGAATATCTTATTAATAAAATGCGCACGTTTATATTCACCACCGCACTTCCTCCTATCAATATCCAGTGGACTTCGTGGGTGTTAGAACGCCTTTCAGCTTTACAACATAAGAGGGCTCACCTGCTACAAATCAGTGAAAAGCTAAAGGTAGCCCTTACAGCCAAAGGATATAATTGCCCATCGGTGAGCCATATTGTACCTATGATTATAGGAGCCAGTGAAGATACCATATTGAAAGCAGAAGAACTCCAGCGCAAAGGATTCTATGCATTGCCCGTCCGTCCACCTACCGTACCCGACGGAACTTCACGTATCCGTTTTTCACTGACAGCGGACATCACTGAACATGAAATTGACCAACTCATCAAACTGATAAACGAATGAAGCAGCATTTTATCATAAAGAATAATCAGAAGCATCTATTGCTTTTCTTCGCCGGTTGGGGGATGGACGAAACTCCTTTCCTGACCATTCATCCTACAGATAAGGACTGGATGATTTGCTATGATTACCGTTCATTAGCATTTGATACCGACTTATTGGAAACCTATTCCCAGATTACACTTATCGCCTGGTCGATGGGAGTCTGGGCAGCTTCGCAAATCATGAAGCAGTACCCACATCTGCCTGTCTCCCAAAGTATCGCCATCAACGGCACCCTCTACCCCATACACGAAACCAAAGGTATCGCTCACTCTATTTTCGATGGCACACTTCAAGGGCTGAATGAACAAACCTTGCAAAAATTTCAAAGAAGAATGTGTGGTTCAATAGCTGACTATAAAACTTTTCAAACCATATCCCCCCAGCGTCCGATGGAAGAACTCAAAGAAGAACTTGCCGCTATACAACAACAATATTTATCATTGCCGCCCTCTGATTTTAAATGGCAAAAAGCTATCATAGGAAAAGGCGACCGCATTTTCCTCCCGGATAACCAATATTTGGCATGGGAAAACCAAGTGGACTCTCTTGAACAAGTGGAAGCGGCACATTACCAACAAGAGCTTTTTAACACGATACTCATGCAGCCGGAGAACTGATGCATCCATCATTTTAAAATAAAGTGATTATCAAGTATATCAGCCTATTAAACAAATATTGATTATGAATAAACGACTAATCGCAGAACGTTTTTCAAAAGCTATCACTACCTATCCAAAGGAAGCAAACGTGCAACGGCAAATAGCAGGTAAAATGATTCGTTTGCTTACAGAACACATACCTTCTCCCTGCTCGAAAGTAATTGAATTTGGCTGCGGAACCGGTATTTACTCCCGTATGCTACTCCAAGCCCTCCGTCCGGAAGAGTTATTACTTAATGACCTTTGCCCCGATATGAAATATTGCTGTGAGGACTTATTAATGAAGAAGCAGGTTTCTTTTCTTCCGGGAGATGCCGAAACAGTCTCTTTCCCCACCGAAAGTACATTGATAACTTCCTGCTCCGCCTTGCAATGGTTCGAATCACCGGAAAACTTTTTCGAAAGGTGTAATACCCTACTCAATAATCAGGGTTATTTTGCTTTTAGCACTTTTGGAAAAGAAAACATGAAAGAAATACGCGAACTTACCGGCAACGGACTTCCTTATCGTTCACGGGAAGAGCTCGAAGTAGCTTTGTCACCCCATTTTGACATACTGTATTCAGAAGAAGAGCTTATCCCGCTTTCGTTCGAAGACCCGATAAAAGTACTATATCACTTGAAGCAAACCGGAGTCAATGGCTTATCAACGCAATCCTCTCCTACCGGAAAACAAGAGAACGATTTGTGTTCATCAGACAACAATTCAAAAAATAATTTTAAGAACAATCTCCCCCAACAACAATGGACTCGTCGTGACTTGCAACTCTTCTGTGAACGTTACACGCAGGAATTTACTCAGGGCGCTTCTGTGTCCTTAACATATCATCCCATTTATATCATCGCAAAAAAGAAAAAAGTATGAAACAGAATGTATATTTCGTAAGCGGTATCGACACTGATGCCGGAAAAAGCTATGCCACCGGCTTTCTAGCTCGTGAATGGAACAAGAATGGCCATCGCACCATCACCCAGAAATTTATTCAAACGGGAAATGTAGGTCATTCCGAAGATATTGACCTACATCGGCAAATCATGGGAATCCCTTTCACCAAAGAAGACCAAGAGGGACTAACCATGCCGGAGATTTTCTCTTATCCCGCCTCTCCGCATCTTGCTTCCCAGCTAGATAACCGTCCCATCGACTTTGATAAAATAAAACGTGCGACCGAAGAATTGAGTGAACGGTATGACTCTGTTTTACTCGAAGGAGCAGGCGGCCTTATGGTTCCCCTCACTACTGAACTTTTAACCATTGACTACATCGTCCAAGAAAAATATCCGCTTATCTTTGTTACTTCGGGCAAACTGGGGAGTATCAATCATACCCTGCTTAGTCTCGAAGCAATACAAAAACGCGGCATTGTACTAGATACCGTATTATATAATTTATATCCTACCGTAGAAGACAAGACAATTCAGAATGATACAATGGAATTTATCCGAACCTGGCTGAAAAAGTATTTTCCGGAAACGAAGTTTATACTGGTTCCGGAAATAAAAAAGAATCTATAGAAAAACAATCACCGACTACTTTCACTCGACAACAATCGTACTCTTTTGTGGATTATGGCTATCATAAGTAACTTTCACCGGATACATATAGCCATAATCCCTTTTTTTAAACAGTAGTCGAATATTTATCTAAAGCCTTTCTCAATGTTCTTTCCGAAATCGGTTTGGTCACAAAGTCATTACAACCCATCTCCAATGCCAATTCTTTATCCGCCTCAAAAGCATAAGCCGTCAAAGCAATGATCGGAATTTCTTTAGAATAAGAGCGGATAATATGGGTTGCTTCCAGTCCATCCATACGCGGCATTTTTACATCCATCAGGATTAAGTCCGGTTGGTACTGCTTATACATTTCGATAGCTTCCACTCCGTCTTTAGCCCAAAGCAATGTATATTCCCTGCCAATCAGATTCTTCAGCAAGATAAAATTGCTCTCCACATCTTCTGCTACCAGAATCTTCTTAATCTGTTGTACACGATTGACTGTATTTCCTTTAGATACCACTTTCGACTCTTTAAAGAATTTACCATGCTCTCCGGTTTCTTCATAAGGGATCGTGAAATAGAATGTGGAGCCTTTACCCAGTTCGGAAGTCACCCCTATTTCTCCACCGATTTTTTCGATAATCATCCGACAGATAGACAGACCTAATCCTGTCCCTTGGGCAAAAGAGTTCAGTTTGACAAAACGCTCGAAGATATGATCTACCTTTTCCGGTTCTATCCCTATTCCTGTATCCTTTACATACACACGAATATCTTTATCCATTCGTCCAAAACCTAAACGGATCTCTCCTTCATAGGTAAACTTACTTGCATTAGTCAGGAAATTCGTTATCACCTGCATGATACGGTTCTGATCTCCCTCCATGAGCAAATCCTCCTCCTCATTATCAAAAACAAGAGTTACCCCTTCTTTCACACGTTCTTTATGAACAGTATAAATTGTTCGGCAAACCTCTCCCAGATTCATTGGACGTTTGATATATTCCAGTGTTCCGGCTTCTATCTTCGATAAATCCAGAATATCATTAATCAATTGCAACAAGATATCCGAATTCTGATTGATAATACCCGAATAGAGCTTTTTCTCTTCAGCAGTTTCGGCAGAAGGCAATAATTGGGAGAATCCTACAATGGCATTCAGCGGGGTCCGGATCTCATGACTCATGTTAGCAAGGAAAGCACTTTTCAATCTGTCGGATTGCTCCGCTTTAATCCTTGCCTTGATTAGTTCCTGCTCAATATTCTGAAGATTAGTAATATCCCACGAAATGCCAATCAGCAACGGTTTACGTCCCTCCATCGGTACGAGTGCTTTCAAAGTTTGCACGATACGTGCTTCTCCATTAGCGGACAGATAAGTTTCCTGCATATCAATACGCTTATGAGTCTGGAGTAATTCCAAATCATCCTTACGGAATTTCTCCGCGTCTCCGTGCACCGGAAATATCTCATAATCCGTATGCCCGATAGCTTTAGATGCCGGAATACCCGAATGATCGGCAAATGCCTTATTCCAATATAAATATCTAAGATCATCTTCTGGATCTTTCACAAACAAATAGACCGGAATATTATTTAAAATGCCATCTAATAACAGATTCAGTTCACGGAGTTCATCCCGTTTCTTGATAACATCGGTAATGTCCTGCGTAAAAAACCAGGTGAGTTCCTGATTATTTTCACGAATCAGGAAAGTAGATACCTGATGTACTCTCTCCTTCGTATGCCCGTAAGGTATATAAGCCGCCCGATAAGCCAGACTTCCTTCATGATCGCGTATCACCTGGAGCTTTTGTTCCCATGCCTCCTTGTTGGTCATAGAGACACGCAAATCATATATTTTTTGTGTACCCAACTCCTGCGTTACACCGTATTCTTCTATAAATTGCTTATTTGCATAAACCAGCGTTCCATCTTCCGCCACAGCAAGAATACTGTCACTCACCTTATCAAGCACACTTTTAAAAACTTCCAATTGTCTTTGGGTAGCCACTCGTTCCGTTATATCACGACACATGATCAGCACATATTCCTCATCCAACGGAAAGATACGGTTCTCGTAATAATGGCGTTCACCATTAAAATCCAGTTCATGGTGTGCAGTTGAAACAGTTCCGGTGGTGATAGCATGACGCATATTGGAGTGAATATTCTGATATGCTTCCGGTGGAACCATATCCTGCATACGCATCCCTCTAAAATCCTTGTTTGATATTCCTACATGGTTGGTTTCCTCATTGGAAACAACTTCAATACCTACCTCACTCTGATTGAAGACAGTCAGCATATCAGGAAGAGAGTCTAGTATTCTAACAGCATATTTTTCTTTAAAACTAACAGGACGATCGTTATATTTCTCATCCCTAAGGGTAGAAAGTTCTTTTCTAAGCTGCTCGTTTTCTTTTTTAAGTGCTTCTAACTGTTCTAATAATGCTTCTTTGCTTTGTTCGATGCTCATAATGTAACGGTGTAAATACGTACTTATCTGCCAAAAGTAAATATTTTTTTGAATAAAAGCACGTATTTACCCCGTTTTTTTCAAAGAATTACTCAATTACCATAATCCGGTCGTTCAATCCCACCTTCATGCCATCTTCCACGAATACTTCTTTCACAACTCCATCCGTCACCGAACGTATCTCATTCTCCATTTTCATCGCCACCAATACACAAAGCGGATCACCCCGCTTCACGAGATCTCCTTTCTTTACATACGTCTTCAGAATAACTCCCGGCATCGGTGCCTGTACCACCTGACGCCCTACGGATTCAGCAGCAGTGCGGGCATTATGTATCTTCTCCATTTCTCCCTGCAATTCAATCTGATAAAGCTCCCCTTTATTCATAATCGTATATGAATTATTGGAAGAAGGAGAAATCTGCACTCCATGCGAGTGGTGATCGATGATGATCGAATGGATAGAGTCGCCACCCATGTTATAATCGACCTCATATATCTTACCATTGACTGCAATCTTCTTGATTGGCCCGTCCTCCAGAATTTCTACCTTATATTCACTGTCCGGCATATCCTGGAGCTTGGCGTAATATGTAGCTAATGTTGTACCCATAATCTGTTCCGTTATTTATTAGTCTCAAATCAATAATTATTAGCAGTCATCTGCAATTTACCATAATACTTCCAGAGTGATTCTCCTACTACCGGGAGTGTTGTTGCACGGGAAGCCGCTTCTTTCTCGCGCTCGTAATGTCGCACTGCGGCAGCAATGACAGCCACTGTCGGATCTGTATTCTGACGACGTTTCAGGTCTTCCTTATCGAAGCGTGTATCAATAAACGTCGTGTCATATTCACCTTTCAGGAAAGCCGCATTCTTCAATACACGTTGATGGAAAGGAATCGTCGTTTTGATTCCCAGAATCTTATACTCGCGCAGAGCACGTGCCATATTAGAAATGGCCGAAGCACGGGTACGTCCCCAACAACAAAGCTTTGCAATCATCGGGTCATAATGCAAAGAGACTTCAAATCCCGCATAAGCGGCACTGTCAAGACGCAGGTTACGTCCCTCGGGAGCTTCACGGACAGTAATCACACCGGGAGAAGGCATGAAGTTATTCTCCGGATCTTCGGCGTAAATACGACATTCGATCGCTGCTCCGCTAAACTCAATATCATCCTGTTTGTAAGGTAATGGATTTCCGGCAGCAACAGTTATCATATCCCGTACCAAGTCAACGCCTGTGCACTCCTCCGTCACAGGATGCTCTACCTGCAAACGGGTATTCATCTCGAGAAAATAGAAGTTCTGGTCCTTATCCATCATAAACTCCAATGTCCCGGCACTGTAATAACCTATTTTTTTACAGGCTTCCACAGCTACCTTCAACATCTTCTTTCTCGTCTCCTCTTTCACAAAAGGAGAAGGACTTTCTTCTATCACCTTTTGGTTACGACGCTGAATGGAACATTCACGTTCATACAGATGAACGACATTTCCATACTTATCTCCCATGATCTGAACTTCGATATGATGCGGATTCTCAATATATTTTTCAATATAAACCGCATCATTGCCAAAGGATGTCCCTGCTTCGGATTGCGACAAACGGAGAGCAGTTTCCACCTCTTCTTCCGTACGTACCAGACGCATACCTTTTCCTCCACCTCCCGCAAGTGCTTTCAGCATAATGGGATAGCCAACTTCATTAGCTACCTTCTTCACTTCATCAATGCCCTGTACGGGTGTTTCGGTTCCGGGCACAATAGGCAATCCTGCTTCCCGCATAATCTTACGGGCCTCCGTCTTGATTCCCATTTTGGAAATAATATCCGCACTCGGTCCGATAAAAATCACTCCCTCTTCTTCGCAACGGCGGGCAAAATCCGCATTCTCCGACAGGAAACCATATCCCGGATGAATAGCGGCTCCGGTCTTTTTGGCAATGGACAATATCAATTCCGGCTTTAGGTAGGAGGTATCTTCGGGCGATTCGGAGATGCAATAGGCTTCTTCCGCATAACGCACGTGCAAAGCTCCGCGGTCTACATGGGTATAAACAGCCACTGTCGAGATATTCATCACCCGACAAGTCCGAAAGATGCGCATCGCTATCTCACCCCGGTTGGCTACTAATATTTTTTTTATCATAATCTTTTTCTTTTTAGAAGTCAAAACTTAAAAGAGCAATTTAATAATTTTAGGCACGGATTTAATCCATAAACAGGCTTACAGCGGTAGATTAGAATGTTTCTTTGGAGGATTCGACTGCCGTTTGTTGGCAAGCATCTCGAAACTTCGAATCAACCGCAAACGGGTTACTGCCGGATCGATCACTTCATCCACATATCCCAGTTCCGCCGCCCGGTAAGGATTGGCAAACTTTCCGCGATAATCATCCTGAAGTTCTTTCCGTTTCTCTTCGGGTTTCTCGGCTTTATCTATTTCCTTACGGAAAAGGATATTCACAGCTCCATCCGGTCCCATCACCGCGATTTCGGCGGTAGGGAAAGCAAGATTTACATCTCCACGGATATGCTTGGAACTCATCACATCGTAAGCACCACCGTATGCTTTGCGGGTAATAACCGTCACTTTCGGCACCGTAGCCTCACAATAAGCATAAAGTAATTTTGCCCCGTTACGGATAATTCCGCCATATTCCTGATCGATTCCCGGAAGGAATCCCGGAACATCTACCAGTGTCAGTAAAGGGATATTGAAAGCATCACAGAAGCGGACAAAACGAGCGGCTTTGATAGACGCATTGATATCCAGTGTACCAGCAAGCACCAATGGCTGATTAGCCACCACTCCCACCGTTTTTCCATTCAGGCGGATATATCCCGTCACAATATTCGCAGCATATTCTGCCTGAAGCTCGAAGAAACTATTATCATCAGCCACCGCTTCTATCATCTCTTTTATATTATACGGCTGATTCGGATTGGACGGAATCAAATCTGCCAGTTCCGGAGTCAGGCGAGTCGGCGAATCGCTGGTCGCTACAAACGGAGGCTCTTCCATATTATTCCCCGGCAGATAGGAGATCAATTCACGAATATAATTGATGCACTCAATATCGTTTTCCGCAGAAAGATGGGCTACACCGGACTTTGTCATGTGCACGCCTACTCCACCGAGTTCTTCTTTTGTCACTTCTTCCTGTGTCACGCTTCTCACCACATCCGGTCCTGTAATAAACATATAACCGGAGTTTTTCACCATCAAAATAAAATCGGTCAATGCAGGAGAATAAACAGCACCACCGGCACAAGGTCCCATGATTGCGCTAATCTGTGGAATCACTCCGGATGCCATAGAATTGCGCAGGAATATCTCGGCATATCCGGCCAAAGAACGTACTCCTTCCTGAATTCGTGCACCTCCCGAGTCATTCAATCCGATGATGGGTGCTCCCATCTGCATGGCCATGTCCATCACTTTACAAATTTTCTTAGCGTGCGTTTCCGAAAGAGCTCCTCCAAATACGGTGAAATCCTGTGCGAATACATAAACCAGGCGCTTGCCAATCATACCATATCCCGTCACCACCCCGTCTCCAGCGAATTTCTGCTTTTCCATACCGAAATCGGTACACCGATGGGTTACCAACTTATCCAGTTCGATAAACGAACCTTTCTCCAATAATAAATCGATGCGTTCACGGGCGGTCAGCTTGCCCACAGAATGTTGTTTTTCAATGCGAGCGTCTCCGCCGCCTTTTTCTGCTTTCCTGTTCAGTTCTTCCAGGTTGCTAATAAGCTCTTTCATAGGCTGTAATTATTAAAGTTGTATGTGTGTGTAAAAATAAACAGTAATAAATGAAATCATTGTCATATTGATTACACAAAGGTACTTTTATATAATGAACGCATCATGCGTGGAAATTGTTAGCATTTATGCCTTAAAACATCTTTATCCATTTATTTAGGGAGCTTTTTTTGCAGGTTGCGACAACAAACTTCCCCGCTTTTCTGTTTATCGCTTATCATTTTTAATAAAACCTATACCCTAACAAAATGAGAACAATTAAAATCTTATTAGCAGCCGGTTTCCTGCTCGTGTTCGGTACAAGTATTCATGCACAGGTACAACGGAATGAAACCTATCTACCCAAATTTGCCATCAAGACCAATGCTCTCTATTGGGCCACTTCTACGCCCAATTTAGGAATCGAAGTGGGATTGGCAAAGAAACTGACTCTCGACATATCCGGTAACTACAATCCGTGGAAGTTTGGTGACGACCGTCAAATCAAACATTGGCTCGTTCAGCCGGAATTACGCTATTGGCTCTGCGAACGTTTCAACGGAAGTTTCTTCGGTTTGCACGGACATTACGGAGAAATGAATGTCAGCAATCTGAATATATTCGGAATGGGACATGACCGTTACGACGGCAATCTGTACGGAGCCGGTATTTCCTACGGATATCAATGGATCATAAGCAAACGATGGAGTATGGAAGCTACCATCGGAGTGGGATACACCCGTCTGGAATATGATAAGTATGCTCGTGGTGACGGAGGTGAAAAGTTGGGACATAACACCCGCAATTATTTTGGTCCGACCAAAATCGGTCTTAGTTTCATTTATGTCATCAAATAATCGAACTCTCTAAAACTTACAATGATGAAAAGAAAACTTATTTATCTATTTATAGCTTTTGCAGCCGCCATCCTACCGGCTCATGCACAAAAATTCCTGAACGATGCGCTCACTCTCTCGAACGTATCTTTATGGCAACAAGGTAACTCTCTTTATGTCGGCATGACCTTCGACATGAAGAATCTGACAATAGGTTCCGCCCGAAGTTTAAGCCTTATTCCCCTGCTGACGGACGGACAGCATAATGTACCCTTGCAAGAAATCATCGTCAATGGTAAAAGACGCGAAAAAGCATATATCCGTAGTCTGGCAATCACTAAGCAAGAACCTACCGCCATTATCGTTCCTTATAATAAAAGGGAAACTTTTAATTATACGCAGGTGATTCCTTACAAACCCTGGATGGCTAATGCCAGTTTACAACTTGTAGAGAATCTATGCGGATGCGGCAATTATCAGGAAATGAATGCACAGGAACTGATTACCAATGATGTATCTACCGAAGCCAAACGTTTAAGTGCCATGTCTCCTATCATTGCCTATATTCAGCCAACCGTAGAAGTGGTCAAAAACCGTAGCGAACAATATGAAGCTCATCTGGATTTTCCGGTCAACAAATCGGTGATCCTTACCGACTTCATGAACAATCATGCTGAATTGGTGAATATCCATGCCATGTTTGACAAAATACAGAATGACCGGAACCTGACTGTAAAAGGTATCAGTATCGAAGGTTTCGCCTCTCCGGAAGGACCTCTTGCCTTCAATGAACAGCTTTCCAAAAAACGTGCGGAAGCTTTGAAGGATTATCTGGTTAAGAACGAAAAAGTGTCTTCCAAACTATATAAAGTGACTTTTGGTGGTGAGAACTGGGATGGATTGGTAAAAGCACTCCAATCTTCTTCGATGAAGGAGAAGGAAACATTCCTGAACATCATCAAAAATACGACTGATGATGCCAAACGTAAACAGGAAATCATGCGCGTAGGTGGTGGAGCCCCTTACCGTACCATGTTGAAAGAGATTTATCCGGGACTGCGTAAAGTGAATTGCAAAATTGACTACACCGTTGTTAACTTTGATGTTGAACAAGGACGCATCATTATACGTGAAAATCCGAAGTATCTTAGTCTGAACGAAATGTATCAGGTAGCTAACAGTTATCCGAAAGGCAGCAAAGATTTTGTTAATGTATTTGATATCGCTGTACGCATGTATCCTACTGACGCCGTAGCCAACCTGAACGCAGGAGCCGTCGCATTATCACAAAAAGATTTGAATGCAGCAGTGAAGTTTATGGAGAAAGCCGATCACAATACCGCCGAATTCATAAACAATACCGGAGTCTACAATTTCCTTAACGGAGACATTAAGCGTGCCATGGCCGCATTCGAGCAGGCAGCAAAGCTAGGTAACGAAGCTGCCCTTGCCAACTTAAAACAATTACAACAAATTTTAAGTGTGAAGATGAAATAAACAGAAAAATCTATTTATTCAACCGACCAAAGTGGGGCGTTCGTTTGTTATATCAATAATAAACGACGTTCCACTTTTTAAATCTGATAATTATGACCTTGATCCTTGCTGTTATTCCAGTGTTACTGTTGATTATACTGATGGCATTTTTTAAAATGTCAGGTGATAAAAGTAGTATCATTTCTCTGATTGTGACGATGCTGATTGCTCTTTTCGGCTTCGCTTTCTCGGTAGACAATCTGTTTTACTCCTTTTTATATGGAGCATTAAAAGCTGTCTCTCCTATCTTAATCATTATTTTGATGGCTATTTTCAGTTATAATGTATTGCTGAAAACTGAAAAGATGGAGATTATCAAACAGCAATTCGCTTCTATTTCTACCGATAAAAGTATTCAGGTGTTATTACTGACTTGGGGATTCGGAGGTCTATTGGAAGCTATGGCCGGCTTCGGAACAGCAGTAGCTATTCCAGCGGCAATTCTTATCAGTCTGGGATTCAAGCCTATCTTTTCGGCAACGGTGAGTCTGATTGCCAATAGTGTAGCCACTGCTTTCGGAGCAATCGGAACTCCGGTATTAGTATTGGCCAAAGAAACGAATTTGGACGTATTGCATCTTAGTACGAATGTCGTATTGCAATTATCCGTTTTAATGTTCCTGATTCCGCTGGTTCTACTTTTCCTTACTGACTCCAAACTTAAATCGCTCCCGAAAAATATATTCCTGGCTTTATTGGTAGGCGGAGTCTCTTTAGCCAGCCAATATGTGGCAGCAAAATATATGGGTGCTGAATCTCCGGCCATAATCGGCAGTATTCTTTCTATTATCGTAATCGTTATTTATGGAAAACTTACTGCATCCAAAGAAGAGAAAACACGAAAAAGTCATCTGAAAACGAAAGATATATTAAATGCATGGAGCATTTATTTACTGATTCTGTTTCTGATTATTCTGACCAGTCCGCTCTTTCCGGGATTGCGTCATACTTTAGAGAACAATTGGATTACGAGAATCAGTCTGCCTATCAATGCGTCCACCGTCAATTATACTATTTCCTGGCTGACTCATGCCGGAGTATTGCTTTTCATCGGTACTTTTATCGGTGGATTGATTCAGGGGGCTAAAGTAAAAGATCTGTTCATCGTTCTTTGGAATACCGTGAAGCAGTTGAAGAAAACATTCATTACGGTTATCTGCCTCGTGGGGTTATCTACTATTATGGATAGTTCCGGAATGATCGCTGTGATTGCCACAGCACTGGCTACGGCTACCGGAAGTTTGTATCCGTTATTTGCTCCGGTTATCGGTTGTTTGGGAACATTTATCACCGGAAGCGATACATCTTCCAACATCCTTTTCGGAAAGTTGCAAGCAAGTGTGGCAGGACAGATTCATGTTAGTCCGGATTGGCTGTCTGCTGCAAATACAGTAGGTGCTACAGGGGGTAAGATTATCTCTCCACAAAGTATTGCCATTGCTACTTCTGCCGGAAACCAACAGGGAAAAGAAGGTGAAATACTGAAAGCAGCTATTCCTTATGCTTTAATATATGTGGCGATTACAGGAATTATTGTTTATATTTTCAGTTAATTACCCTAAAATTGAAGAAGATAATAATACTGTTAACAAAGCGTGATAATACTTCCGCTTAACCATTAGATATTAAAACATTTAGCTCGTTTTTGCACGGAAATGAATGAAACAGTGCGAAAATGAGTGAAACTGTATGGATTCGGTCATACATAGTGGAAAAAACATCTATCATTCCTATACTGTATCTATTTTAGTGTAGCATTAGGTGAGATAATCCATTTAAAGACATACGAATGCACACTTTATAGGGTGATAACCTGTATTTGACAGCTTAATTATCTATGAGGAGCGGCAGTATTTCTATAGTTCACAAGTGTGTGCCGTACAGCCCACGCATGTAAACCATACAGCCTACATATGCGGGCTATGCAGCACACACTTGTGGGCTATAAATTTATCGCTGTTTAAGTGGGATTTTTGAGCTGCGATATTCGGATTTATATGGCTTCATTGTGACAAAAACAAGCCGTCTTATGCTTATAGGATATTTATACGGCTATTTTGTAGATGATAGGTAACCCGTTTTTACTGGTAAAAGTATGATAGATACATTTTTTTAAAGCTATCTAGCATAGATATTACAGTGATAATTAAAACATTACTAAAATGAATGATAGTATGATAGATAGTTTTTTCATTATGTAATGTTTAGTTCAAACTCCTATACTATGAATTAGTTCAAATCCATACAGTATTGTGAATACTACTAAAAAACACATGGCAGTTTAAGCAGATGTACTTAGTTAACTATATACATCTTGAGAATGTAAAATATTTGCAGAAACGACTTAATGCAGGATCCGATGAAGAAAATAGCAGTAAAGCACTGATATAAACCGGTTCTTCTTGGTAGAAAACGTACGAAAAGTGCCAGAAATAAGCAATCACCTTTACTACAGCATTAGCGTAGTGAGGGTGATTTCAACTTATTCTCTCTCACATCTTTCCTTGAAACTGTTAAATATAACTACAAATAATTTTTAAATATCTTATCTATTATACTTTTCTGAAGCATCACTTCCATAATAGGTGTTTCTCTATCATATTTATAATATCTCTTATCTTTACGCACATAAATATATCTAATATACTCATAACCTGTAGCACACCATTCCTCAATATCAAATCTAATATCATCATATTCGAAAAGAAGCACTAATCTATTATTTATATCAACAGCTCCATATTTACTATCCTTAGTTACTATTACAACATCTTTAGTTACATAATCCAAACTATCATATTCTGTAGGAAGTAATACTTTACCGATATAATCAATAATTCCCACTTTTTTATCTTTCACAACATAATGCGCGGAAGGCCCATATTCCCACCATGAAGAAATCGAATCATACTCGCAGGGAATTAGCTGCTCACCATCCTTCATCACCACTCCCACCTTATCCTGCCTCTTCACTACAAGGCTTTTTCAGCCAAGACCAAATTAAAGTCATCATCAGCTGAAATTTCCTGTAATTTTCCAAAGCCGAAAATAGTATCTCCTTTATTATCCAGCCAAGCATAACCACGTTCACCACACAAAATAACGCCCCATTTCCCTTCCTGAATATATATGATATCGTTCTCTTCTTGTGCATATCCTATAGAAGATACTAATAAAGAGAATAAAAGTAAAATATAAGTTTTAACTATGTGTTCCATGATATCAGAATTACAACCATCATAATATTCTCAAATATAACAGATATAATTCTGATACACAATAATTCTTCTAACAAATAACAATTCTATTTCTCATCATCAAATGAGTGGCTCTAGAATCACCTTTATCAACTTTTCACGTTGCTTATACCACATGATATACGACTTCATGCGCTTCCGCCAGTTGAGGAACCTCCAGTTTATCCAACATTTTATCTAAAACAGATTCAGGAAGTGCATATTCCCTGCTTTTATTTTGTTGACGCCAAATGTGGTATGGTTGTTCCAGATAGACTATCTTTACTTTTGCACCATAATCAACAAACAAACCAATCAATTGAGCACGCATCTGACGAGTTATGTTAGTAGCATTCCAAACAAAGTCCTGACCTTTGCGGAGATACGTTCTGGCTTCCTCTTTCGCTGTTTGCACTACCCATCCATTCGCAGACTTATCCGTAGGACTCAATTTGTGTTTTCGACGAATGACGTCCAAACTCACCACCGGAACATCTATGCCAGCAGATTGAATATAATAATCCTTCCCCATTCCCGGAAGTCCTGACAACATCGTCACTTCACATTTAAACTGTTCGTGAGGGACATAATCAATATAACTGTCTTCAGTATGGAAGTAATGAAAACGTGCATAATCAGTGGCAAATCCTCTTGGTTTCTTCCAACAATCCTGTTCACGGCAGAAAATCTCAAACAATTCCAGTGCTTCCAGCAGTTCATTCTTATCTTCACAAATGCGTCCTCTGATATCAGCGTCGGCCAACATCTTTAGTAATAAAGTATCTACCCGTAAAGAAGCTTCACAGAGTTTCTTCACAGAGTCAGGCTTCTCCATCAGCCAAACAGGTAATCCATGATACCGGACTAAAGATGCAATCTGTTCCCGGATATGGAATGGAGCAGGACAATCCCGGTATAAAATAGTGCGGACAGTGTACTCTCCTTTTCTGGCATGTCCTTTAGCAGATACCCGCCCCTCTCCTTCATCCACGGAAGTTGAACGTTTTTCAACATCATGCAACAAGGCAGATGTCCAAATGATTTCTTTCTCCAAAGTAGAAAGAGAATGATAAGCGGAAGACTGCTGCAATGCCTCCAACACCATACGGGTATGTTCGGCTACACTTCCCTCGGCATGATAACGAATATCCTGCTGAACAGTATTCATTTCGCGCACCCACTCGAACAGTTGTTCGAGTGAGCACCACGATTTATCTTCTATCAATTTCCAATTCATCTTTATTCCTCCTTTTCATTATTAAATTCCCAAACAAGCGGGGCACGCTTCCAGTTACGTGTCCAATGCTCGTCTGTTTTAACATGTCCTTTCCGCACATACTTAAATACATTATGTGCAAATTCGCTTACCGGATATTCTCCGACATTGCGGCTGACTACTCCCTCACGGGTACAAACCTCTTTCGTCCACGGATCACAAGAGCCGAAGATAGCCGGTTCTTGTGACATACGGATGATTTCCTGTTTTAATAGTTCCGGTGTCAAACCGGAAACAGACTCTATCTTCAACTCCGGAACAGTAGGAAAGTCGAATAAAGCTGCATAAAACTTTACTTCTTCCCACGACAGCCACTGATCCATACAGCGGACTGCAAAAACATAAAAATGCGTTTCTAATCGCTGATATTCTATGGAATGTACGGCATATAGATTCTCTCCAAAGATTTCTATATCACCCAAATCATTCTTTATCAATTCCCAACGCTCACGCAGTTGCCTCGTCCAAGGTGAAGTAGTAGGAGCAGCATGCGAACGGGCAAAAACACCCCACTGACTTAAACAATTATTCTCTCCATCCAGCTTCTCGGTATGCACCAATGTCCGAATCCGTTGGATGTCCTCCCAATACGTATGGTTAATCCGGTCGTCACTAGTCGTTCCGGGAGAGAACGGATAGTGATAAGTGCGACCATATTTCTCTGATATCATTTCTTTCTTTTTTTTTAATTAAATACTAATTTCTTTCATCACATCACTCCTTATTCATTCGAACGATGCGAGGCATAAATTTACCCTGCACTTCCACCAGCGTTTCCTGTGTATACATCACTCTGTCAATATCCTTATATGCCAGTGGCATTTCTTCCACGCTCCCACCAATCAAAGTCACTCCCGCCTGCGACAGTAGTTTCTTCAAAGCCGATTGCGTAAAACTATCTTTTGCCTTCTGGCGGGACATCGCCCTGCCGGCTCCATGAGAAGCCGAATTTAAAGCAGCTTCCATCCCTTTGCCACAAACCAGATAACCTGCAGTAGCCATGCTACCGGGAATCAATCCCGCTTGTCCTTTCTGTGCCGGAGTAGCTCCTTTGCGATGCACGATTGCCATACGCCCCGGTGCTATTTCCTCTCTCCAAGCGAAGTTATGATGGTTGTTGACATTAGCGAGCGGCTTCAACCCTAATGCTTTCGCCAAATTCAAATGAATTCGCTCATGACAGGCACGGGCATAATCACCTGCCAGATCCATACTCATCCAATACTCCTGCCCCGCTTCAGTGTTTAAATCCAGCCAGGCAAAATGCTGTGCTTCACGGGGAAGCCTGCACACTTCACGTGCCAACAGGCTGTAATGTTTGGCAATGGCAGCTCCCAATCCTCGTGAACCGGAATGTGACAACAATGCCAGATAATTTCCTTCTGGAAGATTCAACACGTTATTTTCTTGCAGAGCGATCTCGCCGAACTCCACAAAATGATTGCCACCACCGGAACTCCCCAGTTGACGTACTGCCTTTCCATGCAAATCTCTCAACAAAGGCGTCAAACGGAATTCTTCCCTATCCAACACCTCATGTTCTTGCTCAAAACCCAATCCGCCATCCATACCGAAATGAGTGAAATCTTTCAAGGCTTCTTTCATCTGATAGGTATATCGTTTCAGGAAGTCGGCGCTGGCATCAAATACCGTCAGGCTCATCCGACAACCGATATCAACACCTACGGCATACGGAATCACTACATTATCCGTAGCAAGCACTCCACCGATAGGTAACCCGTATCCGGCATGAGCGTCAGGCATCAATGCTCCGGCCACCGTTACAGGTAAGCGCATAGCCAGGTTCATCTGTTGTTTGGCAAGCGTTTCGATAAATTTACCTCCATAGGTTTTATACATCAACGGCTCATCCAATAAATCATAAGCTATAAACTCTTTCGCTATGATAGTAGGCGAAAGGCGTTCGGCCAGCTTATTCCAAATTTCATTATTTTTGTAAAATTCGGGATGCTCGAGTATATCGCTCAATGTCATTTCAATCTGTTCTTTAGTGTCGTATTTGCAATGTTTGCTCACAATGTCCACTACCAGACTACGGGCAACATTATCCCGGTATCCCAGTTTGCTTAAATCTTTTAATCGTATTCCCATACTCTTTTTTCGTTCGCATACAGCATTCCCTGTCGGCCTCACCGGCAGACAACAATGCAATACACGTGATACCAATGCTTTGGATATGGATATGAAATACCTCACCACCGCATTGAAGTGATTAATTTAAAATATAAAAAGTGATTGCAGGACTAATCAACGATTACCGCTTGTTAGTAGAATTGCGGTCAATATAAGAACCATAGGTTCAGTGTAAAAACAGTAAGTTGCAAAGCCTCATCCTCCCGACGAGACAACTTAGTCCTAATTTGAAAATATTATAACTCCAACATAATTAATACCCTTTCCATCTGTTTTTAAAGGGTGAATACTCATTTTATCGCGGCAAAAGTAGTGCTTATTTTTATTTTCTCCAAAGAATAATAGACAAATTTTAGCGTTCGGTAACTATCCGAGGGAAGTTTTGCCAAGAGTTTCTGTCAAATTGCTATTTTTTACTCCCTTTATATCCCCTATCTTTGCAACAGAGAAAACAAAAAGAAAGATAGTATATGAAACTAATGAAAGGTTTATTGAGTGCTTTTGCCGTTGTATTGGCAACCACAGCTTGTGCAGGCAACAGCGGAGAAAATAAAAAGAGTAATGAATCAACAAAGGAGGACAATAAAATGGAAGTAGTAGCATTAAATAAAGCCGATTTTTTAAAGAAAGTATATAATTATGAAGCCAGTCCGAACGATTGGAAATTTGAGGGCAGCCGTCCTGCTATCGTAGATTTCTATGCTACCTGGTGCGGTCCATGTAAGGTGATGCACCCGATTCTGGAAGAACTGAGCAAAGAATATAGCGGTAAAGTAGATATCTACCAGATTGATGTGGACAAAGAACAAGATCTAGCAGCGGCATTCGGTATCCGCAGCATCCCTACCTTATTGATGATTCCGATGAAAGAGGAACCTAGAATCATGCAGGGAGCTATGCCCAAAGACCAGCTTAAAAAAGCAATTGATGAATTTCTTCTGAAACAAAATAACGAAGCAAAGCAATAGACTTCGACTTTTTTCTCGTCATGGTGACTACCCTCTATTCGTCTTTTGAAGATGGATAGAGGGCTAGTTCTTTATAATAGGTTGCCTTATGGTATTCATTTACAGTGAAAAGGTAAGAATTTTACTTTTCACCGCTGGACTTCGAATTGAAGATTTATGTACTTTTGTCTCATATAGATATGTATTAGCCAATAATTAAAGCAATATTCTAATAATATGAAGACCAAGCGTACAAGAAGTTCTTTTCGTTCTATGAATTCGGAAAGAAGGTTAGAGTCCATCTTTTTATTTGTTACCGGAAAGTGTAATGCCAAATGTGCCATGTGCTTTTATGCCAATGATATGGCTAAGAAAGAAAAGGATTTGACTTTCGAAGAAATCAGGAAAATATCAGAGACGGCCGGAGAAATCAACAAGTTGTGGGTATCTGGAGGCGAGCCGACGCTCCGGGAAGATCTTCCTGAAATTCTTGAAATGTTTTACCGCAATAACCAAATCAAAGATGTCAATATGCCGACAAACGGACTGAAACCGGATCGTGTCATCGAATGGGTGAAACGGTTCCGCATCAACTGTCCGGATTGTAATATCAATGTCAGCATCTCACTGGATGGATTCGGAGATACACATGATACACAACGAGGGGTACCGGGCAATTTTTATAAAGCGGCAGATACCATACGGAAAGTAAGCGAACATTTTAAAGACGATGGAAAAGTATTGCTCAATGTAGCCACGGTTATCACTAAATATAATATAGACCAGATTAATGATTTCATGACGTGGATGTATGGACGTTTCCATTTATCTACTCATACGATTGAAGCAGCCCGTGGCGTCACCCGCGAAGACGGAGTCAAAGCATTGGACGAATCCACCCTCCGACGGATTCAGGATGAAGCAGCCCCTATATATAGAGCTTATGCCAAACGAATGGTGAGTAGCACTTCCGGTTTGCGCAAACCTATCACAAAGTTCTTCTATATAGGTATTATCCGAGCTTTATATGATATCCGGGCAAGTAATATCGACCAGCCAACTCCCTGGGGTATGGACTGTACGGCAGGAGAAACGACATTGGTTATTGATTATGACGGTCGATTCCGTTCCTGTGAATTGCGTGAACCGCTTGGCAACGTGAAAGATTACGATTGCGACGTACAGCAAATCATGCAAAGTGAAGCTATGAAGCAAGAAATAGAAGCGATCGGACATGGATATAAAGCAAACTGCTGGTGTACACATGGTTGCTTTATCACTTCTTCCTTAACTTTCAATCCTCGCAAAATGATTAAGAAAGTATATAAAGGTTATCGTGAAGTGAACAAGCTCGACAAACCCATTGATTTCGGCGAGGACAATATGTCTAAAATGGAAGAGCATTACCACCTCGACCGGGAAAAATTACGTCTGCTCGGCATTATCCGGAATTAATCACTATAAGCGTTCCGCCATGAAAATACTTTTGGTTACCAGAGGATCACAAGGAGATATCTATCCTTATCTGACCATTGCCTCCGCGCTGATAAAACGAGGGCATCAAGTCACATTGAATCTTCCACAAATATTTGAAAAAGAAGCAAAAGCATATCAGCTGGATTATGTCTTACAGGATTTTGATGATATACAAGGAATGGTATCGAAAGCAGGAGAGAAATCGGAAGGAGCCAAACCTTATCTAAAGTGGATGCGCGATGTGATTGACGTACAGTTCAAGCAACTGATTCCTCTACTGAAAGAGCATGACATACTGATAGCCACCAACTCCGAATTTGCAGCAGCCAGTGTTGCTGATTATTGTCAGAAACCATTTATCCGGACTGCCTTTGCCCCTTTTATACCCGGCAGGCATATCCCCCCTCCTATCTTCCCTTATCCAAAGCCTCATCCAATTTTCACTCCCCGGTTTATCTGGAAGCTGCTCAATATCGGTAACAACTATATGACGCAGAAAACCATTAATAAGAACCGGGAACAGTTAGGACTGAAGCCTTTAAAGAACTGCGGTTATTATTCCACGGAAAGAGCCTTTAATTATATGCTGTACAGCCGTTATCTCGGTAATACAGATCCCGATTGGAAGTATAAATGGGATATTGGAGGATACTGTTTCAATGACGCACTACACTATGATACGGATGCCTATCAGCAACTTCTGGATTTCATTCAGCAAGAACAAAGACCTGTTATCTTCTTTACATTAGGGAGTTGCAGCGCAAAAGAAAGCGATGCTTTTTGTAATCGGTTAATCCATATCTGCCGACAACTGAATTTCCGGTTGATTATCGGCTCCGGCTGGTCGGGTACAGGAAAGTCCTTAGCAAACGATAAGGATATCTTCCTATTGACACACACCATTCCGCACAGTCTGATATTTCCTCACTGTGATGCTGTCATGCATCATGGAGGAAGCGGAACAACACACAGTGTAGCCCGTGCAGGTAAACCACAAGTTGTCATGCCGCTAATCATCGACCAGCCCTATTGGGCTTATCGTGCTCAACAGTTGGGAATAGGACCGAAATGCATCAAAATCAATAAAGTTTCCGACCGGGAATTAAAAGAAAAAGTGAATGATTTGGTAACTAATCCCATGTATAAAACAAAAGCAATAGAATTAGCCAAACAAATCCGCAATGAAAAGTCTGTGGATAATTTCTGTGATTTTATAGAATCTGTGGTGATGAAAAACAAAAACATATAAATGAATACATTTATATAGAATACCAAAAGCCACAAGAACAATAAAGGTTTGCAAGTAAATTACTTTCATTGTACCTCTATCGTTCTTGTGGCTTTAGCTTTGAAATTATTATAGTTTTCTCTGAACACCGTCGTCACCAACGACGTAATAAACTCCATTGTCTATCAATACAGCCCGTCCACGCTTTTTCTTCCGATTCTCCTTATTGTCAACATTGACAGCGATGACTTTACCATTATAAAAGGTTGAAATATCCTTGAAGATAGTGTGCCCCACAAGGATATGTTTTACCATATAACGATCCAACATCATTTGTAAAGAGTCCTGTACCAACGGTTTATACTTGGGATCTTCTCTCATCAGGCCGCGATACCAGATCGGACCGTCATTACCATACAGAAAATCAGTCAGTGGAGAAAGCGCCTTACGCTCTTTTTTGCTCATGAAAAGTGCCCGGCTCATTTCCTCGTTCACAGTGGGGATATTCAAGTCCTTATCATAGAATAATTTTCCTAATCCGGCATGTACATATAAATCGGTTCCAATGATTTGCATTGTATTACGTGTTGCAAGCCAACGGCCTAATTCGGTATTTGTGCCGAATAATGAAGGATATTCCACTCCCAGTTTTTCTGCCAGCAATTTATATTTATCTTTTGTATAGCGAAGATCGTTGGACAACACCAGAGCCTCATGGTTTCCCAAAAGGAAAGAGACATGACCTCCCGCTTTAGCCGCTTCGTCTTCTAATTTATAGAACAGCCAGAAGATCTGCAGTACATCCTTGCCACGGTCGAAAACATCTCCGATAATCACCAAATGATTGCTACCGAAATTCCATTGATAGTTATCATTAATCACTCCATTTCCTTGTAACAGACTAATCACACAATCCAGCCGCCCATGAGGATCGGATATCACAAAAACTTTTTCCGGACGGGTATATTGCCACTCCGGTCTTTTCAATGGATGGAGTTTTACATCAAACGGATATCGTCCCTCATGGTCCGTCACACGGAAACTGAAATCTTTAGGTAATGTCGCATAAGTCTTGTCTGTAATCCGTCCTTTCTTATTGACATTAATAACCCGCGTACTACCGTCTGCCTGATAGAGTATATAAGGTCCGTCACCAGATAATTTTTCTTTTTTCTTATCTCCTGAATGATAAGTTCCGGCCTGAATGCCGGAACTTATTAAAACGAGAACAAGAGTAGAAAGAAATAATCTCAAAAAACGAGTGCTCATATTCTTTTCTTTCTTGAAGTTTATTTTTTAATCGTTACTAATTCTCCTTCGTCATTGATGGCTTTAATATCATCTCCTTCAATAACCACGGCACGAGTTTCTTTTTCAAAAGCTTTGGGATGGTTAACACAAATATCATATACCTTTTTATTATAGGTATACTTCACACGACTATTTTCCGTATGACCGATAATAATACGTTTGACATCATATTGAGCCAGAAGTTTATCTACATCCGCTTCCTTTATCGGACTGTACTCACTGCCAGTCTTAACCATTCCACGATACCACAACGGACCGTTATAACTATCACTATAAAGGAAATCGGCAATATCCGGATATTGTTTTTTCCGTTCCTCTTTTGAAAGGTAAATGCTCTTGCTCACCAGTTCATTGATTTCGGGAATTGTCTCTTCGCGTTCCATAAACACCTTACTCAATCCTGCATGAACATAAAGGTTTTCACCTACAATCTGAATGGTGTTTTTAGAACGCAGCCAGTTACCCATCACATTCGTCAGTCCCCACATTTTTCCATAGGTCATGTTCATCGCTCTTTGCGAAAGAGTGTTGTACTTGGCATACGTATATTTCAGATTATCACGCATTATCATTTCTTCGTGATCCCCCAAGATGGTTGTCACTCTGCCGCCAACAGTTTTCGCCTCAAATTCCAATTTGTATATGAGCCATAAAATAGGAAGTACGTCTGCTCCACGATCGAAAATATCACCATCAATCACCAAATGGTTACTGCCATATATCCATTCATATTTATCATTAATCACTTCCCCTGTTTTCAGAATAGCGGCAAACAAGTCGAAACGCCCGTGAAGGTCGGATACGGCAAATGTTTTAGCATACTCGGTACGGTTTTCCCATGCCGGACGTTCAAAATTCTCAATCTTATTAATGGGTACCTGAAAAAGGAGCTGATTATCATCCGAATACACATCCAGTTTCAATCCGGCCGGTAATCCGGATTCTTCACGAATGTTCAATGCATTATCTTTAGTCACTTCCAGAATTTTAAGTCTACCGTTTTCATAGAAAAGGTAAGGACCATCATTACGGAAATGAGTGATTTCAGCTATATCCGGTCCCACGGGAGTCAGATCTTCCCCGCACGAATAAAAGGCCGTGATGAACAAACCCAAAAGGAAATAGATGCTATATATCTTTTTCATAATTTCTATACGTTAATGCGTTAATTAATGCAATTCATATTCCGGATTCTGAACCATATTTTCATTGTACTCCATTTCGTGGTTAGGAACAGGAAGAACGATTTTATAATAACTCCAATCAAACTCTACTGCTTCATTGGGAACTTCGCTCAAATAATCTTCACGTATCACTTTCTTGTTATTTCTAAGTAAATCAAAGAAACGTTGTCCCTCTCCCCAGAATTCAATGCGACGCTGTTCAAGCACCAGATCCAGATTTATACCTTCATCCGCCACAGCATCCAGATCCTTACCCGTACGTGCATAAATAGGTTTCAGATACTTGCGCGTATTAGGTATATCATTCCTCTTAATCGCAGCTTCAGCCGCATTCAGATAGAGTTCCGACAGACGGAAAACCGGGATATTGGCATCTTCATACGATTTAGAACCTTGTGCCGGATATTTCAAGCAATAAGGTTTACTGCTACTTGCCGTAGACACCATCTGACTACGAACATCATCGGAATTGTCTTTCATGTAGTCTTTCCAATACTTTTCGGTAGCTATCAGATTATATTTGGTGCTAAGATAACCGATGGATGATTTTCCCGGACTATCAGTTGTCAGATTCACAATTTCGAACAACAGTTCACTATTGAACGGAGTAGCCCATATCTTGGCATATTCATCATTGGTCCACAACTTATAGCCTTGTTTTTCCGCACCTTTGATAGCTTCGGCAGCCACATCGTATGCCTCTTTGTCATTCCCCATATAGAGATAAACCCGGCTTAATAATGTCATTGCCCCCCATTTATTGATTTTACCCTCTTTCTTTACCGGACGAAGCAGCTTCACCGCATCTGTCAGGTCGTCTGTGATGGCCTTATAACATTGGGCGGTCGTATTGCGGGAAGGTTTGATATTCTTATCTTCTACCACTTTATCAATAATGGGCACAGCCAGTGATGCCCCGTTATCTTTCAGATAAGGATACCCGTAAATACGTGTCATATCGAACAGCAACAAGGCACGTATTGCCAAAGCCTCTCCTTTCAAGTCATTATAATATTCCTGCTCTGTCAGCTTCTCCAGTTTCGGAGTTGTAATTTCCCGATCGGGAACAAGCTTTATCTTTTCAATATCCCGGAATAAAATGTTCAGGTTCTTACCAATACCGTAGTACATCCCCCAGAAACCACTAGGTCCATTCGTCTTATTGTACTTGAATGTATAGAAACTGACATTGGTGCTGGAAGACTTATAAGATTTCATGTCATCTCCCCTCAAATCACCATAACAGAACATATCTGCTCCATAATAACTGGATGACTGCATACTGCTGTATGCACCGTTCAGCACAAATTCAAAATCTCTTAATTCGGTCAATGAACCATCGGTTTCTATAGCTGTGGAAGATTGCAAATCTAACCAGTCATTTCCACAACTACTCAATAAGGTTGCAAAGACACCTAAAGCTATATATTTTATCTTTTTCATACTTATTCATTTATAGATTAATGCACTTAGAATTTCACTTCCAAACCGAATGTATAGGTTCTCATCGGAGGAGTATCCCAACTAGGTGATGAACCCGATTCGGGGTCAATATAATCGTATGCCGCCCAAGTTAACAGGTTATTGCCCGATGCATACAGACGTATATTGTCGATACCCACTTTCCGGGTCCATGTCTTCGGCAGTGTAAAGCCGAAAGTCAGATTCTTCAGACGAACATAATCTCCACTGTATAAACGACGTGTGGTAGCATAATCGGTCATGGAAATTGATCTACCGACTACAAAACGTTCAATACTCGTTTCATCACCCTCCTTCTGCCAGCGTTTCCGGTAATAAATAGGAATATTCAGCGTTCCATCGCCACCGTGTTCCAGTTTGCCTGCCGCGCCGTCATAGTTCCATGCCCCAAAAGAGAAATTCACGTTAAAATTCAGATCAAACCACTTATAAGAGATGCTGTTACCCAGTCCACCGGTGATAGTAGGATCGGCACATTGCAGTATCACTTTTTCCGCACTACGCGGATCTTTAGTAGTTTCTTTGTTCAGATTTCCATTTTCATCCGTCGTATTCTTATAGAACATCGGTTCACCGTCTGCCGGGTCGATGCCTGCAAATTCAATCATATAATAGGTAGAATAGGGCAAACCTACCTTATGAATAGATGTTCCGCTGGTTACTTGTTTCAAATCTCCGTCCAACTTCAGGATTTTATTGGCATTATGTCCCAGATTCAAACTAGTACTCCAACGAAAATCTTTTGTCTCGATATTAGTTGAACGAATTTCCAATTCATATCCCTTGTTTTGTAATTTACCTATGTTGGCAAGATAACTTGAGAAACCTGTTGCAAGAGATAATGGCCGGCTGTAAAGCAGATTTTTCGTTGTACGAACGTAATATTCAAATGTAACATTCAGTCTGTTGTCGAAGAATCCCAAGTCGATACCGGAGTTGAAGTTGTAGTTGGTTTCCCAAGTCAGTTCCTTGTTTTTCAGTTGCGACTGCGTGATACCCGGATTATCGTTATAATTACTAGTCAGACTGCTCAATCCCATATATCCATAATAAGAAGACGGCAGAGTTCCGTTCACACCGTAAGAAACTCTAAGTTTCAGGTCACTTAACCAGTTCTGAAGAGGTTTCATAAAACTCTCGCTACTCACTCTCCATGCACCGGACAATGACCAGAAATTTCCCCAACGATTCTCTCTTGCCAATCGCGAACTTCCGTCTGTTCTCCAACTCGCTCCCAGATAGTATTTGTTGTCATAATCATAGTTGGCACGTGTAATATAAGAGACAATACGCGTCGTACTGTTAGAACCTCCCATACTCTGATACACTACACCATTGTTGACTTCCGGTTTATCCCAGCGTGCAAAATTAGAGATAGTAGTTCCCAGTCCATCCGACTCCTTACTGTTGATTTCATAACCAGCCAAAAGGTCCAGATTATGTTTTTTCTTGATCTTTGTCTGATAAGTCAGAATATTAGACCATGTCATATTGGTAATATCATTATAATCTTTGCTGAAACGCCCGTTATCATCGTCACCGTCACTGGTACGCGGGTCTTTCCATGCACGAGACTTGTTCATCACAAAATCATAGCTGAATGTAGACGCAAACTTGATTCCTTTCCAAATATCGAATGATGCATATACGGTATTGAAAGAACGAGTCGCATATTCTCTCTTAAAATTATAAGAATTTGATAACATCGGGTTACGGTCATCCAATTTGATTAATGCACGGTTCCAGGTGCCGTCTTCATTCCATATAGGGTCAGACGGTGTGGCTCCATTACGCGTACCGTAAATTGGAGAAGTATACGATGTCCCTTCCGAATAAGTATCCTGATTCACTTTGGAGAACTGTATCTTTGCACCGATATTCATCCATTTAGCCATTTGATAGTCTACATTCAAACGTGCAGAAATACGTTCCAGACCGGAGTTTATCGTAACACCATCCTGCTTCATATAGCCGATGGACGTATAGTATTTAATCTTTTCCTGTCCGCCGGAAGCTGAAAACTCGTAATTCTGGTGGCTACCGTTACGGAACAGATAATCATCCCAATTCACAAAACCACACCAAGGGATCGGTGCATACTGGTCAATATTCGAATCGGCATAAGCCCATGCTTCATTCTCGGTCATCCCCTGATGAAGTCCCACCTCATCATCGGTCTTACCGCTATAAGTTAAAGCATAATTTCGAAGCCCCTCGTGGATCAGGTTACGACGTTCCTGTCCGCCCATCAATTCGCGGAAAGGCATGGCAAAATTAGAGAATCCCCAATCCGATTTCAATTTAAAGACCGGTTTACCTGCTTTTCCTTGTTTCGTAGTAATAATGACAACTCCATTCGCTGCACGTGAACCATAAAGTGAAGCAGCAGCGGCATCCTTGATAACAGTGATGCTTTCAATATCCGATGTATTCAAGGTAGACATTACATCCAAACCGGAATCACTACCAGATGCACCAATATTACCCGACAATACGGGAACACCATCCACTACATACAGCGGAGAATTGGAGGCATTAAACGAACCCATACCACGGATACGGATGGACGTTGACGAACCCGGTATACCCGAACCGGTATTTACGCTGACACCGGGAGCCGCCCCCTCCAACATCTGTTGGAAAGATACATTAGGCACATCTTTCACAGCATCTGTCTTTACGATACTGGCAGAACCTGCATAAGCCGATTTCTTGAAAGTACCATATCCCGTTACAATCACTTCGTCCAACAGGTTATTATCCACTTTCAGGATTATGCTCATCGGCTTGCCGGGAGTTGCAACTACCTCCTGTGACGTATAACCGATATAAGAAACCATCAGAGTCACTTTCTTGTCTGTAACTTCCAGATGGAAATTACCGTCCATATCAGTCATCATACCGTTAGTTGTACCTTTCACGATGACATTAGCTCCGATTATCGGCTCTCCACTATCTTCAATTACTTTCCCTGTAATCGTATATTTCTCACGTGCAACAGTTTCCGTCCTAACGGGTTCAGCCTTACGGATGGCAATTACTCCATCATGAACCGTATAAGTCAGTCCGCTATTTCGCAGGCATTTGTTAAGCACTTCAGAAATCAGTTCATTCTTCACATCCAGATTTTCCACTCTGACTTTCTTTGCATCATTTGTGCTGTAGATAAAGGTAAAGTCCGTTTGTTTCTGAATTTCCCAAAGAACTTCATTCAGTGTTACATTTCTGAATTTGGCTGTAACCGTGGTCTGTGCGAATACAGATGCGCGCATCAGCCCTGAAGTCGTAATACAGAGAAAAAGGAACATCATACAAAGACGTTTTCCATATTTCCCAAATCTGGCAACATTACGTAGTTTTTCCATAAAACAGGGATTAATGATTAGTGAATATTTTGATAGTTTTTCCTTCTACTGTGACAGTTACTCTACCCGTTTGCTCCAACAATTTCACCAATGGGGTAATCTCATTATAGCGGTTAACATAGCAACCGAAGCGTAACTCTTTCGTCGCCTCATTCTCATAGACTACATCCATATCATACCATCTGGCAAGAGTTTTCATGATGTCGTCCAATCGCTGGTCCTTGAAATTGATCTTTCCATGTATCCATGAAGTATAAAATGCAGTATCTACATTGCGTACATTGATCTGGTTGCTGCCCGGAGTAATACAAGCCTGTTCCGATGGTTTCAGAATCCGGTTGCTTCCATTTTCAGTCTGTACTTTTACCGAACCGCTGACAAGTGTAGTTTGATATTCTTCGTTTGCGTAAGCTGATATATTAAAAGTAGTTCCTAATACTTCTATTTTCATCCCTTTGGTTTGTACAATAAAAGGCTGTCCGGTTTTGCTTACTTCGAAATAGGCCTCTCCCTCCAATTCTACCAGACGGCAATCCTGTGCAAACTGAACAGGGAAACGGATGGAACTCATAGAATTCAACTGTACTTTACTTCCATCGCTCAACGTCAGCTGATATTCACCACCACGAGGAACGTTTACCTTATTATATGCAAGTTTTTCGGATGTCCGGGCGGGAGCCTGCTGATAATTCAATGCTGTAGAATCCACCTGAATGACTGTACCATCTTTTTCTTTCAATTCCACGCCGGAGGTAGACTTCAAATCAATTGCTTCTCCATTATCCAGAATAAGAACGGCTTTCTTACCACCCGGAACAATTTGTTCCGCTACTTGAGATAACGGCTGGGGTTCATTACCGCTCTTATATATTGCCACAGTAGCAACAACCACCGGAAAAATGAAAATAGCAGCATATTTACATATATTCAGTATCCGATGTCTGAACCGATGGCGTTGGATTTTTCTTTGCACTCCCTCCCATCCGTCCTCTGTATGGAAAGTTTGCCGCTTCTGCATATTCTGCTTTATGTTCTCTTCCTTGCAGATTTCCCGAAAAAGGCGTTCGTTTTCGGACGATTCATTTCTCCACCGAGTCAGTTCCGCCTGTTCTTCTTCCTCGATTTCATCAGATAAGTATCTGGCAATGAGTCTTGCAATATAGAAATGTTGGTTTATCATAATTCACATGTTTTAATCGTTGTTTATACTAAAACAGGTGAATTGAAAATCAGGGTGTATTAAAATGATTTTTTTTAAAAGAAACTATAAAAAGTAAAAAACCAGGTAGTAATAGTCTTTCAAATATACGCGTAATTTACGGTAGGCAATCTTTTTCTGGGAGTGTACCGTTTCACCGGAAATATTCAGTGTTTCAGCAATTTCCGGATTGCTTTTTCCCTCAAGTGCCAGTTGCATAATGCTTTTCATCTGCGGTGGCAGTTTTTCAATGGCATCCACCAATATCCGGTAACTTTCTTCTGCAATGACCTTGTCTTGAAAAAAAGAGTCTTTACTCATTTCCTGAACTTTCTGTGCATACTCGTTCATGACTTTGGTATGTTCCAGTTCATTCAAAGATTTATTGCGTACCGACGTGTAGAGGAATGATTTAATCTGATGCACATACATGAAATCATCGCGCAACTGCCACAACTTCACAAAACACTCCTGAACAATATCAGCCGCTAATGCATCATTTTCGACATACTGATTAGCAAACATACATAGAGATATGTAATATTTGTCGAATATAGAACGAAACTGCGTCTCATCAGTTAACTTAATACTAATATAGTCTGTTGTGCCAATCACGTATTCTTTATTTTGGTTACAAATATACCATTTGAAAATTATGTAACCAAACAAAAATGAAAAATCACAATCTTTGTTTCATTACAAAACCTTCAAAGAAGTCGTCCCGGTAACTATTACCGATAGCAATTTCATACGATTTTATAAATATATCATTATTGTCAAATGACTCGATGTGATCGGTATTGACGATATAGGATTTATTCACCCGCAAAAAAATAGATTTTGGTAATAAATCGAATATGGCTTTCAGGCTCATGCGAGTAATGATACGCTGGTCGTTCAGTTGAAGAATGACGTAATCTTTCAATCCCTCAATAAAGAGAATATCGGAGAAATTCACCTTGAAATACCGGCGCTCTGCCTTTACGAAGAAATATTCAGCGGCAACAATCGTTTCGATAGCTTCTTTTTCTTCTTTCAATAATAGAGAATGATAGGATAACGCTTTATCCACCGCCTTTTGAAAACGTTCCGCTTCGACAGGCTTAATCAGATAGTCGATTGCATCTACTTCATAGCTATCCAACGCGTATTCTGTATAGGCTGTGGTGAAAATAACCAGTGTCTTTTTGGAAATTGTACGGGCAAACTCTATTCCTGTAATCTCAGGCATCTGAATATCCAGAAAAACCAGATCGACTCCCTGTTGCTCCATAAAGTCGGAAGCAGTTGCAGCACTGTTAAAACTGCCTATCAACTGGAGGTTATCGGATTCTTCTATCAATAACTTCATGGCCTCACGTGCCAAGGGTTCATCATCTACAATGATACAATTCATAATGTTATACTTAAAATTACAGAATAGAGATTTTCATCTTCTCTTTGTTCCAACTTATAATGTTCAGGATACAGTAATCCTAACCTACGCTGGATATTGGCAAGTCCGATTCCACCGACTTTACCCTGCCGGACTGCAACAGCCGGTTTAGAATTCTCACACCGGAAATCCAGTCGGTGAGCATCCACCTTAAAAAAGACATGGATATACGAAGAATGCTCACTATCAAAACTATGTTTCACCGCATTTTCCACAAAAGGAATGAATAACAAAGGCTGAATCCAAATGGAATCCACTTCTCCCTCCTGCCTCAACGTAAACTGGAAATTGTCACGGCGTATCTTTTCCAAATTCAGATAGTCATTCAGGAAACGGATATCCGAAGCCAATGAAACTCTTTCACGCGAACTGTCGTTAATCTGATACCGTAGCAAATCTTCCAGTTTAAAAAGTACTTTGGAAGCTTCTTCCGGATTTCTCTTTATCAGGACATTGGCATTATTCAGCATATTGAAAAGAAAATGCGGGTTAATCTGATTCTTCAGAAATGTCAGTTCGGATTGCAAAGTAGTGGACTCGAGTTCGTCAATACGCAGGTTATAACGCAACCAATGGGTAAACAAGGATATGGCTGCCGAACCTGCGGTAACAAAACCGATGGTCAGTATCCCCGAAAAAGTATTAATGAAAGTAGCGAATCTGCCAGGATCTTTTCCGGGCAGAATTACTTCAAAGAGTAATCCCTGGGTGACTGAAAGGAAGACGATGACTACCAAATTCGTCAGGACAGCCGCCAGGACATAGTGCCCCAAACGGTTCTTCAACAGAAAACAGGGTACTAATATATACAGGTTCATATAGATTACCGTATTAATGGAAACAAAATATGCCAGGAATCCACCAAAACGCCGCCAAAAAGAAACTGACTGCAAAGGTTCGTACCAAAAGACATTAATAGTCATCAAAAGAACTATTATTTGCAGTAACAGATGTCTACATGTCCGGTAATGAGGACTTAGCAGAAAAGCTGTAACGCTTTTATCTTCCATTCTTCTATGTTCTGTATTCAGGTTCATACTTCACCTCCTTTCAATTCCAACCAGATGCTTTCTGTCGTCAGGAATAGTCTGTAACGATTGCCATATAATAAGTTCAGTCTTTGGCGGATTCTTTCAAGTCCTTTATCTTCCAAAAGATTCACTTGTAGGCAAAGACAAGTGAATATAATTGTGTTCTCTTCTACTTTCAAATGGATTTTGAGAGAAACAGGGATTGATGTTCGCTGTTCGTTGATTGATTTTACAATATATTGCACAAATGGAATGAAAAGCAAGGGTGGAACCAGTGTTCTATTTACTTCTCCATCCGCAAGCAGTTCATAATTGAATTGTGCCTGAGAATTCTGTTCCAAGGTCAGGTAATTATTCAGGAAATTAATTTCACTACTAAGCAATACCTTTGTTCTGCTGCAATCATATAGCTGATAGCGAAGTAGTTGACTTAATTTCATCAGCATCTTCGAAGCTTTTTCCGGTTCGCTCAATGTCAGTTCCCCCGAATGATGCAATGTTTTGAAAAGAAGTTCGGGGCTGACTTGTTCTTTTAGCTGTTCCACTTCCGAAAGAACGTGAACCTTTTCCATTTGTGAGACACGTTGATGATCTATCATCCATTCTTTCAGGAGAACGGTCATTGTTCCTCCTATCATGCAGAGTGTGGACAACATGAAAGAAGATATATAATCCATCACTATAGGTATGGAGAAATAGGAGGCACGTTCGTAAAATTCCGGCCAGCAGGAATAAGATACATATTCCGTTGCCATTTGTATTGCCAGGGCAAGCATCATTGCTACTGAAAGTAAGGATATGTAGGTTAGATAGCGTCTTTTCAGCAAAAACTTTGGAAAGAGCCAGAAAAGATTCAGATAAATAACTCCTATATAAGTCAGTAGATATAAGAAAGTGAATGTATAAATCCATCCTCCCAATATATCCCGATAATCGAGGAATATAATAAAAACCTGATTGAATGATATGGTAGCCAACACCATAATAAGCACCAGATAACGCGCCCATCGAAGTTCCGGACTAACGAGGAATCGATATAATAAAGTAGATTTATTGTCTGTTGTTATTGTTTCAGCCATCGTGTATTTAATCAGGGAAGATGTTTTATCTCCGGGGACGAAGATAAAACATTTTTCCGGTTGGACTTCTATATCGGTTATTTAAAATTCAAGTTTATAACTCACATTTGTCAATGTTGTAGAACCGTCACTAACATCAATTTTTCCAGTTTTCACATTATATTCATGTCCATAGTGTTCTTTCGCACCGGTAAAATTAAGTCCTTTCACTGCAAACTCATGAGAGACTTTCTTCTTGTTGATGCGGTAACTCACGGTATAGTTGCCGATAAGCATGGGAGAATACTGTTTAGAAAATGCTTTCGTTTCGTCATACTGTACCTCTTTATCAGGATGATTCATCGTTGCTTCCCTGTCAATCGGAGAATACCGGTCACCTCCTTGTAAGGTCAATTTCAGATTGATGCTAAGAATATTCTGTCTGTTACGTCCCAGCATCCATTCCTTTCCAATCAGTCCGTTGATGACATAATTCCGATTAAACTTCGTATTGTACCACACACCGTCTCCGCCCCGGTAGCGGGAATCGAAAAGAGAACCGGAAATCATGTAATAGAGTCCTTTTTCCAGGAAACGTTCTAAAGTGATGTCAATACCGATGTTGCGTCCTCTTCCTTTATTAACCAATGCGTCTTCCACATAGAAATCAGAACGGTTGAGTACGGAATAAGAGCTGTCAGCCATCACAGGCACATCATGGAGAAATTGGATATAAGGTTCTATTTTCAGATTCATGCGATCGGATATTTTGTATCCAAAAGATAACATGACGTGCTTCGCTTTGGTGAAATCGAGTTCCTTGTTGACGGATTTGTCTCCTGTACTTTTCGTTTTCACAAAATAGACGTCCATTTTCTCCATGCGACTGTACATACCATAAGCCAGTGCAAAAGTTGCTTTCGGAGTAGCTTGCCATTTCAAACCAATACGGGGTTCAACAGACCATTTATTATTCAGAGTCAGAAATTGCCCGTAAATACCGGCATTGAGCGTCCAGCGTTCCGTCAATCCTACAGAAGAACTATTGTAGGCAGATATCAGACTCGTATTACCTTTTCCTTGAGATACGGTTTCCAGTGATTCGGCTTCATAAGGAGCAATGGCAAGATTCATTTGATAGAACATGGCATTATACGTAAATCCTGTCTTATTAGTAAAACGGTTACTGAATTTACGGTTAAAAGTCGAAGTTAGTATTAAGTTAGTATGTTTTGAGTTAAGATCCATGTAGGGGGTGGATTCCAAAGAGTGGTTAAACATGGTTGCTCCACCGTCCAATTGCGAATAAGTACCGGCAATAGTGGTTTTCAGTGATGCGTCATTGTTGAAGAAATAACGGTGGCTGATACCTCCGGCAGCCATATACTGTTTGTCTTTTGATTCGCTACGGTCGCTCATATATTCCCATTTATCCGTATTCTTTTCAAAATCACTGCCGAATTTATCAATCAGGCTGGTTCCCCAGACAGAGAATGTTCCTGCTTTCTGTGTCGGGAAATTCAGTTTGAAGTTCAAGTCCTGATAGTCCATCTTTCCGCCCTCCAAGTTCAGAAGTCCTGTTGTGGAATACCGATAATTGAAAATATAGGATGCTTTGTGCTTCTTGCTTAACGGTCCTTCGGAAGCTACATCAATTCCCATGATGCCCACTTGAAGCGTATTCTCATTCTTCTGGTTATTTCCATTACGCAATTTCATATCAAACACACCAGATACCGCATTTCCATATTCTGCCGGAAAAGCTCCGGTAAAGAAATCGGAATTACCCAATACCTGCGAACTAAGAGATGAAAGTATCCCTCCACCCAATGTGGCAATATCCGCAAAGTGATTCGGGTTCGGAATTTCAACGTCTTCCAATCGCCACTGCAACAGATGGGGAGCATTGCCATGAATGGATATTCCATTGGAAGATACACTGGGGGCCACTCCGGCAAAGGAAGATACCAAACGGGCAGGGTCGTCAAAACCTCCGGCATAGCGGCTCGCTTCTTCCACACTCAACATACGGGCTCCAGTAGTAGCCATCTTATTCATCGCTTCCTCTTTATTGGTCCTGGCACGAATCACTACTTCATTGAGTTCGTTTACACTTTCTTTCAAAGGAATTTCCAAATAAACCTCTTTGGCGGAAGTTACCAGTATCTCTCTGAAAATACCCGGTTCATATCCCATAAAGGCTGCCTCTACCGTATGCCGTCCAACAGGAACCTGTGGTATGCTGAAACGACCGAGACTGTCTGTTATCGTACCAGTTCCCTCTTTTTCGGATAATCTCACCGTTGCATACGGTATCGGGTGTTTTGAATCCCCGTCAATAACCATTCCCCGGATTGTCTGTACCGGCGGGCCTTTTCTCTGCGGTGTCTGACTAAAAGCCACTGCGGATACCAACAAAGCAACCAACAAAAGTATCCACCCGCCATAACGATGTGTTTTTCGGGTTAACTCTTCACCAAGAACTCTTTCAAAGGTTTTGAGTACTGTGCTGCATTCATCTGCGGAGATACCCGACTGAATAGATATTTTTTCTAATAATCTAGTTTTATTCATCTTCATGATTTTATTCTGTTTTTATTTCGTCACGAAGATAGAGTATAGAAGATTGCCGATTTTTGAAATGAGACGAATACATCCCGTTTGTAGACAAAACACAAAATTGATAAGACGAAAAATCGTCCGAACTATGGAATTTCACTTAAAGAAGAACCTCTTTTTAAAAGACACATCACTTTCAGAACGATTTATATCCTCTAAAAGTGATGTGACTTTTTTTAATAGCACACGCCAACCTACCCTAAAAAGTCGGTCTTATCTTTATCCGTGATCTCCCGAATTACTTTACATGGCACTCCTGCAGCGATTACATTTTCCGGCACATCCTTAGTCACTACACTTCCTGCTCCGATTACCGAATTTCTCCCAATGGTAACACCACCCATAATATGAACGCCTGCACCAATCCAGACATTATCCTCTATTACAATCGGATGTGCATAGCAACCTCCCATAATGCGTTCCCGGGCATCAAGTGCATGATTTGCTGTGTACAATCCTACACGTGGCCCCAACAATACATTATCCCCTATTGTAATAAGATTCCCATCCAACATGATGCAATCAAAATTAGCAAAGAAGTTGTTTCCTATAGTGATATTAAATCCAAACTCACACCGGAAATTGGGTTCGAAGTGAACATTCTCCCCAATGCCTTTCAACAAATTGCGTAATAATGCTTCACGAACCTCTTTGGGTTTTCCATAAGTAGAGTTATAATCATTAGTCAGAAAAACGACTTGTTCTCTTCTCTGAACCAGTTCTGTAGACAAATCATTATACATAGTCCCCGACAGCATTCTTTCATACAATTCTCTATTTTCCATATCTATATCATAATGATTGATTAAAGTCCTTTTGTAATCACCGGTAATCCGAAAAAGCCTTTTTGTAAAGTCAGTATCTTCGATGCACCTGCCTTGGCCTTATTATAAGTGGAAAGTGACACATGCAGCTCTTCCACAGCTCCATTCTCAAAAGCTACCTGCAAATAGTATTCCTTACGTATGCCATCCGAAACATAACGATGCCTGCCTACTCTACGGGTCTTCTTATGTGTTTCCACATATTTTTTCTGTACCATCACTGTTTCTTCGTGTGTGGAAGCAGGATCGGCAAACCAATAATTACCGCCAAGAAACAAGACATAACTGATGGCACCGATGCAAGCCAGATGACACAAACAATTAATTACTTTACCATCCATGGTTGTCAGCCATATCCATTTCTTATAGAATGGGATAGTAACAAGAGCAATCAAAAGCGCCATTCCAAGAGGTATCCACCAGGCAGTCAGTGTATCTTCGTAGATAACATATCCAATGCCACACGAAGCAATAAATATCAGAAGCATCAAAAAGCGAAGTATCCTAATAAATAGAGTTTTCATCATATTTCTTTCATTTATACGCAAATATAAAAATAAGCTACTGAAAACACTGATTATTAAGAAAAATACTTGATTCAACCTACTAATTCATGATTAATCAAAAGCCTTTTGCCGATATATCAAGACCTTTTGATTTTCCATCATAACTGAAATTCATGCTTATTGTATCTCCTAATAAAATGACAGCTATACAATCATTCTTTTGTGAAAGAAAGAATATGACTAATATGTCTGGAGGATGTTCCTAATAAAATAGAATATTGACCGGAATTCACTTTCCAATCATGCGTTTCATCATCCCAGAAAGCCAAATCCTCTGGCGTTATTTCAAATTCTACAGTTTGATTCTCTCCTGAATTTAAAAATATCTTCTTAAACCTTTTCAGTTCTTTCTCGGGACGCAACACAGATGGTTGATTTTCTTTGAGATATAGCTGTATCACTTCAGCTCCTTTCTGACTTCCTGTATTTGTAATAGTCACCGAACATCTTATCATTTGGTCATTCATTTTTTTAGATGACAAACGTGGTTTAGTCAATGTAAAAGTTGTATAAGAAAGCCCATACCCAAAAGGATAAAGTGGTTCTATATTTTTTGTATCATACCATCTATATCCCACTAATACACTTTCTCCATAATTCACATCATACACATTGATAAGATGCTCATTTTTAAGTTCATTATAGAGTGACGCCCCTTTAGGTAAGTATCCCCATGCTGGTGAGTCCTCAAATGTTTTTTCTATAGTCATTGGTAACTTACCAGAAGGAGTTACCTTACCTGTGATAATATCTGTAAGTGCTTCAAAACCCGATTGTCCTCCATACCACCCGTAAATCAAACCCGCCAATCGATCATTCCATGCAGACATATCAATAGCTGATCCCGTATTGAGGATAGCAATAGTATTAGGATTATTTTTAGTGACATATCGCATTAATGATTCATCTTCTTTTGGCAAAGCAAATGGACGTTCTATTGCTTCTTTATCTCGCGTACCCATACTTAGCAAAACGATGTCAGCCTCTTTTATATCAGCTACAGTAGGCTTTTCTATATAATACACTGTTCTGCCAAAAGCTCTCTGTAATGCTTCAATCAGACTTACATTATTGTAGCCGATTACTTCTGCAGCTCCATAGCCACGAGGTATTTCATATATAAACTTACCTGTCAATAATATTTTTCTATTCTTTGTTGGATCAAGTGGCAAAATATTATCTCTGTTTTTAAGTAAAACAATTCCTTCTTCTGCCACTTGTCGTGCAATTTTTTCATGCTCCTGATACTTATCAAGCAAAGACAAGTCATATTTGGACCTATCATAAAATCCCATTGCAATACAAGTAGCCAAAATAGGACGCACCATATCATCTAAATCTTTTTCTGTGATTTTTTTCTGATGGTATAAACCCAACACAGATTCTCCAAAATTATATGAACCAGGCATCTCCAAATTCTGTCCTGATTTAATAACTTTCTCCAAATTCCACACCGAATTCCAATCACTCATTACCAACCATTTAAATCCCAATTTTTCTCTAAGAATATTCTTAATAACATATGAACTTTGCCCAGTCCACTCTCCATCAATTTGGTTATACGAGGTCATTACAGACATAGCACCTGCATCTATTCCTGCCTTAAAACCAGGTAAATAGATTTCATTCATAGCTCGTTCGCTAATGATAGAATTACTCCGTTTACGATAAAATTCGGTGTTGTTCCCATAGAAATGCTTCAAACAAGCCGCTGTGCCTGTACTTTGAAGTCCCGTTACATATTGACTTACCATTTGAGATACTAAATAAGGATCTTCTCCAAAATATTCAAAGTTTCTTGCACATTGAGATTGTCGATAAATATTTAATCCAGGACCCAACAAAACTTCGATACCTCCGGCTCTACATTCCTCACCAATAGCTTTTGCATATTGGTAAGATAGATCTGGAGAAAATGTAGAGGCTAACAATATAGGAGAAGGAAAAGCTGTTGAGCGTTCCAATTGTTTCACCACATTAGGATCAGGCAAATTATTTCGGATATTTACTCCTTGTGTTGCATCCGACAAGTAAATGGGAAGTATCCCTTTCTCTTCGAATCCTTTAATAAAGAATTTATTATATCCTCTGACCATAAGTGCCTTCTCTTCTATCGTCAATCGTTCCAATAAGTCATTCGCCTTTTTATATGCCGCAGTTGCGTCCATTATTTGTTGAGCATATATCCCAATGCAACTAATAAACATAAAAACAAGTGAGATAATTTTTTTCATATTATGAAAACTCTTTAATGTAGAACTCCTCTTTATAATAGAGAAGTTCTACCTATTAATATTTAATTATTATATAATTCTTTTATTTCACTTTCTGATAATATTCTTTCGTACAAAATAAAATCATCCAGATAACCATTTAAAAAGTTTTCAGGGGCAAATGCTCCATTAGTAAAGCGATAATTACAACCAATGTAATATGGCCAATTATCAACTACTTTGTCAATAACCCCTTTCTTTTCAATAACTTTTTCTCCGTCTATATAAAGATAACTATCCCTTTTGCCATCAACTTTTTGATAAACACAAACATAATGATGCCATTCACCATCATCCATCCGTTTTCCTTCATATTCAGCCCAGTTTCCAGCCTTACCTTTATATTCTACGCAGAACACAACAGTTTTACCACTAGTATCAAGTCTGAACCAACTTTGTCTTGGGACAGGATCAGTATATGTAGCACCAGGACCAACACCTTGATGGAATATAGCATTCTTTCCAGTCATATTTGAAGTCTTCACCCAGAATGCAACAGTAAACTCACTCTCCGTATAGTGGCTCTTTAACCCTTCTTCAGGAATAGACAATATTGAATAATTTTCTTTATCTCCCTGGAAATGAGCAGCGAATCTACATTCAGCACTTTCGCCAGAAAAACGTGCCGGAGCATTATAGACATTTGCCCCAGTTCCTCCTATAAGTTCTTCAGGGTTCAATTGATTGGGACCTATATCTTTATTATCACCATCGAATGGTAAATATAACACTAGTTTTTCTGCAGAAATGACATATACGTATCCTTCTTTCTCTTTTACGGAACTGTTCACCGAGTTTTTGGCCGTTAACGTCACTTTATATTTTCCAGGATTTACATACTGCACCACAGGATTCTGATCTGTTGAAACAGAAGGATTACCTCCTTCAAAAGTCCATTTCCAGTCTTCCACCATTCCCAATGTTTTATCTAAAAAGTGAATATATCCTCCGGCATATGTATTCCGGCATTGTGCTCCAAAATCTGCGGCAATCGCATTCTTATCAATAACAGTGATATAATCCACCATTACTTTATCAGAAGATGCTTTCGGATTTTTTGCCACTAATTTAACCGTATAAATTCCCGGAGAGAACATCATTTGTGGATTTTGTTCTGTTGAAGTAATAATTTCTCCACCTTCTTTAGGAGTAAAACTCCACAACCATTCATTAGGATAGCCTTTAGATAAATCTTTGAAAGATATAATATCTTCATTTGTTGCAGTAGTCTTATCTGCAGAGAAGTTGGCTGTTATCTGAGATGGGTAGTTGACAGTAATATATTGTTCTTTCACAATTTCATTAACATTGCTTCCTCGTCCAACAGACAAAATGACAGAATAAACTCCAGGTTTATTGTACACAACACTAGGACTGAATAAGACCGAAGTCTCCGGTTCTCCTCCATCAAAATGCCAGTTCCACTTAGTCGGTTCACCGGTAGAAGCATCTTTGAAAGTGACACTTTCACCCATTGTGACTTCCTGAACATTCGATTCAAATGCTGCCTGTAATGATTGCAAATCATCTTCAGAACAAGCAGACAATACTATCATAACGACACACTGTAATAAATATAAAACTTTTCTTTTCATATCAGTGATATATTAAATTCATTGTATTTTATTAATTCTAATTCTCTCAAAACTAATCTTTTCGTATAGCTTTGAGCTGCCATTTTCATATAAAATTCCTATTTCATTATCAGAGAACATTACGATATCAGAATAGGCGAAGCCCCACTATATACGACATATCCTGCCGACCATGTTTTACCATTATCCGCACTTTTCTTTATACTCATATTTATGCGTGTTAAACTTATATCTGTATTCTCCTGCACATCAGAACAGGAAAATAAAAACAGTCTGAACAATATGTATTGACACCAATTCATTGTATCGATTTTATACTGACAACTTTAAAAGCCAATCCATCTGTATATCTTTTTTCTCCACCTTCATATATAAGAGCAATCTGTGAATCAGAGAGTTCAACCAAATCCGAATAACCAGAGTTTCCTTCATACACAATATATTGCCCTTTCCAACTTTTTCCACCATCAGAGCTTTTCTTAATAGTCATATTAATACGTTCTGTAGCAGAAGCTGCATTTGAGAGAAAAACAGATTGTCCTATTGATAGTATACTACCCTGACATTTACAATCTATTTGATCGTTGCTAGCTTGAGGATTAGACCACGTTATACCACCATCCTGACTAATACTATTTTTTCGGTAGAATCCTTCATCCGCTCTCATATTCAACATTAAAGTTCCCTCTCCTATTTCAGCAACAGAACATTCGCCAACACCACTAACCGGAGTTGGTTCACCTGGTTTCCATGTCTTTCCGTAATCATCAGAATAAATAATATGCGAATAACTTTTTACTTTTCCATTTTCCCTAGTAGTAAAATAGTTTGGAGCAATTAAACGTCCCCTATTGGTCCCTTTCTGAATTTGAATACCATGACAAGGTCCAGTAGCGTACCAATCCCATTTTTCTTTTTTCACAGCAGAAGTTATCTCAACAGGAGATGCCCAAGTGACACCGTCATCATCCGAATAGGTATAATACGGACGCCGAGTGTTTTCTCCGGTTCCATTGGTTATTGTTCCCCACTTATCTGTTTGATAATTCCATGTCATTAACAAATGTATTCTACCTTTATCATCAACAATCGGAACAGGATTTCCACAAGTATTCTGCCCATCATCCCATATCATTATTTGTTTACTCCATGTTTTTCCATTATCAGACGAACGCTTAACAACAAGATCTATATCTCCACTGTCTCCATTACTTCTAGCTTTTCTAGCCTCTGCAAATGCCAATAAGGTATTACTCTGCGTCTTAACAATAGCAGGTATTCTATAGACTTCATATCCGTCTACTCCCTGACTATAGACATAATCGAATTGGGATGCTGGAACTTCCTCTTCAGGTGAAGGTGGAACCGGAGTATCTTGTGAATCATCATCTTTTTGACAAGCCTGTGTGAATAGGCTCGTCATAAGAAATATACATGTCAGAATCTTATAAGTTTTCATATCCTTGGGTTTGTTTCAGATTAGGATTAATATTCATATCACTTAGTGGAATTGCGAGATATAATGGAATAATAATATTATCAATAGCTTTCTTTTTCAAGTTCGGAACTTCCTGATAGACATCTATTGTTCCACCAAAATGGAATCTGAGAAGATCAGGCCATCTTTTCCTTTCAAGATATAATTCTCTTGCACGCTCATTCAGAATCTCCTTTTCCACTACTTTTTTATCCGTACTTCCATTATAAATACCTATCTTAGCACGATCCCTGACTTTATTTAACTCAATGATAGCCTGCGGTGTCTGATTCAATGCTGCATAAGCTTCGGCCTTGAACAAATACATCTCTGCAAGTCGATAAATGATAATATCCGAATCATAGGTACGATCACCTTCTGTTTTTGTCCCCTTCATCTTATTATCGAAAATACCGATCTCATTTCCTCCCGCATCCTTAGCTATTATAAAAGACTCTTTTGTTCTAATATCAGTGGGATTAGCATTAAAAAGATCTATTAAAAAAGAGCTTGGTGCATAAGTACTGCGAGCCCCACCTTTTGCATAAGGTATTTCATCTTTATTTACTGCCTTTTCCACAAATACATCTCTTGGCTTCAAACTTTGACTATATTGGGCTTCCTTTTCATAAATCTCAAAGTGAATAGTCCATATCACTTCTTTTCCATATTTAGTACCATAAATATCGGCAAAATTGTCTTCAAAAGAAAGACCTTTACTTGCTAAATCAGCATAAGTGATAACATCTTTCAAATCCTGCTCAGAACCATTCAAGACTTTCGCTTTCCATAACAAAATATCGGCTTTCAGTGCATAACATGCCGGTTTTGAGGCTCTTCCTTTTCCATTCGTATAACTTTCTTCCGGGAAGAGATTGATTGCTGCATTCACATCACTTAGAGCCCGTTCTAAAACTTGCTCTGCCGGCTCCCTTGCTAATTTAGGCTTATTGGAACTTTCTGTCGGTTCCAGTTCTATAGGAGCATCTCCCCATATACGAGCTACACAGAAATACATATATCCCCTTATGCAATATGCTTCTGCCAACAGCCTGTTTTTATCAGATTCCACTCCAAAACTTATTCCAGGAGTATACTTTAATAACATATTACAATGCTGAATTACCGAATAATAACTTGACCAACCATATCCGTTTTGTGAAGTCAGATTCTGCGCCCACAAATTCGATGGACCACCTTCCAGACCTGTTGTAAAAGCATCTCCTCTATCTTCAAAATGAAGAGTTGAATTAGAAGTATCACGTAACTTAGTATAAATACCTATCAAATAGCTTTCTACATCCCCCTTTGTATTCCAGTACCCGTCTCCCGTTATACTTGAAACTGTATCTACATCCAACAAATTGCATGAATGTAACAAAAACAATGAAATTCCTAATAATATTGATTTAATTTGTTTCATAATTACAAGTCTTATTTAATTAGAAATTAATTTTTACTCCCATATTATATTGTCTTGGCCTTGGGTATACCCCATAATCCACTCCGGTATATATTTCAGGAAACATACCATCATATTTCTTTATATAACCTATGTTATATGCTCCAGCAAAAACTTCCACTCCACTCAATCTTATTTTTCTAACCCAAGTTGATGGTAGCATATAGCTTAAAGACACTTCTCTAAATGCCAGATAATCTCCTTTACTAAAATACAGGCTATTGTTGGTACTCCCACTTTCAGAACTGCCTATTTGATTATCCCATCTCATATGATTTCGATATTGATAATCGTAATCACTTTGAACTGTATATTTAGGATATTTCGTTCCATCATTCGCACTTTGCCAGGAATTGGTCATTGCGTCTTTTATGGCATTATTGTTATTACGTGAACTACCCATTATCTGTCCTTTAAAACCATTATCTATCACATGTCCCATAGCCCAGTCCATTACAACTCGTACAGTAAGTCCTTTATATTTGAAAGAGTTGACAATACCTCCTACCTTATCCGGTCGGATATATCCCATGAATTTCATATCTTTAGAGTCCAATTGCCCATCATTGTTCACGTCTTCAAATATGGCATCTCCTGCATGTTTCTTTCTACCTTGCGCATTAGGATCATTAGGGGCTTTAGCTGCTTCTTCTTCCGTTTGATAGGTTCCTAAATAATGAAACGCCCATCTTCCACCAAACTTTTCGCCCTCAGCAATTCCCCCAACCTTTTTAGTACCTCCTGTAGCAGGATCATAAATAAAATTACCTCCTACCCGATTTTTCTCTTCTCCATTATCCGGTAAATCTACTACGATTCCTTTATTGTAAGCAAACGTCAATGATAAATCCCATGAAAAATCTTTGGTTTGAATAGGAGTAGCATTCAACTCTATTTCTATTCCGGAGTTTCTTACTGAACCATAATTACTCTTAATCGAACTAAAGCCCGTAGAATTCCATAAAGGTTCATCATACAATCTATCAAATGTCAGTTTATTATAGTAGTCAATTAATAATCCCAATCTATTATTAAAAAATCCGAGATCGACTCCGATATCATACGATTCCGTCGTTTCCCATCGTAATTGAGAATTTTTTAATGTTGTATTTAGTATACCTACTGATCCTTGATAATTAGTATCTGTAATTTTGTACTCACCTCTTGAATTGGCAACACTCAAATTGTTATTACCCGTACGCCCCCAACTTGCACGCCATTTCCAACGACTCATAATACTTTCTAATGGCTTGAAGAAATTTTCCCTATGCATATTCCATCCAGCTGATACTCCAGGGAAAAATCCCCATTTATTATCTTCTGCAAACCGTGAAGAACCATCTGCACGCATACTGACAGAAACTATATATTTACCTTTATAATCATAGTTTACACGTCCAAAATAACTTAAAGTAGCTTCCATTGTCTTAGTAGAACTTGCTCTTTGTGTACTATCTGCCGTTGCATTTAATGTTGGAATTAAATCTATAGAAGATCCACTACCGCTTGCCGAAAGTCTGTAACTATAATCATGAGTATAACTGGCACCTGCTACAGCTCCTATATTATGCTCCTTGATTTTCTTATCATACGAAAGAACCAAATCTCCCTGCAAATGTCTGTCATAGTTATGCTTAGCTGAAGCAGGACGGATTGTATTTCCAGTCGTCTCATTATCTGCCTGAAAATAATTCTCAATACCTTCAGTTCCAAAATAATAGGCTGTTGGTTTTAAAACTAGCCCAGGTAAAATATTCCAGATTGCACCCAACTGAAAAGTTGTCCTATACACACTAGTATCATCATAATTTGTTTTATAATAAATCTCATGCAATCTACTTCTGAAAGAAGAAATACCTTCTCCGGGGGCTGGAGTTCCATCTTCATAGTACAATCTGTAGGTCGGTGGTGTTAATATACTTCGAGATATAGTATTGACTGTATTTCCACCTCCCACAGCATCTCTAACCTGCAGACTAGCTTTAGTAGACAAACTCCATGCCTCACTTAATTTATAATTTCCATTAAATAAGACACTATAATTTTTATAATTTGTACCTCTAAGTATACCATCCTGATTCAAATATCTTAAACCTACATAATAGTTAATCGCCTCTGTTCCTCCACTAATACTAAGATCAACCTCATGCTTTTGTCCTGTTGTGAAAGTTGCTTTCTGAAAGTCATTATCCTGGAAGATGAGCTGTTTTCCCGTAACAGGGTCCGCCATGGTTTGCCAGCCCTCATGTTCCAGCAGATTACTCACATAACCTTGACCATACTTTTGCAAATAAACATCCAAAAATTCAAGTGTATTTTTAGAGTTTCTCGGATTTCCTGTTGACATACCAAAAGAACCACTTAAGAATTTTGCCTGATCTTCCTTTCCATTATATGTCAAATCAGCCTGATTAAATTTCGCAATATTAGAACGGGATAATGTTATATAATCCCGTGCATTCAATAGTGGAATTCTCTGCGGTTGTTGTTCCACTCCATACGTATACCTTAAACTGACAGTAGGTTTCCCTTTCTGACCAGCTTTGGTTTTAACCAAGATTATACCATTAGCAGCTCTGGAACCATAAATAGCAGTAGAAGCAGCATCTTTCAGAACTTCTATCGATTCTATATCTGCAGGATTCATATCTGATATATTTCTAAATCCTTGTGATATTATACCATCAATAATTATTAAGGGAGTATCACTTTCAGGTGAAGTAGAACTACCTCCACGAATAAATATTTGAGGGTCTGCCCCCGGTTGTCCATTAGATATTTGTAAGGATAAACCTGGAACTTTGCCTTGTAATTGTAATAACGGATTCTGTCCTGGTGCTTTTTGAAATTCCTCTTTATTTATCTTAGAAATAGAATTTGTTATTAATGCTCTTGACTGTTTACCATAACCAATGGCAACGACTTCATCAAGTAACACAGAACTCTCTTCCAAAACAATCACAATATTTCTCCGTCCCTTAATATCAACCTCTTTTGTTTCCATTCCGACAAAAGAGACAATCAGAGTTGCATTAGGAGGAACCATTATAGAAAATTCACCGGAAGCATTGGTGATAGTACCTTTATCCATACCTTTTACGGATATTGAAACTCCTGGTAATTCAACTCCTGTCTGGTCTTGTACTACACCAGAGACCTTTATATCTTCAGAATTAATATTATTTGCTTGAATATTTGAAAATACAGATGATAAGATAAATACCATCGATAATATTAATAAATCTTTAGTATGCTTTATTGAGTTTTTCATAAAAAATAAAATTAGAATGAATAAATTATATAAGGATTAATCTTTCATATCAATCGTTTTAGGTCGCAGACAAGTGACCAAAATGACCAGCATAACAAATACTAGTATAGCAAGCAACGCAAAATCGCGTCCCAAATGTCCGGCATCCATCGACTCACCCAGAAGGCTCGTAATAGTAGCTCCGGCAAATACACCACACATATTCATAATACCATAGGCAGTTGCCCTGTAACGTGCAGACACAAACTGACAGAGAATAGGCATATTATTTGCGTCAAACATACCAAAACCTATCCCAAACAGCATAGCCCCCATCACCAGTGCGAAAATAGAATGACCATATCCGATAAACAACAAGGAAGGTATGATAAGCCCCAAACCCATAGCACCAGTATATACTCTTCCACGTACATTTTTTAATACCCAACGGTCGGATATATATCCACCTGCCAACACACCGAATAATGAGGACAAAGCTATAGAAATAGTAGACATAGGACCTGCTACCGAAATATCAATAGATAAGCTGTCAGAGAAAAGAGTCGGTAACCAGTTCTTTGCCGCCCATCCCGGGGTGCCCGGTACACAGAAATAAAATAAGATAATCCAGAAAAAGACATTGGAAAATAACATTCCCAAACTCTTCAATACAGGAATCTTTTTCATCTTCTGATTTTCTGATACACTTCCTCTCTCTTTATCACGCAGAAGAAATGCCAGAATAACACCATAACCCACACCTATAATACCAAACCAATGGAATGTTGTATGCCAGGAATAGATTGCTGCAAAAGTAGCCCCAAATCCACCGATAGCCTGTCCCACATACAACCCTGTCATATGTATTCCCACAGCCAACGAACGAGTCTTGTCTTTGTGAAAATCGGCAATCAATGACAAAGCAGCAGGCAAATACAACGCTTCACTAATTCCCATAATTCCACGCAACCAGTAGAGTTGATTGAAAGTGGTGGCATATCCCATCAAGTAAGTAACTCCTGACCACACACACAGACTACCTACAATCAACCATTTGCGGCTCATACGATCACCGACAATCCCCGATAAAGGACTCATCAGTCCGTATACCCACAAGAATACAGCCATCAGGCGACCGAAATTGGCTGCTGATTCCAATTCCCGCACATCCTCCATCATTGGAATTCGCATAGTGGAAAGCATTTGCCTGTCCATATAATTCAACAAGGCAACACCCCACAGCAGCCCAACCACTACCCAAGGATATATATTTGAAGTTTTATTATTCATGTCCGTTTACTTTAAAATCTCTATTAAATTGATTTTTATAAAAGCTAAATCCGACTGACTACTCTCATATAATATACCTATTGAATTTTCATCTATGGATGTAATGCAGGAATATCCGGCACTACGATATTGGTCGAAAAGAATCCAATGTTCTTCCGGCCAAGTCATTCCATCATCAAAACTAACTTTTAAAGTCAGATTATCTCTTGTCCCATAATTATTCGGATTTACAAACAGAAGCATGCTTTTCTTCTTTCCTTCTTCCATATACTCATGTCGATGCAGACTTGCCATACAAGTAGGTTCTACGAGTGCTCTCCGTGAAGTTGGATGTTCTTTCCAACTTTCTCCCAGATCAATAGTTGTGCAGATTCTACGACCGTTCACGTCTTTATTTCCTCTGTTCCGGTTATCACGCATGTTCAACATCAAGGCGCCATCACCCAATTGTACGACACTACATTCCGTAACATCCTGATATGCAGGATTACTGGTCACCCACGTCTTTCCATGATCTTTACTATACGTAATATTCGAGAAAGGAAGCCCGTTTTCGTCACGTCCTTGTGTAGGAAATACCAACGTTCCGTCTGTCAACGTAATTCCCTGTCCGGGTGCAGGTGCAAATAACCACCATTCAGGGCGTTTCGTCTTTGAGGTTATATTATCCGGAAAGCCCCAGCTAAGACCATCATCCGTACTTTTTGCTATCATAAACTGGGAAGTTTCTTTTAGCCCTGTTCCTGGTTGAGAACCTCTACCTTTCCATTGATGTGTCCAGTTCGTACTGTTTTCATTCAGACCTTCTATCCACTTTCCGTCTTTATCCAGCAGACCGTGCATCCATAATCCTGCTACATAAATATCACCAGTATTTTTATCTACTAAAATACAGGCATCACTCACTCCATTGTATTTCTGTGGTAAACCTCCCCATTTCCCCATATCCAAAACAGTTTGAATGGGTTGCCAAGTTACTCCCTTATCTGTACTACGATGAAGAGCAATATCTATATTTCCCTGCAAATCACGAGGATAATCATAGCGGGCATCAAAAATGGCCAATAAAGTGCCTTTATTACTAGTAGCTAATCCTGGAATACGTGATGAGATACATCCATCCTGTCCTTTCTGTCGTACAGCTACTCCTACTCGTAAAGGTTTACTTGTTTTATCCAAAATTTTCAGATTGCCTTTCGTGGTTTTCACTCGGTTACAATTAACCTGAACACGATGATCCAGTGAAACCGTATCTTTCAACGTTACGGCTACCCAAAAAGACAAAGAATCCTGATTAACCTGCACTTCATTAGTAAATGACATTTTTTGTGTAGCGGGAAGTGCATTACAAAGTAAACGAGACGTATCTATCAGTCCATTTTTCTTCGCACCATATATGGCAACAGAAACAATATCTGCCACATTCGTGCTCCCCAATAAATCCAGATCTATTTGCCGGATAACATAAGGTTGATTATCTGTCCTGATTAAAGTTATCTTCATTACAGGATTTGCCGGTTTCTTTACCAACACAGGAATAACAGGTCTCTCCAGTACCCATTTTATGTCTTTACCTAAAGATGTGACTGGTGACACCGATAACAAAATCATCGAAAATATGATAAATATTTTCTTACTTACTTTCATAGTATCTTTATTTTAGGTAATTTTGAACGCATTTAACTAGATTGGAGGGGATAGACAGAAAGTAAAGTAGCTTACCCCAGCAATACACTTTTACTGTCATCTCCTCTTTATTATTTTCAGAATTCAAAGAATTTTATAGCGTCCAAATCACCTCTTAGTTTTTCATATTCATCAACAGAAAAAGGTTTTATCGGCAACCGGCAAGAACCGCAATCAATACCTATCAGCTTCATAATCGCTTTGCCACCGCGCACTCCGCCACCATATTTAATAATAACCTCCACGGTACGTATGGATTTTATCTGATTGTGGCGAGCCGTTTCCAAATCGTTCATTTTCATTGAATCAAAAATAGCCTGATAGACATTAGGTATATAATTATACGTACTTCCAACTCCTGCTACAGCTCCCATAGCCAAGCCGGAAATAAGAATTTCATCATAACCATGCAATACTTCAAACCGATGTTGCTCCAACTCTATGCAAACTCCCATCTCCATCAGGTTATTATGAGTAAACTTAGTACCCACCAGATTAGGTATTTTCTTTTTCCCTTCTACCAAAAACTTATCCACCGGCAAATTAACCCCTGTAATCGATGGCATATTATAATAATAGAAAGGTAAGCCAGCAGCAGAGTGGCAAATAGGTGCAAAAAAATCAACTAATTCATCTACTGTTCCCGGTTTAAAAAAAGAGGGAGCAATTGAAGCAATAGCATCGGCCCCTACTTGTGCAGCATGACGTGCCAGTTCCATTGCACTTCGTTGACAGTTTGAGCCTACATGAGCTATGACCTTGAATCGCTTACGGGCAGAAACGAGCCATTTTTCAAGAATTAATTTACGCTCATCGATCGTCAATGAAGAAAATTCACCGGTTGTGCCGCACACAAATACCCCTTTGATAGGAGTCGATGCTATCCAATCAGCATATTTATCAATAACAGATAAATTTACGTCCCCATTCTCATCCAATGGGGTGAAGGTGGCCGCAACCATACCTTCCAGTTTTTCATAATTGTTCATAGTGCATTTAATTAGATTGTTATTTTACTTTATTTTCAGAAAGTTCCTTTCAAAATTAAGGGAGTTCGTATACCAGGTTGTATTTCACCGCTTACCACGTAAACGTCATTCCCCATATAAACCGCATTTGTCGTAACAGGAATAGGATAAGGGCAGTCTAAAGAATCCACCAAAGAATTTGTTTCTGTACTGATGACTCGTAACTTACGGCTAAATCCCGGATGCTCGGGAGATGTAGGTAGTATTTCTTCAACTCCTCCCAGTAGTATTATCTTGTCTTTTTCATATGGAATAGCAGTCCCCGCCATTACAGGAAAATTACCAGCTATTTTGCTCCATTTCCTGCTACCTGGTTCATATACGTACCCCTCCGTATATTCTACCATCACTTCATTCGGAGCATAACTCCTTCCACTAAAAAGATAAAATCGTCCTCCCTGAACCACACTTACCGCATAGGCGAGCGATGGTCCCTCCCAACCGGGCATCTTCTGCCATCCTTTTTCTTTATGCAATAAATCAAGCATATAAAAATGATTGGTCGACTGTTCATTTGTCATAGTTTCCTGCCCCCCAGCAATATAAATACAGTTATCCCCAATAGCCCCCGTTGCATTTGCCAACGGAACCGGTAAAGCCGGATAACTAACAGAATCTATCACAAATGAATCTTCTTCTTTCTTTATCAGGAAAACGTTATCACTACACTGCGTACGATCACACCCTCCAATACACAACAATCCTTCCGGCAGACTTATTGAAACTCCATAAGCAAGCGGGCGATCGAGAAAATCATCATAAACAGTCCATTTTCCCGTTTGTAAATCATAGCTATATAAAGTAGACCACCAAGTTTTCGTTCCTCCTTCCCAAGGATACTTGTCAGGAAAGTTAGCTCCGCCCAGCACAAGCAACTTTCCTTCCACTATCCCGGAATATGCACCTGCTAATCCGACGTTCTCCGGCATGCCGGCGCATCCTGGAAGCAGCAATGAGTTTTCCCATTGCACCTCTATCCTCTTTTCCTTTTTTCTCAAACAAGATGTATTCATAAACAATATTATTAAGGATAAACATAAAATGATGAAATGTAGTCTTTTCATATCCCTTCTACCTTTTCACTACTTTCTTTTTCTGCCATCAACTCCTGACTCCGATTGACCTTGAAAATCTTATAAACCTCAAAATGTCTTTCGATGGCATCCCGGTATCCTTTTTCATCCCCTTTTTTTATAAAATCCAGCAAATCAGCATGAGTAGCTATTTTACCACTTTTACTCATTTCTATATTTATAGGTTTCAAATAATCTTTGAATTTTTCTTTCACATAGACAAGTATAGGGTGAATGATTTCCTGAAATTCGGATATTATTTTATTTCCAGTGATTTTATATAGTTTCGTATGAAAAGCCGATTCACTGATTAATGCGTATTCATTATTCTCAAAAACAATTCCCATTTTCACTATCTCGCTTAATTCTTCGATGTCTTTAGGAGTTATCTTACGGAAAATATCGCTTGATATTCCTATTTCAAGTGCAATTCTGAAATCTAACAGATCTAAAATAGTTTCTTCACTCAAAACACGAGGATCTATCACTCTTTTCATCCCTCCTAAAATAGAAGGTTCGGTCAGAACCATTCCTTTGCGAGGACGTGCATGAATCAGCCCCATCATTTTCAAACGACTCAATGCTTCTCTGACAACACTCCTTGCAACTCCTAATTCTGCAGCCAGATTATTCTCATTGGGAATTGAATCTCCACGCCTTAAGTCATTCTTTTTAAAGTAAGTAAGCAGACTGTCTTCCACCTGATCGATTAATGTTGTTTGATTAATTTCTATCTTCATATTATTAGAATTTTATGATTTGTATTATTTGTCTGACAAATAATACAAATGCAATATTAAGGGATTTTTTTTAGAATACAATAATATTAGTATAGAAAAACACTCACTTATGCTGAAAAACATAATTTTCGGCACAGGACAAGAAACGTTCACTTGTTCAACACATTAGAAGATTATTCCCAAACATTGCATCAATTACTTGTCCGCCTCACATAAAACAAATACCTTTACTGCATAATTTTCATTATCCCTTTACAACAAAACAATTATTTTCTTATAGGAAAACAAATAGTTTTTTATAACAGGACAATAGACACCCTATAACAGGACGAGCAAAATTATACTAAGCAGTTTCATAAAAGCTACAGTAAAAAACAATAAAGAATACAGAGAATATATTTAATTATCAGAATAATGGCATATTACGACTTTAAGAAGAAACCGGCTCTCACTACAAAAGAGGGAGAAAAGGATGTGTTGTACCCCAGCATTGTATTTAACGGCACTATCAACACCAAACAACTATTGAAACAACTCGTTGCCCGCACCGGATACAAGCCGGGAGTGGTAGAAGGTACACTGATGGAACTTGTAGACCTCGTGGGAGAATACATAGGACAAGGCTACCGGGTAGAAGTAGGTGAGTTCGGTTATTTTTCCGGAAAGATAAAATCCCGACTGGTGAAAGATAAAAAAGACCTGCGTTCACCTTCCATTCAATTCAACGGAGTGAATTTCCTTGCTTCCAAAACATTCAAGAAGAAAGCAACGGGTAAACTGGAACGGGCTCAAAAACTATTTTTCCAAGCTTCAAGCCAACTGGATGACGAAGAACTGAAAAGAAGACTACTTGAACACGTCAACCGATATGGATTCATCACACGCACCACATATACCGAACTGACCGGACGACTGAAAAATAAAGCATTAGAGGATTTAAAGCGGTTTGCCAAAGAAGGCATAATCTGTAAAGTGGGACGTGGGAATCAAATGCTTTTTGTGAAAAACCAAGAGGATAGTCAAACAGAGCAGAATATATAACATAAAAAAAGGCTATCTATCCCAGACAGCCAATCTTTGTTAACCTTAAATCTAATACTATGAAAAACACATTACAAAGATACGAGCTTTTCGGTTATCTCCAAATTTTCAGGTCAAAGCAGCGTATCTTATAACATGGTTTAATAGAAACAACCAATCCGTTAACATTTAACATAAATCAATTGGATATTAACGAATATCCGCTCAATGAAACCAAACTGTTTTCATTTCGTTATCTCACCATAAAACAAACCTTTCCTATACCTTAATTGTTCATTATATAAACGAATTTCACATGATATGAGCACCAAAGAACAATACTGGAAATATTCCCTCATCGTCATCATCCTATTTATGGGGATCATCATCTTCCGACAAATCACTCCATTCCTGGGAGGATTATTGGGAGCACTCACTATTTATATTCTTGTACGCGGACAGATGAGATATCTGGTAGAAAAACGAAAGCTAAAACGTAGCCTAAGTGCTTTACTGATTACCGCAGAAACTATTTTTGTCTTCCTTATTCCTTTGGGATTGACTGTCTGGATGGTGGCAAACAAGTTACAGGATATCAATCTGGATCCACAGACCTATATTGCACCTATTCAACAGGTAGCAGAATTCATCAAAGAGAAAACAGGATACGATGTATTGGGAAAAGATACGCTGTCATTCATCATGTCCATACTTCCCCGTATCGGACAAATTATAATGGAAAGCATCAGCAGCCTTGCCATCAACCTGTTCGTCATGATCTTTGTGCTTTACTTCATGCTGATTGGAGGAAAAAAGATGGAAGCTTATGTCAATGACATTCTGCCATTTAATGAAACCAATACGCAGGAAGTCATTCACGAAATCAATATGATTGTCCGTTCCAATGCTATCGGCATTCCCTTACTGGCTATCATTCAGGGAGGCGTGGCTATGATAGGCTATCTGCTTTTCGGAGCACCCAACATACTGATGCTGGGATTCCTGACCTGCTTTGCAACCATCATTCCGATGGTAGGTACGGCATTGGTATGGTTTCCTGTAGCCGCTTATCTTGCCATCAGCGGAGACTGGTTCAACGCCATCGGGCTTTTTGGCTATGGAGCTATCGTCGTATCGCAATCGGACAACCTTATCCGGTTCATCCTTCAAAAGAAGATGGCGGATACACATCCGCTTATCACTATTTTCGGAGTAGTCATCGGCCTGCCGATATTCGGGTTTATGGGAGTCATCTTCGGTCCGTTGCTGCTTTCATTATTCTTTCTTTTTGTGGATATGTTCAAGAAAGAATATCTCGACTTGCGAAATAACCTCCCATCGAGATGACGAAACTACCGAAAAATTGTGTACTTTTGCGGCTGTAAAAACGACACTAAAATTTGATGGAAACATTTACATTCAATACTGTCGAACTGATTCTTTTATCGGTGGCAGGTATTCTTTTTATCATTCAGCTCATTTATTATTTCGGCCTGTACAATCGAATACATGTCCACAATAAGGCTGTAGGCAAAGAAGAGGTGCATTTCATACGAGAACTGCCTCCACTTTCCGTGATTCTCTGTGCACGCAATGAGGCTGAAAATCTTCGTAAAATTCTACCTGCCATTCTGGAACAGGACTATCCACAATTTGAAGTGATTGTCATCAATGATGCTTCCACAGATGATACCGAGGATATACTGGGAGTGATGGAAGAAAAATATCCTCATCTTTATCATAGTTTTACGCCCGAAAGTGCACGCTATATCAGTCATAAGAAACTGGCTCTAACGTTAGGCATCAAAGCCAGCAAACATGACTGGCTCGTATTTACGGAAACAAACTGTATGCCCGCCAGCAACCAGTGGCTAAAACTGATGGCACGTAATTTCACTCCGCAGACCCAAATTGTGTTGGGATATAGCGGATACGACCGCACAAAAGGATGGTTGCACAAACGTACTGCATTCGATACTTTGTTCCAGTCTTTGCGCTATCTGGGATTCGCGCTGGCCGGAAAACCTTATATCGGTATCGGACGCAACCTGGCTTACCGGAAAGAACTATTCTTTCAACAGAAAGGTTTCTCCAAATACCTGAATCTGCAACGTGGAGAAGATGATTTATTCATTAATGAGCTAGCTACCTCCTCCAACACCCGTGTTGAAACAGACTTCAACGCTACCACACGGATACAGCCCGTATATCGCTACAAAGATTGGAAAGAAGAAAAGGTTAGTTATATGGCTACTGCCAGATTCTACCACGGAATACAGCGTTACCTCCTGGGATTTGAGACATTCTCCCGTTTGTTATTCTATATTGCCTGTATAGCAGGTATCGTATTCGGGATACTTAATTTCCACTGGCTGGTAGCAGGCATCGCATTCCTGATGTGGTTACTGCGCTTTACAGTACAAGCTGTCATTATCAACCGCACGGCAAAAGAAATGGGTGGAGGACGAAAATACTATTTCTCGTTACCTGTTTTCGACCTTATCCAACCTGTACAGTCATTGAAGTTCAAACTCTGCCGTTTCTTCCGGGGAAAAGGAGATTTCATGAGAAGATAAACCGGATTTCGTGAGAAGACAGACTTATTGTTAAATCAACCGTTGCATATAAATAGCATCCGAACCATCATGATAATAGCATGGCTTTATTCCAGCAGGAATAAAGCCATTTTTCATATATAGCGCAATAGCGGCAGCGTTCGTCACCTTCACTTCCAAAGTAATTTTAGCAGCCTTACATTCGTCTGCTGTCCGAATCGTTTGGTCCATCAATGCCTGTCCCAATCCTTTCCCTCTGAAATCCGGATGGACAGCTATCGAATAGATCCTTAGATAACGAGTTCCACCATGGAATAATAAGGAGACATAAGCGATTACCCTATCCCCTTCCATCATTACATAGAAAGTTCCTTTCGAGCGGCTTATCAGATAAGCAAACTGTTCTTTCGAAAAGCTATCTTCCCGAAAACATTCCCATTCTATTTCCAAAATAGCAGGAATATCAATCTGCTGTGCTTTACGAACAAATAAACCCGTCTCCATCATCAATAATGTTTCGCCTCCAAGGCCTGCTCAAAATGATTCAGTAACCGGTAATACATTTCATCACCGATAATGGCATCTTCCAGCCCATGGTCGATACTCGGATTATCATTGATCTCAATAACATAGGCTTTATCATCTACCATTTTCAGGTCGACTCCATACAATCCCTTTCCGATCAGATTCGCAGCTTTAACGGCTGTATCCAACACTACCCGAGGCACCTGATAAATAGGAATCGTATCTACCAGTCCGCAACGACTTCTGCCCGAATCATAGTGGCAGTAAATTTGCCAATGTCCTTTTGCCATATAATATTTGCAGGCATACAGCGGTACCCCATTCAACAGGCCGACACGCCAGTCAAACTCCGTAGGAGTAAATGCCTGTGCCAGTAAGATAGCCGACTTCTCAAACAGCATCTTCAGACTTGCTTGCAGTTCTTCCTCATTCGAAACCTTTTTCATGCCAATAGAATAAGACCCATCCGGTATCTTCAGAATAAAAGGAGCCCCCACCTGTTCGCTGATTTGCTCAAACGAATGATCGTTTGACTGAAAAATCAGCGTTGACTTAGGAGCAGAAATTTTTTCCTTTTCAAAAAGTTCTTTCAGGTATACTTTGTTCGTACAACGGATGATGGAAAGCGGATCGTCAATAACGGCCATTCCGTTTTGTGCAGCCAATTGCGACAAATGGAATGTATAATGATTCAATGATGTTGTAGTACGAATGAACAAGGCATCAAATTCGAGCAAACGGATGGCGTCATCTTCCGTAATCATTTCCACATGAATATTCATCTTCTTGGCAACTTCTGCCAATTTATGCAGAGCACCTTTGTTGCTGGGCGGAAACTTTTCCTGCGGATCAACCAATACAGCCAAACTATAACGGGAAGCCTTCGCCGACTTAGGCGCACGCCATATTTTCTTATTAAAGTTATCCAATGTGTTGGCAAAGAAATCCTGCTCTTCATCATTGAGCCGATTCAGAGGAAGAAATTGAATACTTTCGATCTGATTTCTGGGATGAGTATTCAAAGCCACCCTCAATAATGGGCAAGGGTAATTCTCAAAAATAAATCGTGCAATCCGCTCCAGACCTTTCTCTCTACATTTGCCAAAGTAAATGTTCAGATACCAAATGTCGTCTTTGACATTGTTCTTCTGTATCCACTGGTAACAGAGGGCTTGCAGACTACGATCCATCCGAACACCCGTCCCGGTCTCCAACTTGTTGATTATATCAACATCCGGAATGACTTTCTGTCCTCTCGTTTGGGCTAACAATGAACAGTAATACCCTTCAGAGTTATAACTGTAATCATCGCTAAGATTAATAACTAACTTCCGGTCTTTTTCTACCGGTTTGTTTTTCAGATAGTCGGAAACAGTCAGGACACTACTTGTCTCGTAATACGGCTTCCAGTCATCCAGATTATCCAACAGGATTAACACATTATTCATAATGGTTAAAAATTAAACCTACAAGAGGATATTAAGTAAATTGGGCGCAAATATAGACATATTATTCACTCCACATCACGCAACAGACTAAATTATTTATGCAGTAGAAAACGGGTAGATAAAAAGAGGATTATTCGTATCTCATGGAGCTTGCCGGATTGATCTTGGTAATCAAAAATGAAGGACCAATCAACATCAATACAGAAGCAAACAAAGTACCCAAATTAATCAAGATAAAAAGTAAAACATTAAAAGATACCGGGACAGTATCTACATAATAAGTCTCCGGATCAAGTTTGAAAAGTCCGAATTGAGATTGAAGAATACAGAATGCCAAACCAATGGCATTGCCCCAAAGCATGCCTTTGCCAATCAGAAAGACTGCAAACCAAAGAAAGGTTCTGCGAATCGTGAAATTATTGGCTCCTAATGCTTTTAAAATCCCAATCATATTGGTGCGTTCGATGATAATAATCAGTAAACCGGAAATCATGGTGAAGCCGGCAACTCCTATCATCAAAATCAGAATCACCCATACGTTCAAATCCAATAAATCAAGCCAGGCAAAGATTTGAGGATTCAGTTGTTCGATGTTACGCACATAATACACACCTCCCAGTTCATCTTGCCTGTTGTCAATATCAGTTGCGATCTCATAGGTTATATCTTCCAGTTTATCATAATCTTTCACCTGTAATTCCACACCGGTCACCTGTTCCGGTTGCCAACCGTTCAAGCGATTCACCAGATTAAGATCCGTCAGTAAAAAGAGGTTGTCGTATTCGGAGAAGTTCGTCTGATAAATTCCGGCAATCGTCAGGCGACGAGCGCGAATATCATCCTGTATATAATAGGTATATATCTTATCTCCCAGTTTCAACTTCATTTTAGTTGCCAACGCTTTCGAGATAAGTACTTGATTGGTAGAAACTGAATCACTGAAAACAGGAATCTCCCCTTCTACCAAATACTCTTTTATAAAATGGGGGTCAAACTCCGGACCTACACCTTTCAACACCATTCCTTGAAAAGCGTCATCGGTCTTAATCATACCCGGTTTGGTAGAGAAACGCTGCACATGGCTTATCTCCGGATAATCAGCAAGAGCAGTCATCATACTGTCTCCTACCACAATGGGATGGGTTTCGTAAGAACTGACCGCATCCAAATTAGTTATCTGGATATGCGACCCGAATCCTATAACTTTATTTCTCACTTCACTTTTAAACCCGATGACTACCGCCACTGCAATAATCATTACGGCCAAACCAATAGCAATACCCGCCATGGCAATGAGGACCGCAGGACGTGACACCTGCTTTCCGCCATCGCTTTCACGATAGATACGCCGGGCTATGAAAAGTGATAAAGACATTTGTTTAAGTATTAGGTATTAAGTATTAAGTGTAGCAGCAACAAACACCCCAGAAACTACGGTTAATACTTAATACTAGAATTTATTCCGTTCTTCCCGGATACACTTCCAAAGCCTTCTGCAAGACAAAAAGTGCACGGGTTAAATCTTCTTTTTTCAATACGTAAGCAATACGAACCTCATTGATTCCAGATCCCGGAGTGGTATAGAAACCGGAAGCCGGAGCCATGAATACAGTCTGACCTTCATACTCAAAATCAGAAAGACACCATGCGCAGAACTTATCGGAGTCATCTACCGGAAGTTTGGCCACTGTATAGAAAGCTCCCATCGGAATGGGCGAATAAACACCGGGAATACGGTTCAAACCGTCAATCAGACATTTACGACGTTCTACATACTCATCATACGTTTCGCGTGAATATTCTTCCGGAGCATCCAAAGAAGCTTCTGCAGCAATCTGTCCAATCAACGGAGGACTTAAACGAGCCTGACAGAACTTCATGACAGCATCGCGTATCTCCTTGTTTTTGGTAATCAACGCACCAATGCGGATACCACATTCGGAATATCGTTTTGATACCGAATCAATCAGTACTACATTATTTTCAATACCTTCCAGATGGCAGGCAGAAATATATGGAGAACCGGTATATATAAACTCACGATATACTTCATCAGAGAAAAGGAATAAATCGTACTTCTTTACCAAGTCACGAATCTGATTCATTTCACGACGTGTATACAAATAACCGGTAGGATTGTTTGGGTTACAAATAAGAATCGCTTTCGTACGCTCATTAATCAGTTCTTCAAACTTCTCTACTTTCGGAAGGGAAAAGCCTTCTTCAATGGTCGTAGCAATAGTGCGAATCTTTGCTCCGGCAGAGATTGCAAATGCCATATAGTTAGCGTATGCAGGTTCCGGAACGATAATTTCATCTCCCGGATTCAGGCAGGAAAGGAAGGAAAAAAGTACGGCTTCCGAACCTCCCGATGTAATGATTATATCGTCTGCTGTAAGGTTGATATTGAACTTTGCATAATATCCCACTAATTTTTCGCGATAGCTACGATAACCTGCACTGGGGCTATATTCCAGCACTTTACGATCAATATTGCGTATCGCGTCAATCGCGGCCTGAGGAGTGGGCAGATCAGGCTGTCCGATGTTCAGGTGAAACACATGGACTCCGCGTTGCTTGGCAGCGTCTGCCAAAGGAGCCAGTTTTCTGATAGGAGATGCAGGCATCTCGTTTCCGCGAATGGATATGGTTGGCATAATTTTAACTACAAATTACTAATTACTATTTACTTTTTCTACTTGGAGCTGCAAATGTACGCAATAATTTGAATACAGAGACATAAAAACTTTAAAAACCTTAGCAAGGTTAAAATCGTTATGGTAAATTGAAAAGAAAGCTATACATTTGTCATACAGAAAACTTAAAACAATATCATAATGACCATACACCTTATCTCATTCGCTTCAATACTTCACAAACAAGTCTCGCTACGTAGCTCGCACGAAGCTATTTTGAGCGAGATTGAAAAATATTATACTGTAAAGTTCGTCGACCATCAAGATATGGACAAACTTAGTAGTGACGATTTCAAAATCATTTTCGTCGCTACCGGTGGGGTGGAAAGACTGGTCATACAGCACTTTGAGAATCTTCCCCGCCCTGCCATTTTACTGGCAGACGGTATGCAGAATTCTCTTGCTGCCGCACTGGAAATTTCCACCTGGCTACGGGGACGCGGAATGAAAAGTGAAATTCTGCACGGTGAATTATCGGCTATCATCTTACGTATTCATACACTTTATAATAATTTTCAGGCACAACGTTCTTTGTTTGGCAAACGTATCGGAGTCATTGGAAGTCCTTCTTCCTGGTTAGTTGCCAGTAACGTAGACTACTTGTTGGCAAAACGTCGTTGGGGAATCGAATATGTAGATATTCCATTGGAACGGATTTATGAACAATTTAAACACATTACGGATGACCAAGTTGGAGCATCATGCGCAGCTGTAGCATCACAAGCTCTTGCCTGCCGCGAAGGAACTCCTGAAGATTTAATCAAATCCATGCGGCTGTACCGGGCAATCAAAAAGGTCTGTCAGGAAGAAAATCTGGAAGCGCTGACATTAAGCTGTTTTAAACTGATTGAACAAATCGACACTACCGGATGCGTGGCATTATCTTTATTGAATGATGACGGGATAATAGCAGGTTGTGAAGGAGATCTTCAATCTGTATTTACGCTATTAGCAGTTAAAGCACTTACGGGTAAAGACGGATTTATGGCAAATCCTTCCATGATTAATTCCCGTACGAATGAACTGATATTGGCACATTGCACCGTAGGTCTCAAACAAACGGAGAGATATATTATCCGCAATCACTTTGAAACAGAAAAAGGAATTGCCATACAAGGGCTACTTCCGACGGGGGATGTAACGATCATAAAATGTGGCGGTGAATGTCTGGATGAATATTACTTGTCTACAGGAACATTGACTGAAAACACTAATTATATTAATATGTGCCGTACACAAGTGCGCATCCACATGAATACTCCGGCCGAATACTTCTTAAAGAATCCACTGGGAAATCATCATATTATGCTTCATGGTAACTATGAAGATACGTTGAACGAGTTTTTCCAGGCAAATGCTTGCAAGAGGACGGAATAAAGGCATCTATAAAAAAAGAAAGATTTATGATAGGAGAAATTTCATGTGCTATAAATAGAGTTGAAGAGCAAATAGAGCAACTCTTTGACGAGAAAGAGGAGTTTATCATGGCCAATGAAGATGTGCTACCTAGAACTATGTATCTGAAGAAGTTGGCTGAAATTGATTCACGAATAGACGAGCTAAAAAAGACATTGGTTTCGTTGAATGAAGAGAAACAAGAGATTCTGGATATGGAATAACTTATCCTATGGGAATATCTTCCCATTTCCCCCCATGCCATTCTACCACCGAAGTAAAACCTGCTTTCTTCAAAGCGGCTAATCCTTCGAAGCGGGCATTGTTTATTCTTTCAGGGTAGTGCGCATCACTATTCACCTGTACCCGAATACCCAATTCTTTCAGGAAAGGGAAATAACGTTCATTCGGATAGAATGTACCCAGCTCATGATAAGACTTGGTATTGATTTCCACCATATAACCACGTGTAGCAATCACCGCGAAGTAATCGCGGACCAACGTGTCATACCATGCTTCATCAAGCAAACCCGGACGATAACAGGAAGCGTTATAATGCATCTTGTCAGCATGGCCGACAATATCAAATCCTCCCAGCTCTACCATACGGAGCAGGTTCTTATAATAAAGGTGGACAACAGAATCCAAGTCACCATCGAAGTGCCTGTCTACCAATTGACGGAAAAGATCTGCCGGGGTATCAATATCTACGATTTTCCCTTCCGGAGAATACAACATATGCACAGAACCTATCCGGTAGTCAAGTGGTAGTTTTTGAAAACAAGGCAAAGAGGGATTGTTTTCTTCATTCAGGTAGTCAATTTCGAGACCGATGGCAAGCTCTATCTTACCTGCATATTTCTTTTTCAGACGAGAGAATTCGGAAAGGTAATCTTCCATTCTATCCCACTCCATCGTCCATGCGGTAGAAAATGGTAGTGGAGCATGAGAAGAAATGCCATAAGAAGTAAACCCTTCGCTGATAGCAAAACGAATAAAATCGTCCATATTGGCTCGTCCGTCGCAATACAGGCAGTGGCTATGATAATTGGTTAGGTTTGTCATACTAGGTTATATTGTCTGGGGGTATATTATCATTATTTGGTTATCCGGGAATATAATAAACTATACTTGTGCCATCGAAGTGGCACAACTGTGCCAGCATGTTGGCACTGCTACGCCAAAGAGGTGGCACAAAGGTGCCAATATAGTGGCACGAATCAGCCTTCTATTTCGCTAAGTTCCAACCAACGCATTGTCTTTTCGTCAATCATATCATTGACTTCGGGCAAACGTTTTGACTTTTCAGTCAATTCGTCAACGGAAAGTGTGCCGCTACAAAGAAGTTCCTCAATTTGTGTTTTTTCAGCTTCCAGTTCGGCGATTTCTTTTTCCAGTTGCTCGAATTCACGCTTTTCTTTAAAGCTCATCTTACGCTTGTCGTTCAGACGGACACGGGCGGTCTTTTCTTCCTGCGGCTTCTCTGCTTCTTTCTCTTTTTGTTCCTTTGCTTCTTTCCAGTTACGATAATCACTATAATTTCCGGGGAAGTCACGAATATCTCCCTGTCCGTTGAATACCATCAGGTGATCTACTACTTTATCCATAAAGTAACGGTCATGGGAAACGACAATCACACAGCCTTTGAAGTTTTGGAGATATTCTTCGAGCACATTCAGCGTGATAATATCGAGGTCATTGGTAGGCTCGTCCAATACCAGGAAGTTAGGATTACGCATCAGGATGGTACAAAGGTAAAGACGGCGACGCTCTCCCCCACTCAATTTATAGACATAGCTATGCTGGGTTTCAGGAGTAAACAGGAAATGCTGCAGAAATTGAGAAGCAGTCAGCTTCTTTCCATTGCCCAATTCGATGACTTCGGCAATATCCTGTATCACATCAATCACTTTCATCTGTTCGTCAAACTGAAGTCCGTCCTGCGAATAATAACCGAAACGAACTGTTTCGCCAATATCCACTGTTCCGCTATCAGGCTTGACTTGTCCCATCAATATCTTGATAAAAGTAGATTTTCCGGTTCCGTTATTTCCTACAATTCCCATCTTCTCATAACGAGAGAAGATATAAGAGAAATCATCCAGAATCTTTAGATCTCCGAAACTCTTGAAAAGATGGTCAGCTTCAAATATCTTGCTTCCGATATACGATGCTTTCACTTCCAGCTTTACATTATCAGTATTAAAACGCTGCTTCGCAACCTTTTCCAATTCGTAGAAAGCATCTTCCCGGTAACGAGCCTTATGTCCGCGTGCCTGCGGCATCCGGCGCATCCAGTCGAGTTCTGTACGATACAGATTATTGGCACGCTCTATTTCCACGCTCTTAGATTCAATACGTTCCTGACGCTTTTCGAGATAATAGCTGTAGTTACCTTTATATTGGTAGATTTGTTGATTGTCTATTTCGATAATCTCGGAGCAAACACGATCAAGGAAGTAACGGTCGTGAGTCACCATCAGCAGGCTAAGGTTGGTACGACGCAGGTAATCTTCCAACCATTCGGTCATATCCAAGTCCAGATGGTTGGTCGGCTCATCAAGGATTAACAGATCCGGTTCGGTAATCAAAGCGTTTGCCAAAGCAACACGCTTCAGCTGTCCGCCGGACAGTTGCTTCACTTTCTGATCGAAATTACGAATTTTAAGTTGTGAAAGGATTTGCTTGGCTTTCTGTTCATACTCCCAAGCTTTCTCCTGATCCATACGTGCCAAGAGGTTTTCCAATCCCGGATGACCTTCGGTTTCCATGCAGCGTTCGTACTCCTTTATCAATTCCACCGTGCTGTTACCATGATGGAAACAGGCTTCGAGCACTGTCAGTTCTTCGGGATATTGCGGATCCTGTTCCAGGTAATCCACCCGAAGATCACGACGAAAAACAATATTACCGCTATCATAACCTTCCTTTCCGGCAATGATATTCAGTAAGGTAGTCTTTCCACTACCGTTCTTTGCTATTAATCCTACCCGCTGACCTTCGGCAATGCCCAAAGATACATTTTCAAAAAGAACCAAGTCACCGAAAGACTTGGTCAGGTTATCTATCTGTAAATAAGGTACTGCCATTTTAATCCAAACACTTCTTATATTCTTCTATTACATTGCAAGGTTCTCCTGCCTTTACTTTACTCCAAACGAGCTTCATCGGATCGATGGTCCGATCTTTATATTGGAGAACAGGAGCTTCCCGGTTGCCGTCGATCAACGTTTTCCATTCCATGCCATCCACTTCATTTGCCAGAATTGCACAAACAGTGATACCAATGGCTAACCATTCGTCTTTCTTTTTCGAGCCAATTTTGCCGTTGTCAATCACTTGCTGAAGTTTTTCTAGGTCTTCTTCTATTCCCTGAAAATCTTTCTTCAATTCCTGTTTCACGGTAGACACCACCCATTCATATCCCTCATTAATCAAATAAATTTCAGAAAGACGTACAGGAATCAATTCAGCAGGATACTTCTGCCCTTCTTTACGTACCTCCAAAGTAGCGATTACATCTTCCGCCTCCTTCACAACTCCACCTTTAGGCACGGTGAAAGAACATTCAAAAGCAATATCGTCAACGCCTGTAATCCACAAATGGGAAGTATAATAAGTTCCCTCCTCCTGAAACATTTCTTTGCTATACGCACATTCCCACGTTCCGACTTTCACCAATGAAGCCGAATCGTTCTCTTTCAGTTCCTGCCGGATGGCATCTTTGCCATAACCGGCTTTTCCTTTAAATGCGGATATACGAAAATTCCCCGTCCATACATCGGGATTATAGAAAAGAAAAGAGCCTTCGCCATCTTCAAACTCATTCCAGTCTGATGGATAGTTCATAGAAAACCATGCTCCGGGAGAGATAAATTTCTTGCCTTGCATCCTTTTACTTTAAAATGATTACTTGGCAAAAGTACGAATTAAATACGAATTACAAAACATCATTTCCCTATTGGCTGTATTTTCCTCCGCACATCTTTAGAAATCTCCAGAAACATATAATTCAATTTCCCGGAATGAATACCTTCTTCGTTCTCCTTATACTTCTTATTAGCATATTGCTTCGATTTCTCGAAAGTCAATAGCGACATTTCATTCTGCGACTTGCCTACCATTGTGGAGTCCAGCTGTTCATCCGGGAAAAAGTCATCCAGATCGACATCACCAATCATTGTTGTTTCCAGGAAGTTCTTATCAGTATGTGAATTATCGGTATAATACCCCACAAACATGTGTCCCGGCGTACGTACCAGAATAGGATCGATATTTATAGCCCGAAGCAGTGATGCAAACAGTACGCTACCGTCCACACAATTAATCTGCGAAGATTCCAGTGCATCATCAAACGTACGAACCCGCTGCGAGAAAACAACATTGCTCGAAAGGCTGGTGTTGGAAACAGAACTATAACGGAATTTGCGTTTCTGCAATATATTCCAGAGAGCATACACCTGCTTGTCCACCGCCCCTTTAGCCTTACTCTGATAGCCTAAGAAGCGATTGACAATACGAGTATTCAGTGCTTCGCGAAGCAACTGGTCAATCATCGGATTCTCTTCATTGACATAGGCAGCAAAGAAAATACTTGTATCATGGAATTTGGTTCCATTCGATACATACCCCAACAGACATTCATTGATACTGCGCACAGAGAATGTACGCACCCGTTGCCCCAGATCTTTTCCATTCATCTCGACAGTAATAGCCACACTTACCGGTTCTGCCTGCACCTCATTTTTCAGAGCTTCATAGTTCCAGATGATATCAGGATAAATCGTATATTCCGTTCGAGGCTTGTTTAGTACAAATTCCGACACCGAACGGGAGAAAAAAGGCGTTTCAGCCACTTCAATCCGTACCCGGCTATAGGCTGTCTTCGACTTCACCCGAACAGCAATACACGATTTCGGATTCCCCAAATAATTAGAATCCGACGGAACAATCACCTGCGCATCAGTAGTGGCAACAGACAAAATCGCTGAAGGAAATATATTTCCGCCCAGATCATCCACAATTTCAAAACCGGAATTGAATGAAGTATATTTAAACACAGACATACCGCCAAGGAGAATTAACAGTACCACCACCGATCCTATTATTTCCTTCCGATGCCGTTTTAAGTCAATTTTTATCATTATTTGTAGTTTCTATAATCAAACGTTTCTATTGTATCTCGCTAACAAAGATAACAAATAGTGAGCGGTTTTTCCTCTTACAATCAACAAAAACTTCCATATTCCTCATCAATTCCCGGAATTCCCGGAATGTAACACGATTGTAACGTCTGTTTCATCTGCCCGTAACAAAGTTTCCTCATCTTTGCAAAGGATAAAATAAAAACGTAACTTTGTCATATCACATTAATACATATATCTTATGAACGAAACCCGTATTCTAGTTGTCGACGATGAAGAAGACCTCTGTGAGATTCTGAAATTCAATCTTGAAAACGAAGGTTATGAAGTTGATACTGCAAACTCTGCTGAAGAAGCAATGAAGATGGACATCAGCAGCTATCACTTGATTCTCCTCGATGTGATGATGGGAGAAATCTCCGGATTCAAAATGGCGAACATCCTGAAAAAAGACAAGAAAACAGCTAAAGTGCCTATTATCTTTATCACAGCAAAAGATACCGAAAACGATACTGTGACCGGATTCAACCTGGGAGCAGACGATTATATTTCAAAACCTTTCTCGCTGCGTGAAGTCATCGCCCGTGTGAAAGCCGTATTAAGACGCACAGTGACAACGGAAACGGAAAGAGTCCCCGAACGTCTTACTTATCAGTCGCTCGTTATTGACATCACAAAGAAAAAAGTAAGTATCGACGATGAAGAAGTGCCATTGACCAAAAAAGAATTTGAGATCTTGCTTCTGCTGGTACAGAATAAAGGACGTGTATTTTCACGTGAAGACATCCTGGCCCGCATCTGGAGTGACGAAGTCTACGTGCTCGACCGTACCATCGACGTAAACATCACCCGTCTACGTAAAAAGATTGGGGTATACGGCAAATGCATTGTCACCCGTCTCGGATATGGATACTGTTTTGAAGCTGAATAAATAATTATGCCGAATTAAATAGTTATTATGAACCTGCCTGTAACTCAAAAGCATTTTCTTTCTTTTAGCCGAAAACTTTTCCTTTCGGTTATTTCACTATTCCTGGTATTTGCCATTTGTTTTATTGCGTACCAGTATCAACGTGAACGGGAATATAAAATAGAACTGCTAAACACCAAACTGCAAGATTACAACAGCAGGCTCTACGAACAACTGGAGAATCAACCTCTTGACAGTGAAATCATCGACGGTTATATCAATAACCATATCCTGGAAGACTTGCGTGTAACCCTTATTGATGCTCAAGGAAATGTTGTTTACGACAGCTATCCAAGTCATAATAACCAGATGGAGAACCACCTGAACCGTCCGGAAGTACAGAAAGCCATAAAACATGGCAACGGATATGATGTACGCCGTACTTCCGAGACAACCGGAGTTCCCTATTTCTATTCGGCCACTCATTATAAAGATTATATTGTCCGTTCGGCTTTACCTTACAATGTCAGCCTCATCAACAACCTGCAAGCAGACCCGCACTATTTATGGTTTACCGTAATCGTGACCTTATTATTAATGATTATCTTCTACAAATTCACCAACAAACTGGGGACTTCCATCAGCCAGCTCCGTGAATTTGCGATGCGCGCCGACCGGAACGAGCCTATCGAAATGGCTATGCAATCCGCCTTCCCGCACAACGAACTGGGAGAAATATCACAGCACATCATTCAAATCTACAAACGACTGCACGAAACCAAAGAAGCTCTCTACATTGAACGTGAAAAGCTAATCACCCACCTTCAAATCTCACACGAAGGACTAGGTATATTTACTAAAGACAAAAAAGAGATTCTTGTCAACAATCTTTTCACCCAATACAGCAACCTGATTTCAGACTCCAACCTGGAAACAACAGAAGAAGTCTTTGCCATCAGCGAACTGCAAGAGATCATTCATTTTATCAATAAGAATCAGCAAGAACGTTCGAGAGGAAAAGGTGAAAAACGAATGTCTGTCACCATCAATAAGAACGGACGAACATTTATCGTAGAATGTATCATCTTCCAGGATGCCAGCTTCGAGATTTCCATCAACGACGTTACCCAGGAAGAAGAACAGGTTAGACTCAAACGCCAACTGACCCAGAATATCGCCCATGAGTTGAAAACTCCCGTCAGCAGTATCCAAGGGTATTTGGAAACCATTGTCAGCAATGAAAATATTCCACGCGAGAAGATCAACGTATTCCTCGAACGTTGTTATGCACAAAGTAACCGTTTAAGTCGGCTATTACGCGACATCTCCGTACTCACCCGCATGGATGAAGCCGCCAGCATGATCGACATGGAACGGGTAGACATCAGTGTGTTGGTAGGTAACATCATCAACGAAGTATCGTTGGAGCTTGACGAAAAACATATTACAGTCGTCAACTCCTTAAAGAAGAGTATACAAATCAAAGGAAATTACTCACTACTTTATTCCATCTTCCGTAATCTAATGGACAATGCCATCGCATACGCCGGAAGTAATATCCAGATCAATATCAACTGTTTCCGTGAAGATGAGAATTTCTACTATTTCAGCTTTGCCGACACAGGTATTGGAGTATCTCCCGAACATCTGAATCGTCTCTTCGAACGTTTCTACCGGGTAGACAAAGGTCGTTCACGGAAAGTAGGTGGAACAGGACTGGGATTAGCTATTGTGAAGAACGCCGTCATCATCCACGGTGGCAGCATCTCCGCCAAGAACAATCAGGGAGGCGGGCTGGAATTTGTATTTACATTGGCAAAGGAGAAGTAAAATCAGGAGTTATCCTGCAAAACTTGTCTAATCAAAAAAACTAACAGAAGAGAACGCAGCAAAATAAAAGGAAGAAAAATTCTTTGAATAAAGTAGAAAGGACATTATCTTTGTCACCAATGTAATCTACATAAATTCAATGTAATAATTGTTAGTTATGAAAACAAACATCCATATTCTTCCAGCTATATGCATCCTTTGCCTTTGTGCCTGCAAAAGCGGCAACGCTTCCAGTCTGAACAAAAATGATGTAATACAAGACACCATTAAAACCTTTACATTGCCTGCCATCCCCCCAATGATGACAGCCCCGGAACAACGGGCAGACTTTCTGGTAAAACACTATTGGGATAACGTCAACTTCGCCGACACTAATTACATCCACCACCCCGAAGTGACCGAACAAGCTTGGGCGGATTATTGTGACATACTGAATCACGTCCCGTTGGAAACTGCACAAGAAGCCATGCGGAAAACAATCGAACAAACGAATGTAGACAAAAAAGTATTCACCTACATCACCGACCTGGCGGATAAATATTTATACGACCCCAACTCCCCCATGCGTAACGAAGAATTCTATATTCCCGTATTAGACGCCATGTTAGCTTCTCCCTTGTTAGAGGAAATTGAGAAAGTACGTCCTAAAGCCCGCCGGGAATTAGCACAGAAAAACCGTATCGGAACCAAAGCCCTGAACTTCAGCTACACATTAGCTTCCGGCGCACAAGGCTCCCTCTATCAACAGCAAGCCGACTATATCCTCCTATTCATCAACAACCCCGGCTGTCATGCCTGCACAGAAACAATAGATGCCCTGAAAAACGCACCTATCATCAACCGACTTTTGGGACAAAAGAAACTAACAGTCCTCTCTATCTACCCTGACGAAGAGTTGGACGAATGGAGAAAACACCTGAATGAATTCCCCAAAGAATGGATCAACGGATACGACAAGAAATTTGCCATCAAAGAACAACAACTATATGATTTGAAGGCTATCCCCACCCTCTACCTTTTAAACAAGGAAAAGACCGTGCTCCTAAAAGACGCCACCGCACAAGCTATCGAAGAATACTTAACTAATGTTGAATTAGAGTAAAACGATACAAAAATGAGGGTGTTCGGAGAGGGGTGTACAAAGCGCTGAAACGCCCACCAGTAAAGGGGGAAAAGCCAATGAAAACCAGTAGAGTAGAGAAGAGAAGAGTAAAGAAGAGTAAGTAAAAGTATTATTTCTGTTATAAACAACAGCAATAATACTGGGCAGAGAAGATGACTTTGGATGCTGCCGTTGTCGGTTCGGATCACTTCGTCGGTGCCGTTTCTGTTCCCGTGTCCCTCATAAACTGTTCGTCCGGCAGATGACCGACTTTTGTCTGGTAGGTTGTTGATGCTCGCCCAGTAGGTAACGGACATTCACACGGTAGATAACCTACGTTTGTACGTTAGGTAAATTCTATATTATTTCACGGGCTACCGTTTCAATACTTGTTTGCTAAAGTATCATTTGCTTCAAAACCATACCGAAATGAATTAGTTCAAAACCGTATAGTAAGGAACAAAATAGGTGGATACCGCTGCATCCACCTATAAAAAACGACCAATTATGTTTCAATAAATCTGTTTCATACGTCCAACGTTGGACATAGACAAAGATACTTTTTAAAAGCTAATCTTATATCAAACAAATAAAAAAAGGCGGGCAACTCAATACCCGCCTCTAAAATCCGCTAATTTGGTAAATTTTGTAATAAGTGACAGTCTCATTTACAAAAATACAGAAAATATCGAAGAGAACAAGTTGGTTCTTTCTCTTTCGTATCAGGACGAAAGAAAAAGAATATCCCCCCAACTTGGAAAAAACAAATAAACTCCCTATCTTTGTCCCGCATTGGTTTGCGACTCCCTTACGGGGGAAGCAATTAAAAGGGAATCAGGTGTAAATCCTGAACAGTCCCGCTGCTGTAAGTTCCATGCATGTTACAAGCAATTCACTCATTGCCACTGGAGAATAATCTGGGAAGGCGTTTGTAACAGGAATAAGTCAGAAGACCTACCATGCAATTATGTTTCACTGCTTTCGAGGAAAAAGCGTTGAGTCTAATGAACCGGACAAGTCGTCTATCATTTCATTCATCACTCTAATTCAGAGAAAGTGTGTTAAAACGAATAAACTCTGCCAAGTTTATTTATGCGTGTCCGGTCGAAGGGATTTCGCCCGGACACTTTTAAATAGCAACAGACTGAAATAAGGAATAAATGAAAGAGAGAACATTTAAGAAAATGATCTTTGCAGTATTCTGCTGCCAATTCTTATCCATACCACTTTTTGCACAACAGCAAAAGGTAGATACGACACATACATATTCTATTCCTGAAATAACAGTATCAGATATCTATCAGACTCGCGAAGTACGTTCTACCGCTCCCCTGCAAGTATTCTCCAAAGACGCCCTGAAAAACCTGCACGCCCTGCAAGTATCCGACGCAGTGAAACACTTTGCCGGAGTGACCGTAAAAGACTACGGAGGTATTGGCGGACTAAAAACAGTATCCATACGAAGCCTGGGAGCACAACATACCGCTGTTGGCTATGACGGGATCACCCTAACCGATTGCCAAACGGGACAAATCGACATCGGGCGTTTCTCACTCGATAACGTAGACAGACTTTCTCTAAACAACGGACAAAGCGATAACATCTTCCAACCTGCCCGCTTCTTTGCGTCAGCAGGCATCTTGAATATCCAGACACTTACCCCACAGTTCACAAAAGACAAAAAGACCAACATAGCAGGAGCTTTCAAAACAGGTTCCTGGGGATTAGTCAATCCCTCCCTCCTGCTGGAACAACAATTCAATAAAACATGGAGCATGTCAGTCAATGGCGAATGGATGTCTTCTGACGGACATTATCCATATACACTGCGCTATGGAAGTGCAGAAGGAGATCTGTCCTCACGTGAGAAACGGAAGAATACAGACGTACAAACATTCCGTGCTGAAGCCGGACTTTACGGTAACTTCTCCGATAAAGAACAATGGCGGTTGAAAGCCTATTACTTCCAATCCTCCCGGGGACTCCCCAAAGCTACCACTTTCTACAACGACCATTCTACCCAACACCTGTGGGATAAAAACACTTTCATACAAAGTCAATACAAGAAAGAATTCAGCCAACAATGGGTATTCCAAACCTCTGCCAAGTGGAATTGGAGCTATCAACGTTACCTAGACCCCGATACAAAGAACTCATTAAAGAAAACAGAAAACAGCTACTACCAGCAAGAATATTACCTTTCCGCTTCTGTACTATACAGACTGTTGAGCAACCTCTCATTCTCTCTTTCCACCGACGGAAGCATCAACACCATGAACGCCGATCTAAACAACTTTGTACAACCCACGCGCTATTCATGGCTAACGGCATTCGCCGGCAAATACGTGAATGACTGGTTAACAATCTCCGCATCCGCATTAGCAACCATTATCAATGAAGATGTAAAGAAAGGCGGCAGTGCCGGCAATCACCGTAAATTAACCCCTTATGTAAGTGCCGCATTCAAACCTTTTTATAATGAAGAATTCCGTGTACGCTTCTTCTATAAAGACATTTTCCGCCTAGCAAGTTTCAACGACTTATATTACGAAGAAGTAGGAAACACACAACTAAAGCCGGAAAAAGCCAAACAATACAACATCGGACTGACATACAACAAAAATGTATGCTCGTTCCTACCCTATTTGTCAGCAACCATCGACGCTTATTATAATAAGGTAACAGATAAAATCATCGCTTATCCTACCAAAAACCTTGCAGTATGGAGCATGAAAAACCTGGGACAAGTTGACATCAAAGGTATTGATGTTACAGGAAGCCTCTCCCTCCAACCCGGGGAAAAAATCCGCATAAACCTCTCGGGCAACTATACATACCAACGAGCATTAGACGTTACCCCACCCGATCCAAACACGTATGAATCAACATACAAACACCAGATAGCCTACACTCCCCGCATCTCCGCTTCGGGGCAGGCAGGTATCGAAACACCATGGATCAATCTGTCTTACTCATTCCTATTTTCAGGAAAGCGCTACGCGTTGGGACAAAACATTGCCGAAAACAGATTAGATAGTTATAGCGACCACAGTATTTCTGCAAGCCGTGATTTCCTGATAAGAAAAGTCACCACCTCTTTCAGCTTGGAAGTACTGAACCTGATGGACAAGAATTACGAGATTGTGAAATACTTCCCAATGCCCGGACGATCTGTAAGAGCAACAATAAAAATAAGATATTAAATATTATAAAATAAGATATTGACGTGAAAAGGAAATTAATATATATATTCTGGTGCTGGCTGTCATCGATCTTGTTATTCATGGCATGTGATGACATGGAAGACAAACCTTTCACATCAGGCATTATAGGTGATCCGACAGAAACAGGTACCGCCGAATTATATGTATTATGTGAAGGACTGTTCAACCAGAATAACAGCTCATTGGCACGTTTCTCTTTCGGTAATCAACAAATGGTTCGTGATTACTTCAAAGCAGTCAACCACCGAGGATTAGGAGATACAGCCAACGATATGGCTATTTATGGAAGCAAGGTGTATGTCGTAGTCAACATCTCCAGTACAGTAGAAGTGATAGATTTTCGTACAGGAACCTCATTGAAACAAATTCAGATGCAGGCAGAAAATGGGAGTTCCCGCCAACCACGCTATATCACTTTTCATAAAGAAAAAGCATACGTATGTTCCTATGACGGAACCGTTGCGCGTATAGACACAACTTCCCTCTCCATAGATGCTATCACAACAGTGGGACGTAACCCTGACGGCATTTGTGTACAAAACGAAAAGCTATATATTTCCAATTCCGGCGGATTGGATTATTCATCAGGGCTGGGTGTAGATAATACAGTATCCGTTGTCGATATTGCCACATTCAAAGAGAGTAGCAAAATTATAGTAGGCCCGAATCCCGGTAAAATAATAGCAGGTCCGGATGAAACCGTCTATGTAGCCACCCGTGGCGAAGATATAGAAGCCGGAGATTATAATTTCGTCAAGATAGACTGCCGGACAAACAAAGTCACTCAATGTAACGAGAAAGTGCAAAACTTCGCCATCGACGGAGACATAGCCTACCTATATAATTACAACTACACCACACAGACTTCTTCTATCAAGATGTTCAATCTGAAAACAGAAGAAACAATCCGTGAGAATTTCATAACCGATGGAACTGTGATAAAGACACCTTACGGTATCAATATCAACCCTTACAGCAACAATGTATATATCACCGAAGCACGCGATTACACCACTTACGGCGACTTACTTTGTTTCAACCAACAAGGACAACTCATGTTTCGCCTAAACAACATCGGACTTAACCCGAATACCATCGTATTCAGTGACAAAGCCTCACAAAGCAATATTGACGACAATGACGATGACACGGAAAACCCTCTAGCTTTCGCCAATAAAGTATGGGAATACCGCCCTGCTCCCGGACAATTTATCAATACTACCACATCAGCATACAAGGATGGATTTACCTACGATGAAATATTGGAAGAAGCAACCCGCAGAATCCAGCAAAAATCGCTTATTACATTAGGAGGATTCGGTGGCTACATTGTTTTAGGATTCCCACAGCCCATTCCGAATGTAACGGGAGAATATGACTTCAAAGTAAGAGGTAATGCTTACTACAATTCCAAAACCGGAACAGGAAAACTGGGAGGAAGTGCCGAACCGGGAATTGTATTCGTATCCAAAGATGCAAACGGTAATGGAAAACCTGATGACGAATGGTATGAACTGAAAGGCAGCGAATACGGGAAAGATACAGAAACCCGAGAATATGAAATAACCTATTACCGTCCGAACCTAGCCAACCAAAATGTTTTCTGGAAGGATAATAAAAAAAACGAAGGATATATTCTCCGCAACAGTTACCATAATCAGGAATCCTATTATCCACTTTGGATAGAAGATGATGAAATCACATTTCAGGGAACACGCCTAAAAGATAATGCTGTCTTAGAAAATGGATTATGGGTAGGATATTGTTATCCATGGGGATATGCAGACAACCATCCCAACACCAAGGAAGGCAGTAATTTCAAGATAGATTGGGCTGTGGACAGTAACGGCACACCAGCCGACTTGGATCAAATAGATTTCGTTAAGATTATGACTGCAGTTAACCAAGACGCAGGACAAATGGGTGAAATATCAACCGAAGTCACAACCGTTGAAAACTTACATTTCAAAAAATAATCAACAATTTATTAATAACTAAAATTAGAAAAGAACATGAAAAAATTATCCTTATTATTACTATTATCAGTATTTATATTTTGTGGCTGTAGCGATGATGACGATACAAAAACATACATACTTAGCTTGCCTAATTACGAAACTCATACACTCGACATGGGCGATCAAGAAAATCCGGATGATTCATGGTCAGTAAGTAGTGAGTGGGGAACAACTAACTATAAATACAATCTGTTAACTGACGCAAGTGGAATCTTTGAATTTGACTGTGTATCTTCAACATACGGTTTCTATTCAGATAGCTTTGCATTTACGAATTGTACAGTAGAAGATTGTCCAGACTTCGCAAGCTATGATTATCGCGCTATCACCAAAAAAGGGGTAATCAATAATACATACGTTATCGTTGGAGCTGCCGGATATAAAATCGGAAAGAATTCTGATAAAGAAGCCGCAATACGATTCAGAGATCACGACAACCCTAATGAACTGGAAGACTATAGAGTAAAAGGACTATATGTAACAAACAGTGTCTATGCTTATAGCAGTATGAAAGAAGGAACTGGATATTATGGTGAAGAAGAAATATTCGGAAGCAACGACTCATTCAAACTTACTATCTACAATTATGATAAAACAATGCACGTAGATTGTTATTTGGCAGAAGGAACCAATCTCCTCGATCAATGGAAATGGGTAGATCTAACTTCATTGGGAGAAACGAAAGGACTAAAATTCTCATTAACATCTACCAAAAAGAATGAATACGGTCCATTGACACCGACCTACTTCTGTCTTGACGGTATCACTATCGAAGACTAAATAACCACTGCTCGATTGACCTCAACCTATTATATATTTATTTTTAATCAGCCTATTGATTACCAATAATCAAACTTATAATCATACTCAATCGAATGCATAATTTTAAAGGAGGTTGTGTCAAAACGCTGACACAGCCTTTTTTTATGCGCAAAGCCCAGACTTTCTCAAGCCCGGGCTTTGTTATTACCCAAAGTTTTCGTATCTTTAGGTATAAAGTTTTTCGTTATGGCAAAGTTACATTTTCGTCCTTACATTCCCAACCAAACCGTTCTTTTTCCACAAAGAATTGATGAAAACATAGCTGCGACCGACCCGGTCCGCATCGTGAATGCTGTTATTGACAATCTCAATCTTGAGAGTTTCAAGAAGCTTTATAAGGAAACGGGCCGTTGTCCTTATCATCCTAAAATGATGCTTAAGGTGATAATCTACGCCTACATGAATAATATCTATTCTTGCCGTAAAATAGAGAAGCACCTCCTTCGTGACATTCATTATATTTGGCTTGCCGGTAATGAGCATCCGGATTTTATCACGATCAACCGTTTTCGTAACCGTGTAAAGGAGGAAATAAATAATGTATTTACCCAGTTGGTTCTTGTCCTTGCCGATAAAGGTTTCATCAGCCTTGATGTGGAGTATATCGACGGCACCAAGATTGAATCCAAAGCCAACAAATATACTTTTGTCTGGCGCAAGACAGTCGAACGGAACCGTACGAGACTAATGGATAAAATCCGTATTCTCTTGGAACAGGTGGATGAAGCCATTGCACAGGAGAACTCTATAAAAGACACATCCGTGGAGTTTACTCCCTGCAGGCTCTCTGACATAGTGGATGAACTTAAAGAAGCCCTGGAACGCCAGCCTGCAACAAAGGATAAGGAAGAAAAGAAAGCCCTGCGCAAAAAGAAGAAGCAGGTCATGGAACTTGAAGGGTATCGTGACAAGCTGATAGAATACGACAATCACCTTGATACCCTTGGAGAACGTAACTCCTATTCCAAGACCGATCCTGGTGCCACATTCATGCGCATGAAAGAAGATGCCATGAAGAACGGGCAGACCAAACCCGGATATAATCTGCAAATAGGTACTGAAAACCAATTCATCACAGACTTCCGTCTGTTTCCCAACCCTACCGATACACTGACCCTCATACCTTTTTTCCACTCTTTCCAGTACCGCTATAACCGTTTACCGAATATCTGTGTGGCAGACTCCGGTTACGGTTCGGAAGAAAATTACCGGTTCATGCAGGAGAATGGGATAGAAGCCTTCATCAAGTACAATTACTTCCATAAAGAACAGCGTCCTCGTTATACTCCCAACCCGTTCCATGCCGAAAGTCTCCATTACAATGCCCAAGAGGATTATTACGTTTGTCCTATGGGACAGCACATGAACCGTATAGGAACCAAACGTGACAAGACAGCGAGCGGATACATCATCGAAAGTGCCCGGTATAAAGCAAAAAGATGCGAAGGTTGCCCTTTGCGTGGCAGTTGTTTTAAAGCTCGGGGGAACCGTATTATAGAAGTCAACCACCGATTAAATCAATACAAACGGCAGGCACGGGAAAGGTTGCTCTCAGAAGAAGGTATCAAGCATAGAGGCAGGAGGTGTATAGAACCAGAGGCTGTGTTTGGACAAATGAAATACAACATGGCATACAGAAGATTCCGGCATGTGGGAGAAGACAAGGTTACAATGGACTTTGCTTTCTTTGCTATAGCCTTTAATATCAAAAAAATGTGTGCTAAACTGACAAAAGAAGGAAAGGGGCTCATTACAGTTGCCAAATATATGTTTATGGGACTATTTATAACCCGATATAATTGGAATATAGCAACTTGTTGCCAAATGCATGAGGAAAAAGCAGCATAGCCAAAAGAAAATATAGCAGAACTGTAAAATATAAAAGAGGTTGTGCCAACGTTTTGACACAACCTCCTCTTTATATCTTCTTACCACAAATTGATATATCACTAGCCTACGGAGAAATAATTCCATCAGCCACAACTTACAAAAGGTCATCATATATTTGTTAATCACGCATATTTTAGCTACATTCGTCGTTCAAAACTATTAAATCTACAACAATGGAATTACCTTTTGCTGAATCATGGAAAATCAAGATGGTAGAACCCATCCGGAAAAGCACACGTGAAGAGCGCGAGCAATGGATTAAAGAAGCACATTATAATGTCTTTCAACTCAAATCAGAACAGGTTTATATCGATCTCATCACCGACTCCGGCACCGGAGCGATGAGCGACCGCCAATGGGCGGGAATGATGCTAGGTGATGAAAGCTATGCCGGAGCAACCTCATTCTTCAAATTGAAAGAGATGATTACGAAACTAACAGGATTTGAATACATCATACCAACCCATCAGGGACGTGCCGCTGAAAATGTTCTTTTCTCTTATTTGGTACATGAAGGAGACATTGTGCCCGGCAACTCACATTTTGACACCACCAAAGGGCACATTGAGGGACGTCATGCCATCGCATTAGACTGCACCGTCGATGCAGCCAAACAAACCCAACTAGAAATACCGTTTAAAGGAAATGTAGACCCTGATAAATTACAGAAAGCCCTCACAGAATACGCTGAACGGATTCCTTTTATCATCGTCACCATCACCAACAATACAGCCGGAGGACAACCCGTCTCCATGCAAAACCTGTACGAAGTACGTGCCATCGCCGACAAATATGGCAAACCTGTACTTTTCGACTCTGCACGTTTTGCCGAGAATGCCTACTTCATCAAAATGCGCGAAGAAGGTTACCGAGACAAAACTATCAAAGAAATCACACGGGAAATGTTCTCTCTTGCCGATGGCATGACAATGAGCGCCAAGAAAGACGGAATCGTCAATATGGGCGGATTTATTGCCACGCGGCGTGCAGACTGGTATGAAGGTGCAAAAGGCTTCTGTGTACAATACGAAGGCTATCTTACCTACGGAGGCATGAATGGACGGGATATGAATGCCCTCGCCATCGGACTGGACGAAAACACCGAATTCGACAACCTCGAAACACGTATCAAACAAGTGGAATACCTGGCAAAGAAACTGGATGAATACGGAATCCCTTACCAACGTCCGGCCGGAGGACACGCCATCTTCATTGATGCGCCTAAAGTGCTGACACATGTTCCTCAAGAAGAATTCCCGGCGCAGACGCTAACCGTAGAGCTCTACCTGGAAGCCGGTATCCGTGGATGCGAAATCGGTTATATCCTTGCCGACCGTGATCCGGTGACCCATGAAAATCGCTTTAACGGCCTTGACCTACTTCGTCTCGCAATCCCCCGCAGAGTATATACCGACAATCACATGAATGTAATAGCTGTCGCCCTCAAAAATGTATATGAACGCAGAGAAAGCATCACTCATGGAGTACGTATCGCCTGGGAAGCTCCCTTAATGAGACACTTCACAGTTCAATTGGAAAGATTATAAACTTGGAGAATATTTGTTCGCGTAAAACAAAAGTGTTCCCCAAGTGTTTATATTATAATCGAACTTAATACGTAAAAATTATGGCAGAAGATTATAAATTAATAGACAACGAAGAAAAACATCGGTATGAATTTCAGATCGATGGCAAAATAGCTGAAATAGACTATATCAAATCAAACAATGGAGAAATATACCTTGTACATACCGAAGTACCCGCCTCATTAGGCGGCAAGGGAGTAGGCTCACAACTTGCGGAAAAAGCATTGGCAGACATCGAGCGACAAGGTCTACGTTTGGTACCGCTTTGCCCGTTTGTAGCCGGATATATTCACAAACATCCGGAATGGAAGCGAATTGTAATGCGTGGTATTCATATTAAATAAATACATATATGGGAAAAAAAATTGAATATACCAATGGTGAACTGACCATTGTGTGGCAGCCTGAATTATGTCAGCACGCCGGAATATGTGTAAAGATGCTACCCAATGTTTATCATCCCAAAGAAAGACCCTGGGTGCAGATTGAAAATGCGACAACAGAAGAATTAATTGCACAAATCGGCAAATGTCCGTCAGGAGCATTGAGCTATCGACTTAATAAAAAAGAGAAATAACCCAATAGTGAAAGACTTCGCTTGAAAGGCTTTGAATTCATAAAAATGAGATTGCTTCAAAATAAAAAAATGAGGCAGTCTCATTTTTCGTTTTAGAAAGACACTACATTCGGACAATGATAACACACCGAGAAAAGAACCTCACACATTTCCTCGTCCGTTCAATTCAATGTCCACGTCAATACAAAGTCCGGACAAATACGATAACCGACAGAATAAAGTTCTTGCTGCGCCGTAACTAACTCCTGAACCTGAAACGTCCCCTCCTCTTGAGGAATAAAATGCGTCAGCCGGAGTTTACGAAGATCAGCATCCGCATTTTCCATCCGCTTGAAAACAGCTTCCTTTGCCGACCAATGCAATAACAGCCCCCAAGTTATATCTCCCTGATAAGATTCTACTTGCTCGTCAGGACGGACATAGCGGTCGCATACCTTGTGAACCCGTTGGGCATATTGTTCAATGTCAATGCCTACCGGAACCGAAGAAGCAAGCATCACCGCCACATAACCTTTCGTATGAGAAATACTGATAAAAAAAGAATGATCTGTGAGATAAGGTTTCCCCTCGGGAGAGTAACCGATTTCCTTATCCTCCTGCAACATGGAATACAACAGAACACGAACCGACAACCATTCCATCTTACGACGTTCGGAGACAAAGCGATTCAATTCCTGCTCACAGAAAGCTCTTCGCGCACCGGGCAAAAGAAGCAATAAAGCATCCAAAGACTCTTCCATCTTCCAGACAGCCCACTGTATGCCATTCGTCTTATACTGCAGAAACGACGCCATCTTCCATTTCTTTCGGCAGAATTGTAAACTTAACTTTCAATATACGGCGACTATCCATTTCGAGCACTTCAAACTCATAATTGTGATACGTCACTTTCTCATGCAGCGCCGGGAATTCACCTTTAATTTCGAGCAACATACCTGCCAATGTATCTGCATCTCCCACCACCTTTTCAAATTCGTCTTCGTCTACTTTTGCAATCTTATAGAAATCCGTCAACTGCGTTTTCGCTTCAAATATCCAGGTATGGTCATTCAAAACAACGTATGTACGCTCTTCATCATCGTATTCGTCGTGAATCTCACCTACAATCTCTTCGATAATATCCTCCATCGTTACCAGTCCGGAAGTTCCTCCAAACTCATCCACAACAATAGCAATATGAATCTTATTCGCCTGGAAGTCACGCAGCAAATCATCAATCATCTTCGTCTCCGGCACAAAATAAGCCGGACGAATCAATGACTGCCAACGGAAATTATCCCCCTTATTGACATGAGGCAGAAGGTCTTTAATATACAGCACCCCTTTAATATTGTCCCGTGAACCAGAATAGATAGGAATACGTGAATAAGCATTTTCAATGATACATTGCATCACCTCCTTGAAAGATGTACGGATATCCAGATCGACCATATCCAGACGTGATGTCATCACCTCCTTCACGGTTTCCCCACCGAAACGGATAATTCCCTCCAGAATATTATTCTCTTCAGAAAGCTCCGCTTTATCCGTCAATTCCAACGCGTGCGACAGTTCATCCACAGAAATATTGTGACTCTTCTTCACAAAATGCTTATTCAGAAAAGTTGTCGAACGCACAAGCACAGTAGCTATCGGACGGAATACCTTTTCCAGAAAGTAAATTCCCGGTGCCGAAAAACGGCAAAAGGCCAATGTTTTCTGTGCCGAATAAATCTTAGGCATAATTTCACCGAACAACAACAGGAGGAAGGTCAGGATGACGGTCAGTATCAGGAACTCTGCCAACGGAGAATGGAAAACAAACACATTCATAAAGAAGAAATTGCAGAGCATGATAATGGTCACATTCACAAAATTGTTCGTAATCAATATCGTTGCCAAGAGACGTTCGGTGTCCCCAAGAAGAGCACTTATTTTATCGTCGGAAGGATGATTGCGCTCATCAATATCATTCCGATCAGAAGGAGATAGCGAGAAAAAAGCTATTTCGGAAGCCGAAGCAAAGCCGGAAGCAAGCAGGAGCACACCTGCCAGCGCTATGGCAATAATAGCAGAGATAGAAGGAGTGTTTACGGTAATACCGTTGAAAATGTCAGCCAATTGGCTTAAATAACCATCTGAGTCCAAAGAGTTTATATTTTAGTTAAACAAAAGATAATGTGCCAATGAGTTAGAAAAAATCGATTGGCACACTATCACATTATTTAGAACGGCAAATCATCTGCCGGATTATCTTGTACAGGTTGCGCCTGCGACTGCTGCGTTTGTTGCGGCTGGCCGGCAACCGGTTGTTGCTGCTGTCCCATAGCAGGCTGTCCGGAAGCAGAAGCTCCCGCACCCGGGTTGGCTCCTTTCGGAGACAACATTTCCATATTATCCACATAAATTTCAGTGATATAGCGCATAGCACCCGACTGATCGCTGTAAGAACGCGTTCTTATCTTCCCTTCCAGATACAGCTTGTCACCTTTGTGCACATATTTATCTACAATCTCTGCCAAACGGTTAGATGCAACGATATTATGCCACTCTGTTCTTTCGGGAATCTGGGTTCCATTAGCCAACGTATATCCACGATCCGTCGTAGCCAATGGGAAAGTTGCTACTGCCGAACCTGTATCGAAGTATTTCACCCGAGGATCTTGTCCTACATTTCCTACCAATATCACTCTATTTACTGACATATCTGTATCAAGTTTATGATTCTTAAAATTAAATCTGCTGCCAAAATTAAACAGAATAACAATAGGATGCAAGAATTTTAAGTATTAAAACTTAATACTTGCCATTTAGTGCTTGCAGCAGAGTTTGCACCAGCCTTGAAATAGCGTACTGCTCCAGTTCCTCCACTTTTATTTTCTGGAAATCACCGAAAGAAGTCAAATTTTCAGATAATGTTACTTCATACAGATTAGCATAAATCACCCGGTGAGACAACACATGCTTCACTTCCCTGCAAACAGAACGCACCACCGGCACTTCCCCCGATGCAAAGAATGTACGGAATTCCGGCAAAGCAAGAAACTCTTCCTCCGAAAGAGCCGTCGGAGTCTCTATCAATGGCAATTCGAACAGATTCTTCCAAATATCATTTCCTGTTCGTTTATTTATAAAGGTATACGCGCCCGCACGTACATAAATATAATTGAAGTAACGGTTGGTAGTCTTTGTTTTATGCTGTTTCACCGGAAGCTTTGTCACTAACCCCTTCGAAAGTGCCGAGCAACCGCCTGCCAAGGGACAAAACAAACAGTTGGGCGACTGCGGAGTACACTGAATCGCTCCGAAATCCATTATCCCCTGATTGTAAACAGCCGGATGCTTCTTATCCAACATCTCATCTGCCAATGCTGCAAAAAGTTTCTTTCCTTCCGTCGAATCAATCGGAGTATCTATACCGAAATAACGTGAAAGCACCCGATACACATTACCATCCACCACCGCATAAGGCATACCGTAAGCAAACGAACAGATAGCTGCCGCCGTGTACCCCCCCACTCCTTTCAGAGCCAGCACTTCCGGATATGTTTTCGGGAAAACACCATTCATGCTTTTGGCGGCAGCATGAAGATTGCGGGCACGCGAATAATACCCCAACCCCTGCCAATACTTCATCACCTCGTCCTCATCCGCAGCAGCCAAAGTCTGTACATCGGGAAAACGCTTGATAAAGCGAAGAAAATAATCATACCCCTGCGCCACCCGCGTCTGTTGAAGAATAATCTCCGAAATCCAGATCAGATACGGATCGGCAGACTCCCTCCAGGGCAGTTCACGTTTATTCTCTTCATACCACTCTACAATCGTTTTCGTAAACTCGTTCATATCCTCATTCCTAATGTATTATCTAACATTTATCTTGTATATCCTACTCAAAAGGCACACAAAAGTAACTCTTTTAGCTCTAAGAAAACCCTATGCCACTATTTTTTTAGAAAAATGTGCAGAATATATTTTTTTAGGAGCTTAAAAAGCTATATATTTGCAGTCCAAAAAATTAGCAATAACATAGTAATAATATTTTTTTTAAGGAAAAATGACTAAAGCAGATATTGTAAACGAGATTACAAAGAAAACTGGGATTGATAAGCAGACAGTTCTTACAACAGTTGAGGCATTTATGGATGCAGTAAAGGATTCACTGTCTAACGATGAGAACGTATACCTGCGTGGGTTTGGTAGTTTCGTAGTAAAGAAAAGAGCACAGAAAACTGCTCGTAACATTTCTAAAAACACTACGATCATTATTCCGGAGCACAACATTCCGGCTTTCAAACCGGCTAAGACATTTACAATTTCAGTAAAGAAATAATAAACAAGAGTATTAACCCATAAAATGTGAAGCTATGCCAAGCGGAAAAAAGAAAAAAAGACATAAAATGTCTACGCACAAGCGTAAAAAAAGACTAAGAAAGAACAGACATAAAAGCAAAAAATAATTTTTAAGTCTGGATCACACAGAAATAAAGAACAAACTTGCGAAGCTAATGTCTTTCAAGTTTGTTCTTTGTTTAAGTAGCTAACCCAAAATGAACAATTTGTCAAAAAAGTTGTTCATATAAACGAGATTCAATCAATAATAAGGAAACAAAACAGTGACAAATGAACTAGTAGTTGACGTACAGCCCAAAGAGGTCTCCATCGCCCTTCTCGAAGATAAGAGCCTGGTGGAACTTCAAAGCGAAGGAAGAAATATTTCTTTCTCTGTGGGCAATATGTATTTGGGACGTATCAAGAAATTGATGCCCGGACTAAATGCATGCTTTGTAGACGTCGGTTACGAGAAAGACGCTTTCCTTCATTATTTAGACTTGGGTCCTCAATTTAACTCACTCGAAAAGTTTGTAAAGCAGACTTTAAGCGACAAAAAGAAGCTGACCTCCATCAGCAAAGCAACCCTGCTTCCCGACCTTGACAAGGATGGAACCGTATCCAACACCCTCAAAGTAGGACAAGAAGTAGTGGTGCAAATCGTTAAGGAACCGATCTCCACTAAGGGACCGCGACTGACGTCCGAAATTTCGTTTGCCGGACGCTATCTCGTACTGATCCCTTTCAATGATAAGGTTTCTGTTTCACAAAAAATTAAATCGAGCGAAGAGCGCGCCCGCCTTAAACAACTGCTAATGAGCATCAAGCCTAAAAACTTTGGTGTCATTGTCCGCACGGTAGCCGAAGGCAAACGCGTAGCCGAACTCGACGGAGAGCTTAAAGTTTTGGTTAAGCATTGGGAAGATGCGATGGTAAAAGTACAAAAAGCCACCAAGTACCCGACGTTGATTTATGAAGAAACCAGCCGCGCCGTAGGTTTGTTGCGCGACCTCTTCAACCCATCATTTGAGAATATTCACGTCAACGACGAGGCTGTGTACAATGAAATTAGGGATTACGTATCACTGATTGCGCCCGACCGGGCTAATATCGTGAAACTGTACAAAGGCCAACTTCCCATTTACGACAATTTCGGTATCACCAAGCAGATTAAATCATCGTTTGGTAAAACAGTCTCTTACAAGAGTGGTGCCTATCTGATTATTGAGCACACTGAGGCGCTTCACGTAGTAGACGTGAACAGCGGTAATCGCACCAAGAATGCCAACGGGCAGGAAGGTAACGCACTCGAAGTAAATCTGGGAGCCGCCGACGAGCTGGCCCGCCAACTGCGATTAAGAGACATGGGTGGTATCATTGTCGTCGACTTCATCGATATGAATGAAGCCGAAAACCGTCAAAAGCTTTATGAACGAATGTGTGCCAATATGCAGAAAGACAGGGCACGGCATAATATTCTGCCGCTTAGCAAATTTGGGCTAATGCAGATTACACGCCAACGTGTGCGTCCGGCAATGGACGTCAACACGACCGAAATCTGTCCTACTTGCTTCGGCAAAGGCACCATCAAATCGTCCATTCTCTTTACGGACACTTTGGAGAGTAAAATTGATTACCTGGTCAATAAACTGAAGGTTAAGAAATTCTCGTTACACGTCCATCCGTATGTTGCCGCCTACATCAATCAGGGACTCGTTTCCCTGAAACGGAAGTGGCAAATGAAATATGGATTCGGTATTAAGATTATTCCAAGTCAGAAACTCGCATTCCTGCAATATGTGTTCTATGATACACATGGAGAGGAAATCGATATGAAGGAAGAAATCGAAATCAAATAGACAAAAGGCGGCTCGTTAGGTACGGGTCGCCTTTTTGTTTGATCTATTTCTCTTCCACTATCCACTTTTCAATATTGCGGGTTTCCGCACTGAAATTTACTCCTATTTTAAAAAGCTTCCGTCCATCCATCTCGAAAGGAAGAGCATAATGCTTGTCGTTTATCTGTTGTAAAGCCTCTTCTGCCGTACCGTTCAGTTTAAATTCCATGATATAGATGAAATTGTCTGTCTGCAAGACAAGATCGATGCGCCCTTCGCTTGTATGATATTCCACTTTGGCATAGAAGCCAACCAGTTTAAAGACGATGAAAAGTACATTCTCGTAATGCAGTTCCTGGTCGCGAATCACTTCGTAGGTGGTATCTGCAAAGAAACTTTGCAGGCGACGGAAGAAAGAGTCGTAATCGCCGGATTCCACTTCACGAACAAACTTCTGAATTTCAAAAGGAGATTCTACCTTATTCACATTCGCATAATAAGGAAGCAGAAAACGGACAAACCCCTCTTCTACTTCACGATTCGGGAAACCTAAGCGGTATATTCCAAAACGTTCGTCATACCCTTTAATGGTGAGGTAGCCACTCTGATAAATCACCGGAATAGGATTAGTCGATTCGGAGTCTATACTATTCAATACTTGGGCATCGGTTTCTTCGTGTGTCATCCGCTCCAAGTCATAATGATGTTTTTGCAGTAATTTCACCAGATAAGTGGGTGTACCTGTTTCAAACCAGTAGCTGCCAAATTCTCTATACTTAAAAGCATTGAGCAAACTAAACGGATTATACATACCGATTGAATGGTGCGTAAAGTGATAGCCGTCATAACATTCCTTCAATTCTGCGCAGAGTTTATCATACGTCACACCGCGTACGTCCGCAAATTCATGAAGTTCGGCATCCAAAGTATCATGAAGTTCCTGATCGCTGACACCACAGATTTCAACATAATCTCTCCGCATTGAAATATCATCCAGATTGTTCAAGTCACTAAATACACTGACTTTACCAAACTTTGTCACCCCGGTCAGAAATGCAAACTTGATGCAACCGTCCATTGTTTTAAGCGCCCCATAAAAAGGCTTTAATGTATTCCGAAATTGCTTTTGTAATTCCTCATTACCGATGGCTTGCAACATGGGTTTATCATATTCATCGACAAGAATAACCACACGTTGCCCCGCCAACTTACAGGCGCGCTCTATAATACCGGCAAAACGCAAAGAAAACGAACGTTCGGACGGCTCGGCACCATATAGTTTCTCCCATGCTGTCAGCGATTTATCAAGTATATTATCCAGACTTTCGGATGTGTCATATTTCTCAATATTAAGGTCCAGATGCAATATAGGATATTTTATCCAGTCCTTTTCCAACTTTTCTACAGCCAGCCCTTCAAACAGTTCTTTCTTTCCTTGAAAGTAAGCCTCCAAAGTAGAGACGAGCAGACTCTTTCCGAAACGGCGCGGACGACTCAAGAAGTAATAACGCCCGGTTTTTACCATTTGATACATCAATGCAGTTTTATCAATATAAAAATAGCCATCCTGACGAAGGCTTTCGAAATTCTGAATACCGATCGGATAAATTTTATGGCTCATATTCTCTTCTTTTATAAATCAATGCCTTTCTTGCAAAGATATATATTTTTAATAGAACTCTTTGTCATGGCAAGTTAAAAGATTCTTTTCAACAATTCATTCTACACATTTACCAGGAAATAATTTAAGGACGACAAAGTAAGAGGAGGAGGATGCGCAAAAAATGAAAAGCCCGGACTTCCGCAAGCTCGGGCTTTCTATATTTTCTTCAAAGCATCTCCTTATCTATAATAAGAAAATGGGAAACGGACAAGTGCTTTTTATGTTACTTATTTTTCTTCAACTATCCACTTTTCAATATTGCGGGTTTCCGCACTGAAGTTCACTCCTATTTTAAAGAGTTTCCGTTCATCCATCTCGAAAGGAAGAGCATAATGCTTGTCATTTATCTGCTGCAAGGCTTCTTCGGCCGTACCATTCAGTTTAAATTCCATGATATAAATGAATTTGTCTGTCTGCAAGACAAGATCGATGCGCCCTTCGCTTGTATGATATTCCACTTTGGCATAGAAGCCGACCAGTTTAAAGACAATGAAAAGCACATTCTCGTAATGCAATTCCTGATCGCGAATCACTTCGTAGGTGGTATCAGCAAAGAAACTTTGTAAACGACGGAAGAAAGAGCTGTAATCGCCGGAACGTACTTCACGAACAAATTTCTGAATTTCAAACGGAGATTCTACCTTATTTACATTCGCATAATAAGGAAGCAGGAAACGGACAAATCCTTCTTCTACTTCACGATTCGGGAAACCTAACCGATACATTCCAAATTCTTCATCATACCCTTTAATAGTGAGATAACCACTCTGATAAATCACCGGAATGGGATTAGTAGATTCAGAGTCTATGCTATTCAATACTTGGGCGTCGGTTTCTTCATGCGTCATCCGCTCCAAGTCATAATGATGTTTTTGCAGCAATTTCACCAGATAGGTCGGTGTGCCCGTTTCAAACCAATAGCTGCCAAATTCTCTATACTTAAAAGCATTGAGCAAACTAAACGGATTGTACATGCCGATTGAATTGTGTGTAAAGTGATAGCCGTCATAACATTCTTTCAATTCTGCACAGAGTTTATCATACGTCACACCTCGAACATCAGCAAATTCATGAAGCTCGGCATCCAAAGTATCATGAAGTTCCTGATCGCTAACCCCACAGATTTCAACATAATCTTTTCGCATGGATATATCGTCCAAGTTGTTCAAGTCACTAAACACACTGACTTTGCCAAACTTTGTCACACCGGTAAGGAATGCAAACTTGATGCAACCGTCCATTGTTTTAAGCGCTCCATAAAAAGGCTTTAATGTATTCCGAAATTGCTTTTGCAATTCTTCATTACCGATGGCTTGCAACATGGGTTTGTCATATTCATCGACAAGAATAACCACACGTTGCCCCGCCAACTTACAGGCGCGCTCTATGATACCGGCAAAACGCAAAGAAAACGAACGTTCGGACGGCTCGGCACCATATAGTTTTTCCCATGCTGTCAGCGATTTATCAAGTATATTATCCAGACTTTCGGATGTGTCATATTTCTCGATATTAAGGTCCAGATGCAGTATAGGATATTTTATCCAGTCCTTTTCCAGTTTTTCCACAGCCAACCCTTCAAACAGTTCTTTCTTTCCTTGAAAATAGGCCTCTAAGGTGGAGACGAGCAGACTCTTTCCGAAACGGCGCGGACGACTCAAGAAGTAATAACTTCCAGTCTTTACCATTTGATACATCAGTGCTGTCTTATCAATATAGAAATAACCGTCATTACGAATTTTTTCGAAATTCTGAATGCCGATCGGATAAATTTTATGGCTCATATTCTCTTCTTTTATTAATCAATGCCTTTCTTGCAAAGATATATATTTTTAATAGAACTCTTTGTCATAGCAGGTTAAAAGATTCTTTTCAATCATTCATTCTGCACATTTCCCCGGAAACTTAGGGACGATAAAATAAGGGGATGATGACTGCACAAAATTACGAAAAGCCCGGACTTTCGCAAGCTCGGGCTTTCTGTATCTTGGGGACGTCTCCTTTACCTATAGGGAAATGGGCGACTAGCAATTTGATTCTAGTACAACAAAAAAGACGTTCCAAGAGTAAAGATAAAAGGGATGCCAGTGGGAAATGTGGGGAGGCATCCCTTTTCTAATAGAAGAACAAAGATGGAAGGATGGACTTTCACAAGCTGTGTCTCTTCGCTTTGTCACTTCTCAACATATAATCTTCACACTTCGGTGAAGAAGGGTTTCATATTTATGGAGAGAGCGCACTTCAACAAGCACGGGCTCTCCTATTATGTTATATCATTCTAGAAATAGCTCGCACCTCTGCCAGAGGCAAATATAGAGGAACTATCTAATAGAACATTGAATGATTTCAAATTAATCTGCAAAGAGAGCAGTAGGGAATGTTACTGTCTTCACTACAGCTGCAGGAGATGTCGCGCTCCAGCTGATTGAAGGAGTAATAGTAACCGTCACTACCAAATCTTGCACAAGACCCTTCAAGGCCTTACCATCTGCTGTTAATTTCAGTTTCTTATTAGCATCAAACTTGAAGTAAACTTTATCACTTAGTTCTACCTTAATAGAATATCCATAAAGAGCAAGAACATCGTCAGCAGTAGTCAAAACACTAGTGTCATAAGTTTCACCATTTGCAGTCGGCCACATATTCTTACCTTTTCTGTCTTTCCATACAATGTCACCCAGTACATCAATCTCTGCATCTATGGTTTCAGCTGTATACGCTGTTGTGATACCTTTTTTAGCGTCCGTTGCACCAAATGTTGATGTAAGCAGTTTTGATAATGAGATAAATTTCACCTTTTGGTTAGCAATTGAAGCAGGTTCAGCAGCATCGTTAGGTTGACAATTTACATTTACGGTCAATGCCATATTGTCTTTAGCGTGATCCATGTCTACTGTGAATTTACCGTCAGATTCACTTCCTACAGGATCTTCACCATTCTTGTCTATAGCATACGTAATGCTGTTGTATATACCTGAAGTAACTCCACCAGTAATAGCGCTCCATGTAGTAAAGATTGAGCCCATTTCTCTTTCGAGGCTGATGCTCTGAATCTTATCACCATTCTTAGTTTCATTAATCAGAAGAGATACCTCGTCATCTTCAGTCCACATACCTGAAGTTTTTGTAAATACAGGCATCTTATAGTCAACAGTTACCGGCATTTTGAATATAATTTGCTTCGTTGCGTCGACGTCAACTGTCAATACGACTTCCATAGTACCCTTGTATGCAGCGGCTACTGTCAGTTTCAGGTCATCATATTTAGTATCACCAGAAACACCAATACCACTGAACTTCACTTTGTCTCCATCGTTAACCGTAGCAGTTGAGCTAGCAAGTTTAGCAGCAGTAATAGCGTCTTTGATTGCCTTAATATTAGCTGCTGACACAACAATGTCGGATTTTTCTGATTTATTCCAAACTACCGTCTGTGCTGCCAAAGATTTTGTTTCTATTTGCTTGAAGGTGACAGTCAGTTTAGCCGGAGCAGAGGAGCCACCGACGCTAGAATAATCAATGCCCTCATGAGCTTCTCCATCAAAAGGAATGCCATTTGTAGTTATATAGCAGACTTCAACCTTTGCTTCTTGCCCTTTGGTAGAAGTGATGGTTTGTTTGCCGGCTTCGTTCGTTCCCAATGTTACACCTTCAGGAGCATCGGCTGCCAACTTATAATAATATGCATAGACTGTACTCAAATCCATAGGAGTGGTGGTAGCTGCAGCTGCCAAGTCATCCAAAACCTGTACCTCACCAACTTTTGCGGACACTGCTGCATCTGCCAGTTTAGTAGCACTTGTAACTGCTTCCGGTTTGATTTTAACATCATAAGCAGAGATTATTTCATTGTTCCATGCGTCTTTTGTACAGAATGCGTATGCTTCATCTGCAGGAAGGGCATTCTCCAAATTCAAGCCATCTTTTAGTGTAACAGTAAGGTCGTAAACACCACGATTCACTTTAGCTTCGGTAGCACGTGTCAATGGTTTTGCAGTTTTATTTTGTTCGATCTTAGAGATAACAAAATTAGCTTCATTTTGAGAATTCATCAAATAGATTTGATATTTGCTATCAGTAAAGTCAGGACCTACCGGATTAATCAACGCATTCAACACGCCGGAATTAGTTATTAACAGGTCATTTTTCTTAAATTCTTTTTTCTCATCACCCATACCAAAAGTGAAATCAGCTTTGCATTGAGCATAACTTAATTTAAGTTCCTTTGTTCCGCCTGCAGTGATTTTACCATTCTCAATAGTCACTCCTTCAATGCTACTAATCAAAGCTGCAGTAGGCAAAATACTTGTTAATTCAGTTCCAGTAGTTTTATCTTTTACATGTAGAGTGAAGCTAGGTAATCCCTCATTCTGTACAGCATAAACAGTGGCTGACGAATAATCACCTTTTACCCATTTATTTGTAACGTCATCATAAAAATACCAATAATCTTTTTCAAATTCACCTGTTCCATCGCCAATAAAAGGAGATTTTCCGGCAGGACCGGCAGGACCAGCAGGACCAGCAGGACCGGCAGGACCAACAGGACCTTCGGGGCCAACAGGACCAGTAGCACCGGTCTCACCCTTTTCACCTCGTGCCGGTTTCCCAGTATCAGCACCGTCTATAAACCAGTTTCCATTTTCTCCAATTTCAACGACAGATCCATCTTTACCATTCACAATAGAATATTTATTTCCATTGTTGAAAGTAATTTCAAATCCACCAGTGATACTTTTAATGTCTGTTACCCAATTACCTGCATTCACTTTTGCTTGCAGTTCAGCAAGACCTGCCGCATTGGCATCAATCTGCGTTTGCAGATTGTCGATGTCATCATCATAGTCTTTACAGCCTACATAAGTGACAGTAGCAAGCGTCAATGCCCCGAAAAGCATTACCCTAACAAAATTTTTCTTCATAACTACTTAAAAATTACATTAATAATATATTATTAAACACTAAGTTTCAATAATAGACCGCCCGTTACTCTGTAGGTAACGGATAAACCTTTGTGCCTGCTCTTTTGGAGTAGTCAATACTGAAAAATGATATGATAAGCAATGAAACATTTTTACCCCTGCTTCTGAAAGGCAGTAGAGGGAAGGAGATCTTTTGCAAAAAATTAGAAGTTAACAAAGCCCTAATACAAAGAATCCGCGTGTTTTATTTGGTTAATTCCTATTTTGAGTAGTTTATTAGAAAAAATGTATGATTTCGTTTGGTTGTTTTAAGAAATATGCTCATATTTGCACCGATATTCATTCCCGTTACCTACAGAGTAACAGGATAATTTTCAAGCGTTTACACCTATCACAGAGCGTTTTACAAAGTCAAGAACTTGTCTATTTGCTTCATCAATTTTCTTACTCCGGAAAGGTTTCAGGTAAGCCTCGGTCACAGTGATAGACGAATGTCCCATCGCTTCGGAGATAATGCCCGGATGGATTTCACAATAATAAGCCGTCGTAGCCCAGGTATGGCGGGCGGTGTACGAACTCAATTTATCGGATAATCCCAATAATTCACCTAACAACATCAACTGTTGGTTAAAGCTGCGCAATGCCAACTGATATTCGCGATACGCCTCTTTAGTTCCTTCACGGCTTTTCAACAACGGAAATAAATAAGGAGAAGAAGGATCACGATTCATATACTTCTTCACCAGAATCATCGCTTCCGCAGTCAACGTCACAGATAGAGGACGACCTGTCTTACGTCTGCGATACGTTATTACGTTATCACGCAAATCACTCTTACGCAAATAAGCGAGATCGACAAACGGCATACCACGAAGCGAAAACATCAGAATGAACAACTCTTGCGCCTGACATACAGCGAATGGCACACCGGACGTACGAGATAATTTGGCAAACACTTTCTTCATATCGTCATCACACAACGCACGTTTATGATCGGCACGAGTACCGGTATAAACAGAACGGAACAGGTGAGGAACATAAGGTGCCTTACGAAGATCGACGGCACGATTGTAAACCGCACGAAACGTACGCAGATAAGTGGAAACGGTGTTCCAGCTACAACCACGACTACGAAGGTAAACTTCGAACCCCTTCAGCCACTCCGAAGTTACTTCACTAAAGAGCAAATCTTCTTCCCCACAATAAGCAATGATGGCATTCAGACTGCTACGATAAACGTGTGCAGTACCGAAGTTTCCCTCCACCTGTAGCCCCGTGGCTACTTGCTTCATAAATGTTACTACTTTCAACATTTCTCAATTTATTAATTTATTCGACAATAAAGATACAAGTATTCTTTCATCTAAAAACTCATCATACGAACAAAACTGAAAACGAAGATGTTTTATAAACAGACCTTATCTATGGAAGTCCTATTAAATACATGACGAAAAGCCCGGACTTTCGCAAGCTCGAGCTTTCTATATCTTGGGGACGTCTCCTTTACCTATAGGGAAATGGGCGACTAGCAATTGATTCTAGTACAACAAAAAAAAGACGCTCCAAGAATAAAGATAAAAGGGATGCCAGTGGGAAATTAGGGTGGCATCCCTTTTCTAAATAGAAGAACAAAGATAGAAGGATGGACTTTCACAAGCTGTGTCCTTCGCTTTGTTCTGGGGTAAAAATATCTTTTTCACACATAGGTGAAGAAGGGTTTTATCTTTATGGAGATAATATCTCCTGCTCCCGACAGGAAGACCCCATACGTCACAGGAGATATATCATCATCTAATTAATTAGTAGTATCGTCTACCCAAGTTGAAACTTTGACTGTAATAGTCTTAGCCTGACCAACCATGCTACCCCAAGGAGAAGTAGGAGTAGCTTTCACAGTAACTACCAAGTTAGCATTGTTCATACTCAATTTAGCCATTGCATCAGTCAATTTGAGTTTATTATCAGAAATAGTAGGCTTCACAAAAGAAGACGCATCATTTCCTGAAAGAGAATACTCGATAGAGAAACCGTAGATAGTCATAGCAGCACTTGCATAGGTGTCAGTAGCAAAAGTAGGCCATACTTCTTTGCTATTTTTATCTTTCCAGATAAATGCTGTTGTCAAATCAAAACCGGCTTTTCTTGTACTCTCATCTGTCACATCATAGTCAAATTCAGTCTTTTCTGCATCTTTATAGCTAAATGTTCCGTTCAAGTTAGCGGCAGGAATGATTACCGGAATAGTTTCGGTGAATATTACGTTCTCACCACATTTTCCCTGCAGCGTAACATTGATTGGTTCGCCATCGTATTGGTTAGTCACTGTTACAGTACCGTCATTTTCATTAACAGTTACACCACGACTCGCCGGAGCAGCTTTTTGAGTATTAGCAGCAAGAGCAAACTTCATAGTACCGCCCATATCCGTAACTAATTTGCCATACACGGCATCATAATTAGAATAAAGTTCTTTCAAGCTTCTGGATGCTGTTACTGCTGTTATCTTGCTGCTAGGATCTTTAGCAAAGTTAGTTAGCAAAGTTCCGTCCGTTTGAGTAATAGCTTCCAGTTTAAATGCCGCATCAGTTTCTTTAGGAAGAGTTACGGTTACGCCCTTCACTGTTACATCAACAGTGTAATCACCATTCGTAATCTTCGTAGTAATATCAGTAGCCTCACAAGTTGTATTTGCAGGAACGACCAAGGCTAGTTGATTGCTGCCGTTCAAACCTAACTTAATAGTCTGATCTTGTGGAACACCTTCAAAGGTGCAACCGGAGAAATCACTCATACTAGCATCTCCCAATGCAGTTTTTATTGCAGTTATAACAGCAGCAGCGTCATTGGTAGTAGCGATGTCATACTTCTTTTCTGCAGCATTCCACAAAATAGGATCTGTTGAAGCCAGTGTAGCCGTTTGTGCCTGTCCTTCGCTGACAATTTTAACTTCCGTATATTCCTTGGCATCATAAACTTTTGTCGTAGGATGTTCCTCTCCGGCTGTTGCAGGATCTGTCACTGTTACAATAGATTGTACAGTAGCTTGACTTCCTGCATCTCCTTTAGCTTTCAATACACCAGTCTCTGCATTCAAATCAAAGTTAGCAGCAACATTTGCTGTCGTTGAAAATGCTACACTGAAATACTTATCAGAGATACCGAGTTCGCTCAATGTCTTTGTATCAGGAGTACCGTCTACATCTCCATTAGCTTTTATTGCTGTATTCACAGTTACGTTATAATCAGATACCTTGGCATCTCCATCATTTTCCTTATAGTCAATACTAGCACCTTTCTTCACTGTTGCTACTCCTGCATTTGCAGATGCCCATTCCACCTTACTGATATACAGATTACTCTTCACAGCGGCAAAATAGTTGGAGGAGACATCATTCAAAGTCTTCTTATCGGCAGCAACTTTGTCTGTTACAGTCAGAGCCACAGCATAACTATTTTTCACTGCGCTAGCATCCAATGTTACTTCAATCAAGTTAGGTTCAGCATCTACCACTTTGATTCCTTTTATCTTGAACGGATCGTTTAGAGAACGCGTCTTCACTTTCTGGCAATCTACAGAAATAACATATTTCGCATTCTCACTTACTTCACCATTCTCACCATAACAAGCAACCAAATCTTTTATTACATCAGCCGGAGATACACGGAATCTCACTGCCACTTCGTTGACATTGACTACCGATTTCCAGTCGTGACCACCACCCGTAGCAAAGTCCACATAGTATGTATTGAACTGAACCTGTCCGTCTGCATAAGTCGGCACATACACGATACTCTGAATCATGCCTTTGATAGCGTCGATTTCTTTCTGAAGATGATCGGTCAAATCTTTGATCGCTTGATTGACAGCTGATTTCTCATCAGCAATCAGCGCTTTTACACCTTCATCCAATGTGGCAGTCCCTTCCGGCATATTGAGAGCAGCAACAGCTTTCTGTGCGTCAACAATCTGTTTGATAAGAGCTGCATAGTTTGCATAATCTGCGCCTTCTGTTTTTGCTACATAAGCATTGATGGCAGTCAGCAATTCATTTAATTGTGCCTGCTGTGCTTTAGCATCATCACTGAAAAGTTTATCGTACACATTTCCTACAAAAGTAGCCAGCGTTGTAGACACTCCATATTTTTCAGTAAGTACAGCATTGATGTTACCGAGTTCTGTTGTGATTCCGCTTTGAACAGCTCCTGTTACATACTTAGCAATCTCTCCCCACTTATCCTGATCGGTTCCATCATGCTTAAGAGCATCGATGATAGCTTGATTTACATAAGCACCGAAGCTGGTACTTTCGTAAGCACTTACATTTTTTTTGCCGGATGTGATGTATGCCTGTTCTGCTGCAATCAGTTCAGATAATACGGTTTTGGCATCTTCAAGTTCTGTAATCTTCTTTTCCAAGCCACTGACTCCATCCTCACCTTTGAGAATCTTTTGCAAAGAGGTCAGTTGATTTTGAAGGTCTGCCAATCTTGCTGCCAAATCTTTAGCTTTATCACCTGTAGCATCTGCCAAAGCTTGTTCCAATGCAGCGATTTTTTCTTTCAAAGTTTTCTCACCATCCGGATTTTCCACAAGTGCGCTCAAGTCATTCAGTTGTGTCTGCAAATCCTGTTTTGCCTTTTCAACTGCGCTCTTCATGTCTTCTGTACTTACCGGACTGGTCGATGTGATCTTATCAACCTGCTCCTGCAAGCCTTTAATATCATCATCATAGTCCTTACAGCTTGTCACCACTGTACTGACTGTAAGCGTCAATGCTCCGAAAAGCATTACCCTAACAAATTTTTTCTTCATAACTACTTAAAAATTACATTAATAATATATTATTAAACACTAAGTTTCAATAATAGCCGCCCGTTACTTCGTAGGTAACGGATAAACCTTTGTGCCTGCTCTTCGGGAGTAGTCAATACGGAAAAATGAGACAATATGCGATTACATTCTTTACCCCTGCTTCTTAGAAGCGGCAGAGGGGCGGAAGACCTTTTGCAAAATTTAGAAGTTAACAAAGCCCTAATACAAAGAATCCGCTTGTTTTATTTGTTTAATTCCTTTTTTGAGTAGTTTATTAGAAAAAATGTATGATTTCGTTTGGTTGTTTTAAGAAATATGCTCATATTTGCACCGATATTTCGACCCGTTACCTACGAAGTAACAGAATAAAAATCAAGCACTTACACCTATTACAGATCGTTTCACAAAGTCAAGTACCTGTTTATTTGCTTCATCAATTTTCTTATTTCGGAAAGGCTTCAAATAAGTTTCTGTCACGGTGATGGACGAATGTCCCATTGCTTCGGAGATAATACCCGGATGGATTTCGCAATAATACGCAGTTGTAGCCCAGGTATGGCGGGCGGTGTACGAGCTCAACCGGTCTTTGAGTCCCAATGCCTTTCCTAATAATTCCAACTGATAATTAAAATTGCGCAATGCCAGTTGATATTCCCTATACGCCTTTGGCGAACCTTCGTCACTGTGAAGAATCGGGAACAAATAAGGCGACTGTTCCTCCCGATTCATATACTTTTGCAAAAGAAACATCGCTTCCGTCGTCAACGTCACAGACAACGGACGCCCCGTTTTACGACGACGATAACTAATCACATTTCCCCGCAGATCACTCTTACGCAAATAAGCCAGGTCGACAAAAGGCAATCCCCGAAGCAGGAACATAAGAATGAACAACTCCTGCGCACCCTTCATGGCAGGAGTGATAGCGTCCGACTGCAACAGACGGGCAAACACCTTCTTCATATCCTCCATATCCAGTGCCCGGCGGCGGTCTGCCCGCGTACCTGTATATACGGATCGAAAAAGATGCGGCACGTATGATGCCTTCCGAAGATCGACAGCGCGATTGTAAACCGCACGCAACGTGCGAAGATACGTAGACACCGTATTCCAACTACACCCACGTGCACGAAGACTACCCTCAAAATGCTTCAGCCACTCCGGAGTGATTTCCCAAAACGACAAACGATCGGAACCCTGAAAAGTAAGAATCGCATTCAACGTACTTCTGTATACATGAGCAGTCCCTAAATTTCCACTCTGCTGCAAATCAACAGCCACTTGTTTCATAAACGAAGTAAAACTTTCCTTTTTCATTAAAAATAAATTAATAATTAATATTTACTTTTCCCACACTTTACTTTAGTAAAATACAAAAATCTATCTTCAAAAATTTACATACATAAAATCTAAAAAATAAAAACTAAAACATTTACATTAATCATCAAAGTAAATTTCATACATTTGCGCAATTTTTCAAACAACATATTATTTTAACCATTTAAGTATAAAAAATTTATGAACAACAATGAACTAGCTGCCGAACGCTACAGCATTAATGGATTCAAGTATTTCTCCGAATTGGCGAAAGAGTATTTTCCCGATCTGGCAAACGCTTCTTCCGCCAGCAAAAAAATGCGCAAACGCATTAAAGCAAACAAGACATTGAACGAACAACTGGTTGCTGCGTATTACACCAGCCAAACAATCGATGTCAGTCCTGAAATGCAGCTAATCATCTACCGACACTGGGGACCTCCCCACATTGACTTGCCGACAAACGTTTAGCGCGTAACAGAAAACGAAAACACGGACAAGAAATAAAAGGAAAATCGAACTATATATTTTTAAATATATCATTTATCTTTTATTGTTTATTATGTATTCCACTTTGCGTTCACCACTTTTTTTCAAAACGAAGATAACTACCAATCATACAGCTATTTACAGAAAGAAAAAAGCGTTCCACAAAGCGTTCGGCAAAAATGACCGTTTTTTCACTACAAACAAGACCTTCGAATCCCCCCAAACGAAGGCTTTGTTTTTTCTCCAACAGAAGCTCCACCAACCACCAACAAAAGCTCCGCCAACCACCAACAGAAGCTCCGCCAACCACCAACAGAGCATCCGTTCCATCCCCACTCCTTCCCCGGCTTCATGAAAGAAGAAAAAAACAGCGATTTGCGCATCGCGGCACCCTTTATTCATCCACACCCGTCCGCACGGAACCACACCCCTTGCGCATCGCACAGGAACGGCGTACCTTTACAGAAATTTAAAACGATAACCCAATGAACAATTTCAATTTTCAAACCATGATGGAACATGGTTTTCTCATTATCCCCAAGGCCCTGCTACAACAACAAATAGAAGACCCGAACATAGAAGCCGGAGAAATAGAAGCGCTCCTGAAAATCCTGATGAAAGTCAACTATTCGGACACGTTATACAGCGACCGGCAGCACAAAGACTACCTGTGCAAAAGAGGCGAAAGCATGTTCAGCTACCGCGACTGGAGCCGCATTTTCCGCTGGTCTGTCGGAAAAACCTTCCGGTTCATACACGCCCTTGCCATCCTGGGGATCATCGAAATCGTCCCCCATCCCAACAACCCGTCCCTGCATATTCGTGTCGTCGAATACGACAAATGGGTAGGAGCCCCCGACAGCGGCAAGCAGAAAAAAAAAGCCGTCAACGAGAAGTTCCGCCTGTTTTGGAATGAGTTTCACAGCATCACGCAGCTTCCCAAAGAAAACATCGCCAAAGCGCAACGCGAATGGAAAAAATTAAGCGACAAGGAACAGCAACTCGCCATCGACAAGGTAGAAGATTATTATTTCCACCAAACAAACATCAACTACCTGCTCCACGCCGCCAGCTATTTATCCAACAAAGCTTTCCTAAACGAATACAGATAAAACGAATCCCAATTAAACGAAGACTGATTAAACGAACACTGATTATGAATACCGAAAACAGAGTTTCACCACAGGCTCCCGAAATAGAAGAAGCCATCATCGGCGCCTGCCTGATAGAGCAGAGGGCTATACCACTGATAGCCGACAAGCTACGCCCCGAAATGTTCTACGTCCTGCGCCACCAACTGATCTACGCCGCCATACTGGCTATGTACCACGCCGGAATGAAAATAGACATCCTCACCGTAAAAGAAGAGCTTTCCCACCGCGGAAAGCTCGAAGAGGCGGGCGGAGCGTTCGGCATCACCCAGTTGAGCAGCAAAGTGGCGACTTCCGCCCACCTCGAATATCACGCGCAGATCGTACACGAGAAATATCTACGACGCGAAATGATCTTGGGATTCAACAAACTACTCGCCTGCGCGCTAGACGAAACGATGGACATCGACGACTCGTTGATGGACGCGCACAACCTGCTCGACCGCCTGGAAGGCGAATTCGGCCACAACAACCACATGCGGGACATGGATGAACTGATGACCGCCACCATGACCGAAGCCGAAGGACGTATTGCCAACAACATAAACGGAGTGACCGGCATCCCTACCGGACTGGCAGACCTGGACCGCATGACGTCCGGACTCCAAAACGGCGAACTAGTGGTAATTGCCGCCCGTCCCGGCGTAGGAAAAACGGCATTCGCACTACACCTGGCACGAAACGCAGCCATGGCAGGACATGCCGTAGCCGTCTACAGCCTCGAAATGCAAGGAGAAAGACTGGCCGACCGATGGCTGACAGCAGCCAGCGAAGTCAGTGCCCGCCATTGGCGGTCGGGAACCGTCAGCCCGCAAGAGCTTGCAGAGGCACGCACAGCAGCCGCCGACCTCAAACGCCTGCCGATACACGTAGACGACAGCACCTCGGTCAACATGGAACACGTACGATCCAGCGCGCGACTGCTGCAAAGCCAACATGCGTGCGACGCGATCATTATAGACTACCTGCAACTCTGCGACATGACAACCGGCCAAAACAACCGCAACCGCGAACAGGAAGTGGCGCAAGCCACCCGCAAAGCGAAGTTGCTAGCCAAAGAGCTAAACGTACCGGTGGTACTGCTTAGCCAGCTAAACCGCGAATCGGAAAACCGCCCCGCAGGCCGCCCCGAACTGGCACATCTCCGCGAAAGTGGCGCAATCGAGCAGGATGCGGACGTCGTGATATTACTCTACCGCCCCGCCCTCGCACGAATAACAACCGACCGCGAAAGCGGTTACCCTACCGAAGAACTAGGCATAGCAATCATAGCCAAACAACGCAACGGAGAGACGGGAAACGTATACTTCAGGCATAATTCGGCAATGACAAAAATCACCGAATACGTCCCACCGCTGGAATACATGCTGAAACATGCTAAATAGATACAGATTCATCCCGATTCCATACAATTTTATATTACAATATATAGCTGTATGGAATTTCTTTTTTATTTCATTATTGATATAAAATAAATAGCAAAATACTTGACTTTCCCTTTCAAATTTCGTATATTTGTAATGTCAACAAGGACAGAAAATATTATTACTTAAACCTTAACTTTTTTAATTGTATGAATGTATTAGTGGAGCGCTATCAGCGCAGAAAGTATGTGAATCAGCCGGATTCACAGATGTTGTATTATGTACGCCAGAAATCGGGCACAGTGAGAGTGATGGACATCAACAAGCTGGCCGATGCCATCGAAGCGAACTCATCGCTTACAGCAGGAGATGTGAAGCATTCCATCGAGGCTTTTGTTGAGCAGTTGCGCCTGTCGCTTACCCAGGGCGACAAGGTGAAGATTGACGGATTGGGCACGTTCCATATCACGTTGAGCAGCGAAGGGGCGGAAAAGGAGAAGGATTGCACGGTGCGCAATATCCGCAGAGTAAATGTTCGTTTTGTGGCAGACAAGGCACTTCAGTTGGTGAATACGAGTCATGCCACTACCCGAGGCGAGAATAATGTCGATTTCATCCTGGCCGGAAAGGGTGACGGAGAAGACGCGGATGGCGGCAACGGTGGTGGAAACAGCGGTAGCGGCGGAAGCGGAGAAGCTCCGGACCCGGCAGCCTAATCATTAAAAACAGTGCCGCATGGGTATTACAGAGTGATTTCTACAATTGCTCTCCATGTGGTTTCTGTTTTCTTCTACGTTTATTTTTTAATTCTCAATTTTCAATTCTCAATTTATTAAAATGCTCGATAAAATCATAGAGATCATTATGACGATCCTGCCCTTTCTGGGTAGTAATCGCAAGAAGCGCAAAGCAATGGCGCAAGAAGTAAAAGAGTTCAGTGAACTGGTGAAAGACCAATATACATTTCTGATGCAGCAGTTGGAAAAAGTGTTGAAGGATTATTTCGACCTTAGCTCGAGAGTGAAAGAGATGCATACAGAGATCTTCTCGCTAAGAGGTCAACTGGCACAGGCTGCTGCCTTGCAATGTATCAATAAAGAGTGTCCACAACGTAGTGTGGCAGAGGCATGATAGTGATTCAGTCTATTTAATCCATCCATGAGAACTATAAATCTGATAGTAATCCATTGCTCCGCTACGCGCGAAGATAAGAGTTTCACAGAATATGACCTGGACGTCTGTCATCGCAGACGGGGATTCAACGGAGCGGGGTATCATTTCTATATCCGCAAGAACGGGGACATAAAATCTACCCGTCCGATAGAACGGATCGGTGCGCACAGCCGCGGTTTCAACAAGGAAAGTATAGGGATTTGCTATGAGGGTGGACTCGACTGCAAAGGACAACCGAAAGATACCCGTACCGAATGGCAGAAACATTCGCTCCGGGTATTGATTCTCGCTTTATTGAAAGATTACCCGAATTGCCGGATATGTGGACACCGGGATCTAAGTCCCGACCTGAAAACGGAAACGGCGAGAATAGAACCGGAAGAAAGGATCAAGGCCTGTCCCTGTTTTAATGCTGAAACGGACTGGGGAAAAGTCTGAAAGAAGATACATTCAACTCAAATAAAGATGCCGCCTCCCGTTTCTCCAAATTCAAATACAGGTAATTGTCAAACTGTTTTCCAAATTCATTAACTACCGTTGTCTTACCGACTTGCCTTGCTCCACGCAATATCAAAGGCTTCCTGTGCGTATCGACTTTCCATCTTTCCAAATGAAATAATATATCTCTTTTAAACATAAGCAATAAACTTATTGATTTTCAGCAATAAATTTATAAAAAGTTTCCAAAGATGGGGCAAAACATCATTGATTTTGTTCCAAAGATGGGGCAAGATGCCAGTGATTTTGTTTTAAAGATGGGGCAAGCCACACTAATACTGTTACAAAAATGGGTCAAAACAGAATTTATATAGTTACAATCAGCTGATTTACAAATTAGACGATTTACTATGTACCGACTCCAATCGTACATCGTAAATCGTCTAATCGTCTAATAAGTTCGTCTATTATTTCACGTCGAATGCAGCTTCAATCAGTGCTTTCAAGTTCAGATAATGACTTCTGTATATTCCGCTGGAAGCATTTGCCGCATTAGTCAGGTCTCTTTTAAGATCAGTCAACTGTCCGCGTGCAATGGTCGGTGCCTCGGAAGGGAAATCGAAAGCCACAAGCGAATAACCACCCAGACTTCCGAGCGAGCCGGAACTGTTCTTCGGTTTATCAAGCATTCCGATCAACGCATTGACATAAGTCTTCTGCAAGCTACGCTGGGAAGCATCCGGTTTCTTTCCTCCTTGCAGATCGCTCCAGATACTCTTCTTCAAATCACGGAACAAATCGTTGGCCGTGTATGCTTTCGCTCCGTTGACCAGTTCGTTATCCGTCATTTTGTCGAGCGTGCGGCTACTAAGCAGTTGTTTCAATGTACTGCTCTGTACACGGTAGATCGAATTGAAAGTATTGATACCTGTTCTTTCGGTCAGTTTATCATCCATCAGCCAAGTCGGTGTGGTGAACAGTTCTTTGTTCAAGAAGTCGACCGCTTTCTTCTGAATATCTTTCGGTACGTATTCTACCGCTTTCATGTCTGTCTGTTCCACAGAAATCGGATTGTGGTAGATACCGGCAACATTGGTAGTCACATGCCCCACGTACAAGCTGAATTGTCCCACCACATTCTGATACAAGCGGACGGCCTTCATATAACCTTCATTCGGTTCATAAGTCCAGTTCATGATTTCAGGCATCACGCGTTTCAGGTTTTTGATGCCATACGAACTTGCCAACATGGCATCGTCTCCCAAATCCTCACTCTGGTTGCGGGGATCGTTTCTGTCGAGTTCCGTTCCGAACGTGTAACGTTTATCTTCGCGCAACTTCCCGATGATCCACTTATTCAGGTGAGGTATTTCGGCTTCCGCCGTTTCATATTCGGGCATCCAGCGGTAGCCCCACTCAATCGCCCATTTGTCGTAGATACCGATACGGGGGAATATTCCCGAACGTGAGATGTTGTCTTCCGGCTGCGCCACATAGTTGAAACGGGCATAGTCCATGATAGACGGCGTGTGCCCGTTAGCTTCCACCCATATTTTGTCTCTTAGTTTCTCTACCGGGACGGTATTGGAAGAGCCGAAGTTATGACGCAGTCCTAACGTGTGTCCCACCTCGTGGGAGGAGACAAAGCGTATCAGTTCGCCCATCAGTTCATCGTCGAACATCGGTTTGCGTGCTCCCGGATCAATGGCTCCCGCCTGCACGATGTACCAGTTGTAGAGCAGGCTCATCACGTTGTGATACCAGTTGATATGCGTTTCAAGGATTTCACCGCTGCGAGGGTCGTGCACGTGAGGTCCGCTTGCGTTGGGTATATCGGAAGGTTTGTACACGATAGCCGAATGGCGGGCGTCTTCCAGGCTCCAAGAAGGATCGTCCGTCGGCGCTTCTTTGCCGAAGATCGCGTTTTTGAATCCCGCTTTTTCGAAAGCTGCTTGCCAGTCGTTCACACCTTGAATGAGGTAAGGCACCCATTTCTTGGGAGTGGCGGGGTCGATGTAGATGATAATCGGTTTCTTCGGTTCCACCAATTCGCCACGCAGGTATTTCTCGCGGTCTTCGTCTTTGGGTTCGAGACGCCAGCGGGTGATATTCGCTTTATACTTCACTCCTTGCGGATTCTCGTCAAAATCCTTATAGCTCACAGCAAAGTAACCTACCCGGTCGTCGTGCAATCTCGGTTTCATCGGTTCCTTGGGAAGTAATAGCATAGAGCTGTTCAGTTCGTAAGTCAACGGAGTGGTAGAGGTGGCAAAGAAAGCTGCCAGCAGTTTCTCAAGTCCACTGCCTCCTCCTTTCTTCCGCTGGAAGGTACGCACGGTACGTATTTCGATGTTTTGCGGAAAGGCTTTCAGTGTGTCGATATAACTGGCGTCGTCTACCATGCTGCTCGCTCCGATGTTGTCTTTCACCCGGCTGGTGAATGAAAACATTTCGTTGTCCTTACGGATATAGTCGGTCATGTCGATCACGTAGTTGGTAGTTTCTCCTTCTTTGCGGACAGTTTTCAGCGGGAAGGTGGCCACAATGGGTTGAACATTGGAGTTCAATACGGCCTGATACATGCCCAGTGTATCAGCAGAATGTTCGAGATAAGAGATTTCACGCACGAACAGTTTGTCGCCGCGTCCTTTCTCGAAACGGATCACTTCGTCGCTGATGTAATCTCCCGGATAGCCGACTTTCCGCTTCTGCGCGTCTACCGGTGCTTTCACAACTCTGTTCACAATCAAAATATCACGTCCGAAAAGAGAGTCGGCTATTTCGAAAAAATATTTACCATCTACATAATGCACTTTGAAAAAGCCGTCCATTGTTTTGGCTTTGCCGGTGATTACTTTTGCGTAAGGTTGCAGAGCATCTTTCTTACTCTTGGCAATGGAGTCAGCCTTGGCTTTATCCACCGCTTCCGTCTTGCTCTTCTTTTTCTTCTTTTTCTTGAAGATGTCCGTCGATTGTGCTCCGGCCAATGGAACGATCATTGCCAGAATCATCAGAATTGAAACTAATTTCTTCATGCTTTCTTTTTTAATATTTATATACAGATACAAAGATAATAATTATTCGATACCGGCAATGCCATACATATTTAAGTTGTTGATACTAGACATCTTTTCATTCGGTTTGCCTGAAATAGTATATTCCTGTCCATCAATTGTCAAAGTAAAATTATAGGTATAAGTTAGCCCTGTTTCAAAAGGTACGGCAATCATCATATAACAGGTCTCCAAACTGGCACCAAAATACCCGGCAGTTATCTCGAAGCCGCCATTAGGAAGATTATAAGTAATACTGTTTATCGGAGTACCGGAAATTTTACCTGTCGACAAATCTACAGTTGCTCCATCTTCGTAGGCAATCGGATGGTCACAGCTCACCACCACTTTAGTAAATTTCTTACCGACAAAAGAATCCGGGCATCCCGCACCCGGTAAAGTGATTTGAGAAAACAATGGTTTGAATTCTCCCAAAGAAACAGTTGCAGCAGAATAGCTAGATGTAGTAGCCGAAGCATAAGCAAAGCTATAATTACGATGCGGCATAAACTCTGATTCATAATACTCCTGCACAGCTAAGTTGGGCAAAGCGACAGCCTTATAATCTTGTGAAGCTGCGTTATAGGGCGTATAGGCATAAATAGTGTGATCGCCACCCTTAAATCCTGCAGCAAGTTCGGAAGAAGGATTCAGCGTAATATCTTCAGTCACACGACTATCACGATCATATACTATATACGTTTTACCATCCAATTCTGTAGTAGTAGCCACCGCTACTTCCGACGGAGCATACGGCAAGTTATCCTGCGGTTTGCCATCGGACAACACATATATTCCTATCTTGTCCGCTTCAATCCATCCCTGGCTTCCATGGGAATACACATTATAAGCACCGGAAACAGCAATTTTCCCCACTACGGGAATATCTGCATCTTCTTCTTCACCATCGTCACTGCTGCAACTTACTGAAGACAATACTAAAGCTACACAAGCAGCAAAATAAAACAGTCTATTTTTCATACTTTTCTCGTTTAAATGATTAATTATTTACTGATAGGTTATTTTCTTTTTCCAATTAATATTCTCCTTCATAGTTCGTGCACCATACCATGCCTTTCACATCGCCAAACCCGCTAAAAGTCTTCAATTCCAAATCGGGAGCAAAACCTTCGAAGAGACGTACCATCTGGCTCGTGTTTACATCGATGATGGCGATATCCCCATTTTCCTGCGAAAGTGCCAGCCGGAAATTCGGATCAGTGCTATTTCCCCCATAGCCATAAAACTCACAAACAACAGGACTTCCACTGATGCCGGTGATACGGCTGCCTGCTGTGTAAGCCAGCATATGGCTGCGCATCTGCATACTGTATATATAGAGATTCTTATCTCCATCGGTAAAGTAGAAATAAGGGTTCTTTTCAAAATTGGAGGACATCTTAATGACACTTTGCGGAGTCAATAAGGAGCTGCCGCTGAATCCGTATTGATCCGTACCGGTTATCAGGTGAGAGTTATTATCCATGTCTTTTACGGCAAACTCGTGCAAATCATAATTTCCGGTTCCCTGCACGTCAATCAGCGACACGTAGTTTGACCAAAATGTCAGCCCGCCGTTGGAGGCTACATCTTTCTTTTCGTAAGCCCCTATTGCCAGGCAGCGGGTTCCCGCTCCCATATTGTTCACCCGCAACACACCGGAGGGAACTTCCAAATCCTGATCGTATGTTTTGAAGTAGACGATGGCAGGAGTATAAACTGCTCCCCACTGCGGATAATGTGTAATGCCGATAAAACGGGCATTTTGCTCATCATACAAGATACAACGTTCTTCGTCGGCACACCAATAAGTGACGTTGTGGAACGGTGCGAAACAGGTGATACGGCTACCTCCCTCAAACTCATACGGCATGGCGCCGTACTTCCCGTAATAAGGAATCGCTTTATTGTCAGTGCCTACGGCACGGATATACACTTCCCCCTGTTCGGAGCAAATCACGTAATATTCTTCCTTGAATGCGAAGTCCATTATCTTCAAGCCTTCCGGCTCTTTACGGTTTTCAAATTCGTGGGCAAGCCACATGTCTTTTTGCAACGAATTGCCATCTAGCGTGACACTTCCACTACCCTGATTTATCAGGATTTTCGGCAAACCTGACACGTAGGAACCGGAGATAGAGCCTAATACATAATAGTAATAGATCCCGAGCGGGTCTGTACCCAGACCATCTTCGATGATGTTTTCTACATCGTGCGTAGCCCGGAGGCCGGGATTGATGAAAGATAAAGAAGATTTTCCGTCTCCTTTGTTGGAGAGAATCATCCAGCCCCAGTCGAAACTGTTCTTTCCCGTCAAGGTATATTTATTGCTGATGTATGTTTCATTCGTTTCCTTATTGATGACTTTCAGTATCAGTTCGTACGTTCCGCCTTTTTCGAACTGATACTTCAGATGATAACCTGTGTAGATCAGTTCACGGTTCAGATACCATTGAACGGTGAAAAGTTCATCAACATTCCCGATGTCCGTTGAGAAGTTGATGGGCGCATCCATCTCGAAAAGGTCGCCTACCATAAACGTGTAGTCCGATGAAGCGGAGTTCACAAAAGAAACTTTGGTAGAGTTTGTATAGTCATAGTTTCCCAAATCGTCATAACAGCCGGTTATCACGAGAAGCTGCAGGATTGAAATGAATAGTATTGTTTTTCGCTTCATAATTTATTATCAGTTATCGAGAATGGTTTCATACAGCGGTGTCACTCCGTCTGTATCATAATATTGGTAATTGCCTTGCTGCCACTGGTCTTTCCACCAGGCCTTGAAGTCGGCTATCAGGTTGACAAACTCAATACCGGTGTATTTATCCAATGATTCGAGTATCTCACCATCCATGAAAATGATAAAAACACGGTATTTCATATCCGAATAAGTACCCAGATTGGCTGCCGAACTCTGGTTCCACCAAACAGGTTGGGAAATCCGGTCGGTCACTTGAATCGTGACGTGTTTGTATTCTGCCGGACCCACCAGACAGTTTTCCACTGCATCCAGTGAAAGGGTAAGGGTGTAGTCTGTGTTGAGCAGGTCTTCATTGCGATAGACGGTGACTTCGTAGGTGTCTTCCGCCAGTCCGCTATGGAAGATGCCGGAGGTCAAAGGGGCATAGTCGATGCCGGAACGGGCGGTGCTTTTCTCTCCCACTGCGGAAATATCACAGGTGGCATTTTCTTCGAGCAGGTAGCCAAGAAGTGTCATTTTCACTTTCACGGTTCCTTCTCGAAGCAAGGGTGCATCTGTAGCAAAGTTGAATGTTATTTTCTGTGGAGACTTATCGCTCATGTAAGTAAAATAGACGTAATTGTCTCCATTATAAACGTCCAGCTGCTCTTCACTGCAAGAGGTGAGAACGAACAGCAGGCAGAAGATGGTATATGGCAATATTCGTTTCATCTTATCCGGGCATTAGTTGGTTGTTTCACTGGTAGGCAATGGAAGTACATAAGAACCTGTCATGTTGATTTCTCCTTCCTCGTCGGAATCGGGCACGGTGGAGAGGTTCATCCGTTTGTAGGTGTAGAAGGTTCCACCTTCGCCTATCATTTCTTTCCGTATATCGAGCAGTATTTCGGCATCCAGTTGTTCACGGGTGCTGACTGTCAGACTAAGGGTACGTTCAGCTCCACGGGCTTTTCGAACTGTTTCGAGGTAGTTGATTCCTTCGGTTATCTTGCCATTATAGCTACTGATCTCCGCCAGGATATGACAGATTTCACTGAACCGGATCACTGGTATCATCGGATTCTCCATTGCTTCTACTACTGATTCTACGGAAGGGTTATACTTCAGTGTGTAATACTTCGACTGGGTTTCATTGGTAGTCCCGATCAGGTAGGTGAGCCGATAGTCGGTATATACGCCCGTATTGTCCGAAGCAAACAGGGAAGGGATATTTGCCAACGGCAAACGGGTGGTTGACGAAGAAGAGGAAGAGCCCCATACGGCCTGTTCATAATCCGTAGCCAGCTGTTTCTTGTACAAGCCGAACAATATGTCGTGGGAGACTTTTGTATATCGGGAATTGAGATTGCAGGTAATGTTCTCTCCTTCTGTAAAGCCTATCCACCGTTTCTGCTGGTAATAGGTGTTGTAAAGTTCTTTGGCGGCTGTCTCGGCATTCTTGTAGTAGGCAGGACCGGCATAGATGCAGACACGGGCTTTCAACCCCAGCAATGCCAGATAGTTGAAGCGGATGCCACGATACCAGAAGAATGCTCCCATATCGTCTATATAGGAACCGGAGTTGAAGCGGTAGCGGGCATTCCATTCGGGAGTAGGTTCGTACATTTGTGAAGCGTACATCGCTTCGGGATGGTATTCGGTGTCAAACTTACGCAGAATGTCTTCCGCTTCGAGCAGGTCTTTCAGGACTTTCTCGATAAAATCGGTAACGGTACATTTTTCTACCACTGCGGCTTCGTATTTATCGCGGTAAGGAAGATAGGCGCCCGAAGGATTGGTTGCCGTTGCAGGAGCAAACAAGCGAAGTAGGTCAAAATGCATCATGGCTCTTAATGACAAGGCTTCGGCGTAAATGAGGTTTTTCTCTTCTTCTCCGTATTCGAACAAAGAGATGTCCGTGGGCCGGATGTTCTCGATGAGCTTGTTCAGGTTGGCTATCACTTTATAGCCTTTTTCCCAGATAGCTGTCACGACGGGTTCGGTGTCGACCGTGTTATAGATAAGTTCGGAAGCGTCGGCATACATCGGAGAGATGGTTCCCGCCTTTTGATTGTATTGCTGGGAGATGGCACTAAGGAATCCCCAGCTTAGTTGCTTACCGTAAAGTTCGTCGGACGCCAGATTGGTGTAGATACCATTCAGGGCATTCCGGTAGCCGAAACCGGTGGAAAACAGATCGTCGTCGGCTATCGCATTTTCTGGTGTTACGTCCAGCCAGGCATTGCAGGAAACGGCTAACATTCCTGTCAGGGCTATTAGTATATGGCTGATTAGTTTCTTCATTTGTATGGTTAGAATATGATGTTAGTAGTCAGATTGAATGAACGCGAATAAGGATAATCCAGTCCCCGTTCCTGACGGATGGTAGACCAATAGAACAGGTCGTTCATCGTGAACGAAAGACGCAGGCCGGACAGATGGAGTTTCTTTAATTGTTCGGGACGGAAATTGTAGCTCATTGTCAATGAACTCCATTGCAGGGTATTGTTTTTCTGTACAAAACGCGAAGATGCGCCGGTGGTGACATTACGGTCACGAATATCTTTCATGGTGGTTATGTCTCCCGGTTTCTGCCAACGGTCGAGCAATACCCGCTTATCTACATTGTCATTTTTAATGTCGGCATTCTCTACATAGGAGACGAGGGTATTGTTGTAAGCATCTCCACCAAAAGTATAGAGGAAAGAAGCAAACATGGATAACTGTTTATAGGACAGGGTATAACTGAATGAGCCTTGTCCCTTGGGAGCTGTATCGCCAATAATGGTCCATTCGTCGGCAGACCATACATCGGTAACGTCACCATTCCGGCGAAGGTAGATTTCTTTGCCGTTTGTGGGGCTGATTCCCAATGACTTCATCCCGTAAATAGAGGTCAGAGAGGCTCCTTCGTAATATTTCAGGTATGTTTTAGCATATTTTGAATCGGAGCTGCTTTCGGGGTTATATCCGCTGAACAGTTCTTCCACTCTTTTATTATAGTCGCGCATTGCCTGGGAGATTTCAATAATCGTGTTTTTGTTTCTTGCAAAGCTGCCGTAGAGCTGGAAGAGCCAGTTTCTGTCACTGTAAAGTCGTGCCCGCAGTTCCAGTTCGACGCCGGTGTTTTTCACCTTTCCCATGTTTTCTTTGTAGGAGGTGAATCCGGTAGAGGAAGGGATGGTATAATCGGTTATCAGGTCGATGGTACGCTCGTCGTAGGCAGAGGCTTTCAGATAGATTTTATCGTGCCACAGTCCGATTTCAACTCCATAGTCGAGGGTGTATTTACGTTCCCATTTCAGGTTCGGATTTCCCATCTGATAGAGGAATACACCGTAGCCTGTGGGATACCAGCTGTCTGTTTGCAGCTGATACATATCTTTGGCCGAATAGAGGGAGAAGTTGGTCTTTCCGGTCAGTCCGTAGGAGACACGGAACTTCAACATGGAAAAGAGTTCATTCGACTTCATAAAATCATAATTATGAATGTTGATTCCTGCTCCTGTTGACCAGAACATGGACCATCTTTTATCGGAACCGAATTCGGAAGAACCGTCGATACGTCCTGTAAGGTCGGCGAGATAGATATTGTTGTAGGTGTAGTTGGAAGTGAGCAAGGCTCCTACCAAGCGGGTGGTATTATCGGAGCTGCTGGGCTTTCCGTATACTTCTGCCGCATAGTTTGAAGAGACAAGGTCGCCACCCGGAAATCCCCGGTAACGTGTTTCGGAAGCAGTGCTCTGCGTTTGTCTCATGTTGGAGGACAAGCAGATATTGAGATTGTGTCCCTTGAAGGTATTGTTGTACATGAGTGACAGGCTTCCGTCTATCACTGTTCTCTTTTGTGTGGATTCTGTTTTTTCACCATTGATGTTGCCTGTACTGGCTGAATAACTGGCCGATGCGGGATCTTTGTACAGATCACCGGTAGAATTTCTCATCAGGACGGAAAACTGACCGCGCAGACGCAGACCGTCGGTGATACGCCAATTCAGACTAAGATCATCGGTTACTTCATCATAACCGGAATGGTCGAAGCTGTTGTAGAAGTTGATTTCGTACAGTGGATTTACTTGTGTGCCGCTAGCCCCGTCGAACTTTTCGAGACGGCGCACATAATCGCCATTTTCATCATACAGACGCATATAAGGAAGTAAATGGGAGTAATCGCTGAATGAATTGAAGGGGACATCTGTACTTTTGTTATAAGTGTAGGTCACTTTGTTCTTTATTTGTAGTCCGCCAATGCGGTAGTCTACATAAAAAGCGGCATTGGCATTCTTACGGGAAGAGTGTTTCATCACTCCTTCCGTTCCTCTGAATCCCAGTTCCACTCCCCAGCGCACGTCGTTTTCTCCACCGTCTATGAAAACGGAGTGCTTATGGTTCAGAGCCGTGCGTAGTCCTTGAGAAAGCCAATAGGTATCGACACCTGTCAGTACATTATTGAGTCGTTGGTAGTAACCGTTGGTATAGGGGTCTATTTCCGGGGTGTTGCTGTCATATAGTCCTGCCAGGCGTTCGGTTTCCAGCTTCTCACGGGCGTTCACCAGATTGTAGGAGGATAAATCCGGCAGTTCGGCAGAAAGTACTCCGGAATACTGTACACGGAACTTTCCGGCTTCAGGCGCACGCCGTTCAATGACAATTACTCCGTTGGCCGCACGTGAACCGTACATGGCAGTGGCGGCAGCATCTTTCAGGATATTGATGCTGTGGATGCTATTCATATCGAGGTCGTATATCTTTTCTACATCGACTTCAAAGCCGTCCAGTATGAAGATAGGCAGGTTGGAATTACCGCTTAGCACTTCCCGCGAAATGGAGGAGGTGGAGGTCTGCCCAAGTGTCGTTTCTCCGATACCGGTCTGACCACGCAAGACGAATTGAGGCAGGCTGTTGGGATCGGAACCAGCAGCCAGATTCTCCTGTATTCTGAAAGAGGGATCGAAAGTCTGAATGGCCGAAATCAGGTTGTTCGGGTTGACTTTTAACAGGTCTTCTTTCTCTATCTTTGTGGTATTTCCTGTGAAACTTTCTTTCTGTATGGAGTTATAGCCGGTTACAATCACTTCCTGAATACTTTCGGTAGCTTCTACCATCTGCACATCGACTTTCTGCCGGGAAGTGACTTTGATTTTACGGGTTTCAAAACCGATGTAAGAATAGATAACCAGACCGCCTTTTTCGGGCAGGGTCAATACATAGCAACCGTTTATATCGGTAATTACACCAGTAGAATGACCATCCAAACGAATCGTCACTCCTACCATCGGTTCTTTAGAGAGTTTCTCAATCACCCGGCCATAAACATAATTTCCGTGTGGAGGAAGAAGATATGTCTCTTTTGAATTATTTTTGTTTTGGGCTATTGCATTAGTAGATAGTGATAAAATGTATACAAACAATAAGATTCTATTCAAAGCCCCGGAATTTAGCTTTTGCATAACGGATATATATAGTTATTACACCCGCAAAAGTATTCTTATATGATAGACGGAGCAATCACGAATTTTAGGTATTTTACACAACTATTATACCAAAATATAATTAAAGCAAAATCTTTTTGCTTCTGTTTAGGTATTAATCAATAGCAAAAAGAATAACTGCATCATTTATCCTCTATCAAAAGGCAAATGATGCAGCTGTCGGTTATATCTGTTTTTTTTATAATGCCAGACGGTATATCTCTTTGCTGTCCTGTTTCGCTAATTTGACATAGTTGCCTACCAATTCACCTTTATTCCGGTGCAGACTATCTGCAAGGCGGTCGATGTCGGGATTCTCAATGCCAAGTTCTTTGAAGGTCACAGGCAGGCCGATGGAAGTAAAGAAGGATTTCAGACGGGAAATTCCTTCAAGGGCTACCGCCTTTTTATCGTCTGATTCTGCCACTCCCCACACTCGGATGGCGTATTGGGCTATCTTATCCACATTGTGTTCTGTCATCCATGTCATCCAGGCAGGGAAGATTACGGAGAGTCCGGCACCATGAGTCACGTTATAGATGGCGCTGATTTCATGTTCGAGGAAGTGGGAAGCCCAGTCCTCTTCACAACCTACACCACAGGTTCCATTGTGGGCGATCGTTCCGCACCACATCAGATTGGCACGGGCTCCGTAGTTTTCAGGTTCTTTCATGACGGTGGTTGCTTCTTTGATGATGGCAAGCAGTGTACCTTCGCACAGGCGATCGCCTATTTCTACATCTTTCGTGTTGGTGAAATAGCGTTCCATGATGTGTGCCATCATATCGGCAATGCCGCAGGCGGTTTGGAAAGGAGGAAGTGTGTAGGTCAGCTCGGGGTTCATCACGGCAAAAACAGGACGCAATACACCGGGAGCACGGAGGCTTAATTTCTGTAAGCCATCGACTTTCGTGATGACGGTGTTACCGGAACCTTCGCTTCCGGCAGCAGGAATCGTTAACACAACGGCTACTTTCAATGCTTTCGTCACAATGGCTTTTCCGATGTAGAAATCCCAGAAATCTCCGTTGTAAGGAACTCCGGCTGCAATGGCTTTCGCCGTATCAATCACAGAGCCACCACCAACGGCGAGCATCATGTCTACGTTTTCTTTCCGGCAGAGGTCGATTCCTTCATACACTTTCGTGTCTATCGGGTTAGGCTGTACACCGCCCAGCATACAATAGGGAATACCTGTTTCCTGCAATGATTTCTCAACACGAGCCAATAATCCGCTGCGTATCACAGAGCCACCACCATAAACAATCATTATTTTGCGTGCACCGTATTTCTGTACTAACACTCCGGTCTGCGCTTCCGTATCCCGACCGAACACGAATTCAGTAGGGCTGTAAAAGATAAAATTATTCATTGTCGTTTTCTTTATAGGTCTTTTCGTCAGTCTTTTCTATAGATCCAAATAGAACTCCTTTGACAAGTTTTTCTATAAGTTCTTTTATAGAGCCCTTCATAAGAGTCTTTATAGATCAGACAAAGTTATAAATTTAAGCAGAATATCTTTCTTTTGATTGTTTAAAATTTCCTACTTTCATTAGTACAAGTCCGATTACAATCCAGACCATTTCGCGTACACGGGTAATCAAAGCGGCATAGACTCCGTAAGCTCCGGAAAGGGAAAGGCCGCCTACGGCGAGGGCAAAGCCACCTTCACGACCTCCCAATTGCATAGGCAGGAAAAACAGCAGATTAGCAAGTAAAGAAGAGAAAGCCGCAATCAAGCAGCAGTCGGCAAAGCTGACATGGGTGGTCAGCACGTTCAGTATCAGCCATATTTCAAGACAACTGACTACACGGGCGATATATTCCAGTAAGAGGGCGCTATAAAAGGTTTGTTTCTTTTGTTGGTGGAGAAGGGCAATTTGTTTGTCTATATTCTCCAACTTCTCTTTATGCGCATTTGCAAAATGAAATACTTTCTTTTTCAGAAAAGGAATACGACCACCCATACGGACAAAAGCCACAGCCATCCCCTGCCGATAGCCTTTCATAAAAAGAATAACAATCAGCAAGCAAAAGACAGTAATAGCTCCTAAGATTATCCCCATCATCCACCCCACCGGATAGAGACAAACGTAAAGCAACACTGAACTTAACCAAAAGCAAAAGTGGGAAAAGATATGCATCATCACATAAAGAATCACGGAAGAGGTGGCGCGTTCTATTCCTATATAGGGTTTCAGCTCCATAATACGATATGGTTCGCCTCCCATCAGCCCAACAGGAGTCACGTAATTAAGCGCAAAACCTGTTACTGTGAATTTGTAGAGCCGGACAAATGAAACCCCCGTCTTACCACCACTACGGATGATGATGTACCACGATACTGTATTAATAAGGTAGACAAACAGCCATAGCAACAAAACCAAAGGTAAATATACCCCTGCACGCTTCAAATTCAGCCAAAGCTCCTGATAATCCATATCAAAAGTGAATATCATTATCAGAACGGCAATGATACCAAAAGCGAGAAATATATTACGGTACTTGTTCTTCACTATTTGTGAGACTTATATCTATTTTTTATATGGGTATATATCTGCTTTTATATGAGTATATACTTGCTTTTTGTATGGGTATATATCTCACTTTATTCACATATAATCTTACTTTATATACGTATAATATCTTTCGAAGAATCTTTTGAACGCCGGGATTCTCATCAATATGTATTCGAATACCAGCCAACCGATTAACGCGCAAGAGATGCCAAGTAATACATCAATGATATAATGATGGCATGAATAAATAGCTGTTCCCCAAATGCCGACCATGATAATAGAGAAAAGAGTAACCACATACCACCTGCATTTACCAATAATGGCATACACCAATGCAACTACCATATAGGCCGCGTGCAGTGAAGGCACTGCCGCAAAAACATTAGCATTACGCCCGTAGATAGAATCAAAGATGGTTACTCCGAAGAATGCATCAAAGCGTCCCAATCCTGCAACATTACCCGGTGTGTTTAATATCGGTTCGAAACCGTAGTTGATGGCATACCAAGGCGGAGCGGCCGGATGAATATAATAACCGGCAAAACCAATCAAATTGACAAACAAGAATACTAACGCAAAGCGAAGGTAGGTTTTTCTTTCCTTCTTGAAATACAGACAAAGACCGAACAGGATGGGAACGGGAACCCAACAAAGGTAGAAGATTCCGGCAAAAACGTCCGCTATCGGCCAGTTGTGTGCAGCGAAGTATTCGCAAGGAGTAACCAGAAGACCATTATCCATTACTCCGAAAAGAGACTTTTCGAGATTATACAGTCCGGCCACATCAATCGGGTTCACTTCGTAGTTGGGGCAAATACGCATCCAGTCATACGAGATTCCAAAAATGGCGAAAGGTAACAGGGCCACAGCCAACTTACGAGTAGGTAATCCGGCAAAAAATAAAACTAAATAGAGTACCGCCATTAACAGGTGCTCGGAACGAAGCCCGATGAAGATACTTGTCAGCAAAAGGAAAAGAGCCATAATGACTGTCACAGTCAGGGCTTCTCTCTTCGACGGCATTTGAATATTCTTTATCATTATAATGTTTTGATTAGACAACTAGACTATTTACTATTGGACTATTTACGATGTACTATTTAGGATGTACGATGTAAATAGTAAATCGTCCAACAATAAATTAATTCATTCTTTCATCGCTTTGTAGCAATGTCTCACACGAGCAAATGCCGTGATATTGGCAAACAGGGCAACAAAAGCCAGAGGAACAATCATAATCAGGATTGGTTCGAAAACGGTGATATCTTTGAAAACGCCACAGAACAAAGCTCCGAGACTGGTCAGCACTACGCGTTCCGGACGTTGCATGAATCCGACTTTACATTCAATTCCTAAGCCTTCGGCACGGGCACGCACGTAGCTTACCATCAGTGAGCCGATTAGTGCCACAAATGCAATGAGTGCATAAAGGAAATAATCTTTCATTGATAAATAGTAACAGATACCAAAGAAAGTCATCAATTCACTGTAACGGTCGAGTACTGAATCGTAAAGCGCACCGAACTTGGAACTCATGTTGCCTAGGCGAGCTACACGTCCGTCCATCATATCGAACAGTCCGGCAAACAAAATCACACCTCCTGCCCAGCCGATAATGGCCAAATCGTTCTGTCCGCCATATATGCCGGCATATACAAACATACCTGCCGCTACTACATTCAGGATAAATCCGGTAGTGGTGATAAAGTTAGGAGTGATTCCAATTTTAATCATTCCGCGTATCAGGGGATTGATAATCTTATAAATCAACTGTTGTAAATAATCTCTGTAATTCATCTGTTTAAATCTGTTTATAGCTATTTTTATCTAAATCTTCTGTTTTCTCAATCTGTATATATCTAATTCTTTCGTTTTCTCATCAGTCTTTTCAATCCGTTTTTCAGTTTCTTTTTCCGAACAAACTTCTTATATCTATATTCCGGTAAACAAAAAAGCGTTGCATATTATAGTTCCAGAACAGTGCCACGATGACTGCCACTACCACTTTAGGAATAATGAAAAAATCTCCGAAATACAGGCTAAGCGTGTCGCGTACCCAGGGAATCTTCGCTAATGATTCCGTCAGTGCATACGTACCCCACGTGTTTAACCAAACGCTGCAAATCCATACAAGGATAAACTTTGCAGCGACATTCGTTTTCTTTCCTTTCGATTTAAAGGTCCATTTATAGTTGATAACACAATTGACGATTCCTCCATAAATAGCCCCCGCCAGGGTGGCATATACATAGTAGACTTCAAATAGCCTGACCAGAAGAATCGTAACGAGAAAGTCTGCAATAGTTGCCATTTGAGCAGAAAGCTGCGCCCTCAAGAACATGAAGATGCCACCTTTCTGGGAAATCATCCGTGCAACTCTTTTCAGCCAATCACCCATCTTGCTCCCACTAACAAAATAAAACTATACACTCCCGCCAAAACGTCGTCCATCATCACACCTACTCCACCTTTCAGGCTTTCCATACGGCGTATGCCCAACGGCTTGGCTATATCAAAGATACGGAACAGGGCAAAAGCCGCAATCACATACCAAAACCATTTGTCATCATTGGGAACGGCCAACAACGGTATCCACACTCCCACCATCTCATCCACTACCACACGCGAAGGATCTTCTCCCCAATAAGTCTCCAGCTTATCGGCAGCCCAAATGCCGGCGAATGTAAATACAATCACCAAAGCGGCAGTCAGCCATAATACCCAAGAGAAAGGAAAGAGAAAATAAAGTGCAATCCAAATGATAGAAGCCAGTAACGCCCCAGCCGTGCCGGGAGCAAAAGGAGAAAAACCGGAGCCAAAGCCCGTGCCTATAAAAACAGGTAGAAAGGGAGGACGCTTCATTTATTACTAATTACTAATTACAAACTACGAGTCGGTTGTGTCACGAGTCCCCCAAACGAATGGGGAATTTGTACAATAAAAAAGTAAAAGTTGAGGTTGAGCATCCACCAGTCTTTATAGGATGGTAAATCTCAATCTCAACTTATTATTTGGGGTTACTGATTAAGCTAAGTAATCAGGTTCTTTTTCACCAATCATGTTACGCAATGTCTGTTTTACCATTCTCCATTGTGTAAACAAGTCGTGTTCGGGCTGATGTTCGAAATCGTGCATCGGGCTCTTGCAGAAGAATGACAACCAAGTCTGGATGCCACACATACCTGCACGCATTGCCAAGTCGCTGAACAACACAAGGTCAAGAGCGATAGGAGCTGCAAGGATAGAGTCGCGGCAAAGGAAGTTCACCTTGATTTCCATCGGGTAGCCCATCCATCCGAAGATGTCGATGTTGTCCCATGCTTCTTTGTTGTCTTTGCGGGGAGGATAGTAGTTGATACGTACTTTATGATAAACATCTCCGTAGAGATCCGGATATTTTTCCGGTTCGAAGATAGTGTCGATTACAGACAGCTTGCTGACTTCTTTTGTCTTGAAGTTGTCCGGATCATCAAGCACTTCACCGTCGCGGTTACCGAGGATATTGGTAGAGAACCAACCGTTCACACCCAGCATACGGGTTTTGAACATCGGAGCCAATACGGTTTTCATCAATGTCTGACCACTCTTAAAGTCTTTACCGGAGATAGGTACATTCTTTTGTTTAGAGAATTCCCACATAGCAGGAGTATCCACACACAAGTTAGGAGCACCCATTACGAACGGAGCGTCTTCTGCAATAGCAGCATACGCGTAACACATACTCGGAGAAATCACGTCTGTATTGTTTTCCTTCATTGCTTTCTCTAAAGCAGCGAGTGACATGTGTTCGTCAGACAGCGGAATGTAAATTTCAGTACTTGCAGCCCAAAGCACCACTACGCGTTCGCAGTTGTTAGCAGCTTTGAAGTCGCGGATATCCTGACGAAGTTGTTCTACCATTTCCCAACGGGTAGCAGCCTTCTTCACGTGTGTACCGTTCAGACGTTTTGCCCAGTTGTGATCGAAAGCAGCCGGCATCGGTTTGATAGCTTCCAACTCTTCTTTTACTCCATTCAGGTCTTTTTCTTTCAAAACCTCGGCGTACATAGCAGCTTCGTATGCGTTGTCCGGGAAAATATCCCATCCTCCGAAAACAATGTCTTCCAAATTCGTCAAGGGCACAACGTCCTTGATGAGTTTTTCTTCGTTGTTCTCCATGCGCATTGTGGCTAACTGTGTAATAGATCCTATCGGTTTTGCCAGTCCCTTGCGAGAGGCTAGTGTACCTACAATCATCGTGGTAGCTACCGCACCACCCACTCCAACTACCAATACGCCAAGACGCCCGGTAGCGGGTTTAATTTCTTGTTTCATTTCTATTCTATTAAAATTAAACTAAAATTGATGCAAAAATAAGATTAATTAATTACTAATACGGTCTTTATTTGTCATATAAACATTGCAATTAGCAGGATTTAACTTTTAAAAGGTCATGTGGAGACTTATTCTCAAGCCTGATCTGTCAATCCCGGGCGAATCACGATAAGTGAGCCTCCAGATATAGTCCAAACGTAACACCTTGAAAATGTTTTCAATACCGACACCCGCCTCCACATAAGGTGTTTTTCCCATTGTTTGTGTGTTCTCTATCGGAAAAGCGAACAAACCGTCACTCAAAGCCGGGTTGTTTTTATCGCTCAAATGTCCATATAATCCACGACAGGAAACTATTTCTCTCCATTTAAGTTTTTTCAACAACGGTACCCGGTTGAACAGCCATCCGTTGAGGAAATAAGTAACATCCCACGAGAAATACTCATCGTTCATAAACTCCATCGCATTCATCAACGAGTAAGATTCCGGTTGGATGGTATAAGAAAGGTTGGCATTAGGCATGATAAGCAACGGGAAAGGTACTTTATCCCACACTTTACCTGCTTTTAGTATAACGTCCGTATAGCCGAACGCGGAAAACCAGAAACGTTTCTGAATACCGGCTTCGGTATGATTGTAGGTGTAATCGCTGCCCAACACTCCTTTTCCGGCAATGGTATGCGACAAGGTAAACACCGGTGCATCCAACGATACGGGAAAACGGTTCCATTGGGTCTGGAAGAATTTCTCGTTCGGAGCATAACGCAACTTCAACTCTGCGGCACTGATAGAAAAATCTTTTACCGGGGTGTAGGTATCTCCTTCTTTCTTTAAAAAAGGAATCAGGTAGGAGGACTCATCTTTCCGTGTACGCGCTGTCAACTGGAAAGAAAAGCCGGAATAAAACTCATTGGTATAGGTCATCTCCGCCTGCCGGAAATAGCCGATACGGTCGTCCTTCTCACGTTTCAAGGCCAGGAACACATTGTCTTTGCTTGTATACAGGTAATTTTGTCCATACTGGTTCACATCTGATTCGTAACGCAATTTCAATGAATGGATGGGAAATTCGTTGGCGTATTCTTTCTTCTTTTTGAAAGAATATTCCAGTTCTGCTAATCCTTTCACTCTTTCATCTTTAAACCCGTAAGCCACATATCCTTTGCCAAACAGGTGCGGATTGAGCCAGGCGGTAGTCATACCTCCGGCACGGATACGGGGACCTTCCAATGTGTTACCGCTGATAGTGGCATTCATCGGGCCGATATAGAAAAGTGGTGCTTCTTTGGAGGTGGGAATATATCCCGTAAAGAGAATGGAAAGCACTTTTTCCGTCCAGTAATATACCGGATAACTGCGTAATTGTGTCATCAGGCGGTCTACCGAGTTTTCCTGCTGGGAGATGGCGGCTTGTGGACGATTCTCCGCCCAGAATGTTTCGGGACGCGACAGGGCTTCCGTCTCTTCAATAATACGTTCGGGTTTGGTGAAGGCTTTGTCGGCTTCGGCAGTCGGCGTAAAGGTGTAGTTGCTGTAATCCGCTACACGGCGGGCAAAAATACCGTCCTGTCCTTCGGTCAGTTTAAACTCAACAGTGATACTTTCATGATCGAGCAGGCGTGTGCCGTCTTCAGCGCGCTTAAATTCCTGTTCGAGCAACATGTAGTCTACAAAGTTCAGGTTTATCTTTTTGGGAAAGTTGAATACGGCACGTTTGACAAAGTAGGTAGAGTCGAGCGTCACATACAGGTGTCCGTTGAAACCGAAAGACTCGGAATTAAAAGGTGTGAAAGCGAGGTCTGCACAAGGCTCTCCGGCAATCTGCAACGTGTCCATCAGGTAATATTTATAAAAGCCTGTACCGATACGGGACAAGGGACTGACAAACTTATTTGTAAACAGGGAAATGTTGTTTTCGTAGATATCGACATCTTTAAAGACTTCATTGATGGCTGCCTGCATCCCTTGTTTAGAGAGAAACTCATCGACACCGGCCTGTTTGCGTCCTTTCACCCATTGCTTCTCGGAACGGGGAGATTTCCGGTAATAGTCTGTGGCAAGCAGTTCACGGGCTGATACCGTCAGAATCGGTTTACCGGTAACGGCAGAAGTATCTACATATTCCGTCAGGAAATCAAATTTACGATATAGCCATTTTTTCTGTTTCTCTTCATCGAAGTTATTCAACGCAAAGGTGGTCTTTTCATAACGTTCGCGTTGCCAGAAGTCTTTCTCGTAGGGAGAGTAGTTGTCACGGCTTTCAATCATACGGCGGACAAATTCTACGGCAGGATTATCTTTCTTCCGGTAGTGTTCACGTTTGGGTTTGACTACCACTTCACCAAGCGCGTATTCGGTAGGCGCAAGCGCTACTTTATAGGATGCATTACCGGCAGGGCGAATGGTGCGGACATAGTCATTATATCCGATTACAGAGATTACAAGCACTGCTTCCGAGCGATGGGTTTTGAAGTAAAAGCGTCCGTCGCTTCCGGTAGTAGTTCCTTCGGTCGTGTCTTTTAAGCGTACAGATGCATAAGGCAAAGGCTCTTTGGTCAGAGAATCAGTCACCACCCCTTGTACCACATACTGCGCACAAAGCGGAATACTGATAGCCAATAAAAGAAAGAGCGTCAATGTGCCTTTTTTCATTAATCTCATACCTTAAATCCTATTGAATTGAGCGGGGCAAAGGTAGGAGTGATTTCAAGACAAAAAAAGGTCTATTTGACGGAAGAAATGTTCTTATTTGACACAATTAGGGGAAAGTAATACGGAATCGGGTCAGTCCGTCGGCATAGGTTCGCAAAGAGAATGTACATCCATGACGCATCAGTACTTCGCGAATAAAGATAAGTCCGATTCCCTGTCCGTTCGGTTTGGTAGAGAAGAAAGGACTGAACAGTTTAGCTTCTGTTTCTTTGCTGATCCCCAGACCGTTATCTATCACTTCAACAGTGGCCGGAGCGAGGGTGCGGACTATTATTTCCCCATCGGTCTCAATGCTTTCCGCTGCATTCTTGATGATGTTTACGAGTACTTGCTCAAACAAAGCGGCATCCAGCATCACATCTTTCAGACTTTCGTCTATTTCCATGCGGAGTGTAATGCGACGGTCATTACACATTCCTTCCATAAACCGCTTGCAGGTGAAAACCAAATCATTCAGATTGACAGAAGAAAGTGTCGGTTCGGGGATTTTCACCACATCGGCAAAGCGGGTAATGAAACGGCTCATTGAGAAACAACGGTCGGTACATACACGCATCACGTCGCAGATGTCTTCCATTCCTTCTTCGCTGGAAAGGGCTTGTTCTACCGTATCCAGTGTGGAAGTAATGCCGGCAGTCGTGTTGTTCACTTCGTGGGCAATCATGCGAATCACTTTCTCGTATGCTTTCTTTTCCGCTTTCATCACTTCGTCGGTGAGGGTTTCTACCAAGTAGAAGGGATGTTGAAATCCACGATCAATGAAAGAAGAATGAGTACACCGGTAGATATTCGAGTCGTTCAGACGGACGGTTACCTTCTCTCCTTTCGGGAGGTTGGCTAATTCCACCGCTAACGGAGAATCAATCTCTTTCATCTTCTTGCCTTGTACGTCTTCCAAACGAACACCCAGCATTTTCAGAGCCATCGGATTCAATTCCGAAAGGTCTTCATCAAGGGAAGTTATAATCACTCCCATCGGAGAAGCTTTAATCAGCAAATCAAGAAAATTATTCTGTTCACGCAGGCGGAGACGTTCATTCTTGAGTTGTTCCATCATGCGGTTGAAGATATTCACCACACGATCGGCCTCATATTGGCCTACAGGACTAAGACGGCTACTGAAATCTTGCTCACGCAACAGTTCCATACCGCTTCCGATTGTATTCAACGGCTTCACAATCTTACGATAGAAAAAGGTCAGATAAATGAGGATGAAAAGTATCAGCCCCTCCCCTATGTAGAAAAAGATTGTATTCAGTTGACTGGAAAGGAACAGCAATACACTACCTAATGCCAGCAGCAGAAAGACTAGTATGTAAAAGAATCCTTTTATACGCACGTTATCTGTGGTTAACGGTTAATCTTAATATTATTAGGCACGTGCCTAAATCTATCACATTGTTATATTATATTTTTCGAGACGGCGATAGAGTGCTGCACGGCTGATACCCAATGCCGTAGCTACCTGACTCAAATTTCCTTTGTAACGGTCCAACGCCTGAAGAATGGTCTGGCGTTCTATTTCATCCAAAGTCATACCGGCCAGAGCTGCGCCTTCGGTCACTCTTGCGTCATCGTGGCGAATATACTGCGCATCAAAATCGGAAGCATCAAGCAGCGGTTTACCACTTACCAGAATGGTACGTTCCACCAAGTTCTTCAATTCACGAATATTCCCCGGATAGGGCAAACGGCTCAAGAATTGCAGGGCATCGGCAGAGAACTCCGTACGGGGCAATCCGTTGGTTACCGCCTGACGGTCGGCAAAATGACGTGCCAGCAAAGGAATATCTTCACGACGTTCGCGCAGGGCCGGCAGTTTCACTGTTATCAGATTGATACGATAGAAGAGGTCTTCACGAAAAGTACGTTCGCCTACCATTTTGCGCAAATCGGCATTGGTGGCTGATACTACCCGGATATCCGTCTTGCGCGGACGGCTGTCGCCGAGCACTTCAAATGTCTGATCCTGCAATACACGCAGTAACTTCACCTGGCACGAAGGGTCGAGATCACCTATTTCATCCAGGAAAATCGTCCCTTTGTTTGCCATTTCGAAACGTCCGATACGGTCTGCGGAAGCATCGGTAAAAGCTCCCTTCTTGTGCCCGAACATTTCACTTTCGAACAGGCTTTGAGAAATACCTCCAAGATTCACTTTCACAAAGGAGTGTTTGGCTCGCTGACTGTTGATATGAATGGCCTCGGCTATCAATTCCTTACCTGTTCCGCTTTCCCCTGTAATGAGGACAGAGGCATTGGTCTTTGCTATGCGAGCAATCGTATTCAACACATCCATCAATCCCTGGCTACGCCCGATGATGTGGCTGCGGTCGAAAGAATCGCTCTGTTCCTGCGTTGGTTCCTGTGGAGTGCCCGAAAGTTGGAGTGCCGTTTCAATGCGTTGCAACAAGGCGGCATTATTCCAGGGCTTCGTTATGAAATCAAAAGCTCCCGCCTGCATTCCTTGTACAGCAAGTTGGATACTTCCCCAAGCAGTCATCAATATCACCGGTGTTTCGGGACGGAATATTTTTACTTGTTTGAGTAGGGTCAAACCCTCCTCACCCGTTGTAGAAAGAGTGAAGTTCATATCCATCAGGATTAAATCCGGAGCTACGGAACGTACCACTTCCATAGCTTCCCGTGGACCGGGAACGGTTTGTGCTTCATATCCTGCCCGCTTCAACATGAAGCTAAGCGAAGAACGCACTGCGCTGTCGTCGTCAATTATCAGAATCATAGTTAAAATTGCAAGATTCCTCTACCAAGAAAACTTCTTCTTCTGTTTTTTCAATCTTCCAAGAAGAAGTATTTCTTTTTTTATTTCTTTCTTTATTTATAATGGGGGATGAATTTTTCTGTATTATTTACGTATTTTTCATTTCCCGAGTGTTAAAATCGAGTTTCAAAGGTACTATAAATAGTTCGTAATACCAAATGAATCAGGCATAAATACGCAATAGTCTGTTTGCAGACTTGAAAAACTTTTCCCATAATCTCCGGCAAGTTCCTCCATAAGATTCAAAAGCTTTTTCCTACCCTTTTTATTGCCGGATGATTTCATCAAAATCAGCTTCAAGTTCGGTATTGGTACGAAAATCCCATAGCGTCAGACTGCGAATCTGATAATAATAATACCAATAATAATAAAGTTCGGAAATATGTTTCTGTCTCGCATCATCTTTAGAGTTCTGCGCATCATTCAAATCCAAGGTATTGATTTTACCTATCAGGAAAGTTTCAATACTTGTTTTATATCGTTGCTGGGCTATCGCATCGGCTTCTTTGGCTATGTCCAATTGTTGTGCCTGATTATTGAAATGCTCCACCAACAGAAAAATATCCTGGTTGAAGTTTATCTGTTCCTGACGAATTTTTGAAAGCACTACATCCCGGTTACTCTTGGCTACCCGGACTTTCCCACGGCGTTTTCCCCAATCGAGAATCGGAATCTTAACGCCTACCTGAACAATCTGATTGTCCTGCAAGTTCCTGTAAACGGCCGGAAAATTCCGGTTCTCACCCGTATATCCTACGCTTGCAAACAAATCGACACTACGCAAATTTCCGCGTGCGGTAGCTACCTCATAATCGGCTTCCAACTGGCGGCGACGGATATTCTGTGCAAAAGAATTACGTTCCAATGCTTTATTTAACACCTGATTGTACTCCATCCTCGGGCCATCCACAGCTTCGGGAAGAACCGGGTTTAGTACTTCATCCTCTCCTACTCCCAAAAAGGCACGGAGCTGGAACATCTTGGCATTGAGATCACTCTCTGCTTCCGTCAATGCAGCCTTCGCATTTAAAGCGGAAAGTTTCAACTGCAAGAGTTCATTCTCGGAAATTTGCCCCATTTTGCGTTTGGCAAGGGCTACTTCATAAAGGTGGTCGGCGTTTGTCTGGTTCTGTTTCGCCGTGCCAAGATTTTCTTTTGCCAACAAAAGATTAAAGTAATAAGTGATGGCACGCATCGTCACTTCTTCGGTAGCAGTGATAAAAGCTGCTTTCGCTTCGGCATAACGAACCGGTTCGATGCGTCTGTTCCACTTTATATTATTGACTCCAAAGATGGGTTGTGTAAGTTGTAATGTGACAGGAACCGACATAAAATGCCGGTCTCCTCCGGCTCCCAATTGCTTGATATAGTCGAGAGAGGAAGTCAGCGAAAGTTTACCACCGGTAAGCCAGATGTTTTGATCGATAGAAAGATCACCGGTAAGCCCCAATGTGTTATTACGGACGAAACCGTAAGAACCGTCCGAATTTTGATAGGAACTATATGATTTGTTATAATTGGGCAGGGTTCCGGTCAAGTTGACTTCCGGCAGAAGATCGGCACGAAAGGTACGAAACTCCCAATAGGCCGTTTTCAATTCATTCAAGGCAACAGCAGCGTCAACAGATTGAATACGCGCCATAGCAATGGCTTCATTCAAGGTTATTTCCCTTTCCTTCTGTGCCGACAATGCCAACGGCAGGCAAACGGCAGCAAGAGCAAACAATATACTTTTCTTTTTCATTATGCACAGTATTTTCCACTATGAGAGAATCAAACGATGTGCCAAAAAAGTAAAGTTTTTATTATCAACAGATTAGAAAATAAGAAAAGTGTCCATTTTCGGACACTATGCCCAAAAGTGAACGTTCGATTATTCGCAGTAGTTAGGAAGGCGCACAGTGAAACGAGTGCCTTTACCTACTTCGGAGGTGACGGAGATGGTACCATTCAGACGTTCGATGATGGTCTGACAAATACTTAATCCCAAACCTGCTCCTTGGGTGAAATTATCGACTTTATAGAATCGTTCGAATATATGACGGATACCTTCTTCAGAAATACCGACTCCGGTATCCTCCACAAAGATGCGGGTGTAGCCGGGAACCTCATCGTCTTCATAGCCGAAAGTAATGAAACCGCTACTCGTAAATTTAGCAGCGTTATTTATCAGATTATTCACGACTTGCTGCAAGCGTACATTATCTGTCGTAAGGTATTTCTTATCACTTTCGGGCATACGCAACACCAGTTCTACTCCCGGTGGCATATTCAAGCGTTGAGAATCATGGACGGTCTTTAATAACAGCGGCAGGTTATGCTCGGCGAACATAAATTCCATGGTTCCCGATTCGATACGTGACAAATCAAGAATATCATTAATCAAAGCCAGCAACAGGCCGCAATTCTTATTAATGGTTCCGATAAACTGGGCAATCTCTTCGCTTGTAAAACCACTCGTATCGCTTAGCAAATCGGAGAAACCTACAATCGCATTCAGCGGAGTCCGAATCTCGTGACTCATGTTGGCAAGGAACGCCGATTTCAGTTTGTCAGCCTGAAGGGCTTTATCACGGGCCTCTCTCATCTCCTGCTCGGCGGTCTTATATCGCTGGATACTCTGACAAACACCTAATATATTGTACAATGAATCTTGTGTCAATCCCGTGATTACGGAAGAACGATATTCCCACCATTCATACTCTCCGTTGACATTCCGCTGACGGAAGTTCAGACGGGTATTGGAATCTTCCCCGGTCAATGCTCTGTTAAACAACGGTCTTATTTCTTTCAAATCGTCAGGATGGATAGTGCGATCCATTTCATCACGGGGGATGGTAGTAACCGATTCATCGTATCCGAGACGTTTCAAGAAACCTTGCGGGAAAATAAAACAGTTCGTTTCCATATCAAACTGCCACGGATATATGGAGCTTTCGTCTACCGCCATATCAAAGAAACGTTTCTGCATTTCTTCATCCGAAATATTCCGCGCAGAAAGTGCCATACCGGTAATTGCGTCCTTTGAACGGATCGGAACTATTTCCCCCGACACAGGGAAGTACTTATCACTATGCACTTCTTTCATGAAAGCTCCCTGCGGTATCTTCACACTTTCTCCTTTTGAAGCTACCTGCTTCAGCATTTTATGAAGAATGTCCTGACCGTTATAATATATTTTGAAGATACTGCCAGCCATCATTCCTTCATAAAAACGCCCACCTGCCTCATACGGCAAATGAAGCATTTGTAATAAGGAACGGTTTGTGAAATGAATGTGCAAATCGGTATCATACGTTATCACACCATCACGGATGGAATGAAATACATTATCAAACTCATTACGCTGTTCCACCAGTTTATTCTGTACCAGCAGACGGGTCTGTGCCTGAATCCGTCGTTTGGATTCACGCCGGTTGGCACGCATCAGCCACACGATAGAGGCTATCAACAATGCGAGGATAGACGGATAGAGAAGTATAAAAAGGTATTTATATTTCTCCCAATATGGTTCATTGACAATGGTTCCGCTAGAGGATACTTTATCAGAGTCGACATGGAAAAAATCTAATTGCTTGTAGTCAAAGATGAATCCTTGTGTAATTTCCGTCACTCCTATATCCCGGGGAGAGGTACCTTTCAAGACCGAAGCAGCCCTTTGAGCAGCCAATGATGCAGAAGTATAGCTGTCGGCATCATAAGCACTAAACACACCGTTAGTCAATCCTACATTTTGAGTTGAAAATACGGGAGCTTTTGAGTTTTTACCTACAAATGAAAGGAAAGGCGACCATTTAGGAGCAACAACCAAACGTTCGTAGCTGTTACGAGGGTAACAAATTGCCGCAATGATATGACTAGTCGTATGATTTTGGGTATTATAGATTTTCATTCTATAATCCGGGTTGTCTTTCTGAAAGATTTTCCACTCTTCTTCAAAATCTTCAAGCCCTTTGTTACTTAAAAAGCTGTTATCTATCACACAAACCACTTCTTTCCGTCGGGGAAATATCTTTTGTGCCTGACGTAATATGACATCGAAATCCGGATTGGCTGTGAATCCGCAAACATTGGGATGAGTGGTAATCAACTTCGTATCGGGATACTTAATACCGAAAAACACCACCGGAATCTGCAAAGGCAACGAATCTCCACATGCAAAAAGGGTATAAAAAGCTTCATCACTCGCAGTTACAATCAAATCTGTCTGCCTGTCGCGGGCACGCTGACAAAAACGACGCATGATTACCTTCTCGGAATTGAATGCCCAAAAATCTGCATCAAGATATTCCGTTGTTATGTTAACCTTTAGACCGCTCTCTTTAAACCCTTTAGCCAAGCCCTGATTAAGGTCACTGTGCCAAGGAGTCTGCGAGGTGTAAGACTGTATAAAAAGGATATTGAATGTACGTTCCGCTGCCGCCGCCTGAGTAAGAACAGCAAAGAACAGAACTATAAACATACAATAGTAGCGTCGATTCATATAATTAAAACCTGCGGTGTTTTCAATATTATGCCGACAAAGATACGTTAAATCTATTGAAAACAAATAGATAGCCCAAGTTTTTTATTCTTCGCGCAGCGCTTCGGCAGGCTGTATGCGGATTACCTGACGGGCAGGAAACCAAATACCTATAAGAATCATTAAAGACATCAGGAAGTAGGTTATGACAAATGTAATAAGAAAACGCACTACTCCCCACTCCATATACCCTTCAGTCAACTCCAGATGGCCGATATTATAACAGATGACGGCGGCAGGCAAAGCAGCCAGAGTCAATAATAGCAATCCTTCTTTATTTAAACGTTGCCAAAGCTGCATCCGGCTGGCCCCGACTGCTATACGAAGCGCAGACTCGGCACGACGGTGCTGCGTACGGAACCAGAAGGTGCCGACAATGCCCAACAGGATATTAAGCAATAAGAAGCCCATCATCCAGAAACGTACCTGTACCTGATTATAACTTCCTTGCTGGAAGTCATTCCGCAGATCTTCATAATCATGCACTTTCAGAATGAATAAGTTACCGACACTCAACTGGTTGGCGGACAATTTCATCAAATGTTCCGCAAAGTCTCTGGAAGTCCCCGGTTTCACCCGCAGACAAACTTCTACACTCGAAGGATAAAGTTCATCGTCAAGTTCGACCATTATCTTTTCAGGAAATTCAATGGCTACATACCGATCACTGTAGTTAGGCCAAAAGTCATTGTAACGCACTTTCTTCGAAACTCCCCCTATCTTGTACACTTTTGTAGAATCATCCACATCGACCATTTCTTTACCCAACAGCGTACGATCGCCTTTATAATCTTTGGGCCAGAAATTTTCACCAACAACGACATTGCCATTCCTTAAAGCTTGCACCAACGGCTGATAACCACGCCCATCAGCACTTTGATAACGGAAGACCTGAAAAAAGTCAGGGGTTACCGAACGCCGTAGCGGACTACTAACCAATGTATCGATACGTAACATACTACCGGAATTACTCCCGATATAGGGACGCGCATTATTGGATATTGAAACGGCCTCCACTTCCGGCAATCTCCGGAGACGATTGGTCAACTCGATAATATCTTGTCCTAAAGATGTACTCTTTTGCTCTTTCGAAAGATAAGAATTACTCTTGTCGTTTTTCAGGCTTAGCTCCAAATAATACGTATCGGTAATATCAAATCCTACCGGTTCGTAATAAGTACGCGCTGTCACATACGTCCAGTCGACCACATACCACAGGACCACAAAAACAATTAATAGTTCTGACCACAACCATCCGTTTGACCGGCGCTCGTTCCATATTTGTTTTAATAGTTGCATTTTCTTTAGAATTTAGATGAGTTGAAGAATTATCTTTCGTTGATGGCATCCACAATATTGGTGCGAGTTACTCTCCATGCCGGAATGGCGGCACTTAGCAAATTGAGTAGGAAGCAAGCCAGAAATGCCAGCAGGAATACGGTAGGATCGAACAGTAAGTCAACACACATGGTCCGCAAATCCTCCACACCATTGGATACAAAGTCTACGGAGAAAAGCATTCCTCCCAAAAGGAAAGCGGCGACATAACTTAATACAAGTCCGAGAATTCCTCCGAACAGGGAATAAAGCATGTTTTCGGATAGTACCTGCATCATAAGCTCCCGTCTGGGGGCACCAAAGGCTTTTCGCACTCCTATTTCGGAGATACGCTTACGCATGCGTGACAAAGTAAGTCCGGACAAGTTGACGGCAGGAACAATCAATAAGACAAGTAATGTCAGTATGTATTGCCGTACTGCTTCTTTCACAGCAGGAAGATTGTTGGCGGAATAGCGTTGCGCGGCTACGAAATAAGTATCAGGCTGTCCGCGATAGAGTAAATCGAAATTGGGATGCCCTGCCATAAAGATAGCCCGCAAGCGGTCAGCCTCCTGACGAATAGCCGGAAAATCGTCTTTTGATTTAGCCAGTATATAGACGGCAGTCATACCCATGATATTGTCATCGCCCCAAGTGGCTGTGAAGGCACTTGTTGAACTCAAAGGAATCCAAACTTGTGCATAGGCGTACTTCGCCAGTTTAGAGACCGGACGTACCACTCCGCAAACAATATAAGCCGAATGATTCAGAAGGAATGTCTTTCCAACCACTTCTGACGTTCCGAACAAACGGCGAGCCATATCTTCGGAAATCACAGCTTTTGCTGCTCCGGCATCAAAATCGGCATTATCATACGGTTTACCGGATAGAAACTCAAATTCAAATATTTTCCAGAAAGCATCGTCTGTTTGCAACACACTACAACTTTCCATCTCACCTGCCGGTTTAGCAGCCAGCATTGTTTCCTGCCAGATATTGGTTATGGAAACAACTTCGGGAATTGTCATTGCTTTGAAACAAGCCTTTGCCGTATTGTATCCGATAGGGCCATTGCTTTGCCAATTCACGTTGGACTTACTTTGAAGTCCGGCAAACCGGAAAATAAGCATCCGGTCACGATGGGTTTCCGGTGCAAAGGGAGCAATAGTCGCACGTAAAGTAATCACAATTACCATTATCATAGCAATAGCCAAAGCTGTACCAATAATAGAAATAGAAGAAAGCAGTTTATTTTCTCCCAACAGATGGAATGCTTGTTTAAAATAGAGTTTTATCATGATCGTTACCAGTATAAAGTTCAGTATATTTCTTACTCGTCTCTTAGTGCTTCGGCCGGTTGCACTTTCATTGATTGCAGAGCCGGATACAACACGCCAAGAATAATCATTATCGCCATCAAGAGATATGTCAGTAAAATGGCTATCAGGAAACGGGGTACTGTAAATGCCATTTGTGATATATCCACCAGTTCAGTATATCCAATATTGAATGCAATCAATACGGCAGGAAGAGCCGACATGCTTAACAGTAACAAACTTTCCGTAATCAAACGATAGAATATGTTTTTCCGGTTAGCTCCCATTGCCATGCGTAAAGCAACTTCTCCCCGGCGTTGCTGGGTACGGAACCAGAAAGTGCCGATCACTCCCAGAAAGATATTCAACAACAGGAAAAAGAGAATACAGAACTGGGTACGTAATTCATTATCATTGTCTATCTCACTGGCTGTCCGGACTTTGCTTAATGGAGTGACATCAAGTATATAAACATTCCCTACCTGATAGATACGGTCGGCATCATTCATAAGACGTTCCACAAAGCCATCGTCTACACCTTCGCGGACACGCAGACTTAATTCGAGATAGGCTACGTTTTCGACTGTTTCCATTTGTTCGTCAGAAAGGTAAGTGCCGATATAGGTTCCGGTAAAAGGTTTTCCGGCAATGTTATAATGATCGTAGCGAACGGGCTCTGTTAAAGCTGCAATACGAAAGTTGGTATCACTCATGCGAACTTCTTTACCCAAAAGGTCTTTTCCGTGGAAAGTAGCATCCGGATAATAGTCTGCAACATCGACAGGAACGATTATTGTATTTTTCTCCAGAGCTTTCACCAGACTTTCATGACCGGAACCATCGATATTCCGGAAACGAAACACCTTATAATATTCAGGAGTCGTCCAACGATCCATCGTACTTATCCAAACCGTGTCGTTATCCGGAAAACGGAAACTCGCTCCACTGCACCCTTCATTGTATGGAATACTGTTTTGAGAGATACAGACAGATTCAACTTCCGGATGACGGGACAAACGTCCGGCTATTTCCCTTAAAGCAGTCATATCATCCTTAACAGTCAGCTCCGGATTGAAATCGGTAGATTTATCGGTAAGACGGTTCATACGTAATACATACGTATTTTCTATATTAAAGCCCATTGGCTGATAATAGATATGCAAAGTGACATAAACCAAATCAACGATATACCACAATACGACAAACACCAACAATAGCTCAATCCATAGAAAAGCATTGCTCCGGCGCTCATTATATATTTGTTTCAATAACTGTTTCATCATTTCATCTTTGGTTTATTGCATCTACAATGTTCATTCTCGACACTCTCCAAGCCGGAATTCCGGCACTCAATAGATTTAATAACAGGCAGAAACAGAATGCAACGAGAAACGTCAACGGACTGAACAGCATATCAGTGGAAAGAGAAGTTTCCCCGGCAAGACCTGCATTCTCACTGTTATCAAAAAGGAATGAGTTTAACAGGAAAGTAGCTGAATAGCTCAATATCAGTCCCAGTACTCCCGCAAGCAGTGTCAATATCAGATTCTCCCAGAATACCTGTCGGAACAATTCGTTGGCAGTAGCACCGAATGCTTTCCGGACACCGATTTCCGTCATACGCTTCCGCATGCGGGATAAAGTCATACTACTTAGGTTGATAGCTGGAACCAAGAGGAGAATCACAATGATAAGAATGAATCGCCTGACAATGTGTTTCATATCCAAGTCTGTCCCCCAATGGCGGTAAAGGTAGGCAAATTGAGTATCCGGCTGACCACGATAAATCAATTCCATATCCTTCAGCTTACTATTGTAGACCTGACGATATTTTTCGACTTCAGCACGAATAGCCGGAAAATCGTCGGACGAACGTGCAAGGATGACCGCCCGCATAGGTCCCATCAGATTTTCTCTCCACGAGAAAGAAGCCAAATCTGTTGATGTATAGGGAATCCAGACCTGTGCATAAGAAGCTGTCGCCAACTTTGATACGTCTTTCACTACTCCTGTAATGGTATAATCCGCTTTATTTAATTGGATGGTACGCCCTACCACGTCAGTTGTACCGAACAGGTGGCGTGCCACACTGGCAGAAACCACTGCCTTGGACAGCCCACTCTCAAAATCGGCTTTCGTATATGGTTTGCCACACAAGAATTCAAAGCAAAAGACTTGCCAGAACGCTTCATCCGTTTCCATTTCATCTACACTCATCCTGCCTCCTCCGGGAAGAGAAGCACGCATCTTATTATTAACGGAAGTAATGGTAACCGCTTCAGGTATTGTCAACGTCTTAAAGCATTCACGGGCAGTCGTGACGGACATCTGGCTGCTGGCAGCATTATTGTGTTGCTCTTTATGCCGGGACGTCATTGCCTTGACATACAATGATCGTGAACGGTTAACTTCCGGCACGCAGTCTTTTATCCGTATCTGCAATGTCAGCACGATCACCATTATCATGCAAATAGCCAAAGCTGTACCTACCATACAGACAATACTAATAAGCCGGTTCTCTTTCAACTGGTAAAGAGCTTGCTTTATGTATTGCTTCCACATCTTCTTATTCTTTTTTTGATTTGATTCTACAGGAGTTCACAGAAGAATGTTCTACATTAGAAATTCCAACCTTTCTTTGTTACGTCTTTACACTTCAGGTTTTTGGAGTTGATTTTACCAACGCCATCCCGCTTAAAGAAAGCTGCATCCGCTTTACCGGATACAGTGATATTTCCTACTCCATCCACTTTAGCTTTGATAGTGCTGCAATCAACATTCAACTTCATATTGCCTACTCCGTCAACATCTAGTTTCAACTCATCGCAATATAGACTTTTCACGTTACAGTTGCCTACTCCATCAAGTTCGAAAGCTATATTTTTAAGTTTTAGTTCTTCTTTTGCATCGAAGTTCCCTACTCCATCAATTTTCACTTTACTCAAATCGGGAGCAGTAATATAGCAAATAAGGTTCTTGATATTCCTCGCATTCCTATCTTTATACGAGATAACCAAAGTTCCGTTTTTCACTGTCACCCTTGTTTTTTCTACAAATTCAGAAGGACCTTCCAAACGGCAGGAGCATCCTGCCGATTGAGTAAAAATAATATTCCCGACAGATTGCAGGTTTATGGCAGAAAACTCGTCTACATTATAATCTTTACTCACATTTTGTGCCGATAGCGAACAGAAAGCAACACTTAACAGGACAGCTATCGCAACGATGAAAATATTCTTTGTCATGATGATTTTTAATTTAGAGATACATTAATCAATTTTTCCATTTAGTTCTAATCGTAAGAGGCCGTTTCTATTGTACCTGGCGTCCATCGAAGAAACGAATAGTGCGCGAAGTCTGCTTCGCCTGTTCTTCATTATGGGTAACCATCACGATAGTACGTCCGTCTTCCTTATTCAACCGATGAAGCAGTTCCATTACTTCAGCTCCCATCTTTGAATCCAGGTTACCGGTCGGCTCATCGGCAAGGATTATTTCGGGATTACCAATAATCGCACGGGCAATAGCTACACGTTGGCACTGCCCACCGGAAAGTTGTGTAGGAAAATGTCTCATACGATGGCTTAATCCTACTTTTTCCAATACCTCTTGTGCCAACCGTTTTCGTTCACTACCAGCCATACGTCGATAAAGCAAGGGGAGTTCTACATTATCCATCACATTCAACGAATTAATCAAATGAAAAGACTGAAATACAAAACCGAGCGTTTTATTACGAAAAACCGCCAGTTCCTTGTCTTTCATTCCTTCGGTACGTATTCCGTTGATTTCCACCATTCCCATTGTAGGTGCATCAAGCAATCCCATTATGTTCAGCAGGGTGGATTTTCCGCATCCGGAAGGTCCCATTATACTTAGAAATTCTCCACGTTCTACCGTCAGATTCACATTCTCCAATGCTACCGTCTCAATCTCGTCCGTACGATAAATCTTAGAAAGAGAGTTCAATGTTATCATAACTTCTAGTATTTAGTTTATTTAATTTTCAACTTATTCTTGTTCTTATAAGCACTCATATCGCTTACTACTACTTTATCACCCAGCTGCAATCCGCTCAACACTTCTACATATTCAAAATTAGAATCACCTAACTGTATTTTACGTTTTACCAGTTCATTATCAGAGTTGCAGACAAAAAGTTCATATTCACCGCGTCCCACATAGAAAGAGCCATTGGCTACGCGCATTACATCTTCTTTCACAGCATTCATCACATAAACATCTGTCTTTAGTCCGGAACGTAAGCGGCGGTGATTATCTTCTTTCAACTGAACGGTAAATGATATCACACCATTCTTGGATAGTGGTGTAACACTGCTAACTGTACCTTCCAGTTTGTCACTCCCTATCTTAACAATTGCTTTTCCTCCGGCTGCTACACGGTCACCGTACGTATCCGCAATCTCACCTTCCACTTTAAAATGGCTCAAATCAGAAATGATAGCCACCTGTCCGCCTTCGGAAATCTGTGCACCGATCTGGTTATTAATATAGGTAAGAATAGCTTTACGCGGGGAACGGATTTGTGCATCATCCAACGTACGTTTCTTTTCAGAAAGGCTCTTGCGGAAGATATTAAAATCAAGCTCCTGAACTTTCAATTCGGCAGCAGCTACTTCCTTCTCATTTTTATATTGTTGCTGAAGTTGTTCGTACTCTAATTGAGCCACATTATAGCTCAATTCAGCCTGGCGTACCTTATCCGTTGTTCCTGCACCGAGACTGTCCAGATAGTGTTCATTTCTCAACTCCACTTTCATACGACTCAATTTCATTGCCGAAACTTTAATCTGCATTGCCATATCGGAAAGTTTCGTCTGATTATTGACGCGAAGCTGATCAAGCTTATACTGGCGCATTTGTTCCTCGTCCAGTAACTTCTTATATTCAATTTCCGTACTCTGAAGGTCCAGTTTCAGAATCGGAGTACCTACGTCTACGCTATCTCCCCCTTTTTTATAGACTTCAATAATACGACTGTTGATCGGAGAATTGATAATTTCTTCAAAAGCAGGGACAACCTTACCGGAAGCACTGACACTTACCTCAATCACCCCTTTATCGACTGTGGAAAAGACAAGATCCTTTGCCTCCACTCCTGCCCTTAATACAGATATAAGTACACCGATGACAATAATACTTGCCACTCCAATGGATGAATAACGAATTATCTTCTTATTACGTTCTTTTTGACGTACCTCTTTAGGAATTTCTCTGTCCATATCCGATCATTTACTATTTTATGATGTATCAATTCGGTACTTTATATACCAAATCTGTGCCAAAATCGTAAATGGTTGATAAATAGAAGATAACAAAAAACAAAGGGTGTCCGATATCGGACACCCTGTACGAATTTACCGTTCAGAATAGCATCTATCATCCTGTCGACAGGAAGCCTGTCTACTTGGATGATGATGTAATTGAGGGGTTCTTTTCCTCTTGTACCAGTTCTTTCCCCCAATGGGTAGTTTCCTCCACCTTTTCACGATCACGAATCTCTTTTGCTTTACGGGCATAGACAATCATACGCATAGACTGATCGTAAGTGAAATAATTCCATACCCAATTCAAGAGTACAATAACCTTATTGCGTACTCCAAGGATAGAACGCAGATGAACAACGAGCCACATCACCCAGGCAAACCATCCCTGCATCTTTACTTTACTAAACTCTGCTACGGCACGATTGCGCCCGACAGTCGCCATCGAACCTAAATTGCGGTAATGGAAAGGTTTCATTTCCTGTCCTTTCTCCATACGAATCAGATTCTTTGCCAATAGTTCTCCTTGCTGGATCGCCACTTGTGCCAGTTGAGGATGCCCGTTCGGGTAATTTTCATCAGCTAACTGAATACATTGGTCGCCAATAGCAAACACATTATTCATCCCTTCTACACGGTTAAATGAATCGACTTTAATACGTCCTCCACGCCCAATCAGAGAGGCATCCAGATTTCCGATAGTCACACCGGTGACACCACTCACCCAGATAAAAGTACGCGTGGCAATCTCTGTACCATCTTCGAGTACTACTTTATGGTCACGATAATCCACAACGCGTTTATTCAACAGGATATTTACTCCCATTTCACGGAGAAACTGTTCAGCATGTGCAGATGATTCTTCCGACATTCCGGCAAGCAATCGCGGCCCGGCTTCAATCAAATAGATGTGCATCAGACTGCTGGACATATCAGGATAATCATTCGGCAAGACAAATTTCTTCATCTCGGAAAGTATTCCGGCTACTTCTATCCCGGTAGCTCCACCTCCCACAATTACAATATTCAATAACTCTTGTTGTTCCTGCTTCGTTGAACAGGTCAGCGCTCGTTCCAGATTAGCCAGAAGAGCGTTTCGCAATCCCATCGCTTCTGACACATTTTTCATCGGCATGGCTTCCTCTTCGATATGTTTATTACCGAAATAGTTGGTTGTAGTACCTGCTGCTAACACCAGATAGTCATATTCTGCTTTTCCGATGGAAGTCTGTATCATATTCTTTTCCGGGAAAATGGCACGTACTTCCGCCATACGGAAAAAGAAATCTTTCCGATGCTGGAATATTTTACGGAAGGGGAAGGATATGGAAGTTGGCTCCATACCAGCCGAAGCCACCTGATAAATCAAAGGAGGAAACTGATGATAGTTGTTTTTATCTATCAATACGACTTGAAAGCCTGACTTTTTCAGCTTGTTAGCCAGTTTCAAGCCACCGAAACCACCGCCTACTATGACGACACGTTTCTTATTACTTTTTGCAATGTTTAGACTCATATTCTAATCATGTTTTATCAAGATAATAACACATGAATGAGTCATTAAGTTTCCGAAATTCGAAACTTTTGAGAGAAGTCTCTACCGCAGACGCAATCTATCTCCGATTTCCGGAACATACTCACCATCCTTACGATTCATCTTATACAGATTTTTGAGGCGGATACCATATTTTTGAGAGATGCCATGCATGGAATCTCCATCTTTCACAACATATACAGTATAAGGTTTGGAAGCCTTTTTCTTCTTGCTCTTCAGGTAGATGATATCTCCTTCCATCAAGGTATAATCACGCTGCAAGTCGTTGTACTTCACAAGTTTCCTCCAACTAATATCGAATTCCTTGCCTAAATCTTTAAAGGTATCACCGTTGCGGGCTACCACATAAGCAATATCATTAGCGATATACACCTGATGCGGGCTCATCAACCAAGGATTCTTTTTCAGTTTCCGTTCCGAATATACCCCCTTACGGTCGTATTTATACAAGTCATAATCTTCGATAATTGTAATCAGACGATTAGCATAAGAAGGATCGGTAGCATAGCCTGCTTTTTTCAGTCCACGCGCCCAGCCTTTATAATCGGTGATGTCCAGTTTAAAAAGAAAAGCGTAACGGGCACCTCTTCTAAGGAAGTCGGAATGATCTTCGTAAGAGTCACGCGGATGCTTATAAGCACGGAAACATTCGTTACGGGCATCATCATCATGACGAACCGTACGTCCCCGCCAACTGCCACCACACTTAATACCAAAGTGGTTATTACTCTTTCGTGCCAACTGGCTGTATCCGGCACCGCTTTCCAGCAATCCTTGTGCCAATGTAATACTCGCCGGAATCTTATGAAGCTTCATCTGTTCAACAGCCAAATCACTATACTTATTTATATACTCGACGTAACGGGCATTCCGTTTCTGTGCCTGCACTCCTACGGCAAAGAAAAAAACAACGGTTAAAAAGATAAGTCTATGCAGTTTATTCTCCATTTTTTATTCAGATGTGAATTAGATGGCACAAAAATCTGAAAAATAATTGGGATTATCAATCTCTTTCCTAACTTTGTAACATTAATTGTAGAAACCAATACCCTGACGTATATGAAAGACCTCACAATTACCGCTATTATTAAAGTATATCAATATGATGAGTTGAATGAGGGCGATCGGTCACTTATAAAGACTGCCATGGAGGCAACAGCTCGTAGTTATTCTCCGTACTCCCATTTCTCCGTAGGTGCCGCTGCGCTATTGGGCAACGGGACAGTAGTGACAGGAACCAATCAGGAAAATGCGGCCTATCCGTCGGGGCTTTGTGCAGAACGTACTACCCTATTCTATGCCAACTCCCAATATCCCGACCAACCGGTTGTCACTCTTGCCATTGCGGCACGAACGGAAAAGGACTTCATCGACCATCCGATTCCTCCCTGCGGTGCTTGCCGGCAAGTGATTCTGGAAACGGAAAAGCGTTACAAACAACCCATCCGCATCCTATTATATGGCAAAGAATGTATCTACGAAGTAAAAAGTATAGGCGATCTACTGCCGTTATCATTTGACGCATCAGCAATGGAGGATTAATTATGTTACAACAATATCACACGAAACTAAAAGGAACACTCGCACTTACAGACTCTTATCTGACAGAAAAAGCACTGCAAAAAGAAAAAGGGCTTTATAAATTTATATGGGTACGCAACGGAAGCATCACAGTAGAAATCGACCATCAGGAAATGATACTTACCCAAGATGAAGTGATTTCACTCACTCATCTGCAACACCTCGAATTTAAATCGATTGATGGTGAATACCTGACTTTGTTGTTCAACAGCAATTTCTATTGTATCTATGGCAACGACCATGAAGTGTCATGCAGCGGTTTCCTGTTCAACGGTTCTTCTCACCTGATCCGTTTTACCCTGAATGAAAAAGAACGTAAAGAACTCGACACCATTACCGAAGCACTGGAAAACGAGTTTACCGTTTCCGACAGCCTGCAGGAGGAGATGCTACGCATCCTGCTAAAACGTTTCATTATCCAATGTACCCGAATTGCACGTCACCGCATGAATATCACCCGTGAAAAAGAATCCGGTTTTGAGATTGTCCGCCAATACTATAACTTGGTCGACGAGCATTACCGGACGAAGAAACAGGTGCAGGACTATGCCGATATGTTGCATAAATCTCCCAAGACACTATCGAACATCTTTTCTACCTGCAAACTGCCTTCGCCGCTTCGGGTTATCCACGAACGGGTGGAAGCGGAAGCTAAACGTCTCCTGCTTTACAGCAACAAAAGCGCCAAAGAGATTGCCGATATTCTGGGATTTGAAGACCAGGCTTCTTTCAGCCGTTTCTTCAAAAATATGACTGGACAGAGCGCCGTGCAATTCAGAAACACACAGGAAGGGAAAAATTGACAAGGCATACGGAAGTATTGCTATTTTGGGGGTAGTGGAAATGGACGACCTTTGCAACATAAGATAAACCCATTAAAACCCCAACAAAATGAAAGAGAAATTGATCGCTTTACTGACCTTCACTTCAAGTCTGAAAAGTTTTGGTATGAAATTTATCCGCGTTGCCATCCTGGTAGTATTTGTATGGATAGGCGGATTGAAGTATTTCCATTATGAAGCCGACGGGATTGTTCCGTTTGTTGCCAGCAGTCCTTTTATGAGTTTCTTCTATGCTAAAGGTGCACCCGAATACAAAGAACATAAAAATGCGGAAGGTGCTTTTGTCCCGGAAAATCGTGCATGGCACGAAGCAAACCGCACTTATACTTTCTCTTACGGACTGGGAGCTCTTATTATGGGGATCGGCATACTGGTATTCTTGGGAATCTTTTTCCCAAAAGTGGGATTGGCAGGCGACACCCTCGCCATTATCATGACGCTCGGCACACTTTCTTTTCTTGTCACCACCCCGGAAGTCTGGGTTCCCGACTTGGGAAGCGGAGAATTCGGTTTCCCATTACTATCCGGTGCAGGGCGGTTGGTGATTAAAGACATTGTGATCCTGGCCAGTGCCGTAGTGTTATTATCCGACTCGTCACAACGCGTACTCAAAACACTTAAAAAAGACTAAGACAACCACTAAAGAGGATTCTGACTTCTTGCCATTGCGGAACAAATCGTATTTTCAGACTGTTATATAGTCTCATACAAATCATTAATACAAGAAGTTATGAAACAATATGATGCAATTATTATAGGATTCGGCAAGGCAGGGAAAACCCTGGCTGCCGAACTTTCCAACCGCGGATGGCAAGTGGCCATCGTAGAACGTTCCAACATGATGTATGGAGGAAGCTGTCCGAATGTAGCCTGTATCCCAACAAAGACGCTGGTGCATGAAGCCGAGGTTTCCGCTTTGCTTTACCACGATGATTTTCCGAAGCAGGCGAATATGTACAAACAGGCCATCGGCCGAAAGAACCGCCTCACTTCCTTTCTTAGGAATGATAATTACGAAAGACTAAGCAAACGTCCTAATGTGACTATCTATACTGGAACGGGGTCTTTCATATCCGCCGATACCATAAAAGTGGAACTTCCCGAAGGAGAAATCGAACTGAAAGGAAAAGAGATATTTATCAACACGGGGTCTACTCCCATTATCCCTGCAATAGATGGTATTCAGCAAAGTCAGCACGTATATACCAGTAGTGCGCTTTTGGACTTAAGTGTACTTCCTCATCACCTGATTATCATAGGTGGAGGATATATCGGACTGGAGTTCGCTTCTATGTATGCCGGTTTCGGCAGTAAAGTGACGATACTCGAAGGAGGAAACAAATTTATGCCTCGCGAAGATCGGGATATTGCAAACAGCGTCAAAGAAGTGATGGAGAAGAAAGGTATTGAAATCCATCTGAACGCTCGTGCACAGTCTATCCATGACACGAATGACGGAGTGACACTGACTTACTCGGACATATCCGACGGTACTCCTTATTATGTAGATGGAGATGCCATTCTTATCGCAACGGGACGTAAACCGATGATTGAAGGATTGAATCTGCAAGCAGCGGGTGTAGGAGTTGATGCTCACGGAGCTATCATCGTAAACGATCAGTTACGCACTACTGTTCCTCATATATGGGCAATGGGAGATGTGAAAGGCGGATCGCAATTTACTTATGTCTCGCTAGATGATTTCCGGATTATCCGTGACCAGCTCTTCGGTGACAAGAAACGTGATATCGGAGACCGTGATCCTGTGCAATATGCAGTGTTTATTGATCCGCCATTGGCACATATCGGAATCAGTGAAGAAGAAGCTCTGAAAAGAGGATATTCATTTAAGGTTTCCCGGTTGCCGGCTTCCTCTATCGTTCGTACCCGCACATTAAGGCAGACTGATGGTATGCTAAAAGCTATCATCAATAATCATAACGGGAAGATTATGGGCTGTACTCTATTCTGTGCCGATGCTTCAGAAATCATCAATATCGTAGCTATGGCGATAAAAACAGGGCAAACCTCTACATTCTTGCGCGATTTTATCTTCACGCATCCCAGTATGAGTGAGGGATTAAATCAACTGTTTGATGTATAAGAATAAGAAAGAATATAACTCACTTCTAAAACAGAGCCTCTGAATAGGGTAAACAGAGGCTCTATTTGGAGTAATCGGAGGCTCTGAATGAGGTAAACGGAGCCTCTAAATAAATGAAACTCATTCTTTTTCAGTCTTAATAGAGTGAAATCTAATAGAAAGTGTTATCTTTGCAACCAAGTTAAACTATATACCTACCGCAATGAGAATTAGTAAGTAAGACAACACTTCTAAGTAAACATCACTTTTCTTATATGCTTTTTCTATTTCGTTAAGCATCACGAAATCCGTGTTGTTTAGCCAGTATTGTGTTTGTCGTTCCCCCCTATCCTGTGATTTTCCCTCACTCTATTTTCAACCTCAAACCCAATAGATCATTATGTCTATAAGTATTCAGCAAATCAGCTATATCCATCCGGATAAAGAAGTATTATTCAGTGATCTCAATTTCGCCATCAGTAAGGGGCAGAAACTGGGATTAGTCGGTAACAATGGGTGCGGTAAATCTACTTTGCTGCAAATTATTGCCGGACAACTTTCACCCTCTTCCGGTGTCATTGTCCGTCTGGACGACCTATATTATATCCCGCAACATTTCGGGCAATATGATTCATTGACTATCGCTCAAGCACTCCAGATAGAACGTAAGCAACAAGCCTTACATGCTATCCTGTCAGGAGATGCCTCAAACGAAAATTTCGTCATCCTGGATGATGACTGGAATATTGAAGAACGTTCCATTGCCGCTCTCGATTTATGGGGGCTAGGACAGTTTACTCTATCCTACCCGATGAATTTGCTTAGCGGCGGTGAAAAGACCCGTGTATTTCTGGCAGGGATGGACATTCATCACCCATCTGTCGTACTTATGGATGAACCGACCAATCATCTCGATTCTTCCGGCAGACAACGTTTATATGACTGGGTAGAGAAATATCGTTCCACCCTGTTGGTGGTAAGTCATGACCGTACCCTGCTCAATCTTCTCCCCGAGATTTGCGAACTGGAGAAGCATCAAATCAATTATTATGGCGGAAATTACGAATTCTACAAAGAACAAAAAACGCTGATGCAGGAAGCATTGCAACAACGTATTGAAGAAAAAGAAAAGGCACTACGTATTGCCCGTAAAGTGGCTCGCGAAACGGCCGAACGCAGGGACAAACAGAATGTACGCGGCGAAAAGAGTAATATAAGAAAAGGAGTTCCACGCATTGTATTGAACGCACTCCAAGGGAAATCCGAGAAGAGCACTAGTAAACTGACTGGCGTTCATCAGGAAAAAGCCGAGAAGTTAACAAATGAACGCAACCAGCTTCGAGGTTCGCTCTCTCCGACTGCGGCATTAAAAACCGACTTCAACAGTTCCTCGCTTCATACCGGGAAGATATTAGTGACAGCAAAAGAGATTAACTTCAGTTATCATTCCAATTCGGTTAACAATGATATTCTGACGAATAATGAAATAAATTCGTCTGACACAGGTTATCTTCCCAATCCGAATAGCAATGATATTCAGGAAAATAGTATCTCAAAACAACAGCTTTGGCAAGCTCCTGTCAGTTTTCAGCTAAAGAGCGGAGACCGCCTCCGTATAGAAGGAGCCAACGGTAGCGGGAAAACAACTCTATTGAAATTAATCACCGGCCAACTTCAACCACAGGAAGGAACCCTGACACGGACGGACTTTAGCTATGTCTATTTGAATCAAGAGTATTCGATCATTGACGACCGGAACAGTATTCTTGAACAGGCTTACGCTTTCAACAGCCGGAATCTGCCGGAGCATGAAATAAAGATTATTCTACACCGTTACTTGTTTCCTGCATCCGAATGGGACAAATCCTGCCGGAAACTTAGTGGTGGTGAGAAAATGCGTCTCGCTTTCTGCTGTCTGATGATTAGTAACAATACCCCTGATATGTTTATCCTGGATGAACCTACCAACAATTTGGACATACAAAGTATTGAAATTATCACTGCTACTATCAAAAATTATGCAGGTACTGTGATAGCAATCTCACACGACAATTATTTTATTCAGGAAATTGGTGTCGAACAATGCATTTTATTGAGTTAGTCTATTGATATTTTATCCAGGGCAACCGCACCAATATTTAATTCATATTCGCACAGTTTTGAATAAAATAATGGAGTATTCTGGAAACGTTGTGGTAAATCTGAAAAAGATGATTGAGTTTTTAAGATTCCCCGTTATCTTTTTATTATAAGATATGGGTCCAGGGTGAGGGGTGGTGAGGGTAGATTTATAACCTTTTATTATTTTATTTTCTATACTATCTCCTTTTTTATCCTCAAAAAAAAAATACGAAAGTTATAAATCTACCCTCACCACCCCTCACCCTGGACCCATTCATTAGCGCAACGTTTAACTCGTTTCTGCACAGTTATGAATCAAATTTTGGTGCGGTTGCACTGTATTTTATCTGATAAGTCTAAATATCAATCTAGTTTTTTTATAACTTCGCAGCGCGAAGATCAAGAATTAGAATTAAAATGAATCAGACAGCACAATCATGGTGGTTTATCTTTTACAAAGACCAACTGCTTCTTGAGAAAAAAGAGGATGGTATATATACCGTCCCGTGTGGAGAAAGCTCTCCTATTGTTATTAAAGAAAAAACAACCGTACACAATATCACCACACTAGAAAGGAAAAACTGCAAGGCTTTCTCCCTCTCCTCTCCCATTGAAGAATCGGAGCAATGGATCATGATAGGGCTTCGTGCCTCCTATGAATATCTTCCTTTGTCTCATTATCAGACAGCAGGAAAAGCACATGAGATTCTGCATTGGGATAGAAACAGCCGCTTTTGTTCCGCCTGCGGCACGCCTATGGAACAGAAAGAATCTATCATGAAGCGTTGTCCGAAATGTGGCCGGGAGGTATATCCTTCCATTTCCACAGCGATTCTTGTATTAGTGAGAAAAAAAGATTCACTACTTTTAGTGCACGCCCGCAATTTTAAAGGAACATTCAACAGTCTCATTGCCGGATTTCTGGAAACCGGAGAAACGCTAGAAGAATGTGTAGCACGTGAAGTGAAAGAAGAAACCGGACTGGATGTAAAAAATATCACTTATTTCGGTAATCAGCCCTGGCCTTATCCCAGCGGACTAATGGTCGGCTTTATTGCCGATTATGCCGGAGGGGAGATCAACCTCCAAGATGAAGAATTGAGTTCGGGAGACTTTTATACAAGAGACAATTTACCCGAACTTCCCAGAAAACTTAGTCTTGCCCGAAAGATGATTGATTGGTGGATAGAGCATCCAAATGAATAAATCAAACATGGAAAATATCATCAAAGGAATCCGACAGTATTATCCGGTATCCGACAGTTCTTTGGAAGTACTCTTCAGTTATATGAAGAAAATGGAGCTTCCTAAAAAACATTTACTAATACACGGTGGAGTACTAGACCGCCACGTCTACTTTATTGAAAAAGGATTTTGTAGATCCTATTGTTTACGTGACGGAGAAGAAATCACGATCTGGTTTTCACGCGAAGGTGATATTACCTTTGCCATGAAAGATTTATATCATAATCAACCGGGATACGAATATGTAGAATTACTGGAAGATTGTGAATTATATGCCATACGTATTGAAGATTTAAATCAAATTTATGAAACTAATATAGAAATTGCCAACTGGGGACGTGTCATTCATCAGGAATGTTTGTTGTACATGGATATTCACCATATCAACCGATTGTATCTTCCGGCTAAAGAACGTTATGAACAACTTTTACGTGAGCAACCCGATGTCATTCACCGTGCCCAATTGGGATATATAGCCTCCTTTCTAGGCATGACTCCCCAACATCTTAGCCGCCTACGCTCCGAATCTTGAATCTTTTTAATCTATGTGAATTTTTATATCACAAGAAAACAGTACTTTTGACAGCGAATACAAAAAAACTGATAAGTATCGTGATTAACACATTAACTTCTTTACGAATATTATTTGCCTTGATGGTATTCGGGGCACATTGTTATGTTCTGGATCCAAGCTTCGACACTCACTTCTTTAAAGAAGGATTTGTTGGAGTCAGCTTTTTTTTCATCCTTAGTGGCTTCATTATTGCCTATAATTATGAAGAAAAGTTATTGGAAAAGATCACCACCAAACGTACTTTTTGGGTAGCACGCATTGCCCGCATTTACCCCCTCCATCTACTTACTCTATTAATTGCCGCATGTATAGGAGGGTATGTTCAATACAACGATACGACAGACTGGATAAAACACTTCGCCGCTTCCACTTTTTTATTGCAACCGTTCTTCCCTTCTGCAGATTATTTTTTCTCATTCAATAGTCCTTCGTGGAGTTTGGGCTGCGAACAGTTATTTTATTTCTGTTTCCCCCTCATCATTCCTTTCTTAAATAGTAAACGGAATCTATGTATCACTCTTTTCATCTGCCTGCTGGTTATGCTGACAGGTATGCATCTGACTGCTGAAGAACAAATTAAAGCATACTGGTATGTAAATCCAATCACCCGCCTGCCGGACTTTTTTGTAGGTGTTTTACTTTATCAGTTTTATCGGTCGATATTCAACAAAAAGACTTCTTATTCCACCGGAACACTATTAGAAATAGGAGTAGTCATTTTATTTTTTGTTTTCTATTTTTGTGCCGCAAACATTCCCAAAGTATACCGCTATTCTTGTTACTACTGGCTACCCGTTTCTTTGGTGATACTTATCTTTGCCTTACAAAGAGGGTATATATCCCGGTTACTATCCAATCGGGTCTTAGTGATAGGAGGAGAAATCAGTTATAGTTTCTATCTGATACATTTATTTATTATACTCACATACCTCCAAATGGCTACTCTGTATCAATGGCACATACATTGGATGATAAGTGTCCCCGTCATTTTTTGCATCACTATTGCACTTAGCTTACTTTCTTATTATTATTTTGAAAAGCCTGCCAATAGATGGGTAAAACGAATACTAACTAAAAAACAATCATAAATTAGCCCCATGAAATTATCAACAAAAACACCCCGAATTGAAGTAGTAGATGCTCTTAGAGGATTTGCTGTAATGGCCATCCTTCTGGTTCATAACCTGGAGCATTTCATTTTCCCCGTATATCCGGAAAGTTCTCCTGAATGGCTTACCATTTTGGATGCCGGAGTATTTAATGCGACATTTTCACTGCTTGCCGGAAAGTCTTATGCCATATTCGCTCTGCTTTTCGGATTCACTTTCTATATCCAGTCGCACAACCAGCAGTTGAAAGGAAAAGATTTTGGTTACCGCTTTTTATGGAGAATGATATTGCTGGCAGGATTCGCCACTTTGAATGCTGCTTTCTTCCCGGCAGGAGATGTCCTGCTTCTGTTTGTTGTAGTCAGTCTTGTACTGTTTATCGTACGTAAATGGAGTGACAAAGCGATTCTAATCACCGCCATCTTGTTTTCACTGCAACCGATTGAATGGTTTCATTATATAATGAGCCTTTTCAATCCTGCCTATACCCTACCCGATTTGAATGTTGGAGCCATGTATGCTGAAGTAGCGGAATACACCAAAGCCGGAAACTTTTGGGATTTTCTGATAGGTAATATTACTTTAGGACAGAAAGCAAGCCTGTTTTGGGCTATCGGTGCCGGACGTTTCTTGCAGACTGCCGGACTTTTCCTGTTTGGCTTATATATCGGACGCAAAGAATTGTTCGTAACTACCGAATCTCATTTGAAGTTCTGGATGAAAGCACTTATTATTGCAGCTATCAGTTTCGCGCCACTGTATTCTCTGAAAGAACAGATCATGCAAAGTGACAGCAGTCTGATTCAGCAAACAGTAGGTACTGCTTTTGATATGTGGCAGAAGTTTGCATTCACGATTGTACTTGTTTCTTCTTTCATGTTGCTTTATCAGAAAGATAAATTCAAGAAAGCCGTATCCAACCTACGATTCTACGGAAAAATGAGTTTGACCAACTATATTTCCCAATCTATTTTAGGAGCTATTATCTATTTTCCATTCGGGCTTTATCTTGCTCCTTACTGTGGATATACTCTTAGCTTGATTATAGGTATCGTTCTTTTCCTGTTACAGGTTAAGTTCTGCAAATGGTGGCTATCTAACCATAAACAAGGACCATTGGAGACAATATGGCATAAATGGACTTGGATCGGAACCAAGAAATGACAGGAAGAAAAGCAGGCTACGAAATATGCACAACTACAAACGAACAACTTACGAATATGAAACTGAACGTATCACTCTAAAGCATCAACAACACATGTGTATATCCGCAGCCTGCCTGTTGAAATTGAGATGATGCCAATACAACAAGATTCTCGCAAGAAGGATTTGCAAGTGGACTTAAAGAATGCAAAGGAAATGAAAGAACTGTACCAAGTGAGGAAAAATACCCGAAAATAGGCAGAATCAGGGCCATGTACAGAGAAAAAAGAAGCGCCTCCACAATCTTCAAAAGATTATAGAGGCGCTATTTTATTATTTATCTTTTTATGATCTATATCTGAAATTTCAGAAGAGACAAAATCAGATACCCAATGATTTTCTTCACTGCTTCAATCTTTTCCATTGCGGCAGATTCGGCAGAAGCATAACAGTTGCGGCATCCCATTTCACCCTGAACTTCCATATAGAACTTAATCTTCGGTTCTGTACCTGAAGGACGAACAGAAACTTTGCTACCGTCTTCTGTGAAATATTGAAGAACGTTAGATGGTTCCGGCATATCGATGGCAGTTACGTTACCTTTATCATCTGTCTGTTTCAGTGTCTTATAATCTTTGCTCAAGATCACCTTAGAGCCACCCAATTCTTTCGGAGGATTAGCACGGAAGTTTTCCATCATGCTTTGATTTCTTCAGCACCGCTCTTACCCGGTTTCACTACGTTTACGGTAAACTCTTTAGAGAATCCATATTCTACGTAGATATCCAGCAACAACTGATACAAGATTTACCATTATCTTTTGCCCATGCAGCAACTTCAGCAATCAGACAGCAAGCTGATACAGCATCTTTATCACGAACGAAATCTTCGGCAAGGAATCCGTAGCTTTCTTCACCACCACCGATATATTTCTGTTTGCCTTCACGCAGACGGATTTCACGGGCAATCCATTTAAATCCGGTATAGCAGTCAAGCATTTCGATATTATTCTTATCTGCGATTTTCTTGATAAGTTCGGTAGTAACGATTGTCTTCACACAGAACTCATTACCTTTAATCTTACCCAGTTGTTTGTACTGAGTCAGAATATAATAAAGGTACATCATACAAGTCTGGTTACCGTTAATCAGTACCCATTCACCCTTGTCATCCTTGCAAGCGATACCCACACGGTCAGCATCCGGATCGGAAGCCATTACGAGGTCAGCATCAATTTCTTTAGCAAGGTTTACAGCCATAGAAAGAGCTTCCGCATTTTCCGGATTCGGAGATACGACAGTCGGGAAGTTACCGTCCTTAATCATTTGTTCGGGAACAGTGAATACGTTTTCGAATCCCCACATCTTCAATGCACGCGGAATCAACATCATACCTGTACCGTGAATCGGAGTATAGACAATCTTCATATCTTTGTGACGGGCGATAGCTGCCGGATCAATAGAAACAGTTTTCACCATATCCAGATAAATCTTATCAATGTCTTCACCGATAATCTGAATCAAATCAGGATTTCCCTGGAATTTAATGTCAGCAGCAGAAGCAATGGCATTTACTTCGTCGATGATACCTTTATCGTGTGGAGCCAATACCTGTGCACCATCGTCCCAATATGCCTTGTAACCGTTGTATTCCTTCGGATTGTGAGAAGCAGTCAGAATGATACCGCTCTGGCAACCGAGGTGACGGATAGCGAAAGACATTTCCGGAGTCGGACGCATATCGTCAAACAGATATACTTTAATGCCATTGGCAGAGAAAATATTAGCAGAAGTCTCCGCAAACAAACGGCTGTTGTTACGGCAGTCGTGACCGACTACTACAGAAATCTGCGGCAGGTCTTTGAAGTTCTTCTTCAGATAGTTGGAAAGCCCTTGAGTGGCAGCACCTACCGTATAGATATTCATACGATTGCTACCTACTCCCATGATACCACGCAAACCACCAGTACCAAATTCAAGGTCTTTGTAGAAAGCTTCAATAAGTTCGGTTTTATCATCGTTTTCCAACATCGTTTCACTTCAGCCTGGGTTTCAGCATCATAAGCCGGGGTTAGCCATTTTTCGGCTTTTTCAGTGACCTGTTTAATAAGTTCCTGATTTTCCATTTCGATTGTTATTTATTGGTTAATGAATTATTTATTATCAATTTCTTGAGCACACAAATGTAAAATAATAAGTTTATAATTCCTAGTATTTAATTGAAAATTAGAATTAAAAATAAAAATCGATTATAAGAATATTTGCAAAGCATAATTCTTCATTTTTCATTCTTAATTCTTCATTTTACCAAATATCTGTCACCAGTCTGTTTGACATATTCCTGCAAGAATTCTTTCGGATATCCGGGACGGATCACTCCGGCAGGTTGTCCGATAGAATTACGTTCAAACTTACCGTCTTTAACACGTTTCACCACTCCATCATTATACTTCACAATCAAGAATGTACCCAATTGTTTCCAAGTATCGAAAGTGCTCTGTGCGGTCATATTTGTATAGTTTGTCAGAAATCAACCGCTGCGTTCTTATCTTTTGCCAACAGTTTGGCAGCCATCTCTTCAATGCCTTCCTGTGCATTGTTGAAAGTCGTTTCCATTTCTTTCTGCGCTTCCCGTACATCACCGATCATCAAATCATAACGCGGATAGACCATATTAGATACCCAGTTGAAAATCCAGAAAGCAGAATTCCAGGAAAAAGTAATATAATCGGCCCCATCTACACGGGTATAACATACCGGCACTTTAGTAGCACAACAATAAACCGGGGTAAATACAGCCATGTTCGCATCATCCACGCCAAACCAAAGTACACCGCCTATCGGGTCCGGCTTATGAGCCCGCATTTGTGCAACAAATACAAACCCGCTTTGTTGAGTGGAAATCGGACGTTCGTTGAAATATTCCTGACCATCTACCTTGAAGTTCAGAGGAGAAAGACGGTAAGGTGTCTTATAAGGTCCGGCTCCAAAATCATTGGAGATGTCAAGAGGCGTTCCTTCATAATGGTCGCGCATCATATCTTTCACATCTTGCACGGATAACTTATGTTTCGGTTTCACAAAAAGAGGCATCGGCGTATTGGTCTTTCCCTCAATGTAAGGAAGATAATCTTTTCCGTTATCTGTGAACTTATTAAAATAGCTCCACACACGAGCCTCACAGAAACGGCGGGCACCAAAATCAAGAGGCGCATAGGCTAATGAGAAGCTAAAGTCTTTGTTTACTCCATTAAAATATCCCTTCTCACGGGCAAAAGAAACGACATCCGGAGAGTACATACAGTTTTCCTTGTCGTTCATATCAAACTGGTGGATACGTGACTGGTTGGCATGGGCTGAAATACAATCATCGGGCACACGTACAGCTACCCAAACTGCTCCACGGATGCCGGGACCTTTACCAATCATTTCCATAATCCATATTTCGTTCGGATCGGCAATAGTAAAGGATTCTCCTTCGCTATAATAGCCGTATTGCTGCACTAAGTCGGTCATGATCTTAATTGCTTCACGGGCAGTGCGCGAACGCTGCAAACCGATATAAATCAGACTTCCGTAATCGATAATCCCTGTAGAATCGGCCAATTCCGGACGTCCGCCGAAAGTTGTCTCACCAATGGTAACCTGATATTCATTCATATTACCGACTACATTGTAAGTCTGGCGTGCCTGCTCTATTTCTCCCAGATACTTGCCGGTATCCCATTCATAAACTTTCAGCATCGTACCTTTTGGATAGGTAGCAGCCGGATAATGATAAAGTTCTCCGAATAAGCCATACGAGTCGGCAGAATAGGAAACAATCGTCGAGCCATCGGCAGACGCATTTTTTCCGACAATCAGGTTGGTGCAGGCGAAGGTGTTCGCCACAGCCGCCATCAATACGGCGGCACAAAGAATAATTCTTCTCTTCATAATAAATATATGATTCACTTTTAATAATTTACCAAACAAAGCTTTCACGGGCTACTGTTTCATTCCCACAATAGTCGGTCACTGTAAATTCAACAGTATGCTTGCCTCCTTTCTTTACGCGTTTGGGGTCCAACGTACATTCCCAGTATGATTTCACAATATTGGGACGTCCGAAAAGCGCATACTTTCCATCAATCGTTCCACGATAGGAAGCAATTCCCGCCCCCTGATCTTTCAACCGATAGACAATCTTTCCGTTTCTTCCCCACTGGTTCTTATTGACAGGGATAATCTCCGGCGGAATGGTATCGATGGCAACAGTATAAGTTCCCAACTCCCGGATAGATGCTTTCATGTATCCGTCTTCATACTTTCCGCCTACGCTGTACTTTCCTCCTTTGGGAGTATACGGGCTACATAATATTTCGTCGTATCGGCAACCGGCTTTCTACGCAACCCGATACGAAGTTCACAAGCTGCATGCAGCGGAACCGTCTTATCATTCAGTTGATAAGTAAAAGCAACGGCACCACTATCCGCCTTCATCTGATAATTGAGGGGGACATCGTCATACAACATTCCTTTCGGAATAACCAGGCTCAATCCCGGTTCTTGCAAATAATTAGTCTTATTCCAGGTGAAATAATATTTCTCTCGATGATTCAACGCTTCAACCGGCTGCTTCCGGCCCCGTACGGTAAAACGATAGTTGGAAGTGTTTCCGAAAGCATCTTTCAACGTATATAAGAACTGATAATCCCGTTCCTCGTCAATCGTCACCAAACCACGATTATCATTCGACGCTTTCAGCAGACGCAACGTATTCCCCGGATCAATAAAAGATTTCATATATTGTCCATACGTCCAAGAGTTAATCATCCGGTTTTCTTCCTGTGAGAAGCGATCTACTGTGCTACGAAATATTTCATTCCCATCTACCGCGAGCACAACAGAATAAACTCCATAATGGTTACTTACGCCATCCATATAATCGTATGCCTTGATACCCATACCTATCACTCCCCATGCTTCCACGGGACGTTCGCTATTGGGAAGAATCGTTTTATTCTCCTGCTTTCCATCCACAACTCCTTTGCCCGGTTGCGGAAAAAACATGATGCCATCCGCTTTCGGAGCACGCGTATCTTTTATTTTCGATTGAAAAAAAGGCATAGGGTCAATATAATCTCCCGATTCCGTTTCAAACACATCCAGATGAAGATGCGGACCGAACGAATATCCGGTGTTTCCGCTCCATGCAATCTGCTGACCTCCTTTTACCGGATATTCTCCCGGTTCGGGAACAATCTCCACTTCCCAGTTCTCTTCTTCATATTGAAGTTTCTCCACCCTTTCGGCAATGGGAGAAACAAAACCACTCAAGTGACGGTTGATAGTTGAATAACCATTGTGATAACAGACATCAAGTACATATCCCGAACCATTCGTGACGCGAATACGTGAAATATAGCCATCAGCGAGAGCACGAACGGGTTTACCGATAACTCCGCCTGTCTTAAAATCCAGTCCGCCATGGAAGTGATTGGAGCGGATTTCTCCAAAGTTTCCACTCAATGTAAGAGGAAAGTCAAAAGGAGGCACAAAGGTTAGCTTGCTTCTTCTCTTGTCCATACCCTCCGATGCAGCAAGCCAGCATCAAAGCAGTGATATATCGTCTCATCATTCCATTCACTTTTTTACTCCCGCAAATGTACACTATTCCCACTAAACTATGAAATATCCGGGAGAATGATGCCATAGATACTAGTTAATATTTCTTTTTAATGTTATATTCATTGCAAATTAGTAGTCATTATGTTATTTATATTAGTACTTTTGTAGCCGTTTTTTAATTATAATTAAAAGTTAGAAACTCAATGAGAATGTATGTAAAAGTAATGGCAGCGGTCATTGCATGTATATTGCTGAGTGGAGAAGCGCTCTCGGCATTTGCAACTACCCCCGCTACAGAAAATCTGAGTTGGTTTAAAAAGAAAAAGAAGAAACCAGAAGAGAAAGAAGAGAAGAGTAAAAGCGACTACGAAAAATTAGTGGAAGACAGTAAAACTACAAAAGGAATGTTTGCTGTACACCAAAAGAAGAATGACTATTATTTTGAAATTCCTACCTCACTTTTGGGACGTGATTTATTAGTTGTCAACAAACTGCAGCGAGTTCCTGCCGAACTTAATGATGCAGGTGTAAACCGTGGAGTAAACTACGAGAATCAGATGGTTTGCATGGAATGGGATAAAGCTACGGGCAAACTAATGCTACGACAACAACGCCCATTACCTCTGGCCCCCCAAACGGATGCTATCTTCCGTTCGGTAAAGGATAATTTTATCTCTCCGTTGATTGCCGCATTCAAAATCGAAGCGATTAATGCAGATTCTACTGCATTAGTAATCAAGGTGAATGATATTTATGACGGTACTGAAACCAGTATTAATAATGTATTTACTAATATCAATCTGGGTACTTCGGCTATCAAGAACTTATCACGTATTTTATCCATCAAATCCTTTTCAAACAATGTCGTGGCAACTTCCGAGTTGACCACCCGGGTTACAGAAGGAACCACCACAGTTTATGTGACGGTGGAAGTTAGTTCTTCTATTCTCTTGTTGCCCGAAAAGCCGATGATGGGACGATTCGACAATCAGAAGGTCGGTTATTTCACTAATCCGTTATTAAGTTTCAGTGATGCACAGCAACGTACGGATAAAACACAGTATATCACCGCTGGCGTATGGAGCCAAACCGGAAGACCGGGAGGCTTATCTGAAAGGTCAGATTGTGGAACCTGCCAAACCAATCGTATTCTACATTGATAATTCAACTCCTTACCAATGGCGTTCGTACATTAAGAAAGGTATTGAGGACTGGCAGATTGCTTTTGAAAAGGCTGGTTTCAAGAATGCGATTATCGCCAAAGAAATCACGGACAGTATGCATGTAGATATGGATGATGTCAACTACTCCGTACTGACTTATGCTGCTTCGGAAAAGAAAAATGCAATGGGACCTTCTCTGTTAGATCCCACGTTCCGGAGAAATCCTGGAAGCTGATATTATGTGGTGGCACAATGTGCTTTCTATGGTACGCGAATGGATTACTGTGCAGACGGAACAGTGTGTCCGGAAGCACGTAATGTACAATTGCCTGATGCTTTGATGGGAGATGCCATTCGATTCGTCGCCTGTCATGAGGTAGGCCACTCTCTGGGACTCCGCCACAATATGATGGGTTCATGGGCTTTCCCGACAGATTCATTACGTTCCGAAGCATTCACTTCCAGAATGAATTCTACCGCTTCATCTATCATGGATTATGCACGATTCAATTATATCGCACAGCCTGGAGATGGCGTGAAAGTTCTTTCTCCGCATATCGGTCCATACGATATGTTTGCTATCGAATATGGTTATCGTTGGTACGGAAAGAATACTCCGGAAGAAGAAAAGGATATTTTATTCGATTTCTTGAGCAAACATACTGATCGTCTTTATAAATATAGTGAAGCACAGGATGTACGCGATGCGGTAGATCCACGTGCACAGAACGAAGATTTAGGTGATGATCCGGTTCGTTCTTCTTTACTTGGCATTGAGAATCTGAAACGTATCGTTCCGCAAATTCTTCAATGGACTACTACCGGTGAGAAGGGACAAACTTATGAAGAAGCATCTCGCCTCTACTACGCGTAATCAACCAATGGAACAACTATTTATATCATGTCCTTGCCAATATTGGTGGTATCTACATTGAAAATACAATTGTAGGAGATGGCGTAAAGACTTATACATTCGTTGAGAAAGAGAAACAACAAGCTTCACTGAAATTTCTGATGGATGAAGTATTGACATACCCTAAATGGTTGTTTGACACGGAAGTGGGGACAATATACTTATCTACTTCGTAATACTCCCATCGGAAAACAGGAGAATGCTCCTACGCAAATCTTAAAGAACGCCCAAGCCTATATCCTTTGGGATTTACTGGCAACACCCGTTTGATGCGTATGATAGAGAATGAGTCTGTCAACGGAAAGAAAGCCTTTACAGTAGTGGAACTTATGGACGGACTTCATAAGAACATTTTCGGTATTACCGAACGCGGTGGTATCCCCAACGTATGGAACGTTCTTTGCAGAAAAACTTCCTCGATGCATTACTTACAGCGCCGCAGAACCCGAAGCCGTAAAATCAACAAGAAGATTGCAAACGAGCATTTCTTGCTTGACCATGCCACTCCTTTCTGTAGCTGTTATGCTGCCGAACAACGTGCACTTCGCCAGGAAGACCGGATGGGCGCTCCACGTGTGCTCAATTTCTATGGCAGTCAGCTCAACCGTATTTCTGATGCTATCTCTGTGAAACGCGGTGAATTATTACGTATCAAGAAGTTGTTGCAGAACCGTCTCGGAACTTCCGATACTGCTGCACGCTATCATTATGAGGATATGATTCTACGTATTAATACTGCTTTGGGAATCAAATAAAACCACTTATTACTTTAACTATCTACATTAATGAGAAAAAAATACTTGTGCATTCTTATATGCCTCTTTGCAAATGCGCTGGCTTTGCCAGCGCTGCTAATCGCACAATCACCGGAGTCGTATATCCGGTGAAGATAATGAACCTCTGATCGGTGCTTCCGTATATGTTAATGCAGACGATTTGAAAAAAGCCGGAGCATCACAGACTTCTCTAGGTACTATCACTGATATGGATGGTAAATTCTCCATTTCCATTCCGGAAAAGGTGACTAGTTACATTGTAGTTATATAGGTTTTGAAGAACAAGACATCATATTGCAAACAGGAAAAGATACTTATCGTATTGTACTTCAAGCTTCATCACACACATTAGGAGACGTAGTAGTAACTGGTTATCAAGAACTGGAACGTCGTAAACTGACTGCTGCCATTGCCAAAGTAGATGTTACAGATGGAATGGTAGGTGCTGCAAAAAGTATCGATCAGGCGTTAGCAGGACAAATCGCCGGTGTAGCTGTTACGACAACTTCTGGTGCACCGGGAGCTCCAGCACGTATTCGTATTCGTGGTACGGCTTCATTAAATGGAACACAAGACCCATTGTGGGTATTGGATGGAATACCTTTGGAGGGACAGATATTCCAGAAATCAACAAAGACAACGATAATGACATCGTAAATATGTCACAATCTTCTATCGCAGGTTTAAGTCCAAACGACATTGAAAGCATTACGATATTAAAAGATGCAGCTGCTACTGCTATCTATGGTGCACGTGCTGCAAATGGCGTAATTGTGGTAACAACCAAAAGAGGAAAAACCGGAAAACCTGTTATTAACTTCAATACTAAATTGACTTATACTCCAAATCTCAATACTTCACGACTCAACTTACTAAACTCGGAAGAGAAAGTCGATTTGGAACTTCAATTATTAAAAGAAGCACGGTTTGACATATTATGGGGATTAACAGATCCGATACCGGTATTTCCTGAAAAAGGAAAAGTTGCTGCTATCATGAAACAATATAATTTAATAGACATCTATAAAGAACAGGGGTGGAACGGACTGACACCTGAAGCCCAAAATGCTATAAACAAACTGAAAACAATCAATACAGACTGGAATGACATATTATTCAGAGATGCTTTACGCAAGAATATAACTTTAGCATTTCCGGTGGTAGCGAAAAGGTTACTTATTACAACTCACTTGGTTATGTCAAAGAAAACGGAAATGTACCAGGTGTAAGCATGAGTCGTTTTAATCTGACCAGTAAAACGTCTTACCAAATCAACAAAATATTAAAAATTGGAATGTCTATTTTTGCCAACAGACGCAAGAATAACACATTTATGACTGATACTTACGGACTTATTAACCCTATATATTATTCACGTATCGCCAACCCTTACTTTGCTCCGTTTGACGAACAAGGAAACTACCTTTACGATTACGACGTAGTCAGAAGTAATGAAACAGATGAAAAGCAAGGCTTCAATATATTCGAAGAACGAGCAAACACCAATAAAGAATCTGTCACCACAGCCATCAATTCTATCTTTGATGTTCAGCTACGTTTTAACGATCAGTGGAAAGTTTATTCACAGATTGGTGTGCAATGGGATCAATTGTCGCAAGAAGAATATGCCGGGATAAATTCATATAATATTAGGAATATACGTGAAACCAATAAATATTGGAAAAATGGTGTACAAACCTATCTTATACCAGAAGGAGGCATGCTTAAAACAACTAATAGTACAACCTCACAACTCACATGGAAAATCCAAGGAGAATACAAAAACACATTTGGGGATATACATGACATACAAATAATGGCTGGTTCGGAAATTCGCAAAAACTGGGTAGACAACCAAGCCTCAACCGGATACGGATATGATCCCAAGAAACTAACATTCCAGAATCTCATATTTAAAGATGAAGCACAAGCCAATGATTGGAATCTAAAAACTAAATCGTACAAGGAAAACGCTTTTGCTTCTTTCTTTGCCAATGGTTCATATACTTTAATGAATCGTTATACATTGGGAGGAAGTGTGCGCATGGATGGTTCTGATTTATTCGGAGTAGATAAGAAATACCGTTTCTTACCAATCTATTCGGTAAGCGGTTTGTGGCGTTTATCTAATGAATCGTTCATTAGACAATACAAATGGATTGATAATTTAGCTCTTCGCCTTTCTTATGGCTTACAAGGAAATATTGATAAGGGAACCTCTCCATTCCTAGTCGGAAAATATGATAATGTGAATATTTTACCAGGTTACAGTGAAGAAAATATTATTATCAATAGTGCTCCCAACAGTAAATTACGCTGGGAAAAAACAGCATCTTACAATCTAGGAATAGATTTTTCTGTACTCAATCAAGCCATCAATCTTAGTGTAGATTACTACTATAGAAAAGGAACAGACTTAATTGGTTCTAAAGCATTAGCTTTAGAAAATGGATTCACTAATATGTCTATAAACTGGGCTAGTATGGAAAATAAAGGTGTAGAAATAAACCTGCAGACACGTAATATCACCACTAAAAACTTCTCTTGGTACACTACTTTCAACTTCGCATATAATCAAAATAAAGTACTAAAAGTACTTACAGATAAAAGCCAAGTGACTCCTAGTCTGGAAGGATATCCCGTAGGTGCAATCTTTGCACTAAAAACAAAAGGTATAAATCCTGATACAGGACAAATCTATCTTGAGAATAAAGAGGGGAAAGCTGTCACTGTAGAAGAGTTATTCAGAATGACATCGAATGAAGATGGTCTTGGCACTTACCAAATAGGACCAAGTACTGAAGAACAAAGAGACTTTTACAGCTATGTTGGAACGTCAGATGCTCCCTACACAGGCGGTTTTCTAAATACGTTCAATTACCGAAATTGGGAACTGAATCTGAATTTTTCATATAATTTTGGAGCACACGTAAAAACAACTCCAAGTTATAATGTATCTGACTTAGACCCAGGGCGCAATATGAATAGAGACATACTGGATAGATGGACACCGGAAAATACAACAGGAAAGTTCCCTGCATTAGCAACGTACAATTACAATCCGGCCGACTACTACTTGTTCAGTACTCGAAATGACATTTACAGATCACTGGATATCTGGGTAAAAAAGCTAAGCTTTGTACGTCTACAAAATATACGTCTTGCTTACCGGGTTCCATCCGAATGGCTTCATAAACTAAGTATCGGCGGAGCAACTGTAGGATTAGAGGCTCGTAACCTATTCGTTATCAGCTCTAATTATGATAATTATATGGATCCGGAATCAATGGGCAACCTATACTCTACCCCAGTTCCCAAATCCATTACCTTCAATCTAAGTCTTAACTTTTAAAAAATATATTATGACAAAGAAAATATATTATATATTCACATTAATAGGAAGCCTGTTATTATCTTCCTGTGATAGTTATTTGGACATACAACCAGTAGGCCAAGTAATTCCCAATACGCTAGCTGAATACAGAGCTTTATTCACAACAGCTTACAATACAGCACTCAATGACAGAGGAATATGCGAAATCAGAACAGATATCGCAACCATATTACAGTCTGATGCCACTTCCAAAAATTCTTTAGGAGATGTTGAAAAATGGAATGATGTTAATCCGAATGCAAGTACGAGACAATTTGGATGGGCGGCCTATTATACCAATATCTATTATGCCAACGCAATCATCGATAAAAAAGATGAAATATCAGAAGGAAGCCAAGAAGATATTAATCAATTAGTTGGAGAAGCTTACCTCATGAGAGCATATATGCATTTCATATTGGTCAATCTTTATGGACAACCTTATACAGCTACCGGAGCATTAGAAACCAAAGCAGTTCCTCTAAAACTCAATACTGATTTAGAAGAAATACCATCAAGAAATACTGTAAAGGAAATATATACCTCTATTTTATCTGATATAGAAACAGCACGGAAACTGATTAATAAAAAAGAATGGGAAATTCAATATTCATACCGTTTTTCAACATTATCAGTAGATGCTATGGAATCACGGGTATATTTATACATGGGTGAATGGAGCAAATCTTATGAAGCTTCGGAACGTGTATTAGCCGGAAAATCGACATTGGTAAACCTAAATGATGAAGGAGGCAAACTTCCTAATGAATTTACATCTGTAGAAATGATCACTGCCTATGAAGTTTTTCCAAATAGCGATTATGCCGGATCACTCTTACTTTACCCTTCATTTTTACAAGAATATGAGGAAGAAAAAGATCTACGTCCAAACAAGTATTATCAAGCAAATAAAAATGGAAATTATACTTCCATCAAAAGTGGTGAATCTAAATTCAAATGTACTTTCCGCACCGGAGAGCTTTATTTAAATTCAGCAGAAGCTGCTGCACATTTAAACAAATTACCTGAAGCACGTACCCGGCTCTTGAAACTAATAGAGAATCGTTATACATCAGAAGGTTATGAGCAGAAAAAGAATGAAATAAATGCGATGAGCCAAGAAAAGCTAGTCACAGAAATTCTGAAAGAACGTGCTCGCGAGCTTGCTTTTGAAGGCCATCGCTGGTTTGATTTACGCCGAACTACCCGACCGGAAATCAAAAAAGAAATTGAAGATGTAACCTACACACTTGTACAAGATGATTCCCGTTACACATTGCGTATTCCACAAGATGCAATTGATGCTAATCCCGGACTTTTAAACTAATAACCAAGCATTTTTCATAGAAACAAACCGCCTGACATCATAGACTAAAAAGCTCCCTTTACCAAAAGCGTAAAAGGAGCTTTTTTTAATCTATCTATTAGCCATTTCTCATTTTGTACACCTACCTCATTCACCATTAAATCTTTATCCCCTAAAAGCATTGTTCTTTAACAAGAAATCCGTATCTTTGTAGCGACGTTATTACGATTAATAACGTAGAAGCGTTTAGAATATTATCTCTATTCAGAATCTGGTAAATTCTTTAATTGGGGAGATAATGGCAACTAAGCGTTCACGTCTTTGTTATATGCAAGGGCGTGGACTCTGTTGTTCATTTCCCAATAGGTTTACCAGAGCCTTGAATAGAATGAACTAACGACGTCCACGCTTCTCTTGTATATATATGGTATCCGGACGCTTACCACACAAACAATAAAGGTAATGAGCAGCACTATTACAAAGTTCTTCGCTTCTTTTTTAGCTTATGGGGTAGCTAATAAGAAAAAGCGCTTCTCGGCAATTGGCCGTTTCTCCGAAGGATTGGCTCCGGTAAAAGGAAAAATCCAATGGGGATACATCAATAAAGGATATGACGTTGTCATTCCTCTAATGTACGAACGGGCTTTCTCTTTTAAAGAAGGATTAGGGATGGTAGTACTCAATTCTCAATACGGATTCATCGACCATACCGGACAAATACAGATTCCGTTTAAATACACAGCCGCTCACTCGTTTGAACAAGAATGTGCACGGGTATGCCACGATGGATTATGGGGATTGATTGACAGACAAGGAAACTACATTCTTCCACCGACTTACAGTCAAATAGAACAATTCGCGGAAGGATTAGCTCTCGTCTCGCTACACAATAAGATAGGATTCATTAACAAGAAAGGAGAAGTTGTCATTCCCCTGGAATATGATAATGGACGCTCTTTCTCTGAAGGATTGGCTGCTGTTTGTATTGAAAGTCAGTCGCCCAAGTGGGGGTATATAAACAAAGACAATGAAGAAGTACTTCCTTTTAAGTACGATATTGCAGAACCCTTTTATAACAACATAGCTCGAGTGGGTCTCTATGGAAAAAGCATGAAAATCAACAAACAGGGCAGTGAATGTCTATAAAACAACCACTCTACGCATTTATTCATCTCAACACGCAAGGCATTCTGTTCTAAAACATCCCCTTACGAATAACAACGTAAGGGGATTTTTCGTACTTTCGAACATGTTAAATCTTTAATACGTAACATTATGATTATCGGAGTACCAAAGGAAATCAAAAACAATGAGAACCGTGTAGGCATGACACCTTCAGGAGTGGCCGAAGTGGTAAAACAAGGGCACCGGGTGTTTATCCAACATACAGCGGGAGTAAATAGCGGTTTTCCGGATGAAGCATATCAAGCTGTCGGCGCACATGTCCTGCCAACAATAGAAGATATTTACGCCACTGCTGAGATGATAGTAAAAGTGAAAGAACCGATAGTCACTGAATATAACTTAATAAGAAAAGGACAGTTACTATTCACTTATTTCCATTTTGCTTCCGACAGGGAGTTAACCCTTGCCATGCTCTCCAACAAATCAATATGCCTAGCTTACGAAACTGTAGAAGAAGCAGACCACACATTACCTTTATTAATTCCGATGAGCGAAGTTGCCGGACGCATGTCTATTCAGGAAGGTGCCCGTTTCCTGGAAAAACCGCAAGGCGGAAAAGGTATCCTTTTGGGAGGTGTACCAGGTGTTAAACCAGCTAAAGTATTAATTTTAGGAGGTGGAGTTGTAGGTAGCAATGCTGCACAAATGGCTGCTGGAATGGGGGCAGATGTCACTATTACAGATATAAATCTGGCACGTCTGCGCTATTTGAGCGAGACACTGCCGAAGAATGTAAAGACATTGTACTCATCCGAACTAAGAATCAGAAAAGAATTGCCGGATGTTGATTTAGTTGTCGGCTCTGTACTGATTCCCGGTGATAAAGCACCACATTTGATTACCAAAGAGATGCTTTCAATAATGCAGCCCGGCACAGTATTAGTAGATGTAGCAATCGATCAGGGAGGATGTTTCGAGACCTCTCACCCGACCACTCACAGTGCACCGACCTATATTGTAGACGGAATCGTTCATTATGCAGTAGCTAATATTCCGGGAGCTGTACCTTACACTTCCACCCTTGCACTAACCAATGCTACTCTCCCCTATGTGATAGCTTTAGCAAATAAGGGATGGAAAAAAGCCTGCAAAGAGAATCCAGCATTAGCACTCGGATTAAATATCGTAGAAGGAAAAATCATTTATAAGGCCGTTGCCGACGTATTTGGTTTGAAGTACGATCCTATCAGCCTGTAACTATGCATTTTCACCATACAGTAATATAAAGTCTTACAGAGTTCTTTCTTTTTTTCAAAGTAAGGCTATCTCAATGTCTTACGTCTTCGATTGATAACCTTTAAAAAACTCTGCAAGACTTTGTATTACTCTGTGGTGAGCTATATCTTTAAAATAAATAATCTTTCTTTGCCGCCCGTTGATAAGCCGCTACCAATTCGTTCATTACTTCTGCCACAGACTGCCGACGGGATATGATTGCCGAAACTTGTCCGATCTCCAATTCCCCTTCTTCCAGATCACCTTCGAAGATTCCTTTTTTAGCACGCCCCCGTCCTAATAAAGTTCTCAAATCTTCAGCACTAGCTCCACTATCTTCAGCCTTCTCCACCGCTTCGCGGAAAGCATTCTTTACCAAACGTGTCGGAGCCAGCTTTTTCAACAACAACTTAGTATCCCCTTCTCTGAGACTCAAGCAATAATCTTTAAATACCGAACTCGCAGAACTCTCTTCAGTAAGAGCAAAACGGGTTCCTATCTGCACCCCTTCGGCTCCCAACACCATAGCAGCCAATACTCCTTCCCCTGTACCGACACCTCCTGCAGCTATCAAAGGTAATGTTATAGCCTCACGTACAGCCGGAATCAAACAGAAAGTCGTTGTTTCTTCGCGTCCATTATGCCCTCCGGCTTCAAACCCTTCTGCCACTACCGCATCTACTCCAGCCTCCTCACATTTTACAGCAAAACGGGAAGAAGAAACAACATGAACAACCGTTATTCCACGCTCTTTCAACCACCCAGTCCACGTTTTCGGATTTCCGGCAGAGGTAAAAACAATCTTCACTCCCTCTTCCACCACAATATTCATAATCTCTTCTATCTGGGGATACATCAAAGGAATGTTTACACCAAAAGGCAATTTCGTGGCCGCATTACATTTACGGATATGCTCGCGTAAAGTGTCCGGATGCATGGAACCGGCACCGATCAATCCCAGTCCACCGGCATTGCTCACAGCAGAAGCAAGACGCCAACCGCTGCACCACACCATACCACCTTGAATAATAGGATACCGAATACCCAGAAGAGAAGTAATTCTATTCATAACCAATAATTTATCTATGTGTTAATATACTAAGATACCAATAATAGCGACAAAGCTATATAACAATGCGCCAACATAACAACACACAAATATACTAATTATTCAATTACAAACATTCTCTAGTCAGCACATTAGCGCATTGCTACATCAACACATCATTATAACGCCTTCAACGGGCAATCTGTTCAATTGGTTTATTTATCAACACAGTGGTAGAATCTCCATAAGTTCTCAACACTTCCAATGTGCGGGCACGGTTATCCCGTCCCGTCTTATTCCAGAAATCTTTTGTAAAGACAGCCATCAGGTCAAGTCCGCCGATAGTTCCACCATTGATATACACTCCACTCCCACCAAACAAGGGAATAGGTGCATCCATCACTACCGTGTTCACCATCATTCCGTTAGCACGTTCACCCAACTGACGGAAACGTACCCCACTCGCCTGTATCTCATCCAACGACTTACGCATTCCCTTTGCCATCGGATTGCGTGCCCAGTTTGAATAAGATCTTTGATGGCGTATCTCGTAGAAAGGATCACCCCGCCAGGTATTTTTATCGATCTTTATCTTCTTCTGATAGATGGGATCCCAGTTATAGCGGGTATTCGCTTTATATGGCATCAGAGTCAACATCACTTTCGGTTTAGGCAACGCTTCAGGAAGCGATTCGTCAGGCATCATCCAGCTTTTCTCCTCCGACATCCGGGGAGTACCCACTGCGCTTCCGAAATCAATCGACTTCACAGCATCCATATTTAAATGCAACTCCTGGTCACTCTCCAGCAATTTCTTCAAATGCAAAGAATCTTGCGCCGTCCATACTTGCGAATATGCAAATACAGCGGTCAGGCACAGTGCCATCGTTGTTATAACCCGTTTTAATCCATCCATTCTTTTTACTCTTTCATTACCTATATTTCGGAGCACTTCATATACATTTGTACGTATAAGAGGCTATCTTTTGAGCGTAATAATCCCCCTGTCAGCAGCAAAAGACTACTGATACAAACAAATATTCCCACATGAATGTTTCCTATTTTTTACTTTCCGAAGGCTCCTCCCCCTTTATTACCACCAACGATAACCCGATCCACAAAGCGGTTCATCGTAGCACGGATCGATTGTCCATCTTGTTTTCGGATATTGGCGTTCTTCCCACCAACTACGATAACAAGCGGCTGCATCGAGTACCTCCTCATCAGTCAGGAAATAAATTGCTTCATAATTTTCAGCATTCGCCAATACCATTTTGCAACCTAATGACGGAGGTGTGCCCTGACGGATAGACTCAATCACCCAAAGCATACACTCGCCCAACCGAATTTTACCGTTGTTCATATTATAAACCGACGGAAAAGAAGGAATAATAGTCAGATCTTCTGCATATTTTAAAAGTTCGGGGATGTCCTCTTCCGTAAAATGAGGGACCTCCACCACCCCTTTATCATTCTTCATCTTGTACGTACCCGACTTCAATTGTTTCACAAAAAGGGCAACATCCGGATTGTTATAATCCATTTCTTCGCTGGTGCATCCTGTAAAAGATACGATCAGGCAAACAGCCATCCACAGCATTAGTAGTGTTTTTTTCATTTTCATAAGGATTAATACGTCATGCGAAGTCCGCAAAGTAAATTAAAATTAGTCGGCCGTTTCGTTCGTACCGTAGCCAGTTTCGAATCTGTTTTGAAATGATGCGAAACTCCGGGTTCGGCAAAAACAGCAAGTCGGTCATTAATCTTATAATTGATTCCAATGCCGGCAGTCACTGCCAGTTGGATAGGTTCTTCTTTAAAACTGTTGTCCGGCGCGCCGGCGATACATTTATCGGCTATTCCTCCTACGGTGGCGTAAAGGTCTATTTTTTTCGTATCCACCAGGGTTACATTTACTTTAACGGGAATACCCAGATAGTGCAAATGCTGTCCCGCCGAACGAAGGTTTGAATAAAGTAATCCGGTTTCTATTCCGAGAGATTCGTTTAGTTTACGCTCTACCGTTACCCCTGCGGAAACCGGCATTTTATAAGTGCCATTATCAGCCGGAAGCGCCGTGCCTACCTGAACTTTCATCGCCCAGCGATGCTTTTTCACCGCTTCGGGTTGAGCCACATTCACATTCGATTGTTCTTCCGGAGCAACAGATGATTCCGTATCACCGTTTGTTGCCTGCCAAAAGCCGTTATTCCCTTGATTACCATATCGGTTGCCATTTCCCGTAGAAGTAGTGGCGGAAAAAGAAAACGACATGGAGAAAGTGATAGAAAGCGAATCTTCTTCCTCCGTGTATTGTGACAGCATACCGTAAGACTTTGGAGCCGGTTTCGGCAACACCGGTTCTACCGGCAACGGTAACTGATTGACGCGTATTCCATCTCCATCCATCTGTCCTCCATTTGTCACGGCTATCTTTGTAAATGCTTCTTCCATTTCTTCTTTGGGAGAGAAATACAAGAAAGTAGCCGACGAGGCCGCCAAAACGAGCAATACAGATGCCGCAGCCGCCACACGGAAGAGCAGAATCCGACGGCGATGCTGGCAAGCCACAGGTATTTCCTGCGAGAGCTCTTCCCAAAAGCCATCCCGTACACTCATCCCTGCATCAGCGAGACGCGTGCGAAACAGATCGGTTATTTCATCATTTTCTTTCTTCATGATTCCTATACTCTTTAATTCTTTTTGCTAACAAATACTTGGCCCGGTGCAACTGCGAAGTAGACGAATGTTCTTTAATGTGAAGCATCTTGGCTATCTCCTTGTGCGATTTCTCTTCAAACACATAAAGGTTGAAAACGGTTCGGCAACCATCCGGCAATTCGGCAATAAAAGCCATCAATTGCTCTTCGGAGATTCCAGCCCCTCCTCCCGAGTCCGATATATCCGGTATATCGGGAAGCTGCTCTTCATGCACTACCAACTGGCTGACTCGTTTCTCCCGCCGCAGGAAATCGAGTGATTGAGTGACCATCACCCGGGTGATCCATGTACAGAGCGAAGACTCGCCCCGGAACGAGAAGTTGGTAAAAATCTTGATGAAACCGTCATGCAGTACATCGTGCGCCGCATCCATATCGCCCGTATAGCGGAAACATACCGCCAGCATCTGTTTGGAATAGAGGGTGTAAAGTTCCTTTCGGGCTGAATCCTTTCCTGCCCGACAGCCCTTTATCAGTTCTATCTCGTTTTCCAAAGTCAATTACTTTTTTTTAAAATCGAACGTATGTCTGCGTCGTTTTACTCATTAGACGCAAGAGTTTGAGGAATGCTGCAAGGAATATTGCTAAAAGAAGTTAAAGAACAGAAGAGAGTTCACCACAGAGGACGCAGAGTACACAGAGATTTTAAACTTACTTTATAGGAAGAATTTCCTATCATTGTTCCTCTGTGTACCCTGCGTCCTCTGTGGTGAAAAAAAATCAGCACGCTTTGAAACTCATATCCAGTCCTTTCACTGAATGAGTCAAAGCCCCTACCGAGATGAAGTCTACGCCACATTCGGCATAGTCACGGAGGGTATCAAAGGTAATGCCGCCCGAAGATTCGGTTTCGTATTTGCCTGCTACCATCTCCACTGCTTTCTTAGTCATTTCAGGAGTAAAGTTATCAAACATGATACGATCCACTCCGCCGAGGTCAAGAACTTGTTGCAGTTCGTCGAAGCTGCGAACTTCTATTTCTATTTTCAGGTCTTTGCCTTTTTCCTTGCAATATTCTTTAGCGCGAGTGATAGCTTTGTCGATACCTCCGGCAAAGTCTACATGGTTGTCTTTCAGAAGAATCATGTCGAACAAACCAATACGATGGTTTACTCCACCACCGATTTTCACTGCCATTTTTTCGAGGATGCGCATACCGGGAGTTGTCTTACGGGTGTCGAGCACACGGGTATTTGTTCCTTCCAATACCTTTGCGTATTTGCGGGTCATGGTTGCGATGCCGCTCATACGCTGCATCACGTTCAACATCAGGCGTTCGGTCTGAAGCAAAGATTGCACTTTTCCTTCCACTACCATTGCTACGTCGCCCGGTTTCACTTCTGTTCCGTCGTTGATAAACACTTCCACTTTCATAGTGGGGTCGAAGCGGTTGAAGATTTCTTTGGCAACTTCGATACCTGCCAATACGCCGGCTTCTTTGATAAGCAATTTTGATTTTCCCATTGCCGTAGCGGGAATACATGAAAGGGTGGTATGATCACCATCACCTATATCTTCTGCAAAAGCAAGATCGATCAACTTGTCGATCAGTTCTTTTTCCTTATTCATTGATCTTGTCAATTCTTATTTGATGTATTAAATATTGATTCTGCACTTTCTTCAGGAAACAGTTCACACGAAAGTTCCCATTAGTAGTAGCCAACGTGCCGATAACGAAACTTGATTCGTCCCGTTTTCCCTGATGGTTCACATTAAATCCGCTGACTTTATTCTTCGTAAAGAATTCCTGCATCATAGCTGTTGCTTTCTGTTTGTCAACGTTTGTCGAGCGACCTTGGAGCACCAGGTTTACCTTGTCCCCCATATACTTACTTAGCTCTTGCGAGCTTCCTCTTTTAAATGCCGTAATCACTCCTGCCGGTATCTCTTGCGCCATTAGCAACGAGAGGGAAAGAAGCAATGCGGTCATTCCTACGAGCACTCGTTTTTTCATAATTACAAGCTTTTAAGTTGAAGTTTAAAGGCTTAAACTTTCAACTAATGATAGGCAAAGGTAAGCATTAATTGCAGAATAACATAAAAAATGCCTATTTTTGTGCAATAATCAGAATTATAGACGTATGAAAACAACCCTGCTCGTCGTAGGACGAACCGTAGAACAACACTATATCACTGCCATCAACGACTATATCCAGCGCACCAAACGCTATATCACTTTTGATATGGAAGTGATTCCTGAACTGAAAAACACGAAGAGTCTTTCAATGGAAGTACAGAAAGAAAAGGAAGGAGAACTGATACTGAAAGCTCTTCAACCGGGTGACGTCGTGGTGCTGCTCGATGAACACGGAAAAGAAATGCGCTCTCTTGAGTTTGCCGAATATATGAAACGGAAAATGAATACGGTGAATAAACGGCTCGTTTTTATTATCGGAGGTCCTTATGGCTTTTCAGAAAAAGTGTATCAGGCAGCACACGAAAAGATTTCAATGTCGAAGATGACTTTTTCTCATCAAATGATTCGGTTGATATTCGTTGAGCAGATTTATCGGGCGATGACTATATTGAATGGAGGGCCGTATCATCATGAATAGTAACTTATCTCATATACTATTATAAACGAGACAAAATAGACTTTTTAATTTCGTCCCAAGATACATCCACAAACATATAAGGCATTGGCTCCTCCTCCGCATCTTCAAAATAAGCTAAACTTTTCATAGCCATAAAAGAAGATGAGTCAGGATATTTCCGAGAATAGAAATCCAATAGATTTTTCAATGAATACTTTTTCAACAAAAAGTAAATATCTACAAAATCTTTTTTAGTACCTCTCCCTTCAATAGCAGTAATTTTCATTGCCGCAATATCTCTAGGACTTGCCAAACGTATCCCATCTTTATATACGACATCATCAAGCCAAGGATAAGTATAGTTCACGATATCTATTTTAACCTCATTCAATACGTAAATGTGTATATTCTTAGAATCATTTAAGATAGTCAGTGTCCCAAGTGTCCGTAAAGCTTCCTTCAAATCTTGAGAATCTACATTAATCTGACCAAAAAAATCCAAATCGACCGACTTTCGATGTCCTAATTGCAAAGCTAATGCAGTACCACCGACTAGACGAGTATTACAAAGTACAGGCAACTGTTGCAACTTTTTTAAAAGTTCCAGTGTTGTGGATTCGACCGTTGATAAGTGTAACATCTAAATTGTTCTTTAGGAGTTTGTGAAATGGCAGAAAGATAAGCTAAAGCCCGAGGCTCCAATTCACGAAACCCTTTAGCTATTTCGACGATCCTCCCAAGTCCATAATATTGTTTTACAATATTCCAATCTTGCAACATACCATATTCAAGCACTCTCTTTATTATATATTGTGAATGCTTCTCCATATCCAAATCATCTTTATTGACATCCCAAAAAAGATATGTTGAAAATCGAGTAATATATTCTTCCATTGTCTATCGTATTGCAATCCTTAATATGACAAAGATAAAAATAAAAAATGAATCGAACGCAAGCTAATAGCTATATTTCACAAAACTGTATTATTCTCTTCTTCATAGATTTTATTAAAAACTCTACAAAGTTTTTTTTCATCCGCAATTAGTTGACGAAGTTCTGCCAACCGTCCGGCATTATCCGATTGGGGTATCCATAACGTCAGATACCCTCCTTCTGCATATTTTTCAGTTAGATGTTTCCGAAAACGGGCATATTGCTCTTCTTTATCCATCTCCGGATAATGAGACAGCCCATATTGTACGGTACGGCGTAAAGTAACTTCGGGATCAATAATTCGGTCAGCCTCGGCAACAATCATTCCATAGATTGTTCTGGGAGCCTGTTTATTAGAAGCCCGATGATCTTCTATCGCCTCTTTCATCTGCAACAGCTGTTCATCCGTAAACCAACGCCGCAAAGTTTCGTCGGCTAACAATACTTTGCCGGAGGTTATATGATGAAATTCACGTCCTTCATACAACCCCAGGTCATGATAAGCAGCAATGACATAAACCATCGAATAATCGACTTCATAATACGTCGCTAATTTCAGACTTTCCTCAATTACCTTTTCTACATGGTCAATTTGATGCGCTTTATCAAAGTTAGCGTATTGAGGAATAATACTTTGCCGAACATAGTTTTGCAATTCAGCAGGCACATGATGAGTCATATTCGATCTTTTTAGCTAGTAAATTCTTTAATTTATATTATTCCCGATTCATCAAACGATGTTCTGCCATCTGTTCGAACTTTGTTCCCGGACGACCATAATTGGCGTATGGATAGATAGAAATACCGCCACGAGGAGTAAAGATACCTGTTACTTCAATATATTTGGGATTCATTAGTTTTATAAGATCCTTCATAATGATATTTACGCAGTCCTCATGAAAAGCACCATGACTGCGGAAACTGAAAAGGTATAGTTTCAAACTTTTGCTTTCTACCATTTTTATATCAGGAATATAGCTGATACGTATTTCAGCAAAATCCGGTTGCCCCGTGATAGGACACAGACTTGTAAATTCCGGGCAGTTAAAACGTACCCAATAATCATTTTCAGGATGCTTATTATCAAAAGCTTCCAATACTTCAGGAGCATAATCTTGCTTATACTCGGTCTTTCTTCCTAATAAAGAAAGTTGGTCTTTTAATTCTGTCATTGTACTCGTTAACTACAACCCCTATTCTAGATAAAAAAACACATTTCCTCTTTCACCTATCACCGACCAATCTTAAACACTCTATTCATCGATGTTTCAGTGGTGAAAGATTCGTTTTACAACCTATCACCGCATCTATCACCTATCACCTATCACCATCAACTCTTAACCCACGGTTGCTTTATCCGCAGCTTACTTGTTACAGTTTGTTTCATTACCTGAAACAAAGAGTTTCCCGTAGAGAAACAAAGTGTTTCACACCGAGGAACCAAGTGTTTCACGCCTTGGAACTAATAGTTTCAAGTAACAGAAACTTTAGTTTCCCACCGTTGAAACTCTAGTTTCCTACCGTTGGAACTTTAGTTTCAAGCTGCTGAAACTAAACTAAGCCAATACATTCCAGGCAGAAGCTACTATCTTCTATTAATTGAAACTTACCGGTGACAATAGATGTGACGGCAAAATATCAAGTTTTGTTGCTGTCACCACTTGCTGTCACAAACTATTTATTTTATAATCAACCGTTTAACAACAATAATGTGACAGATGACAGCAAAAAATGCATTTTAATCTCTATGTAGAGATATTATTGATTCTTACTTTTTAAATACTTCTCCAATCCTTCCCGTCGTAACGTACAAGCCGGGCAATGTCCGCAGCCATCTCCTTGAACACCATTATAGCATGTCAAAGTCTCGGTGCGAATCAGTCCCAGTACTCCCAATTCGTCGGCCAACGCCCATGTCTCTGCTTTATCAATCCACATCAAAGGAGTATGAATTACAAACTGTTCATCCATAGCCAAATTGAGAGTCACATTGAGAGACTTGATAAACGCATCCCTACAATCGGGATAACCGCTGAAATCCGTTTGGGAAACTCCCGTTACCAAATGATTAATACCACGTTCACGGGCATACACAGCCGCAATACTCAAAAAGAACAGGTTGCGTCCCGGAACAAATGTATTGGGAACACTATCTGCCGGTTTTTCCTGATCCATCACCATGGTGGTATCGGTCAATGAATTATGACCTAACTGTCCGATAAAGGAAACATCCATCACATCAAATTCCACTTCCGCTTTCCGGGCTATCTCCCGCGCAAGTTCCACTTCTTTCTGATGCTTCTGACCATACAGAAAACTCAAGGCATATACTTTCTTAAAATTGCGTTTTGCCCAAAACAGGCAAGTGGTAGAATCCTGCCCACCACTAAACACAACCAATGCTACTTCTCTATTCATATTCTATATTAAATATCTTTGACTTTCAATACATTATAAGAGATATTGGTGTCGTAGACATCGCTACCGTCTATTTTCTTGATTGCTTTCACCACACGGATCGTTACCGGGAGGATCATCACCTCATACAAGGATTTCAATACAATCTGAATCCCCATCATGATAAGCAATTCTTTCCAGGCAATGACACCTCCAAAAGCTACCGGGAAGAAAATCAATGAATCGGCAGTCTCACCCACCACAGTAGACCAAATGGCACGGGCTGAAAAGTTACGTCCCTGACTGGCTACTTTCATTTTACTCATCACATACGCATTAAGAAACGAGCCTACCAAAAAGGCCATCAGACTGGCAGCCACAATACGTGGAGCCATACCGAACACAAAATCAAAGTGCTCTTCACCTTCCCAAAAAGGAGCAGCAGGAATGGCAACAGCTATCAACCCAAGAGCGACCACAAAGAAGTTCATAGCAAAACCACTCCAAATGATAAGGCGCGCTTTCTTGAATCCCCAAACCTCGGCGATACAGTCATTTATAATATAAGAAATAGGAAAAACCAATAATCCGGCTGTCACGGTCAAACTACCGATCTGGATTACTTTCGTTTCAAGAAGATTGGCTGCAATAAGGCAAACGTTAAAAAGGATACCCAGCAGCATAAAGGGTACAGATACTTTTTCTTTCATAATTCCTGTTTTTTACGTGGTGTTCTAGAATACACGACCGCTATTCACGGCATCAAATGTCTTTTTATTCTTTTGCGCTGCAAAGGTATAGGAAAAACTATGAAAAAGCAAAAGAAATCCGATGATTGACATACATTTCACTGAAAAGACATAACTTTGCCAAATACAGAGCTTAATGTTTGTATCAAAGATTAAACTTATAAACTATATTTTAAAAAACGATATCTCTAAATCATGGCAAAAGAAAATAAAAGCAATATCATCATCTACCAAAGTGAAGACGGGCAGACACACATAGAAGTGCAGATGGACGAAGATACCGTATGGCTATCCCAACAGCAAATGGCCGACCTTTACCAAACGTCTCGAACAAATGTGGTAGAACATATTAAGCACATTTATGAAGATGGTGAACTTGTTGAAGAGTCAACCTGTCGGAAAATCCGACAGGTTCGACAAGAAGGAGCGCGCATGGTTGAAAGAGAAATTCCTCACTACAATCTTGATATGATAATATCTTTAGGCTACCGAATAAATTCAATTCAAGCCACACACTTCCGTCAATGGGCAACGGCACGCCTTAAAGAATATATCATCAAAGGCTTTACCATGGATGATGAACGATTGAAGCAGATGGGAGGAGGCTATTATTGGAAAGAGTTACTCGACCGCATCCGTGACATCCGATCGTCTGAAAAGGTGATGTATAGACAAGTACTTGATATCTATGCTACTGCCGTAGATTACGATCCCCACGCCAAACAATCTATTGAATTCTTCAAGATTGTTCAGAATAAGCTACACTTTGCAGCCCACGGACATACAGCTGCAGAAGTTATTTATGAACGAGCCGATGCCGACCAACACATGATGGGACTAACTTCCTTTAAAGGCGACCATCCGACATTGCGCGATGCAAAGATAGCCAAGAACTACTTGAGCGCAGAAGAACTCAAAGTGCTGAACAACCTTGTCTCCGGATATTTTGATTTTGCCGAAGTACAAGCTATCAAGCACCGTCCAATGTACATGAACGATTACATCAAACATCTGGATGCCATACTGTCTTCTACGGGAGAAGTTCTATTGATGGATGCCGGTATGATAAGTCATGAACAAGCTATGGATAAAGCTGAAACAGAATATCGCAAGTGGGAAGTACGCACGCTTTCACCCGTAGAACAAGCCTACCTCAACAGTATCAAAACACTGAATCATAAAACTAAAAAGAAAGGATGACTAAAAAAAATGAAAACTCTCTATGAACAATCCTTTTCAGACGACTACAGTGAAAGAAAAAGCTATAGAAGCAGCCCATACCGCACAAGCAACTGTCCAAAAGGCTAAACACAGAGTACAGGAAATACTGGATTGACAATAAAAAAGAGCCTTCCCATCAGCGTCGTATTCTGACAGGAAGGCTCATCACTTTGACCTTAAAACACATCACTCAATTAAAAAGGCCCATCAGGAAGAGAAATCTTTCAATTCCTCTTTCAACCGTTTACGGATGAAAAACAGACGGCTCTTCACCGTTCCCATCGGCAATCCTAATTTCTCGGCAATTTCTCTATACTTAAATCCAGCTACAAACATCTGAAAAGGCACTTTCATCTCTTCCGGTATGGAATGTATCACCCTATACAACTGTTTCATATCGTATGTAAATTCGAATCTGTCAGCATCCTCATCTTCTATCAGATGTTGTTGATTGATGGAGTAACTATCATCAATCAAGTTCATTTCGCGAACTGTACGACGATAGTTGTTCACGAAAATATTACGCATAAGCGTATACATCCATCCTTTCAGATTTTTGCTATACGTAAACTTCTCTTGATTATCCAATGCCTGCAACAAACAATCCTGAACCAAATCATTGGCAGATTCGCGATCTGCCGTCAATTTATATGCGAAGCGATGCAAATCCGGTTGTATCGCTAATATTCCTTTCGTAAAATCTACTTTTTCCATCGTCGTATTTCTTTTATCTAAATTAGTATGATACAAAGATCCGCTTTTTTAGAATCATTATAAATAGCAATTCTTCCGATTAGTTTGGCAATTTTTCCTTTGCCCCTCTCAACCATTTCTTTTTTTAGTTGTTGATTGGGCATTCACCTAAAACTTAACTCATAATGAAAACAAGCTTTAAAATGGTAGCTATGCTACTGGGGATAGGAATTTTCCCCCTCTGTGCCCATGCACAAAAGAAGATAATCATCGAAGATGAAGAGCCCAACTCGATCATGTTTGTCTCAAAGAACAAAGCAGGAGATGAAATCATCCGAATCATGAACGACCGTTCACAGATGCGTTTTCACGACCCCAATGCTCCCCGCTTCCTGCTCACTGACCAGAAAGGGAAATTCGCCCTCGGCATCGGAGGATACGTTCGTGCAACGGCAGAGTATGATTTTAACGGTATCGTTAATGATGTAGATTTCTATCCGGCATTGATACCACAACGCGGAAGCAGCAATTTTGCAAAGAACCAATTCCAGATGGATATCACCACTTCCACCCTGTTCCTCAAATTGGTAGGACGTACCAAACATTTGGGAGACTTCGTAGTTTACACTGCCGGAAACTTCCGTGGCGATGGAAAGACCTTTGAATTACAAAACGCTTACGCACAATTCCTCGGTTTCACTATCGGGTACAGCTATGGTTCGTTCATGGACCTCTCCGCACTGCCTCCAACTATCGACTTTGCAGGTCCTAACGGATCAGCCTTTTACCGCACTACGCAATTAAGCTATATGTGTGATAAGTTGAAAAACTGGAAGTTTGGTGTTTCTATGGAAATGCCTTCAGTAGACGGAACAACCAACAATGATTTGTCTATCAACACCCAACGGATGCCTGACTTTGCCACTTCCGTACAGTACAACTGGAACAGCAACAGCCATATTAAATTAGGAGCCATTATCCGCAGCATGACTTATTCGAGCAATGTGCATGAGAAAGCCTATTCTGCTACCGGCTTCGGTCTGCAAGCCTCTACAACCTTCAATATTACCAAGAAATTGCAGGCATACGGACAATTTAATTATGGAAAAGGTATCGGTTCCTACCTGAATGATTTAAGCAACCTGAACGTAGATATCGTCCCCGATCCCGACAAGGAAGGAAAAATGCAAGTTCTTCCGATGCTGGGATGGTATGCAGGATTGCAATACAATCTTTGCCCGAGCATCTTTATATCCGGAACATACAGTCTGTCCAGACTTTATTCTGAAAATGGATACCCTAGTGAGAATCCCGAATCCTATCGTAAAGGACAATATCTGGTAGCCAATGCTTTCTGGAATGTAAGCAGCAATCTGCAAGTCGGCGTTGAATATTTGAGAGGATGGCGCACTGATTTCAGTTCCGCAACCCGCCATGCCAACCGGTTGAATATGCTGGTGCAGTATTCTTTCTAAACTGACATAATAATAAAACAAAAAAGCCGTCTCAACACCATGTTCGAGACGGCTTTTCTATATATAAAGGATTAGAAATTTAGAACTTATAGTTCACGCTCACACCAAACACTTTATTAGTACGGCTGTAAACGTCTTTATCCACTAATGATGCCATCGATGTTGCCTCTAAACCACGTGGTTTTTCTTTAGTGTAATCACTATATGTAGTCCAGAAATAAGCTACATCAAGGCTCAATGCCTGAGTAAAATTGATACGACCTCCAAAACCTACTGAATAAGAGTCACAAGAAAAACTTGTATCTGATTGGAAAGCGTCGCTCAAACCGTAGTCTGTTTTCTGATAACCTCCACTAACAGTGAATAATTTGTTAATATCCCACTCAACACCAGCCAAATACTCGTGTGTACCATGTTTCAATGTTTTCTGTTTGCCATCTGCCATACCAGCATTCTTATCATCAAAGAAGTGATATTCTACTGAAGCCCGAAGTGAAGGCAAAAACTCATAACTTGCTGCAACAGAAAGCATAGAAGGAAGGTCACTTGGTGTATTCACACCATTCGCATAAGGTGCCATAAAATCCGCCGCTGCATCTGGAAACTCACGCGTATGCGTATCATTCTCAATATTCATATTAGCTTTGAATTCATACTTCGCCGCCAAATTCAATTTGCCAAATTTAGCATCTACACCAATAATAGGCGTCAACCCCCAACCTGTCTGGTCACAATCAAGCTCAATCTTTGTATTATCAAGTTTTTGAAGCAAAGGTCCTGATTGCGCCTGTGCTGCCTGAGTTGCTTGTTCCAAGCTCATACCAGGATTAGCAGCCATGATTTGTTGTACCATGGCAGCACCTAATTGTTGAGCCACACCATCTTTCAAAGCAATATTCAAATAACCTTTATACCCGCCTGTAAAATAATTCATACGAGCACCGGCAAAAACAGAAAAATGCTTATTAATCTTATAACTTGCTCCTAACTGGAAACCGTAAATATACTGACGACCTTCCATAGCTGAATTAATATTGTACATATTAGGTTTCAGTATTCCCCCACTCGCAGAAGTTGCCAAACTAATAGCAGCAGCATCAAACATAGGCAAACCATTATCAAAAGAAGCTTTTCCGCCACCACCAACAATAGCAAAGCTACCGGAAAATGCCCAGTCACCTTTTTTATATACAGCATGTATGGAAGGAATAACGGGAGCAGAAGCTTTTCCTTCATAATTACGCACAGTGGTCTGTCCATCCATAGTCCATAAAGGACTTGTAGCAGCTATATCACGAGTCTGATATGCACTTTGAATAGTAAGCGCTACTTGAAGACCATCTTTGGGAAGAAATGCCAGTCCGGCAGGATTACTATAAACTCCATCAACATCAATGGAAGCGCCGCGGGCTATCATGCGCAAGAAAGCAGCATTCTGATTCGTATTGGTTAGATAATCTCCGGCAAAAGTTGGAATTGAAACGATCAACATTGCAAGACCAATCAACGAAATTTTTCTCATCTAAATCTTTTTTTAATTATTTCGGGCGCAAAGATACGATATTATTGCACACGAGAGATACGTTTGTGCATTTATTTTCGTTTAGCCTCCTATTTTAATTGAAAAAGTAAACTGTTTCTAATGAAACAATTCACATTTATAACCCCCAAAAGGATAAACAATTCACCCTATTTTAGCGTTTACTAGTAAGCAATAAAAACTGAAAATATTATGGCCTATACAATTGCATTTTTCGGCACAAAGCCTTATGACGAGTCCTCTTTCAATGACAAAAACAAAGAGTTTGGATTTGAGATACGCTACTATAAAGGACATCTGAATAAAAACAACGTACTACTGACACAAGGAGTGGATGCAGTCTGTATCTTTGTGAACGACGTTGCCGACGCAGAAGTAATCCGTGTGATGGCGGCAAACGGAGTGAAGCTACTGGCATTACGCTGCGCCGGATTTAATAATGTAGATTTAAATGCTGCCTCCGCTGCCGGAATCACCGTAGTGCGGGTTCCCGCTTATTCTCCCTATGCTGTTGCAGAATACACGGTAGCACTTATGCTATCGCTAAACCGCAAAATACCTCGCGCCTCCTGGCGTACCAAAGACGGTAATTTCTCCCTGCACGGTCTGATGGGATTCGATATGCACGGGAAAACAGCAGGTATCATCGGCACAGGAAAAATAGCGAAAATATTAATTCATATCTTAAGAGGTTTCGGCATGAACGTACTGGCTTACGACCTCTATCCGGACTACAACTTCGCCCGTCAAGAACAAATAGTTTATACTTCACTGGACGAACTATACCACAATTCGGATATTATCTCCTTACACTGTCCGCTCACTGAAGAGACCAAATACCTGATAAACGACTACTCCATCAGCAAAATGAAAGACGGAGTAATGATTATCAATACCGGTCGCGGGCAACTGATTCATACCAATGCGCTGATTGAAGGACTGAAGAACAAGAAAATAGGTTCCGCAGGACTGGACGTATACGAGGAAGAAAGCGAATACTTTTATGAAGATCAATCCGACCGCATCATCGACGATGATGTACTCGCCCGTTTGCTCTCGTTCAACAATGTAATCGTCACTTCTCATCAAGCTTTTTTCACACATGAAGCAATGGAGAATATTGCCGCAACCACCCTGCAAAACATAAAAGATTTTATCAATCACAAGCCTTTATTAAATGAAGTGAAGAAATAAAACTTTTAAGCCGCTTTCTTTGTTTACCAAACATATAAACAAATAAGAGAAAGGACAGTTTTTATGAAAAAAGTAATACATAAAGCAGATACAAGAGGACATTCCCAGTACGATTGGCTGGATAGTTATCACACTTTCAGTTTTGACGAGTACTTCGACTCCGACCGTATCAATTTTGGTGCTCTTCGCGTATTGAATGATGATAAGGTTGCGCCCGGACAAGGTTTTCAAACTCACCCGCATAAGAATATGGAAATCATTTCCATTCCTCTGAAAGGACATCTGCAACATGGAGACAGCAAGAAGAACAGCCGCATTATTACTGTCGGAGAAATTCAGACAATGAGTGCGGGAACAGGAATCTTCCATAGTGAAGTAAATGCAAGTCCGGTAGAACCGGTGGAATTCCTGCAGATTTGGATTATGCCGAGAGAGCGGAACACACGTCCCGTTTATCAGGATTTCAGCATTGCAGAACTGGAGCGTCCGAACGAACTGGCAGTCATCGTATCTCCCGACGGTAGCACACCTGCTTCCCTTTTGCAAGATACCTGGTTCTCCATCGGCAAAGTAGAAGCCGGAAAGAAATTAGGTTATCACATGCATCAAAGTCATGCAGGCGTCTATATCTTCCTCATTGAAGGAGAAATAGTAGTAGACGGTGAAGTGTTGAAACGTCGTGACGGCATGGGTGTTTACGATACGAACAGCGTTGAACTGGAGACATTAAAAGACTCACATATTCTATTAATAGAAGTACCTATGTGATATCATCATTAAAAATAATAAACTAAAGCTGCCAGATAATCTTATGGCGAAATTAAACATAGCAGATATCCGACAGGAATATACGAAAGGCGGGTTGCGGGAAAGTGAACTTCCCGGCGACCCGCTTTCGCTTTTCAGTCGTTGGCTGCAAGAAGCGATTGACGCAGAGGTGGACGAACCGACTGCGGTCATTGTAGGAACTGTATCCCCCGAAGGGAGACCGTCCACACGTACAGTATTGTTAAAAGGACTCCATGATGGAAAATTTATCTTTTATACCAATTACGAAAGCCGCAAAGGCAAACAATTGGCACAAAACCCATCTATCTCCCTCTCTTTTGTCTGGCACGCTCTCGAAAGACAAATACATATAGAAGGAATAGCGACGAAAGTTTCACCGGAAGAATCGGATGAATACTTCCGGAAACGTCCTTATAAAAGCCGGATTGGCGCACGAATTTCTCCGCAAAGTCAACCGATAGCAAGCAGAATGCAATTGATACGATCCTTCGTCAGAGAAGCCGCCCGATGGATTGGAAAAGAAGTGGAAAGACCTGATAATTGGGGCGGATATGCCGTCACACCTACAAGGATTGAATTCTGGCAAGGACGCCCCAACCGACTACACGACCGCTTTCTATACACCCTACAACCGGACGGAGAATGGAAAATCAGTCGTCTTGCTCCTTGATTTCGTCGATTTTTCTTGGCAACTCCAACTAGAATACGTAATATTGCAACTATAAAATAGTCAGCTATGACACTGGATTATATTTATCACAGCGGTTTCGCCATCGAAATGGAAGGTGTAACCATTATCATCGATTACTACAAAGATTCTTCCGAAACGGAACACAACCGGGGAATCGTGCATGATTATCTCCTGCAAAGGCCGGGTAAACTGTACGTATTGGCCACTCATTTCCATCCCGATCACTTTAACCGTGAAATATTGACTTGGAAAGAGCAACGCCCCGACATTCAATATATCTTCTCCAAAGATATTCTGAAGTCCCATCGTGCCAAAGCCGAAGATGCTTTCTATATTAAAAAAGGAGAAACATACGAAGACGACACGATCCGTATCGACGCCTTCGGATCGACAGATGTCGGCAGTTCGTTCCTTCTTCACTTACAAAATTGGAGTATCTTCCATGCCGGCGACTTGAACAACTGGCACTGGAGTGAAGAATCGACCGAAGAAGAGATACGAAAAGCCAATGGTGATTTCCTTGCAGAAGTTAAATATTTAAAAGAAAAAGTGCCTAACATCGATCTAGTGCTATTCCCGGTGGATCGGAGAATGGGAAAAGATTACATGAAAGGGGCAAAACAGTTCATCGAACAAATAAAAACTACTATATTTGTGCCCATGCACTTCAGTGAAGATTATGAAGGAGGAAATGCGCTTCGTAGTTTTGCAGAAAATGCAGGATGCCGTTTTATCAGCATCACCCGTCGGGGCGAAAGTTTTGAGATTACCAAATAAACACATTATAATTATGAATAAATTTACGATTCTGTTTCTTACCCTGTTTCTCGCATTGCCGATGGCAATGAAGGCAGATTCTGCAAAAGAGAAGAAAGATGACACCAGGTACCTTGCAGGAGCTGTTCCTGAAGTAGAAGGTAAAGTAGTATTTTCCAAAGAGTTCCAGATTCCCGGAATGAGTCAGGCACAAATCTACGACACAATGACAAAGTGGATGGATGAACGTCTGAAAGAGAATAAAAACATCGATAGCCGCATTGTTTTCTCCGACGAAGCAAAAGGAACAATTGCCGGTATTGGAGAAGAATGGATTGTTTTCAGCTCCAGTGCCCTGTCATTAGACCGTACATTAGTTAACTATCAGATTACCGTTACCTGCAAACCCGGAAACTGCCTGGTAGAGCTTGAAAAAATCCGTTTTACTTATCGTGAAACAGAAAAATATAAAGCCGAAGAATGGATTACTGATAAATATGCGCTCAATAAAGCTAAGACTAAATTAGTACGTGGCTTGGCTAAATGGCGTAGAAAAACCGTAGACTTCGCCGATGATATATTTATGGATGTAGCAGTAGCTTTCGGAGCACCTGACACCCGTCCGAAAACAGAGAAAAAGAAGAAAGAAGAAGAGCAAAAAACTCCATCAATCGTTGCAGCCGCAGGTCCGATTGTTATTGGTGGCGCAGATAAAAAGACTGATATAAAAGTGACAACTGGCGAACCTGCTCAAACCACTGTTCCTGCTGCAACTCTCACTCCTGCTACTCCTGCAGGCAAGGCTTCCGCTGATATGCCGGGTTATATAGAAATTGATTTGAAACAAATCCCAGGTGAAGTATATGCTTTGATGGGAAGCGGAAAATTAGTAATCAGCATCGGAAAAGATGAGTTCAACATGACCAATATGACTGCAAATGCTGGTGGCGCACTTGGTTATCAATCAGGAAAAGCAGTTGCCTATTGCACGCTTTCACCCGATCAAGCTTACGATGCAATAGAAAAGACAGATAGCTATACATTAAAGTTGTACGCTCCGAACCAAACAACACCTTCGGCTGTTATCGAATGTAAGAAAATGCCTTCACAGACAACTCCGCAAGCCGGACAACCGCGCACGTATGTTGGAGAAATCGTGAAGCTCTTAATGAAAAAATAAGGAGAATCGCAACAATGGAAATAAAAAGTAAATTTGACCATTTTAATATCAACGTCACTAATCTGGAGCGGAGTATCGCTTTTTATGAAAAAGCACTCGGCTTAAAAGAACATCATCGGAAGGAAGCATCCGACGGCTCGTTCACGTTAGTCTACCTGACTGATAACGAAACAGGTTTCTTGCTGGAATTGACGTGGTTGAAAGATCATACTGCTCCATACGAACTGGGGGAAAACGAAAGCCATCTCTGCTTTCGTGTAGCCGGCGATTACGATGCAATCAGAGCTTATCACAAAGAAATGAATTGTGTATGTTTTGAGAACACGGCCATGGGGCTTTATTTCATCAATGACCCGGACGATTACTGGATTGAGATTCTTCCGCAGAAGTAAGAGAGGTCGTCCCCAAAGTCCCTAAAAAGAAAAAATCACCCTTACTACAATTTGGAGTGGCCCTAAAAAGCTAAACAGATTAAAAAGGGACATTCAATAAATAAAAAAGATAAGGCAACTAATTCACTGCGAATTAGTTGCCTTTTTGTATTGCTAGGCAGAGATATTCAGTAAATGTCTCTAAAAATTAACAAGATTGATAAAGAGTCCGGTTTTGCATCGGGCTCTTCCCTTTTAACCTTGATTTGACTCTACTATTATTGTACTACTCTATAATATTCCTCTAAGGCTTTTCGGACAGCCTATGCTGTTTCTAAAAAACAAAGCATAATCCTAAAATTGCCGCCAGTATAAAAAAACAACCAGGAACAAATTGGTTAACAAGCAGCCTCATTAGTTGCATTCTGGGCAACACAAACATATCATTTGCCTTACCTTTATCATACAATATGGTAACCTTATCATCTATATGATACTGTTTTGGATAAAGATAAATGTTATTTTCCTCTCCACTCTTTAGATTAGAAGGAAGAAATTGGCAACACTTTTCGTCTTCTCCCTCCAATTTATATTTTATTTTTGGTATACATACATCAGTAATATTCATACCATCAGACTTTACCTGTGTCTCTATATCCACTACCTTTCCATGTGTTTTCCTGTCATACGATTTTATTATCCTGCAATGAAGCATCCACAAGAGTCCCATTTTCAGAATTAAAAAAGCACCCCGCAACATAAGTATAACAGATACTACACAAATTATTATATTTATAACCATACTTTTATTTCTTATGACGGCTAGCTCTCTTCTTCCGGATATCTGCTTTCATCTTCGCTGCACCCGAACCATGCTGTCCACGAATATACGTCGCTTTTTTCGCTTTCGTCTTCACTTTTTCCTCTTCTTTGGGCTTATCTTTCTTACCTTTAAAGACGATTCCACCCATGATTGCTTCTTCTATACTCATATAATCATTTATTAGTATTCAACATTTCCGACGGCAAAGATAACCCTTTTCTGCGGATTTATTTATCTTTGCAGAGTTAACAATCGTAACCACCAATGGCAACAACAACTCTTTCTGCAGAAAAGGACCCGATGGGAGCCGCTATTTCTGATTATTTCAACCATCACAGAGCTGATCGTTTGCGGGTATTCTCTTCCCAATTCGAAGAAGATGAAATTCCCGTCAAAGAATTGTTCCGTAGTATACAGTCTATGCCTATATTAGAGCGTACCGCCCTACAAATGGCTACAGGACGAATATTGGATGTAGGTGCCGGAAGCGGATGCCATGCACTGGCACTTCAGGAAATGGGAAAAGAAGTGTGTGCCATTGATATTTCTCCGTTATCCGTCGAAGTGATGCAACAACGCGGAGTGAACGATCCGCGCCTCATCAACCTTTTTGACGAAACATTTACCGAAACATTCGACACGATCCTGATGCTTATGAATGGTTCCGGAATTATCGGAAGACTGAATAATATGCCCGGATTCTTCCAACGAATGAAACGTATTCTCCGTCCCGGCGGATGCATACTCATGGATTCCAGCGATTTGCGCTATCTTTTTGAAGAAGAAGACGGCAGCATAGTCATCGATCTGGCCGGAGATTATTATGGAGAGATTGACTTCCAAATGCAATATAAAGATGTAAAAGGAGACACATTCGACTGGTTATATCTAGATTTCCAGACTCTTAGTTTATACGCTTCCGAATGTGGTTTTAAGGCAGAACTAGTGAAAGAAGGAAAACATTACGATTACCTAGTCAAACTTAGTATTGCTTGAAAAGCTCATTATTATATAGTGACGGTATGCGTTCCGGATAGCGTCACTATATAACCTAAATAGTGACGCCATCACATCAGGATAGCGTCACTATTTTTATATGCTCATAAATGCTCCGTCAGATACGCCTAATGAAGGCTTTCTTTCATTTCAGCATCTCATTAATCTTCTGTACAAGAGAAGCAAACTCTTCTTCATTATACAAACGAGTCAGTTTTACAATTCTTCCTTCCTTATCAACTAACACATTTCTTGTTATTCCGGATTCACGCAATGCATATTTCGCAAAAATATCAGCTCCCGGATCCAGTCCTAACGGATAAGTCACTCCGGTAGATTTAGCAAAAGCCAATACTTTATCAAGTGGTTCGTCACGGTCAATGCCAATTAAAGCAAAGTCTGCATTATTTTTATGCTTTAACCAAATATCCTTCTCAATAAATGGCATTTCTTTACGACAAACTCCGCACCAACTTGCAGTAAACTGCAACATGACAACCTTACCACGAAGGGAAGATAGACTCACTTGTTTACCATCTGTCAGGGTAATCGTAAAGTCCGGAGCCATCTCTCCTACCCGAACAATATATCCTGTACTATCTGCCTGAACAGATATAGCATCTGCAGCTACTTCTACACTATCTGTTGCAACTTCTACATTTGCCGTCCCCTTTTTCTGTCCGGAACAAGCCCATATACCTATGGCTAAAATCGCCATACCACATACATTCATAATTTTCATTTTCATCTAATCATTGGTAACTTTGCAAATATAAAAAAAGTATGCGATGTATTTGCATTTTTAAAAGAAATTCATACCTTTGCACCCGCAAAAGAAAAACGCCTCTTTAGCTCAGTTGGCCAGAGCACGTGATTTGTAATCTCGGGGTCGTTGGTTCGAATCCGACAAGAGGCTCTCCTATAAAAATGTTGTTTATCCGATCAGGTAAAACAGCATTTTTTTTATTTATACTCTTTCATTTTTTTGTTTACGAAATATTACGGCTCACCCGATAATCATTGGGGGTATGCATAAATCTTAGCCAGTCTAAAGAGGAAGAATTTCTCATCCACTACTCCTCTTAATGCGGTTCTGAATTGTTTGATTTTCGCATTAAAGGATTCAGCCGCCGCATTAGAGGATCTTTTATTATAAAAGTTAAGAATATCATCATAATGTTCATAGAAGGTTGCTGCAATTACATTGAAAGCATGAAAGCCTGCCTCTTCCACTTTATTATACCATTTAGCCATACTCAATCTTGCCGCATCTTTGATTGTATTTTTGGCAAGAATCATTCTGAGTGAATGACATAATCCATACGCCTGTCCCAATTCCGGATATTCCTTAAAAAGAATTTTGGCTCTTTGTTTTTGTGCTGGGGTCCATTTTTCGGAGGATTTAAACAGCAGATAGCGGCTTCTTGCCAACAGTTCTTTCTTTGAATCTCCATTTTCATATCTCATAGGCACATATGATTCCCCTTTCTGCTTTGCTTCTTCCATCTCATCATTGGCTTCCTGGATTGCGTCCCAGCGGAGTTTGATACGCATTTCCTGCACTGCATCGCAAGCTAATTTCTGGATGTGGAACCGGTCTATTACACGAGATGCCTTGCGGAAACAGGAGCGGACTATTTTACGCATTGAGTCCGATAAATCAAGTGTCACTTCTTCTACACTGTCCAACAGGTGTTCGGGAATATGGCGTAAAGCCGCTATGACCGTCTCTGACTTCGTCCCTGCAACAATGGCGACAAGGCACATCTCACGACCATGCCTGTCCCTGTTGGTTACTATTGTATAAAGGTCGCCATTCGACAGGGAAGTCTCGTCAATAGCCAGATTAGGTCCAATGTTCTCAGGAAAGACAAGCCACTCTTCCGCATGGCTCAACTCTTCCCAATTACGATAACCGCTTAGCACATCCTTGTATTGCTTCTCAAAGGTAGATGCGTCAATATGATAGAAATCATCAAGCGTACGGCAGGTCACCGGGGATGTGTCCATACGTTTCTTTTAAAAAAGCCGCAAACTCCTTGGAGTAGCGGGTGCCTTCGGCGGCTATTTTAAGAGGTAGAATAAAACTCTTGCCGGTACGAATATCAACCCATTTACGGCGTCGGAGCAAAAGGATTACTTTGTGGTCGCGGATGGGGAAATCGGTGATGGAAACCGCAGGAATAAAACCTTTGGATTCAAAGTGAACATCATTACGTAAAGTATCGTACATCTTTTCATCAAGATGAATGTTAATCTCGGTATCGGTACTTTCTACCTTAGTTATATCAAACGAGGAAAGGACTTCGCTTGGTAGTACTATTTGAGCTAAAGATATTAATGCTGCTTCTGTCATATTACAAAAGTAATCACTTTAAAGAAAGCTACAAATAGTTACCCCCAAGAAATTTCGGGTGAGCCAATATTACCACACTCACAGCCAACAGAATTAAAATAATCCCAATAGCGCTATTCAGAGTAAATAATTCTTTAAACACAAAAACTCCGATCACCACAGCTGTCAATGGTTCCATCGCACCTAAAATAGATGTCAACGTAGGCCCTGCATATTTAATAGCCCGTACCAATGTTATATTAGAAATGGCTGTAGCCGGTAATGCAAGTCCCAAAATAATCAACCAGGTATAACCGTCAGCTACCAGCTGAAGCCCGGAAGTAGTCAAAGCACCTATAAAATAAAGAACGGTTCCTAACCCCATAACATAACAAGTCAGTACAGTGGAATTGATTCGAACAGCGCGTGTCATTCGTACGCCAACAATATACCCCGCATAGGAAAACACAGAAACACAAGCTGCTACCAGTCCGACTATCGTATCACCATTTTTCGCCTCCAGTTCCCCCGATGAAAGCAAGGCCGCTCCTAACAAGGACATGGAGACCGCAAACATCACCCAAAGGGATTTCTTTTCCTGAAAGAAGTACATCATAACTAGAGATACCGCCAACGGATACATAAAATGAATGGTTGACGCCACCCCGGTAGCTATATTCTGATATGCTATAAGCAAACTGAATGAAGTAACTGCCCTCAACAAACTTAATAAAAGAACAACTAAAAAATCTTTCTTTTCCAATCGAAAACTACATCCCGAACACCATCCGAACAGAGTCAACGCAATTGTCGCCACTCCCCAACGATAGGAAAGCACTTCGAAAGCTGAAAAACCTGCCAACAATAAAGTGAGGGAAAAGAACGGAGCCAGTCCAAAAGTAGAGGAAGACACCGCTGCATAAAGTATACCTTTTATACGATTCATCAATCTATTCAACTAATTTCCGATATTCATGGGTACAAAGATCATAAATATTTCTTTAATATCACCATTAATTTCACATTATCAGTTAATCGATCTACCCCCTAAATCAGTACAAGAAGATAAGTCTGATACATTTCCTCCTTATAAATATAACCTTTTAATAATCCTCAATAACTGTATTTCCAAAAATACCCTTTTTGATAATTTTTCTATGACCATCACTACTTTCAATTATTTCGTTCCCAAAAATATCTTTTTTAATGGTTGTTCTATTGCCTTTGCCATCTTCGATAATAGTATTCCCAAAGATATCTTTTTTAATCGTCTTTCTATTACCTTTATCATCACGAATGATGGTATTTCCAAAAATATCCTCTTCAATAGTCTTTCTATTGCCTTTATCATCACGAATGGTGATATTCCCAAAAATATCTTTTTCAATGGTCTTTCTATTGCCTTTATCATCACGAATGATGATATTTCCAAAGATATCCTTTTCGACAGTCTTTCTCTCTTGATTAACTCCAGAATACTCATAATTGTCTTCAATAAGATTTGCACCATAGCTCTTTATTATATAAGGAGCCAAAATAAATTGGGTAGCAAATAGGATAAATAAAATCTTTTTCATGGCGTTTTTCTTTTGGTTTATAACAAAAGTAACGCAGAAAAATCATAAAAAACTAGTGAATACTATAATTGTCGATAGGGAAAAGCCTAAAATAAAGAATTAAACACAGTACCTATTGTACCATACCATAATGCGGGAATTGACGAGAGCACTCAGCAGGAACAATAGATTTCTCTTCTAAATAAAGAATAAAGCAGGTATTCAGACTGAGCCGAATATTCTCAAATTTTCAAGTGGTCCCCCGAAACGGTCTCCGTAAAAAATAAGCCCTTGAAAGTGCTTGACTCTCAAGGGCTTTAAAGTGATAGTTGAGGTTCCTGGCGGATTTTAAACTGCCAAGATAATCCTTTTATTTCCAGTTGATTAGAATATCTTTAGCTTCGCTACTGTAAAACAATTGTAAAACAAATATTCTGTTTAAATCGTTTATTAACAATCACAAAGATAAACTGATAATTTTGATTTGCAAAGAAAAAATGGAAAGATTTACTCCATTTCTTCATTAAGCCATGATAGACAAGTATTTTTGCAAAGCAGCTATCTCCGCTTCAACAACCAACTTTTGAAAGTCTTCCGGCAAATGTTCTGTATGCGATTTCTCTAATGCCATGTAATAGCTTACCTTTGCATCATTACTACCTTTCAAAGTAATAATAACGTAACCATTACGAAGAAGGTATAAGTTCATCAACAAACGAGAAGTACGCCCATTGCCATCTATAAACGGATGAATCCGCACCAGTTCGTCATGCAGGTAGGCAGCAATAAGAACAGGATGTACCTTTTCTTTTTCCATTTGCTTGAAACGGAGAATAAAATCTTCCATTTGCTTCTCTATCAGATACGGTTGTGGTGGCATATGTGTACTACCTGAAATCATAACAGGAACGGTGCGGTATCTCCCGGCATTTCCCCGGTCTATTCCATGGAGAATAAGGGCGTGTATTTCTTTGATGGTACGTTCGCTTATCTCTATATCTTGTTTGGCTATATCTTTAATATAGCTGATAGCTTCCGTATGATTGATTGCTTCCAAATGTTCACGCATGGATTTTCCGGAAATGGTAACGCCTTCGTTTACTACAAGGGCTGTTTCCTGCAAAGTGAGTGTATTGCCTTCTATACGATTACTTTCGTAGGTGTATTCAATATCCAAAGCATCCTGAATCTTTTTCAAAGCTTCTTCGGGCAATGGACGCAAAGCCGATAGCTGTTCTTTAAGAACATCTACCTTTTTCAGCATAACATTCATATTTTCATTCATGGTTACTCTATTTCTTTAATTCGTTCCACTTGTTTATTCAGGAAGTAATCGGCATACGGAGAATAATTTCCTGTTTCATAAAAGCCAATCAGCCCTTTCCTGTAGTTCAGTATATCGGCATCCCTTGAAGAATAAACTGGGATAATATCAGCGTTCATCAATGCAATACTTTCCATCATTCGGGAGGTACGTTTGTTCCCGTCTATAAAAGGTTGTAGTTTGGCAATGTTGCAATGAATATAAACGGCTCGCTCCAATGGATTTGTATATTGTTCTTGTTGATAAAGTATTTCATTCAACTTTGCCCGAATATCATGCAAATCCTTTGGCGGTATATATTCCGTGCCGCTAATACGGACAGCCCTTGTTCTTAAAAAGCCTGATTCTTCATCAGAAACCAACCCGGTAGATATAGATTGATGCACCCTGAACAAAGTGCGCTCATCTATCACTTCCTGATTTTTCCCTTTATTGATATACTCCAGTTCAGAGATGAAAGTATTATATAAATTCTTCAACATCTTGGCATCCTCATACTTCTTTTCGGAAGTAATGCCATCTTTGAGCAATGCTTCTGTTTCCACATAAGTATAGGTATTACCTTCTATCTTACCGGAATAGTAGCACCATACCACAGCCAAATCCTTTATTTCATTTGAGCGCAAATCCGATAGCTTTGCCAAAGGATGATTCAAAATGAATTGCGCCTTTTCCTGCTGCTCTTTATTAAATATCTGTTCCATAGTTTATGGTCAAATCTTGTTATTTCCTATAATACTCTTGCTTTCATAATACTTAATCCTGCCTTTAAGTTCATCAATATCTTTCTTAATGGAATCAGAGATAGGAATATTATGCTTATCCAAAAAGGCTGTGAGCTTTTGAAGTTCTTCCTGTACTTCCATTTTTCGGATGCCGTAATAATAGGTAGAAGTGAAATCAAATTCATCTTTGGTCATCAATACCCGTGCCACATCTTTAGGAGTTGTCTTGTCGGTGATATGAACATCTGTTTCCAGTAAAGAGGAAATGTACTTTAAATCCGAAGCATCAGGACTATACTGTTTTTTTAGTACATCAAAATAAGAATTAAACTTTTGTTCTTTAGCATCCCATTCAAGTTTCACCATTCCAAAACCGTGAATTGAGTAAGCTATCACCTTCTTAATAAGTCCTTCCAGTTCTTCCTTACTGATACAAACCCCATCTGATGCACCGGCAGAATAGTTATCGAAAAAATAGGCTGGTTCTACATTAAAATATTGAGCCATACTTAATAATGTATCTATTTTAGTAGAGTTAGCCTTGATAATTTTATGCAAACTCTGCTCCGTCATACCTAATTCGATGGCAGCCTGTTTCATTGTTACGTTTTTCTTTTCGCACAACTCCTTTATTCTTTCAAGATGAACCATATAAGTGTATTTAAAAGTTAAATACTAAACTATTAGTTTAGCCTTAAATATATTATTTCTATATTTGCAGCATCAAAGATAAGAAATAAAATTTAGTGTTCAAATAATAAACAGATTTTCTAACTAAAAAAGTAGAAGTATGGAAACAGTAATTGTAACTACAGAATCCGCTATCGAAAAGATAATGGAAAGAGTATTGGATAAGAAGTTGCCAAAGCCTCCTGAATCGGATGTAGAGAAGACTTATAGTATTAATCAAGTAGCCAGAATGATGGGACGCTCACACAAGAAAATTTCAGACCTTGTGGCATCAGGCGTGCTAAAGACTACTGTTGATAACCGTATTTTTGAGAGTTCTATTAAAGAGTACAATAACAAGTAAAGCCATTTACTAAACTAAAAGTTGAATTAAAGATTCTTTTTCATCCACCACTTGAAAGAGCAAGGTAGCGTTTCTGCAAAGGGACGCTACCCAACAAGGAACTAACATGACAATACCCAAAGAAACAAATATCTGCATATCAGAGCTAAAAGAGGAAGATAGCTTTCCTGTTTCTGTATTTCCTAAATTGATAAGGGAAATTATAAACGAAACGAAATCCACTCTGAACTATCCTATAGACTTTATTGCTTCCGCTATATGCTTTACCTTATCCGTAGGTATCGGCAACAATTTTGTAGCGAAGGTAAAGGAAGGTTGGAATGAACGTGCCATCTTGTACATGGCAATCATCGGACGTTCAGGAGTAAACAAGAGCCATCCGCTTAGTTTTGCCATGCAGCCATTATTTGAACTGGATATTAAATCATCCGTAAAATATCAGAAAGAGCGAAGAGAATATGAAAAATACATTCTTGCTTGTAAAAAAGAGAAAGAAGATAAGGAGCAAACAGCAGAACCGATATTGAAAAAGTTTATAGTATCGGATATTACTCCTGAACGGCTTATCACCATCCATCAGGATAACAAAAGAGGAATCTGCCTGTATGTGGACGAACTGATGTCATGGCTAAAAAATTTCAATCGCTATAATAGCGGTTCGGAAGAGCAATTTTGGCTATCCGTATTCAGTGGAAAACCTATCATACTTGACAGACAGGGAAATAAGAACTCCGCATTCATCAAACATTCTTTTATATCTGTAATTGGCACGATACAAAAAGGACTACTCAAAGAACTGGCGAAAGGGGAAAGAAGCGAGAACGGTTTTATCGACCGTATTCTGTTTGTTTTCCCACCCAATCTGAAAAAAGAGTACTGGAACGAGCTTGAATTATCCACACACATAGTCCCTCTTTGGAACTCCATTGTAAAGAAATTGACAGACATCCAATGTGTGACTGATGAAGACGGAGAACTTGTACCGACCCAACTTCCTTTTAATACGGAAGCCCGTACACTGCTTTATCATTGGCAGCATAAGAATACAGATTTATGCAATAGCGAAATGAATGAAGTGTTAGTTGGCGTATATAGCAAGCTGGATATATATGTTATCCGCTTTAGTTTGATATTACAGCTCTCACGATGGGCTTGTGATGAAAGCGATAAAAAGGAAATAGACAGTACAAGTGTTGAAGGTGCAATATCAATCGTTGAATATTTCCGCATTACAGCCAAAAGGGTACAAGGTATAACAAACTCATCCGCTATGTTAGAACAGTTACCGACAGATAAACTTTCGTTATATAATGCTTTACCTGTGGAGTTCACTACAAGCGAAGGCATTACAGTTGCTCAAAAGCAAAATATCTCGGTAGATTCATTCAAACGCTTTTTAGCAGACAAAAAAGGAAAACTATTTGAAAATGTCAAGCATGGAAGATATAAGAAGCTGATTTAATAAAGTCCGCATTTCTCACACTTTCCACATTTTGACTTATTGTCAATTGATTATCAATAATGTATATGTGCGCATAAAAGTAGAAATCGCCACACTTTATGCCACTGTTAAAATAAAGGCGAAGATAAAGATTATGACTTATCAGGAAGCTAACAACATAAGTATCAAGGACTATTTAGAATCATTGGGCATCTTGCCCGTAGTGGATAAACTTTATTACGGTATGTACCACAGCCCGTTACGGCAGGATGATACACCCAGTTTCAAGGTGGATTACGGTGTAAACCTTTGGTGTGACTTTGGAACGGGCGAAGGCGGCTCACTTATCGACCTTGTGATGAAACTGTACGAATGCAACGCTTACGGGGCTATCAGCCGACTGGAACAGGGTTATTACTCTGCCAATACTTTTTCTTTTCAAGGGAAAAGTATTTCAGAAAGGAATGCGGCAAAGGAAGAAAAGAAACAGCTTGCCAGCCCGATAGAAATCCGTAAAATCCAGCCGTTACAGAATCCGGCACTCATTAACTATCTGAAAAGCCGGAACATTGCGCCCGAAGTAGTGTCAGACTATGTGCAGGAAATGTATTACTGTGTAAACGGAAAACCGCTTTTTGCGCTCGCTTTCAAGAACGATGCAGGAGGGTACGAACTACGCAATCCCGGCTACAAGGGCTGCACCTCTCCCAAAGACATTACACGCATACAGTTTGCAGGAAAAAGGAACAATGCCTGTTTCGTGTTCGAGGGATTTATGGACTATCTTTCTTTCCTGACTATCCGCCATAAGAATAGCCCGACTTATCCCTGTATCGACTGGCAGGATTATATTATCCTGAACTCGACCGCCAATGTGGATAAAGCATTATACCCGTTAGGCGAGTACGAAAGGATACACTGCCTTTTGGATAATGACGAAGCCGGACGTAAAGCCACCCAAGCCATACAAAAGGAATACGACTGGCGTGTGCGTGATGCTTCACACTTGTACAGCGGACACAAAGACTTGAACGACTACCTATGTCAAAAGTCCAGCCAGCCAACGGAGAGGATGCAGCAGCGGAGCAAACCAGTACAGCCAGAGAAGCAAACACAGTCTACCAAGCAGCTGAATCAAGAAGAGAAAAACAGACAGATTCCCGGTGAAAAAAGAAAAAGGGGCAGACGCCTGTAGTCAAGAGAACAGGTAAGGCATACCAACGACAAACAATGTGATTTAGGAGAGCAAGGTTATGTTTCGGTAGACCGAAACCCCTTGCTTTGCTCATCGCAAAGAGAAATTTCTCCCGTTGGTCGCAATTTCTAAGATACCACCTAAAAAGCAAAAACGTATGACAGAGATAAGAAACAAGTCAGGAGGTCGCCCGGCAAAGAACCGGATAGACAAGCAAAAACGGGTAGTAAGTACGAAGCTGACAGAGTTACAGTACTACGCCATCAAGAAGCGAGCCGGAGAATCCGGTCTGCCTATTAGCGAATACGTCCGGCAAGCGGTTGTTTCGGCAGAGGTAATACCCCGGCTAAATAAACAGGATGCCGACACTATCCGCAAGTTAGCCGGAGAAGCCAACAACCTCAACCAGCTTGCACATCGTGCCAATGCAGGAGGTTTTGCGCTCGTGGCTGTGGAGCTTGTGAAACTGAAAAATAGGATTATTGAAATCATAAACCTGTTATCGGATGATTGGAAAAATAAAAAAGGGAAGCGGATTTAAAGGCTGTGTGAACTATGTACTTGGCAAGGAACAGGCAGCTTTGCTTCATGCGGAGGGAGTGTTAGCCGAAAGCAAGCAGGACATTATCCGTAGTTTCTGTATGCAAACAGAAATGAATCCCGGTTTGAAAAAGCCAGTCGGACATATTGCGCTAAGTTATTCGGTAGTGGATGCTCCCAAACTGACAGACGAGAAAATGGTACAGTTGGCGCAGGAGTACATGCGTGAAATGAAAATCACCGATACGCAGTACATCATCGTACGGCATCAAGACCGGGAGCATCCGCATGTGCATATTGTATTCAACCGGATAGATAATAACGGTAAAACCATTTCAGACAGTAACGATATGTACCGGAACGAGCAAGTTTGCAAAAAGCTGAAAGAAAAACACGGACTGTATTTTGCCAAAGGAAAAGAGCATGTGAAACAGTATCGTCTAAGAGAGCCGGACAAAACGAAATACGAGATTTACACGGCTATAAAGACTGAAATCGGAAAATCAAGGAACTGGCAGCAGCTACAAAAGCAATTAGCGGAAAAGGGTATCGGCATCCAGTTCAAATACAAGGGGCAGACGGATGATATACAGGGCGTTTCCTTTTTCAAAGGTGAATACACGTTCAAAGGCTCGGAGATTGACCGCAATTTCAGTTTTTCAAAATTGGATAAATATTTTGGGGATGCAGGGCTAACGGTAGCCGGAAGCAACAAACAGATGATTACCGCACAAGTACAGGAGCGAGTAATAAACAAAAGTGATAATTCGCTACTGGCAGGTTTAGGCGGTCTGTTTTCCGTTTCATCCTCTCCGGTTGACGAAACACCCGACAACCCCGATTTGAGAAAGAAGAAGAAAAAGAAGAAACGACAATTTAAGTTATAAGCGTATGGAAGAAAATTTGATTTTAGAGGGGCTTCTCTCTATGGTTACTGAACTGAAAGAGAAACAGGAACAACAGGTAATACCAGCCAGCCGGGAAGAAACGGTTAATCGGTTGGAGGTTATCGAGCAACGCATCTTAGAGGTGCAGGACAAATCCGGCATACCTGAAAATACGGTGCGGAATATTCTAAGCCAAATCGCCAGTATCAAGAAAGGGCAGTCCGAGAATCAGAAACAAGACCTTGAAGATATAAAGGGGCTTATTGTGGCTTCACATAGGTATTTCAAGGAGAAACTAAAGATATTGTTTCCGGCTGACACACACCTACCGGAAAAGACAGAATCCAGTTCTTTGTACGACAAACTCCTAAATGGGGTTACTCTCTACCTGAAACCGAAGTTCTTTCTTTTTTCAGCAGGAATACTCATTTGCCTTGTGTCGTTAGTCCTGAATATCCGCTTTGCGGAACGGATGCAGCAGTTACAAGATAATGATATAAAATACCGTTATCTCCTGATGAAAGGAAAGGCAGACGGAAGCAGTTTAGATTTGCTGGAAATGAATTTCAGCTGGAAACGGGATAATGCTTTTATTCAAAGCATAACAGATATGGTTATAGATTTTGAATACCGTAGCCGTAAGCAAGCGGAAGCGTTGGAACGTGCAAGGCTGTTGGACGAGCAAGCCAAACAGTTAAAAAAGGAAGCGGATAAGTTAAGGAAGCCATAGAAAAGAGAGAGCCGGAGCAAGTGATACCTACTACTCCGGCTTATTTGTCTTACTTCTTTTCCCCGAACTGTTTTTCAAAGTTACGGAGCATAACCGCATTAAACCGTTCCTTAATGAATGCCCGGACATCCGAAGCCCGGTAATAGACTTTTCCGCTAATCAACATATAGGGAAGTTTGTTTTTGCTTCGTAGTCGTTGCAAAGTTCTGATACTCACTTTGAATAGTAGAGATAAATCCTGATTATCCAGCAGGTTATCATCTTCAGGTAGCACCTTATCAGCATTACACAGTATCCGTACATCCTTGCAAAGCTCATCCAATTTATCAAATAGCTTTTGCATCCATTCCTTGAAATCATAGTTTTCTATATACATATTTGCTTCATTTTTCAGATTATACTTTAGTGGTTGTCAATCGATTGATGAAGCAAAGTTCAGAAAACCAGCGCAAAGAATTTACGAGGTAACACATGGAGTCCCCTATAAATAAGTCATAAGTCACTGATTATCTATATCCTTTTTTGTTATGTTCGTTTCGGATAAGGTCAGCCAGTCCATTAAGAAATTCGGTCAGCTTACCCGGCTTTCGCTTTATTACGTCCTCATGCTTTTGATGATAGTCTTTCAGTTGAATGTTAAACACCCACTCAAAAGCTTTAGACAAGTCGGAGAGGAAAGCAGGTTTGCCATTTTGATAGACGATACGTTTGGAGAGGAACAGACCGCTGATGATTTCCATTATATCAATCAGATTTGTTTTGTCTGCCAAATAGAGAGGGGGAAAAGGTTGTTTGTTAAAGTGTGGTTTGAATTGTTCCGGGTACTTGATACGCCATTCAACAAGGTGTATTTCATTGTTCAGTAATCCTATCACTTCATCAATGAGATACAAATAAGGCATTTTTTTCTTGCTCAAACCGCACACGGTACGATTTAAGTCTATGCAATCCGAAAGAAAGGTAACGTAGTAAAACGCTGTTATCCTGTTCGTTAGTACTGAAATCGGCTAAATAGTTAGCTAATTCTTCAATAGCTTCTGTAAACTCTGTTACAGATACTTTACGTTGGGAGCATTCCGATAGTAATCGGAAGAAACTTTGCTCTAACATAGTTCTCATAATAATTGAATGTTGATTTATTTGATATTCATTTATTGTTTGTGATGTAGAATGCGAGTATTATTATTGCTAAAAGGCTAATAGTGATATAGTTCCAAATCTTATTGGACGGAATTAGGGCTCAGTCTGAAACCTTGGGGGATTGCGTTAAAATTCTTATTTTTGCATCATGAAAACATCCTCTTCCCAAACGATTGATCCTGTTGCTTCTTTAAGCTTGTTCTTGCCTTCAGGAATCCTTGATTACTTTACCCTAGTCAATCATGTTTCTCAGGATACTTGCTTTATTCTTTATTTAGAGGAGAAAGCCACTATTCCTGCTGAGTACTCTGATCTCCATCTTCACTCAAAAGGTTTCCTCCCTGAGATTGAAGTTCAGGACTTCCCTATCCGTGGTAAAGCCGTTTATTTACGTATCAAGCGTCGTCGCTGGGAAGATCCATCCACTGGGCAGACATATAGTCGTGACTGGAGTTTGGTAGCCACCGGTACTCGCATAACCGCTGAGTTCGGTGCTTTTTTAAAAGAATTACTTAGATAATCACGCCGTTAGCTGCCAAAGTGTAGCTGAGCATTACTGTATGGATGGCAAACAGCTTCAAAGCCAATATAAAGACCACCTGAGTGACTTCCAGAATTGGGATCAGAGAGCACATGCCCAAGAGTATATCCTTTATCCAAAGAATATGGGTTATCACCTATGTATTGACGAAACGGCTTTAAGTAAGGGAGATCTTTATACCATCTTAATAAATAGAGATAAGCGAGGTAGGAAAGGTTCTATTATAGCTGTAATTCAGGGCACTAAAACCGATGATATCATTGCGGTACTTACAAAGATGCCACAGGAGCTGCGTAATCAGGTCAAAGAAATTACACTGGATATGGCAGGGAGCATGCAAAAGATTGCCAAAACGTGCTTTCCACGTGCCATGCAGGTGATTGATAGGTTTCATGTACAAAAACTTGTATACGAAGCTGTACAAGAGTTGCGCATTACATATAGATGGCAAGTGATAAAAGAGGAGAATAAAGCTATGAAAGCGGCAAAAGAGAAGGGGGAAGTATATAAAGCAGAAGAACTCGAAAACGGAGATACACTCAGGCAATTATTGGCCAGAAGCAGATATTTATTATTTAAATCACCTGATAAATGGACCAAGAGTCAGAAAATCAGGGCAGAATTACTTTTCAAGCAGTTTGAAGATATTAAGCACGTATATTACTACTCATTGGAGTTGGGAAAGATCTTTTCCACAAACTATGACAAGGATGTAGCAAGAGCAAAGCTGGCACTATGGTATAATAAGATTGAAGAATATGGATACGATACATTCACAACAGTAGCAAACTCTATTGAGAATCATTATGAAAGGATTCTGAACTTCTTTGTGAACAGGAGTACAAATGCAGCAGCGGAAGCATTTAATGCTAAAATCAAAGCATTTAGGGCATCATTTAGAGGAGTAGTGGATATGAGCTTCTTCCTTTTTAGGCTAGCAAAGGTATATGCATGAAGGGAATTGACTAAACTTAATCCCCCAAGAATTACAACTGAGCCGGAATTAGTCCAATACATATAGATGCAATAGCAAATGAAATGCTTTTTAGCATTAATGTATCTGCAATGAATAATCCGACTATAAGATTTCCTAATGATACATTTAGTAAGCCTATATTCAACTTTGTTTTTTCTTTCATAAATCGAATGTTTTATAGTAAAAGCTTCAACATAAATCAGACTTGATTTTTTTGTTGAAGCTTTCTAATCTTTTAGATGCTATTTTTTGAAAAATTATATGATACTCTTTTTCATTTCAAAAACAATATCCTTAATACATACATTTGGTGATAAGTTTAGTAAATAACGAATGGTGTTTAAAATATCATCAGGCTGTACCATTTCATCATTTTTGAAAGGAGTTCCGGCTTTCTTCGCCATTTCTGTATTAACCCAACCGGGACATAAAGAGGTTACATGTATTCCTAACGGAGCTAATTCACGATATAAAGACTCTGCTAAACCCAAAAAGGCAAATTTAGTAGAACCATAAATACCACCGTCAGGAAACCCATATTTGGCAGCACGAGATACTATATTAAAAATATAGCCTTTCCCTTGTGCCTTCATAATGTCAGTTACAATTTTTAAAACACTATATTGGGCTATTACGTTAATTTCCATAATCTTCCTATAGTCATCAACGGACTCATTTAAAGAACCGTCCATGAACATAGCGGCAGCATTTACAAGAATATCAATATCTCCATATTTTTGATGAATGTTCCTAAGTTCACAATCTACTTTTGTACTATCTGTTAAATCTAAAGGTAGTATAATTGGGGACTGTATACACTTTCCCAATAGCATAATTTCATTACATACTTTGTTTAAATTTTCTTCGTTTCGAGCTATCAATACAACCTGATAACCATCATTAGCTAAACCTTTAGCAACTACAGCGCCTATTCCTTGACTGGCTCCTGTAATAATTGCTATTCCTTTATAAGTTTCCATAATCTATATATTTATAAGTTTTTCTTTATCTATGAATGTGTGTCAAACAAAAAAGCCCTGAAACAATTCAAGACTTTCAATTAGTGTGCCACCAATTTGGTATGAAATTTTCAGGAAGCCCTTGAGAGCCTTTTTTCTCCTTGGAAATAATTTCAATAAGCTTATATTCACTCCATACAGGAGTGCCACGCCTATAATCTAAATAGTTTGTTTCACTTATCTTGATTACATATTCATAACCATTCTTATAATCAAAATCTTGTATGTCTGCAAACTGCTTCCATTCTTGTGATTTATCCTTTTTTACAGCATACACATCTGTTAAAACATTGACGCCAATACCCACAATACCTTGTAGCTTTTGTGATGCAACAGTTAAAATATACTCTTGATAGCCAGTTTCTTTTGACTCATTCTCATCTTCATTTTTTTCGCAGCTAACAAAGCTGACGAGACAGATAAAGAACAAAAGTGTTTTTAATGAGTTCTTTGCTTTCATGTTTTTAATATTTTCGGCAAAGAAAAGCAGTATAAAATGAAAAAGCCTTGAATTATTTCAAGGCTCGTATGATATGAAAACGTTACTAAGTTTTTTTAACAGATATGTTTCTTGTTTATGCTATTTCGAATATGGCTAATTGTTTCGGGTGTGACCTGTAGGAATGAAGCCATTTCTTTTAATGTTATATAATCTTGAAAATCAGGGCATCTTTCAGTTAAGTCCATGTATAGTTCTTCTGTGTTTTTACAATAAAAATCTAATAAACGTGTGTATGCCACCATGAATAACTCTTCCGCAAGAACACGTCCTGCAATTTGTGCATCTTCATTCGTATTGAAAAACTTTCTAACTTCTTCTAATGGTACATAGTATATTTTACAATCAGTTACTGCCTGAACTGTAACCAAAGAAGTTATATCTTTCTTTATAAGAGAAGCATAGTCACCAACATATTCACCTTTAAAGACATAACCTACAATATGCTCATTTCCCCTATTATCTATTCGTGTATATCTGAAAAAGCCCTCTACGACATATGCTACATATTTAGCTACAGAACTTTGTTCTACCAAATATTCTTTCTTCTTTATCTCTTTATACTTTCCATGTGATAAAAAAAACTCTTTAAAGACAGAGAGTTCTGGATGTTCCGCATATTTTTGATTAAAGTTTTTCATAAACTAATCTTTTCTACAAAAGTACTAAGAAAATTTCAATCGCTTATAAGCTTTGTTCTATGATTTTTTATCTTTATATCCAAAACGGACTAAACCTATTTAGATTGACAGAGAGATAAATACTGGCGAAAAGAAAAAAAGTAATTGGTATTTTCTTCCTTCGTCAACTTTATCTCATCCGCATTTTACTCGCATTATCAAATCATTAATTTACATACTGTTAATCCTAAAAATGCGGAAAGTGCGGAAAATGCGCCAGTCCTATATTATCCACTTATCTCTCATTTCTTTCACAATATCTTCATCATGCAAGTGTGTGTAAATATCCTTGATGTCATTACCTTCTGCATGTCCCATAATTCGCTCTGCTATTCCGTCACGAATGCCTTTTTTGGCAGCAATCGTCCGGAAAGAGTGACGTGCCCGATGAAATGTCATTGTTTTGTCTATTTTCAAATCAGCCATTATATCTTTCAAATAACGGTTTGTCGGCTGATTGGATATAGGTAGGAAAATCTTTTGGCATGGTTCACCATTCCCAAGCAAAGCTACTACTACAGGCGAAACAATAGGAATCTTGTAGGTTACACTGGTCTTTGTACGTTCATTACACAATATAAGGTAAGTTTCACCAGTATCAACTTTAATCGGCTTGATGTCCGAATAGGTAAGGATGGAGAACTCGGCAAATGACAAGCTGGTATAACAGCTAAACAAGAACTCTCTTAATACCTCTTGCTTTCCTTTACTATATTCTTTCTTATCGTATGCACTTTGTAGCCTTTTAAGTTCTTCTTCTGTCAGTACATCATTATTCTGTGCCTTGATATTTTTTTTAATTTCAAATTTTTCATAGGGATTCTTTGCCAGCTTCTCCTTATCGACAGCGATACCAATCAGGAATTTCAAGTTAGAGTGCTTCTTATAAACAGTGGAAAGAATATTGCCAACTTCCAGTTCGTGATTATGGAACTGCTGGATAAAGTCCAAAGTAATCTCACCAAAAGAAAGGGTAGGTTTCCATTCTTTCATGGTATTGATTAACTTGTAATAGTTAGAAATCGTTCCGGCTGCCCGGGATTGCTTTAGCTGCTCTATCTCATTCTCTATGAAAACATAGAAATCCGTATTGCCGTGATGCTTATCTTTAAGGCGTTCTAAGAATTGGGGCAGAGGCAACGGAGCAAAGAAATTCTCCATAACAATCGTGTCTGCCTTCTGATAAACTTCACTGATGGCTTTGTTGTAGTAGTAACAACGAGGTTCGGAAGCACGTACCGTATTCGATACTTTATTCCAATGCTTAGGTAATACCGCTATGTTCATACTGATTAAAGTAGAACGGCGGTAGGCAGTGTAACGCAGACAAACCATTTGTTTGCCTTCTTTGGTTGCGTAATCTTTGCGCAACTCAATCTTAATCGTAGCTTTCATTACAATTTTTCTCCGTTTTACTGTAAAACAATTGTAAAACAAAAGCTGAAAATTATGAAAATTCTTCTTCCAATCCTTCCACCACAGAGGACGTAAGTAGCTGAAAAACAAAAGGATTAGAAATTTTCATTCTAATCCTTTCTTACTTTTGGAGGTTCCTGGCGTACTATTTTCAGTACTAATAATCAGAAATCTACCTCGTAAGCGGGCTACAAACGTAACCGGAACCGAAACATTTTCTTAGTTTCTAAAGTTTCTATCTCTTGTTATTTCTCACTATTTATTTAGGGAATTTTCCCCCTTTAATAATCGTCATCCTGTTTTATTTTTGGAATCATCCAGTAATTCCAATCTTGTTCTCAAAGATGCGTTTTCTACGAGTAATCTCCTGTTTTCACATTCCAATTCCTTATTCTTATCACGCAAAAAAAAGACTAAACTGTCACTATTCAAGTTGTTAGGAATATCGGATGCTTTCGCAGGCTGATCGTTCACATACATAGTACCCTTACCAGTCATTAACCATTCGGCACTTAAGTTTGTGTAAGCACACAAGATTCGTTCTATACTATCTGAATTCATAGATGACCTATTCTTTAAAGCTTTACCTATAAGACCATTTGAAAGGCCTGCTGCGACAGTCAAGCTATTAGAATTCAATCCTTCAGTTTTCATAAAAAACTCAAGTCGGTCTATAAATGTCTCTTTAGCAATAGAACTATTCTCCATTATTTGTTTTCATTTATAGAACAATTCGCAATAAAATATCCACTTTATTAGAAATGTTCTCATAAAACATTTGCAAATAGAGAAAAGTTCTCTATATTTGCACAGTGATTTCAAAATTATTGCAACAAATGTACAACAAAACTAGAACATCCGCAATAGCGAAAAAACGCTATTCGTTTAAAAAAGGATATCTGCAAGTCTCTTTAGAAGATAAAGACAAGCTCAAATCAGACTTGACACAGGTTTTAAATAACCCATCACGATCGTACTTCTCAAAAAAACTGAATGCCGGGATTATTGATATTTCTGTAACTCTATTCTCGGCAATTACAGAAGTCTTTAAAAAATATGATATAACAGACTGTTGGACCATTGAAGATATGTAGTTATGAACTTAAAAGTCACACTTGCAAAACGGGAAAACGAAATAGCCGAATGTGTTGCGTGGGGAGGCTCATATAAAGAAACAGCTTCACTGCTACAAATCAGCGTACGGACCGTAGACAACACCCTTCGTAAAGTCAAAGAGAAATTAGGACTAAATAAGATCAACGAAATTTCAGCATGGTGGTTTTGTACGCACCACAATATAAGCTTTGACTTATCCCCTTTTGTTAGAAGACAAGTATCGGTTATACTACTTTTCTTGTTCATCGGTGGAGAAATTACGATCATTACAGACTCAACATATACAGTACGCCGTTCTCGCAGAACACGTACTGAATATCGAGTCAGAAGACAGGAAACTTCTATTAATCAACCATATATTATTTAATCAAATTACGCACAAGGAATGCGTCCGGGATAAACCCGGTATTTTAGTTATACATTTTCTATATTCAAATGAGGAAATAGAAGTTTATCATTATTAATCATTAAAAACGTGCTTAAGGAGGCATGTAGGGTATCCAATCCCTGGTTAGGTTTGTTACACAAGATTTGCCGGGTGAAATTCCCGGCATACGGGTAATGGTGTAAGGTAGCATAACGGAGTGTTCAGCATTTCTCTGTTGGCTGGGTTCGAATCCCAAATACCCACTATTTCTATTATTAACATAAAAGTAAACGTCATGGAAAACTTTGAAGAAACAGAAAAACGTATAACTTCCGCAATGAATGAAATTTCAAATATTATTAAATCAAATAATATGAGTGCTCTTTGTTTTTTTTATAAAGAGCAAGATTCTCTCGTTGCCACTCCGGCAGTAATTACCGGTTCCCCTATCAATATCATACCAGCTATAGTACAGATCATGCAAAACTCATTTATTGCCCGTAATATCATTTTAACGGCCTGTGACTATTATAGATTCCAAGAAAAAGAGAAGATAGAAACAAAGGAGATGCCTCAATACTTAAAGGAATTTATTGAAGAGCTGTTAAATGAATTATAATAGTAAGCTATGAAAGTTGTTCACTCCCCCAGCCCATCCACTCAAAAAAGAGAAAAGATAAATCTTTTTGAGAACGATGATCCGGAAGAAGTTGCAGCTCTTTGTCAGCAATCTGTTCAGCTAGAATCAAACAAGATATTGTTAAGAATAGACGCCCGGACGCAAGTTCTCGTTGATCCCAAAGATGCAACATCTGAATATGCGGAAAAACTACGGCAACGGTATAAGTTAAATTATCACCATAAAGCCGTAGGAGGGCGTAAAAAAAGATAATACTATGTATGTAGACATTGACAATCGTGGTTTACTCACCATTAATGATATTCATCCAGAAGACGCTCAACATCTTTTAAAGATAATTCAGCAGGCAGACGCGCAACTTTTATCCAGTCCTATTGAAGTCCTTAGAAAACAGCTTCATTTGCAACTCAAAGAACTTGTTTTCTCCGTACCAAATAAAAAACCATAGCTATGAATTTTACTGATGATGATATAAAACGCATCAAAGACGCATCAGCCAGCCACCTAATTGATGTGGTACAAGACTTCCAGAATCTTCGTAAATCTGGGACTAGTTACATATGTGACTGCCCTGTATGCAAAGCTTCGAAGAAGTTTAGCATACACCCGGTCAAAGATATTTATGGATGCTTTTCTTGCCATCAAGTCAACGGAGTTGGTGCACTTGACTATTTAATGAGAGTCGAAAAAAAAGAATTCCCAGATGCTCTCGAATATCTGGCACACAAATTCAACGTAATTCTTGATCAACGTCCGGAACAGAAAAAAAAGCAGATCGAGAAAATGAAGAAAGGAAGTAAAAAAGCTAAAGGCAATGATGTCTGCAGCTTTTGTTCTAAAATGCTTTCTGATTCTGGATTAACTTTTGAAGATGTCACAGCCAAGATATATAAAACCGGTGATACGAAATCAATTTTCGAGGCACGTACATTTCATCCTGGTACCATAAACGGATCCGGAGAGATTGATTCATCCGGAGATGACGTGATTATAGAATATTATGATCTCGAAGGCATGCCGGTTACCTATTCCAGGAAAGATCATCGAAAAAAAGACACAGGTGAACGGAAAGAATATTTTCGGGTACGATGGCAATTTCCAGATGCACATTTAGACAAAGAAGGGAAACCATTCAAATATAAATCACCTTCAGGAAGTGGTACGCCTATCTATATTCCAGAAAAACTGCGCCGTATGTATAAGGAGAAAGAGCAAATCCCCAGACTCTATATCCAGGAAGGAGAAAAAAAAGCAGAGAAGGCTTGCAAACACGGAGTTCCCTCAATTGCTGTTTCTGGCATTCAAAATTTAGGTAGTAAAGAAAACAGCTCTCTTCCGGAAGATCTAGTAAAGATCATCACAACATGTGGTGTTAAAGAAGTTGCATTCATATTTGACTCTGATTGGGATGATATCAGCACTAATATCCGACTTAATGACCGTGTCGAAAAACGTCCTTACTGTTTTTTCTACGCTGCCAAAAACTTCAAAGAGTATATGCGTACTCTTAAGAATCGAAATATCTACGTAGAAGTTTTTGTTGGCCACATTCAGAAGAATGAAGCTGGAGACAAAGGTCTGGACGACCTGCTTTCAAATACCCTTAAAGATCATGAAGATGAATTGGCAAAGGATATCGAATTTGCGTGCAATCAAAAAAAAGGTCTTGGAAAGTATGTTGAAATGTTCAAGGTTACAACTTGGACCGATCACAAATTACAAGAGTTATGGTGTCTGCATTCTCATGAAGCTTTTGCCGAACGTCATAAGGATATTCTCAAAAACCTTCCTGAATTTGTATTCGGAAGATACCGATGGAAGTTTGATGACACAGGCAAAGTTGTCCTAGCACAACCTTTCGATGATGATGAAAAATTTTGGGAAGAAGTAGAGAAAAAAGACCGGGGAGGAGACCCGCGTATTGAATATCAATTCTGCTATGTCAATTCCCATAATTTTCTGCAAAATCGCGGTTTTGGTCGTCTTCGTCGTCTTGACAAAACCTATCAGTTTATTCACCTTGATCCACCGGTCGTCCAAGCAATCGACGCATCGGATGCACGAGACTATTTATTTCAATTTGCAAAACATTATTGTAAAAAGGAAGTAAACGAGATGCTTATCAAAGGGGTATCTCAATATGTAGGTCCGGACAAACTATCACTTCTCAATTTCATTGAACCGAATTTTATAAAGCCTAATAGAGAAAGCCAATATTTTTATTTCGATACCAAATGTTGGTACATAACCAAAGACAGTGTACAAGAAATGGGATACGAGAATATCAGCCACCATATATGGGCAGAACAACGAAAAATGATTCCCTCCAAATACTTGGGCTACCCATTAATCACTTTCAAGGTAGATCAAGAAAATCATTATACCTATTCTATCTCAAAAGATGGGGAAAAATGCCATTATCTCCTTTTTCTAAAAAATGCCAGCAATTTCTCCTGGCGGAAGTCTGAAGTAGAAAAAGATGCCGATGAAGAGAATGAGAATCGAATTCATCTTTTAAGTAAGTTATGTGCCATAGGTTATATGATAATGGAAGCTAAAGATAATAACGTTTCAAAAGCTGTTGTCGGAATGGACGGAAAACAATCCGAAGTAGGTGATTCCAATGGCCGAAGTGGTAAATCTTTAATTGGGGAACTCATGCGCTGCGCTATTCCCACAGCTTACATACCTGGAAAAAGAAGCGACCTCTTCAATGATCAATTTGTTTGGAATGATGTACTTGAAAATACTAAGCTAGTATTCATTGATGACGTACTGCAGAACTTCAATTTTGAATTTTTATTCCCCAATATTACCGGAGATTGGAGTGTTAACTATAAAGGAGGCAGAAGGATTACTATACCTTTTTCCGCATCTCCCAAAATCTACATTGCCACCAACCATGCAATTCGTGGTAGTGGCTCCAGCTTTACTGATCGACAGTGGCTCCTTGCCTTCTCCGATTATTACAACGATTCACGTAAGCCTATTGATGACTTTGGTACACTCTTTTTCTCCGAATGGGATTTCGACCAATGGAATCTCACTTGGAACTTATTGGCCAACTGCATACAGCTCTATCTTCAGTTTGGAGTCGTGCAAGCTCCAGGAGAACGACTCGAACAACGGAAGCTTCGCCAAGAAATGGGCGAAACCCTCATATCCTGGGCAGACGAATATTTCTCCTCAAATGAACATTTAAATCAGCGTCTTGTCCGGAAGGACTTATATGATGCCTTTTGTACATATGATCCTGCTCAAAGGAAATTCATATCACCGACTGCATTCAAAAAGAAGTTCATTATGTATTGTGACTGGAAAGGCTACATATTCAACCCACATAAATACGACAGTAAAACTGGCAAACCTTTCCAACTGGATAAAGATGGTCGTCCTATCATCGATGATAAAGCTGGAGGAATAGAATATTTTACTGTTGGAACAGGATCCTATACAGGAGATGGGATTCCAGAAGATGATTCTACAAATGAACAAACATTAATAGACTTTTGAGAATATGGAAAAGTTAACAATACAGCAAGTCTGCCTCAAATCAGACAAACTTAAAAAAGAAATCATAAAACGGCTAAAGTGCCAAATAAGAGACTTTGAAGTAGTACAACATGAAAGTGAGATAAGTATACACTGGTACGCTTATTATCCTGATAATCCACATATAGAAATCCCGTATGGTTGGATGATAAGCACAATTGACTGGTCAGAGAAATGGCTACACATGTATGCTTCTCACAGAGATATCTTATGAATAAAACAAAGATAGAAATGAATGTCAGTTTTCAAACAGCGGAGAAGGGAGGCAAATCCGCTACAACAGAATGGTATACTCCCCAATATATTATAGAGGCTTTAGGTGGTAAGTTTGATTTAGATCCATGTGCACCATTTATAGAATGGCATACGGCTAACAAATGTTTTACCAAAGAAATAGACGGTTTATCTAAGGTTTGGGAAGGTAGAGTATTCCTTAATCCGCCTTATACCAATCCTATCATTAAGCATTTTGTTCGTCGATTGGCCGATCATGGAAACGGAATTGCTCTTCTTTACGCTCGATGTGATAATAAGATGTTCTTTGAAGACGTCTTCAATCGAGCAGCCTCTATCAAATTTCTTTGTGATCGTATTTACTTTTTTCGTCCAGATGGTACAAAGGGGGATCGTCCGGGATGTGGTTCCGTCTTGATTGCTTACGGTAAAGAATGTGATAAACTTCTTCAAAACTGCAATTTACCAGGTAAGTACATCTCATTATCGAATTATTAATTAGCGTAAAACAAAATAGAAATGAATGGAGAACAAATAATACCGCCAATCACCGACCCGTCAGGGCAAAGTTGGAAACAACCGCATAGACGTTACATTGAGTTGGATAAAACTCATGCACTCATGAGCGAACAAACTTTTAAAGGGTTGCCGGAGTATTCTTATACCATACCGACCGGAAAGTATGAGGGTAAAATGTGGCGAGCCAATAAATATGGCAAATGGTATCTTGCATGGTACGGACCAGCCCCAGAACCCGGCTACTTATCTATCGAATGGAGAGAAATATTAATTGCATAAAACAATACAGATATGAAAATGCAGAGTTATAAAGATGTATTAGATGAAGTCATGCCTATCTTCCATAAGAACCCGGATCGATTTATGCGATTTTACCATGCAGTCAATAACATTCTGGCCGCTATTCCTGAAGGTGATAGCATTCGTATTGACGAACATTGCAAGCCGGCATCACGCGATTTATTCATAAAAATAGCGACTATGTATATGATGGAAGAAATGATTCGAAAGAACAGCTTAGAGGGTTTTCTGGAGTTTTCTGATGATTATAATGCAATTCGACATGTGCCGAAAATGGTACCGGCTACAACTAAGCCTCACTTCTACTCAAATCGCAGATGAGTAGATTATCCCAATTTATTACTCTGTAAATATACAAAATTCCGCTTTAACACGCAACATTATGACGATAAAAAAAGAGAATAAAATAATGGTTATCATCGCACCGACTGCAGATGACCGAGAACAACTCATGTCGCGCCTGGCTGTTCGTTTAGGATTTGCAAAAGTACCTTCAGATGGAAAGAAGATCATACGCAAGGACATCTATTCCATTGACCTATCAACTGCATATTTCGTATTATGCAGCAATTACAACTTTCGCGGTTCTATCATCACGACACAGAGACTATATGAGCTTGCAGCAAAAGGGATTTGCGTAGTTGTAGGTGTCAAATCTCTACCTCGTGAATACGAACTGATTTCTCAAGTGTTTTATCCTGATGACTTGCGTTAACATAAGTCGAGACATTTCTGTTATATACGCGATAGTATTATTTCCCGGTGCGCTTCAGCGTACCGGGTTTTCTTTTTTCGCTCCCCTCGCCTCCCCTTCATTCTATCAAAAACGTTTTGGACAAACGTGCATGGGAAGGCGAGAAACGTTGAAAAGGGCATATATATATTATTTTTATTTTTTATTTCTTTCTTAAAAATACCCTATCTAAAAATAGTAGAAAATTTTGTGCTTTCGTGCAAGCCCTGTATTTTCGTTATTTATTACATTAATAATCAAATATTTATACGATGCACGATTTTTGTACGAAACCGTACAATCCGTACAAAAGTGCACAAAATCTTATTTTGTACGGAGCATTATAATTTCGTACTGAAAAGTACAGCATTTTGTACGGAAATAACAAGTTGATATTCAATGGATAATATGAATATTTAAGGAAGTAATGTACTATTGCACAAAAAAATAGTACGCATTCACAAAGGGGTATTTGAATTAAACACATTTTTTATTGCCAAAGAAGTATTATTCAGTTCTTTTTTGTATATTAGCTCCACACCTAAACCACTATGATTTATATGATTACTACTAAGATTGAAGTTCCCCCACATCTTAAGGAGTATCTGATCGGAAAGTTCTGTAATATGCAGGACTCTCCGATTCATTTCCCAGACAAGACTGATATCTATCACATAATCTATGATCTGCTTGAACGCCGCCCAATCAATATACCGCCTATTGATCAGGGTAATCTTGAGATTTATCTTCCAGAACGCAGTACAGGCAAAAATCCCAAGACCTACAACTATTTAGGAAAACGCTCACAAGTTATTCTTGTTAGAAAAATCGACCGGATGTTGTGGGCAGAAGTACATGATTTCCTGGACGAGCAGAAACACAGCTACGGAATTACATACATTAATGGAATACATAATTTCATGACAATGTATGGGATTGACTCCATCACGGAAGATGCGTTCAAGAAGAACTACTACCGATGGAGAGCTGATATTCGTCGGAAAGAGAAAAAAAGGGGCTATAATCGCCTAAAAAAATAACCTAGCAAGTGTAGTTAAATGTCCCTTTTTTGTTCGAAAAGTGTTCTAAAAATGTGTACTAATTGAAAATCAATAAATTATGAGAGAAATCAACAATATGGGAGGCATATTATTCGCTGATATCCTATACAAAAATGAAATATCCCTATTTGCTGTTCATCAGAATACAGCATGTATCCAAATTATAAAGGGACATGACTGGCATCGTCTCCCTACAGTGGGTATCATTGAATCTCCTACTGTTACCTCGAACGAATCAGCGGCAGGAATTACATATAAACATTCAGCAGCAATTAAACTTCCCCAAACATTGTTTGCTCCTGAAGCAGCAAATGATTTACGTAACAGAATAACAGAAGGGTGCATTTTGCGTTGTCAGGATCCTGCCGGAGACAAATATATATACGGAACCGGCACATATTTACTATTCGGAGAACTAACCAAGGTTATCGGCAAAAAAGTCACTGATTTTACAGGATATGAACTCAAATTATCAGGGACTTCACAATATCCTCTTTTACAGTATTACAGCCTGTAATCCGTCCTTCCATAGGCTTCTCAATAAATGTATCATTGCACCAAAATAAGTGCAATGAGCCAAAAACGTATTATTCTTTCTGATTCATCACTCAACTGCTACGGCTATCGGGTTCTTACTTCCGGAATGTCAATCGAAGCATTTAAGAAGAACCCTATCATGCTATATATGCATTTCCGCGATGAAGGTTCACCCTATTGGGGGGACTACAAAGCTATCGGCCATTGGGAGGATATACAACTTAACGGTGACGAACTTTCTGCCATTCCTATTTTTGACAAAGTTGATGATTTATCAAAAGAAATTGCCGCAAAATACGAAGCAGGGACTTTCAATGCCGCAAGTGTGGGTATTAAAATCATAGCTACATCAGCAAACAAAGATGTTCTGTTACCTGGTCAAACCAGAGAAACTGTCACTGAATGCGAGTTGAGAGAAGCATCGATTGTAGATATTCCCGCCAACTCCAATGCCGTTCGTCTTTATGACCGTTCCACATCCGTTCTCCTGGCAGCGGGTATGGACACGCATATCGTGCCAGAATTATCCAATCATACATCTAAAAATAAAATGAATCTCAAAGCAACATGGCCGGCTTTTCTCTCTTTTCTCAAAATCAATAAGGAAGATGCAGAAAATACCGAGTTATCAGCAGAAAGATTGGATTCATTACATGGTGAATTCAATCGTTTGAAGAGTGAACACACTTCACTGGTAGAGGCAAAGAAAGACGTAGATGAAAAGTTTGCATCTTCTGTCACAGAAATCAAAACCCTGAAATCAAGCATAGAAAGCAAAGATCAGGAGATTTTGCAACTCAAAAATGAAAGTACCCAGAAGGATGATGAAATCACCCAACTTAAAGAACAGGTAAACAACCTGAAGCAAGTTCCTGCACCCGGATCTAACGGACTCTCTCCGCAATCAGAACCAGGAGCAAGTGAGACTAAGGATGATTTATCCACCTTCTGCGAAAAAAATCCCGGAGATTATCAGGCCATCACCGAACGTCTGAAGCAAGACGGTCTCCTTTAATTTTAGTAACCACACCCTTAACTATTAAAAATCATGTCTACTCCCAAATTAATAGACGTATCTAAATTAAACCAAGCTCTTGTCACTTATGACAAGGGTCTTCGTGCTCTTCCTTTCGCAACTTTGCAGGAAGTAGCAGCTATACTGGGACTAAATGTCATGGATCTGCAAGGCAAACACGCATTGATCAATGAACGTCGTCGTGCCGGTGGTACCCAGTCTTACAAAATTGGAAAGGATTTCCGCCTTACTGACAAACTGCTTGGCTATGAACCTTCAGTTATCGAACCCAAAGATGTAGTCTGCATCACTAAGGAAAACTCTCAAAAGTATGATGACGGTGAACTACTGATTGTAGGAGGCGAACCGGTTAGCAACATTAACAAAAAACATCCACTGGAAACGCGTGTTGCTTTCACGTTAGTAAAATCACACATTGAAGATGTCGTATATGTACTCTATCATGCCGAACGTGACGAAGACTCTTCCTCACCGTCCGGAGCATTTGACGGTCTCTTCACTAAGATCGATATGCTGATTACCGGTGGTGATGTTAACGCAGCTCGCGGCAACTTCGCCCAATCAGGTCTTTTTGTTACCCCGACATCTGACACAGACTATGCAGCATACGAAAATCTAGTTGAATGGATTGGAGGAGCAAATACATACCTGCGTTCATCCAAGTCAGGTATTCCTCAATTACAATGTGCGGAAACAGTATTGAAAGCAGCACGTGCAGCTTTGCGCAACAAACTACGTATGCAGGAATATCCATCCATGCAACGCATGATTGAATTGCTCCGTGAAGATGCAATGTGTCCAGCATTGGAAATCGTATCTCATGAAGCACTTGGACAAGGTTCACGTCTGGTATTACAAAAGAAAGGAAATATGGACGTCGCATTCAACACACAGGCAGCAACCAAATTCTGCCAAATCCGCGATATCTACGAAGATCCGAACGAATGGCAATTCTGGTTACAAACCGGATATGACACTCGTATTCGTGACTGGCATGAAAAGGCCTTCCGCTGTAATGAGCAAAAGAATGAATCACTTGATTTGGCCGGTGATTATTGTAAAACCGGAGCTATTCAAGTGGATATTACCGGAGCCGACAACGGCACTTGGAGCATTCAAGGGAAAGCAGCCAGCCGCACTAATGGACAATGTATTTTGGGACTGGCTCCTGGCAATTATACTATTGAATTCAATGCTGTGGACGGTAAAAACAAACCGGCTAACAAACAAGTAACAGTAGTAGCGGGAGAAGTGGTAACCGCAACCGGAACCTACTCTTAATCTTCAATAACTAAAGAGTGGTCATGTTTGGCCACTCCTATTTATTTATTCTAAACTTTTATACAAATGAAAAAATACATTTATTTGATTCTCTGCGTTTTATTTGTAGCTTTGGTTATTACAGTCCCCGAACTGCATTCGCAGACGTGCCATCTCAATGGAGATACTTTAATCATGATGGCTGCCAGTCCCGCATTCGCTCCATTAAAATGGGAAGTTGGTCAAAACAACATGGGAGGTTATAAGGGAATGTTGCTTTTTGTTCCTTTTAATGCTCCTGAGACAGTGCCAACCGTACCGGATCCATCAAAAGCAACCAGTAACGAAGAATTAATAACGGCAGCCGGATCATTTACGTTTCCAGCTGAAGGAACTTACAAACAACCTATTTACCTATACAGTACCGAAGCAACCGTTGAATATAAAGCAGAACAGCAAGGAGAAGCCGACGGTATCAGCTATAAATGTACGCTCGGTTTCTTTTTCCCTGGCAATACTCCAGGAATGCACGCATTCAATGCACTAATCAAAAACACTCCAGGATATTATATCTTTGAAGATGCAGATGGCAAACAAATGATCCTGGGGCAACCCGGCTTGTATGCAACCACCGGACCATCTTTCAACGGAGGTAAAGCAAGAGCCGATCGTCGTGGTACCACTTACACAGCTACCGTAGACTCCAATTATTCAGCCATCTTCCTACAAACACCAATTGACATGGAAGTCATAGCAGGATTAAAACCCGCACCATCTCCAAGTGAATAATTATGACCAGACAAGAACAATTGACTCAATGGTTAGGCGACCGTCAGCGCAAATACGCTGACGGTATAGTTCTTTTCGAGGCACTCGCAAAGGAACCAGCCAAGAAAAGGTTCTCTGCTTATTTTGCAAAAGCTCCAGAAGCTCCACATATCTTCGATCCACATTTTACACAACTCGTCAATAGTCTCACGAAGATTGACAAGGAAATCAAATTTTCTCCTGCTATCTACCCGGCAGCAATGGAGGAAATAATCGTAGTAAAAACGATGAGTGATGACGAACGGAAAGAAGCGATCGAAAGCAAGAAACTGGAAATGATCAATCTGGAGACAATAATCACTGATATCCAATCTCGCGTTGACGAACTAGAAAGCGACAATGAAAATCATGCGGAAGAATTAGTCTCCCTTCAGGAACAATTCGAAGAAAAAATGTCTGAACTCACAGAACTACGTAATGAGATCAACGCCTTAAGTACACCAGGCGTTAAAATCATTACCGAAGAGTCACTCAATCCATCCATTCGCAAGGCCTACAATCGTATCAAGGAGATCGCCCCATTATATGCAAGCCTGCATAATGATGTCGCAAATCCGGAACTTCCTGTAGAAGAACGACAACCGATAGCTGAAGAACTATGCAAGCTCGACGACGAACGACGCAAATTATGGAAACAGATTGACTCCTGGGCTGAAGGAAAAGGAAATCTGCAATTAGAAGAAAAGAGACCGGAATTCAGTGAATACAGCATTGTGCGTGGTATTGAAATAGCCCGTCAAATCAAACGTTTGAAGAACAACATATCCAACAGTAAAGCAGCTGCTGACCGTGCTCAAAAAGATGGAAAACAAACCGTTATGCAAAATGCTTTAGACCGTATTGAGAAGTATCAGACAGAACTTGCCACATTGGAGGCTGAAATAGCACTAACACAAGGTGAAAAGATTTCAGGATAACTTTCCACTTGCATTGTGTCCAGATTCTATTGAACCGTTTATGCACAAGGGAGACTGGGCAATACATGAAGTATTGCCCTCTCTTTTATCTGCGATCGGCCCAGCAAAAGTGAAGATCATGACATTCAGTATCTCTGAAGATAGCCTACGCCCTCTTTTTTTTCTCGCTGACGAAAGAAAAATAGAAAGCCTGACACTTCTACTGGATATGACAGTAAAACGTCATAAACTCGATCTATTACTGTTTGCCTCAAATATTAGTCCGTCCATCCGAATTGATTCATGTCATGCCAAACTATTATTAGTCGAGAATAGGCAACATAAATTCGGGATTGCCGGATCTGCAAACCTTAATCAAAACCACCGATGGGAAAATGGTTTCTATTTTACCTCCGGAAAACATTACGAATACTTCTCACAAATGTTTAACCAAGCGTATGAAAATGCCATTCGCTATGATATATTAGAATGATGACCTTATCCGAAGAAGTTCTGCAACAGATAAAAGAAATGTCTTCCGCCCTCTTACCACCGGGGGAAATTGCCATTTTATTGAATATCCCAGTTGACCAACGGGACTTCTTCTGTGATATTTGCAAAAATCATCATAGTTCGCCTATCTATACTGCTTATCACCAGGGAAGACTTCAGACCAAGCTCAACCTCCGGAAAACAGTCATCAAACTAGCTATCGCCGGCAGTCCTGCAGCTGAACCACTGGCCGATAAATACATGAAAGAACAAAGTATTAATGAATAATGCCAAAGAAAGATCCCACATACGAACGAATTGAACGTGCTTTATTCAAAGACAAAGATGAAGCAACAACTCTCCTTTCACCCAGAGAAATGGAGATTAAGAAACGTATGATGTTGTGCGTAAGCAAAAAAATGGAAGAGCCACTAATTCCAGATACAGAACTGGTTAACTTTCTACTACACGGCTGTGGAGGAAATACGGAACCGGTCTCCCAATCGCAAGCCTACCGTGACATAGGCATGATTAACCGCCTAGTAGGAAACATACAACTTGCAGCCAAAGCCTGGTACCGGTATATGATTGTCGAAGGTGGAAAAAAGGCTTTTAATATGGCAATGGACAAAGAAGATGCAAAGGGAGCTGCTGCTGCATTGGATAAAATAGGCAAATATACACGTTCTGACAAGGAAGATGAAAAATTCGATTACTCGCAACTGGTACCTCCATCCTTTGAACCTTCAGATGATGTCACATTACTGGAGGGGCTCGAACCGATAGAGAATCTTGAAGAAGAACGAATAAGAATGCGCAGTATGTTTAAAGGAATGTTAAACAAGAAAGCAGTGGACACTCATCCCATTGAAGAGGAGGAAGAAGAATGAACACGCAAATCTCTCCTGTTCTATCCGCCTATGAACTAAGAAGAAAGCAGAATGAAGTCGTAGACAAATTCTTTAATAGAATGCAACGACAGGCAATGGCCATCAACGCACATGACGAATATATAGTCGCATCACGTGGTACCGGTAAATCGGAAGGAATTGATGCACGCATCATCCTACGGAATGTGTGGGAAATGCCAGGTTCTTTGGGTGGACTTATCTCTCCCAGCTATGCAAAAGCTTGGGGAAATACACTGCCGGCCATTTGCAAAGCACTTGCCGAATGGGGATACATACAAGGCATTCATTATGTTGTTGGTCACAAAGCTCCGGAAAGCATGGGATTCGGCAAACCAGTACGTCCAGTATTAGCTGATGGTTGGAATAATGCTTTCCATTTTTGGAATGGTACCGTCATGGTGATTCTTTCCTTTAACCAGGGAATGTCTGCAAATTCTATGTCACTTGATTGGGTGATAGGCCCTGAAGCAAAGTTCCTCAATTACGAAAAAATAAAGAGCGAAGTAGATCCCGCCAATCGTGGTAACCGGCAATATTTTGGAGACTGTCCTCACCATCACAGCGTCAGCTACTCTACAGATATGCCTACCGCTTCAATGGGGAAATGGATCTTGGATAAGATAGATGAAATGTCGCTGGCACATATCAACCTGATCCGAAACCTATATAAAAAAGTGCAGGAATATAAACGTAAGCCACTGACAGACCATGTGGTGCGCATGATTAAAGAATACCAGCATGATTTAGACTTGGCACGAAAATATCAACCACCTATTAAGCCACAACAGGGGAAGACTAAAGAATATACAGTTTTCTATGGTGAATATGACGTGTTTGATAACCTGGAAGTACTCGGAGAAGATTTCATCTGGCAAATGTATCGCAACTCTCCACCTCTTATTTGGCGTACAGCATTTATGAATGAACGTTTATTCCGGGTGCAAAACGGGTTCTATTCAGCTTTAGATGATAATATTCATTTCTACACACCCGGTGATAATGGACGGCTCCGGGATCTTGGCAGTAACTGGAGTAAATTAACAGCTTGCGGCTGTCTAGGCGACGGTGATCTTGACTTCTCTAAAGAACTGCATCTGGCATTCGACTCCAATGCCTCCATATCGACAGCTATTATCGGCCAGTTGGATAATCATACTATGCGTGTACTCAAATCTTTTTATGTCAAAACACCAAGCAAACTACAGGATCTAGTCAAAATGATAGCCGATTACTACCGACCAAAACTAAACCGTGATGTAGTGGTCTATTATGACCACACTTTTACTTGGGAATCCGGATCATCAACCGAAACTTACGCAGATATCATCGAACGTGTATTCAAAGAAAACGGATATAAAGTTACAATGGTATATGTCGGCCAAGCTCCTAAACATGAATGGAAACATCTGAATATCGACCTAACCTTGAAAGGAGATCCGCAATTCCTTTGGATCCAAATAAACCTGTATCAAAATGAGTTTTTGAAGATCGCAATGGAACAGACTGGAATTAAACAAGGAAAGAACGGATTTGAAAAAGATAAAACGCCTGAAGGAACACCCGATACTCCCGACAATCCAGACGAATACAAAACACACATTACAGATGCCTTTGATACGTTATGGCTAGGTATGAACTTCTATTTCACTCTACCGGGAACAAGTACTGGTGGTATATTCTTCTTAAACAATAAATAAAAAAGGTAGGCTTGATAAGCCTACCTTTAATTGAATCATTTTATTTATTACAAATTTTGAATAATCAAATTTGCATCAATATTAAGGTCTGTATATAACTTTTTAGCCAACGACACAGAAATTTTTCTTTTTCCATTCATTATTTGACTAAATACAGACTCATTTACCCCCAATAATTCCGCTGCATCCTTACGTTTTAAATTTCGACTATAAAAATAGTCTTCCATACATTGAATAAGCGGATTTTTCACTCTCAAAGGCAGAATATTCAAATAATTATCTTCATATTCTGCGCTTAGTTTAGCAAGACGGGATATTTCACGAACATATTCATTATCTTCTCCCGGCTCCAGCAATCCTTTTTTTGTTGCTTCTTTAATTAATACATCCATACGAGAACGTATTTCATCATACTGTTCTCGTGTTGTGATACAGTTGATGTTTTTGTCTGCCATAATTATTTTTATTAAGTTGGTTAGTCCAATTCAACTAACTGCTCGGAGAGTCAAATCTCCGAGCAATCTATTTTATCATATTCCTCGTGAGTACCTACAAACCTTAGTTCCATTACTCCACCGATGAATAATACAACAGCCACAATCCTATATTTGTTCCCTCCTATATTAAACACATATCTACCATTCTTCACGTAGTCTGCCGAAGGAAATGTGGCTTTCACATCATTATGACTTTGCCAGACAGCTTCCGCCACCTTCTCAACCCAAGCATTCAACGGTTTAACCGCCTGCGAATGCTTCCTTACAAAGTCACTTAACAACAATTTATTAGATAATATCATCTCAAATCTTATTTTATCGTTGCAAATATACAAATTAATTTGCAATATTGCAAATTAATTTTCAAAAAAAGAATATGAATCAACATCGTAGATCTTATATAAGCCCCAAATAACAATAAACAATCATTGCACCAGCTAATACTTCCATCCCCATTCACAGTAACCAATTCGTTCCACTATAGTGGAACTTAAAGTCAACAATGGTTTCCCTTTCGTTCGACCTAGGTGGAACGAAAGGGAAACAGATATGGAACGAACCAAGATTTCTTAATGAATCGCTTTTCTATTACCATGTAATTCTTTAGCCATCTCAATTACATACCATATCAACACATAGATTATTTCAAACTCAAAAAAAATCATATTCATTTTGTCTATTCAAAAAGAATCACCATCTTTGCAATGTCTTCCATTTGGTTCAGGCGAGTAGGCTCGCCATAATTGCTGCGGGCATTTTTTATGTCCATAGTATAAAATATAGTTCCGTCCCGTGTGGAGCGTTAATGCGCCCACTGCCTGAATCAGGTGGAAGACAACGGGGAGCGGAACTTTTTTATTCCCTCTCCTTCAATTAATCAACATATTGTTTCATTTTAAATTGTCTTCCAAAATGAAAAAGAAAAACCAAAGCGCAAACGGACGCTATATATCCGTAGAAAAACTTCAGAAAGCCCTTTCCAACATTTGCCTTGAAGTAGCAGAAGGTAACGAACGTCTCCGAGTGAATAAATCGCACAGAGGTATTGTAATCCACGCCAATGGAGGCACAGTCAATATTACATTTAATGGAAAAGGAGGCGAGCTATGAAGGAATATGTAGAACGAATTATCCCTTCGCAATGCCGCATTATAGACAATAAGTCAGGTTTCATTCATATAGAGGGAGAATCCGCCATTTTTGATATGAACGGAGTTTACATAGGGACAGCAGAATCAACAATAGGTTCTATCAGAGAAAACTGCATAGATGCTGTAATTGAAACGCTAACCAATTACAAGAAAAAGATTATTGCTAATCAAGATAAAAAATTCTCTTGTAAAATTATTAAATTTGATTTCAACAATAAGATAAAAAAAGTGAGTCAACGATGAGCCTTTATCAACACAATATTCAAAATGCAGAAAAGAAAGCTGTATGGCTATCTGTACGTTATGCATTCAATCAATTCAAATTCAACAGCAATGAACAGAGAACAAGCTCTAAAACTCGTAACTAAGCTGCTCAATCCAAATACTCCCGCTGACGAAAGACAACGGGCGGCAGCACAACTTCAAGAACTAATTAAAATTCTACTGCCGGAATAATCATTAGTTTCTTCATTAAGAAGCACAGGTTATCACATACCTGTGCTTTTTTCTTGTCTCATGCAATTCCCACAACAAAATTCAGAAAATTCTGATTATCAAATGAAGCAGTTGAATAAAGGGGAAAAATTTCCCCTTTATCTGTCGCAAGACCACGCACCGCCCTGAAAAAAAGTTTCGACCTAAAGTTTTTCAATTTCCCTTATATGCTGCACCTTAAAAAATGTAAAGAAAATTTATTTTACCAAAATCGGCTCTCCTCCCTGTCCTTTATCGCCTGCCATACACCTGATACCTTTGCTTAAAAAGAAGGTCATGAACGATGTCATTACACAAAACCTACTCACATTCTTGCTTGGTGGTGGTCTCTTGTCATCCATCACTGGAGTTATTACGCTCAAATACACCAAGAAGCAAGCAGAAGCCAAAGCTCTTAGTTCCGTACAAGATGTATATCAGGAACTAATCGCTGACCTGCGAGCTGACAAGGAGGCTATGAAAAAAGAGAAAATAGAAAGCGAAACAAAATGGACTTACCGTATAGAAAAGCTGGAAAGCAACCAGCTATCCCAAGATAAAAAGATAGCAGAAAACGAAAAAGAAATAGCTGATCTTAAACGATTCAAATGTGTAAACCTAACGTGTAACAACCGTAAACAATGAAACATCATGCACACACTCTCATCTATCTTGCTTGCCTTGCTATTGCCTGGCTACTGTGTAGTTGCCGTAGTACTCTTCAAAACAATCGTAGTACTCAAGAACAAAGCAATCTTTCTATCACAGATTCCGCACTGCGAATTAGAACCGAAGATACCTACTCACGATTCAACCTCAACCAAGAACAAACGGGTAAAGACTGGAAAGTTAAAGTTAACTTCGACACAACGAAATCAGCAGACCCATCTACCGGACTACCCCCAATATCGAATATCGAGATTGAAGGGAGCAAGACAACGATCAAAACTTTGCTTCAGAAAGATGACACTACACGTATATCTGATAAACAGGAAACAACGACTGACGTCACGTTTCAGCAAAACAAACAATCCGAATCCCAAAAGAATGCCAGCGGTTCTATCGCGGACGGAATTGATGATGGATTCAAGTATGGCTTAATCATTGGTATCCCAATATTACTAATCATTCTCATACTACCTTTTTATGCAAAGTATAGACAAAAGAATCCATCAAAGTAAGATATGGAAACTCATGGAGCGTAGACAAAACGGTAAGCCTATCGAATTCTCCATTGAATTCTGTAAAAAGAGCACAGGCGAACTTGTCACCTACGATCGTGCAGTATTGACCTCATTCCATAGTAGTGGAAGCACTATTAACGTATTACCTGCCGGAGAAGCTACTCCGAGAAAAATCCGCCGATGCCTTATCACCAAATTCAACAATCTCAAAGTATATTTCTAATGAAGCAACAACAACCCTCAATCAATCTTATAATGAAAGGCTATGATACTTATGCCGTCTTAAAAGGTGGAAAGAATGTTATCAAATTCAGTGATAACAGTGATATCGCCACTGATAAGAATCCTACACCTATCGAAGTAGCTCCCAAAGGAGAAAAGAATCCAATCAAATGGATACCACGCGGACGAAATAATCATATGCCTTATGACATCATGAAAAAAATCGGTACCAACGTCACCATAGGCAGCAATATCGAATTCAAGAATAAAGTTGTATTCGGTGATAGCATACTCGTCTATCGGAAATACCGGGACCCTAAAACGAGGAAAATAGTCAAAGAGGAAGTTCTTCCGTACGAGCAGCCGGAAATTTTTGAATTCCTTGAAAACAACAACTTCAATTTTGTCCGTATGGAGCTGGCAAACGATCTGGTTATATTCTATGACGGCTACCTGGAGTATATATTCAACAATGACAATAAATCCCCCAAACTCGTACAAATCAAAGCTAAGGAGTCCACTTGTTCCAGGATCAGTGAAATTGACGAAAAGACTGGTAAAAGCGAATGGCACGGTTATTCTGCAGAATGGCATACCGGTACACCAACAGATTTGATTGCCACTCCCCTGCTCGATCGGCAGACTCCACTACTCGACCTCAAAATGAGAATGGGACTTGCTCCCAATGACAAAGGAGAGAAAATTGTAGGAAAAGAACGGAGATTTATCCATAACCTCCGCATCTCTACACCCGGACGGTTTTATTATAGTCATCCATATTGGTGGAGTGTTTTTGCATCCGGCTGGTATGACTTCTCCAGTGCAATCCCTGTTTTCAAAAAATCATTGATTAAAAATCAAATGGCACTGCGGTACATTGTGTATATTCAAGAGCCTTTTTGGGAAAAGTTATTTGCATCTGAAGGCATAGTCAAAGATGACGAGAAGAAAGCACGCAAAGAAAAGTTCCTGAAGGATATGAATGATTTTCTTGCCGGTGAAGAAAATGCCGGCAAAGGCTTTGTCTCTCACTTTCGCTACGATCGTGTAAAAGGCTTTGAAGAAAAAGACATCATTATTACTCCACTCGAATCTTTCTTCAAAGGTGGTGAGTATATTGAAGACAGCGAAGAGGTCAGCAATATGATGTGTTACGGTATGGGCGTACATCCTTCGATAATCGGATCCGCACCAGGTAAGGGAAAAAGTATCAATGGTACCGAAGCACGGGAGTTATTTATCATAGAACAGGCACTCATGAAGATGTATCAGGATACAACATTGGAACCTCTCTACTTTGCAAAAGCCATGAATAACTGGCCTAAAGATATTTATTTCTCGGTGACTAATTGTCAACTTACCACGCTGGACCAAGGTACCGGAGCGACAAAGAATACAGGTTTAACCCCAGAAACAGAATAAAATGAACGCACTAATCCCCGACATCGACACCCTCAAAAAGGTAGTAAAGATCAACTCCTCACTGCCTTACGAATCAATCGAACCATACATCGAAGATGCACTGGATATATACATCAAACCGTATATCGGTAAAGCAACGATCAGTAAAGCTCATGAAGACAAAGGATCTGACTTATACAACAAACTACTGCGTGCCCTCGGCCCATTAACCCTGATGCTCGCATCTGATGAACTGGGTGTTATGTTCGGTGATGCCGGTATCACAGTAAGTAACGTGCAGGGACAGCGTTCTCCTGCCAGTGACACAAAGATCGCAGCAGCAAAAAAGAATCTCTGTTTTCGCGGAATGCAAGCACTTGACCGGCTAATATCATACCTGGAGGAAAATAAAAAGGATTATCCTGATTATGTTATCGATAATATACCCCGGTTTTGCTTCATTCGTAACGCAGCAGAATTCCAGGATCTCGGTATGGTAGACATTGATTATTCTATCCTATCTTATCGTATCATGTTCCCTACCATTCGTCAACTTCAGGAACACAACATTCGAGAAATGATTACGGATAAAGTCTATGACATACTCAAAGAAGCTCTTTCAGAAAATACCGAAACGCCCAAACAACAAGTACTTATTGACTATATCATCCGCTACTTAGCCAATAAAACTGCCGAATTATATACCTCACAGAAAACAACCGAACAACATGTAGCCGGCAGAACGATCGAATATACTCCCACTATTCGACCAATCTATCAAGACCCGGACGCAAACGGCATTTTTTTTGCAGACCAGGCAACTTATTATTCAGGGAAAATACACACTTATCTGGCCGAAAATGCGGAAGAACTGGGAGTTGAAACAACGTCACAAGCTATTGACTTCAATTCTAAAGAAAAGAAACTATTCACCTCAATATCGTAACACTATGCATACTATACGAATTAATGATGATACATACACACTTCCAGGAAGTTGGGACGAACTCACCCCGAAACAGCTTCTTTATCTAGTCAAACTCACAAAGTCAGATATACCGGTAGAACAAGTTAAGGTATACATGATGCTTTATTGCCTGAAAGCTCATGTATGCCGGCATAAGAAAATATTTAAAGAGTATGTACGTATCAGAATTTGGCAAGAAAGTCCAACAGTCCGCTTCTATGTCCGTCACCATAGCTGTCTTCTTCATCCGGAAGAAGTATCAATGCTTGCCAACTTGTTTGACTTCCTTATTTGTTCGGAAGAAGATAGTTCATTGCCCATGCGCAAATACTATCACCTGACACCGGATCTGACAAGCAACCCATATCCAACCATCCATTGCCGACTTTGGAAATTCATCGGCCCAGAAGATCAGTTGCTTGATATTACCTTTGAACAATTCATGTATCTACAGACCTATCTTGATGCAATGCGTTCAGATCCAACGAAGATTGACCACCTACTAGCCTGCTTGTGGCATCGTAATAAGGTATTCGACATTAATCAATTAGACAAAGATGCAGCCATTCTTCACCATCTTCCTGAAGACAGAAAAATACTCATGTATTGGTATATTTTAGGAAGTCTGTCATGTATGGCCAATTCCTATCCGCGTATTTTTTCAGGAGAGGGAAAGGGTAGTTACGGTCGCGTATTCGACGCACAGCTCCGCCTTCTTGATTCCCTGGCACAGTCCGACATGACTAAAAAGCCGGAAATCCGAAAAGGTCTTTTACTTGATGCCCTATATTCGATGGACGAATCGATCAGACGTAAAGAGGAAACCGAAGAAAGTCTAAGAAACAGATAAAAGTTTGTTAGTAGCAAACAAACAAACAATAAAAAGTTTGTTAGTAACAAACTTTTTATATATATTTGCAGTGTCAAACAAACGCGGGTGACGTCCGCATAAGTTCTTTTATATTATGGAACAATTGTTCGAGGCTATCCTAAAGATAGCAAATGCGAATCCTGATGGATTCACGGTTGACCTCACAACCTTAAAAAAGGTCACAAAAGGTATTTCAGTCGCCTATCTTGAGACTCAAGACAGTTTCGGAGAAGAAGGATTGAAAAGAGTTCTTAATCATGCTTTGATGCACGAAAAGAAAGTCGGTGGATGGCTTAACGAAGAAAACAATCAGTTTTATTTCGACTCCATCAGGATTTTCACCAACCTTGAAGAAGCCAAGCAATTCGGGCGTGAAAACAAACAGATTGCTATTTTCGACATCGGGCAAATGAGACTCATCAAATTGTGATCCGGAGGGGCGAAAGCCCCTCCATTACAAAGTATATTGCATTATTAAATACCCGATTATCAAATCGTAAATTGATGAATTATGAAGAATTTAGACTTACTACCTCTCTCTGCCGAGAGTAAAAAGCGAATCGACGAATTCGCAAAGCAGTATCAACGTTATGGACATATATCCATAGAAGTAGTCTCTTACTCCGATGGCCGACTAATCGTCCGTGCGGAACAAAAAGACTTAGTGAATGACAAGTTCCTTACCAAAAAGGAATTAACTGAACGTGTACGGGAAATGTTTAAGGGAGAAATCCCGGATGAATGGAAGCTGACTGTATCAGCTGTTAACTTTGACCGTAAGGATATCGACAGCATTACCGTTGATTGGATTAAGAAGCGTATGGAAAAGCTCGGATTAAAAAGTAAACACCTAAGCAACTATACAGGCATCGACAAATGCACTGTGTCCTCTCTTCTATCCGGTGATAAAGAGCTAACTAAATGGCATAAGGTAGCCCTCTACTACTTCTTTAAGTATTATGAAGTAGCCAATTTCTAATCACAAAAATATATAGCAAAAGGAAAGCGGAGCAAAAAACTCTGCTTTCCTTTTGCTATATATAGAAAAAATCGTACTTTAGCCGTCGCCCAATATCGTTATAAAAACATGAATCCCTTACCATAGTGTAACCAGGCAGCTGGTTCCGGAAATAACACCGGTGGGCGCACTGTAGTGAGGGATTCGCCCGTTTAACAATGAGATATACTGATAATATCACCGTTCTATCTTTAAAGGATAGTCCGCGAAATTCTTACTGCTGCAATGCTGATGGTTCTACAGATGACCCAGTTTCACTGCCTGACATCACAAGTGATACTCCTATTCAAACAAATGGTTTAGATACTAGCGATCTGATCAATAAATAGCAAATGCTATTAAAAAGGAAGTGACAGCCACAAAAGAGCCGAATATCAGAAATGCAAGAGAACGTTTAGTATATTCGACTCTTTTTTTATTCATTGCCTCCTGTGCAGTTATCTTTTGCTGAAGTACAACTAGCTCATCACTAACTACCTGTTTCTTTTGATCAATATCTTTATCTTTCCCTTTAAAATAAGCTATATATTGCGGTATAGTAAACTTATCAGGTTCTTTTCCTGGTGCAAGAAGAGTATGTGGTTTAATGACATGATAAATATAACCAATAGAAATAGATGTAAAAACAACAATAGACAAACATCCGGAAGTCAAAGCTGCATCATCATTTGCACTCAAATGCGTAAGAATATATCCTATTGCAGCTGTTAAAATGCCAAAGTAGATAGCAAACAAAGTATATCCCCTTTCAGTTATAAGAGATTCTACACGGACAAGATCATTATGGCGAGCCATAGCTTGTTCATAATACCATTCGATAAGCGATAAATCGATTACTTTTAATTGTTCTACTGTGAGTCTTTCCATTGTCTATCAAATTTTGAGCTAAAATACATTTTTCTATTGGCATTACAAATATATTACCACTATCTTTGTTGCTGTAACAAATAAAACTATAATCTATGAAATGCAAACTTGATAAATTAGAAATACCAGCTGATCAACCTTTCAAGAATTGTAAACTGGATCGGGAGAAGTATGCAGAAATACTTAAAACAATCATTATTACATATCAAAAAGGCTTCGTTTTGGCCATAAATGGCAGATGGGGAACAGGAAAAACCACATTTGTAGAAATGTGGAAAGCATATCTTGAACTAGACGGACTCCGCACACTATATTTTAATGCCTGGGAAAATGATTTCATATCAGATCCTCTTATTGGATTACTTGGGGAACTAAAGAAAATGAATCCGCAAGAAAAAGCAGAAAAAGCATTAGAATCAGTCATAAATACTGCAGGAAAAATCGTACTGAAAGCGGCTCCTGCAATGTTCAAAGGAATAATAAAAAGATATGCTGATGAAGAGGTAGTTGATATAATTTATGATGGTATTGAAGAAGGAGCTTCAATGTTGAAAAAAGAAATAGAAAACTACGAAAACCAAAAACGTAGTTTGGGAGAATTTCGGAAGGAACTCGAAAAATACGTCAATGAATTCTGTGAAAAGAAACCACTGATATTTATCATAGATGAACTTGATCGATGTAATCCACATTATGCAGTCAAAACTTTAGAACGGATCAAACATCTTTTCAACATACCTAATATAGTGTTTGTCTTATCCATAGATAAGGAACAATTAAGTAACTCCGTACGTGGATATTATGGGAGTGACCTAATAAATGCTGATGAATATTTGAAAAGATTTATCGACATAGAATATACTTTACCCGATCCTAATGTAGACAGTTTCAGTAAATATCTATATGATTATTATGATTTCAACACTATTTTTTATCGCATCCAAGATCAAATACCACCGAATAGTTTGGGTAGCCGAGACGATTTATTATCAACAACAAAAACGATTTTCAAATACAAAAAATTAACATTAAGGCAAATTGAAAAAATTTTCACCAACGCCCGTTTATCATTAAATATATTTATAAATGAAAATAACATATATCCGGATTTGATATACTTGCTATGTTATCTTCGAATTTGCGAATCTGATTGTTATGAAAAGATTATCCATGAAGAATATACACCACAAGAGCTTCTTAATCAAATCGAAGAAATTTTTCCAAAAGAAACATTCTATTTGGAGCCAGCAGGTTATCGAAATGAACGTTTTTACTACACAATAGCACTCCTTTTAAAAAGCTATACAACTATTTTTGGGGAAGAAAGGTACAATAATATTGTATACTATAGCGGCAACCTCCCAATCACAACCTTAAAAGTCAAAAACATGAATGAAAAAATTTTTATTGAAGCCTTAGAATGGGCCGATGTTCAACCAAGTATCAGATTTTTAGAATACTTTACCACTAAAATTAATCTATTGGATAATATTCAAATTTGATAGTTATTTCAAAAAAAAGAATATCATACAAACAAATCCCATATCTTTGTTGCTGTAACAAATAAAACCACACATGGAAACAAAAAAATTAACAGCTGCCGAAAGCACTCTAGCAGCTATGTCAAAAACAGTGCTAGTGTTAGGTATCATAGGTTCAATCGTAGTCTTCTTCTCGTCATGTATTGCGTGGGAATATTCCAGATACTCCGGAGGTATAGTTGGAGCAGATGGAATCAATTGGTTAGGATTCCCAGCCCTTATCTATTGTGTCATGGGTACCTTGATTGGATGGTCTGTGCTTGCTATTCTCGTTGAAATCGCAATCAATACCCGGACAAACAATTCTCAATCTAATTGGAAAAAAGACTTTGCAGTGATGGTAGCTACTGGAGAAAAAGGGAAAGCAAAAGAAATTCTTTATCGTGGCATCATGGAATCAGAGGAGTTTAAGCGGGTATTAACCGGTGGAAACGAAAACTACCATAAAGAATGTATAGACGCTTTAAATAAGAAATACAGTGATTACCTTAAGGCTATCGATGAAGACGTATTCATAAATGTGGATGAGAACAAAATATATAAAGCATTTAAATAAAAATCTTAATATACTATGGAAACATATGATTTTATAGCTATTGATTTTGAAACGGCTAATGAACAACGAGATAGCGCATGCCAAATAGGAATTACTACTGTAAAAAACAATCAGATACATGAAGTAAAATCATGGTTAATCAATCCTGTACAATCATTCAACTATTTCAATACAATGATACACGGAATAACAGAAGAAATGGTACAAGATCAACCTACATTTAAAGACATATGGCCTGAAATTGCTCCTTATTTTGGAAATGACGAAGAAGGTAGTATCATCGTTGCTCATAATGCTACCTTTGATATAAACGTTCTTCTATGTATGCTGGAACGATACAAAATAAACATTCCTAAGGGGATATTTCTTTGTAGCCTAGCAATAGCCAGAAGAACCTGGATACAACCGTCTTATAGCCTTTCTTCTTTATGCCAAGCTTTTAATATCCAACCGGGAAAACATGATGCAGGAGAAGATTCCAGAGCCTGTGCAGAAATTACTCTGTTAGCAGCTAAAGAAAAAGGAATAGACTTAAGTAAACAAATTGAATCCGAAGAAGACTTTAACAATATAGAAAATAAATTCCAAGTTCATCTTGGAATATTTAATGAGAAAGGTTATATTCCTTGTACATGCAAACAAAAACAAAAAGCAAATCAAATAAGAGCAATCAAAGGAGATGAGACAAAAAACAATCCTGACTCCATTTTCTACCAAAAATATGTAGTATTTACTGGAACATTATCTTCAATGAAAAGAATCGAGGCCCAACAAATAATTGCTGATATAGGAGGTATAAACCAAAGTGGTGTGAATCGAGATACTAACTTTTTAATTGTTGGACAACAAGATTTCCGAGTTGTTGGAGAAGATGGCATGAGTAGCAAGCAAGAAAAGGCTATTAAAATGATAGAAAAAGGGGCTGAACTTGAAATCTTGTCAGAAGATGATTTTCTACACTCCATATAATAGAAAAAAAATCCTATTCATTTGGCACTATCAGATATTATCCTCATATTTGTAGTGCCAAATCAAATGATAGATAATCTATCCCGATGAGCAACGGTTAGATGCTCAATACGAAATTGGGCTTTTTTATGTCCATCAGTTTGCTTCCGATATTAATATTGTTTGCAAATTCATATACGAAATAGTAGAAGTTTATTTATAAACGAATACGGCTGTCTTTCTTCTCGTTGTATTACAGCTCTTCGGGGTTATACTACATTTGGTTTGGCGACTACGGGAAATTGGCAGCCGTTCGTGTACCGTCTAGGTACACGAAAACTTGCCAATAACAGCCAAACCAAATGTAGTATATGAAACAAGTAACCCAGGGCACGAACTACGTGCCCTCATTCCGCACAGGAACAGACGTAAACACGCTCCAACAGCGTTACTTCCGTGAATTGAAAAAAGAATGCGCTATCAACTCTGCATCGGACGCCTATTACGTCTCTGCAATAGCCTGCTTCTGCCTGACCTTTATCTTTCCCCCTGCTGTAATTGGCGCAGTTCTCTGTGTCTACCGAGCAAAGAAGTGTCAGAAAGGGGGTGAATCATGATGTTCTTTATTCACCATGTGCAAACATATAAGAACGTAAATCGTAAGGGTCAGGAAATGTGTGAATTTGCCCAGGCATACGACGGTATTCTAGTACAAGATGAATGTGCTATGGATTCCCTAAAATGCGAATTCGAAGAAGTTGTCAAGGAATTGAATGAGAAATACCCTAATCAAAAAAAACTCAAATTCAATGGGCATAATGGAGACTCCTCCGGTGGACAATGGAGTATAAAACTAGGAGACGATGATAGCAATCCTGTATGTTATATCTCATACAGTAAAGTACGCGGTCATTATTCTTTTGGAGAAGGATCTCACCTACTGGAGCAGAAAGGAGACCAGCCATGATACCAACAGAAATCAATGGCATCATCCTCACCGATGATTGCATTGAATCAATAAAAACTATCCAGGAAGGAGAATATTCATGGATGGAAACCACTTTGGAAAAAGCTATTGACCTGGCTCTTGATATAGACTCTCCGGACATCGATTCCACTAATCGACTAACACTTATTTCTGAAATCAGAATAATAAAAAAGCATATTCAATCAATAAGCAGTATTCAACACCCTAAAAAATAACATTATGAATAGACATGAAGCCTTACGGTTAGTAAACAAATTACTGGATCCGGAAACACCAATGGACGAAAAGCAGCGTGCAGCCGCACAACTTTCTGAATTAATTCGTATCTTGCTTCCAGAATCAAACGAAGAACAAAAATGATCTTAACGATAATAACTATATCCGGAATAGTACTTCTGTGCCTGGCATTCTTTAAAGCCTCACGCTCAATCCTTGCAAAAGTATTTTGGCTTCTGCTCATGCTTACTTTGCTAGCACTATTCCTGTTCTTATAACCTATCGTTTTGTCCTTTATAGCCCGCCCGCAGCGGGCTATTTTTGTCTCCATAACCTAAACATTATACAGTTATGGAGTATGACCATTTCGCTTATGGTGAAGCCTTAGCTTCGGCACTCAAAGCCATTTCACACACATCTCAAAAGAAAAGGTTCTTCACAGCATTCGGACTGGAGGACCTGATCAGCCTCGATGACAATTTATCCTCCATCAATGGAACCATCCTTATCGCCGTTGATGGTTGCGAGTCCGAATCCGAAGACAACGAAGCTGATTCACTCAATGACAAACAAGTCTACTCATTCATCGTGGCCAGAAACACAATTTCCGGAAATCCGGAAACAATTAATCAGACAGCCAAACAATGCAAGAGTATATGTAAACAGATCCGGAATAAATTGCTGAAAGACATTAAATATGTAGACCGCAATACTCAAATTAACGGTATCGGCCCGATCGGTGATAACTTCTATGGCACCGTGCTTACCTTCTTTGTTAATGTTCCGGAAGAATTCATCGTCGATCCAAACTACTTTTTGTAATGGGATTCTATAAACGAATGTCAGACAAGCAGTCGGAAATAAAACGCTATAATGCAGCCCGACGAAAAGCGGATAAGTTATCTTCTACTCCGACTTCCCGGCTAATCCGAATGGAAACCATCTCGGAAATAGAACGCTATAACATCGCCCAGGATGCCGACCGACTCACCGCATTCAACAAAGAGGTAGAACAATGGCAGGATGCTGTCAGTAAACAACTCAAAGCCACCATTTCATCCCGTAGTTTACGTATTGCTCGTGAACTACAACCTAAAGCCTATACTGACAAATACGGATTAATCAACCGACTTGGTTTCTCTTTTCCTCGTCATGGTGTCTATATCCACAAAGGTGCCGGACGCGGGCAAGGTGGTCTTATCGGAAGTAAATGGAGCTATCTGAAGAGAATCAACGGAATGGAAATCAATACGAGTATCATCCGACATACTAATCCCGCTTCACTTGGCAAACAGAATGAAGGTAACCGGCAGGCTTACCATTGGTTCGATCCGGTCATCAAAAACCGTCTTCCGGAACTTGCCGATATCTGTATGCGCTATTTCGACACTATGCTTATCGACGCAACCAAAATATACATTGAAAAGTAAAGCCATATGAACGACCTAAACCGAAGTATTAAAATATTTATTGATGGAACTGAAGCATCAGCCGGCGTCAAGAAGATAGAAGATGCCATCTCCCAGCTAGAGAATAAAATATCTTCTCTTGATAAATCAGAATCAGGATATGCCAGAAAATCCAAAACTCTGCAAAAAGAACTGGAGAATAAGTATAAAACTCTCAATACTTATAAGCAAAAAGTAGCCGAGACCGACCGAATCCTGAAAAACCTCTCCGGAGCAACCTATGACGAACTATTATCTGTCAGCCAAAAAGTCCGTAAAGAACTCCGTGCAGCCATACCCGGTACTGAACAATACAATGCAGCCCTGGAGCAAAATAGGCGCGTCACTGAAGCAGTAGCCAGGGCACAAAAAAATATGCGTGTAGAAGTTGGTTGTCAAGCTAGTCCAATAGGAAAAGCCGTGGAACTGTTTAATAAATATGCTGCAGTTGTCACCACCGTCATAGCAGCTGTGACAGGCTTAACACTAAAGCTGAACCAACTTCGTGAAAAACGCAATGAACGTGAAGATGCCAAAGCCGATGTCGAAGCATTAACAGGACTTTCCAAAGACGACATTAATTGGCTGGAACAAGAAGCAATCCGGCTTTCCACTACAATTAGTGATTCCGGTATCCGGATCCGACAATCAGCAACCGAAATTCTTGATGCTTATAAATTGGTCGGTTCTGCTAAACCGGAGTTACTATCTAACAAAGAAGCACTGGCCGCAGTAACCGAACAAACACTCATCTTAGCATCTGCTTCAGGAATGACATTGAAAGATGCTGTTGATGCTGTAACTCTTTCACTCAATCAATACGGAGATGGTGCTGATCAGGCAGCCCGTTATGCGAATGTCATGGCAGCCGGTTCTAAATACGGAGCTGCTGCTGTTGAATCAGTAACTACCGCAGTAAAAAAATCTGGAGTGGCAGCCAATGACGCAGGTATTCCTATTGAACAATTAGTTGGTACTATCGAAACCTTAGCCGAAAAAGGCATAAAAGACGAAGTTGCAGGTACCGGACTAAAAACCTTTTTCAATCGCTTACAGAAAGGAGCAGATGACACTAATCCTAAAATAGTCGGTCTTGAAACAGCTTTGGAAAATCTCCAAAAGAAACAACTTAGTGTTAACGATCGAATCAAAATGTTTGGAGAGGAAGCTTTTAGCGTTGCTACCGTTTTAACTAACGAAGCAGAAAAAGTGAAATACTACACCGAAGCAGTCACTGGAACTAATGTCGCTCTAGAGCAAGCAGCCACCAAATCAGATACGGCAGCCGCCAAACTCGCTCAAGCCAAAAACAAAATGAATGAGATGGGAATGGAGCTGATGGAAAAACTTAATCCTTCAATCATCAGCGTAATAAACGGTACAGTAAACTGGACCAGAAAAATTATAGACCTGATTGGGTTCATGGTCAAACATTCGGGTATCATTATCACTCTAACTACAACAATAGGAGCGTACCTGTTAACCATAAAAGCGATAACCATATGGGAAACAAAATTGAAAGATGCTAAAATTGCAAGCATTTTAGCTGATAAATTGTGGGAAACACGTTTATTAGCGTCAATCGCAATAGAAAAAGCAGGAATAGCAGTAAAAGCACTCCTAACTGGTAACACCGTAGCCTTGAATACTGCGATGAAATCATTATGGAAAACAATCGGATTAAATCCTCTAGCTGGTACTATAGCTTTATTAGCTGGTTTGGCAGTTGGGATATACCATGTCGTTACAGCCCGTAAAACCCTCTCCACTGCACAAGAAGCCGCTAATAAGATTAGTCTAGAGGCATCTAAAAACACATCCGAAGAAACAAATCATCTTAAATCTTTAAAGGAAATTCTTTTTGATTCAAAAAAAAGCTATGGTGAAAGACAATGGGCATTAGAAGAAATTCAAAAAATAGTACCCGATTACCATGCCTCATTAACTAAAGAAGGAGAGTTAATCAATAACAATACCGGTGCTCTGGATGGATATGTAGAAAAATTACTTATCACAGCTAAACAACAAGCTGCAAACGCTAAATTACAAGAAGCTCTAAACGAACGTACAGAATGGTTCAGTAAGCAAAGTAGTTCAGAAGCCATGAAATTTAAGAGTATTGAATGGGATATTAATGATCCCATAAATTCAAACAAATCTTTGGAGGAAATAGCAGCCTCTAATGGAGTTTCTCCCACAGCATATCGTGCTTGGGCTTCCAAGAAAAGCCAGTTGGATGAGAATGTCAAACTGTATGAGGATATGATGCGAGGATATACAGAGGAAATTGCCAAAGTGAATTCTAAATATCAAAACAGTAACAATGATAATGATGGTAATGGTGATGGCAATGGTGATAGTGATGAAGAAAAAATAAAAAAGAGGCTTGAGAAAGAAAAAAAACTATATAACCAAAAACAAGCCTTCCTGAAAGAAATGTATCTGGAAGGGGGGGATGACACTCTCCAAACAGAAAAGCAGTTGAGCGAAGAAATGGAATGTCTCCAAATGGAATACTTGGAGCGTTCTTTGAAAATTGTCGGTGAGAAGTCAAAAGAAGGCATTAATATCCAAAATCAAATCAATGACCTGAAAATTAAACAACAAAAAGAACACAATCAGGAGCTTATTAATGAATTAATTAATCAAGAGACAACTCAATATGAAAAGCAACAACAGGATTTAAAAGAACTGTATGCCTCCGGCAAAGATGAGAATCTAAGCTCCGAAACAGCCTATAATGATGCTATGGAACAACTTACCATCATGCATCTTGAACGAATGCTTTCCATTGCCGGTTTAAACGCCGAACAACGAAAACAAGTTGAGAAACAACTTCTTGATTTCAAAATAAAATGCATGAAGGAAGAACAGGCCGCCCATGCCAAAGCAAAAGATGCTGAACAAAAAAAGACGGCAGCACAAACCCAAAAAGAACGACAACAATATAAGGAACGACTACGCACATTTCAACAATATGGTTCTGAACTTGGCTCTGCGTTAGGCAACATCATCGCAGGACAAGAAAATGCAATGCAAGGTTTCGCAGATGTCATGATCGATATTATATTCGATGTTCTTGCCCAAATGATAAATGCAAAAATAATTGAACTAACAGCAGTAGGAACTGAAAATGTTGCAAAAGCAACAGCCAATGAAATAGGAAGTAAAGGTTTCTTAGGCATTGGAACAGGAGCCATCCTTGGGGGAATCATAATGGCTGCAATTGCAACTGCAAAAAGTGCTCTGAAAGGAATGGTTAGCGGCAAACACTCGTCCGGATCTTCCGACTCCGACACGTCTTCGACCGACGCTCCCAAACGAGCAACCGTCAGCGTATCCCAATGGGCATCCGGCCGGTATGATGTCATCGGGAAAGATGACGGCAAGAACTATCAGGACATACCTTATATTGGGGCTGCACAAACCGGAATCGTCCGACACACTTCTCTAGTTTCAGAGAATGGTGCAGAATTAATCATTAACGCCGAGGACTTATCCCGGTTACAAAAACATATAAATTATCCTTTGGTACTAAATGCGATTGAAGATGCCCGTAAAGGTCATGTGCCCCAACGAGCTTCGGGTAATTACGCAGCAATAGATACTCCTGTCCGAAATAACCAGGAAATCCATGAAACTGATACATCAGCAACCGAACTAGATAAACTCATAAAAGAAATCGGAATGCTGATTAATACCCTCAAAAATCTAAAAGCATACGTATCCCTACGAGATATACGAAATGCTGAAGAACTAGATGAAAAATCCAAGAAACCATTTACCCGATCAACCAAATAAGAATTATTATGGCACTAAGAATATCAAATACATCCGGTACTTTTGATCTGCCGAAAGACTTCAGTACAGAAATAGAAGACAGCTCTCCTATCTACAACGAACGGGGATCACAATCTATTGCCGCTACCATACCTGGTACCAGAAATAATCTACGTCTCAACAATTACATTAACAGAACTGATATTGACAGCGCCCCTATTGCTGATGAACGCGTGACCATCAGTGACGGAGTTTACCATCGAGTGGGTAAAATGAATACGACAAAAGCTTCAGAGAATGACGGAATAACTTTTAATGTAGGCTTTGGAGAATCTGAATTATATAGTATATGGGAAGATGTTTCTTTGCAGTCCATCAACCTTCCTGTTCTTCGCCTTGGAGGAGTATCAGAATTAATACCTTATATTATAGAGAATAGTCAAAAGAATGATTCTCCTTTCTGTCTGTTTCCTGTGGCTGTATCTTGCAATCGTAAGAAAGATAATGATACAGTTACGGATTATGCAGAATATATAAATAATTATCGTGATGGATATTGGTGGAAAGCACGGACGGAAACTTTTTTCATCAATGGAGAACCCGTGGAAGTATCGCTTCCTGAAGGATATGGAATAGTTCCATTTATAAAAGTCAGCTATATATTAGAAGCTATATTCTCAACCTACGGATATACTGTCACGGAGAACCCATTTACTAACCACCACCAGCTCGGTCAATTGGTTGTTCTTAATAATGCAGCCGATTGCTGTGTAAAAGGAGAACTAAAATATGCTGATCTCATGCCTGACTGCACAATCAATGAATTCATGCAAGCCTTATGGTGCCGTTTTGGATTACTTTACTTTGTAGATGGAAATACCCGTAAGGTCAGACTTAAATTCATTCGTGATATCCTTAATTCCAAAACTACTTCTGATTGGACGCTACAAAAAGCGTCCAAACCAACTATCAATTTTGAAGCCCCACAGCAATTAAAATTATCAGCTGCAACAAACGTACGGGGGGAAGATCCAAAATGGACGGCAGCTCCTGCCGCTGATTCACTGGATAAATTCTTAAAGCCATATCACTATATTGTCACGACTAAAGCAAATGGATACCTAACCTATTCTACAGAGAGCGGATTATATTATAAAACAGATAACATAACCGGACGTTCAGAATTAGTGTCAACGGATTTCTTCCCCTGGGATCGTGGAGCTGATATGGCATATAAAGAGATTACCTCTATTGATGAATTTTTGCCTTCCGCAACGGAACGTTTTAAAGGAGACGTATATAAATATATACGAGTTCCTTACTATCTCTTCGGTAAAGTACATCGATACACCACAATTTCTAGTTCCGATGTTGAATTATCAGAAAACTTAAACTACCAAACCCCTTTGGCATTTTGCTTTTCTTTCTTCGATACAAGAGATCGAGTTACTTATGGTTCACAAATTTGTCTGGATATTTTCGGAGAACCGGTATTAAACAAACAAAATGGAAAAGCCTGCGAAATTTCTCTTTTATTTGTTGGCAAATATGGACTGTTCAATCATTTCTGGAAGGAATATGACGCTATTCTTCGCCACGCCAATCATCTCATAGAAACGGATATGCATCTATCGGCTCAACAATGTATGAATCCAGATTTCTCCTCTCCTATTTTACTTGATGGTCAACGAATGTTGCCTGATACCATACGTTATACGTTACCCAAAAGTTCTTCATTCCCGGCAACAGTCAAATTGCGTACAACCAAATTACTCAAACCATATAATCTGGAAGAAGAACAAACCGTCCCCATCGTCGATCAAAAATATAAGTGGGCGTTATTTGATAACAAGAATTCAGTCGTAGAAGCTACCGTAAAACCACAAAAAGATGCCTGGAGAGACGAAGCGAATAGAGATGGGAATAGCTTATATGACCTACAATATAAGAATGTTTCTACTGATACAGTGGATATTAAAGTCCCTCTTTCAGTACCTACTGAAGAAGATTACAATAATAAAAAGGAGTATTTTATAAGGAAAGTCAATTATAGTTTCGATCTATATTACCGGATTAGGTATTACCTCGGTACAACGCCTGATGGACACCTCCATTATGAGATTAGTAATTCGAGAGGAGGAGTACATTATGACCTGCAATATGACCAATCAGTGCGTGCAGAGTTATTATAAAATGTCCTTTATATCCCGCAATATAACATACAATTTTGCAATATGAATACATCAGAAACAGTAATATCAACTATTCAATCAAATGATATTGAAAAGATGCTCATCACTTATCAGAAATATATGAAAAATGCATCTATTACGTTTGATGACCTCTTTCTTTTTCTCTCTCACCCCACCGCTGATAGAGAAGAATTCCTGCATGACTATTGTACCTGTAATTATCTGGTACAAGAACAAATTATCTCACCTAATTATCTAGTAAAATGAGTCTGACTGCAAACATATCGCCCGCCAATATGGCATTGACCGGCAATCCAATCAAGTTGTCGATCAACAGCAGTTCTCTGGCAACTTATACCATTTTAGTAGGAGAACAAACAATATTCACCGGCAGCGGAGAAGGCAACTTCTTTGTTTTTATTCAGGACATACTTGCTGATATAGTACAACCGGCCCAATTATATAATGAATCGGAAGAAGTTCTGCTACAGGCAGAAGGTTGTTCTCGTAATGTTACTATCAATGTTTCCAATAGTGAAAAAAATAATCTAACGATCTCACTGAAAGTATTTATTGGCGGAGTAAGCAAAAGAATGTTACGTCATCTCAATGATGAAAATAAGAATGTGTTTATCTGGAAATTGATGAATCCGGACGGTAATTTCTTCCAAACAACCCGTACTTCCGAAAGACTTATTACAATCCGGGAAACGGAACTACTTCCGCTCTCCTTCATCTATCCTGATGGTGGTATACTAAGAGTAATTGCAAACGGAATGGAGACCGCCCTAGTCGGAGTAGCCGGACAACCGGTTGCACTCAACTTATATCGTCTTCGGAAGCAACTTTTCGATACTCACCATATTCTTGCCTCCATATTTGATATCTATGTAGGAGAAACTAAATCCTGCACGATCGTAATTACTCCCGGAACAATAAGTAGAGAAAGGTATCTCTTACAATTTCTTAATTCATACGGTTCTTATGAGCTGATCGAAATTACCGGCATTGGAAGTATTAAGCGTGAAGCAGAAAAAGAAAATGCATTCAATAAGTATGATGAAGTCATAGATGATTATGTTGAATCCTGGGAAAGGTTATCCGGACGCGAATCTATGACTGTAGAATCCGGATATCGCACAAATGACGAACTGATACATTTGATTGATCTGTTATCTTCTGACGACATAAAACTCCTTGGACTGGATGGACGAAATATCAGAGTAAATATAACAGCGGAAAATCTTACCAGAGCATCCCGTGCAACCGTTCCGGAGAGTATAAAGTTATCTCTACGTTTTGCGGATTCAGAACAGCGTTATACCGGTTCATTCACTGATGATGATTTAGGATCACCGCGAATACATACCGAACAATTCACTAAACAATTCAATTGATATGTCAACACAACAGGATCTCATAGATCAACTGATAGACTACATTGACAAAGCTATTTTGAAGAACAGTGTCTCCAACCAACATGTCGCAACAGTACTATCTTTCCTAAATGAAAAACTGAAAGATTTTGCTGAAGGAGATACTTTTTTGCGTCGTAAGCAACCAGACAGCACCCTCTTCTTATTGCAGTTGCTAGGAGGACTTGAAGTTGAGAAAGGAGTAAAAGCTGATAATATAAAGGTGCTAAATGAACTTCTTGCCAATACCGCCTCTTTCACTGGAAACATTTCTACTTCAGGAGATATTTCTTCTTCAGACTATGCCTGCAAAATGTTGGGATGGTTAATATCGGCTATCGGAGATGCAGAGTTTAACTCTGTACACATACGCGGATTCTTGGAATCAGATGAATTTAGATATAATCGTATCTCGGTAGTTAGTGGAGAAACTTGGAATGCACCTGGCGGGGGCATCATAGAGGAAGTAGATCCACTGGAGAGAATTATCTATTTGAAATTAGAGCCCGGAGAACTTGCAGAAATAGAGATTGATGACATCTGCAAAGGAATATTCAATGATTCGGTCACTGGTTTTCATACCTCTTATTTCCGAATTTCTGAAAAAATTGATGAAAAGACTTTTAAATACATACTTCGTAGCGGAACTATACTTCCACCACAAAAGACCATGCACTTCGTCGCGTATGGAAACTTCACGAACGAAGAGCGACAAAGATCGAGTTATTCGACGCAAAGCTATGTCCGCTATCTGACAGGTGTTAATAATTGGGAGATTACTAAGGAAATGATCGCTATGCAGTTGGGCGACCTGTCTAACTTAAAACTGTTTGATATTGATATGACCGGACATTCAGCCTATCTCCGTAATGTATATATGACCGGAGTTATCAAACAGATTTCCGATGATGGAGTAACAGAAAGCCGCGTCCCCTGTTTTAAGGGAGAGTGGAAAGCCGGAGCTTATTATTACTATGACGAAGTAACTCACAACGGATCGTCATGGTTATGTATTTCAGATAAGCCTACAACGCAAGAACCGGAGGAAGGTGCTACAGACTGGCTTGAAAAGTCGGCGGCGGGTAAAGATGCGGTAGTAGTTAATATAATGAGTAGCAATGGGAATATTTTTCAGAACGGCTCTGTGTCTACTACATTAACCGCTTATGTGATAAAGGGAGATACTGATATTACAGATAGTGTTCCGGATTCCCGGTTCTCGTGGGAGAAAGAAAGTAATAACGATGATACCGATAAGATATTTAATGAGGCGCATGTCGGGCACGGGCATGTGTTGACACTTACCCCGGATGATGTTTGGGGACGTGCTACATTTAATTGTATTGTGAATTTGTAAAACTTCTAAATTATGAAAATAAAAGATTGTATAGCTTTTGCAAAGTGTGTGCGTAATCCTGACTCGCCTTTGACTGTAGATGCTCAAACAGTTCATGGAGAGAGTTCCACTTGCGCATATCACCAAAATGAAGAATTATCTTCCAAAGATGTTTGTTCTCCAAAAACAAAGATGACATTGTCGCAGATAGATTTGAGTAAATTTCCCGATGGTAGTCGGGTTCTGCAAGTTGGTCCGCCACTGATAATAGATATTCCCGACAGTTATATTGAGGCTGTCCGAAATTCGCCATTAGGCAGTGACAAGCAACCTCCTTGTAACTGTTTAGAAGATAGTCGGGAGACATACTACAAAATTCAATCAAGTTTTTTAATTGGTAAATCGAAGCTAGATGGCACATAGTTTCCTCAAACCAGATTAAACCTGATATTTCTCCTGTAGACGCTCCGTTGATTAGGCTATGACAATATTCATGTGAGAATTGATATGCCCATCTCCACCATTCATCGCCTTGCGTACTTAAAAATATCAAGTGTCCGTTAGGAATTTTATTGCATTGAGGGTCTCCTGGACGATATTCTATCATACATAGAGTTGACATATCTACTGATTTCTCCAATGACAATGCAAAGTCATTCTGGATGTTAACTAATAGTTCATGAACGATTTCTCTATTGTATATACCGAAAGCATCATCGATGGGCATGAATATATTTGATGCAATATTAGAAAATGCTGACATAATAATTGAAATTTTAAATGTGACGAAACAAATGTAGTAATAATAATAGAACGCTCTACATCTTGAATAATAAAGTTTTAAATGTGACAATTTTCAACTACCCTTTGTAGGCGTTTCTTATTTAGATAATAGTATTAACAACTTAATTAACTAGAATTATGCCAATTGCAAGAGGACAAATTACCATCGTCGACTTGAACGATGCGAAGTCAATGAACATGTATCTAGGCTCTAATCAGCCTTTGACGCAAATCTTTAACAAGGAAAACAGCACCTATGTACCGAACTATACGGCTTCTCCTTTCCTTGTCATTACCCCTGAAATGTATGTATCCGGAACGACAACAAACGTAATCAGTCGTTTAAAAGCTGCTCCTACCTATACAGTGAATGGAGGTGCAATCACTGCATTCGGTGGTACTGTTGCCGCTACTGCGCCGTATGCGTTGACGCTTAAGAACAATATGACATCTGTATCGCAGATGAAGGTTGAATGTTCCGGTATTTATGTTGATCCAGGCACAGGTTTGGAAACTCCTGTAAAATCTGTCATCAACTATACCAAAACAGAAAATGCCGGTCAACTTATCATTGCTATAGCGTATGCCCCTAAAGGAAATGTTTTTAAGAATGGTCAATCCGAATCATTGACAGCCCATTGTGATATGTGGCGTGGTAGTAGTATTGACGCCGATAAGGTTGCTTATCAGTGGCACAAATTGAAATCGGACGGCACATGGGAATCTTTGGCGGCTTCAAATTCTTATGGCATCACGGGGACAACGACAAATGAAATATCTATTCCTGCCAGTGCCGTACTTAATTTCGAATCTTTCAAATGTGCAATCAAGGATACCGATACAGCATCCGGAACCTACAACACAACAGTGAGCGATATTATTTCGTTCTCCGATCTTTCCGATCCGTATATAGTGGAAGTATCTTCCACAACGGGGGATAAGTTAGTAAATGGCCAAGGAAGTACGACTATCAATGCCAAGGTATGGCAAAATGGGGAAGCATTCACCGATAGTGCTGCTGATACCAAATTTGTATTTTCTTGGAAGAAGTACAATAAGGATGGTACACAAGATACGGCTTGGGGAACTTCCGGTGTAAAGACTGGAAAAACCATTACCGTCACTGCTGCCGAAGTCGATGTAAAAGCGACGTTTGTAGTTGAATTATCACTAAAATAATAGTATGATAGTAGCAAGAGGACAAATAACGATTAGCGTAACGAAGGACGGGCAATATCCCGCGCAGGAGTTCGCAAAGTCTACATCTGGCACGGTTGCGCCTACAAGTGGGTGGAGTAAAACTCCGCCCGCCTGTGGTACAAACGAATATTTGTGGATGCGCACGGGTATTGTTATCCCTCCGGCTACGTCTCCCGTTTCGTGGACTACAGTTCGCATTGGTGCAATAGATGGGGCAACTGGGGCTAAAGGTGACAAAGGTGAAACGGGACCGACCGGATCGCAAGGTATTCCCGGTACATCGCAGTATTTTCATGTGAAGTACTCCGCTAATGCGAACGGCAATCCTATGAGTGATACCCCTAATACCTACATTGGTACAGCAGTTACAACAAGTGCGGCCGCTCCGACTGCTAACACATCGTATAAATGGGTACAGTTGAAAGGTTCGCAGGGCATCAAGGGAGATCAAGGTATCGCGGGACCAACCGGAGCGGATGGTAGAACAAGTTATCTGCACATCAAGTATAGTGACAACGGTACGACCTTTACGGCAAATGGCGGCGAGACTCCTGGTGCTTACATCGGCCAATACACCGACTTCACGGCGGCAGATAGCAATACGCTTATACTTGGACGAAAGTGAAGGGTGACAAAGGAGATAAAGGCGACAAGGGTGATACGGGTGCAACTGGGGCTAAAGGTGACAAAGGCGAAACGGGGCCGACCGGTTCGCAAGGTATTCCCGGTACATCGCAGTATTTTCATGTGAAGTACTCCGCTAATGCGAACGGCAATCCTATGAGTGATACCCCTAATACCTACATTGGTACAGCAGTTACAACAAGTGCGGCCGCTCCGACTGCTAACACATCGTATAAATGGGTACAGTTGAAAGGTTCGCAGGGCATCAAGGGAGATCAAGGTATCGCGGGACCAACCGGAGCGGATGGTAGAACAAGTTATCTGCACATCAAGTATAGTGACAACGGTACGACCTTTACGGCAAATGGCGGCGAGACTCCTGGTGCTTACATCGGCCAATACACCGACTTCACGGCGGCAGACAGCAATACGTTTTCCGCTTATACCTGGACGAAAGTCAAGGGCGACAAAGGAGATAAAGGCGACAAGGGAGATACGGGTGCAACCGGGCTTCCCGGTGCTCTAATCCGTCCGCGCGGTGAGTGGAAAGCAAATACTAACTACGTCAATAATACGCAGTATCGGGATACGGTTATCTATAACGGAAATACTTATTCATGCCAGACGGATCATACTTCTGGGAGTTCTTTCGATGTAACGAAATGGACTTTGTTTAACGAATTTATAAATGTCGCTACGCATTTATTAGTAGCTCAAAATGCAACGATCGATATACTCGGTACGTCTGGTCTGTTTATCGGTAATCAAGCCAAAACGCAAGGTTGGTTAATGACAGGCGGTTCGATTAAGCACAATGTAACCGGGCTTGAACTAACAGCAGACGGGAAATTATCACTTCCTAAAACAGGTGCGATATTGGTTGGGGGGAAGACGTTTATCAGTGATGGAAAGATCGTCGCTGATTTTATCGATGTAAACAAACTCGTTGTAAAACGAATAGAAGCTGTTGATGGCACTATTGGAGGCTTTAAGATTTCTGCTAATAGTATAGGGACAGGTTCTACCAGTATACCAACTATAGATAAAAAGGAGATGTTCCTTTACGATGATATGATTGGTTTTAATAGTAAAAATAGGCAAGTTATTGTAGGTCCGTTTAGTACAATGGGAGTCGATTATTTAGGAAGATTCTACGATCACCGTTCAAGACCTTATGATATAAATAGGGGTGTATCTATTAGTGTAACCGGAGGACGAGATAATATAGCACTTGCTATTGATGGTGGCATTGTAGTTGATGGCAAAAGAGGGATTGATGAATATATTGAAATCGCCCAGGTATGGTATAATGGGAGTACACGAACTAAAGTATTACAATTTAAAAATGGAATTTTATGGAGTGCAACTTGGTAATAATATTTAAATCACATAATTATGAAAATAGACTTTAGAGAAATTCAAGTAAAAGACATCGAAGGGAATAACAGTACCGTTGATATTGCAAAAATGTTAGGCAATACGATCTATCAGAAAACCGCCGATTTGGGTGAGTTGGAACTAGCTCAACAAATCTACAAGAACGGTGAAGTAGAAGTATCTCCCGAACAGGCGGAAAGTATTAAAAAATATGTGAGTACGGGGTTCGTCGCTTTTGTTCAGGTAGCGGTTAATGAAGCTTTATCGGTAGAATAATTCAGTTTCAATCACTTTTATTAAAGACATGAACAATATTGATTCAATCATCATCCACTGTTCGGCTACACGTGCTGGACAAGCTTTCAAAGCAAAAGACATTGATCGAATGCATAGAGATCGAAACTTTTCTATGATTGGTTATCACTATGTCATTGACTTAGATGGTACCATCGAAGAAGGAAGACCTCTATCAATGGAAGGTGCCCATTGTAATACTAAAGGCACCTCTGGTATATCATACAATAAACATAGCGTAGGAATTTGCTATGTAGGTGGTTTAGACGCCAACGGTAACCCAGCAGACACACGTACTCCTGCACAAAAAATTGCACTAATCGAGTTGGTCTCCCGACTCAAAAGTCAATTCAAGATCACAGAAGTACTAGGTCACAGAGATACTTCTCCAGATCTGAATGACAATGGCATCGTAGAGTCAAAGGAATGGATTAAATCCTGCCCCTGCTTCGACGCTGCAATTGAATTCGGCTACTCTCCTGCAGTTGTTATACGACCATAAGAAAGTTTGTACGAGCATGCAGTGTTTTGTACCAAAGTGTACAAAGACTGTACGCTCGTTATTTACTGGTTTTCAGACTAATAGAAATACATTGTACAAATGTACAATTTAAAATGCAAAACAGTTGAAACACTGCATTCCCTCTTGCTTACTCTCGTTTAAAACATGGGCATACACTAAAGTCTCTTTTAAATCAGAATGTCCTAGTATCTCTTTCAAGGAAGCTATATCTTTAGTCTTACGCAAAAAAATAGTTGCAAAAGTATGTCTACCAACTTTATGTGTAATGTTCTTCTCTATTCCAGCAATAGCAGCTATTTCTTTCAGGAATCTATTCATCGTTTGATCAGCTGGCAGTTTCTCAAAAACAATACCCTTTTTTCTGGTACCAACAATATTTTTCAGCAATGTACGAAGTGGATCCGATATAGGTACTTGAATAGGAAATGGTTTTCTTTTCTTTAGCTTCATTCGGAAATAAGTCAATGTATCATCTGTAAACTGCTCAAGAATCAATTTCTTTGCATCCCCTATGTGCAAAGAGCTAAAACATAAAAACAAAAACATTTCTAATGTTTTATGATGTTTATAGTCTAGTTCTCCATCCATATATAACCCCATCAAAGTTTGTAACTCATCTTCTTGCAAATACTCACCACCAGGAATTCCTTTCTTTATCTTCCAGTTCTTAAAAGGATTCTCATCCATATATCCAGCATTGTATGCAGCTAAAACATACTTCTTTATTGTGGCCATGTTTTTGTTTGCGGTATTTTGATTATTTCCAAGTCCAGTCATCAGATGAAAGAAATACTCATCAACCCACTCCCTGGTTATATCATCAAAATAGAGATTAGGATTATATTCTTGCAGCTTTTTGATAACCGATAAGTTCGTCTTAAAAGTTGAATATTCAAGTTTAAACGATTCTTTTTTTTGATAGTCTCGTATGAACTCGAAAAAAGTATTGTAATCGGTTGGTCGATGATATGCTTTAAGAAAAGCATCGCGAGTAAGTTTGCGATCACGAAGTCGGTATTTTACAAAAACATTGTTTATTCTGGCTAATATGTTTTCTATAATCAGTTTTTTGTCATTGCACTGTTTGTCTCCTACTCCTACACACCTCTTCTTATCATTCCAGTTTTTCAAATCAACAGAGACTTTCGTTGAAAAGTTTACTTTTTCACGATTAACGTAAAAAGATAACCAAACGACTCCGGTAGATGGGTCGCTTCCGTATGTTCTTAGATATATTTTTATAGTTACCATAATCTACAATGGTCCCTTTTTACAGGTAAGAATTGATAATCGGTCTACACCTGCACAGTTTGTTACACAAATACAGAAGTAGTTAATTGTTTGTGTGTCAACAAATAACAAATGCCGGACACATTTCTGTATCCGGCATTTTGCCTTCTTCGAGGTTCCTGGCGGATTCGAACCGCCGTACACGGTTTTGCAGACCGCTGACTAAGCCACTCATCCAAGGAACCATTATTTCTCGTTTGCGGTTGCAAAGGTAGTACAAATTTTGAAACTACCAACTATCCGCAGCAATTTTTCTTTGTACTTTTTTTCTTTACATCACACTCTCTGCGTTTCTTCTCCATCATATCCTTTAGTTCACAGCCACTTACGCAGCTGTCACAAGGATTCTGATTTTCCCGCGTACGACGAAAAAAAAGAAATATTCCATATACGACACGGGCAATGCAGAGCACAACGAGTACTCCGACTACCCACTCTTGCCAATTATTCATACAAACAATCCTCCAATTTGATAAACAGCAAATGATACAAGCCAAGCTAATGCCGTTGTATAGCAGGCAGCAAAAAGCGCCCATTTCCAACTACCCGATTCCTGTTTGATAGCCGCCAACGCCGCAATACACGGGAAGTAAATCAATACAAACAGCATATAACAGAAAGCGACCAATGGAGTAATCGGAATACGTTCTGCCAAACTCACCGAGTCAGCATCCGGATCATCTGCATACAAAACGCCTAACGTACTTACCACCAATTCTTTCGCCCCTACACCGGAAAGCAAACCAATACCTAATTTCCAATCAAATCCCAATGGCTTTATTACCGGCTCTATTCCACGCCCCAACTGACCGATATAAGAATTCTCCTGCTGCTCGGCAACCGTTTCATAAGCATCATGATTCGGATAATATCCCAGAAACCAGATAATAATAGAAGCAATCATAATAATTCCGCCCATCTTTTTCAGATACTGCGCTCCCTTTTCCCATGTATGACGGAAAATAGACTTCGCTGTCGGCATTCGGTAAGGAGGAAGCTCCATCACAAACGGCGTATCATCACCCTTTATCAGAAACTTACTAAACAAGCGAGCCATTACCACGGCCAGCACAATACCAATCACATAGATACTTAACAGCACCAAACTTGCATTGTTCGGGAAGAAAGCACCCACCAACAATAAATAAATCGGCAGACGCGCACTACAAGACATCAATGGATTCACCAACATGGTAATGAGACGACTCTTCCGGTTCTCAATAGTACGGGAAGCTATAATCGCAGGCACATTACATCCGAATCCCATAATCAGAGGAATAAACGATTTTCCGTGCAGCCCCATTTTATGCATGATCTTATCCATGATAAAAGCCGCACGAGCCATATAGCCGGAATCTTCCATGATAGAAATACAGAAATACAGAATCAGGATATTCGGCAAGAAGACAATGACAGCTCCTACCCCACCGATAATTCCATCAATCAACAGATCTTTAAATGGACCTTCCGACATGTTATTGCGCAACAATTCGCCGATATGTTCTACTATCCATTCAATTCCCATCATCGGATATTCGCCAATGACAAATGTACCTTCAAACATCAGATACATAAAAAGAAAGAAAATAGGAAATCCCCAGACACGATGGGTTACAATCGAATCCAGCACTTTTGTTGTCTGCGCCTGTTCCAGATGATTATCCGTGAATGTTTCTTTCAATGCGCCACTGATAAATCCATATTTAGCATCAGTAATAGCCGATTCACAATCCTCATTCATTGTCTCCTGAACACGCTTCGACATCTTGTCGCGGACATGAAAAATTTCATCCGCATTCGGCAATGTGCGTACAATACGCTCAATGTCAGGATCATTCTCCAACAATTTAATGGAAAGGAAACGGGTAGAATATTTATGCCGGATAAACTCATTCTTGGACACTTCACTTTTTACAGCCTCAATCGCTTTTTCTATATCAGGACCGTGATTTATATGAATATGCCGAAAGACACGCCCCGTCTTTTTATGTTCACGCACATAATCTTCCAGATGCTCTTCCTCATGGTTCTTACGGTCTTCCAAAGAGTCATGCCATTCAGTCAAGTCTTTGAGAACTTCCGGATTCATGTTTCCCTGTTTATCGAAGAAGTCTACTCCTTCATACAGATTGATAACCACATGGAACAACGTATCCAATCCACGATTTTTCTTACTGGCAGTAGGCAGCATCGGCACCCCGAACAACTTGCTCAACAAATGGTAATCCAATGTATTTCCACTGGCTTCCAGTTCATCATAGATATTCAGAGCCACTACCATGCGGACATTCATATCTATCAATTGAGTAGTCAGATATAAGTTTCGCTCCAGATTAGAAGAATCGACGACATTAATAATCACGTCAGGAGTTTCATCGATAATATGACGGCGAACATAGATTTCTTCCGGCGTATAAGCAGATAAAGAATAAGTTCCCGGCAGATCGACAATACGGAAATGATAACCTTCGAAGTCAAAATAACCTTCTTTGGCATCCACGGTCACACCGCTGTAATTGCCTACATGCTCATGAGCACCGGACGCAAGATTAAACAAAGAAGTCTTGCCACTGTTCGGATTTCCGACCAAGGCAACATTGATGGTGCGACGTTTACCTAACGCCAACCGTTTCATATCTTCTTCTTTTACTGAAAGGTCTTCGGGTAATCCTTCATGATAAACAGTCTTTTCAGCCAGTTCTTTTGCCTCCTCCTCGCTGATTACTTCGATCATTTCAGCTTCCTGACGACGAAGAGATATTTCATAACCTAAGACTTTATATTTTATGGGATCTTTTAGGGGAGCGTTCAACAGCACTTCAACCGTTTTACCTTTAATGAAGCCCATCTCCACAATACGTTTACGAAAACCACCGTGCCCCAATACCTTTACAATAACACCTTTTTCTCCTGTTTTTAATTCGGACAAACGCATAACTCTCAAAATTTTCGGCAAAGATAATTCATAACTTCGGAGCACGCAAATTATTTAGAATGTTTTTAAATAGCAGCCATTTTCTTCCTCCAAAAGATTTAGGAAAAATAAAAAAACTTATTGATAAACTCGTATCTTTGCAGATATGATACAACAACGCGTTACAAAATATATAGAAAAAGAACATTTGTTCTCACCGGATGCCAAAGTCCTGATTGCATTGAGTGGCGGTGCCGACTCGGTGGCACTGCTATGTATTCTGCACACAGCAGGTTATCATTGCGAAGCCGCACACTGTAATTTCCACCTGCGAGGCGAAGAATCAGACCGGGATGAACTGTTTGTCCGCCAACTTTGCAAAAGAACCGGAATCCATTTGCATACAATTGATTTTAACACGACACAATACGCAAAGGAAAAGCAGATTTCGATTGAAATGGCTGCACGGGAATTACGCTATGACTGGTTCGAGAAAACGAGAAAAGAATGCCAGGCAGATGTGATCGCCGTAGCACATCATCAGGATGATAGCGTAGAAACCATACTACTCAATCTGATTCGAGGTACAGGAATTACCGGTTTATTAGGAATCCGCCCACGCAACGGAGCAATCGTACGTCCTCTGCTTTGCGTCAATCGGGAAGATATCATTCATTATCTGGAGAGCATCGGACAAGATTATGTAACAGACAGTACCAATCTGGAAGACGAATATACCCGTAACAAAATCCGGCTCAATCTCCTTCCTCTTATGCAGGAAATCAATCCGTCAGTCAAAAAGAATCTGATAGACACGAGCAATTATCTGAATGATGTAGCTACCATATATAATAAATGCATAGAGGAAACCAAAAATAATATTGTAACGACAGAAGGTATCCGAATCAGTGAGTTAGTAAAGGAACCGGCACCCGAAGCTATTCTATTCGAAATCTTGCATCCTCTAGGCTTCAATTCTGCACAAATCAAAGATATTGCCTTTTCGCTTCACAGCCAACCGGGCAAACAATTTTGCAGTAAAAAATGGAGAGTGATAAAAGACAGAGAATTCTTATTAATAGAAGCTATTGAATCGGGAAACGAAATTCTTCCTCCTTTTCAAATCATCAAAGAAGAAAAAGAATACATCCCTGATTTCCTAATTCCACGCGACAAAGGAATAGCCTGTTTTGATGCCGATAAACTGAATGGAGATATTCATTACCGGAAATGGCAGACAGGAGACACTTTTATTCCTTTCGGAATGAAAGGAAAGAAAAAAATAAGCGATTATCTGACCGACCGCAAGTTTTCTATCAGTCAAAAAGAACGCCAGTGGGTACTCTGCTGTGGAGAACACATTGCGTGGCTGATAGGCGAACGAACAGACAACCGCTTTCGTATTGATGAAACAACTAAGCGTGTCGTAATCTACAAAATAGTTTGAGGCAATTTCTGTTTCTTGAAGCAATCTGACAACAAAGCCGCAAAAGGAGTATCATACACCCGTGCTTTCTTAACGCAGGCTTTTACACAAGCACAACACTTGATACATTTAGCTTCATCTGTATGCAGTTCATCCCCTTTCGTTATAGCCCCTGCCGGACAACGGACCACACACAATCCACAATGGGTGCACAAATTCTCATCCTCCACCCAAGGAGTGCGGGGAAGCGGTGTTCCACTTTTACGTAACTTGATAACTTTCCTCAAAAAGCGAAACAAAGGAAAAAATGGCTGGCTCGGACGTTTAATAGCACGTACGTCTACCGGATAAAGGGTATCCATGCTATCAGCAGCCTGTATTTTTTCCATGATTTTCTTCCCAAATTCCGTAGCAAAGGCCAAATCCGACTCATCGGGACGCCCCATCGCAATCGGGTGTTTATCAGTACTATATGAATGCTCTCCAATAAAAGTTGCCCCGGCAATCACTTTCAATCCATGAGGAATAGCAAAAGCATCCAGTTCCATTAAAGCTTTCTCATAAGCACGGTTTCCATACACCACCACCAAAACGGTCGGAGTATCCACTCCCCGGATGTACTGCAAACGCTCCATTGCCAGAGGAGCGACATGCCCTCCATACACAGGCACTACAATAATGGCCAAAGCAGATGCAGGAATCACGATTTCCTCTGCAATCTGCTGCGTCACATTGATAGGAAGGATATTTTTTATGCCCGTACCGTGAACAATCGCTTCCGCAACTTGTTTAGATGTGTGTGTAGGCGAAAAATAAATTAAATGAGCTTCATTTACTGTCATACTATTTTCTTTTATGTAGCAAAGATACACTTTTACGTGGAAAAAAATGTTTGATTGTTCATGAAACCAAAAAAAATTATTATCTTTGCCCCGTTGAAACATTCTACGATTCAACATATACATCCCTAATTCAGAATAAAAAACAAAACGTATGCTTGCATATCTGTAGCCATAAGCTGTAGTAATGCTGTCCGTAATTCAGCAAAAAAAGAAATATTAATAACTTACCATACTATATGTATAACATTATCCAATTAAACGACAAAAATCTGTCGGAACTTCAAGTTATTGCCAAAGAGTTAGGCATAAAAAAAGCAGACTCATACAAAAAAGAAGACCTTGTTTATAAGATACTCGATGAACAGGCTATTGTAGGAGCTACTAAGAAAGTTGCCGCAGATAAGCTCAAAGAAGAACGCAAAAATGAAGAACAAAAGAAAAAGCGTTCACGGGTAGCTCCTACCAAAAAAGAAGACAAGGTAGTTTCCACACCAAAGAGTGGAGAGGTTAATAAAACAAAAGAAGCCACTCCTGTAAAAGCACCACAACCTTCCAAGAAAGAAGAAAGTACAAACAAAGAAAAAGAAGCTCCTGTTGTAGAAGCTAAAGCGGAAAACACTGCTACTCCCAAGCGTAAAGTAGGCCGTCCTCGTAAGAGCTCTGATGCAGAAGAGAAAAAAGAAGTAGAAAATGCAAAACCGGCAGCACCCAAAGTAGTGGAACCTAAACCTGTTGTTGCAGAGAAAGCTACTGGTGCTACGGAAAAGCCAGCTCCGGTACAACAGCAAACAGCTGAGAAGAAAGCAAAAAACAAACCAGCTGCAGAAGCAAATAAGCCTGTTGCAGAAACAAATAAACCGGCTACTGAACCTAACCAACCTGTTGTAGAGAAAAAGGTAATAGATAAACCACAAAAGAAGGCTGCACCCGTTATCGACGAGGAAAGCAATATCTTATCCAGCGTTGACGACGATGATTTTATTCCAATCGAAGATCTGCCTTCTGAAAAAATAGAGCTTCCTACCGAATTATTCGGAAAATTCGAAGCTACTAAAACAGAATCAGCACAGACAGCACCGGAACAGCCATCTCATCCTCAACAGCAACAACAATCTCAACAGCAGCAGTCCCAGCAGCAACGTCCGCGTATTGTTCGCTCACGCGACAATAACAACGGTAATAACAATGCTAACAACAATGGAAATAATGGCAATAACGCCAATAATAATTTCCAGCGTAACAACAATAACCAGAATCAGGTTCAGAACCCAAATCAAAATCAGAATCAGAACCAAAACCAACAACGCTCACCGATGCCACGTGCCGCTCAGCAGAACAATGCGGGTGAAAATCTTCCGGTACAACAGCAGCAGGAACGTAAGGTTATTGAACGCGAAAAGCCTTATGAATTCGACGATATTCTCAACGGAGTAGGTGTTCTGGAAATTATGCAGGATGGATACGGATTCCTCCGTTCTTCCGACTATAACTACCTTTCTTCTCCGGATGATATTTACGTATCACAATCTCAAATCAAACTATTTGGTCTGAAAACCGGTGATGTAGTAGAAGGAGTTATCCGTCCACCCAAAGAAGGAGAAAAATATTTCCCATTGGTAAAGGTTTCGAAGATCAACGGACGTGATGCAGCTTTCGTTCGCGACCGTGTTCCTTTCGAACATCTGACACCTCTTTTCCCGGATGAAAAGTTCAAACTTTGCAAAGGCGGTTATTCAGACTCTATGTCTGCCCGTGTCGTCGATCTTTTCGCTCCTATCGGTAAAGGCCAGCGTGCATTGATCGTTGCCCAGCCAAAGACAGGTAAGACCATCTTAATGAAAGATATCGCAAACGCTATCGCAGCCAACCACCCGGAAGTTTACATGATTATGCTGCTGATTGACGAACGCCCGGAAGAAGTAACAGACATGGCGCGCAGCGTTAATGCAGAAGTAATTGCTTCTACTTTCGACGAACCGGCAGAACGCCACGTAAAAATTGCAGGTATCGTATTGGAAAAGGCAAAACGTCTGGTAGAATGTGGTCACGACGTAGTTATCTTCCTTGATTCTATTACTCGTCTGGCTCGTGCATACAATACAGTATCTCCTGCATCCGGTAAAGTTCTTTCCGGTGGTGTGGATGCAAATGCACTTCATAAACCTAAACGCTTCTTCGGTGCTGCCCGTAATATTGAAAACGGTGGTTCACTGACTATTATTGCTACCGCATTGATCGATACCGGTTCTAAAATGGACGAAGTTATCTTCGAAGAATTCAAGGGTACAGGTAACATGGAGTTGCAGCTCGACCGCAACCTGTCCAACAAACGCATCTTCCCGGCAGTCAACATTACCGCATCCAGCACTCGTCGCGACGACCTGTTGCTTGATAAAACAACCCTTGACCGCATGTGGATATTACGCAAATATCTTGCCGACATGAATCCGATCGAAGCAATGGACTTCGTTAAAGACCGTTTGGAAAAGACCAGAGATAACGATGAATTCCTGATGAGCATGAACAGCTAATTAGCGGTAAACGATAAATGATGAACGGTGAACAAACTGCGCCATAACAAGTGCAGTTTATTCACCGTTTTCTTTTTCGGTAACCCATTTTATGACTTATCACCTGCCGTTTATCACTTATCATTCAACTCCCATCACCGATAGTTACCCCTAACCGCTTGCCACACCTTTCATTTTTGTACAAAATACTTTCATTTGCGTCCAAAACTACTACCTCGCCCTTTTTTACGTTTCCTTTTTTCCTACTTTTGCTTCCAAATCAAATATTACTTAATTCTAACCAGTAATGAAAACTATTTATCCATTCATGGGATTAGCCCTGTGCAGCGTGACAGCGCAGGCCCAAGAAAAGCCCAATTTCCTGATTATCCAGTGCGACCATCTGACACAACGCGTTGTGGGAGCTTACGGACAAACACAAGGCTGCACCCTCCCTATTGACGAAGTCGCTTCACGAGGAGTTATCTTCTCCAATGCTTATGTAGGCTGCCCTCTCAGCCAACCCTCACGCGCTGCTTTATGGAGTGGCATGATGCCTCATCAAACCAATGTACGTTCCAACTCCAGCGAACCTATCAACCCACGTATTCCCGAAAATGTACCGACATTAGGAAGTCTTTTTTCTGAAAACGGTTACGAAGCCGTACACTTCGGAAAAACGCATGACATGGGTTCACTTAGAGGATTCAAGCATAAAGAACCAGTAGCCAAGCCATTCACTGATCCGGAATTCCCGGTCAATAACGACAGCTTCCTGGATGTAGGAACATGCGAAGACGCTGTTGCTTATCTAAGTAATCCGCCGGAAGAACCATTCATCTGTATCGCAGATTTTCAGAACCCTCACAATATCTGTGGATTTGTAGGAGCGAACGAAGGAGTACATACCGACCGCCCCATTAGCGGAACCCTTCCGGAACTACCAGCCAATTTCAATGTAGAAGACTGGAGCAATATCCCTAAACCTGTACAATACATCTGCTGCAGTCATCGCCGCATGACCCAGGCCTCTCATTGGAATGAAGAGAATTACCGTCATTACATTGCTGCTTTCCAACACTATACCAAGATGGTTTCCAAGCAAGTAGACAGCGTATTGAAAGCACTTTACTCCACTCCTGCCGGAAAAAACACAATCGTTATTATCATGGCTGACCATGGTGATGGGATGGCTTCACACCGCATGGTGACCAAACACATCAGCTTCTACGATGAAATGACCAACGTACCGTTTATCTTTGCAGGTCCCGGCATCAAACAACAGAAAAAGCCCATAGACCAAGTATTGACACAGCCTACACTGGATCTTCTGCCTACCCTTTGTGATTTGGCAGGAATTCCTGTTCCGGCCGAAAAACCGGGAATCAGCCTTGCACCTATATTAAAAGGAGAGAAACAGAAAAAAACTCACCCTTATGTCGTTTCCGAATGGCATAGCGAATATGAATATGTCGTTACTCCCGGACGTATGGTACGCGGACCGAGATACAAGTACACTCACTATCTGGAAGGTAACGGAGAAGAGCTATATGATATGAAAAAGGATCCGGGAGAACGCAAGAATCTCGCCAAAGACCCTAAATACAGTAAAGTCCTCGCCGAACACCGTGCCATGCTTGATGATTACATCGCCCGCACCAAAGACGATTACCGGAGTTTGAAAGTAGATGCCGATCCACGATGCAGAAACCATACTCCCGGCTACCCCAACCACGAGGGCCCTGGGGTACGAGAGATACTCAAAAGAAAATAAATTATAAAAAAGAGTGAAGATTTCTTTGTAATCTTCACTCTTTTTAGTTCTTTTGCAGATAAACTTACAAGCAAGCAATTCTTATATCAGGTGAAAAAACACAGACGTCATATAATTGCAATAGTCGTAACCGCATTAATATCGGTCACCTTATATGCTGCACGTACAAATTCAGATCGTCTTTCTTTATTACAACCTTTACTTGAATACAATCATCCATTTAGTCCGGACGCCCCTGTCGACAGCATCATTGCCTGGGAAAAACTTTTAGAACCGGAATTACAAAAGGAACAACAATACCCACTCCTATTCCAGATAAATCTGCTGACCGTTCAAGCCTTAATCACAGAAGGCAACATCAGTCTCGCCATCAACCAGGCCAATCAGATGTACCAGAAAGCCAGAGAAATGGACTATCCTTTGGGAACAGCACTCGCATTACACGCCATTGGAAATACCTATTTAAGTTCGTCAACACCACAAGTTGCCATCAAATCGTATAAGGAAGCATTAGAAATCATTCAGAAACTCCCTCATGCCAACCAATATATCAAAACGATCTTGTCCCAATTTATCCTGACGAAGCTCAACTATCACCAAATGACAGATATAGAAGACAATATCCGGGAACTCGAATCTGTTATCAACAAGGATACGAATCCCCAAGACGATTTCCACCTTGTTTATTGTCAGGCATTCTATCGCATCCAGATGCATCATCTTCCGGAAGCATTAAACTATATACGACAAACCGAACAAATCAGCCGGCAACACCAGTACCCATATTTTCATTTAATGATTAAATACCTGTATTCACGCTACTACACTGAATCCAAAGAATACACGCAGGCACTAACCACACTTGACGAATTACTTTCGCATACCAAAGCAGCCAACTCATACAGATCCCTGCAAGTACTGAAAGATCGTGCACACATACTTGCACTAATGGGAAACAGCAAGGAAGCATGTGAAGCTTATGAAATATTCAATACGTACAAAGACTCTTTGGACGCAATGAATTATATTCGCCAAATCAATGAATTGCACACCCTCTACCAAATAGATAAAAATGAACTGGACAACTTAAACAGACAGAAGACAATCCTCTACTGGAGCTGGTTCACCATCCTATCCATAGTCATACTGATTGTATTTTTCATCCTTTTGGTTAGACGAGGAAATAAAAAACTGCGCCAATCACAGCAGGAACTGGAAAAAGTGAAAAAGCAAGAAGAAAATTCCATCCGGACAAAGAGCCTTTTCCTTTCCAACATGAGCCATGAAATTCGCACGCCGCTCAATGCGTTGTCCGGCTTCTCCTCCATCCTGACGGAAGAATCCATCGACAACGAGACCCGGAAACAGTGTAGCGATATTATTCAGCAAAATTCAGAACTGTTACTCAAGCTGATTAACGACGTAATCGACTTGTCCAGTCTCGAAGTAGGCAAGATGAAATTCAAATATGAGCGATGTGATGCAGTGGCAATATGCAGAAACGTTATCGACATGGTTGAGAAAATAAAACAAACGAATGCTAACGTCCGTTTTTCGACCTCTCTCCATTCATTAGAATTGACGACAGACAATGCAAGGTTACAACAATTATTAATCAACCTTCTCATCAATGCAACCAAATTTACTCCGCAAGGTTCCATCACCATGGAACTGGAAAAACAGACAGAAGACATAGCACTGTTTTCCGTGACCGACACCGGTTGCGGTATCTCTCCGGAGAATCAGAATAAAATATTCAACCGTTTTGAGAAACTGAATGAAAATGCTCAAGGGACAGGACTCGGTCTGTCTATCTGCCAACTCATTATCGAGCAGCTGGGCGGCAAAATATGGATTGACTCCAATTATGAGGAAGGAGCCCGTTTCCTGTTCACACACCCCATTTACCATGAGCAACAAGGAAAGGAGGAAGCCGAATGAAACAAGTCCTGCTCCTGATCCTTCTATTATGCTGCACCCTCACCGGAAAAGCCAGCACCGAGATTGTTTTGGAATCCGACAGCCTGATAAAGGTGTTGGAAACATTACCGTACGATACGACACGGCTGAATGTTCTCAATCAAATCATCAGAATAGAACAAAACAACCAGCAATGTATCCAATATTCGGATGCATTAATGAAAGAAGCATTGCAACTAGGAAATGACAAATATGCCGGTCTGGCTGCTTACTACCATATTTTATACTATTACAATCGTAATAATCAAGACAGTGTAGCCAAATGGCTCACCATAATGGAGCCTCATGCCCGGAAATCAGATTTATGGAATTACTTCTTTGATGCCAAACGTTTCCAGATAGACCTGTACACATTCAACGAACAATACGAACTTGCTATCAACGAATCTCAAAAGATGCAACAGCAAGCCTCCCAAATGAATAGTAACCGGGGTAGTATGGCTGCCTATCAATGCTTGAGTAATGCATATATCGGCAGCCAGCGCTGGGATAAAGGAATAGAAGCACTGGAGGCTGCCTACCAGCTACTCACTCCGACAGAAAATCCGGTGGTCCGTATCTCGGTATTGTCACAGTTAGTATCCGTTGTCAAAGAAAAGAAGGATAATAAAAAACTACTCAAATATTTGCAGGAACTGGAAAACACTCTTCATAACCACATTAGTGCAAGCCCATCCTTAAAAGCGGGATTTGCCGATGTATACCTGTTCAATGAACTGTTCTACAGCTATTATTACCTGAATACCCATCAGCCGCAACAAGCCTATGAACATCTCGTAAAATCTAAAGAATATCTGGACGAGAATACTTATTTCATGTATAAAGTACTCTATTTCGACACATTTGCCAAATATTACCAGGCAATTGGAGCCTACCAACAGGCATCGGATTATATCGACACGACACTGACGATGTTGAAGAAAGACTTCACAAGCGACTATGCCGAACAGCTACTCGAAAAGGCCAGAATATGGAAACAGGCAGGGCAAAGCGGAAAAGCCATCCCCCTGTATGAGCAGGCACTTGCCATCAAAGACTCGACAGCCACTGTACTCTCAAACAATCAGATGGCACAGATACAAAGCAAATACAATATCGAAAAAACAGAACTGGATCAAAAAAGGGAAAACAACCGGATCCAGCTCACCTATCTGATCTTTATATTTGTTATCCTGATTCTGCTTTTTATCTTTATGGCACGACTCTTTATGGTACGGAAGGCACTCAAATACGCGGAAAACGAAATCCGGAAAACAACAGAAAACGTGCGGAAGACCAATGAAATAAAAAATCGCTTCCTGTCCAACATGAGCTATAACATCCGTACCCCACTCAACAATGTGGTCGGTTTCTCACAACTCATAGCCAGCGAACCCAATATAGACAAGGAAATAAGGCAAGAATACTCAAACATCATCCACAAAAGTTCGGAGAAGTTAATGAGACTTGTCAATGACGTTCTCGACTTATCCCGTTTGGAAGCTCAGATGATGAAGTTCCAGTTGCAAGACTATGATGCCACTACCCTATGCAAGGAAGCATGCAGCATGGCGCAGATGAGGAACGAAGAAACAGGTATCCAGATTGAATTTTCCAGCGAAACGGACGCCCAAATTCATACCGATATAATGCGACTGACACAGGCCTTGATTAGCGTACTGGTGTACCCACAAGAACACCGGCAAGCACGAATCATCCGGTTCACATTAAGCCAGAATGAAGACATGCTTTGTTTCCGGATCACTAATTCACCTTTGGCAGACCATGCATTCGTATCACAGGAAACCATCATCCGGCATGATATCAACCTGTTGTTACTAAAACATTTCGGAGGAAACTATCTCGTCAACGATAAAACTCCCGAAGGTCCGGAAATTGTTTTCATCTACCCCATCGTTTCCGAATCGAAATAAAGCACTATCTTTGCAAAGTGTAAACTTAAACACTTAATTATGTACACCAACAAACAGATTTGGAGTGTCAGTTATCCGATACTACTAAGCTTGCTGGCACAAAATGTCATCAATGTCACCGACACAGCATTCCTCGGACACGTGAGTGAAGTAGCCCTTGGAGCATCAGCTATGGGCGGGTTATTCTATATATGCGTATTCACCATCGCATTCGGATTCAGTACCGGTTCGCAGATAGTCATCGCACGACGCAATGGCGAAGGACGCTATTCGGATGTCGGTCCCGTCATGATTCAGGGAGTCATGTTCCTGTTCGTGATGGCACTGCTGCTATTTGGATTCACCAAGGCATTCGGTGGAAACATCATGCGTTTGCTAGTTTCTTCAGAATCCATCTACGAAGGAACAATGGAGTTTCTGGACTGGCGTATTTACGGATTCTTTTTCTCTTTTATCAATGTCATGTTCCGGGCATTGTACATCGGCATTACACGCACTAAAGTGCTAACCATCAATGCCATTGTCATGGCATTAACCAATGTCGTACTAGACTATGCATTAATCTTCGGAAAGTTCGGTTTGCCGGAAATGGGTATCAAAGGGGCTGCTATTGCTTCCGTATTGGCAGAAGCCTCCTCCATTCTCTTTTTCGTCATCTATACGTATGCCACGGTCGATTTAAAGAAATACGGTATGAACCGCCTGCGCACATTCGATCCTGCATTGCTGATGCGGATTCTTAGTATCTCCTGCTTCACCATGCTGCAATATTTCCTGTCGATGGCTACCTGGTTTGTTTTCTTCGTAGCCGTAGAACGGTTGGGGCAACGGGAACTGGCAATTGCCAATATCGTCCGAAGTATTTATGTCGTATTGTTGATTCCGGTCAACGCACTGGCTACGACTACCAACAGTCTTGTCAGCAATGCTATTGGTGCAGGAGGCATCCAGCACGTGATGCCGCTCATTAATAAAATTGCGCGTTTCTCCTTTTTCATCATGCTGGGGTTAGTAGCGGTATCGGCACTGTTTCCGCAGTTCCTGCTCTCTATCTACACCAGTGAAGCTGCGCTCATTACGGAGTCCGTACCTTCGGTATATGTAATTTGTTGCGCCATGCTTATCGCATCCGTAGCCAACGTGGTGTTCAACGGTATCTCCGGAACAGGAAATACACAGGCAGCCCTGTTGCTCGAAACGATTACAATTATCATCTACGGATCATACATCATTTTCATCGGAATGTGGCTGAAAGCACCGATCGAAATTTGCTTTACGATTGAGATTGTGTATTATAGCTTGCTGTTGATAACAAGTTATATTTATCTCAAAAAAGCAAAATGGCAGAATAAAAAGATATAAATACAAGAGATTTTTGTACATTTGCAAGCTCAAATAAAGAGTAGACGGAAAAGTCCCTCTTTCGCCCAAGTAAATTGTAATTAGTAATTCGTAATTAAATAACTATGTTCGATAATTTAAGTGAAAGACTAGAACGGTCATTCAAGATTCTGAAAGGTGAAGGCAAAATCACCGAAATCAACGTGGCGGAGACGCTGAAAGACGTACGTAAAGCACTTCTCGACGCCGACGTAAACTACAAGGTGGCAAAGAATTTCACGGATACAGTGAAAGAAAAAGCTCTTGGCCAGAACGTGCTTACGGCTGTGAAGCCAAGCCAGTTGATGGTGAAGATCGTACATGATGAACTTACGCAGTTGATGGGTGGAGAGACAGCCGAGATCAATATCGACGCCCGTCCGGCAGTCATCCTGATGTCAGGTTTGCAAGGTTCGGGTAAGACCACCTTCTCCGGTAAGTTGGCACGGATGCTGAAAACCAAGAAAAACCGTAAGCCATTACTGGTTGCTTGTGACGTTTACCGTCCGGCAGCTATCGAACAGTTGCGCGTATTGGCAGAACAAATCGAAGTACCGATGTACTGCGAACTGGACAGCAAGAATCCGGTAGAAATCGCACAACACGCTATTCAGGAAGCTAAAGCCAAAGGATATGACCTCGTTATCGTCGATACAGCCGGACGTCTGGCAGTAGACGAACAGATGATGAACGAGATCGCCGCTATCAAAGAAGCAATCAACCCGAACGAAATTCTGTTCGTGGTAGACTCCATGACCGGTCAGGATGCTGTAAACACGGCTAAAGAATTCAACGAACGTCTGGACTTCAACGGTGTGGTACTGACCAAACTTGATGGTGATACCCGCGGTGGTGCGGCTCTTTCTATCCGTTCGGTAGTGAACAAACCGATCAAATTTGTTGGTACAGGTGAAAAGCTGGAAGCAATCGACCAATTCCACCCTGCCCGTATGGCCGACCGTATTCTCGGTATGGGTGACATCGTTTCATTGGTAGAACGTGCACAGGAACAATATGATGAAGAAGAGGCTAAACGTTTACAGAAGAAAATTGCCAAGAACCAATTCGACTTCAATGACTTCCTTAGCCAGATTGCACAAATCAAGAAAATGGGTAATCTGAAAGACCTTGCCTCCATGATTCCGGGAGTAGGAAAGGCAATCAAAGATATTGATATTGACGACAATGCTTTCAAAAGCATCGAAGCTATCATTTACTCCATGACTCCGGCAGAACGTTCCAACCCGGAAATACTGAACGGATCACGTCGTACACGTATCGCAAAAGGTAGCGGAACGACTATTCAGGAAGTAAACCGCCTGCTGAAACAGTTCGACCAGACTCGCAAAATGATGAAGATGGTAACTAGCAGCAAGATGGGCAAGATGATGCCTAAAATGAAAAGATAATCATTCAATAGATCCAAACTGATTATAACAAAAAAAGAGGAAGTTTCGACTTCCTCTTTTTTTGTATCCGGAAGCCTACAGTAGAAAGTAGTTTCTCCACTAACAAACTGATAATATACTGCTCATCTCCTGACAAAAATTCCAATCCTTTTGGAGAGTTCAGTTATTTATTTTACTTTTGCCCATCACCAATAAATACTCTGAAAATATGACTCTGATAGACGGAAAAGCCATTTCCGAACAAGTGAAACAAGAGATTGCAGCCGAAGTAGCCGAGATTGTGGCTCGTGGCGGAAAACGCCCGCATCTGGCGGCTATCCTTGTTGGACACGATGGTGGTAGCGAAACGTATGTAGCTGCCAAAGTAAAAGCCTGTGAAGTATGTGGATTCAAGTCCTCCCTCATCCGTTATGAAAGTGACGTGACCGAAGAAGAACTGCTTGCCAAAGTACGCGAACTGAATGAAGACGACGATGTAGACGGCTTTATCGTACAACTTCCCTTACCTAAACATATCTCCGAACAGAAAGTAATCGAAACGATTGATTACCGTAAAGATGTAGACGGCTTCCACCCGATCAACGTAGGCCGTATGTCCATCGGACTTCCGTGCTATGTATCCGCTACTCCCAACGGTATCCTCGAATTGTTGAAACGTTACGAAATAGAGACTTCCGGCAAAAAATGTGTTGTACTCGGACGTAGCAATATCGTCGGCAAACCGATGGCTGCCCTGATGATGCAGAAAGCCTATCCGGGCGATGCCACGGTGACGGTATGCCACAGCCGCAGCAAAGACCTGATAAAAGAATGTCAGGAAGCTGATATTATCATCGCTGCCTTGGGACAACCCAACTTTGTAAAAGCCGAAATGGTGAAAGAAGGTGCGGTAGTTATCGATGTAGGTACTACGCGTGTGCCGGATGCAACCAAAAAATCAGGCTTCAAACTGACTGGTGACGTGAAGTTTGACGAAGTTGCCCCAAAATGTTCCTTTATCACTCCCGTACCGGGCGGTGTTGGACCGATGACGATTGTATCGTTAATGAAAAATACACTCTTAGCTGGCAAGAAAGCCATTTATCAATGAAACATAGCTTGTTTCTGATGATTTTACTTCTCTCTTTGTCCTGCACCTCCCGGTCGCAGGCAAAGAGAGATTCTATCATCGATACCCTGTCGGACAGCCTTTCCGCAACCGACAGTATTTCCCCCACTGATACCCTACGACTCCTTTTCGTAGGTGACCTCATGCAGCATCAAGGACAAATCAACGCTGCACGAACCTCAACCGGCTATGATTACTCCACCTGTTTTACGTACGTTAAAGAAGAAATAGGGAGAGCCGATCTCGCTATCGCCAATCTGGAAGTTACGTTAGGAGGCAAACCCTACAAAGGTTATCCTGCTTTCAGCGCACCGGACGAATTTCTGACCGCAATTCATGACGCAGGTTTCAATGTTTTAGTGACTGCCAACAATCATAGTCTCGACCGTGGCAAATCCGGACTGGAGCGTACCATTCAACTTATCGACTCGTTGAAAATTCCACATGCAGGCACGTATATCAACACTGAAGAACGCGATAAGAAATATCCTCTTTTATTGGAAAAGAACGGGTTCCGCATCGCCCTGCTCAACTATACGTATGGCACAAACGGTATCCCCGTTACTCCTCCCAATATCGTGAACTATATTGATACAACAGTTATCGCCAAAGATATTGAAGAGAGCAAAGCAATGAAACCGGACGCAATCATAGCTTGTATGCATTGGGGAATCGAATACCAGTCGCTCCCGGACAAAGAGCAGAAATTCCTTGCTGACTGGCTGATTCAAAAAGGAGTAAATCATGTCATCGGCTCCCATCCTCACGTAGTTCAACCCATCGAAGTTCGCACAGACAGCGTGACAAACGACAAACATCTCGTAGTCTATTCACTGGGAAATTATATTTCCAATATGTCCGCCCGCCGCACCGATGGTGGACTGATGGTAAGAATGGAATTAGTAAAAGACAGCACAGTCCGTCTCAATAATTGCGAGTATAGTTTAGTCTGGACAGCCCGCCCCATTCAGTCCGGAAAAAAAAATCATCAATTACTCCCCGTCAATTTCCCAATTGACTCAATTCCTTTACAAGCACGTAACTCTCTGAAAATCTTCACGAATGACGCGCGAACCCTTTTCAACAAGCACAATCAGGGAATAAAAGAATATACTTTTTTCGAAAAAAAATAGCAGAATCTTTTGGAGATTAGAAGATAATATCTATCTTTGCACCGCGTTAGAGAAACGCAGACATGGTGGATGTAGTTCAGTTGGTTAGAGCGTCAGATTGTGGTTCTGAATGTCGCCGGTTCGAGTCCGGTCTTCCACCCAACAAAAACCCTTGTAAGTTAAATACTTATGAGGGTTTTCTTTTTGTTGGTAGAATATCATTCAGGGGCAGAAATTAGGCTAAATCACCCCTTAAAAGTATAGTTGTTGGTCTATTGTTGTTCCCAATAAATCAATATAACATGCTAACTATCAAAGCAGAAGTCTTAAAATCCAAGCAAAAAGTTGATAATACCTACAATGTAAAGATTAGGCTGACCTATAACAGAGAGGTTAAGAGGTTGGCTACTCATATCTTTGTAAGAACAGAAGACCTGACTAAGGACTTCAAGTTAAAGAATCCAAAGTACATCAAGGAAGCTGACAGACTAGTCAGACATTATCAAGAGTTATGTGCTACTCTACCCCTAGAGACTTCCAACTTCACCCTTAATGATATTTTAGAGTGCATCCAGAAGGAAAAGGAAGCAAATACCCCTATTGACTTTATCCAGTTCTGCAAAGACTGGTTAACAACTACAGAGGTCAAAGGTAAGAGGAACTATCAAACTACCCTTAATACCTTCATTGCCTTCTTAGGAAAGGATAAACTGAATACCAACCAAGTTACCAAGTTGTTAATGATGGAGTTCATGGAATACCTTCACAAGAAAAGGGCTAAACAGGTGGCAGAACTCCAGAGGAAAGGCAAGAGAATACCTTCCAATAGAATGGTATCTTTATACATGGGGAGTATCAGGCATCTATTCAATGAAGCCAAGAAGAAGTATAATGACTATGACAGGAATGTCATTAGAATACCAAATTCACCTTTTGAGAATTTGGATATACCAAAGCAAGAGGCAACTAGAAAGAGAGCATTATCAGTAGAGTTAATCAAGAAGATATGGGAACTGCCTTATATCATCAATACCAATGGCAGGGAAAGGTTGTGTCCTTTTAACTTAGCCAAGGATTGTTTCATTCTCTCCTTCTGCCTAATAGGGATGAACTCTGCTGACTTGTACAACTGTACTGAAATGGAAGGTGGTTCAATTACTTATTACAGGACTAAGACTACAGACAGGAGACTTGACAAGGCTAAGATGAAAGTAGATGTTCTTCCTATCCTGTTACCTTTAATGAAGAAATATGAAGATTACACCCAGAAGAAGGTGTTCTGCTTCTATCACCTCTATTCTACTTTCAAGAACTTCAACAGAGCCATCAATCTTGGGCTAAAGCAGATTGGCAAGATACTAAAAATTGATGATTTGGAGTACTATGCTGCAAGGCACTCATGGGCTACATTAGCTGTTAACAAGGTAGGCATTGATAAGTACACTGTTCATGCTGCATTGAATCATATTGATGAGGCTATGAGAGTTACTGACATATACATTGAAAGGGACTTCAAGATAGAGAATGAAGCTAACAAGAAGGTGGTTGAGTATGTATTTAGCAACCATAATGAGTAGTCTTGTCCAAAAGTGAAATAAGTTTAACATAAAAGAACCTCTGTAATTGATTGAATTATGGAGGCTCTTTAATATCTTTGTTCACTTACTACTTATATATAACCTTAAACAAAGTGAGCACATGAAAGAGGCTACTCAACAGTATAGTGATATTACTTATAATACCTTTGCAGATGTAATAGATTGGGATGACTTGACAGAAAAAGACTACCAGACTATACAGGAACTAAAGGAGAATGGAATAACCATAACTCCTGATACAGTAATTGAAGACTTATCAGGTTTTCCCGTTGGTGAAGCTCCTAATAAAGTAAAAGGGATTTTTGCCAATAAGAGGCACTTACTATCTAACTATTTAACCAAGATGCCTCATGGGTTAGTAGACAAGAAGATAACAGGCATTGGAGCTACTACCCTTGAGATAAACTCAAAGAGAAACTCAATCATAGTCTTTCCTACTAAGGCTCTGGCTTATGGCAAACACTCAAAGCATCCTAATACATTATATGTAGGTAGTGAGATTAAAGGTGAAAAGGAAAAGGTCACTAATCAGCAAATTGAGGAATACTTGGCTAAAGGTGGATACAAGAAACTTCTAGTAGTTGCAGATAGTCTAGGTAGACTATTAGGTATCATAGGAAAAAACTACAAGGACTACTTCCTTATGATTGATGAGGTTGATGTTCTCCAGACTGACAACAACTTTAGACCCCAATTGGAGAATGTGATTGACTACTACTTTATGTTCCCATCAAAGAACAGATGTATGGTAACAGCTACTATGAAGGAGTTCAACAATCCACTACTAAAGAAAGAATGTAAGTTCTCCATAACTTGGACATATAATGCCCGAAGAGATGTTAAGTTATTGCACACAAATAATATCATACAAGCTGTCATAGAAAAGGTTATCTCCCATCCTACAGAGAAGGTGTTCATTGCCTATAACTCCATACTCCAGATAAGAAACATTATAGCATCACTAGATGAAGAAACCAGAAAGGAATGTGCTATCCTATGTAGTGAGGCATCCATAAAGGAAGCAGGAGAATACTTTGCACCCAAATTAGGAGACAATGATACCTTACCTGCTAGGATTAACTTTGCCACCTGTTGCTACTTCACTGGTATAGATATAGAGGATAGTTACCATCTAATCACTGTATCAGATGTAAGAAGAAGCCACTCAATGTTGACCTTAGATAGAATGACACAAATACATGGTAGATGCAGAAAGGTCAATGGGATACTTAGTGAAACTATCATATATAACACCTTAGGATATGTATCAGTAATGGAAAGTATGGATAGCTATGCAGTCACCCTCTTACATAAAGCTAAGAAGGTGCTCAAAGTAATAGAATCAGCAGATGATATCATGCAAGGTGACCATACCCTAACTGATCTGTTTGCAATGGTCAAAGAAGCCATAAGAGAGAAAGCACAAGAAAGAATTGCAGGGAATGAGTTAATTAACTTGACTAGAAAGGATGTACATGGAAAGGATGTACCTGCCTACCTCAATATAGACTACATCATTGAAAGGACAGAGTTATACTCCACATACTTTATGCCTGAAACACTGAAAGAAGTACTAAGTAAACAGGTTAAAATCATTAGCTACAACTCCCTGAACTATGATGTATCTCCAGAGCAAAACATCATAGAGAAAACCAATAAGGATGCACAGAATAAACTAACAGACAGCAATATCCAAGATGCCATAAAATACATCAAAACATTATCAACCACAGGACAGTTGAATGATAATACCTTGTACTCATATACTAGATATTGCAGAAGTAAAACTAAGATATTCTTAGAGAGATTCATCAAGCTATATAGGTATGTTGACCTTGATAGTCTGCTACATCAACTATGGGAAATTAGAACAAGTAACAGTGTAGTCTTCAAGAACCTCAATAATACAGTCATGTACTGGGCACTAGATGAAGAGCATCCTTTCAAAGTTGCTATAAGAAGATGCTTTACCCTTAATAGAAGTTATTCAGCAAATGAGATACAAGATAAGCTGACTCCCATAGTCCAGTATCATCTACACAAGGTACTAAAACCAAGAAAGTATGTAGCCTTATTGAAAAGTATGTATGCTACTGATAGAACATCTGGGAATAAGTATATCATTAGAAATGAGAATCCTAGAGGCTTCAGAGAGCATACTTGCAGGATAGCTACCAAAGAGAATAATTTGTTAAAACTATTTATGTTATAGGAAGTTAATAGAAAGCAGAATAAAGGGTAGAATGTTGATGCTGTGGACTTTATTTGCTATCTTTGTTACTGGAAATCAGTTCCTTATAAAGGGCATTTGCTCTAATATGGCACTGACTACTAACCTTAGGGTCAAAATTCCCCCTATACTAATTACCTACCTTAAGCAAACCCCTTTCCTTTATTACTGTAGGTAATTAGTATGGGGTGGAATTTGACCCTTCAAAAATGAAATTTAATGACAACTGTAAAACAATACACTATCATCCCTATTGAAGCTTGTAAATATTTCAAGCCCAAAGACCTTTATCTATTAGCAGGTCTGTACATTAATTCACCTTATAAGAAAGGTGAAGAGTATCTGGTGACAAATACCACCTATGAACAGTTAGCAGACACTACAGGAGTCAGTCTTGATTATATCAAGGATGCCTTTATTCCCAGATTAAAAGAAAGCAACTATGTTAGAGTTGAGTCTATACAGGAGAGCTATATGGTCAAGAGAAATATTTATCATCTACCTAATCCTCCAGAGAATTTCAGGATTATATGGGCAGAGTTATTCAGTGACAGTTCCTTAAGTCCAGAAGAAAAAGGAGTTATAATAGGATTATACTGTCTTTGTGTCAACAATGAGTTCAGACTAGGAATGTCAGACAAAGCCATTTATAGTCAATTAGATATGGTAAAGAACACATATAAAAAGTACAGAGACTTACTTATTGAGAAAAAGGTTATCTGGTCTTCCTATGATGTTCCAATGGTACTAACATGGAGTGAACACATGGAAGCTAAAGTCCTTCTGTATCCTCACTTAGGTTACAACACTTGGATAGACAAAGTTACATCACATGTACCAGATGATGATGAAATCAAGCATTACCTTGATACTGTTAATGATGAATGAATATGAATGATATATACCTCAATATCCCCTGTTTTCACACCAGTGAGGCAGGGGTTTTCTATATCTGTACATAACTAATGTATAACAGTCCCTACTGTCATCTGATATACTGTCTCTCTGATTTTTTTAATTTTTTATTTTCAATTTCTGTAAACTTAATAGCTACAAGTACACTCTAAGTCACAAAGTCTCCCTCCCCTTACCTTAAGAGTGGGATATCCCCCCTGTGCATATTGGGGATTATTGGATTCACATTGTGAACTCATTACAATTAGCTCATTACCCCACCAAAGCAACTGAATCAACAGCAGCAGAATGGTCTGTCTGCACAACAATAAAATTACAAGATTATGGAAAAGTTAAAGTTCTTAGAGACAGTGACAGTGAATGAGTTCAAGGCTCAAAAGGGAGTCAACAAGATTGAGATTAAGCAGAATCCTCATACAGGGAAGTGCTTCTTTGTTTATGGCTGTGAAATAGGTGCAGTTAGTGACAAGTTCATCAATGGAGAGGTTACCAATCCTGTTATCTCCCAAGTATGTTCACCTGATACAGGTGACATGTTTTATATGCTGCATCAGAGAGGTGAAGGTGGAGCTATGACACTGGCAACTCTATGATGGGTGTCAATGTAGACCTCAAGGAGGCAAGTTTATTAAGACTTGCTTCTTTTTTTCTTTATAGATTATACATCAACTATTAATATTATTCAGATATGTTGAATTTAAGAGTTTCATCCAAGAAGCAGGCTAAAATTAAGCTTGCTTTACAAGGCTGTGCAGGTTCAGGTAAGACCTATTCTGCATTGCTTTTAGCTTATGGTTTATGTAATGACTGGACTAAGATAGCCATTATTGACAGTGAGAATGGAAGTGCTGACCTTTATGCTCACTTAGGTGCTTATAATGTATTAAGTTTAAGTGATAACTTTACACCTGAAACTTATATACAAGCTATTGAAATATGTGAAGGTGCAGGCATGGAAGTTATTATAATTGATAGCATCTCACAGTGTTGGGATAACTTGCTTGAATACCATGCAGGATTACAAGGTAACAGCTTCACTAATTGGCAGAAGGTGACACCCAGAATCAATGCTTTCATGCAGAAAATTCTACAATCCAATAGGCATATTATATGCACTATGAGGTGCAAACAGGACTATGTTTTAAGTGAGAAGAATGGCAAGATGATACCAGAGAAAGTAGGACTAAAAGCAGTCATGAGAGATGGTATAGATTATGAGTTTACCATAGTCTTTGACATCAACATGAAGCATCAGACTATTGCATCCAAAGACAGGACAAACCTGTTTATTGGTAAGCCTGACTTTACCATTACATCTGCTACAGGTCAGATAATACTTGACTGGTGCAATGATGGTGTCAATCTGGAGATGATAAGGAGTAAGATTAACAGCAGTAAAACCATTGAAGAACTGACTGCCATCTATCATGCTTATCCTGAATGGTATCAGCAGTTAACATCAGAATTCATGCAGAAGAAAGCAGCACTTCAGGTACAAAAGAATCAACCAACTATTAACTATACCCCTAATTACATTAGATATGGAAATAATGCAGTTGCAGCCAGTCAGAGCTAATCTGATATATCCTAATAGAAATAAGGTAGATAATCCTTATATTCAAACAGTTGAGCCAATAGAAATCATCAACACAGGCATTATATCAACAAATCCTGTAGAAGCTGATTCCATAAGCACCAGAGAAGGTAATAAGTTACCTTTTATTGAGGCTAATACAAAGGAAGCAACCATGCAGTACCTCAAAGAGGAATGTATTACACCTGTGTTCTCTAAGGACAATGAGGTTACTATATCACACTCCAGTTTCATTGAAACTGTATGGGAAGCAGCTAATAAGGTGTTCTCCAATGAGAGAATAGAAGAACCTGCCATCAGGGTAAGCCATGTTATCAAAGGTAGAATACCGGAAGCTATTCATAAACCAGTGAATCAATTACTGGAATCTGATAAAACCATCTACTTTGAGAGAATGATGTTCTGTTTTGAGATACCTACCATATATGAGGATATTGCAGGTAACAGACTGAATTTAACCATAGGTGGAGTTAGGGCTTATAATCACATGAATCTGTACAGCAAGAAAGGTGCAGAGAAATTCAAGGTGTTCATTGGCTTTAAAAATCTTATATGTTGTAACATGTGTGTCTCAACAGATGGTTACAGGTCAGAATTAAAGGTTATGAGTACAACTGAACTATTCAATGCAGTGGTGAGGCTGTTCCAAGAGTACAATATAGCCCAACACTTATATTATATGTCAGCCTACAAGGATACCTATATGAGAGAATCCCAGTTTGCCCAGTTCTTAGGCAGATGCAGATTATATCAGTTCTTACCTGTAGACCAAAAGAAGAAGTTACCACAGATGCTAATGACTGATACCCAGATAGGATTAGTTGCCAAAGCATATTACAATGATGATAACTTTAGTACCCTTTTGGACAGCAGGGAAATCAGCATGTGGAATGTGTACAACTTACTAACTGGAGCAAATAAAAGTAGCTACATTGATAATTTCTTGGACAGGTCACTTAATGCTACTCAACTAACAGAAGGACTTAATAAGGCTTTATATGGTGAGAATGAATACAGTTGGTTCATTAATTAGTGCATCTTATGGACAGTATAATGAATGTAGCAGAGGTTCAATTAAGCTATAAAAGCAATGTCAAATCATCAACTAGATACAAGATAAATAGCTCACAGGATGCTTATGAACTATTGATAAAGTACTTCCCTGATGATACAATAGGTTACAGGGAAAGCTTTAAAGTGGTACTGCTTAATCAGTCTAACAGAGTACTGGGTATAGTACCTATTTCAGAAGGTGGAATCTCTGCAACTTATGTAGATGTAAGGTTGATATTACAAGCTGCCTTATTGGCTAATGCAACACAGGTAATATTGGCACATAATCACCCCTCTGGAAGCATGAAACCCAGTACTCTGGATGATACTCTGACTGAAAAAGTAAGGAAGGTGGCTGAACTCATGGAAATTCACATAGCAGACCATATAATCTTAAGTCCAGAGAAGGAATACTACTCCTATCATGATGAAGGAAAGCTATAAATACTTAACCTTCTAAGGTCTACATTACCCTACCTTCTATAAAATCCATCCCCCTCTGCTATTATTATACCATTATGATGGGAAATTTCTCCTGCCTCACTTTCTTGCATATTATATATACAAAGTAAGTGATGTAAAATGGCAAATCAGGAGATAGTTTAATAGAGGTTGACTGCCTCTTCTAATACAGGTTGAGGGTATTTGATTACAGGGTAAAGAGATGTACTGCTATAATAACTTAACCACTTGAGGTTCGGTGAAGTATGTAGACATGAATTATAGCAATAGTTAGTAAGTTAGACTAAATTAAATATTGATTGAATTATGTGTGAGATTATCTTAATTCTAGTGGGGTTTGTCCTCACAAGTATGATACTTAAGGATTAAGAGGCTAACTACCTCTTACTATGTGTTTTATTGTTGTTGATAGCCCTAGTTCATCATGAACTGGGGCTTTAGCTTGTGTATATATGACAGCATTAGATATGATATTACAGTGGCTAATATTGATAGTTACTGGTGCTCTATTTGTCAATTGGGCATATAGAAAGTGAATAATTAAGCCTACTTTTGTACAATAAGGATATAAGCCTGCACCTATGGTACTGATATGCCTTTAGACCTATTAAATTATGGCAGTCAGATGATTGAAGTATGACTAGAAAGTTCTATCTTTGTAGCTGTATCAACTAAATGACAACTAATGAAATAGAAGTTTAACAAGACATATTAGAAGAAGAAGTGTTTACTTTTTACAAGTAGTTTTCAAAAATCGCCAATTTAAGAAAACACCTACTATAGTAATAAGTGGATGCTCTCACCATATGGTGTGGGCTTTCCTTGTTTGTAGGTGTAGGTGTTTGGCGATACCTTGAAAACTCAACAAGTTAAGTACCACACCTTCTTTTTGTAGTGTGGCTACAAAAGGAAATAATTATGGGAATACTAAACTTATTCAGGAGAAGAATTAAAGACCCTGAACTGTGTAGATTACGAGACTTACTGGCTATTGTTTATGCAAGTGGTGAAATGACTACGAAAGAGAGAAGTACAATTCTTGAAATAACTACAAAGCACAACATTAGTAATAGTAAGTTTCATCAAATGCTTGAAATGAACCCTGATAGTGTACAAGATGCTTACCCTATTACTCAAAAGGAGAAGGATGAATATCTGCATGAGTTGGTGTATCTAATGGTGGTAAATGGCAAACATACAATGAGAGCAGTAAACTATGCAGAATTTATTGCCCAAAAGATGGGATATAACTCTCAAGATGTACATGAAATGATAGAGATTGTAAGTTCCTGTCCTATTCATAATTCAACCAAGAAGAAGTCTACTCAATGGCAAGTTAAGTCAACTAGAGACTTTAGTCAAGAGGAAATCAATGCTGTATCCCAAGCAATTGTGGTATCATCTCAATATGGAAACTCTATACAATTCACTTTGAAAACTGGTGCAACTACCTATATTCCACTAGACCTGAGTAGTAATTTAACTACTGGTACTATCATTGACATAACTAAGGTTAAGTTATTAACTCTTGAAAAAGATGGAGAATGTGACATTTATAGGGTGCTACCTATATAGCTAAATTAAAGTATGAAAGGATTATTGAATACAATTGTTAAAATAATATTTAGTATAACCATTATTGTAATTTGGTTAGTTGTCCCCATATTAGCAGATAGCCAAGTGGATATATGGATGATTATTTCACCTATAACATTAGCAGCAATAGGAGCTATAGTCTACTGTAAAAATAAGCACAAGAACAATGAAAGAACCTCTGATTCATATTCAAGGTATTTAGATGATATATTAAAGAACAAATAATGAATTAAACACTAAAGAATGAGAAAGATATTATATGTTTTAGGCTTACTTCTATTGGGGATAAGCATATGGAGTATTGCATGGACATGGCTAGAGTGGACATTAGTAGGAGTGATACATAGAATGGTCTTCCTTATAGTTAGTATCATACTCATCTATAAATATAGGTAGCCAATGTACTACTCCTTATATTATGGGCTAAATAACACTGGACTTCCTATTATATTAGTTGATATTAAAGGCAAAAACCTTTGTTTCATCTTGGATACTGGAAGCACCTGTAGTCTGATAGACAGTACTGTAGTAGAATATTTCAAGGATATAGTAGAACCAGTTGGTGACTATTGTATCAGTGGAATAGAAGGAACTAAGCACAAGGTAGATATGATTACTCTACCTTTTAACTTTGAAGGTCAGGTTTATAAGCCCAAATTCTGTGTAAAACCCTTACTTGATGCCTTTAAAAGCATTGAGGATGAAAGTGGAATACAAGTACAAGGACTACTTGGTACTGACTTCTTACTGGAAAACCAGTGGATTGTTGACTTTAGAACATTGACACTAATTCATTAACCCAATACAACACTACTATGCCAAATCCAGAACCTAACAAGTGGGCTGGTATCCTGTTGATAGCAGGTACAGCCTTACTAATCATCATCATGGTGATACTGACAATCATAGCCAGTTCTCATATGTAAGAAGAGAAGGTAGCCTAGTACAAAGTGAAGAATAATATTGGATGAACCAAATAGATTTACTACATTTGCATCAACCACTTTAAATGATTAAAGCATGGAAAGAACATATATAAATGAATTCCACAAGCAATGGATAGAGAGCACTCTCAAGTCAATAGCCTCTTGGCAGAAACAGCCAATCTCATTAGAAGAGAAAAAGAAGCAGCAGGAAATGTTGAACCAACAGAAGGATATAAGAGAGGGCAAATTGAAAAGCTAAAGTTATTTGCTACTCAACATGATTTATGGATCAACATTAACTCCCTCCCCTTGTCTTACCTTAGTAAGGGTGGAGAGAATGAAGTATTCACAGGTCATGAAGATGTTGTATTCAAGTTAAACAACTTTGAGTATGCAGGTGAAGACCTTGAGAACTTCTTCATCAGAATAGAAGCTCATAACCTATTCTTTAGCAATGTCACTTATCAGATGATTGGCTTTGCTTATAACAGTCAACATGAGTTTTGTGCTGTGTTAGTTCAACCTTATGTCAGAGCTAAAAGAGAAGCTACAGAGGAAGAAATAGCAGAACACATGCAAGCATTAGGCTTTGAAATGGTCTATGAGGATGAATTTCACAATGCAGAATATGAGGTTTTTGATGCTGTACCTAATAATGTTCTGTATGGTATTGATGACAAGCTTTACTTCATTGATACTCAAATCAGATTTAGACCTATTGAGATAACACTTAAATAAATTTAGTTATGAAACAGAAGCAAGAAACTTAGCACAGTCCAAGTGCTATTGGTAGTATAATATTAGCATAATAGTAATGCTACCATTGTTGGTCTATAGTTGTTCTATAACCAATTAAGAGAAAGTATTAACAAACTAGCAACTATTAAATATAAGGGTGTTACTATGCCTGATTGTGGTTCTGAATGTCGCCGGTTCGAGTCCGGTCTTCCACCCAGAAAAAACCCTTGTAAGTTAAGTACTTATGAGGGTTTTCTTTTTGTTGGTAGAATATCATTCAAGTGCTAAAGTTTTTCCTACTATAAAGTTGAAAAACATAAAAACATCTGCCACCTGCAACGAAAAGCGTGTAATACACTAGTTAATAAATAGTTAGAACGTGGCAGATACCTGTGGCAGATAGGTTGCAGATAAAGTATCTGCAACACGTTATATAATCAAAGAAAAAGCCTTGATTCCTTGATGCAAAGCTATGGGATAATTGGGATCACTCTATGGAGAATTTGTGGTGTCTACGGGGAAACGACAGTATCCTTACGTAGAAACTGTAGTGTCCTGTAGTGTACTGAATAAGTTGACACTTCTCAAATTCGAAATTCACATGGAAGAATTAAAAAAGAAGTACACTCCTTACACAGAATCTGAACGAATGTCTTATATTCGTGAGTATTTATCGACTTCCGAAACGAAGTATCAGTTTGCTAAGCGTACCGGTATTTGCCGACGTCTGCTGATTCTTTGGCTCGAAAAGTATCATATAAATGATAAAGTTATGAATACAGAACAGCCCTCTTTAAGCAAAGCCTCTGATGAGTCTCTCAATGAACTGGAAAAAGAACTCGCTGCATTGCGTGCCGAAAACCGCAAACTTCAGCGTGCCCTTCAGGAGGAAAGTCTTCGTCATGAAGCTTGTGAGGAATTGATTAATCTTGCGGAGTCCACCTATCACATCAAGGTTCGAAAAAACTCCGATGCCAAGTAATCGACACCTTGTCACAGGGGAACTCTGCCCGTCATATGCGCGGCAGTCTGCAGTTCCTCTGTGATTACTTCGGCATAACCAGACAAGGTTATTATAAGCATGTCAACAGAAAAAAGGAAATAGACATCCTCACATCAAGCATTGTGCTGTATTGTAATGAGTTACGTAAACTTATGCCTAAGGCTGGTATGCGTGAACTCTATGCATGCTGCCTCCGCAAGTTTGGTGTCAGGATGGTCATTGGGCGTGATCAATGCTATAATATTTTTCGTGCTAATGGCCTGTGTCAACGTGTCAGGCATGTGAGACCAAAGACAACAAATTCCAATCATAATTATTACATTTATCCGGACTTGCTGAATGTCACTCCTAAATTTGTAGCTGACACATTCGGTTCAATGGTTGTAGCGGACATAACCTATGTTGCCACGTGCCAGGGATGGGCTTACCTGTCTCTTCTTACCGATGCGGGCAGTCGGGCCATAGTCGGATATGCACTGTGCAAAACACTTGAAGCGGAAGGTCCCTTAAAGGCACTTAGGATGGCTATGGACTTTTACAACAGATACAATGTTGATTTGAGTAGTCTCATACACCATTCTGACCGGGGAGTGCAATACTGCTCAAAACTGTATGTGGGCATGCTCAAGAAACATCATATCAATATTAGTATGACTCAGTGTGGAGATCCGCTACATAATGCCCTGGCTGAACGGATGAATAACACGATCAAGAATGGGTGGCTGTTTGACTGCGAAGATGATAGCTTTGAACAGTTGGATAAACGTATAGCCGATGCCATATATGCATACAATTATCTTCGACCCCATCAAGGCATACAAATGAAAACACCGATGGAATATATTCGTAACGGCAGGGGAAAGGTAGTTGAAGTCCCGCTCGTCGGGACGGGTGCTCCCGCCCCTATTCTTATGGATTACGCAAGCGAATTTTGATAATTTCTCGAAAAAAAAGCATCCGTCCTAATTACAGCGAACATAATCGTAACTAATTTCGCTCTAACTGCATTCAGAACCGACATCTTATTTTTTCCCTCTTCGACCTTTCTGTCATAATATTTCTTCAATGGACTATTTTTCACTTGTGAAACAGATAGTGCCGCCATATGTAGCAAATGCTTGATGCTCTTGTCAGCCCTATTAGATACTCTATTTTTAGAACGTTGGCTACTTCCTGACACATAGACGAACGGAACAACTCCTGCATGACAGCAAAACTTCCTGGGATCAGTAAAAGAAGTGAAAGCATCTGTTTCCATGATCATCTTCAGTGCAACACGTTCCCCAACTCCATCCACAGACATGAGTAAATCCATTTGATGAGCAATGACAGGTGCCTGATTTATAAGTTCTTTTATTTCAAGGTCTATTTGTGCTATGTAATCCGTAAATGTATTGATAATCCCTTCAACTCTATTGCATTTAGCAATATATATTGAGTGTTCCATATAGTCTACCTGATCTTTTAGCTGGGATTGATATTTAGCCCTATCTGCAACAAGCATACTGCGTTCTGTTGATAAGTTTTTGAGTTTTTGTATTATAAGCTCTGATGCGGTATACGGTTGTAGGCAATCATTATATCTTTCTGCATACATTGCTATTCGGCAGGCATCTATTTTATCATTTTTGCCACGAGGTATTCCATGACAATATTTTATTTTAGCTGCATCTTCCAAACATAAGTAGACTCCTATACTTTTTGTTGCACAGACCAAAGGATAGGTATATTGCCCTGTATGTTCCGCACAGACAACCAAACTGTCCTCAGAGAGGAAAAATTTCTCAAACGTTCTTGTTAACCAAGATTTAATAGAGGATAGATCATTAGGAATAACATCATAAAGGATGTCCTTACCGTTACTCCTTAAACATAAATCCAATTTTTTCTTACTCACATCAACTCCTAAATAAAAAACTTTCATACTTTTGTTTTTGAACATTAAACAAAAAAGAAAGGACCTGAACTTGACCTAATAACCTTAAACAGGTTTACTGAAATTCTTATATGGGTTTGAGTTCAAGGAAGGAGCAAAAGGACCGAATAGGGACTTAGACTTGACTTCTATTGCCGCTGATGGTTTTCCTTTTGCTTTCCTTTCAATATCAATTCAAAGATAAATATTTTGATGCTGCAAATCTAAGGTTGCCGCTAGGGCGATCCCCAAGCGAAGAGTTTTTGTTGTTTAATGAAAGTTTACAGCCCGAAGTCTTGCACTTATAAGAGAAGATACATAATTTTGCAAAATATCTTAAATGACAACTTATACAGGAATTACAAAGGGACAAGTAAACTTATTTAGGTTTTAAAAAATATTGAGTAAACTAACTTAGGTATAACAAGCGAAGTTGTCAACTAAATCCAGTACAGTACAGTCGCCTTAGAAACTCTCGTTTCCTGCCGTGGAAACTGTAATTTCTAATGCAGGAAACGACAGTTCCCCGCCTGGAAACGGGAAGTCAATGTATACAATAAACTTTTGCCCTCCTGGAGAATTAGCTTATGTAAGGTTTATACTGTGTTGCAGATACTTTATCTGCAACCTATCTGCCGCAGGTATCTGCAACGCTCCAACTATTTATCAACTAGTACATTACACGTTTTTCGTTGCAGGTGGCAGATGTTTTCATGTTTTTTCAACTTTATGGTAGGAGGATTACGCATCAAAATTAGGGTTACAACCATAAGTCATAAAACAAATTCACCTCTGTGTTCTCCGTGTCCTCTGTGGTGAAAAGAATCAAAACCGTGCAAGAATGAATCTATTTTAGATTTTCATCGGTAGAATTATAACCTTCCGGCTGTTTACTATTCTTGCAGCCGGACAAAAACAATGCACTTCCTAAAAAAATAAAATGATTCTACCCATTATTATTTCAATTTAAACGTTTACTTCATTCCTGTATTTCTCAAATTCTGGTATGTCCGGCAACTCCTCTTTTTCCATGTATAGTTGTATGAAGCGTGCAAAACGCCTGGCTTCATCTATATCGCCTGGCATTAAGGAAACTCCACTTAACAGGCTAGGTGAATTGGAATTGGAAATTATTATACTTGTCACAACCCCCAACGAACCACGCCCCATGTAATAACGAATCGTGAGTTCAGCCTGACTATAAGGTATCGTTTCTTTTTTATGCAGCAGAAGTCGTCCTGGTATAGTTACAGTTCTGGAAACACGATCAAAAACAATCCGCTGCCAAGGTTGTAGAATGGCACTTATTCCTAGTGCCAGGATAAGCAAGTACAACTCAAGAAGCAGTAATGTACTTCCATAATCTTCAGTTGCAAGTTTTGAAGGAGTTAAACCGAGATAAACCATAGCTAAAAATATAACAAGCCAGATCAGAAAAAACAATACTCTCACCGATATGCCGTCATTATCAATAACAATCTGTTTGTCATCACACCGGCTTAAATATTCAGGCTCTACCAAAGTTTCCGAAGAATCCAACAACCATTGCGTATTTCCCGTACTTTCGCCATTTTTCAGAGGTATCCGGATGATCAGATTCCGGGCGGCTTTAAACAAGATGTACATAAATAGGTAAATCCCACCGTTAATGGCTATCAATCCAAGTATGATGTTGGAGAAGGTATTACGTATATCTGACAGCATGACGAATATAAGTAATAAGAAGAAAGATATAAATGTTCCCCACAACATGATATGGGATTTGCATATACGCCACCTTTCCTTTCTCCTTTCCTTTCTCCACTCAACCTCTCTACGCTTGACATCGGCAATGATTTCACGCCTCGATTGCTTGTTGCTCTTTTTTTTTCGTTTCTTCATGTCACCTGTTTTCCTGTCATAGTTTGTTTATATTGATAATTCAGATAACTGTAAATACTTAGTCTATCCAACATTCCCATTCATCATATCATTCCAGTTCCGCACCGCTTCTATGGCACATTGGTAGTAGCAGATACCCCACACGATTAACCAATATACCAACACGGCAGTTATCTTGAACAACCGTCTTTTCCGTATATTATTCACTTGTTTTCCGATGACGTAGAAAAAGAATAACATAATCCCCCATAATACAAATGTCTGCACTTTACATTCTATCGTTATGAATATATCGTTAGCCGCTATGTCGAAATCGGGTAAAGCAGATGTATAATAAGAAGTGATACGCCATCCCACGAGTAGAGGGATAATAGCAAACAGAGTGTTTTCAATTCTTTTATATGGTATTGTTGCTTTCATGTTTTATATATGTGGTTGCAATTCTGTATTTACGTGTATTTTTCCGAAAGTCTTTTGTTCGTCACGTATCCGGCACAGCTCCCGATGTACTTTTTTATTTGCAAATATAGAAAAATGTTATTCACAAAGGATTATGAATAGCACTTTTTTATTGTTTTCCAGCGAGATAACACGGTTATAGCTTCATCCCACCTTGCCTTTCCGTTGCTGTATGGACTGCCGTATGTTCCGCCTTAGCTTGTCGAACTGCCGCGTGGACTTGTGGCGTTCTTCGGTATGATGAAACGCTCGATATGGACCGCTATGTGTTTATTTTAAGAATGTGATTGCCCCAAATCACTCCCCCTTAATTTTCGGACTGCTCCCTTTTTTCTTTTATCCGTTTTTCATTTATGTCGCAAAACTAAACTATCCCATTATCCATTTCGCAGCCTTAGGAAGCACTTTGTAGAATAATGCAACTATACACCACGATACGATAAACACAAATAAAGCTGTCGCTGGAATACGCATGAATATAGGTAAATCAATTCTGTCAATTGCTAAATAACCTATTCCTACAGCAAAATAATGTACCATATAGATGCCCAGTCCACATTTTGTTATATTCTTTAAGGCTGATATCATTAAGGGAGACGTTACCTTTACTTTTTGAATTAATAAATACCAGGCAACCGTCATTAAAAAGACATTGGGCGAACAGTATAAAAAGAATAATTCCATTTGTCGCTCTGTAATATCAGGTTGTGAAGTCATATTCCTGAATCCATAATACGTTATGGCATAACCGACAGTAAAAAGAATGAGAGATAAAACAACAGTCTTTTTCACCGACAACTTGTTTCTGTCTTTCAAATAATAGCCTAAAAGCAGATAACCGCTAAAACCTGAAAAATAATATAAAGTGCCATAGTCATTCCAAGCACAAGTACCTCCTATATAGCTGGATATATATTCTTGACAATAAGGCAGAAATAAGGTGATAAACCAAACGGATAAGAATATTTTCATTTGTTTCTCTGTTGCTTGTTTCAGCCATGCAGAAAAAAAAGGCATATACAAATATAATCCTATCAACATATATATGTACCATAAAGGAACTGTATATGTATTGAAATTAAAAGGAATCATAAGAATATTATGCAAGCAACTATCCCAAGTTTGACTTGGAGACTCTCCTGCATACGCAAACATTTCAGACAAAACAGAATTATTCAGCCCTAAAATACCCGTAAACCACGGAAACAAATTATATAATAAAGACCATACAATAAAAGGGACTATTACACGAAGCATCCTTTTTTTATAAAATTGTCCGATTTCCTGTTCTACCGGTAATAATAACATTCCTGTCAGCATCACAAACAACGGTACGCACGGACGCAAGAAAGCTCCATAAATACTCCCCCATAAGTTATATTCCGGATTTAAACGAGCTTCAGGAGAAACATTGAAAGGGTCTGAACAATGGATACAGATGACCATTAAAATGGCTATCACACGAATTAAATCAGCCCATACTATATGATTCACATTTTTCATTTGGTATTCAATTTTTTCAATTGCAAAGTTAGGACAATGGTATGACATTTTTTTTAAACTACTTAAAAAAGCAGAATAAAGCAATGCGAAGGAAACGAAACAACCCTATTATTTAATCTTGTTCCTCAAATGGCACAACGTAACTTGAGAGATGCCTAAAAAAGATGCAATATAACCCAAATTTACTCTTTGGAAGAGATCCGGACGTGTTTGCAACAATTCTATATATCGTTCTTCCGCTGACTTATACAGTCTTGAAATTAAACGCTTTTCATTCATTATAAAAGCCTCTTGATGCAAAATCCTTGACCAGTTCGCTATTTCTATATTAGTCTGATACAGCTTTTCCAAATCTTTTATCGGCACGGCATATAATACCGTATTTTCCAATAACTGAACAACTTCATATTCGTACCCTTGTTGATTCCCATAAAAATTGTTCGTCGAAAAAACGATATCTCCTTCTGTACTAAACCATGAGGTGAGTTCTTTGTCGTTAATTACACAATATGAGCGTGCTATACCTTTTTCAATGAAATAAAAGTTTTTATCGTTCTGGAAAGAGGACGTTAGGATATGTTTTTTGGGCAGTTCCAATAAAGAGCTATGAGCAAACAGTTCATTTATGGAACTATTGCTCATGTTTGACTTGGCTTTAAGTGAGTTTATCGTATTACGCATCATTTGACTTTCACAACGCTTATTTACTCTTTCCTGTTTTTTATTAAGCGGCTACAAAAATACAAAAATGCTCCTATAATAAATAAACAAGCTGCATTTTTATATATCGCCCAGATTAACATTTATGGATTGCTCCCCTTGCCTTTCCATTGTTGTTTCATGACCGGGTATCGATACTTTTCTGCCATAATCTGCCGATTTTATTCGATTATCCCAATGATATTCTTTATATTTGTATAGTATTCGCACTAAAACAAAGTACATCATGGAAAATGAAAAGAAATTAACCCGTTCTTCCAACCGAATGATCGCAGGCGTATGTGCCGGAATAGCCGAATATTTCGGATGGGATCCTACCTTATTAAGAATAGTGTATATATTAGCTACATTCTTCACTGCTTTCGCCGGAGTAATCATATATATAATCCTGTGGATTGTCATGCCGGGAAAAAGACCTTCAGACGGATACGAAGACCGTATGAATCAACGTTTACATTAAGATAAAAAATCAAAAGTATAGACCATATTTTCATACCGGTATCCGATATAGATAAAAGCCTTCGTTCCTAGAAGATGGTAATCCGATAGAAGTAAGTACATTAGTATAGCTCCAGTCCGAACTCATCTTTCAGCTGCATCAACGCCTGATTCTTTTGAGCCATCATCTGGAATTTCTCGACACGTCCCACAGGACGTATTGTTTCCGTAGCCTCACTTACCCGCACTGTCATCACCACTTTGCTGTTTTTCAGCCTACCACGAAGATAACTCTGCAATTCAGGAATCAAAGCTGTAAAATCCTTTGCAGCAAACTCATTATCAACCACCACTTCAAAAGTCGTTGAGTTATTAAGCAATACCGGACGGAGCATCTGCATACGTTTAGTAAGAGCATCCTGTTCTTTCGGCAACTGACCGGCATATTCCTGCCAGTAATAATTCAAATCCCGGTCATTGAAAATAAAATCTTCTTCCGGTTGCTGTACTCTGGGAACATGAGTGGTAACTGTATTCTGCGTTGTCTGATCGCGCTGCGGATTCTTGATAGACACGCCCAAACTAGACATCTTCATCACCGGAATTTTCCGTTCTTCCTTGACAGTCGGGGCAACTCCCGCTCCTTGCGACGGAGCAGACGAAGCCGCACCAGAAGAAGCCGATGCTCCCGGTTGCGCTGCCGCAGATGCTTGCGGATGCCGGACAGTAGTGCCATTAACAGCCTGTGTTGTTACTGAAGACGGAGACGTATGAAGGGAAGCCTGCTGAACCTGGGTTGCAGAAGCGACCTGCGGCTGCTGAGCTGCGGCAGGCTGTGTGAATATGGGTTTTATGGTCTTCGTAGGGCCACGCCCACCACTCACGTCATCCCCCTCGGTGGTAAGCTGTGCAACCTGTATCAAGGTCAGTTCTACCAGCAAACGCTTATTTTTGCTGATGCGGTAATTCAAATCGCACTCATTACAAAGCTTCATGGCCCGGTACAGGAAAGGTAACGGACATTTCTGCGCCTGTTCCTGATAGCGTTGACGTATGCTCGCTCCCACTTCCAGTAGAGGCAATGTCACCGGGTCTTTCCCCACCAACAGGTCACGAAAATGAGACGACAATCCGGTAATAAAATGACTTCCGTCAAAGCCTTTATTCAATATATCATTGAAAAGCAGCAAAGCATCACTTACCTTGTTTTCGAGGAAACAATCCGTCAGGCGGAAATAATATTCATAATCAAGAACGTTCAGATTATCAATCACACTTTTATAGGTGATATTTCCTCCGGTAAAACTTACAACCTGATCGAAGATAGACAAAGCATCACGCATACCACCGTCTGCCTTCATAGCTATCACGTTCAGTGCTTCCGGCTCCGCCGTAATTCCTTCTTTCGAAGCAACATACGACAGATGATTCACCGTATCTTCCACGCTTATCCGGTTAAAGTCATAAATCTGACAACGGGAAAGAATGGTAGGGAGAATCTTATGCTTCTCCGTCGTAGCCAGGATAAAGATAGCATGACGGGGAGGTTCTTCCAGCGTTTTCAGGAATGCATTGAAAGCAGATGCCGAAAGCATGTGCACCTCGTCGATGATATATACCTTATACTTACCAATCTGCGGCGGGATGCGTACTTGCTCCACCAACTGGCGAATGTCATCTACCGAGTTGTTGGAAGCAGCATCGAGTTCGTGAATATTGTATGATCGCTGTTCGTTGAAAGCTACACATGACTCACACTGATTGCAAGCCTCTCCGTCGGCAGTAGGCGTCATACAATTGATGGTTTTGGCAAAGATACGCGCACAAGTGGTCTTTCCTACCCCACGTGGTCCGCAAAACAAATAAGCATGAGCCAGTTTTTGGGTAGCAATTGCATTTTTCAGCGTAGTAGTCAACGCCCGCTGTCCTACCACCGATTCGAACGTGGACGGACGATACTTACGGGCTGAAACAATATAGTTTTCCATATCCGGGATTCTCTCTGTTTTTTTTGAATTTTCGCTTACTCTGCAAATGTACACAAAAAAAGTGAGATGTAATAAGGGATAAAGAGAGAAGTTTTGAAGCTAAAGCGATAAGTTTTTAAGTTATTAGTTTTATCTTTGCGGATATTAAAAGGAGAAATTATGGGTAAACTAATCAATATCTGGAGTTTCATACGCAGACGAAAGTATCTCATTACGGTCGTTGCGTTTGCTGTTATCATTGGCTTTCTGGACGAGAACAGCCTGGTTCGTCGTTTCGGATATGAACGGGAGATTAGCCAATTGAAAGAAGAGATAGAAAAGTACCGGGCAGATTACGAAGAGAACACCAAACGTCTCAACGAAATAAGTACCAATCCGGACGCCATCGAACAGATCGCCCGTGAAAAGTATCTGATGAAGAAACCCAACGAAGATATTTACGTTTTTGAAGATTAAAGAATGAAACAATTAGTACCCGCCCTTTTCACCGCAGGCGCCATAATGGCTCTCACCGGAGCAGCTGTGTTTATTACCGGATGGATATACGCTCCTTACATATATACTGTTGGAGCCGGATGTATCGCATTGGCACAAGTGAACACACCCGTCAAAGGAAAGAGCAAAACATTGAAACGCCTGCGTGTTCAGCAGATATTCGGTGCACTGGCACTTATCCTGACCGGAGCCTTCATGTTTACCACACGAGGCAATGAATGGATTGCCTGCCTCACAGTTGCTGCCATCCTCGAACTTTACACCGCTTTCCGTATTCCACAGGAAGAAGAAAAAGAAAGGTTATAAAAAAAGCCCGTTCATAGCTTTTCAGTCTTGAACAGGCATCACTTTTTTTAATTCGATAATGTTCCGTCCTTTTATAAAGAACGGAACAGTTTTATATCATTTATTTCTTCACAGGTGAATATCTTGCATTCAACCCGTCAACAATTTCTTTTGTAATATTGAAAGTGCTGTCAGCATAAAGCAGGTTATCGAAACCAGTGTTGCTGAAGATCAGGCTATATCCGTGAGTCTTATTATATTCTTTCAGGAAAGCGTTGATAGAATCGCGGAACTGCAAGCTATTCTTGTTGTTCTCTTCCATCAAACCATTCTGAAGTTTGTTGCTCAACTCTTGCAAATCTTGTTCCAACTTCACCAGACGGTTGTACTCTTGCTGCGCTCTATCTTGTGACAGGAAAGCATTGTTTTCAACTTTCTTCTGAAAATCTTGCTTTTCCTTGTTCAAAGAGGTAGCCTTCTGATTCAATGTCATACGAACGTTTTCGCTCTTCTTTACCATCGCCTCATTCAAGTCAATACAGAAATTGTATTTGGCAAGCAGCGTATCTATTTCAACATAGGCAATTTTCATTCCTGACAGTTCGGCATTAGCCTGAGCCGGAGCATTGGTAGTTTGATTGTCAGTTTTGCCAGCACATTGTGAAAATAAAACGATAAACGCAAGAGCAGCCAAACCGTTCATGAGGTAGTTCATTCTATTCATAATTAATAAGTATTGTTTTTAATAAATTTAATTCATACTATCGTTCAAGGCTTTTTCCAACTCGTTAATAGAAAAACGCGGCTTCTTTTGTGCTTCGCGATCTTGCGACTGTGCGCATCCGATTCCTTTCTGACGCAACGCTTTATTCCCACTCACGTGACCATTCGGGAATTTCCCACCCTTCGTAAAGAATACTTTCACCCCTAATAATACCAGGGAAATAGCAACTATTAACAAAGTTATCAGTATAGTCTCAACCATTTCTATTAATTTTGTGAGTGCAAAGATAGGCTTTAATGAGATATGAGTTCAGATAAGTCAATCAAATTAACCATATTTAGCAATAGAAGAAGCGAAAACAACCCTTCTATTCCTATTATAAAATAGAAACAGCATGGAAAAAAAAGACTTAAAGCCGGCTGGCGTATTCAAGTATTTCGAAGAAATCTGCCAAGTGCCACGCCCTTCGAAGAAGGAAGAGAAAATGATTGCCTACCTGAAGGCATTCGGAGCAAAACATAATCTCGAAACCAAGGTGGACGAAGCCGGTAATGTATTGATTAAAAAGCCCGCTACTCCGGGAAAAGAAAATCTTCAAACCGTCGTTCTGCAATCGCATATCGACATGGTGTGCGAAAAGAATAACGATGTTCAACATGACTTCCTCACCGATCCCATCGAAACGGAAATTGACGGTGAATGGCTGAAAGCCAAAGGCACAACCCTCGGAGCCGACAACGGTATCGGTGTAGCTACCGAGCTGGCTATTCTGGCTGACGACAGCATTGAGCACGGTCCGCTGGAATGCCTGTTTACCGTAGACGAAGAAACCGGACTGACCGGAGCTTTTGCCCTGCAAGAAGGTTTTATGAGCGGTGACATCCTTCTGAACCTCGATTCGGAAGATGAAGGGGAAATCTTTATCGGATGTGCCGGAGGTATTGACTCCGTTGCAGAATTTACTTATAAGGAAGTGGAAGTTCCCGCCGGATATTTCTTCTTCAAGGTAGAAGTAAAAGGGCTGAAAGGCGGTCACTCCGGTGGCGACATTCACCTGGGACGTGGCAATGCCAACAAAATTCTGAACCGTTTCCTTTCACGCATGGCTGCCAGACACGATCTGTACCTATGTGAAATCAACGGTGGTAACCTGCGCAACGCTATTCCCCGCGAGGCTTATGCCATCTGTGCTGTTCCCGAAGACGCCAAGCATGATGTCCGCACCGAACTGAATATTTTCACCAGCGAAATGGAAGACGAATTATCCGTTGTAGAGCCTGACTTAAAGCTGGTTCTCGAATCGGAAACTCCACGCAAAATGGCTATCGACCAGGATACTACTACCCGTTTATTAAAAGCTCTGTATGCAGCTCCTCACGGTGTATATGCCATGAGTCAGGATATTCCCGGACTGGTGGAAACTTCTACCAATCTGGCATCTGTCAAGATGAAACCGAATCATATCATCCGTATTGAAACCAGTCAGCGAAGTTCTATACTGTCCGCACGCAACGATATGGCGAACACGGTTCGCGCCGTATTCCAACTGGCAGGAGCTAATGTTACGTTCGGTGAAGGTTATCCGGGATGGAAACCGAATCCGCACTCGGCTATCCTCGAAGTGGCAGTTGAATCTTACAAGCGTCTATTTGGTGTAGATGCGAAAGTTAAAGCCATCCATGCAGGATTGGAATGTGGTCTGTTCCTTGATAAATATCCAACGCTGGATATGATCTCTTTCGGACCGACACTGACAGGTGTTCATTCTCCTGACGAACGAATGCTTATTCCTACTGTAGAAAAGTTCTGGAAACACCTGTTGGACATCCTGGCACATGTACCTGCCAAGAAGTAGCGGGCAAATAAGTCAACATAAAGAAGAGTATGGTAACAGTCAAAAAAGAATAGCTGTTATCGTACTCTTTTTTACTATGATTTTATCAGGTGTAAGTTTCCTCGCTCCTTGCTCTGTTATAGCACAAGACTATCATAGCAAACAAGCTCCCTGTCAGGAAGAAAGAATCCCTTTCCGTGTTGTCAGCTGGAACATAGAAAACCTGTTTGATACGCACCATGACAGTTTAAAGAACGACCACGAATTTCTTCCCGATGCGCTGCGTCATTGGAATTATAGCAGATATAAGAAAAAGCTGTCTGATGTAGCGCGAGTAATCACAGCTATTGGAGAATGGAATCCTCCTGCACTAGTCGGATTATGCGAAGTGGAAAATGATACGGTGCTGCGTGATCTGACCCGCCGTTCTCCTTTAAAAGAGCTTAACTATCGTTATGTAATGACCGATTCCCCTGATTTGAGAGGGATTGACGTAGCCCTGCTTTACCAACGGGATTTATTCAAGCTGTTATCTTCCCGTTCTATCTCCATTCCTCTGTTGGGACAATACCGTCCGACAAGAGATTTGCTGTACGTCAGCGGACTTCTGCTGACGGGAGACACATTAGACGTATTTGTCTGCCATCTCCCAAGCCGTTCTGGTGGAGCTAAAGAATCGGAACCCTATCGTTTATACGCAGCTCAAATTCTGCGTACGGAAGTCGATCACATCCTAAATATTCGTTCTCATCCGCAAGTTATTATTATGGGGGATTTCAATGATTACCCGACGAATCAATCTATCCAGAAAATACTGGAGGCCGAAGCGCCTCCCATTACTACCCCAAAGCCAGCCTCAACACTCAACTCCACCAACCCTTCAACAATTGTTCCTTCCTCACTAAAACTATATCATCTGCTTGCCCGGAAAGCGAAGTCAAAAAGCTTCGGTTCTTACAAATATCGCGGTGAATGGGGATTGCTTGACCATCTGATTGTATCGGGTACTCTATTAAATCAATCGAGCCATTTTTTCACCAGTGAAGAAAGAGCAAACGTCTGTCTTCTCTCCTTTTTACTGAAAGACGACGAAAAATATGGGGATAAAGAGCCTTTCCGCACTTACAAGGGAATGAAATATCTGGGAGGCATCAGCGATCATCTTCCTGTTTATGCAGACTTTGAGCTAAAGTATTCCACAGATTGACGGAAATGAGCGCAGCAGACAATCCACATTGCATCGGCAAATCAAGGGTTCAAAAAAGAGCAATGCGCTACTAATTTTTCAATGATTCTTCGTTACATAAGGCTTTATCACATCAATACTCCATGCATAATTTAGATTTGCCTGTGAACCATCATAAAATGTGCCAGATGTAATACCTACTACTTCCCCGTACTCATTTATCAATGCACCTCCACTACTGCCATGATCAATCAGGGCACTGATTTGCATCAGATTTTCATCTCTCCACTGCGACACTTCACCTGAAGAAAAAGTGTTTTCCAATCCACGGGGACTACCTATAGCGTATACCTTATCTCCTACAGAAGGAGACTTTGAAGCGACAGGTATATAATTAAATTGTTTACCCTCCTTTGTTGCAACCTTGAAAATGATAAAATCATTATCTTCACTTTTTACAATAATATCCTCCACATTTAATTGTTCTCCAGATGATAACTTTATAGTTTCAAGCCCTATAGAAGTTCCCTTGAAAACATGATAATTACTCACAGCAATCCCATCAGAAGAAATAAAAAATCCAGATCCTTGAAAAGTATGATAACCATCGGAAGTAAAGATCATAAACACAGCACTGTTATATCGCTTGAAAATTTCCGTTCCCGACATCACTTTAGTCTTGGATGACAAATTCAAGTCAATATCCATCTTTTTCTTTTTATTTACAATACTAGTCTTTTCCACAGTCTTTTCTTTTTTATGCTTTCTTCCTGAATTACCACAAGAAGAGAACAACACAAAGAAAGCTATCATAAAAATACATAACACGCTACGTTTCATTGTTTTTTAAGTTTTATCTGTTCAATAACACCCGGTTTAGGAATGATATGAATAAGGAAACGCTGATTGGCACTATTACCTTTGACATCTGGTTCTACGCGCAAACTACCGGATTGACCACTGCCGGAAATAATCAGTTCACATTCATCCTTATTGAATAACAATCCGTATTGCTCCCAATATTTAACTAATGCCAATGCCCGTTCGTAACTTAGTTCATAGTTCCTCTGAAAATAGTCTTTAGAAGCCTGCCCTTCCACAACCAACAAATACTTCACACCATACCTCTGTGACGCTGCCGATATAAAATTCCTTATGGCATTACCGGCATCAAGCAGTTTTTCTCTTATATCCAAAGGTATATTCTCTATATCCGAACTACCGACATCAAACGAAACGTCTATTTTCAGGATGTGCTTCTTATGTTCTTGATTATATTCGAAATAAGTAGTATCTATTTCATTAACGGCATTTTCTATCTCCCTTATTTTTTCCATCTGCTCTTCCGTTGCCTCTTTCACTTTCTCAATTTCATCCACTTGTCTCTTCAGCATAACAGTGGTCAAGATAAACAGAACAAGCATAATGAAGAATAGACTTGTCATCAAGTCGGCATAACTAGCCCAAAAGAAAGAATTATGTTTCATTACAACTCATTTATCATTTCAATAAAGCCATACACATAAGGAGCAGAGCACTTCCTGATGCCAAAAACATCATGATACCCAATATCCAAAGAGCGACATTCCTAATCATATTCTTTTTCGGAGATGTTGCCATAACCACACCATTTATCGAAGAAAGATTTTTAATGGCACTACATAAATGCTCTATTTGCTCGCTCTGCCTTTCCATCATCGCCCGATTCTGTCGCAAGAGATTTTCTATTGCCCCATCAGATTGTGAACCTAATGATTGTTCAATGCCTACCATACACTCTTTGATAGCGGCAAGATTCTTTATTTCATCAATAACAACATCCAAATCGTTTATTTTTTCTTTAAACAATTTGTCCTGACCGTCAATGTGCTGAAACATTATTTCACGTTGTTCAGCCAACCATTGTTGATGTTTTTCTTCGACATACTTCAAGTTATCACTAAATTTGCTTTGTTGTTCCACAAGGAAATGAGCCAAGTTATTGATTCCTTCTTCCGCATTATCTTGCAAGGCAAGAAATGATTTCTTTAAGGTATCGTCCACCTGAACTACCGCTTTATTAATTTCCGAACGTCTCATTTGAAAATAATTATTCTCTTCTTGAAAATAAGTGGAAAGGTTTGTCAAAGCAGATGTTTGCTCCATATATTCCCCAACCTTATTATTCAGTTGCCGAACAGCCTGAAGATAGTCAGATGTCTGTGACAAATAAGTTGCCAGTTGCTGAAAATTAGCAGTACTTTTTTCAAATTGCTGAAGAATGGAAACATTAGCTGTAGTCATCCTTTTTATATCCAGATTTTTGAGAAGTTCCAAGATTTTCAATTGATCAGCAAACGACCCGCTCATTTCTTTCAACGCATTTTCCATCCTGCCTATATTAAAAGAGAATGAAAGATTGAACGAGGTCAGATTTTGTTGCAACAGTTGCAGTGTATTAGCCATATTTCCGGACAAAACAGGAAGAAGTTCCGCTTGTATCCAAGAATAAAACCCATTTTTATCTGCTTCCAACTTATTTTTCGACGTTTTGGATTTCCAAGAAGAAATAGTAGTAAGCAAAATTCCCGTAAGACTGGCAAGCATAGCTATAGCAACCCCACCCATTAACTCACCGATAGCCTGTTGAGGATTATCAATAAATGCAGAAAAGCCTCCACCCATAATTGCGATACGACCGATACCGATAATAATTCCAAGCATCGTACCCATTAACCCAATATACAACGGTATAGGTGTTTGGATAGTGATTTCCTCCTCTTTTGAGTCACAGTTTCTCTCAACAATATCCTTTATTAGCATAAAATCGCTGACGGCTCCCTTATTCTTTTGCAAATAATTATTGATAGAATCGAGGATTTTTCGAAATTCACTCGAATTCTTATCGAGATCAGCAGATACAATTTTAAAGACTTTAATCGACTCAACATTGCCTCCGGTTTCGTGTATATCATCTATTAACGCATTATCCTTCAATGAGTTTTGTAAAACGAATAAAGTATTTGACAGCGGAAACAAATTTTCTACTTCCTTTATTAATTTACAATTGTTTAAAAAGACCTTAAACTGAACACACACCAGTACAATTACCAAACCTACAATAATAACATAGTCCATAAATTCAACAAGTTCAATTATTTTATTTCTATTTTTGCTTTATCAACGATTCTCCATTTGCCATTATCTTCCAATACGACTCTACCCGGAGTGATGGAAACCGTCTTTCCTTTTTGGTAAGCACCTTTCACTTCGCAAGCATCCGTAATTCCTGAACTACTAACCCTTGACAATTTAACTTCATACAATTGCTCATCATCAATAAGGACAAAATTCTGCTGATTTACATTCAACCGATATACAGACTTTTTTGTTTTATTTTCATTAACACGCACAAAACAATCATCACTCACATCTACATCCGCATAGTAAAAAACAAGCTTACTTACCGCTACTGTTTTTTCAGATATTGACAGATCCATAGGAGACTCAACAACATTCTCCCCTGTTTCAACAGTATTATTGACTACCTCTTGTTGTGTACCATCAGTAACAACACTTTCTTTACCTTTTTCTTCTCTCCTATCTTTTTCCAGTTTTTTAATTTTATCGTTCAATTTTTTATTTTCTTGTTCCAGTTTATCAACGTCTTTCTCCAAATTTCTATAGCTTGTTTTTTTGTTATCTAATTCATGTTCACAATTCAACAATTTGAAAAATAGCACAGCTACCCCTACGACAAGACAAAAAACAACAGAACCTAGCAATATCCAAAATCCAATAGGCAACCTCGCTTCACTACTCTGTTCTTGAACCTTGGTTTCACCTTTCTCTTCATCCTCCGGTTTATTCTGTTCTTCCGAATTCTCTTCGTTTTGAAAGATGTAACTTAAAATTTTGCGTTCCAATACACGTTCATCCTCTCTCTTAATGTTGAATCTTTCAAATCCTTTTGCATCAGCGACCTTATAAACAAACTCAAATATTTCATCAGACGACTTCAAATATTCAACATTCCTGTCATTTAAGGGTTTCGTTAAATTTTCTGCAGTTGTTTTCATCTCGTTCGCCTTCAGAATACGATCCAACTCCGCATATTGATAAGCATTTTCAATGGAAATAGTATCTATTCCTTTGTTTTTAATACCTTGATTTTCTTTCTTCAAATTCGGATGAGCCAAGATATATCTTGCAGTATAAAAACAATTAACGTAATTGATTATCTGTTTTTGCTTTTCCCTACTAATGTTTTGCGCTTTGCAAATACATTCTACACCACCAACAATCATCAGTAGCATAATGAGCAGTAACTTCTTCATACTATTATTATTCATCTTCCGGTTCTAACATTTTTTCACTACCTCCTATGGCACATAGTATTTCACGAATAGGATAGAAGAATAACGTTTCTTCCACTTCATCTTTCCCATCTTTCCCGCTAATACCATCCTTTACTGACTTGGCAATATCTCGACTGAAATATGGTCTTAAACTTTCCCAATCTTTTGTTACACCAAACCTTTTGTTGAAAGAAAACTCTTTGTTCAATTCATAGAATAAATCGGTAAACGCATTAATTTCATTTACCACCCCATTTATCACATTTGAATCAACATCTGCATATTTAAAAGAGGAAGGGACAAGAATATCTTTTGTTCCCAACAAGCACACTTTCATTTCATCCATCTTGGCTACACTCATCGTTTTCATTTCCAATAATCCACCCTTACAAGTCACCTCTTTAGGATTGCTGGTATTGATCAGAATATCCAGTCCGTTTTCATCATACTTCTCGCCATACACTTTTTCAAAAATAAGTTTTGTGTATTCCTCCAGAACGCCCTTTTCACGGACAGATACTAATATCTGAAGAATCTTAGAACCGGTTCCGCTAAACGCCAAATGTCTTGGACAATCCAGCAATTTGCCTTTCATTATTTTTGCAATATGATAAATCAACGCTGTATAAAAAAGAAGGAACAAGATTTTCAGCTTAGAGTCTGAAAACAACATCGAACTATAATTTACTTTACTGATTATACCCCTTTCGACAATATCCTTGTTCCGCACCAAAGAGAATAAAAGCATCACAATATCCGAGGCGGGTCTATCTTCCTCCATCCAACTATCGACCAAACTCATTACCTCGCCATTTGTTTGCGCGTCAAGAATCTTACGGAATGTGTCAATATACTTACTTATAAACGGATTACTACGCGATGGCTGACAATCAAAGATTGAATTTGCCGCAAAACGACAGGATGACAGATAGAGGGGAATGCCGTCTTTCACCAGTAGAATGTCTGAAGTGCCTCCACCTATATCAACGGATACAACATTAGTCGTCGCCTTATTGTTTTTCTTGTAATAATAGTAAGGGACAATCGATTCAGACATTGTGACAATCTGCGTTTCAGGGTCTCCTCCAAAATACAGGGCATAAAGTTCAATCCAAATATCTTCGATTTCCTTGACGCGTTTAGAAGACATACTAGCTGGATAAAACCATGCCAGTTTGGTAGCCGACAAATCACCGCCATTCATCAGCACTTTGTTTCGCATCAGTATAATCAGATTTTCAAAATAAGAGCAAATTCTATTTCGGCTTTCTTGCTCATTTGCCCATTTTAAGTCAACAGATGATTTATTATAAGGAGGCAAAGGAAATGTTTCAAAGACAAAAGGCAAATTAGTTTCCGCCATGGGAGTCACAGTATCAACAAGCCAATCAATACCTATTTTTTCAGATAGAACCGTACGGGTAGGGAACTTGAAGCTCTTCCCAATGACATTCGGCAAGAAATCGGCCTGAACCGGATTATCAGAGTCTTTACCATAGTTTAAACTCATAGGTTGTATCATACGTTCATCTTCACTGATAGTAAACGGCTCTATTTTTCCACCATCCTTCCGACATTCAATGTGAGTATTCGACGTACCAAAATCAACGGCAAACTCAAATGATTGAGCACCGGTTTTTCCATGAAACTCCGGAATAATAATATTCTCCACCCCTTCCACATCAAAAACGATATAGGAGAAAGCTTTGTCAAAGACAAACGTTTGTGGATCAAACACTCCACCTCCTGTCGGCTTTATCATCTCTCCATCCTCTGTGCGGTTTCTCCCTAGGCAACACTTTTTCTCAAAGACATCCTTACCATCTCCAAAATGCAAATCATAGTTATCATCCCCCGCAAAATCCATTACATTGACACGATAATCCGCTTTCACATTGTTTTTCACCTTCAAAAACGGAAACAAATACAAGCCAAAGTCTTTCACGATTACCCGTCCGTTCTTTTCATCCGAAACTCCGGAATTCGTTTCATAATAGAATCGTTCGTATGTAACATAATTCACCTGTCCGTTCTGTTCCTTAATAGGGATTTCCAATGTCACTTTCACCGTTTTATCATTCGACACATCGCGCCTTTCAATGCGAAAATGTTTTTTGAGATCATCTATAGTGAAGTATTTAAAATACTCTTTTTTGATGGGAAGCAGATAGCTATATCCATCCGATTGGCTACACAATTTGTCTCCTCCATTATAAAAACAAGTTTCATTCAACGGATAAGTGTTGCAGATAATGACATCCTCTAGAAAATCGCCCATTGTCAGATAAGGATAAGTACGTCCATCCACCGGCAACTTCCGCTTGGAAAGATCTTTATTTTTGTCATGAACAGGCACGACAATCTTATCATCCCATGGATCTTGTGTATATATCAACGGTTTTCTGAAGATATCAACAGGAAGCACCAACGGTTTCTTTCCATCCACTGAAAAATCACTGTCTATCACAAAATCCGAACAAAACGGACTGTCCACATCCAGACACTTCAGCTCACAGCCCAGCACCTCCACCAAATCGTCTCTGTTGACAATGGGAATAGACTTATATTTAACCATTTGTGCTTCCGTCATCACATTAACCCTGTCTTTAAGTTCTTGCGGCAAGTGCCTATATGTCAAATCCAAATATTCATCTACTTCCTTAAACAAATCAGAGAAAGAACGTTCCGTGCTTTTTTGCAACTGATTCCAGTAATTCTTCAGTCCAAACCAATACAGAATGAAATTTGGATCACGCTTATATAGCGGCTGAAAATCTGAATCGAAAGGCTTGTCATTGCCAAATCGCACATGGTCAGATACATAATTCAGATTATTGGCAGATGTAAAAAACAAAGTCACCGGAGAAGTGGCACCTACGATATTCAACTGGGAAGGTGCATCCGGGCCTTTATAGTTCAGTAAATAGATATTCTTAAGCAAATCAAAATTATAGGCTTTCGCGTCCTGATTCAAATACATAACAAGTGTCTCGCCCAACTGCTTATGAGCCGGATTACCTCCCTCGAGCAGTTGTTTAAGAGAACTTTCCTTGTTCCATGTAATAATGTCAAACTTGTCACGCAGCTTTTCAATATTAAAGAAGATTTCCGCCACATCCAAACAATCCGAAACCAGTTTATGATAGATGGTTTCTTTATTATCCAGGTCTTTGCTTTCCACAACTTGTCTGAACGCATTCTTCATTAAATCTATACGAGCGAAAGGACTGGGTATAGATGTTATTTCTCTTTTGCAGGATCCACCCTCCGGGTCACTGATACTGCTGATTGCCTTTGTTCCATATCCATTGGAATCATTCCAGCCTTCGATATTATCATTACCACCGGCTGTATATAAACGAAAAACATGTGCCATATTCTACAATCTGATTTTATCGTTAATAAGCTCTTCGGTTACCGTATAAAACAACTCCATGAAACGTTGTTCTAAAGACAGTCCTTCCTTGAATTTTTTCTCTTTCTTATTCAAATAGCCATCGAATAAAGCATAATTTGAATCCACACGAAACAGTACTTTTTTAGTTTCGCACCCCTTGACCAAACTGAACACCGCATTCCTATTCTCACCTAATTCAAAAGGAGCGAATCCGCGTTTGTTGTTTTGCATTTCTGTCAACCATGTCACATATTCCGCCACGAATCTATTGATATAGCTTTTCACATAACGGTCAGCGAACCATTTTTTTTCATTAAAGCGAACCGTCCAAGGCAATTTTTGGCGAATGGAATCACTCAACTGCTCGTTAATGAATTTACAGAACAAGGTAAACTGTGTCAATGGTTTGGCAATTGTATCATAAGTCATATCACAGAGATCGGGAAGAGTCAGATTCTCGGAATTTGACTTTACACCAAACTCCCGATAAATAGTTTGAGGACTTCTTTCCTTGATACTCTTATCAAAATCCACAATAGCCAAAGCGGCTGCAAGTTCCATCAAATGAGCATCATTCTTTTGATTTTCACCGCCTTCGTTGTTTTCATACTTATTCTTTATGTCATCCGCCAAATAGTACAAGAGATCAATAGTACTCATATTCTGATTATAGTAAGTCAATGCCGCCTTCGTTTTCGAAATGAACGTAGCCTGATCAATAGCACTTTCGTCTTTTGGTTTTACGCCAAAATAGGGCAATACGGAAATAGCTCCTATCACGCAGTCCTGGATTTCTTTACCATTCGGAAACTGACTGTCTTTCTGCAATAATGTGCGCAGGTTCTTTAAAAGTACAGGAAAACCACTGGCTCCTGTTCCACCGAATATGGAACTGATAATAAAGATCTTGTCTCCCCCTTGAAAATCGGATGCAAAATCAAGAAACTGAACAGATTGAGTGAAACGGTTGAGCACCACACTCCCAATATTGGGATTTCCTTTAAAACCCACTTCCATATCCGAATTCAAATTATCATCCGAAAACAATATTTTGGCAAAAGCTTGATTGGCTCTATCCATAGTACTCAATTGAATATACTCCTTGAAACGCAAATTTTGAGTATTTTCCAGATTCATTCTAAATCCCGGCAATAGTTCCCTTATCTCTGTACGAAAGAAATCACATTGAGTATCGGTGGTAAAGGTTAATTTCCCACGAATGTTATTAAACGTATGTATCAAGTCCACAGTACGTGTCAAGTCGGCCGCTGCTACATCAGGGTCTATAATGATAGGAACAATAGCATCCGAGTCCATTTGTACTCCACTCGCCAACAACATGGTTAAAGATTTGATAACTCGCGATCCGGTTCCACCGATTCCGAAAATATAGATTTTACTCATACTGACTTTTTTATTTAAAAAGGTGATTTTCTACAATTAACGCTTCTCCATTTCGACAACATCGAAAGCATAAAAAAAAGGAATAAGGATATGATGGCATTGGCAAGACTGAATCCCCAGAAACTGCTATCCGTTATATAAGACTCGATAATAGTTCCGGCTTCATCTCTCTGGTAAAGCAGACAATCCCCTATCAAGTTGTTTTTAAAGTCCTCAATAATCCACCAATAGGCAAAGAAAAAGCAGAGCAAACTATTGGAAAACAGCATAATCAACCAACTCCACCAACGATGAAAACGACTACTGTTTATGATATAATAGTAGAGCACACCTATCACAAGCGAGATAGAAAGAGTCCATAAGGCAATACGCGAAAAGAGTGCAGGATTGGTATAATCTCCTGTCTCGCAATTATATCCCCACAGATACTCACCCAGTTGCTGTCCGAACAAAGATTCAAAAAAGCAATAAATACGGCCTATAAATTCCATAACCTAAAATTATTAATTAATAAAAACTTTTAATTCCGCAAAGTTGTTGTTATCATCCTTGGTGAAAGCTTCATAGATTCCCTCAAAAAGATACCTCAATCCATAGGTTTGCGTCATGGCATCACCTTCGTGTATATCTAGTCCTTCTTCATCCGTACATTGGATAATCCATGACGGCAACCGCTTCTTTAACGCAACTTTCAAATCGCATTTACCAGGCTTCGGCATTTTGGAATTCAACGTAAAACCTAACAGATGTGAATGTTTTCCTTTCCCTTTGAAGGTTGAGACACTTAACGCATAATCTTTGGAATTCAATTCATAATTCTCCGGTTCAAGCAAATAGTCATTTTCAATCGGAAAATCGGAAAAATCCACACCCAAAGAAAACATAAAGTTTCCCTTGTTCTTTCCTTTAGAGGCTTTTTCCGCATCAACAATGTGATATTTAGGGTTTTTCATGCACTTCTTGAATGTGCCAATCTTAGGAATACCAACAATTTCATAGTTTACCTTATGCGGCATATTACTGATGGTAAAAGAATGTTCAACCCCTCTTCCTTTGATTTTATCTTCCGGCACTTTTCGGGTGATGACATTGACCATCTCCTCACTCCCTATCAGCAGGAGATAAAAAGGACGTATTTCATTGATATTGGTAGGTTGATTCAGCCTATTATAGTACCGTCCCTTAAATTTTCCATTTAGCCGATATGCTTTCACACAAAGGTCATTATAGTCTTTCAATTTATCAGCGAAAGCGACCTTAATGCCAATTTGTTGATTGACAAGATATTCGGAAGCATTAACGCCACTACCCGGAGAAAAGATGCAATCAGATATGAAGATGGACACCGTTTCATCATCGGTCTTATCCAAAATAGAAGTCATCATTTCTGCTATATCCGTCACACCTAAAGAACCTCCCGCACTTACAAAATGATTGGGAGACAACTTCTCAATAAAATCTTTGATGCGAGCACTATGTCCAAGGTTACTTTGCTGTGGAATGATTCGATTGTTAATATAGTACAAGTTCAAAGAGTCGATACCACTCAAACAAATATCGGACAAATAGCTGTATACAGATTCTTCAAACTCCGTCAATCCATTGACATAGCCGAACATACTGCCCGAGTTTTCCAAATATACATTCACTATCGGTTTTTGCCCACTTAAGTTCCTGGACATTCCCGATTTGAACGTTTGGCATCGAGGACATTCTTTTGTGCCCAAATCATTACAGCCGCATAGCATAAACATACATACAGTCAATGCCACTGCATAAAGTGATTGATTTAGCAATCCGCTTACCCGCATCATAGCGCCTTAAAAGTGTTGCGCCCGACAGATTCCCGAACCGAACGGTTCATAAATTAGATATAAGTAATCATATAAAAAAAAAGCGCGGGAATCTGTACCTGTCACTCGTCCCGCTACTTTAGGCCTTCGCATTGCCCATCACTGTAGAACGAGCAACGCAGAAGCCCACGCCGATATGTATACGAAACATCATACGCCTTTCAGGTTTCCCCCAAAAGCATATCAAGAATATAAACATATCCCGCAGACATCTACCGTTGCTTTGTTCTTTGACAGTGATTAAAAGTTGCGAAGTTTTAAAGTAGCCAAAGACAAAACGTCAAGTAAACGCCTTTCTTTATATAATATACGCCCCACACCTCCCTAATCTCATAAATGAGATATCGGCGTGAGATCGTTTGCAAATCTATGAAAATATAATTGAATATCCTACATCGAGACAATCTTTTTGTTTGCTACCTATACAAAGACACCGTTTCCCGCCGACTACGTTCATATTACCATCACTTCTCTTCCAATTCATTAACAAATAAATTGCTCTTCATCGCTCACAAACTTCTTTTTGCCGAACAATAAACTTTTCTTTGCCTAAATATAAACTATAGACAAAGGCTTTGATTGTAAAGGAATGAAATATCAAGGAGGTATCAGTGACCATCTTCCTATCTATACAGACTTTGAACTGATTCTACATTAATTATAAGAAACGGTAGCAGCTAATAATATCCGGTTATTACAAAGAAAGAAAGTCAACCATTATCAGGGAAGTACAAACGCCGTTACAGTATGCTCTGACAACGGAGTATTCTCACCGTAATGAGAAAAGATTCTCATAGTAATGGGAATATATTCTCATAGGAATGAGTATTTTTTCTCATAGGGATAAGTATCGTTGAGAAATATAACGCCTCATCGTAGCTCCATTAATTAGTCCGAATACTGATAAACTTTCAAATCGAACTTCGGTACCATTGCCAACAAATGATCAAAGATATCCGACTGAATACGCTCGTATTCTTTCCATACCTTATTGCGGGAGAAGAAATAAACCTGAATAGGTACTCCGTACATCGTAGCTTCTTTCTGACTGATAATCAAATCCAACTCCTGATTGACTACGGGCAGGCTACACAAATAGCGTTCAATATATACCCTATACACTTGAGAATTGGTAGGAACCACTCCTTCTTCCGGCTGGTAATCTGCCATTAGTGGAATTTCTTTCCGATAACGGTCCAGCATTTCCGGCGTACAGAATTGAAGTGTAGTCAAGTCCAATGTTATACTCTTCATCACCCGTCGTCCTCCCGACTGTGTCATTCCCCGCCAATTCTGAAAAGGACTGCTCACTAATGTATAAGGAGGAATGGTGGAAATGGTATTATCAAAATTCTGAATCTTGACTGTATTCAGCGTTATCTCCTGTACAATACCGTTTGCGTCACCGGAGGGAAGCGTCACCCAGTCCCCCGGACGAACCATATCGTTGGCAGAAAGCTGGATACCTGCCACAAAACCTAGTATGGAGTCTTTGAACACTAACATCAAAATAGCCGCTGAAGCACCCAGACCCGCAAACAAAGTGGCCGGAGACTTATTCACGATAATAGCGATGATTACAATCCCGCCTACAAAGAAAAGAAGCACCTGCAACACCTGAATAAAGCCTTTCATCGGGCGGTCTTTCATCGACTCTCTTCCGTCATAGATATCCATTATCATCAACAGAATTCCATTAATAGCCAATAGCAAGGAGAAAATAATATAAATGACACACGCTTTCTGGGAAATCAGTAACAATTCTTTTCCACGGATAAAAGCCATTGGCAACAACGAATAAACCAGAAAAGCCGGGATGGTATGAATCAAATGATGAAATACCTTGCGTTTCATTAACAACGTATTCCATTGATGAGGCCTCCGCCTCGTATACTGTTTCATACCTCCGATAAGAATCGCCTGACAGAGATAATTCAGAACGATAGCAATCACTATCATCAGTAAAGCCATAATAGTCTCATCAAAACGATCGGCAACTACCGGATCTATTCCCCAGTCGATGAGGATTTTATTCATCCATTTTCCTAAATCTACTACTAACATAACTTCTGTCTTTTTTAATAAATAACAGTAAAATATTCATTTGGTTTAGAAAAAAAAGAGACCGGTATCTGATTCATCAAGAATCAAGACGCCAGTCTCCACTGCTACTCTCTAAGCATATCTTTCAATGAGGACTCTATCAGGGAGTTACCATCACTCCTATTTCATTCATTTCTATTTTTGCGGTGGTTGCAGTTGGCGTAGTAGCTTCCAGTTTAATAAAACGTGCCTGTATTTTCTGTCCGAGAGTGACCGTCTGCGGCAACGGATTGTGCATAATATTACTAAACTCTCCATTAGTCGGAACTTCTTTCCACGTCTTACCGTCCTCACTCACAAAGAATTTGTAACGGAATGCCATCGTCGGTTTTGCCTCTGCCTTTGCAGGAGCATACGTGAAGCTAGCCAACGTCACTGTCTTACCTAAATCAATAGTCAACGGAGAGATAGCCACTTGTTTCCATCCGGAGCGCGGCAAGTTATTCCAGTCTTCTTTCTTTGTTTCTTCCTGCAAAGGTTCTGCATAGTAAGCGGCAACCTGACTAACGCAAGCAGTCAACCGACATTCGCCTATTTTCACCCGGAGCTTACTGGCGTTAACCGTGGGAAAACGCAACATACGTTTATATCCTATTGTCGTACCTTTCCCAACTTCTTTCCAGCCCTTATCAGTCAAGGCTTCCACAGTGAAAGCCTCTACCCGCTGCCCTTTCGTTATATCTTCCTGCAACATGACCAGATTGATTTCCGATTTGGACTTCAAGGTATAAACAGTCTCACTACCCGAAGTAGCGCACCAGCATTTCCTTCCGTTTTCCACACGGTTGTCAGCAAACGTTTGCTGCCGATAGTCGGCAAACTCTTTTAACCGCTTGATATCAGCTTCATGAATCAGCCCTCTCCGGTCAGGCGGAATATTCAATAGAAGCACTGAATTATATCCTACCGACTGGAAATAAATATCCGATAAATGTTTCAAAGATTTCACTTTACCATCTTCCTCCGCATGATAGAACCATCCCGGACGGATAGATACATCCACTTCAGAAGGATACCAGAATAATTCCGTAGCTTTCTCCAAGATCTTACGACTTCCCAAATCCTCTGCTTTACCGAAAACACCCAAGCGTTTGTTATTCTCTTGCGAACGGGTGTATATACCGGGAGTAAGCACAGTTGCAGTCCATTCCGTTTCACGGCCTATCCCTTTCTCGTTTCCTACCCAACGGACATCGTCTCCCATAATCGCCATCACAGCTTTCGGTTGAAGGCGTTGAATGGTTTTATAGAAAGCGTCCCAGTCATATATTTGTTTCTTTCCGTTCGGGCCTTCCCCATTCGCTCCGTCGAACCATACTTCGTGCACTTCACCATAATTGGTGAGCAATTCTGTCAATTGACGGACAAAAAATTCATTGTAACGGGGAGAGTCTCCATAACATTCCGCATTCCGATCCCACGGAGAAAGATAGACGCCGAACTTCATATCATATTTATCGCAGGCTTTCCGAAGTTCTTTTACGACATCCCCCTGTCCGTTCTTCCAAGGAGAAGAGGCTACAGAATGTTTCGTTGTAGCTGTAGGCCACAGGCAGAAACCGTCGTGATGCTTTGCGGTCAGAATAACCATTTTGAAACCTGCATTTTTCAAACTCTTCACCCATTGTCCAGCATCGAGTTCTGAAGGATTAAAGAGTGCGGGATCTTCTTTTCCGTCTCCCCATTCACGTCCGGTAAAAGTGTTGATACCGAAATGAAGAAAAGCGGTCAGTTCCATTTGTTGCCAGGCATATTGTTGCGGAGTGGGTACCAGCCGCGCTGCCATATCGACTTTCTGTTCGAGCGTTGCATCTTGAGGAAATTCAACATGCTTCACGTAGTAGTTTTCTTTTTTCTGTGCCTGCACTCCACCGATGAGGGTAGAAGACAATAAGAGAGAGATTAGTAGTTTATTCATAGCCTATAAATTATTGCAGTTTTACAAAAATAAAATAAAGGTACGGATTTCACGATTCTCATGGAATACTTTCTTACGATATTCCATTCAATCAGTGTAACCCCCACCTTTATATATAATCTAAATAACCTATTGATTTAGTATCTATTTCACCGGATAAAGGGTAAATTCAAAACTCTGTTTCTTTAATGGAACCAAGTATTGCGGTAACACTCCGGGACCACAAGTAGCCGTTCCCACACCTGCCTGTTCGGCATCCAGATGTACTGTCAGCAATCCATCACGTTCCAGTTCATTGATATGGCGGGCCTTCTCCAATAATACATCCGAGAAAGGAATCATACTAAACTGGAAAGCACGATTTGATTCTACAAAGAGGCCTTCGCCGGAAGTATTTGCCAACTTCGCCCAACGTACATCGGTACGGTTGCCCGTAGATTGCGGAGCAACATAATAATGAAACATCCGTTCCGGTGTGGTCTGATATACACCGATTTTGCCGGACTGATTGCGGTCAATGTATGTTTCATTCTCTCCACGTCCGAGGTAAGAAACCTGATCGTAGGTGTTCGCCACACGGAATGTCAATCCCAGACGTGCCATTGATTTCACGATGGTCGTGTCGGGCTGGAAAGTAGTAAGAACTTTCAGCGCACCGTTTTTATCCAATGAATAAACAAAGTCGGCAGTTCCTATCTTTTGCGCTTTCGCATTTAGAATTTCCACCCGGGCAGTGGTCGAAGTCTTGCCCTCTTTCAGTGAAACGACCTTTTGGGTCAGATTATCCAATCCTGCATTACGCCACAGACGTGCACCGTTCTTATCCCGGTTGTCATTATCCGTTGCCGGGCGGAAAAGGCTCAATGTCAGCGGAGCAGCTAATAATTCTTTGCCATTCAGGTTCAATGAAGTCAGCGCCCCTGTTTGCTTGTCAACGGTGAAAGTCGTTTCACCTGCTTTTTGCGGACGGTAGCCTGTGTAATTCTTATTACCGGCAAACACGAACTGATCGTATGCCACTTCCCAGTCCTTATCGATCATTGAAGATGCTTCACGACGCATCCAGCTGATATTCAGATAAGCCTCACGAATTGTATTCGGAAGTTTGACAGCGCCTAAAGCTACATCTACGGTAGCGTGCGGTGCACAATCAATCGTTTTCGTACCTTCTGCCAAAATCTTGCCATTGTCTGCCGTCACATTCCAGTTCAGTACATACTCATTCAGATTAGAGAAGTCATACCAGTTCTTGACACGGATAGTCAGATTCTTTTGATCTGCCAAAGTCGCTTTTATATTCTGGTATACTTTCTTTACCTCAAGCAAATGCGGATGCGGTTCACGGTTGGCGCCTACCAAACCGTTACAGCAGAAGTTACCGAAACTCGGGATTCCTTCCGGCCCGTAATCACCGCCATACGTCCAGTACCATTTACCGTTCTTGTCTATTTCGCGGAATGACTGGTCCACCCAGTCCCAAACGCAGCCACCTTGTGCCATCGGATTGTTTTCAAATACATCCCAGTATTCTTTCAGTCCGCCGCAACTGTTGCCCATCGCGTGCAGATATTCACAAAGAATGAAAGGACGGTAGATGTCTTTCTTTTTACGATATGCTTTGATGTCGTCCACACTGCGGTACATACGGCAGTAAATATCCGTATTATAGTTCAATTCGGCACGTTCGTACTGTACGGGGCGAGTTTTTCTACCGATTTCAGCCAGTCGTAGGTACGCTCGAAGTTGATTCCGTTGCCTGCTTCATTTCCCAACGACCAGATAACGATAGCGGGATGATTCTTGGAACGTTCGTACATCCGGTGGTACGGTCCATGTGTGCGGTCAGCCAGGTACTGTCTTTGGCTAGAGAAGCAGGACCATATCCCATGCCGTGGGATTCGATGTTTGCCTCATCAATCATGTACAATCCGTAACGGTCGCAAAGCTGATACCAGTAAGGATGCGTAGGATAATGCGAGTTACGCACCATGTTGATGTTGTGCTGTTTCATCAGTTTGATGTCCAGTTCCATCAGTTCCTTGCTCACGGTACGTCCCAGTTGGAATGTTCGTGACGGTTGGTTCCTTTCACCAATACCGGAACGCCGTTGATGCAAAAACGTCCGTCTTTGATTTCCGAGGTACGGAAAGCCGACTTCACAACCGTCAGTTCGGTGACCTTGCCTTGTTCATCTTTCAGTTCGAGTATTAATGTGTAAAGATGAGGATGCTCTGCACTCCAAGCCTTTACATCGGGAATATTCTTTTCATCAAACGTGATAAAATTGCTCAATCCACGGGATTTTATCCGGATAGCATCCTGCAGGACAGCTTTGCCTTGGCGTCTTTCAGGGTGTAAGCAATAGAAGTAGCTCCAGGATGTAGCAGAAGGTCCCTCTACGGTCACTTCAAGTCCGAAAATACCATCTTTGTATTTCTCTTTTTCTAAAGAAGCATTCAGTTTATAGTCGGCAATGTACTGTTTGGGAGTACTGTAAAGATACACGTCACGTTCGATACCACTCAAACGCCACATATCCTGACATTCCAGATAAGCACCCGAACTCCAGCGATACACTTCCAAAGCAACCACATTTTCGCCTTCATTGAGGACATCTGTAATATCCCATTCGGCAGCCGTCTTTGATCCCTGATTATATCCAAGTAATTTTCCATTCACCCATACATAATAGAAAGAAATGACCCTTCACAACAAAGTACTACCCTGCGTCCTTTCCAGTCGGCAGGCACTTTGAAGGTACGCGGTAGGAGCCGACTTCATTCTCCGCATAAGGCACCAGCGGCGGATTCTTCTTGAAGTTGAACATTTTATCGTCAAATTCATACGTTTCGTTGACATAGATAGCTGTGCCATAACCCTGACGTTCCCAGTTGCCGGGCACATTGATGTCCGCCCATCCTCCTGTATAATAAGAAGGTTGGTAAAAGTCCTTCGGACGGTTATCGGGATTCTTCACCCAATGGAATTTCCACTTTCCGTTCAGGCTCATATAAAAAGGAGACTGTTCATACCCTCCCGGCTTTTCAATGTCGGAAGCGTTGGCATAAGGCCATACGTATGTGTGAGGAGCGAGTTTGTTCAGTCCCACCGCATACTGGCTTTGCCATTCGGGCAACGGTTGTTGCTGCGCTAAAGTGAAAGTAGTGGCAGCTAAAAGAGTTCTTCTAAGCTAATATTAAAGCAGTCATCGTTTATTAATTAGCTAATGTTCATAAGCATGTCATTCATAATGTAGTCTCTAATAATATAAGATTATTTGCAAAGCACTTAATTGCTGTTTTTAACTATTTGATTACTATTCTATAATCACTTCATCAAAATAGACTCTCGCTTCCTGACCGGGGCGGACATGCTCGTCGGGACATATCCCCGCACCTTCTGCCGTCACCCGGACATAACGAGCAGATACTCCGCCCATGTCTATCGAATAGTCATTTCTGAAAGTTCCTTCCTGATAGATTTCTTCCGGAGAAAAGTTCAATTCTCCTATGGCATGGTAGGTACGATTATCATCAGAAACTTCTACGCGAATCATTTTCGGTTTGTGCGCTCCCATTCCATAATTCGTAATGCAACCAATGGTTAATTTATTCAGTTTTTCCTGACTCTGCAAATCTATTGTGAAAGAGATAGAATCATTCCGGCTCCAGTTACACCATTCAAAATCAGTATATTTCAAGCTTCCCCGCAATCCATTGACTAATAACATTTCGTTCTTCTTATTGTCAAGCAAAGGTTTTGCCGTAGCTTTGTTCCATGTGAGTGGCAACTCTAAGGTTTCTCCCATTTGCTTGCCGTTCATAAAGGTAGCGGCTTTCACCATTTGCGTTTTCGTCACACAGATAGGTCCGTCGTAACGATGAGAAGACATTGCCGGATTACTCCCATTCAGTGTATAATAAATTTCCACATCCGGACGGATACATTCCAAACTCACTTCCAGATGTCCGTCCACTGGTGTCACCGTCTGTTGTATGTTATACATTGAGCGGGCATAAACAATTCCTTTTTCTGCAATATGCGAATTGTATACATCCATTCGTTTCAAAAATCCAGTCCAGTCCTTCGTTCCTGCAGCTGTCCAAGCCACTTCTGCCAAGGCAGCCAGACGAGGGAACAAAAGATAATCCACATCTTCCGGTTTATTACAGAATTCCGTCCACATACAGGCCTGTATACCCATTAGCAATGATTCGTATTCCGGTTTCCAGTCTTTCTGTACAGGTTCGTAATCAAAAACATCTTTTAGGGTATTGTTACCGAAATACGTTACCGGTTCAAACCATTGCGGTCCCTGATAGCGAATCAGGTACATGATACGCGCCGGAGTCATGATGAAACGATGTCCTTTTTCAGCAGCTTTCAGGGCAGCCGTTCCCATTCCCTGCCAACCGAGAATAATGGATTCTTCGGGAAGAAAAGAGCTGTTTGTCAATTCATCCCAGCCAATCACCTCGCGTCCTTTCTTACGCAGATAATCACTAATACGCTTCATGAAATAACCTTGCAAGTCTTCCTCATTGGCTAAATGCTGCTTTCTCATCCGTTTCTGACAAAGCGGACATTTTTCCCAGTTCGTCTTTCGCGCTTCATCTCCTCCGACATGAATATAGCGGGAAGGGAAAAGTGCCAGAATTTCGTCAAAGACATCCTGCAAGAATGTAAATACGCTATCATTTCCCGCACAGTAGATAATCTCGGAATTTCGTCCTCCCAAGCCGGGAAGTACACCGATAAAGTCTTTCACAACCGGACAAGCAAACTGGGGATAAGCAGCCAAAGCAGCGTTACTGTGTGCCGGTACATCTATTTCCGGAATGACTTCTATTTGTCTGTCGGCAGCATAAGCTACAATTTCCCGAATCTCCTCCTGTGTATAGAAACCACCTATTGGAGTAAGCTCTCCACGCTCCGGGTTACGGCGTGAGTGAAAAGGCACATCTGTACGGTCTACTCTCCACGCTCCTATTTCCGTCAAACGGGGGTATTTCTTTATTTCAATCCGCCAGCCGTTATCGTCTGTTAGATGAAAATGAAGTTTGTTTATTTTCAGCATCGCCATACAGTCAATGATTCGCAGTACATTCTTTTTAGGGATAAAACAACGTACCGGATCCAACAGTAATCCGCGGAAACCGAAACGGGGTTCATCCTGAACCGTCATTGCCGGAACTCTCCAATCGACATTCCGGACCGGTTGTTCCGATTCTATGGCAGCCGGCAGAAGTTGGCGGATAGATTGCAGGGCATAGAAAAAGCCTTTTGTATCCGAAGCTTTAATGAGTATCTGTTCCGGCGTAATCTCCAGTAAGTAGGCTTCACTTTTTAAAGAAGAATCCGTCACAAAACGGACTTGTCCCTCTTCACGCCCGACATTCAAAGCAGGAGTTATTCCGGCAGCACGAGTAAACAAGTCAATAAAATTGCGGGCAATCACGGCTTGTTCCTGACTTTCTACCGCAAACACCGTTTGGGCTGAAAAGGTGAAGTTACCACGGCCCGGCACAATCTGTGTCGGGCGTGGTACTATTGAAATTAAAGGGGATGTTAAGTTATCAGCCTGCAAAAACGCTGTCAGTGGCGAAAGCAGTATGAGAATGATTAAGATGTATTTTTTCATGGCGTATGTACATTGGTATTATTCCTTGTCTCTCTCCGGTGAGAAGCGGACAGGATCATTGTATTGCTCCTGAAGTTTCAGCATTTCTTCTTTTAGTTCTTTCACTACCGGTTCATATTCAGATTGTCCGTAGAGGTTGTGCATTTCCGACGGGTCTGCCTGCAGGTCGTAGAGTTCCCACCAGTTAATGTCATTATAGAAATGAACCAGTTTATAGCGTTCCGTACGTACACCATAATGACGTTTCACCATGTGTTCAGCGGGATATTCGTAGAAATGATAGTAGAGAGCCTTCCGCCAATCTTTCGGATGTTCGCCTTTCAGCAAGGGGACGAGGGATACACCTTGTATGTCTGAAGGAATCTCTGCTCCTGCCAATTCGAGGAAGGTAGGTGCATAATCGATGTTCTGAACCATTTCGGTGATGTCGCCCCTACGGTCGAATCCTTTCGGCAGACGCATGATAAGCGGTGTACGCATGGATTCTTCGTACATGAAGCGTTTATCAAACCAACCGTGTTCGCCCATGTAGAATCCTTGGTCGGAAGTATAGACGACAAGTGTGTTATCCAGCAATCCTTTCTCTTTCAGGTAGTCGAGTACACGACCAACATTGTCGTCCAGTGATTTTACGGTCTTCATATAGTCACGCATGTAACGCTGGAATTTCCAATTGGCAAGTTCCTTGCCTTGCAGGTTCTGCCTGTAGAAATCATCTATAACCGGTGTGTAGAATTTGTCCCATGCAGCACGTTGACCTTCGTCCATACGACCAATATATTTCTCATATAAGGATTTCAGACGGGTATTTTTGTCGGGACGAAGCATTTTGAGGTCATAAATCATGTCCATGTCTTTCATAATACTCATCTCTTGTGCGGCAGCGGCAGGGCGTCCTTCGTAATTGTCAAAGAAATTGTCCGGTAGCGGGAAGGTTTTATCTTCGTACAAAGCCAGGTTGCAAGTATCTGCCAACCAATTACGGTGAATAGCCTTATGGTGAATCAAAAGACAGAAAGGTTTCTCCGGATTGCGTTTGTTTTCTATCCAGTCAATGGCATCGTCAGTGATAAGGTTCGTGATATATCCATGTTTTTGGATAGTGTCATTGTTCTGTGTGATGAAATCCGGATTGTAGTAGTCGCCTTGTCCGGGGACAATCTGCCAGTAATCAAAACCGGAAGGCAAACTTTCAAGATGCCATTTACCTACCAGTGCTGTCTGATAACCGATTTTCTGCAACAGCTTCGGAAAAGTCTGTTGCGAACTGTCGAATACGCAAGTGGTATTATCATAGAATTTATTAGCACAACTATGTTTACCCGTTATCATGCAGGCACGACTGGGACCGCTTAATGAATTGGCTACAAAACTTTGAGTAAAGCGTACACCATCGGCAGCAATACGATCGAGATTGGGTGTTTCCATGTAGCGTGTGTCATAACAGCTCATCATCTGAGCTGTGTGATCGTCTGTCATAATGTAGACGATATTCAAAGGTTTCTGTTCCACAGGCTTTTGCTTGTTTGAACAGGAAGCAAAGGAAGCTACAGCTGCTACTCCTGCTAAAGGAAAGAATAAGTTTGGTTGCAATTTTTCCATAAATACTAATTTGTATAAGATTGTGTCAGCAAAGATAGAGGACAGCCATCTATTTAACTTCCACAAATTACCATTTAATTTCCAATAATCTCCATTTCTGCATAATTGACTAATAAATAGCCGGAAGCATATCGCCTTCTAACGATAGCTTCCGGCATAAAATTCATTTCACACTATTGAAAGCTAATTGAAAGAGATAGCATTAATAAAATAACTGATTAGCCCAGACTTTTTCAGCATCAGTCTGTACATAATTCTTATTTGTATAGATACGAATCCAATCAATTTCCATTCGAGGCGTATTATCATCCGTTTCACAATTGGCAATACTTTTCAGTACATTATCCCAACCTTCAGGCGCTTTACCAGCAGCCCGTTCCGAGCTTTCAGCCAATCTCATAAAGAAGTAGAGACCGGCACTGCCACCAGCAGCAGTAGCAGGATCAGGATTAGCAGTAGCAGGAGTTCCAGCCTTGTCGAATGGCCACCTGTCAGGAGATTGTGTACGATTCACAGTCAGATTGGTTGCTCCATTAATTCCTAAATTGATTATATTTTCATCCACAAGTTCCACCCAATATATATTCCATTCATTCGCTTGAGGTATTGCTACACTCTTTGAACCTATCTCATTATCAACAGTTACAGCCTGAGTAATTACAGAACCTTGAGTGTTCTTGAGAATATCGATCTCATCTTTCGTGTTCGGAAGGGAATTTTTCTGATTTTTAAGTCCGATTGTCGGAACAAAACCAGTCCGTATTCCTCTCAAACGCGCCTTCACTTCAATTCTCATACCAGGAAAGAACCGAGTATGTTGTGGGGCAAAAATACCACCAAATTTAGAACATTGCAATGCGGCGACACCGTAATCCTTGGTAGCAGTCATGGCACCAGTCCCCTGAACATTTTTATCCACCCACATATTTAAAATACCTTCATTGGTTATATTTGTACATTTTGCATTATTCACAGCTTGTATTTTCTGTGACGGTGCATCATTAATATCAGAAAAGGCCCAAGAAATACGATGTCCGAAAGCATTAGGGGTATTATTTCCGCCACTAAAACTATTATTAATATAATGGAACTCTATCGCATTGCATAATACCCAATCTTTATCTTTCAAAGCTGAAGTGGGATGAGCGCTATTCTTATTCATAGCTATTTTATCTCCCGTAAACCAACTTTCAATTGCAGTTTTATTTTTATCAGACATAAACGGCCTATCCGGGAATTCATACACCTTCGTTATATCAAACAGATTAGGATCTCCCATAGATTCCAAATCAGTCATAGTTATAGTCAGAGTAGAATTTATCATCGGATTCGCTGGAGAATCACTCTCCAGATTCAATACCAGTTGCAAATCCCCTGTCATTTCAAAATCCTGTTTAATAGTCACAGCATCACTTTTTGCCGAAGTTCTTCCTGCAGGAATTGTTAATGTAGACGGTAAATTTTCATACCTATCTCCTTCCCCTTCTTTCGGAGTAATTTTCATATTAAGAGGTACGGAACTTGGTTTTTCAATCTTTGCAACTAATACAAACTTACCACCTTCCATTACTACATTCTCCGCATTGTTCTCCAATGATGCCATTATCCGATAATAATCGGAAACCTTAATTACCTGACTGGAGCCTTCCATCTTATAACCACGGGCAAAAGCCGTAAAGTTTATAGCAGTACTACCCGTCAGTCCGGATGCCTTTATCGGAAAATCCACCTGAATCTGTTTCTCCCCCTTCGGAAAAGTAACGATTCCATTGAACTGTTCGAATACATTCGAAGCATCCTCCGTTCCGGCTTTCGCCGTAAAGTAAATATCAAAATCTTCATTTGCTACAACCTCCTTGCCATCAGCATCCGGTTCCACATTAATATTCACTTTCAAGTGTTCTCCCATCGCAAATGCGTTGTCATTGATGCTCATCGTTAATGGCACGATTTCCGGCAGAGGGCGGTATTTCGTTTCTTCCTCACACCCAGTCAACCCCATGGTCAACAAGCATATCGGAAATATTTTATATAATATGTTCTTCATATCTTTATCTATCTAATTATCATAAATGAATTTTATTCAGTTCCCTTACTTAGTCGGCCATCCCGGATTCTGATTCAGCTCATGGTCCATCTGGATTTCATCCGGTGGTATGGGTAACAAGTAATCACGATCTTCATTAAACTTGTAGCCTTCAGGCAAGTACTCTTTCAACGGATCCATCCATCCTTCATTATCTGTCAGTACATGATTCAGTCCTTCTTTCCGCAATGTAGGCGAAAAGCTCAGATAAAGCACACCGTCTTTGCCCAGATAAGCTCCACGTCCGCGTCCTTCCACACCTTTCAACGTACCGGCTACCCTCCAACGCATCAAGTCATCCAAACGAAAACCTTGCAGAGATAGCTCTGAACGTCTTTCCCGACGTACCTCCTGCACTGCCGGCGGCAGGCCTTGGAAAGGGAAGTGAGGATCAGCCGCCGGAGTAACATAGGCCACACCGGCTCTTTGACGCAATGGCTTTAATGTTTTCTCTGCCACGTTATCATTATACTGCCCTAATTCGGCAGCAGCTTCAGCATAACAAAGCAACCCTTCGGCATAGCGGAACATGACATGAGCCGTTTCACAATTGCCGGTTACATAGGTCGTATCAATGCCAAGGCGAGTATGGAATCCGGTCACGTTCTTGTAAATTCCATCCCCATTCAAGCGCGGAGATGAAATATCTTTATTCTTTTCCTTTTGTTCTGCTTCGGTCCCTGTCTCGTCATACGCTCTCACATTCATCAAGCTATTAGACTTGAACTTACAACCGGTATGCATCACCATAGCCAAAAGTCTTCCGTCACGATCTTTAAATACCTCATTAAAGTCCTTATACTTTTCATCGGTCGGATCAACCGGCGTACCATCCACATTCAGAAAATTATCCACCAAAGACTTGGATAGTCCCGAAGGCTTCACATTATCTGTTACTCCACCGCTAAGCTGTTGAGTAACGGTATTGAACACGCCATCAGCTATTGAATATTTTTTCCAAAAAGTCACTTCGCTAATGTTGGAAAGATCGTTTGAATTGAATAGCTCCGAAAAAGCGTCATCTATATTGGTAGCTTTCGGATTGGTTGCTGTCATATGCAAAGTCAGTCCGGCCGGGAACAAATATTGATCTCCCCAGTTCATCACTTCCTTAAAAAACTCTTCAGAGTTATCTTCCGTTGCAAAATCAGTTCCCTTGTGATACTTCTCCCACGAACCTTCGTACAAAGCAACTCGCATAGCCAGAATCATGGCCGTTTCTCTGTTGACACGCAATCCACTGTATTTACTGCGGGAATGTAAATTAGCACGAGCCTCCGGTATCAACCCAATAGCCGCTTTCAAATCGTTCAGGATAAAACGGGCTGCATCCGCACGTTTTGTCGCAGGAATTTGCAAACCGCCCAACGTAGCATTGCCATCCCAGAAGTCATCCATAATGGGAATATTACCAAAACGTGTGAGCAGATAGAAGTGCCAATAAGCACGGAAGAAATACGCTTCCCCTCTCAATGAAAGCACTTCGTCCGTTTCGTCCACTTCGGAAACTGCGTAATAATGAAAAAAGTAATTCACCATACGCAAGTTTTTATAGCCTTTATTCCAATCGTCAGAGCCACTGAATTGATTATTCTCTCCATTCAGGCGCATATCATACTTTTCCGAAAGGATATTGTCACTGTTCACCTCTTCTCCTCTGACACCAATACCATATTGAGCCGGAGCCGGTAGAGAAGTATACAAATTATTTATATAGCTTTCTACATTCTCTCTAGTTTTCAAGAAATCTTCATTGTTAGGCTGCGTATAGGGTTTACGGTCCAAATAGTCGGAACACGCCGACAACAGTAAGCCTGCAAAAACAGTCAGGATAATTATTTTATTTTTCATGATAGCGTTCCTCTTTAATTAAAATGTAAAATCAAGTCCAAACACGAAATTACGGTTCATCGGATACACCTTTCCGTTACCATTCTGATTTTGAGCCGAGGTAAGTCCCGGAGCAGCCGCGTTACTTCCGCCTGCCCACGCGTTCACCTGATTAAGGGTTTCCGGATCAAACTGATTCGGCAGTTTACTGATGGTAAACAGGTTATCGCATGTAAAATATACTTTCAGGTTACTTAGTCCAATATTCTTCAACAATTGAGGCTTAAAAGTATAGGATACTGTCAAATTCTTCATACGCATATATGCCGCATTCAGCATATAGCGGGTAGTATTATATCCCGTATTGGCATTCGTTGTCTGGGCATCGGTCGTCAGTCGAGGTAGATATCCATTGGGATTCTCGGGACTGAAATAATCGAGATGCTCCTTGAACCATTCTTTACCACCGAATAGGTAAGTACTGGCGGCCATCGGAAAATCTCTCTTGGCAACTCCTTGCAGTAAAGTGGATATTTCAAATCCCTTATATCCTACGTTTAGATTGATACCGAAACTGTATTTGGGAGTAGCATTACCGATAATTTTCAAATCACCATGGTCGGCCAATGTACCCTTACCCGGGTCCACTTTACCGTCACCGTCGGAATCAATGTATTTCAAGTCGCCTCGTTGCCATTTGTCGCCGGACTTAAAGAAACTAAGATCTACTTGTCTGAGGTATGCGTCCACTTCGCGATTGGACAGAAAAAGATCATTCGCTTCATATCCCCAAATCTCACCTATGTCCATTCCTTCATAATATCCTTTATTAGTTGCCAAACCGGTATGATTGTTGTATATCAATCCCTCCGGATTGTTGTATTTGGTAACAACAGCTTTGTAATTGAATACATTGAATCCTATGCCATAGCTAAAACCACATTTTAGCTGGTCCTGCCAGTTTACAGACAATTCCCAACCACGATTACGCAAAGTAGCGTTATTGACTTTCGCACGGTCAGCCGTACTAATACCTCCGAGATTCGGAATAGCTTCAGCAGGACCAATCATGTCGCGCGTGGTACGCTGATAAATATCAGCAGTAACAGACAGTCTATTATCCAATAACATCAGGTCGAGACCTAAGTTGGCATTGTCTACCTTCTCCCACGTAATATACGAACTGATCATCTTAGGCGTAGTGGCTAAAGTTCCTTTTTGAGGAGTAGCTTGCACACCGGGTAACAGCCAAGCATTAGGTGAATCGGAGGTCAAGCTCTGAATCCCGAGGTAATCATAGAGTCCCGCTCCGTTCTGATTACCCAAGCGACCGTAAGAAACACGTACTTTCAATTGAGAAACCGGCAGATTCAGCGCTTTGAAATAGTCGGTACGAGAAATGTCATAACCGGCTGAAAAAGAGGGGAACAATCCCCAGCGATTTCCCGGAGCAAAACGCGAAGAACCGTCATAACGTCCACTGAATTCCAGAAAATAAATCTCCTTGTAATTCCAATTCAGTTTAGCGTACATACCCATTGTAGCCCAATGCGTCCGGTCTTCACCTGCCAATACTTGCCCGTTAGCATTCACAAAAGAGAATATATCACTAGTCAGCAATCCGTCTTTATAAGTATAACCATTCGAATTTTCTTGCAGTTCCATCTGGAAACCCGCCATCGCCTTAAAGAAGTGGTCGCCCCAAGCATGTGTGTAGGATGACGATATGTTTGGAGACAGGTAGTAGTTGAATGTATTACCGCGTGTATAAGAGCCCCAATTAGAGTTTTTCCAGTTCATGCCCGGATATTGATACCCCTGTTTGGTTCCCTTACTTATATCCAACGTTCCGTCAGGTTTTTCAGCAGTAGGATATCCGCGTTTGAAATCATTGTTTTCTACATCGAAGCGTATTTTCATTTCACCTACAATATCCCACCCTTCCAGTGGAGTAATCGTAGCGGCAAACGACATCGCATCAGAAATTCTGTTCTGCACATAATGCGATTGTTTCAGATAACGGTATTCGGAATTGTCATTATATTCCGACTTTACAGGAAGATGGGTAGGAGAATTCGGAAAGCTGCTTCCGATAGTTCCATAAAAAATGGTCTGGTTAGCCATCGGACGCTTCAGTATATTCAGCGAAAGGTTATTATTGAAATTAAACTTCAACCATTTATTGGCTCGGATCTGAAACTTCGAGTTTACATTGTACTTACTCAAGTTATCGTCCACTTGATCCAGTAATCCTTCCTGGTAAATATATCCCAAACCTACGTAATAATTAAATTTATCAGAACCTCCCGTTACGCTCAGATTATGAGAATGACGGATGGAAGCTTTTTTAAAGTAGTAATCATACCAGTCGGTATTGGCATACACAGCATCTTTAGAACCTGCCCAACCGGTACCGTCCGCATTAGGTCCTATGCCCGGGAACTTTTCCGAATAAGGATTCTCCATAAAGCCCTGCATCTTTTCGATGAGCGCATCAGGAATCGAGTGTTTTACTCCATCGTTATCATCTCGTTCGTTCAGATAATTGGCAAATTCAATAGAATTCATCATTTGGGGCATATTAATAGGAGAACTGAATCCTACAGTACCACTGTATGATATACGTGTTTTTTCCTTTTTACCACTTTTGGTAGTGACGATAACCACACCATAGGCGGCACGTGCACCATAAACGGCAGCAGCAGAAGCATCTTTCAAAACACTGATGGTTTCAATGTCGGCAGGATTCACATTCTGCAAACTTTGCTCCACTCCGTCTACCAATACATAAGGTTCGCCTCCATTGATAGAACCGATACCACGAATATTGAATTTAATTTCGGCACCGGTCTCACCGCCTACCCCATTAGCAACCGCATCAGAAGAGAAGTTTAAACCGGCTACATTACCCTGAAGGGCACTCGTGAGGTCAGTAACCGGACGGTTGACAATAGCATCGGAACCTACAGTAGCCACCGCCGCCGTAATGGTGCTTCGTTTCTGTTTATCCATACCTACTACTACCACTTCATCCAAGACTTTTGTATCCTCTTTTAACGTAAATCGGTTGCCTTCTGCTTTTGTCACCTTTATTTCAAGGGGAGTAAAACCGACATAAGAAATAACCAATGTGTTACCTACTTTCCCTTTCACGGAAAAGTTACCGTCAATGTCAGTCAGCGTCCCATCTTTAGAACCTTTCACCATCACTGTAGCACCGATAATGGTTTCACCTTTATCATCTACCACTTGTCCTTTTATCATTTGTTGCTGTGCCAACGCACTTAAAGGAAATGATAGCAGGAGTATCAGAAACAGAATCAAAAATTTCTGTACTCGCATGAACTTCTTTTTTTCCATAATATTGTATTTGATTAATTTAGATTCTCTTTTATTCCGTCGGATTCGCATAATATTCAAACTCTTCTTTTATGCCTTCAACAAAGACTTATTATTGGTTACGTCAATATCCGTTGCCAAATCCCAACTCATAATACCTGCAAAGCCTTCTTCACACACATATCTCGCTTTCTTGCGAATCGTTTCTACACTGTTGAAAGTATATGTATTTCCTTTATATGTATATGTATCCTCAATCGTAGTAGCCAGACCGTCATTCACGAAATCATAATAGGCAGCAATCAGACTACCCGTAGAACCATAGAAAGGGACTCCCATCACTAGTTTATTCTTAGGAATTCCATATGTTATAGCCATTTCTCCATCTTTTACAAATTGCTCATAAGGAAAACGCATCACTGCAGGGCCATAACATTGATAAGAGATAAAATCCAGTGCATCAATAGCTTCCGGAGATATTTTAAAAGAAACCGGATGCAAAGACGCAGTGAAGTAAACATACTTTCCTAATGTAGAACGCATTTGGATAACTGTTGCACTATAATTATTAAATTCATTCGTATTTGTAGGCCATTCAAAATCAAAATCAACTCCATCAAAATCATATTGTTCGATAATCTTCTTCACCTCGGAAGCAAATCTTGTGCGAGCAGTGGCATCAGCCATCATCTTTTTCCATTCTCCACCGGCAATGCCCAAGCGCAATCTTCTATCTCCCTGTTGTCCCTGTAAAGCGGTACGTATATTATTCAAACGCCCCAGCCAGGAATGTGAATCCTTGCCAGGTTTCGTGGCATCATCGTATTTCCAGTAAGCAAGTATTTTGGAATTATTCCAATTGTCAAAGGTGATAGGATTTCTACCTGATGTACCTACTACCAGACTGCTTACAAAAGTTTCATCTAAATAACCTTTAAATTTATCTCCAATCAAAAAATCAGTACGTGTATTAGGTACTTCATTAGGGAGAGCACCTACAAAACTTATTGCAGTATTGTTTGTATCCACATAAAGTTTCGCCGTTCCCTGTTCATAAGTCAGCCCAATATAGTGCCAGCCTGTTGCCAGATCAGGAGTGGTAACGGTTGCAACCGAACTTCCAATAGACAGTTTCAAACTATTAGCTGTCGCACCCATTTGAAAAGCAATGATCGTGGAGTTTCCATCCATTTTCTTAAAGAGAAAAGCTCCGTCCACCCATTCACTTATATATATATAGGTACCAAAGGTGAATTTATTAAAGGCCCCATCAGCAGAGTGAAGTAATCCATCACCGCCATTCATAAGACTTGTTCCTTCAAATTTAACCACTCCATTACGACCTTGAAAAGTGCCAGCATGAGATACGTTTGTCATCGTTGCATCATTCAACGGCAATTCAAAAGCTACCTCACCATTTGCATAAGGACGCGCTGCCAAATAAATCAAATCTGTACAAGCACCCATACTGGCTGCCGAAATACGGTTTATTTCAAAAAAATCCCCCCGAATATAAGAGCAATTAATGAATGATTTTACAGTAGGATTATCCGGCTCTTCCGGTTCACCAGGTTTTCCTGTGATTGCACCTTCAGGAGGAGTACCAGTTGGAACGTCTACCCATTTTGTGTCTTTACAAGCTGTCAACGTTCCAAAAAGGAGGAGACAAAGAAATAGGAATTTGTTTCTCATAAATTTAATAATTAAGATTAGCTTTATTTAATAATTGTGCTGTCCCTTTTGACAATCACTGCCACAAATGTAAGCTATATTAAAGGCAAAGAATGTTCTATTTTAGCTACGATTCTTCCAAATTTGTCTAAAATCGTCCATTTCATCGATTAATTATGGAATCACAGACATCTTTGAACATCTTACGAATCAAAAAAAGAAAGCGGAAGTATCCATTCCTGAATATTCCCGCCTACTTTATATTTTATCCTAATATAACTACAACAATTTTCCTATGAAGATATATTATAGGTTTTCTATATCAGAAGATTGAAGACCCGTGTATTTGATAATTATATCAATGGATATTCCGTCCTCTCTCATCTTCCGAGCAATTTCAATTTGCTTCTTTTGCTCTCCTTTCTCCAACCCTTTCTCCAACCCTTCCTTCATCCCTTCTTTTATTCCCTCTTTTATTCCCTCTAGCCTTCCTTTTTTCACTCCTTTTTCCAACCCGGCCTTCATCCCTTCTTTCATCCCTTCTTCAGCCGCTTTTCTCCGCATCTCTTCGTTTTTACGCCGTTCATCCTCCTCTACAATTTGGTTGACCCTATACCGATCTAATGCCTTATCATAAGCGATACGGTTTTCTTCCGAAAGATCGGCAACTGCTGCCAATCTCGCCAGATGTTCAAACACTTGTTCTTTCAAAGCATCCGGCATTCTATTCCAATTGCTCATATTCTTCAGTGCATAAATTAATTTATCATATAATGTATGGCAGTCCGACAAATCCTTTGTAAAATAAGGAAATTGCAAATAAATCTGCCGGAGATGCGGATTAACAATCTTCCCTGTATCACGGTCGGAAAGAACCGTATCCGTACGGAATTTAGCCTCTAAATTTTCCTCTTTGAAATTCATCAGGAAAATTCCATATATAGTAGGTAGTCTATACTGCTTTCCATAAGAGACAAGTGGTTCTCTTGCAGTCATCGGATCTTCAGGGACAGGGACTTCTTTTGAAGAAGGAGATTCTATCTGCCGACTCACAGCACGACAAACATAATAAAGTGTACGATCTAAAAAATTACTGTGCCAACGATTCTGCATCTCCACGATAATATACTCACCACTTGCTGTACGGCAATAAAGATCATAAATGATACCTTTATCACTCACATTGTCCGCATGATCTTCCTTATCCAGAAAAGTAAGTTCTGTAATATGATGTTCACCTGCAAGTAGTTCGTTCAACAAAGTGATGAGCAAATTCTTACTGGCCGGTTGACCAAAAATAATTTTAAATCCTATATCAGTAAAAGGATTGACGTATTTGGACATGATATTCTATTTTTAGCAAAGGTAACTATTTAAATCCATAAACATAAAAAACAATCCCAAACTTTACGGATTTATAGCCTTTTATAGTAAGCTGTCTCCCTTTCAATTCCTCCAAACAAACAAGAGAAATGTTCTATTTTTCAGATTAAGAAAGAAAACAAAACTATTGAAGATGGTAATCCGGAATTAAAAGCATCCATATTACCACATATATATGCATATTACCGCCACAATACAGCATATATTTTCAGATGATATGCATTTTCTTTAAAGAAATAAATGATGTTCCTCGGTGAGCAATAAGCCATTCCTCGGTGAGGAACACATCCTTCCTCACCGAGAAAGCCTTCCATACTCACCGACCAAGTTATAAAAGCCCTCTGAAAAGCCCGTTTATAGGCTAGTTCATCATCACAAGCGCACAAAAGAAAAATGATAAAGCAAACTACATACGGGCAAACAGTAAGCATATAGATAGCAATACAGAGGAATTATTTATTTTTAGACAGGAATTATCCAGGACAACAAACAACCCTACATTCTTTCATCCAAAATGCAGAGCGTTTTTTCCTTCACCACAAACAAGTGACCGATATATTAAAAACAGAAAGAATAGAATATACCCTTTTTCAGATCAGCACATTTTTAATCCCCTCTTTTCAACAACCATACTCTTTCAGAGTCTGCATCAACTTCGCACCATTGATCGGCTTCACCAGATAATCATCACAACCGGCTTTCAACGCAGCTACCCGGTCGGCATCAAAGGCATGAGCAGTCAGGGCGATAATCGGAATTTCAGCATTAAACTTCCGGATCTCCGAGGTTGCAGTACGCCCGTCCATAACAGGCATCTTCATATCCATCAGTACCAAATCCACCGGTTGGGTACGGACAATCTCAACTGCCTCCAGTCCATTCGGTGCGTGTAACAACTGACATTTGTTTTTCAAGATAGAAGATACCAAAAAGAAGTTACTTTGAATATCTTCAACGACCAGCACTCTTTTAGGTACTTTCTTTGTTTCTTCGGAGTCAAGAACGCTTTCATTATCTGCATCTTTCTCATTATTCCGACGTGAAGAAGTCGGCTCGCTGTCAACCGAATCAAACTGGCATGGCAAAACCGCCCAAAATAAAGACCCTTTATCAAATTCCGACTCAAAGCCTATCTCTCCCCTGCAAGCCTCAACGATGGCTTTACAAATAGACAGTCCCAGTCCGGTCCCCTGTGCAAATTCATCCAGTTTCTCAAAACGATGGAACACCTTGTCTTTTTTATCTTCCGGTATACCAACACCTGTATCGCGAACGTAAAGACGAATATCTCCGTCTATCTTTTCATACCCCATTTCAATAGTTCCTTTGGAGGTATATTTGATAGCATTAGTTACAAAGTTAGTGAGAATCTGCGCTAACCGGTTTTTATCCAAACGAACGGTACAGGTTTCATAAGGATTCACGGGAACTAACCGAACCTGCGGATTTACTACACGACGATGCATCGAAGCAGCTAATTCGTTGAAATAAACAGCCAAATCAAAATCTTCGTATTTCAGTTCTACCGAGCCGGCTTCTATTTTCGAAAGATCCAGTATGTCGTTAATCAGTTTCAAAAGCAACTCATTGTTGGCATTGATAATCTGAATAAATTCTTCTTTTTCTTCTTGATCTTCCGTCACCATCAATAAATCGGAAAAACCAACGATAGCATTTAACGGTGTACGGATTTCGTGGCTCATATTTGCCAGAAAGGCGGATTTCAACTTATCGGATTGTTCAGCACGACTTCTTGCCGTTTCAAGTTCACCTATCATGTGCTGTCGCTCGGTAACATCATCTACGCGAATCACGACACCGTCAACATCTCCCTGTTCATTAAATATGGGAGTAGCAAAGACTTCTATGACATGCTTGTTATCCAGATTAAACAAGATAGACTCTACCTGACCGGATTTCCGGGCACGTTGCATCACACAGTTCTCACAAGGAGTGGTGCGATTATGGGCCGTCAGATAGCAAAGCTCCCCTTTTTTGTAAGCCTCATAAGAAAGGCTTTTACTACAAAGCGAGATATTCTCCCATTGTACGATATAGTCGTTCGCAATATATGCCAATCCCGAATTAATATTGTTCAATACCAACTCATTCTGACGAATCAATTGGATCATTCTTTGTTCGCTCTCAAGGAGTTCTTTTTTTGAGCGCACCGCTTCTTCGTAAAGATTATCATATTTGTTTTGCCACAGAACACGTTCGGTGACATCCTGACTAATCACCATATAATTCATAATTTCCGACTTTTCATTATGTACGAAAGAAACGGTAATCTCGAAGAATTTTATACCGGACAGATTAGTAGGAAAAAGATGACGCACGTCATCAAAATTATATTTTGCCATGAAACGCACTGTTTCTCCTTTTCTGACCTGTTCTTTGATTTCATCAGAGAAACTAGTGTAATTAAATAGATTATAGCCCAGAATATCCTTTTTGTCTTTTATCCCCATTGATCTCAACCGCGAATAATTGACATCTATCATGAGACCGTCCTTATCATACAACTCCAAGCCTACAGACAGGTCATTAAAGATGTTGTGCAATAAGTTGTCAGCTATCCCATTTTCCAAAGTCTGTTCCATGCAGCAAAATTTGTATAGTATTACAATATTGATTGTTTATCCAAGCAAAGTTACTTAAATATTTTGTTACATAGCAAGAAAGAGGCTAAAAAAAAGCCTCTTTCAGTATCTTTATTTGGTATTTTGGTATAAAAAGGCTGTTGCTTTCGCTAATGTTTCCGGTTTGCCGATATCAATCAGATGTAACTTTTCTTTCAAATAACCACCATAGTTTACTTGCCGGCAAGTGGCAAGATAGAAATCCATAATAGAGAATTTACCCTCCCAACGGGGAGAGGTCATCCATTGAAAAATGGCGGGCGAAAGTACATGGATACCACTGAATGCATATTCCTGATAAAGAGAAGGATCATACTGAAAACCTTCCGGTTTCACTTGTTCCGTATCCTTGTTTATCCATCCGCAAAGTCTTTTGTCTGTATCAAAAAGAAGATAGCGGGAGGTTTTACGTTGGCTGGCCAGTAAAGTAGCAACAGCACCGCTTTGTAGATGATAGTCATATAGTTCTTTCAGGTTCACGTCTGAAAGAATATCTACATTGTGTATCAGGAAAGGTTCATCGGAATTTTCAAAGAAAGAACGGGCTTTCTTAACTCCCCCACCGGTGTCGAGCAACAAGTCGCGTTCGTCGGAAATATGTATGATGAGTCCAAAATTTTCATTGGCTTTCAGGAAGTCAAGTATCTGTTCGCCAAAATGGTGGATGTTAATCATTATTTCTGTGAATCCGGCAGCTTTCAGTTTTAAAATCACATGTTCCAACATCGGACGTCTGGCTATGGGAACTAAAGCCTTCGGCATGGTATCGGTGAGTGGCTTCAGCCGGCTACCCAAACCGGCTGCAAATATCATTGCTTTCATTCTTTCGGTTACTTTCTTCTTTATAGTTACTCTTCTTAGATTGTTGCCTCAAACGTATGTTCGATGTTCTGTTCCCGATGCACCAGTTCGACTTTCACACCAAATTTCTGATTCAGGTGCTCTGCCAGGTGCTGGGCTGAATAAACAGAACGATGCTGTCCGCCGGTGCAACCGAAGCAGACGGACAAATTGCTGAATCCGCGTTCCATATAACGTTTCACGGAGGCATCTACCAAAGCATAGACATGATCGAGGAAACGAAGTATTTCGCCATCTTCTTCCAAGAAAGTGATTACAGGTTCATCCAGTCCGGTGAAAGGTTTGTAACGCTCATACTTGCCGGGATTATTCACGGCACGGCAGTCGAATACATAACCTCCTCCATTGCCGGTAGAGTCATCAGGAATTCCTTTCTTATAAGCAAAGCTCATTACTTTGACGGTTAGCTGCCGCTTTTTCAGGTCGTCCGTAAATTGTTTCAGTCCAGTAAGCTCCCGCAAAACGTTACAGAGATACGGATATTCCGGATATTCTTCTTTCAACAGTTCACGCAGGTTTTCGATGGCATAAGGAACGCTTTGGATAAAATGCGGTTTCTTTTCAAAGTAACCACGGAAACCGTATGCTCCCAGCACTTGCAGCGTACGGAAAAGGACAAAGTGGCGAAGCTGGCTATAAAAATAGGATTCGTCAATCGGTTGGTATTTGCGAAGAGCTTCCATATATTCTTGCAGCAGTTCTTTACGGAGGCTATCAGGATATTTCGCTTTCGCCTGCCACAGGAAAGAGGCTATGTCATAATAGAACGGGCCTTTGCGTCCGCCCTGAAAGTCGATAAACCACGGTTCCCCATCTTTTATCATCACATTACGGCTTTGAAAATCACGATACATGAAAGTAGCGGAAGAACTGCGGAGCAAGACATCGCTCATTTTTTGGAAATCATCTTCCAGTTTGTCTTCCTGAAACTCCATGCCGGTAGCTTTCAGGAAGCAATATTTGAAGTAATTCAAATCCCACAGAATAGAGCGTTGGTTGAACTCCGGTTGAGGATAACAACGGGAAAAATCAAATCCATCCGCCCCGGCAAATTGAATAGCAGGAAGCAGACGGATCGTTTTGCGAAGCAACTCTTTTTCCTCTTCGGAAAAAACACTGGTAGCACGTCCTTTCTCTATGGCATGGAACAACAGAGTATCGCCCAAATCTTCCTGCAAATAATAGGTTTTATCTTCCGAGGCAATGCGCACTTCGGGAACAGGCAGTCCACATTTGCGGAAGTGTCCTGCCATATAAAGAAATGCCTCATTCTCATCAATAGAAGCCCCGTAGACTCCAATCAATGTTTCTATACCCGTCAGCCGAAAATAACGGCGGTTGGAACCAGAAGACGGTAATTCTGTTATGTTTTCAGCGGGAACGCCCGTATATGACTGATAAAGTTTCTGTAGTTCTTCGGTAATCATAGTCGTATATTTTCGAGCAAAGATAAGCATAAAAACTAAAAAATAAGAGAGGGGATTTAACTAATATTCATCCGAATACACTATCTTTGTTTCAGTTTAACTGACCTGATCTCATGAGAACAAAAACCTTTTTACTACTATGCATTGCATTTATCACTACTGTTTATCGGCTGTTTTCCACTCTTCAAGCCGGTCATTATTACTATAAGCAAATCTCCCTAAAAGATGGTCTTCCCTCTACCGTGAGATGTATTTTAACGGACAAACAAGGATTTGTATGGATTGGAACCCGTTCCGGACTTGGGCGATATGACGGACATGAACTCAAAAAATATATTCATCAGGCAAATAACCCTCATTCCATTCCTCACAATTTAATCTACCAGATGATAGAAGACGTACAAAACAATATATGGATTCTGACAGACAAAGGAGTGGCACGTTATCAGAGGCAAAGCGATGACTTTTTTATACCGACTGATGAGACAGGAAATAATATCATCGCCTACTCCGCCTGCCTGACTGATAACGGAGTGTTATTCGGTTCGAAAAATAAAATCTTTTTCTATAATTATCAGGATACCTCTTTACGCCTCCTACAAACATTTGACTTAGAACCCAATTATAATGTGACTCTACTAAATCTATGGGATAAACACACATTACTCTGTTGCAGCCGGTGGCAAGGACTACTCCTGCTCGACCTGAATACCGGAAAATGCCGACGTCCTCCTTTCGATTGCGGAAAAGAAATTATGAATGTACTCATAGACTCACAAAAAAGAATCTGGGTAGCTCCCTACAATGGAGGGCTGAACTGTCTGACACGCGACGGTAAACTACTGGCTACATATACTACCCACAACTCCTCTTTAAGCAACAATGTCATACTAAGCCTCGCCGAACGGGAAGGAGAAATCTGGATTGGAACAGACGGAGGAGGCATTAATATTCTCGACCCAGAAACAAGACGTTTTTCGCTGTTGGAGCATATGCCCGGAAGTGACCACTACTCACTCCCCGCTAACTCTATTTTATGTCTGTACAACGACTGCAACAATAATATGTGGGCAGGTAGCATCCGTAACGGACTAATCAGCATCCGGGAAGTTTCCATGAAAACGTATACAGATGTACCTCCCGGCAACGACCGCGGACTAAGCAACAATACCGTTCTAAGTCTTTTCCAAGAATCCCAAGACCAAATTTGGGTCGGTACAGACGGAGGAGGCATCAACAGCTTTAACCCACTCACAGAGAAATTTATCCATTACCCTTCCACCTGGGAAGACAAAGTAGCCTCTATCTGCCAGTTTACTCCCGGCAAATTATTAATTTCTCTTTTCTCACAGGGAGTATTTATTTTCAACCCGGCAACAGGAGAAAAACAGCCTTTCACCATTGTTGACGCTAAAACGACAGCACTCTTGTGCAATCGAGGCAAGGCTGTAAATCTACTTCGGAACACTCATCACAATATTCTGTTCCTCGGAGAACATATCTATATATATGATTTGAATACACGTACTTTCAGTACCGTTATAGAACAAGAAGAGCAGGAAATTATCGGTGCTCTCTTACCGATCGACAATTATAAGAATATCACTTATCTAAATGATACGAAGCACATATATGAACTGGACAACCATACAAACAGACTGAAAACCCTATACAGATGTTGGAAAGATACAACAATCAACTCTGTTGCACGAGACGAAGAGGGAAATTTCTGGATTGGAAACAACTACGGATTAGTACACTACAATCCTGCCACCCAAATACAGACACCGATCCCGACCTCTCTATTTAGTGAAATCACATTGATCGCATGCGACCAGCAAGGAAAAGTATGGATAGGAGCCGACAGTATGCTTTTCGCCTGGCTCATCAAAGAGAAAAAATTCGTTCTATTCGGTGAATCAGACGGTGTAATCCAAAACGAATATCTTTCCAAACCTCGTCTATTAAGTATGCGGGGAGACGTCTACATGGGTGGAGTGAAAGGGTTACTGCATATTAACAGCAAAATACCATTAACCACTTCCGAACTTCCCCAACTCCAATTATCAGATGTCATCATTAATGGAGAGTCAGTAAATAACGAATTAACGAATCATCCAGCAGGGATTTCTGCTCCCTGGAATAGTAATATCACTATTCGAATCATGTCGAAAGAGAAAGATATTTTTCGACAGAAAGTGTACAGATACCAGATAGAGGGGCTGAATGACCAGCAAATCGAATCATACAATCCCGAACTGGCCATACGTTCACTTCCTCCGGGAAGTTATAAAATCATGGCGTCCTGTACCGCCAAGGATGGTAATTGGATTCCCAGTCAGGAAGTACTGGAATTGACCATCCTTCCTCCCTGGTATCGGACATGGTGGTTTATTCTTTGTTGCGCCGTTTTTATTGCTGCCGCTATTATCGAAGCTTTCCGAAGAGCATGGAAACGTAAAGAAGAGAAGTTAAAGTGGGCAATGAAAGAACATGAGCAACAGGTATATGAAGAAAAAGTACGTTTTCTTATTAATATCAGTCATGAGTTGCGTACACCTTTAACGTTAATATACGCACCACTTAACCGGATGTTGAAATCCCTTTCTACCGAAGATACACAGTATTTGCCAATAAAAGCGATCTACCGTCAAGCGCAGCGAATGAAAAACCTTATTAATATGGTACTCGATGTACGCAAGATGGAGGTTGGAGAAAGCAAATTGCAGATACAACCGTATGTTCTCAATCAATGGATTGAACATGTATCCCAAGATTTCATCAGTGAAGGAGAAGCAAAGAACGTCCATATCCGTTATCAGCTTGATCCACATATCGATACTGTAAGTTTTGATAAAGATAAGTGTGAGATTATTCTAAGTAATCTGCTTATCAATGCCTTGAAACACAGTCCGCAGGATGCAGAAATAACAATTATGTCGGAGTTGCTTTCCGAAAAAAATCGTGTACGTATCTCCATCATTGACCGGGGAAACGGATTGAAACAAGTAAATACACAGAAACTCTTCACCCGTTTCTATCAGGGTACAGGAGAGCAGAGCGGTACAGGGATCGGATTGTCTTATTCCAAGATTCTGGTAGAACTGCACGGAGGTTCCATTGGTGCGCAAGATAATCAGGATGCCGGTGCGACATTCTTCTTTGAACTGCCCTTGAGACAACAATCGGAAGAGATTATCTGCCAACCAAAAGCATATTTGAACGAATTGATGAGTGACGATAGTAAAGAACAACAACCGGAGGAAGACAATTTCGACACGAGTCCTTACAGTGTTTTAGTAGTGGATGATAATCCGGACTTGACGGACTTCCTGAAAAAGTCACTGGGAGAATATTTCAAACGGGTAGTGATTGCTTCGGATGGTGTGGAAGCCCTTCAACTGACCAAAAGCCATGCCCCGGATATTATCATCAGCGACGTGATGATGCCGAGAATGAATGGATATGAACTATGCAAAAATATAAAGGAAGATATTACGATCAGTCACATTCCTATCGTTCTGCTGACAGCAAGAGATGATAAACAAAGCCAGTTGAGTGGTTACAAGAACGGGGCGGATGCTTATCTGACTAAACCTTTTGAGATAGAAATGCTGATGGAAATCATTCGCAACCGGTTGAAGAACCGCGAATCTATCAAGAAGAGATATTTGAATACAGGACTAGTCCCTGCGCCGGAAGAAAGCACCTTTAGCCAGGCAGATGAAACATTCCTGTTGAAACTGAATAAAATTATCCTGGAGCATTTGGATAGCAGCCATCTGGATGTCACTTTTATCTGCAAAGAGATAGGTATGAGCAGAGCCTCCCTTTACAATAAGCTGAAAGCTCTGACCGATATGGGAGCCAATGATTACATTAATAAATTCCGGATGGAAAAAGCAATCACGTTAATCACCAGTACGGACCTGTCGTTCACAGAAATTGCCGAAAAGGTAGGTTTTACTACTTCACGCTATTTCAGTACGGCTTTCAAACAATATACTGGAGAAACGCCGACTCAATACAAAGAAAAGCAGAAACAGGAAAGAAAAAAAGAGCAATAAGAAGCTACCCGGAAAATAAATATTTTTTAGGCACGGATTACACAGATTTCACTTCTTTTTATAGTTGTTTTATGATAACTATCATTTTAAAAACCGTGAAATCCATGTAATTCGTGCCTAATATTTTAATATATTGCAAGTTTCATTGCTTACTCAACCATTGACTTTTTTATAGTCTTCCAGGAACTTCTTCAATCCCGAGTCAGTCAGCGGATGATTGAGCAATCCTTTAATGGCGCTCAACGGGCAAGTAGCAACGTCGGCTCCTACTTCTACACATTCGATAATGTGTTTCGTATTACGGATGGAAGCAGCCAATACCTGTGTTTTATAGTCATACGTACGATACATACGTACGATATCTCCCACAAGCCTTACTCCATCTTCACAAATATCGTCCAGACGGCCGACAAAAGGTGAAACATACGTAGCTCCGGCTTTAGCTGCCAGCAATGCCTGCCCTACTGAAAAGACTAATGTACAGTTCGTGCGGATTCCCTTTTCCGTGAAATGCTTAATAGCTTTAATGCCATCGGCAATACAGGGAACTTTTACTACGATGTGCGGATTGAGCGCGGCAAGTTCTTCGCCTTCACGAATCATTCCTTCATAATCGGTTGCTATCACTTCGGCACTTACATCTCCGTTGACGATCTCGCATATTTTAATATAATGCTCACGCTGATTCTGCGTTCCTTTGATACCTTCTTTCGCCATCAGCGAAGGGTTGGTAGTCACTCCGTCAAGTACTCCGAGGTCATAAGCCTCCTGGATTTGCTCCAGATTAGCTGTGTCAATAAAAAATTTCATACTCTTAATTTTTAATGGTTAACGATCTAATAGTCAAAGATAAGAATTTATTTTTATTCATCCTTGATTAAGCAATCGTAATTGACGAATCAAGATATACATCCTGAATGGTATTCAATAATTCCACCCCTTCGTTCATTGGTTTCTGGAACGCTTTACGTCCGCTAATCAATCCCATACCACCGGCACGTTTGTTGACAACGGCTGTAATGACAGCATCACGCAAATCTGATTCTCCGTGAGATTCTCCACCGGAGTTAATCAAACCAACGCGTCCCATATAGCCATTGGCAACCTGATAACGGCAAAGGTCAATCGGGTGTTCGGAAGCCAGTTCGGTATACATACGTTCGTCTACCTTGCCGAAGCCGATGGCTTTGAAACCACCATTGTTAGTAGGAAGTTTCTGTTTTACGATATCAGCTTTAATAGTCACTCCCAGACGGTCGGCCTGTCCTGTTAAATCGGCAGCCGCATGATAATCGACAGCACCTTTCTTGAAATCATTATTACGCAGGTAACACCAAAGAATGGTTGCCATCCCCAGTTCGTGAGCATATTCAAAAGCTTCGGCAATCTCCACGAGCTGACGGCGGCTCTGTTCCGAACCGAAATAGATGGTGGCTCCTACCGCTACCGCTCCCATATTCCAAGCCTCTTTGACTGTACCAAACAGTACTTGGTCGAAAGTGTTGGGATAAGAAAGTAGTTCATTGTGATTCAACTTGACGATGAAAGGTATTTTATGGGCATATTTACGTGCTACGGAACCAAGGATACCAAAGGTAGAAGCGACTCCATTACAGCCTCCTTCAATAGCCAGTTTCACGATATTCTCCGGATCGAAATAGATCGGATTGGGAGCAAATGATGCTCCGGCAGTATGTTCGATGTCCTGATCGACAGGAAGTATGGACACATAACCGGTATTTGCCAGGCGACCATGTCCCAACAGCGTTTGCAGACTGTTCAATACTCTGATGTTCCGGTCCGAATCAATCCATACTTTATCTATTGTATCGGGAGACGGAACGTGAATCAGTGATTTATCAATGGTTTCGCAAGTGTGGTCCAGGTAATAACAGGCCTTATCTCTTAATAATTCTACTACTTTACTCATAACTTCATTTTTTAATGTGTAACTTTTCTATTTTTTCTTTCCCTGATTGGCTACTGCTTCCATCAGTTTTTTGATCTCTTCCGGGTTTCCCAGGAAATAGTCGTTGGCCACGTTCAGGTTTTCATCAAACTCAAAAACGTAAGGCACAGCAGTAGGCAGATTCAGTTTTATGATATCTTCATCGGAGATATTTTTCAAATGTTTTATGATACCACGCAGACTATTACCATGAGCCACAACCAATAAAGTATGGGTCGTTTTCAGACTGGGGAATATATCACTTTCCCAGTAAGGCATGATACGTTCAATGGTATCTTTCAATGATTCGGTACGAGGTAACTCGGCGTCGGGCACTTCATGATAACGGTAATCAAAACGCGGGTTTCTCAAATCACTCTCCGAAAGCGGATTGGGAGCTATATCATAGCTACGACGCCACACGAGCACTTGTTCTTCTCCATATTTCTCGGCAGTCTCGGCTTTATTCAATCCCTGCAATTCACCATAATGCTTTTCATTCAGGCGCCAGTTTTTCTCTACAGGTATCCAGTCCAGATTCATCTTATCGAGAACACAGTTCAAGGTTTTCACCGCACGCTTCAAATAGGAAGTATAAGCCTTATCGAAATTGAAACCATATTCTTTCAATGTCTCTCCGGCTTTTTCAGCTTCGGCAACTCCCTTTTCTGTCAGATCGACATCTGTCCAGCCCGTGAAGCGGTTTTCTTTATTCCATGCACTCTCTCCGTGACGAAGTAATACTATCTTTTTCATTTCTAAAATTCTCCTTTCTTCTTTTTATATATACAACAGATTGTTTCTTCACAAAGTTCACTAGAAAACAAATAGTTGTCAATACCCAGAAATAATGATTCTTTCTGCAAAGAAGCGAGATACAGTAATCAGGGAACATAAAAAATACCCTCCTCTAATTCTAAGCTTGCATTATGGATGATGATTCATCAAAGCAAGGTTATCATTAGAGAAGAGTAAGTCTGTTAAAGTAAAAAAGAGAGAGTTTATATATACAAGAAAATCTGTTCTACTTTTCTGTTCTTTTTAAAAAGTTCCACTGTTGAAGTCTACACATCAGCATCTTTTCCATAATAGGTTTCTTTCGTTTTTTTGATGTTCCGCAGCAAAGATGAATAGTGGCGATAGTTCATATCTCCTTCCTTACAAGCTGCCAACTGTTCCTTTACATGCTCTTCAATCTTGTCCAGATGTTTCTCCATAAAGAGTTGAATATCAGAACGGGTGACTGTCATATTCAAACTTGTATTATCTTTCTCATTAGGTTTAATCACACGCCCTACAAACGACAGATAAGTCCGGTGTGTTTGACGACGGAAATTGTTCTCCAACTCATTAGGATCGTTCAACGGTTTCCATACAGCGACAAATACGTCATTCAAATACTCGTCCAGTGAATACGGTTCGGGGACGCTGAAGGAAGTTGAATAGATATTGTGAAGCATTCCCGGCGCAAGCAACAAAGCTAACGTAGAACTCTGACGGTCGCTAATTTCATCTACCGCTTTCAGGCCTACACGACTTACCACTTCGTCCGGATAGAGCCAGAGGGGAGCTACGAACAAGTTACGTCCCAACCATTCAACAACCTCTTTTTGTATGCTACGCGGCACATAATCACGCCCTTTGCTATCCGGCACATTTTTGGTATAACGGCCTCCGAGGTTTTTCTGTACTTGCAGCGTATACTTCAGGTATTGGACGCGAACTGAATTATAGATAGTATTCAAGTCGTCATACTGACCGTCGGGTTGCGCCGTCCAAGTCAGAATATTCTCCATCACTCTTTTCAGATTCTTGATACCATATTCATTAGCCTTCATATTATTGTCGCCCAAATCTTCGCTTTGGCTGCGCGGGTCAGAGCCTTTTCCTTCATCACCGATAAACAATAAACGATGGTCTCCTTTCAGTTTCTTGGTAACTTCGGCACGTAATGCCGCTTTCTCTTTAAAGGGGTCTTTAAATTCCGGACGATATTGATATCCCCATTTTATAGCCCATTTATCATAATCGCCAATGCGAGGGAAAAGTCCTTTTTCTGAAATCCGGTCTTCAGGCTGTGCCACATAATTGAATCGTGCATAGTCCATGATTGATACCGTATGACCGTTGGCTTCCACCCAGGCTTTATCACGTAACTTCTCTACCGGAGTAGCTGAACTGGCAGCCATATTGTGACGCAAACCGAGTGTGTGTCCTACTTCATGCGAGGAGACAAACTGAATCAGAGTTCCCATTAATTTGTCATCAAAGGTCATTGATTGCGCACGTTTATCCAAAGGTCCACACTGCACCATATACCATTTCTTAAGTAGGTTCATCACGTTATGATACCAACAGATATGACTTTCCATTATTTCTCCGCTACGCGGATCTACAATACGCGGTCCGTAGGCATTCTCTGTTTCCGAAGGCAAATAACGCAATACACTATAACGTGCATCATCCAAGCTCATTGTGGGATCGTCCGGCCACTCTTTGGCAATAATGGCATTTTTAAATCCGGCTGCTTCAAAAGCAACATTCCAATCGTTCACACCGGCTTTAAGATAAGGGATCCATTTCTTGGGTGTCGCCGGGTCTATATAGTATACAATAGGGCGTTTCGGTTCAGTGAGTTGCCCTCGACGATAACGTTCCGGGTCTTTCGGTTCCAACCGATAACGCTGAATGATAGCTCCACGCGATGTGACTTGCTGTTCATCAGAGAATTCTGTCACCGGATTCTGAAAAAAGCCGACCCGTTCATCTGCCAGTCTCGGCTGCATCGGCTCTTTAGGCAACATTACCATACTGGTATTCAGTTTCACAGTCACTGATCCTGTTGCCGCAGCCGGCAGTTTGCCGGAAGTTATGTTGTAAGTACGCAAAGTTACTACTTCCACATTAATAGGATAGGTCTTTATAGTATCCATAAATGTACGATCCTGAACTAAAGAACCAATACCAAGAATAGAACGGTCACTTGATGTAAAGCCACAGGTCTTGTTATCACTTAAAAGGAACTTGGAGACGTTGACAAGCTGTGCCCGGGTCTGCGGATTTCTACCGATAACATCAAACTTACCGATAACCGGATCTACAGTAGACTGCTTCAACGCCTCTGCTATCTTATCACCCGGGCGGGCAAACTGCGACTGCACATATTCACGTAAGAAGAGAGTTTTATCATTATGTTGTTCCCAATAAACCACACTTCGGTTCACTTCTTCTCCACTAAGCATTTTAAATCCTTGCGGAACAGCTTTAAAGCGGGTAACAACCAATAACAATCGTCCCAATAAAGAATCCGGTACTTCAAAATACCAGTCATCTTTGATGTGACGGATCGTGAACATACCCTCACATTCACTTCCTCCATCTTTCAACAGTTTCTCGTAAGCGGTAGCCTTCTTGACAGTGTCTTTCTTGACCGTATCTTCATGAACTACCAGATTTTTGGTTCCATACTCCAGCGGAAGTTTACCACCGGCATACACTCCAACACATTGGAGTGTAAGGAGTATGTATGCCGCCATCATTAAAATTTTTCGCATCGCTTTTCTATCTATTTTATTCGTTAGTATTTAGTGTCAAATTGGGATTCTTCTCACGGGCAGCTACTGGGAACGGGATGATGTACAAACGTGAATCCGGTTTCAATGTATATATTTTCTGTTCTACGGTCGTAGTTACCAGCGGAAAAGTACGGGTAATCGTCTTTGCATAGTCGGCTTCCGTATTGAACCGTTTCAAATCCCAGAAACGGCTGAATCCGAAGAGCAACTCTTTACGACGCTCGTTAATGATTTCCTGCATCATCTCACGCTGTGTAGCCGGTTCCGGAAGCACAGCTTCACTTCCTTTGATTCGTTTTTCACGTAACTGATTCAACACTTCAACGGATCCGGACAAATCGTTTAAACGTGCCATCGCCTCTGCCAAAATCAAATAAACTTCGGCTGTACGCATACCTACAGCCATGTATTGAAACTTAGAATAGGTAAGGGCAGTGTTCCATAAAGCAGCTCCAGAACCCTCGTCAAAGTTATAGTCAAAATTACCAGTCGTTTTAAAAAACAAATTCATCCGTTCATCATTATCTCCGAAAAGTTGTACTAACTCCGGACTAATCATACCATAAGCAATAGACGGGTTTTCAGAATAACTACCCATATAAGCATAATTCAACACTTCCGGATTGCCACCTTTGGCATAAGTTGAAACCTTAGTCGGTCCCCCGACGGCATCCAAAGCTATATAATCTATCAAGGCATTGTTCCGTTTCAAAGATTCCTCCGCCGCATCCTTAGCCTTTTTCCAGTCACGGTGGAACAAGTAAACGCGTGCCGCCAATGCATAGCCGAATGCTTTCGACGGATGATATACATTCACCGGTTCTTCCTGCAGATAAGGTAACGCATCCTCGATATCCTTGATGATAAAGTCATAGACTTGGGCAACAGTAGCTTTGGTAGGAGTCGCTTCCAAGTCATATTCGCTGACAATAGCAATACCACCGTCAGTGGCTGCTGTCTCCGGATTGTAGGCTTTAGCGAATGTATTCACCAGAATAAAATGATCCCACGCACGCATAATTTTTGCTTCCGCTTTAGCCAGTTCCTTCACATCCTTGTCACCTGTACTATGATCTACCAATGAAATCACGATGTTAGAGCGTAAGATGTATTGATAACAGTTGGCATACAGATTATTATCACTTAATTCTTTACGATCGGCATCCTCATTAAAAGTCATATTGATTCCATCAGAGGAAAGATATTCCTTGCCGATAATATTCGATTCTTTTGACCAGACATTATCACTCAACAAAGCAAAAGACGACGGATAATAACTCCGGTTCGGCAAAGCCACCAATTCATAATAAGTCTCGGTAGAGTCTACAGTCTTCTTTCCTGTAGGGGTAATATCCACGTAATTCTCGCAAGCCGCAAATCCCAAGATAAGCAGAACTGGCAATATATAAAGTAATTTACGCATATCCTATATTCTTTTTAATAATTAGAAACTTGTTGATAATCCGATAGAATAAGTCTTGGGTGAAGCCATGCCGCGTGTGCCGCTGTTCAATCCGTAGCTTTCCGGGTCAATGTCGCTTCCTGCCTTACACCAGGTAAACAGGTTGTTCACTTGCAACTTCAAATTCAATGAATTAAGCCGAATTTGACGGCAGATACCGGACGGCAAACTATACCCCAAACTCAAGCTACGCAATTTCACATAACCAGCATCTTTCACATTGATATCACCATATTGCCACCAATCCTGGAAAGTACTTGCGTAAGTTTTAACCTTTGTAGGCATATCAATATACATACGTACATTTGCATCCGGCGCATCCGCACTCCAACGGTTGGTTATGTCTTTCAACGTCTGGATTCCCACCTGGTCACTCATACTTACCACACTATTACGCAGTTTGTTACCGCCTGCATACACAAAGAAAGCATTCAAGGCAATTCCCTTGTAGCTAAGTCTCAAGGACACTGCTCCATTGAATTTCGGAGTCAGCGAGCCAAAATTTACAAGATTCTCAGTACCTTTCAGTGACGATCCGGTAGTAATATTGGCAACCGTACCATCCTCGTTGAACGTCACCAGGTCATTCCCGTCCTTGTCTACCGCTACCGGATATCCATTTTCAATACGGTCTATGCGGTAAGCCCAAAGCGTATTATGACTGGTTCCTTCCATAAAGTAGTTCTGCGGGCTCACAATAAAACTTGTCGAAGTGTCCGAATCACTATGATCCACCTTTAACATCTTGTTCTTGTTATGGGCAAAGTTGAAATCAACGGCAAAGTTCCAGTCCATCTTCCTGATGAGATTGGCAGTAAGAGAAAATTCGATACCCCGATTACGCATCTCACCGTTGTTCACTACACGTGATTTAGCCCCCAATGTAGGATCCATGTAGCGGCGTACAAGCAAATCAGATGAGTGGCGGTTGTAATACTCCAAGCTACCATTGACTAAATTATTGAAAAGACGGAAATCCAGTCCCACATTATAAGTGGCTGTTTTCTCCCAACGGAGTTTCGGGTTCGGAAGATCATCATCATCATAAGTCAGGTAAGTCGTCTTGATCGGATTGCTCTGGGTCTTCTGCTTTACTACAAAATAGGTAGTCGAACTCTGATCCACATTACCGTTGATACCATAGGTCATACGTGCTTTCAGGAAGTCGAGCCAAACAATATCTTTCATAAATGACTCTTCCGACATAATCCAGGACGCACCGACAGACCACAGGGGATGACGCTGGTTACGGATATCAAGTCCGAACAAGTCCGCCTGATCCCAGCGGATACTTCCGGATACATTATAACGGGACAGATAAGAATAGCTTGCATTGGCATAAAAAGATGCATAACGATGGCGTGATTCTTGCAACGTAGGCGACAGGCCACTCAAAGTAATCGTATTGCCGGAAAGTGCACTGGTTCCTACACCGTCACGGTATGCCTGCCAATCTATAATGTCAGAAGTCAGTGTCTGAGGATCGTATCCATACATTAATTGCCGGGTAGGTTTCGGAATCTTATTTTCCCTGAATTCAAGTCCGGCAATGGCGGTTACTGCATGGTTCTTCCAACTTTTGTCAAAGTCTATCTGATTACGTACAGTATAACGGTTACTGCTCAACTCATTTTGAAAGAACCGTCCGCCTTTCGGCATTGCCGAATTTCCATTCGTATCAATCATAGAGTTGTACGTCATACGCATCAAATAGGAGTCCTCCGCATCAAACACTTCACTCTTGCTATGATTCCATTCATATTGATACATGAAGTTATATTTAAACATCTTCAGGAATCGTGCCTGCAAGCTGACAAACGGGCGGATGCTGACATTGCGTGATTTGGTACCGCCTTCACCCAATGCGTCAAGCACATTGAAACCAAATGTTTTATAAGGTGAAACACCTTCCGCCTTGCTCACGACACTGCCATTGTAAGCTCCACCCGAATATCCGCTTACATTCACATAAGGAGAATTATAACGGTTACCATCGGCATCCATTATTCTTTCATAACGTTGTTGCATAGTGTAACTGGTAAACAGGGTATTCGGTGTATCGCTACTTCCCAGACGGGCGTCCACCCCGGCATTCACATTCAGCCAACTAGTTATGGCATAGTTCGACTTATAATACAAGGAGAATTTATTCCTTTTATCATTTATCGTACGCCCCTTGTCATTTTCATAATTGAACGAAAGGAAGTGATTGTTTTTTCCGACTTTCTGCGATACGGACACATTATAACGCTGAGTTACAGCCGTGCGCCAAGCATTGTCACGATATTCTTTATAATAGTCATTATTACGCCACTGATTCAATGTAGCTTCGACTTCATTATTACTTAGTGTACCATTCTCCCGATCCAGATAAAGTTGGAACAACGGATTATAGTAGCCTGCCTTATAGCTGGACAAAAAACCGGATGCACTGCCTGATTCGGCTACATTCGCATCAAACACAGCTGTTTGATAATCAATAATGTCGCTTGTAGAAGCCAGGTTCAAACTGTTGAAATTCGGTTTGCTGGTGATGAACCAATCAGCATTGATATTCACATGCGCCCCCTCTTCTTTGGCCTGTTTGGTAACTACCACAATAATGCCGTTTGCAGCCAAAGCACCATAAATACTGGCTGCCGCCGCATCCTTCAAGACAGTAATACTCTCTACATTATAAGGATTTATCTCACTCAAAGTCAGGTCGGTCGGCATATCATCTACGACGATCAACGGCATTGTGCCTACCTTATCTGAGAACGTACCTCTACCGCGAAGGATAGGGCTCATATCCCCGTTATTCGGATTGATATCCATACGCAGACCGGCTATTTGCCCTTCCAAGGATGACGCCAGGTCACTGTGCATCTGTCTTGTCAGTTGTTCAGAATCTATAAAACCGAAAGAGGCAGTAGAGCGTTCACGGCTGATACGCTGATAACCCGTCACTACAACATCTCCCAATTGCTGTTTATCTTCATGCATAATCACATTGACATGAGTACGCCCTTTAATAGATACCTTTTCAGTTTGCATACCGACAAAAGAGACTTCCAATGTGTGGGTTTCCTCCATCACTTTACAAGTGAAATTTCCTTTGATATCGGAAATAGCTCCAAACGGGCTGCCGATTCCCCGGATATTCGCACCTGGCAACGGATCCCCTTTTTCATCCACTACCCGCCCTTCGATGTTCCTGACTTTACGAGTAGGCGATGCAGGCTTCACTTTACGGACAGTGATAAAATGTTGTTTCACCTCATATTCAAAAGGTTTCCCTTCCAGTATTTTCTGGAGTGCCGCCAAAGGTGCCAACTGATGTATGCTTACGCTTACCCGGTACGCTCTGACATCTTCACTAGGAAAATTCACCTTATAACCGGACACATTGCTAAACTGCTTCAAAGCCTCTCCCAATGGCGCTTCCTTTAGTTCCAAAGAAATCAATTTGCTGTCCGTATTTTGTGCCCGTCCATGCAGGGCAATTACAAACATCAGCAATAAGAAGGCGGCTTTCATCCATACGACCTTTCTCATTGCCTTTTTGCGAGACAATGTAATTTGTTGCTTTTTCATAAGAGTTGTATTTGTAAAGTTATATATGTTTAATCGTAATAGTTCCGTCCTGATATTCTACACGTACTTTTTCCAGTTTATTCAGCAGTTCCACCGCCTCGTCCAGATGAGCGTTACGGTTCGTCCAAAAGTTCAGGCGGATATTGTATAGTTCCACCTGTTCAAAGTCGACGTTCACATTGTACCATCTGCCCAGAGAACTCATAATTTCTTCCAGTGACGAATCTTCAAAATAGAACATTCCTTCTGTCCATGCCGTATAGGTAGCTATGTTGACACGCGATATTTTCTCTTCTCCGGTTTCCGTATAAGTCAAGTCCTGTCCGGGTTGAAGTACTACGGATGAAAGGCTGTTCGTGTTGGTCACTTGCACTTTTCCCTGCACCAATGTCACGTGGCGGTCTTCTGTTGTGTATGAACGTACATTGAATTTAGTACCCAGCACATGGGTATCCATGCCGTCGGCACTTACTATAAAGGGACATTTTTCATCCTTTGCCACTTCAAAGCAGGCTTCACCTTTCAACTCTACCCGTCGTTCCTTCCCGTTGAATGCGACAGGATAGCGCAGGCTACTTTCAGCATTTATCCACACTTTAGTCCCGTCGGACAGTACCAATAGAAAACTTTTTCCACGTGGTGTAGTCAACGTTTGGCAGCAGGTGGTATCCGGCGTCAATGTTTTCCATTCTTTGATGTCCATCACACTGTCTTCCAACAGTTGTTGTTCATGATGGCCGTCCATCTGCAGCATCACATGTTCTCCACTGACAGTTGCGACAAAGAATCGCACCGGTTCCTCTTTTTTTATAAAGAAAGAAGGAAGTAAAGAAGGTATAAGAAAGGCCAAAGCCAAAACTGCAGCCACAGCAGAAGCCGCTACCCAAATACGTGTTTTCATTTTTGCCTTGCGTCTCCTATCCAAGCTTTCACGCATCACAGCTTCCTTGCAAGCCATCAAGTCGAGAAATAGTTCCTTGTTTTCAGGTACGCTAATCCACTGGTTGAACTCTTCCGTCTCCCTTAGTCTCGGTTCCTGTATCGCACGCAATGCATAATCTGAATTCTGGTCTGGATTTTCCATCATAATAATCAACTGTTTATCTTAATACGTAGAGCCAACCGAAATTAATGACACCTATGAGAGATTTTTTTTCTTGATGGAAATTCAGAAGAACAAAAGATGAAGCCTGTATACCAATGACGATAACACACAAATGCACTATTCCAACGGTTCACAGGTTTCACCATTGAGATGAACAACTATAAATCAGACATATATGGTGAAGAGAAGCAGAAAAAAACAAAGCAAACAACCCTTCACATCCTTCACCTCTTTTTTCATATGCTATGAGCTAAAGTAAATATGCTATAAGCAAAAAAGAATATGCTATAAGCAAAAACAAATTAGCTTATAGCAAATGACCCGTTGGGTATTAACTTTTGAGTTATCAAGTATTAACTCTTGATCTATAAGGTATTAACTCTTGAATTATCAGATATTAATACCTTGTTTACAGGAGATATATGCCGTGCGTATTGGACATATAGATCCAATATGCTAGACATATAGATCCAACACGTCAGACATATATGCCCAACAAATCCATATAAGTGCGTGAAGGGTGTGAAGGGTTATTTACTTTGTTTTTCCTACTTCCATTCACCATAAATATCTGATTTATAACCATTAAGCTAAAGTGTGAAACAAGTGAAGAGCAGGATTCCACATTAAACTGTAATAAGTAAAAAGACACTCAATCGTTTACGGAGTATTTTCAAAGCCCGGGCAATGTGAGTTCTGACTGTATTATCACTGATATTTAATATTTCACTAATTTCCGCACATTTCTTTTCATTCAGAAAAAACTCTTCCACTACTATGCGCATTTGCGGCGCCATCTGGCGGATACTCTCCTGCATCCGGTCTATTTTATCTTCGTAGTCCCGATACTCTTTGGCAGTCCAACCGCTATAAAGTTCTTCCAAGTATCTTTCCGCATTCCGGTTCACTACATTCTGATGACGTATGTGGTCAATGCAACGGTTTTTCACCATGACATAAAATAAAGGCAGCAAATCAGTCTTCCCTTCAAACTGCTCGCTGTTTTCAAGTACTGAGCAAAACACATCACTCAATACATCCTTTGCGCTTTCTCCGTCATTCAGCAGATTATATGCATGAATATAGAGCTTTTGCCAATATTTCCTATACAATACAGCTATGGCATTTTGGCTACTATTCATATCTTTGTGGTTACTTTTTGCATTTAATTAAGCACAAAGACAACCAAATAACACAAAAAGCAATCAATTCATTAAAAAATATTAGAAATCATATTCTAATATATTAACGTATCATTTCTTTTCAAGAAGATGCGGTTTGTAATCGTATCCGGAAGTTCTGATTCATAATGTGTTACCATAATCATCGTCTTATCTTTACGTTTACAGAAAGCTTCGATCACCTTTTTGACCCGACGACGATTGTAAGTATCCAATCCATGAAGCGGTTCGTCCAAAATCAGTAATTCAGGATCTTTGACGAAAGCACGTGCCAACAGAGCCAGACGTTGCTCCCCACTGGAAAGCTGCAAGAAAGGTTTGTCTTTCAAATCGGCAATGCCGAATATATCCATCCACCACTCACATACAGCCATCTGCTCCGGTTGGGGGCGTTTGTACAGTCCGATACTGTCGTGCAGTCCGCTGGCTACGATTTCAATAGCCGGCAAGTTTTTGAGATAAGCACGATGCATCTCGGGACTTACATATCCGATGTGTTTCTTGATTTCCCAAATACTTTCTCCAGTTCCCCGTTTGCGTCCGAAAAGGCTGATGTCGCAAGCGTATGATTGTGGATTATCCGCACAAACCAAACTCAATAATGTAGACTTTCCTGCACCATTCTCCCCGCTCAACGCCCATTTCTCCCCACGATGCACTGTCCAGTCCAGTTCGTTCAGAATAGTGCGGTCGCCATAGCGGATACTTACCTTATTCAGTTTCACCACTTCGTCCGAGTCATAGTTGTTGCCGTCATAAGGCAAATCAATAATCCGTTTCTGCAATTCATCGAAAGAAGTAGTTGTGTCTCTGTTGCGGAAAGCAGTCAGGTAGGCTTCGCGTTCCATCTTGGAAAACACTTCCATTTTATCAACAGGGATAACGTGAGTGATAAAGGAAGGTATATCATCCATCATGGAAAGCACCAGAATAATCTGGACGGACGACATTTTTGTCAGACGTTCAAGCAAAGAGAATAACAATTCGCGGGTAGGCGCATCCAGTCCGATAAACGGATTATCCATTATCAGAACGCGGGGGGCTGTCAACAGTGTCTTTGTGAGCTGGAATTTACGCAGTTCACCACTTGAAAGAAGGATTATCTTTTTATCAAGAAGAGGTTCGATGCGGAAGAGCTCGAACAGTTCATTTTTCAGTTGTTCGTCTTTAATCTCTCCCAACATTTCGCGGACGTCCGGCGTTTCATCCTGGTCGTGCGCATTCCAACGCTGTTGGTAGTAATAATTGGCATCTGCCGCTCCATAAGTATCACGGAACGCGATATATTTCACATTATCATAAACAGTTTGAGTAGCGGAAGGGGAAAAGTCATACTGGAGTGTTCCTTCACGTAGCGGATATTTTCCGATTAATGTATCTACAAAAAGGCTCTTGCCACCCCCATTGGGACCTACAATGGCTATATGTTCGTTCGCTCCGATAGTTGCCGTGATAGGTTTGGCTAAACGCACAAGCGGGTTGCGTGCTACGCCCCCCGCCATGCAGAATGTATTTTGGATCATATTCTTATATTCTGTTTTATTTTTGACCGCAAAGGTAACAATTTTATCACAGAATAAGCACTTTTCTTGTCTATTTAGTAAATCCGTAAGGCGGACATTCAAAATTAGTGATATTCAGTTTGTATTCCATCATATCTTTCAATTCATGCACCGGACGTTCCAGTTCATAAGGTATCGGCTGCTTGCTGAATTGCTGGAAATAGAGCAAGCAGGCATCTTTCCACCACACTGCGTCACGTGTCTGAATCTTCAACCGGTGCTGTACGTCACGGAATCGTTCCGGGTCGATGTATTTCTTCATAGGCGCCCATAACTTCTGGAAGTTTCTGGTTTCTTGCACCCCACGGTCATAAGCATAGCACAACTCCACCCAAAGTGTACGCCCGCTCTTCATCCGATGATTCCAGGGAACATGGTGGAACCAAAGAAGCAGATTTTCGGGACAAGTATCTACATTATCCAGTTGTTCGCATAAAGGAGAGTGATATTGTGCGGTCGCATTGCTCCCTTTGCTGCTGCGGTCGAATCCGATACCGCCGTCATCTGCCCTATGGTAATAAGAAGGCATCCAGTCGGGACGGGCACCGGGAATATCACACCAAGGCTCGGGCCCGTAATGATGTCCCCATGCAAAGATGTGATGCAGTCCTAACGGCATCATATAATCTACTACTGCTTCCCTCGACTTTTGGAGAAGTTGAGAGTTGAGAAGGGAGAGTTGAGAGTGAAGTTGTTGTCTCTCTTTGGGAGATATTTCATTGACGGAATCGTTGTACGTCTGCAAGGCAACCGGAAGAAAAGTTTGCCTCAACCATTCTTCACCGATTTGCTCGGAAGAAAGTGAATGTTTCCATGCCAAACGACCGAAAGCATACCAGTTGGCTTGGGCAAAAGGATGTCCGCACCAATTGATGTCATCACCGATATTGGTGACACCGGCAATAGCCGTCAATGAATGGGAGAACAAGGAGCCATCCGTCACACGGGCGATGGTAGAGCCTGCGCCTTGTACGTAAGTGTCGCTGTCCAGACATTCTTTCCACATGGGAGCGAGAAAAACGAGGTGGTTGGAGAATCCCAGATATTCCTGTGTTATCTGAAATTCCGGCATCACGGGTGTTTTCTTCATGGCTCCGAATAACGGGCTGAACGGTTCGCGGGGCTGGAAATCAATCGGGCCGTTCTTTATCTGTACAATGACATTGTCGCGGAACTTTCCGTCTAAAGGTTCAAATTCAAGATAGGCTTGTTTGGCCCGGTCGCTGTCCGTGGGCGAGTAAACGAAAGCACGCCACATGACGATGCCGCGATAAGGCTTCAATACATCGGCAAGCATGTTCGCCCCTTCGGCATGAGTACGCCCGTAGTCACACGGTCCGGGTTGTCCTTCGGAGTTTGCTTTCACCAAAAAGCCTCCGAAATCGGGTATCAGCGAATAGATATCTTTGGCTTTTTTCTTCCACCAGGCAATCACCTCTTTATCCAACGGATCGGAGGTGGATAAACCACCTAAAGCTGCCGGGGAAGAAAAGTTAATTGAAAGATATATTTTCAAACCATAAGGACGGAAGATGTCTGCCAGAACTTTGACTTTCTGCAAATAATCATCAGATAGTATCTTAGGACTTGCATTGACATTGTTTATCACAGTAGCATTAATACCGATGGAAGCATTGGCGCGTGCATAAGCTTCATAACGGGGAGAAACAACCGACGGGAGTTCGTCCCATTTCCAAAGCGAATGTCCGGCATAGCCACGTTCGATTGTACCGTCCAGATTGTCCCAATGATTCAAGATACGAATCTGGTAATCCGGTTTTTCGGAGATATTTAAAGACTTCAATGTTGATTCGGATAATTGCCCGGTGGCTTGCAAACGAAGCAGATGATAAGTTCCGTAAAGTATTCCTTGCTCACCGGAAGAAGTGATTGTCAGATGGTTACCGTCTTTAGAAGCGCGGATGATGTACCCGTCATTTCCTAATGCACGCAGTTCCTTATTCTTCTGTATTTCCAGCGTTATGGGGATTCCTCCCTGCCAGAAGTTCCGCAATTCGGAAACGGCGATATTTAATGTGGGAGACTGTTTCTTATTCATTATTATTGCTTTTGCTCCCGTTGAATAACGAAGCCACAAAGCACTCCCATCTTCTGCATAAACAGAGAAAAGACTGAAAAACAGGACAAATGTCAATATAGATATAATCCTCATAAGTAATAGTTCAAAATTCGTTTCATAAATGGGAATTTAGCAGTTAGGCTGAAAGCCTTACAATTATATATTTATTGGGGTGCCCTGAAAGGGTTTAATTACATAGCGTAGGGCAACGCCCTACGAAAAAGACACACCAGCCACAAGCCCTGAAAGGGCGGAACCGTATACAAAATTATGCCCTTTCAGGGCGCAAATTCAGATTGTCGTTTTTACGTAGGGCGTTGCCCTACGTTATATAATTAAGCCCTTTCAGGGCACTCCGCAAAATTATCATTTGTCGACTATTCATCCAGTCCTTCAATCGTGATGATTTTTCCATCAGCATCGTATTGCAGTTCACAGACTTTTAAGCTACGAAGCCAGGTTTTCCCTTTGGAAGGTACACAGTCGTGATGGAACAGATACCATTTTCCTTTGAACTCAACAATAGCATGATGAGTAGTCCATCCCACTACCGGAGTCAGGATAACTCCCTGATAAGTAAATGGTCCGTATGGGTTGTCACCTATTGCGTAACAAAGTAGATGGGTATCGCCTGTAGAGTAAGAGAAATAATATTTCCCATTATACTTATGTACCCAGGAAGCTTCGAAGAAACGACGTTCTGTATCTCCTGCTGTCAGAGGTTTACCGTTTTCATCCAGAATGACTAACGGACGCGGTTCTTCCGCAAACTCCATCATATCATCACTCAAACGAACGACACGGGATGGCAAGGCCTCTTCCTTTCCTTCGGGTAAAATGGCTGATTCCAATGCTTTATTATTCCGGTAACGTTGAAGCTGTCCACCCCACAGTCCGCCAAAATACATATAATAATTACCATCTCCATCATTCCAGACAGCCGGATCAATGCTGTAACTTCCTTTCATCGGGTTTGCTTCCGGAACAAAAGGTCCGTATGGTTTATCGCTCACAGCTACTCCGATACGGAATATGTCATTTTGGTCTTTCAATGGAAAATACATATAGTATTTGCCGTCTTTAAAAGCAACATCACAGTCCCAAAGCTGACGGCCCGCCCAAGGAATATCTCCTGTAGAAAGTACAACCCCATGGTCAGTAATCTCTCCATTCATTACATCATCCATAGAATACACATGGTAATCTTTCATATTGAAATGATCTCCATTATCATTTTCGGCAATACCACTCTCCCAATCATGCGAGGGATAAATGTAAAGTTTGCCATCAAACACGTGTACGGCAGGATCAGCCATATAATCACCGGGAACTAAATATCTTTTTTCTGTTTTCATGGTTTTATTCTTATTGCAACAGTTCTAAATTAATTTTATAAATGGGAATTTCTATTTCACCACAGAGGACACGGAGGACACAGAGGTTTAATCTTTTTATTCACTATAGAATAACACAGAGTCTCACGTAATCGTATATTTATCGCTCTGTTTTACTTACGGAAAGAGAGAGAAGAGCTCTGTGTCCTCCGTGTCCTCTGTGGTGAAGTGAACTCCAAATGATCATTTCTGCATAGCCTCTTTTATAATCAAATCAACTACCGGTTTCGGCTGATGATTGCGGTCGAAAAGCAATGGATAATCCGTACGTCCTCTCATCGGCCAGTCGTTACGCCACGAATCCTGATCGGCTACTCCCCAAACAGTAACTCTTGTTATGATATCCTGATGTTTCAGGAACAGACGGAAGAAGTCATTCATTCTCTCTGTCCATGCTTTTGATACTTCTTCCGGTAATCCGTCCGAATAAGGATTCATCTCTTTTTTATATTCAAAAGATGCCGAGACTTCCGCACCAACCTTGGGGTCGGGTGATGGCAATACAGTCAGATCCAATTCTGTTATCATTACCTTCACTCCCGCTCCGGCAAAGGCAAGCATACTTTCTTCAAACTCGCTGATTTTCGGATAGTCCATGCCGATATGTCCTTGCATCCCCACCGCATCAATACGGATACCACGTTTCTTCAAGTCTTTCACCATCTTCACAACTGCAACTCTTCTGCCCGGTTGAGCCATTGAATAATCGTTATAATAAAGCTCTGCATCCGGATCGGCCTCGTGTGCATATTGAAAAGCCAATGGGATATATTCTTCACCTAGAATTTCATAAAACTTAGTCTTACGATATGCACCATTATCTTCAATCGCTTCATTCACCACATCCCAACCTTTAATACGGCCTTTGTAACGCTTCACAATAGTGGTGATATGATCTTTCATCCGTTTCTTCAATACTTCCGGAGACACATTTTTGCCATTCTCATCCACGCAGAACCAGGGAGAAAGCTGCGAATGCCAAATCAACGTATGTCCTGTGATTGCCAAATGATTTTTCTCTCCAAAAGCAACAAATTCATCTGCCTGTGTGAAATTATAACGGTTCTCCTTCGGATGCATTTCCTGACTCTTCATACAATTCTCTGCTACAATAGCATTAAATTGTTCCTGAATTACGCGCACTCCTGCCTTATCCCGACCGGATGCTTGTCGTGTATTCACTGCTGTTCCTATCAGGAATTTATCCTTCAAAGCTTCTTTCAAAGTCTTTGTTTCTTGTGCAAAAGCTACCGAAGTACCAGTTATCAGGGCTACAGCAGCCAACAAAGAAACTACGGTTGTTCTTGTCGAAGTCTTCATATAGTCTATCTATTAATTATAGTTATTAATCAATTGTTTTCCAGACGGCGTTTTGCCAAATCGTCCTGAATATGCTCATTCAACTTCTTAGAAATAGGATAAAAGAACAAAGCAATTACTCCTACAAAGAAAGTGATGGCAGGAATCACGCTGGATGTCAAACGGATACCGAAAATAGCGTTTTCTGTCTGCACTGTATTAGATACAAAACCGAACGAATCGACAATCGCACCGCAAATAGCTCCCCCTATACCTAGTCCGGCTTTCAAGGCAAAGACTACACCTGCAAATACAAATCCTGTCGCACGACGATGGTTCACCCATTCTGAATGATCGGCAACATCTCCCATCATTGCCCAAAGCAATGGAATAGTAGGTGCGTATGCCAAACTCTTCAAACAGTTAATAATAAAGATCATACTTATGTTTGTCGAATCTACCACAAAAAACAGGGCTGTAAAAAAGGCTGTCAGTGCCAGGCAGATCAAAAATACATTCCGCTTGCCAAAGATATTGGAAAGAAATCCGGAAAGCAATATTACACCCGCCAAAGTGATAACCTGCCCAATCATATTGAACAAACTGAAACCTACAGCAAACACATTACTATGATCGGGCTGCGCAATCAGTCCGAAAGCATCAAGAAAGGTGTGCCACATTCCATAAGTTTCTCCTTCTATCCGTACTAATCCAAAATTTTGCAAGAAGTCAAAAAGGGCTGTTTTATCTACGAAATAATTAAAGTAGTAAGACATACTGCTGCCCCACATAGCCAATGTCGTAAACAAAAAGAGAGTTAAGATAAACATCGCTTTCCATGGACGGCTGCTTACGATATCTTTAAAATCCTGTTTCACGGAAGTTTTCTGACCTACGGGAGGCGTAATACGCTCTTTGGCAGAGAAGAATGTGATTACTAAAAGAACAACTCCGATGATGGCAAACAGGGTAATCGTCAGGAACCATCCACGTTGATCGTCTCCTTGCCCGAACTTGGAGACTAACGGCAAAGTAAGCCCCTGCACAACAAAAGTGGCGATTGTAGCTGTCACAAAACGGACGGACGAGATACTGGTACGTTCTTTGATGTCACTTGTCATCACACCACCCAAAGAGGCATACGGGGTATTATTGAAGGAGTAAATAGACATTAATAGGGTATAAGTGATACCTGCATAAATAATCTTTCCACGCTCACTCAAATCGGGTGTCGTAAATGCCAGAATGAAGAATACGGCAAAAGGAATAGCTGTCCACAACAACCAGGGACGGTATTTACCCCAACGGGTATTGGTTCTGTCGGACAGGATACCTACCACCGGATCGACAAACGCATCGAAAATACGTGCGACCAGCAATATCATACCTGCTGCTGTTGCTTTGATTCCAAACACATCTGTATAGAAGAAGAGTTGGAACATCATCATCATCTGGAAAATCAGGTTCGCCGAACCATCACCCAAGCTATAACCGATTTTCTCGGCCATCGACACTTTTTGAGTCTGTGTTTTCATGGTACTAATCTCTTTTTTTATTTATTTGACTCTTTGTTGAAAGACTGCTTGGGACACACGTTGTCCCAACGTCTTTTTATCCAATGGATGAATATCATTCCATTCTCCTAAATCACCGTTTTTAATTAGAGTGACATTTTTATTTGTATTGGCTACTTCTGCCTGCACTTTCCGGAATTCTGCCCAGGCAGCACGCCCTCCTTTATCTTCGGGTGAGAGGAAATCCGCCAGTTCAATCACATAGAAAGGCATATCAGGTCGATTCCAATGCTGTCTCCAATCCGCAATCATCGCCGTCAACAGGTCTTTATACTCATTTCTGCGAGACACATTCGATTCACCCTGATACCAGATAATACCAGATACCGTATAATTCAGCAATGGGGCAATCATAGCATTATAAAGTCCTACGGGTTTATAATGGAAAGCAGTCTGTCCCGGAGCAGCAGGCATGGGAGCGCCGAGGCGATATTTCCAATCACCTTCCAGACTAATCTCCGATTCTCCTTTTTCCGGCTGGCCTTTTCCGAAAAGTATCTTATAGGGTTTCTCTTTTACAAAATGAGGGAAACCGCCATAACTGAAAAGACGTATGGTTATCGTGTTTTTTCCAGCTTTCAACAATCCGGCGGGAATGGTATAGATACGTGGTGGATATTGATAAGAAACAGTTCCCACAAACGTACCATTTACATAGACGGAGTCTGCATCTACGATGCATCCCAGGCGAAGAGTTGCCTTCACTCCCGCTTGTTGCCCGGACACTTGAAAATCTCTACGGAACCAATGGGAACCATTGATTGTATTCAATCCGTTAGTAGCCCAACCGGAAGCAAACAAATCAGTCGGTGTCCAATCACTGTCATCATAGCCGGCAGCATACCAAGGGATGGTTTCATGCATTCCTTTATCTCCCTGATACAGTGCTACATTCCAGGCACGGCTTTTCTTGCTCTCTTCTTTTTTCATTGATTCTACCAAGTCATCTGATTCGTAGATACGTTTTTCGTTCAGATAATAAGGAAAAGGTTTCAAACCTTCCTCACTGATCCACGCTTCTATCGGTGAACCTCCGACACTGGAGTTTATGATTCCTACCGGAA